>Ga0163144_10000005_pt1 | contig 686113 bp, 593 predicted proteins | sample OliLak19BULKMAT1_FD_123175 | JGI IMG/M metagenome (GOLD analysis project Ga0163144, IMG submission 123175) | Freshwater microbial mat bacterial communities from Lake Vanda, McMurdo Dry Valleys, Antarctica - Oligotrophic Lake LV.19.BULKMAT1 | ecosystem: Environmental > Aquatic > Freshwater >...
GACGCTGCGGCAAGCGGTCGAGCGGGTCGAGGCGTGGCTGATCCGACGGGCGCTCGCGAATAACGGGGGGAGGAAGGCGTCGACGGCGCGGCGACTCGGGTTGACGCGGGAGGGGTTGTACAAAAAGTTGAAGAGGCTCGGGATCGACTGAAGGACCCATCACACCAACTCGAGCGCGTCGATCCGGTACAGCTGCGCCCTCACCTCGCGATCGTCGGCATCCCCGACGAGCCATGCGCGCATCTTGCCCGCGACCTTTCGATCGACGCAAAGCCCTTCGATCTTCGCATGACCCTCGAGCCGTCGAAGCGCCGCCACGGTCCCGCGTTCCGAGATCCGGCCGAGCACCGAGCCGCGACACGCCCCGTCGTGGTAGGTCGAAGCCGAATCCTCCGCCGCCGCCGAAAAGTAGAGCTCGTGTCCATCGGAGGCGAGATCCGTGAGCGCGAGCGGTACATCGTCGATGCTCGGCAGCTCGACGCGGACGATCCACTCGAGCGTGTCGGCTGCGAGCTCGAAACGCGCCATCGAAGACAGCGCACGTACGAGATCGAGCCGCACGAGGGCATTCCACGCGCTGACTCCGTTTCCCCGCTGCGCCAGAAAAAATCCATCGCCGTGAACCACCGCGCCTTCGATATTCAGCTCGGGGATCTGCCTCTCGAGCGCGACGAAGAGCGGTGTGAGATCGATCCCGGTGACGACGCGCGTTTGAAGATCGACGACGACACCCCGCCTCCGCGAAGGTGTCGAGCCCGATCCCAGCACGAAGAGCCGCTCGGCCGGCAGGATCGCGATGGCCTCGAAATCCGGCTTGCGGCTCTTTCGCGCCACGGGGTCTTCCGGCAAGCGGTCGGCGACGAGCACGATTCGCTCGTCCCACGCTCCCCCCGAGCCCGCCGAGCCCGATCCGACCAGAACGTTCTCGTCGTCGGCCACCACCCACAGCGTCTCCCGAACCTCGACCAATCCGCTCGCGGCGGAGATGGGAAGCGGACCGATCGGAATCAGGGAAAGGAGCATGCGTCACTCGCGTGGAATCCACGCCATCGTGACACGGATGCTCGCGACGAGCACGCCGATCTCGCGAGCCAATCCTCGACCCGACCGTCGTCGACGACCGTAATGGCCTAGAGTCGAGCCCGAGACGTTTCAAGAATCCCGATCACCCAAGGAGCATCGATGCATGAATTCCCTGAACAAGCGCAACGGACAGCGTACCTTCGCGACAGCTTCGTTATTCGCCCTCGCGACCCTCTGCCTCGCGACCCTTGCGCTCGCGACCCCCGCCCTGGCGGGCCGAACCGCAATCGAAAAGGCCAACGTCCAGGTCGTCGACGACTTCATGGCCGCCTGGAGCGACCCCGACGCGGCGGTCGTCTTCCTCGCCCCCCAGGCCTCCGTCCGAATGGTCGAGGATCAGCCGCCGGTCGTCGGCCAGAAGGCGATCGCCGATGCGTTCAAGAGCTTCATGACGCCGGGCGTGACCTTGAAAGTCGAGACCCTCAAGACGACGGTCCATGGCCCGGTCGTGATGAACAAGCGCGTCGATACGATGAAGACTGCGGGCAAGCCCGACCAGGTCTTCCCTGTGATCGGCGTGTTCGTCGTCAAGAACGGCAAGATCACCGAGTGGACCGACTATCTCGACAAATGATGCTGCCTCGACAGTCGAGGCCGGCTGGACGTATGACGCCGCGCGCAAAGTCGCATCGCGACGAGCCGCTGCCTCTCAGTCCAGCAATTCCGTCATCCGGCTCGCGCTGAAGCCGCGGATCTGCTCGCCGTCGATCTCGACGAGGGGAATCGCCGTTCCCCCCGTCTTCTCCCGGAGCTCGGATGCGTATTCTTCGTCGGCCTCGATGTCCTTGTTGACATAGTCGACGCCGCGTTCGTCGAGGAACGCGAGTGTCTTCTGGCACCAGCCGCACCAGGGCGCGGTGTACACGACGACGTCGCGGGCGGGAGACTCGGCAACCACGGGACTCGGCGGCGGGCGGCGGCGCAGGGACACGCCGGACGAGGCGCTCTTCGTCATGGTGAACGAGCCGGAGTCGAGCTCGATGCGTCCGGCGCGCTCGCGCCAGGCGGCGGGGACGTCGTCGAGCGAGGCCGCGAAGTTCACCGAGCCCCGCTCGTCGACCCATTGATAGTAGGCGGTTTTTCCCGACCCCTGGGAGGGCTCATTCGAATCGCCCGACTTCGAGTCGCCGCCCTTCGAGTCGCCCACCCACGAGGCCAGCACGTCCATGGGCTGGCCCGAATCGTCGCCGATCTCCTCCCGCACCGATTCCGGGGCGATCGCGGCTCCTCCAGCTTCATCCGCCGTAACCAGCCCCGAGCGATCGCCCAGGAACGCGTATCCGATCCAGGCGACGAGGCCGACGATCAACGCGAGGATCGAGAGTGAACGCATGCGCGACTCCATGTACCGGGGAGAAGGCTCCCGCGAGTTCGACAGCCCCGGATCGGCATGCTCGGCGCCGGAACTTGAGTTCCCCCGGAGGCCGACCGGCGACCTCAGTCGCCCACATCCCCCCCGAAGCGGAAGAAGATCGACGTCACGATCCCGCCGCGCACCTCGTTCCCGAAGAACACGCCGTCACTCCCCAGCTCGTCGTACGGGCCGTCGAAGACCTCTGCCTGGAGGCCATAACGAACGTAGGCGATCGTCGAAAAGGTGAGATGGCGGCCCACATGGAAATTGACGCCCAGCTCCGGTCCGATCCCTGCCGTGAGGTCACTTCGTAGTCGAAGTCCGAGAAGCCGTCGTCGATCTCGTCGTCGATCCTTCCGACGCCGAGGTGGAGGGAGGGTCCGGCGAATACCCGGATCGCCGGCGTGCGGATGAAGCCGAAACCGAAGGTCTGGTCGATGGCCACACGCGTTCCCTCGACCCGATCTTCGAAGCCTCCCTGGGAGACTTTCTGCTCGAAGTACTCGAGGCTCGCGTTCACGCGATAGTTGAAGAGCCTGTCCTGGGCGAGATTCGAGTCGAAGACGAATCCAAGACCGACCGCGTCGGTCTCGGTATCGAGGTCGGCCCAGTAATCGTCGTCATCCTCGAGCTCCGCGTCGCCGTAGTTGTACGAAAGGCTCTCGCCGAGGCCTGCCCGCCCACCGCCGGAACGAAGATCTGCACGATTCCGACGAGAACACCCCACCCGACCCCGCCCCCCAGTGATGGAACTCTTCGCCACATCCCGATCTCCTCGTTTCCTGGTTGACCCCTCGATTCCCTCGCCGAATCACGGGCAGAATGCCGACCCCGTCCCCGTGCCCGCGCAGTAGTTGCCCCCGCGCACGTTTCCGGTTCCGAGGCCGGTCACCGGGCCGGTCGTGTTTGTTGGTCACGACATTGTCGCTGTAGGCGGCATCGGTCGACAGATTGAGGCCGTAGCCGCTGTTCCCCCGCGCGGTGTTGGCGCGCACGATGCAGCCGCTGCCGGACTGGATGCCGTCGTCGCTGGCAGGGAGTGTCGCGTCACCGTTGTCGTAGCTCGCGTTGTCGGTGAGCGTGACGGCGACTCCGCCGGAAATCCCGTCGCCCCCATTCTGGTACGCGGAGTCGTCCGAAACGGTCGATCCGTTTCCCACGATGATTCCGATCGCCGCGTTGGAATACGCCGAGTTCCCCGTGACCGACGAGCCCGCGCTGGCCGGTGCTGCCGCTGATCCCGTCGTCGCCGTTCTGGTACGCCGTACAGCCTCTGACGAGCGAGCCGTCGTTCACGAGGATCCCGTCGAAACGATTCCAGCGGACCCGCAGATTCGTCACTTGGGATTGGTCGCCCAGGGCGACTCCGAAGAATCCCATCCCGGTGATGGCCCCGTTCTCGACCGAGATGCCGGTGAGCGTCGCATCCGTTCGATCCACGCCGGAACCCGTACCGGAGCCGTGCGAGCAGGTCAGCGGCGATCCGGAGCAGCTGACCGGACCGACCATCGCGAAATCGTTCAGGTCGATCCCCTGGAGATCGTGACCGGAAAGCCCGCGGTATCCCCCGCGAAGCACCCCGTCTGGATCGCGCAGGTCTGATTGATCTCGAGCACGCCGTCCGAAGCGCGGGCCGGCATCGCGAGGAACAGCACGAGCAGCGGGATCGAGATCGAGCGCATCGGGTTCTCCTTCGAGGGATACGCCGGCGAGTATGGATCGAGAGCCGGCGCCCGGTCAATCGATCCGATCGGGCAGGTTCCGCCGCAGGGTCTCGAAATCGGGCGCTCGCTCGAGCGTGTCGACGACCCGCTTCCCCGGTCGCTTGAAGATCCACGGCAGGAGCGACTCCCCGCCCGTGGGATCCGGAGCGTAGGCGACGCTGAAGGGCGCCTCGAAGCGGCATTCGCTCGCGATCTCGCCGCGATTACCGCGGGCATCGAGCAGGATCCAGCTCGCGCTCGGCTGCCAGTAGACGGCATTGAAGCCGTGCAGGGCGAAGCGACCGGGCCGATCGTCGTCGACGAGGCGCACATAACAGAATCCGGTCGGATGGCCGGCGAAGCGCAGCAGCGCGGCGAGAAGATGGCTCTTTGCATGGCAGAGACCGTGACCGACGTCGAGGACTTCGCTCGCACGGCACGCGACGCGTCGTCGCAGGCGCTCCGCGTCGGGGCCTTCGAGGTCGAAGCTATGGCGAATCTCGTCGCGCACGAAGCGGAAGATCGCCTCGACACCGTCGGCCGGGGTCGCGGCCTGCGCGAGGAGCGATCGCGCGCGGTCCGAGACGGCGGGCGTCTGCCAATCGATCGTGATCGTCTCCTCGAGATAGCGGCCGAGGTCGCTCGTCTCGGGAACGGGGAAGGGAATCGAAGGGGACAGCTCGGCCAACGTCCGCCCTCGCGCTAGGCGCCCGTGCGCTCGTTGCGCCGGCGCTCGAGCAGGTCGCGCACGATCACCCGCGGTACCCCGATCGCCCTCAGCGCGGTCGCGACGACGTTCTCGATCGAGCGCTCGAGATGGAAGATCCGCTCGCCGCTCTGCTCGACGAAGGCCGGCTGGTGCGCGTCGATCAGCGCGATGAAATCGCCCCCGAGCTCGGTCTTCAGATAGTCGACCGAGGGCTGCACGTTCTCGAGGTAGAAATCGAAGCGGCTGCGAAGCGCCTCCGCGTCGTCGTCCGCCCGCCCCCGTTTGCCCGCGCGGGCGCTCATCTCGGCCCGGCTGATCGAAAGATGGAGCACCTTCGCGACGGGCACGTCGACGCTACGCAGGAAGGCGAGTAGATGGCGCGCGGCGGCGACCGTGCGCGGGTAACCGTCGAGGATGAAGGGCTGGTCGTGGCCATCGGGCGGTAAAGAGAGGACGCGCTCGATCTCCGCCGAGATCAGGTCCTGGGTCCAGCGGTTCGGGATCAGGAGTCCGCGCGCAGTGCAGAACTCGAGCCACTCGAGCTGGGAGACCTGGGGCTTGCCCGACAGCTCCTCGGAGATGAAGCGCGAGGGCATTCGGCCGAAATAACGCTCGAGGTCGCGCAGGTGGCGTCGGACCTTCTGGTCGAGCTCTTCGTTGGAGTCGAGGCAGTCGAAGACGCTGGTTTCGTACGACAGCGCGTATTTGTGGTCGAGGTGGTCGGCGAACTCGGGGTCGGACTTCGCCCGCGCGACGGTCGAGCGCAGGATCGCCCCCATCGAGAGATGGCGGGTCGGATCGATCGACAAGACGTCGCAGAGGGCGTTCGCGACCTCGCCTTTGCCGCAGCTCGAGGGTCCGGTCAGGATGACGACCCCCGGACCCCGCAGCGCGATCCGCTCGACGCGGATCAGAGCGCGGGTCGGCGGGCGGGTCATCGGCATCGAGTCTCCTGATTTTCCGGTCTCGCGCCCCCCATCGGTCGCCAGCGGCGGCAACGTTACCATGCGCTTCGCCCATGGAATCAACCGAGCCCCTCGAAGTCGATCCGCAGCTCCCGACGACGCACCGAAAACGCGAGGCCGAGGAGTGGGCGCTCGTGCTCGAGGCCGAGGGAGTCGCCGTCCGCGTCGTCCGCGGGGAGTCCGGCTTCACCGTCGCAGTCCCAGCCGCCGACGCCGCCCGCGCCGCAACGAGCCTCGCCTCCTGGAAATCCGAACGAGCCCTCCCCCCGCCGAGCCCGGAGCCCCACGCGACCTTCGCCCCCGCGTCGCGGCTCGAGATCCTGCTCGCCGTGGCATGCGCACTCGCCCTCGTCGCCTTTCATCTCGGCCTCGATCGATCGGGGCGCCTCGACGAATTCATCTCCCGGGGCGAGAACCAGGCCGTGCTCGTAATAGCGGGGGACCTCTACCGGACCGTGACGGCCCTCTCGCTCCATGCCGACCTCGCCCATGCCGTCGGCAACGGCCTGTTTGGCGCATTCTTCCTGTCGATTCTCTCCGGTCGCCTGGGACTCGGGCTCGCGCTGGCCTGCTTTCTCGCGACGGGGGCCCTCGGAAATTTCGCCGACGCGCTCTACTACGGCTCGGGCCACCGCTCGATCGGCGCCTCGACCGGCGTGTTCGGCCTGGTCGGGGTGCTCGCAGGCCTCGCCGCCTGGCGCCGCCACCGGATCGCGACCCGCAATCGTGGCGCCTGGGTCGCCCTCGGCGCGGGCCTCGCGATCGTCGCGATGCTCGGCGGGGCCGGCCCGAAGATCGATCTCGCGGCCCACCTCTTCGGACTCGGCGCCGGATCCCTCGCCGGGATCGCCCTCGCGATTCCCCTGGCCAATCAGCCCAGACCCGGGCTCGTCGCACAGGCCCTCGCGGCCGCGGGGAGCGTGTTGGGGATCGCGCTGGCCTGGCAGTGGGCTGCGAGCTGATCGAGTATCTGCGCCGCGCAAGAAGTCTTCGAGCTCGCGCGCCCAGCCGACGCCCATCGAAAAGGAGTCATGCGATGCAGCCGAGCCCTCCCCAAGCGGTCGGAACGCTCCAATCGATCGGGAAGGCCTTGATCGGATCGATCTGGCTGCTCGCGACGGCCTGCTTCTTCCCGCCCCTCGAGACCCGTCCGCTGGCGGAATTCGGGCGCACCCTCTTCGGCGTCCTGGCCGTCGTCCACGCCGTCGAGTGCGTCGCCTTTCTCGGCGTCCTGCGAAAGAGCGCGCGCCCCCTCGTCGAGAATCTCTGGCAGACCTTCCTGTTCGGAATCATCCACGTCTCGATCGTCCGGGGCGAGATCGAAGCCCGGGGCGGCCAGGCCTGACCGGCGGCCCATCGAGGTCGACGGCGTGGCCCGGCTAATGGGCTCGCCTAACGAGTCATCTCGCCTAACGCACGTCCTCGCCGCGGCGGCGCCCGCGCTCCCGTGAGGGCCGGCGATAGCCCGGTCCTTCGTGCGCCGACGGAGCGCCCGGACGCGAGCGCCCATCTCCGCGCTCCGCGCTCCCCCGCGGTGGCCGCGCCGAGATCAGGCAATCCGGTCCCTCGCCGATCAGATCCTCGCGTCCGGCCTCCAGGAGCGCGTCGCGGACCGTCGCCCAATTCTCGGGCGCGAAGAACTGGAGCAGCGCGCGCTGGACCAGGCGATCGGTCAGGCGCCGCGCGCTCTCGACCGGCTCGAGGGTGAAGGGGTCGAGGCCCGTCCAGTACATGCAGGTCGCGATGTCCATCGGCGCGGGGATGAAGTCCTGGACCTGTCGCGGTCGGTAGCCGTGACGCTTCAGGTACACCGCGAGCTCGATCATGTCCTCGACTCTCGAGCCCGGATGGCTCGAAATGAAGTAGGGCACGAGATACTGCTCCTTGCCCGCGCGCTTCGAGGCGGCGGCAAAGCGCTCGGCGAAGATCTCGAAGCTCGCCGTCGACGGCTTCTTCATGAGCCCGAGGACGCGCTCGCTGACGTGCTCCGGGGCGACCTTCAGGTGTCCACCGACGTGATGGCGGGCGAGCTCCTCGAGGTATTCCGGGGCGTCGGCGGCGAGATCCATACGGATGCCCGAGGCGATGTGGACGCGGGTGACACCGGGAACCGCACGCGCCTTGCGCATCAGGTCGAGGGTCGGGGCGTGATCGGTCCCGAGCAGCTTGCAGATCTTCGGATGCACGCAGGACAGGCGCCGGCAGGTCTTCTCGACCTCGGGGCGCGTGCATTTCATCCGGTACATGTTGGCGGTCGGGCCACCGAGGTCGGAGACGGTGCCCTTGAAATCGGGGCTGACGGCGAGCTGCTCGACCTCGCGCAGGATCGAAGCCGGGCTTCGGCTCTGGATCTCGCGGCCTTGATGCATCGTGATCGAACAGAAGGTGCAGCCCCCGAAGCAGCCGCGCATGATCTGGACCGAGTGCTTGATCGTCTCCCAGGCGGGCGGCGGCTCTTGATAGTCGGGATGGGGCCTACGCGTGTACGGGAGCTCGTGCAGATCGTCGAGAGTCTTCTCGGCGAGGGCGAAGGCGGGCGGGTTCACGACGAGCAGCCGATCGCCGTGGCGCTGGACGAGGCGGCGCGCGTTGTGCGGGTTCGTCTCGTGGTGGAGCTTGCGGGTCATCTCGGCGAAGGCCCGCGCGTCGCCGGTGACCTGCTCGTAGTCGGGGAGCTCGATCGTCTCGTCTCCCGACGCACCGCCGAAATGCGATTCCGGAAGCGACTCGTTCTTGCCGAGCAGGTACGCAACGCCGCGCAGATCCCGCAGCGCCGAGACCGGCTCGCCCGCGTCGAGTCGGCGCGCGATCTCGAGGATCGTCGCCTCCCCCATTCCGTAGCCCAGCAGATCGGCCTTCGAGGTCACGAGCATCGACGGCCAGACGCGATCGCTCCAGTAGTCGTAGTGCGCGATCCGCCGCAGCGACGCCTCGACGCCGCCTATGATGACGGGCACGCCTTTGAACGCCTCGCGACAGCGCTGCGCGTAGACCGCGGTCGGCCGATCCGGCCGCCGGTCGATGACACCACCCGGGGAGTAGGCGTCCGCGTTGCGGCGCTTCCGATTCGCGGTGTAGTGGTTGATCATCGAGTCCATGTTGCCGGCGCTGACGGCGTAGAAGAGCCGCGGCCGGCCGATCGCCCGCCAGGCGTCGGCGCTCTTCCAATCGGGCTGGGACAGGATCGCGACGCGGAAGCCGTGGGCCTCGAGCCAGCGACCGAGGATCGCCATCGCGAAGGAGGGATGGTCGACGTAGGCGTCGCCGGTCACGAAGACGACGTCGGGCTGCCCGACACCCCGGGCAGCGAGATCCCCCGCCGTCATCGGGAGGAACGCGTCTCGGGGGGTCTGGGGGATGGCCATCGCGGTAAATTAGCAGCCCGCGCTGCGATACCTTGCGCGCCCCCACCCATGGAGCGCCTCGCTTGTCCTCGCCGCCGCCGTGCCCGCACCGCCCGCATTGCCCAGGCTGTCCCCGCTACGGCGAAGGGACGCTCGCCCCCGCTGCCTGGGACTGGCTCTGTCGGCGTGCCGCCGAAGCCGGCCTGACCCGACCCCGCCTCCACGACGCCCCGGCCCTCGGCCACCGCCACCGGGCCCGCCTCGCCGTCCGCGGTGACTCGTCCGATCCCCGGATCGGCCTCTTCGAGGCCGGCAGCCACCGCATCGTGGCGACCCCCCGCTGCGCCATCCACCATGCCCGGATCAACGAGGCAGCGAGCGCCCTGCGCGAGTCGATCGGCGAGACCGGCACGATCCCCTACGACGACACCACCCATCGCGGTGTCCTGCGTTATGTCCAGCTCGTCGTCGAGCGCAGCACGGATCGTGTCCAGGTCGTCCTCGTCGGACGCGGCGAGACCCCCGAGAGCCTCGGCGATCTCCCGAATGCCCTCGCCCGCCGTCTCGGCGAGCGCCTGCAAGGTCTCTTCTTCAACGCACAGCCCGCCCGTACGAATGCGATCCTCGGCGACGTCACGATCGCCCTCGCCGGCGAGCCTGCGGCGCGCGAGCGGATCGGCGGGGTCGACGTCTACTTTCCGCCGACGGCGTTCGGACAGAACCATCTGCCCCTCTTCGAACGGGCCGTCGAGCGGATCGGCGAGCTCGTGCCCGAAAGCGCGACGGTCTCGGAGCTCTACTGCGGCGTCGGCGCGATCGGCCTCTCGCTGCTCGCCCGCGGCAGCCGGGTTCGCTTCAACGAACGCGCACGCGGAGGGCTAGAAGGTCTCGCGTCGGGCCTGGCTGCCCGACCCTCCGCAGAACGCGCCCGCGCCGAGGTCTTCCCGGGCTCGGCGGGTGACCATCGGGGGCTGATCGAAGGGGCGGACGTCGTCGTCGTCGATCCGCCGCGCAAAGGTCTCGATCGACCCCTGCTCGAGGCGCTCGCCGGCTCGCCACCGCCGCGCCTCGTCTACCTCGCCTGCGACCGGACGAGCCTCGATCGCGACCTCGACGCCCTGCTGGCTTCGGGCAAGGCCGTCCTGCGCGGGATCGAGGCCTTCGACTTCTTTCCCTTCACTGAGCACGTCGAGACCCTTGTCTGGCTCGACCGGGCTGGGGAACAATTCGCCGAATGCTCGGATCCTCCTCCTGCCGAGGGGCGCTGCCCATGAGTCTCGAAGAACGACAGCCCGGTCTCGAATTCGGCCGACCGCGGCCGGCAGTCCGCGAGGCGCGACACGACGAGCAGCGAAGCGTCTGCGACGTCCTCGGACGTGCGTTCTTCGACGATCCGGTCGCGGAGTATCTGTTTCCCGACGCGAGCGACCGCAGCCAGCGCTACGCGCGCTTTGCCGCGATCGCGATCGACGCCTTCGGCGAATCGGCCTTCGTCGTGACGGAGCCCGAGATCCGCACGGGTGCGATCTGGCAGGCTCCCGGACGGAACTCCCTCGGCCTCGTGCAACAGCTGCGGATCCTGGCGAAGCTCGTCGGCCTCACACGCTCCGGCCTGCCGCGTGCAGCGCGGCTCGGCGAGCTGATGAGCCGCCACCATCTGCGCGAGCCCCACTGGTATCTCGCCGTCCTCGGGACCGATCCCGACGCGCAGCGGATGGGCCTCGCTTCGGCCGTGCTCGCGCCCGTGCTCGAGCGCTGCGACCGTGAAGGGATGCCCGCGTATCTCGAATCTTCGAAGGCTGCGAACATCCCGTTCTACAACAAGCACGGGTTCGAAGTCGCCGACGAGCTGCGCGTACCGGGCGGCCCCTCGCTGTGGCCGATGGTTCGTCGAGCGGGCTGAGCGACGAGGACGCAGTCCGCGCGGGCAGACCTGCTAGGCCCGCCGGTAGCGCTCGAAGAGCCAGGGACCGCTCGCTTCCTCGACCCGCGTGCGCGTCCGCGGCCCGGCCGACGAGAAATACGCGGCCAGCGTCTCGCTCTCGGGAAGCTCTGACCCGGGGACCGCTGGAAAGGACCCGCCCCCGTAGATGCTCAACAAGAGCTCGTCGATCGCGACGATGCCTCGCTCTTCTTTCGAGCCGACGGCGTAGATTCCCTGGGTCGAACGGGGACCAGCCTCGATGACGACGGTCTCGGCGCCTGCGGAATCGCGCAGCCAACGAATCGCCGCCGAGAGCGCCGACGATGCTTCGGCCCGATCGTTCGCCGGCGATCCGTCCCGGACCCCGTCGACGACGATGTCGATCCGCCCCGTCCCCGCGCCGATTCGTGCCCACCCCGCCTTCGTCGTCCAGACGATCGGGCGGGGAGACGCCGCGAGCGCCGGATGAGCGACATCGACCTCGCCGCTCCCGGTGAGGACGAGGAGGATCGGAGTCGTTCTGCGGCGGAGGACCTCTGCGCGCCAGCGCGTCCAGGCAGCTTCTTCGCGAGGCGTCTCGGAGGTCCGGTGGACGAGGTGGGGCTCGGCGCGCAGGATGGCGCCGGTCGTCACGACGGCGTCGGCCCGGGCGCGCGCGAAGCCCAGCACGAAGCGGTCGGTCGGGCTGTGCGGCGCGGACGCCCCGACTGCGATTGCCGCCCGGGGTCGAGCGCCGATCGCGGCGACATGCAGGATTCCCTTCGCGCTCTGCCAATCGACGCCTGCTCCGAACAAGCGATCGAGCCTGGTCGCCGGATCATCCTCGCGCCCTGAGCCCGCGATCGCGTCTTCGGCCGCTTCCACGTCGTACACGTCGCCGATCACGTCCCGCCGGCGGCCGGGGGAAAGGCGTCGAGCACGGCCTTGATCCCGGCCTCGAATCGCTCGCGTCCGCGGTCGCGGTCCCGAGTCTGGATGAAGCCGCTCCCCCAGCCCCGCCAGACGAGCTCCTTGCTCTCGGGTTGGAGGAAGTCGAGGATGAGCGTCGCCTCTTGATAGTCGCTGACGTTGGCTCCTCCGTAGTAGCCCCCGAAACCGCCCGGCCAGCGCCCGTAGCCGTAGGCGCCGCCGATCGTCGCCCCGCCGCCGTTGACCTTCAGCTTCTCGTCGAGGACGACGCCGTAGGTCACGAGAAAGTCGGCTTCCGTCGGATCTTCGACGGCCTTGAAGCCTCGAGCCGTCAGATTCGCCTCGACCGCGGTGCGGATGCGCTTGCGCAGCAGGGTGTTGTCGGCGAACGGATCCGCCCCCTCGGCCGCGGGCGGCTCGAGCCAGAGATAGCGTTGGTAGCCCTCGAAGGAGACCGTGTCGTCCCAGTCGGAGCGGACGTTGTAGGTCCGACAGGCTGTCAAGAGCAGGGGCGAGAGCATCAAGAGCAGGATCGCGGTGAGCGGCGCAGATCGAGCGCGGAGCGTGGGGCGCGAGTGTCGCTGGCGGGTGTGCACGGAGAATCCCTCCCCTCGGATCGGGCGCGCATCGCGCGAGCCCGGACCGAGCCGGTTCGGCGGGAAGAATAGCGGCCACTCTCCGGGGCCATCCGTGGGGGTGCAGTGCTAGCGTCCGAGGATTCCGAACCCCCAACGGATTCCCGCCTTGCAGGCGGTCGGACCAGGAGTACCCCCATGCCGCTCGATCCCGAGGCGAAGGCCATGCTCGAGGCCATGTCCGCGGCCCCCAAGGTCGACCTCTACTCGGTGCCGCACACCGTCATCCGCCAGGCCTTCGGGACGATGCCCGGCAACGCACCCGGTCCCGAGATGGAATCGGTCGAGGCGAGGGAGATCGATGGTCCCGCGAGCAAGATTCCGGTTCGCATCTACAAGCCCAAGGGCGGCGTCGCCCGCAAATCCGGCATCGTCTTCTTCCACGGCGGCGGCTTCGTGCTCTGCAACCTCGACACGCACGATGCGACCTGCCGCCAGCTCGCAGAGGGAACCGACAGCGTCGTCGTCTCCGTCGACTACCGCCTCGCCCCGGAAGCGAAATTTCCCGCGGCGCCCGAGGATTGTTATGCAGCGACCCAGTGGACGGCGCTGCACGCGCGCGAGCTCGGCATCGACGCGGGACGCATCGCCGTCGCGGGCGACAGCGCAGGCGGCAATCTCGCGGCGGTCGTCTCGCTGATGTGCCGGGATCGCGGGGGCCACCTCCCGATCCACCAGCTCCTGATCTACCCCGTCACCGACTTCGCCTTCGATACCGCCTCGTACTCCGCGAACGGCGAAGGTTATTTCCTCTCGACCGACATGATGCGTTGGTTCTGGCACCACTACCTCGAGACCGACGAAGACGGCGCCCATCCTCACGCCTCGCCCCTGCGCGCCGCGAATCTGACGGGACTGCCGCCGGCGACGGTCCTGACGGCCGAGTACGACCCGCTCCGCGACGAGGGCCGGGCCTACGCCGGACGCCTCGCAGCCGCCGGGGTCCCGACGCAGTACACGAATTACGACGGGGTATTCCACGGGTTCTTCGCGATGACGGAGCAGCTGCCTCGGGCGCGGCGGGCCGTCGACGAAGCGTGTGCGGCGTTGCGAAAGGCCTTCGGTGCCTGACGCTTCGGATTGGCAGCACCTCGCACTGACGCTCGCGCCGGGAGAGAAACGGGTCGTGCAGATCGGGGCTCGCGAGATCCTGGTCTGCCGGACCCCGGAGCGTTATTTCGCGCTCGCGCCGCGCTGCTCTCATGCAGCCTGGCCGCTCGCCGATGAACCGGTCGAGGGCTCGCATATCGTCTGTACGCTCCACGGTGCCCGCTTCGACATGCGGGACGGCTGTCCCGTGACCGGGCCGGCGAGAAAGCCCCTGGCGACCTACCCCATCGAGCTCCGCAATGGCGAGCTCTACGTGAGTCTCTCGAGTCTATGAACGAGAATATGAAGAAACCGATGAAGCGTGATCGACGAATCCGGGCCGTATGGATGCTCCTGCTCATGGGCGGAATCGCTGCGGGTTGCGCGTCGCTCAATTACGACGAGCCTGCACCGCAAGCGTCCCCAGCCACTCCACAATCGGCGGCGGCGCCCTCCGCTCAGACGGAAACCAACGATCTGGCCGCGGATACAACGGCCTCGACGCCCGTTCGCCGGGAGACCCGCCGCGCCCGGCTCTCGCGGCAGGACCCCGATGCTCCCGTCGATGAGGTGGCGCGCAGCTGGCGCGAGCTCGCGCGCCTCGCGCGCGAGAGCGTGCAGAACGGCGAGTTCGCCCGAGCCGACGAGCTGCTTGCCCAGGCCGCGTTCCAATTGAAGGATCGCCCGCCCACGAATACCCAGCGACGCACGATCTTCGGCCTTCGCGCCCGCCTCGCCCACGACCTCGCAGCGCTCGACCAGGTCGAGAGGGCCGACGCCCTGACGGACGTGCTTATCGACGAGGTACGCGCGGAGCCCGAGCTCGCGGATGCAGCCTTCGTCACGCTCGCCCAGGCGACGGCCGCGCGACGCGGCGCGGATGCCCGGAAAGCGGGCCGCGAAGAATCCCAGCTCCCGCTGCTCGCCCTCGCCTTCGACGCCTCCCAGTCGGCGCCCGCGAGCCGTGAGCGCCTCGCCCTGGCGTTCGAGGTCTCGGGCATGGCCCTGCGCGCGGGGGACCTGGACCTCGCTCGACGCGCGATCGATCAGACCGTCCTCGATGCGCAGATCCTCGCCCCCGCCGACCGCATGCAGACGGCAGCGCTCAAGATCTACAAGGCGCGGATCGCCCTTGCGCAGCGCGACCTCGCCGCCGCCGAGGTCGCGGCCCACGCCGCGGTCCGAATCTTCGAGCAGCAGAAAGCGGACGGCTCCAATCGTGGCGTCGCCGAAGCCACACTCGGACAGGTCCTCGCCGAGAAGGGCGAGCTCGAACGCGCCCTCGAGCTCGGCCGCGGCGCCTACGCCCGCCTTTCGGGGGAGGAGAAGATCGTGCCCCAGGCCCAGCGCCAGATTCCCGCGTGCCTGGCCCGGATCGAATGGCTCGCGGGCGAGCACGATGCCGCCGGCAGCCATTACCGCGAGGCGCTCTCCGTCCCCGCCGATGGCTCGGAGCGCGACGAGGAGCTGATCCACGACATCAAGTCGGCCCTCGCCGAGCTCGAGACGAGCGCACCCCCCGCGACGACGCCCTGAGCTAGAAAACGCGCTCCGCGACGATCGACACGTAGGCGGGATTCACCCCGAGCAGAACCGGGAAGCGTCGCTCGCTGCGAATCCGGAATCCCAGCGGCTCGATCAGCCTCGCGTAGTCGAGGATCGGGTGGAGCGCGCAGAACCCGAGCGACCAGGCCAGCCCATTCACCGGCCGGTAGTAGGCGCTCGTCAGTGCCCGCGCGACGCGACCGCCCGAGGCCCGAGCAAAATCGGCCAGCATGAGCGACCCGCCGCGCCGGACCAATCCGCCGAGGTGGCGGATCATCGCTCGCGCGCGCGGCACGTCGAAGAGATTGAGGAAGTAGTTCGCGACGACGGCATCGTATTCGGTCACTGGCCGGTGGTCCGCGACGTCCCCTTCGATCAGCTCGGCCTCGAGGCCCTCTCGCGCGAGGCGCCGCTCGAAGCGGGCGAGCATGCGGGTCGAGAGGTCGACCGCCGTGACCCGCGCGCCGAGACGCGCGGCCAGCAGCGCATCGCTTCCTCGACCGACACCGGCGTAGAGCACCCGATCGCCCTTCTGGATCGACGCGAGCTGCGCCTCTTTCGAGCGCCGGATCCGACCGAGCGAATAAAGCTCCGCGAGCTCGTCGTAGAGCCCGGCGACGCCGTCGTAGGGATAATCGTCGAAGCGCATGACCCTCTTCCGGTCCGCGCGGAGCGACGACGAATGCAGCGTCGCCCCGAGCCGGGACGAGGGTATAGCGCGCGAGCTAGGGATTCGTCCGGGCCGGCCGCGTTCCCGGCACGATCGGGGGCACGACGACCTGCGGCGCGATCGGCGAAGGATTGCGGCACCCGGAGCCGGGCGTATCGCACGGCCGCAGGACCGGCCCCGTCGTCTGCGCCAGCGGCTGCCCCGGCGAGCGCGTATCCAGCGGCGCGGCGACCGGCGGCGCGAATCGGTCGACGACCTTGCCGGCGAGACCTCCGCCGACCTCCGCGGCCGGCCCCGTGGCCGAGAACGCACGGTCGAAAGCGCGCACGGCGACGGGGTCGCGCGAAGGGTCCTCGGCCAGCGCGACGCCGGCGACGAGCTGGGCCGCCAAGATCCAGAGTCCCGCTCGCATCCAGAACGAATTTCGCGTCGTCATCGTCGTCTTCGTCGTCTTCATCAAGGTCATCGCTCCTCTTGTCCTATCGGTCTCAATCGAATCGAACGTTCACGTAGGCCCCGACGATGTGTCGGTCGTAGTCGTAGACGCGCCGGTTCGAGTCGTTGTCGAGGTACGACCAGCGCGTGCTGACGGACAGGTTCTCCGAGATCGCCTTGGCGAGCTCGGCGCTGAAGCTGGACTCGTGCTCCTGCCGGTCCCCGCCCGAGAGCGCGTACTGTTCATCAATGATCTCCTCGTCGGGAAACGACGAGGGGTTCGAGAAGTCGCGAAACTCGTAGCCCGCCCGCGTTGTGAGGTTGAACCCGTGGGAGAGGTCGAATTCGAGAGCCGCAGTCAGGATGTGGCTCATGTGCTTCCACTCGTCGCCCTGCGAGTCGAAATAGCGGAAGCGGTAGCCGCCGCCGAGCCAGACGGCATCGAAGACGCCATCGGTCGCATCGAGGAGCGGGATCGAATAGCGATGCTCGACCGCGGCGCCGTAACCCATGCCGTCGCGGTCGCGTTCGTGTCCCTCGTCGAGGCCGACCGGCCCGCACTGCGCCACGTCATCGGCGCCATTGCCAATTACGTCCGGGTCGTCGCAATCGTCATCCACGGCGCCCGGACCATCGAGCACGTCGCGACTCGGAAAACGGAGGTCGTTCCAGACCAGATCCGCGACCAGCACCGTGGTCCCCGCCTCGGGCCAGGTATGCGAGAGGCCGACTTCGGCGAGCTGCGTCCGCATGAACGAATCCTCGTCGATCCAGACCGCGCCGAACTCGTAACGGACCTGTGCCGTCGTCTCGGCGTCGATGCGGTCCACCAGGTAGGCGCCGATGCGGGGGTACTGGGCGTTGAAGTCCGCAAGATCGAAGTGGGCATTGCCCGAATAGCCTGCGGTGACCCCGACGCCGACGTCTCCGGCCTGGAGCAGCTGGACGCTGCCGTCGATGCTCCAGACGGCGCGGCCGTCCTCCTCGTCGTCGCGAATGAAGGCGGGCGAGTCCGGCGCGCTGAACTGGGTCGCGCCGCCGCGCAAAATGACGTTGTCGTCGTATTCCATGCCGACCATCGCCCGCAGCGCATAGGGATGCGGATCGCTCTCGCCGAGCAGCACGCGGGCCTGTCGGCCCCAGGCGCCGTCTTCGCCGTCGATGTCGATCACGCGCTGCAGGGCCGCCCGGGCGTTGTCCTGCTCGGCCGCGCCCTGCCAGGCGAGCCCCGCGTAGTAGGAGGCGACGGGCTCGGTCAAGGCGGGCGAGAGCAGCGCCGCGGCCTCGAGATCCGGGGCCGCGCGCTTGGCGTCGCCGCTGCGAAGGGCGATCAGACCGCGGTAGAGCGCGAGCTGGGCCGGCTCCGAGGTCAGGTCCTCGGCCGATTCCAGCGCCGCCGACGATTCTGCATAACGTTCGAGATGGTAGAGCGCGACGCCGCGAAACAGCTCGACGTCGCCGACCTGCGCGGCCGTGAGATCGCGCGCCCCGCGCGCCCGGTCGAGGCTCGCGAGCGCCTCGGGATAGCGGCCCGTCCGGATCAGACACTGCCCGCCGAGCAGCCTCGCGCGATTGGCGAGTCCCTCGACCTGTGCGAGTCGCTCCTGGGCCTGCTCGCAGCGCCCCTGCTCGACCTCGGCCCGCGCCGCATTCAAGGCGTCTTCGACCGGATCGGCGGCAGACGTTTCCGCCCACACCGATCCCATCGTAAACACAACGACCCCGATCGCCGAGGCCCCCCATCCTCTTCGCACGCAACCCCCCAATCTCTATCGTTCTATCGTTCGCTTCAGCCGCGAATCCGGTCCCCGCTTCCGCCCTGCCATGCCAGCCCGGCGAGCCCGAGCCCGAACAGCAACGCGACCCCCGGCTCCGGCACTACGACGGGCACCGCATTGGCCGAGAACTGCGGATACGAGCTGCCGCGCAGCTGGGTCAGCACGTCGTAGCGGAAGAGCACGCGGCTGCCGTGTTGCACCGTCCAACCGACATAGTCGTAGACCGTGGTCGGCGGAACGTACGGATCGCGCACGCGCACGAAGGAATCGAAGCTCCCGTCGAAGACGAATCCGGGAGCCGCGGAGGTATCGAGACCGGCGGGAATCGTCGGATCGAGCTCGATGACGACCTCCGACGGCGAATAACCCAGCGTGCCGACGAGGCTCGTCAGCATCAGCGTGAACGGCCCGTCGAGGTCCTCGTTCAACACGTTGATCGTAAACGACACGAGCACCGAGAAGGGCCCGGTCGGCGCAGGGTTGGCGCCGCGGCAAACGCTGCTGCCCGGCGTCAGCACGCAGATGTCGGTCGAGCCGATCAGCTCGACGTCGAGATTCGCAGCCGCGCCCGGCGTCCCGGCGGCGAGAAACGGAACGGATCCGTCGATCGAAAACGTCGTAAGCCCCGCGAGACCGGCGGAGTCGAAGCCCCAGCCGCCACTCGAGAAGCGCGCGGGCGTGGCCGATGCCGGTCCCGCCGCGCCGAGGAGCGCGAGCGCGAGCGTCGCCGCCCCCGCCGTGAGTCGCTTCCAGCCCGATCCCATGAGCCCCGCAAAACCTCTCCCGCTCGTCATCGCGCTCGTCTCCCCTTCGGCCTGCACTACTGCCTGCACTGCTGCATCTCCTCCGCGTTCGAATTGCGTGTCGGCTGCATCTGTTCCGCACAAGAGCGAAAAACGCTCCAGACCCTGCGGAGATTCCGCGTCAGGATGTGGTCCAAGGAGGGCGATTGTGGTTATTGGCTCAATGGAATTAGGGACTTAGCCCTAGATTCCTCCGGCGGAGCCTGAGCCTGGGAGGGCGCCCAGCGCCCGGTCGAGATCGTCGTTACGCGCCGAAACGCTCGAGGCGACAGAAGACGGGGGCCAGGGCCACGGCGCCGAGGCGCCGCGCACGGCGCAGGGTGCGGTGCAGGACGGCCGCCAGGTCGGCTTCCTCGAGCAGATCCCGCTGCGTCCGGGACGGGCCGAGCTCGCTCCCGCCGAAGGCTTCGGTGCCCGAGAGGGCGACGACGGGAAGTCGGGTCGAGAGCTCGCTCGCCCGATCGACGAGCTGGCTTCGGACGGTCCGCGCGAGGGCGAGGTCGAGCAGCAGGAGATCGAAGCGCTCGTCGTGGATCCGGCGCGCCGCGCGATCGAGCTCATCCTCGACGACCAGCTCGAAGTCGCCGAGCGGGGATTTCTCGAGCACGATCCGGATCTCGACGGCGAGCAGCGCCCGGTCGGCTACGAAGAGCACGCGCATCCGCCCGTCTTCGAGGCTCGCCGCAATCGCCGCGGAGGCCTCGCTCGGGTACTCGGTGCCGGTCCTCATGTACTGCTCCTGTGGGGCTCTGTCGTTTTCGCCGCATCGGGGCGATCGGGGAGCGCGGTGGACCCGGACGGCGGGCCTGCGCGCTCGACTAGAGTCGGCTCGATCTGCCCTTCCCTTGAGCCTTCGCAGGCGCGCGATCCGCACGCGAGTACACTGCGCGATTCATGGCGGCATGCCCTCCCGAAAAACTGCTCGATCCGACCCTGCTTGGGGTCTGGCCCAAGCCCGTCGTCGAGCTGTGCGCGCGGCTCGAGGACGTCGGGATCGCGGCCTACCTGCAGGGCGAAGCGCTGCTCGATGCGTGGCTCGGGAATACGGGCATGCGGGCCCCGACGCGGGCCGTCGTGTGTGTCGCGGATGGGGCACACCTCCTTGCGGCCCTTCCGCATGCAGTCATCACCGCCGAAGGCGGTCAGCGCCTGACGCAGGCGTCGCCGGTGGGCCCGATCGACCTGATCCCCGTCGGCGCGCATGGAATCGACGCGGCGCTCGCGGCCTTCGGACTGACACCACTCGCCGTCGGCTTCCGCCCGAGCGATGCGAGCTGGCATGCCCCGGCCGGCGTCGTCGAAGCCCTCGCCCGCCGCGAGCTCGGTCTCATCCCCGACCGGCCGAATCCTTTCCGCGAAGCACCGCGCCGGTACTGGCTCGCGGCCCAGCTGATCGCCGAGTACGACCTCGAGCCGACTCACGAGCTCGTCGAAGCCGGGCGCGAGGCGCTCCCCGACGTCGTGACGCGCCTGCCGGAAGGCGCGCCGGCGCGGCGCGTGCTCGAAAGGATTCTCGCGTGCCGGCGACCGTCGCGGGCCCTGGCGTTCTTAAGGGAAACGGGAGCCAGCATCGCCGTCCTTCCGGGGCTCGAGCCCGGCGCGGAGACGCGCATCGATTCGCTCGCAGAGATCGCATCGCTGCGTTGGGCCGCATTCCTGCGCGGGAGCTCGACCGCCCGGGCGCTGGCGCGTCTGCGCATGCCGATCGAGCTCGCCCGGCGGATCAGTCGCGTACAGGAATCCCATCCCCTCGACCGCACGATCGAAGGCGCGCGCGACCCCCAGATCCGGCGCACGATGGGCCGCCTCACGCCCGAAGAGCTCGACGGCTTGATCGTGTGGCGGCGGCTCGAGCTCGCGGGCGAACGCGGTCCGCGCGACGGCGACGCGCACGGCGATCGCCTCACGAAGATCGAGGCCGGCGTCACCCGATTGCGGAGCCAGGTCTCCACCATCGAATCCGTGCGTGCCCTCGCGCTGGGCGGCGCCGAGGTCATGCGAATCCTCGCCTCGGGCCCGGGTCCCCACGTCGGCCGCGCCCTCGCCCATCTCGCGCGATTCATCGCCGAAGCGCCCGATCGAAACGAGCCGTCGATCCTCGCCGACGAGCTCGTCGCCTGGAAGGCGGCCGGCGCCTTTCCGAAAGGGAAACCGAACGGGAAGCCGGATGCCGAGCCCGACGCGACGCCCGCGTCATGACGCAATCCCTCTCGTCGATCTATGAAGCGGTTCAGGAGGCCTGTGACCGGAGCGTCTGGTCCCGGGGCGTCGAGCTCGCCCGCGGCGAGAGCGTCCAGGTCGACTCGCGGGATCCGCGCGAGCTCGTGCTGCGCGTCGTGACCCGAGCGGGTCGCGTGGCACCGCTCGTGACATTGCATCTCGCGGACGAAGCCTGGGAGTGCAGCTGTACGTCGGCGGATGATCCGTGCGAGCACATCGCCGCCAGCGTCATCGCGCTGCGGCGCGAGCAGAAATCGGGAACGGCACTGCCCAGCAAGGGCGAGCGCATGGGCCGCCTCGTCTACGCGCTGCGCGATCAGGGCGGCCATCTCGTGCTCGAGCGTGCCGTCGAATTCGAAGGTCGGCGAACGCCGCTTCCGGCCCGCCTCACCGCCGTCGCCGCAGGCCACCGCAGCGGCCCCGAGTTCGTCACGACCGCCGCCGATCTCGCGATTGAGAAGGCGCTCGCCTCCCGGCCCGCCGACGCGATCTCGACCCCATCCCTGACCTCGCTGCTCGGGCGGCTCGCCCAGACCGACGCCGTCTTCCTCGACGACCGTCCGGTCCGGATCGAGAGCGAGCCCCTGGGTCTCGTCGCGCGGGTCGTCGATGCGCCGGGCGGAGCGCGGCTCTTCATCGAGCAGGATCGGCGGATCGAGCGCGCGTTTCGTAATGGCGTCGTGCTGGCCCAGGGGGCGCTGCATCCGGTCTCGGAGAATCGGCTGACCGGACGCGAGCTCGCAGATCTGCCGCGCGGGCGATTCTTCAGCGATGGCGACCTCGCCCTGCTCGTCACGGAGGTGATCCCCGGCCTCGAAGGACGCATCCCGCTCTCGATCGAGACGACGCGGCTCCCGACGACCCGCCGCGGCGAGAAACCGCGCATGCAGATCACGCTGAGCCGCGAGGGCGACGAGCTCGTCGTGGCACCGTCGATCGTATACGGCGATCCGCCCGTGGCGCGGATCGAGGGCGGACGCCTCGTCGCGCTCGGAACGGGAAGCGTTCCGATCCGGAGCGAACGGGCCGAGGGCGAGCTCGTCGCCCGGCTTCGAAGCGAGCTCGGACTCCGGGTCGACGCGCCGGCGCGGCTCCGGGCGAACGACGCGATCGCCTTCTCGACGCGCCTCGAAGCGACGATTTCGACCGGCGCCTATCAGCTGAAGGGCGGTGCCCATCGGGATTTCGCGCTGCGCGGCCGACTCAGCGCCCGACTCGACATCGACGACGATCGCCTCGACCTCGCCTTCTCCCTCGACGACCCGGCGGCTTCGGGCGCGAATCGAGATCCCCGCGCAGCGCAAGCCCGATCGCGCGCCGCCTCCCCCGCCGACGTGCTGCGCGCCTGGTCGGCCGGCGAGTCGGTCGTCTCGCTCTCGGGCGGCGGCTTCGCCGAGATCCCGGCCGACTGGCTGGCGCTACACGGCCAGCGCGTCGCCGACCTGCTCGGGGCCCGCGACGCTTCGGGCCGCGTCGCGCGCCATGCGCTTCCCGATCTCGCGCTGCTCTGTGACGACCTCGAGCTGCCGCCGCCGCCGGCCTTGGAGGGCCTGCGACCGCTCGTCGAGGGCTTCGCGGGCATCCCTCCGGCGCCGCTTGCCCCCGAGCTCGCCGCCGTGCTGCGCCCCTATCAACGGGAAGGCGTCGACTGGCTCGTCTTCCTGCGCCGCGCGGGGCTCGGCGCGCTGCTCGCCGACGACATGGGCCTCGGCAAGACGCTGCAGGCCCTCGCCTCGCTCGAGGGGCGGACGCTCGTCGTCGCCCCGACGAGCGTGCTCCACGGCTGGCTGCGGGAGATCGAGCGATTCCGCCCTTCGCTCCGCGTCTCGCTCTACCACGGCCCCGGACGCGTCCTCGATGCGCAGGCCGACGTCAGCGTGACGAGCTACGCGATCCTGCGCCAGGACGCGGAAGCCCTCGCCCGGATCCGATGGAGCTGCGTCGTCCTCGACGAGGCACAGATGATCAAGAATCCGGACAGCCAGGTCGCGCGCTCCGCGATGGGCCTCGATGCGGAGGCCCGCATCGCCCTGACCGGCACGCCCGTCGAGAATCGACTCGAAGAGCTCTGGAGCCAGATGCATTTCTTGAATCGCGGTCTGCTCGGCGGCCGCAGCGATTTCCGGGATCGTTATGCGCGACCGATCGCCGAGGGCGAGCCCGACGTCGCGGCGCGCCTGCGCCAACGCATCCGCCCATTCCTGTTGCGGCGGCTCAAGTCGGATGTCGCCCGCGACCTGCCGCCGCTCTCGGAGGTCGTGCTCGATTGTGACCTTTCAACGGAGGAGCGCGCGGTCTACGACGCGGTGCGGGCGGCGTCGGTGCGTGAGATCGTGGTGCGGCTGCGGGCGGGCGAGAGCGTGATGGCGGCCCTCGAGGTCCTGCTCCGACTTCGCCAGGCGGCCTGTCATTCGCGCCTCGTGCCGGGCCAGGAGGACGCGCCGCTCTCCTCTTCGAAGCTCGACACGCTCTTCGCGCGGCTCGAGGAAGCGGTCGCCGACGGTCACAAAGCGCTCGTCTTCTCGCAGTGGACGAGTCTGCTCGATCTCGTCGAGCCCGGGCTCCGGGAGCGCGAGATCACTTTCGCCCGCCTCGACGGGTCGACGCGGGATCGGGGCGCGGTCGTCGACGGCTTCCAGTCGGAGGGCGGGCCGCCCGTCATGCTGCTCTCGCTCCGGGCCGGCGGCACCGGACTCAACCTCACCGCCGCCGACCACGTCTTCCTGCTCGATCCCTGGTGGAATCCCGCCGTCGAGGCCCAGGCGGCCGACCGCGCCCACCGGATCGGCCAATCGCGTCCCGTGGTGGTCCATCGCCTGATCGCCCGCGGCACCGTCGAGGAGGGCATCCTCGCCCTCCACACCCGCAAGCGTGCGCTAGCCGACGCCGCCCTCGAAGAGGCCGACGGCAGCAGCCGCCTGACCCGGGACGACCTGATCGACCTGCTCGAGAGCGCCTGAGGCCGCAGCTCTCGACGTAGCGCCGCGCGTGCCCGGCCCCTTGCCCCGCCGCTCGCGCCTCCGCGCACCCGCACCCGGGATTCCCCGAGCCTGCCGTGACGATGCGCGTCTCATTCCGAAAGTGGCCTTTCCCACCCGTTTCTCTCAAGCGATACACAGTGGCCTCCGATCGCAGCAGCATGATGGGTGGTTTTCAATCCACTACGACGAATCGAATGACCAGAGCGGGTCCGATGATCGGAGCCCCCGCTCGGGGCCCGACTCGGTCCCGCGCGGTCGGCCTGCTCGCTTGGGTCGTCGCCCTCCTCGCCCTGGCCGGTCCAATTGGTGCGGCCGCCGCGGAGAACGCCGGACCCCAGGCCGCCGACGCCCGCGTCTCGATGAGCCCGGAAGAAGCCTCCGCGACGAACTCCCCCGCCGCGCCGTCGACCCAGAGCACTCCCAAATCCGCGGACGCCCCGCCGTTGACCCGCGCAGCGGCGCGCCAGCGGGTCGAGACCATCTCGCCGGTCCCGTGGCTCGCGCGCTTCGGCCCGGTTTCCCTGAAGAACCACGAATAGCGGCGGCGGCCCGCGTACGACGCCAGGACCGCAGGCCGGAGCCGGGCGTGTAGACTCCGCCCCCGATGACACCCCGACAAACGATCCTGACCCTCGTCCGCCACGGTCAGACCTCGGCCAACCTCGACGGAGTCTGGCACGGCTCGACGAATACCCCGCTGACCGATCACGGCCATCGTCAGGCCGCCGCGACCGCCGCCTTCCTCGCCGCGAACCATTTCTCGACCCACCCGGAACCGATCCGCCACATCTACGCGAGCCCCCTCGACCGCGCCCACCACACCGCGCGTCCGATTGCCGCCCGCTTCGGCGTCGAGCCGCAGCTCGTGCCCGACCTCGCGGAGTTCGACCTCGGCTCTTGGGAGGGGACGAGCTTCCACACCCTCTTCGAAGAGCGCCGTCTCTTCCACCACATGAAGCAGGACCCGCACTTCGCGCCCCACGGCGGCGAATCCCCCAGCCAGGTCGCGAACCGCCTCTCGAAAGCGCTTCGAAACATCGCGAGTCGCCACGCCGGCGAGCACGTCGTCGTCGTGACCCACGGCGGCGCCCTCTCGATCGCCCTCGGGCTGCTCCTCGACGACGACTACAGCAGCTGGAACCGCATGGTGAAGAACTGTGCGATCAGTGAGCTGGTACTCGAGCCGCGGCCGGAGCTGCTGCGCTTCAACTACGTGGACCACCTGCCCGCGGACTCGAGCGAGCGGACGCGGCCGCAAGACGGAGAATGAGAACGAGATGCGCATCGCAGTGATCGGGGCCGGGGTGATGGGAAGCGGGATGGCCCAGGTGCTCGCCCAGGCGGGCAACGACGTGCAGTGCACGGACATCGCCGAGAACGTCCTCGAGAAGGCCCGCGCCCGGGTCACGACCGGCCGCTACGGCTTCGAACGCGCCGTCGAGCGTGGCAAGCTCGACCGGGCCGACGCCGACGCCGCCCTCGCGCGACTTCGATTCACGACCTCCTTCGACGACGCCGTCGGCAGCGCCGATCTCGTGCTCGAGGCGGTGCCCGAGAAGCTCGACCTGAAGATCCGCGTCTTCCGCGATCTCGATCGCGTCGCGCCGGCAAGCTGCATTCTCGCCTCGAACAGCTCGGGCTTCCCCCTCGCGGCGCTGGCCGCCGCGACGAATCGGCCGAAGCAGGTCCTCGTCTGGCATTGGGCGTCGCCGCCGGCCGTCATGAAGTTTGCGGAAATCGTCGTGCGGGAGGAGACGAGCGAGGACGCGATCGAGACGGTGAAGTCGCTCGCGCTCGCCTGCGGCAAACGACCGGTCGTCGTCCGCGACAACCCGATGGCCTGGGGCTACGTCGCGAACCGGATCTACGCCGCGATGCTGCACGAGGCGAATCGCGTCGTCGGCGACGGCGTCGCATCGCAGGCCGAGGTCAATCAGCTGATGGTCGACTGCTTCGGCTGGCCCGTCGGGCCCTTCGCGATGGTCGAAGGAGCCCAGAAGGGCTTCAGCGACGGCGGACAGTAGGCGTCGCGCGCGAGTCCTCGACCTGTTCCTTTCTTTTGGGGGTGAGATGACGAATCGGGTTCGGAAGCGCCTGCGACGGGTGCATCGAGTTGCTCTGCTTGCGTTCTACGGATCGATCTTCGTCACGCTCGGCATCGCGCACGTCGCGCACGCGCAGGTTCTCCTGACGAGCGACTCCGAAGCGAGCGAGGGCGTAGGCGGCGGACTCGAGGCGCGCTTCCTGAACGAGTTCGATACCGAGACCGACGGGGGCGACGAGTTCAAGGCCTGGCGAGTCGCGCTCGAAGGCGGCGTCGAAGGTCCAGTCCACGAGTCGGTTCGTGTCGGCGTGCGCGCCGCCTATCAACACGCGGCCTACGACTTCCATTTCGACCATTCGCCCGGCCTGCCCGCCGGCTACGGGGGGAGTGAGCTCCCCCGCGCGCCCTGGGGCGGCATCAATACCATCGACGTCGCGCCGACGGTGACGGCGCTCTTCGGAGACGGATTCTCGGTCGAAGCGGCGGTCCCGATCCGCTGGTCCGGCGAGACGGGCGCCCGACGCAACGGGCTCGCGGCGGGCATCACCGGCGTCGCCCGCTGGCAAGCCCTCGAGACCCTCTCGGTCGGCGCGGGCGTCGGCGTCACGAGCCAGCTCGAAGGTCCGGCCCAGGTCTTCCCGGTCGTCGCGCTCGATTGGCAGATCCTCCCGAGCCTCGATCTGCGCACGCAGGGAAGCTTCGTGCAGGGTGGCCAGGCGATGCTGCTCTGGGGGGCGGCGGACTCGGTTCGCCTTACCGTCTCCGCGGGCTACGAACGCAACCGCTTTCGGATGGACGACAACGGCATCGGCGACGACCGCCACGGCATCGGCGAGATCTCGTCGGTCCCGGTCGAGGTCGGCGTCCGGATCCGGCTCTTCGAGCGCGGCTACCTCGACTTCCGGGGCGGTCTCGGCTTCGCCGGGCGGATGCGCGTCGAGAACGCCAACGGCAACCGTCTGTACGACGAGGACTACGACACCGTTCCCCGACTCGGACTCGCCCTGACGATCCCCCTCGGCGCGCCCGGCGCGGCGAGCGAGAGCGTGTCCCCGAGCGTCATCGATCCGAACGCCCCGGGCGCGCTGCCCTAGACCGCCCGCGCCCGCTTCGGGAAGTTCGGCATCACGACGCCCGCGAGCTCCTCGAGGCAGCGCACGACCTGTCGGCTGTAGCCGAACTCGTTGTCGTACCAGACGTAGAGCACGATGTGGTTGCCCTGGGCGAGCGTCGCCTGCGCGTCGACGATCCCGGCGAAGCGGTTGCCGACGAAATCCGTCGAGGCAGCCTCGGTCGAGTTCACGAAATCGATCTGGTTCTGCAGATCGCCTTCGAGCGACGTCTTGAGCAGGTACTCGTTGAGCTCCTCCTTCGTCGTCGCACGCTCGAGGAAGAGACTCATGATCGCGAGCGACACGTTCGGCGTCGGTACGCGGATCGCGTTGCCCGTCAGCTTGCCCTTCAGCTCCGGCAGGCATTTGGCGACGGCACTCGCGGCCCCGGTCTCGGTCACCACCATGTTGAGCGGTGCGGCGCGGCCGCGGCGGGCCTTCCGATGGTAGTTGTCGATCAGGTTCTGGTCGTTGGTGAACGAGTGGATTGACTCGACGTGGCCGGCCTGGATGCCGAATTCGTCGTGGATGACCTTCAGCACGGGCACGATCGCGTTCGTCGTGCAGCTCGCCGCCGAGAGCACCGAGCCGGCCTCGCGCATCCCGTGGTGGTTCACGCCGTAGACGATGTTCGGGACGTCGCCCTTGCCCGGCGCGGTCAGCATGACCTTCGAGGCGCCGGGAACGGCGACGTGCTTCGCGAGCTCCTCGCGGGCGCGCCAGCTGCCGGTGTTGTCGACGATGATCGCGTCCCGGATGCCGTACTGGGTGTAGTCGCATTCCTGGGGACTGTTGGCGTAGATCAGGTGGACGAGATTGCCGTTGATGATGAGGGCATTCTCTTCCTTGTCGACGAGCACCTCGCCCGAGAAGGAGCCGTGGATCGAGTCGCGGCGCAGTAGATCCGCGCGCTTCTCGAGGTCGTTGGCGCCGCCGGGGCGGACGACGATCGCGCGCAGCCGGAGCGTGTCGCCGCCGCCGGTCTTGCCGGCGAGGATGCGGGCGACGAGCCGGCCGATGCGGCCGAAGCCGTAGAGGACGACGTCCTGCGGGCTCGGGCGGATCGAGGCCTTGCCCGTCGCGATGCCGGCAAGCTCGTCACGCACGAAGTCCGAGACCGAGACCGAGCGCGAGCGGCCGCGCCAATGGGTGACGAGATTGCCGACGTCGATGCGCGCCGGACCGAGGTCGAGGACCGCCATCTCGGCGAGGATCGGGTAGACCTCCGTGATGTGGATCTGGCTGTCGACGTTCACGCGCGCGATCCGGTGGAGCTCCTGGATCTCGAGCGGCGATTTGTTGACCAGGGAGTTCCCGAACAGCGTCACGATCACGCCATGCTCGCGGTACAGCTCGCCGATGATCGGTACCATCGCTTCCGCGTAGCGTTGCTGTTGCGTCCAGGCCTGGAGCGTACGCTGGGATTTTTCGCTCGTGTTGCTCGTCAAAGAGTGCTCTCCTCTTGGTCCGTGCGTTGTGGTCCGTGCGTTCTGGTCCGCGCCTTCTGGTCTGCAGAGCTCTATCCGCTTAGAGTCCCACCCCTGGCCGAATAATTACCGAGACAGGCCTTGGGGCGGTGCGCATCCGATTGACGCATCCGCTCGCGACCCTGCGACGAAGCTCGACTTCCTGCGCGGATCGGCGCGGGTGGGTCCCGACTGGACGGGTGAACGTGACGAGTTTTAGCAAAACCGACCCGGGGGACCGAAAGCCGAGCCTCGCCGTGCTCTTTTCGGTCATCGTGGTCGATTTGATCGGCTTCGGGATCGTCGTTCCCATCCTGCCCTTCTGGGCCGAGCGCTTCGGCGCCAACGGATCGACGCTGGGGCTCCTGCTGGCGAGTCACGCCGGGATGCAGCTCCTCGGGGCCCCGATCTGGGGGCGGCTCTCGGACCGCATCGGCCGCCGGCCGGTCATGCTGATCACGATCGCGGGGACCGCCATCTCGCTGCTGCTGCTGGGATTTGCACAGTCCCTTCTCCAGCTCTTCCTGGCGCGCCTGCTCTCGGGCCTCTTCGCCGCCAACATCTCGGTCGCGACCGCCTACCTGACCGACGTGACCGAGGAGGCCGACCGAACGAAATGGATGGGCATGATCGGCGCGAGCTTCGCCGTCGGCTTCACCCTCGGCCCGCCCCTCGGCGGCCTCCTGGCCCGCCTCTCCGACAGCGCTCCGATGGTATTCGCCGCGGGACTCGCGGGCTTGAACTTAGTCTGGGCGGCGTTTGCCCTGCGCGAGCCCGAGCAGCACGCGACCCGGGAGCCCGGGGGCCTCACGAATCGCTTCGACATGCTGCGCCAGCCCGCGGTCGCGAGGCTCTGCTTCGTCTACTTCCTCTTCACCTTCGCGGTCACCCAGCTCGAGACGACCTTCGCCCTCTTCATGTCCCACCGCTTCGGCTATGACGAGCTCGGCGTCGCCCTCGTCATGCTCGCGATGGCCATCATCATGGGGGCCATCCAGGGCGGCGGGATGAAGCGGCTCGCGGCGCGCTTCCAGGAGCGGCGCCTCGTGCTCGGCGGCCTCGCGCTGATGACCCTCGCCTTCGCGACGATGCCGCTTCCGGTGTCGGTGGCCTGGCTGATGCTGCCCCTCGGCCTGGCTGCCGTCGGCCGCGCCCTCGCGCAGCCGCCGATGATGAGCCTCGTCTCGCTCTTCTCCGACGAGCGCTCGCGGGGAATGGTGCTCGGGGTCTTCCAGTCCTCGGCCTCGGCCGCCCGGGTCGTCGGCCCGATCGCGGCTGGGCTCCTCTACGATTCCGATGCGTCGTTTCCGTATCTCGCGGCAGCGGGACTCACGGCCGTCGCCTTCGCGATGGCGCAGACCGTGGGCGTCGCCCGCGACTAGCGGGGTGCGACCGATAGATTGGCCTGGGCCAGCAGGGAAGCCCGATCTTTCTGCAGCTCCGCGTTCGAGGGATCGTGCTCGATCGCGTCTTCGAGGATCGCGAGGGCGTCGTACCAGAGTCCCTCGCGCGCGCGCTCGAGCGACGCGCGACGCAGTGCGTCGGTCGCCTGGGACGCGCTCGCGCCGAGCGAGGGCGGCGACGTCGATTCGGATGTCGACCTCGTTGTCGTCGATCCCTCGAGCATGATGCGCTCGATCGCGCCCTCCGCGAGCTCGTCGCGGGAGCGGCGGATGGGATCGTGGACGACGGCGACGAACCAGCGATAGGTCTTGGCGGGCGCGAGCTCGACGCCGAGGGCCCCGAGATCGAGGACGTGGACGCCGGCGGCGATCGGGCCCGGAAGGCTGACCTCGATCAAGGGCTCGATCGCCTCGTCGTCGACGACGGTGAGCTCGATGCGGGTCGAGGTCGTCTCGGCGAGCTGCCAGTAGAGGCGGGGATGGGCGCTCGTCGTCAGGCCGACGTGGTCGCGGGGGGCGAGGACGGAGACCCGGGGCATCCCGGTCGCCACGCCGCGCGTGCCGGCGCCGGCGGTGTGGCGCGCGCGGCCGCGGGTCGGGGGGACATACACGATGGGCGGTCGCTCGCCGGACTTCGGGGCCGCGCTGGTCGCTCCGGGCGCAACGCTCGGGGGGGCGGGCAATGGCTTCGCGGACGATTCCTCGGCAGTGTCGGCACTCTCGGCGGGCAGGCCGGGCTTCGCGGCCCAGCCGGGCTGGATCGCGGTGACACACGCGAGCATCGCCCACGCCAATCCGGGCGCGAGCGAACGGGCCCACTGCCCGGCTCCGCCCATGCAGACGATACGGCCGATGGCGACGATGGAATCCCGAATTCGTGTCATGCCCGTCCCTCCTGTGGCTCCGCGACGCGCTCGCCGAGGACGCGAAAGATGTGGATCGGCTCGGACCTACCCTTGACGCTCGTCAGCCCGAGATCCTCGACGACGAAGGCCTCGCCGAGCAGGCGACGCGTCGACTCCCCGATCAAGACCCGCTGCAGACCTTCGTCGCCGCCGGGCAGCGCCGGTTCCGCGAGCGCTTCGAGTCGAGCCGCCGCGTTGATCGTGTCGCCCAGCGACGTGTACTTCATGCGCGCGTCGCTGCCGACGGCGCCGACGACGGCGGGCCCGGTTACGAGGCCGATCCGCTGGCGCGCGAGGGGCAGGCCCGCCGCCGCCCAGATGCGATTGCAATCCGCGAGCGCACGACCCATCGCCAGCGCACAGGCGACCGCCCGACGCGCGTCCCGCGTCCGCTCTTCGTCGCTCTCGCTCGGAACCGGCACCCCGAAATTGGCCTTGATCCCGTCGCCCGCATAGTCGTCGACGTGTCCGCCATGGTCCTCGATCACGCGGGTCATCGCGTCGAGATAACCGTCGATCCACTCGAGCAGGCGCTCGGGCTCGAGCTTCTCGGCGACGCTCGTGAAGCCCTCGAGATCCGAGATCAGCGCCGTCAGCACCACGCGGCGAGGACGCGGCCGTCCGCCCTCCATGATCGCATCGCGCTGGCGCCAGAGCTCCTCGGCCACCCTGCTCGAGGAGAATCGCCGGAACAGCGAAGCCAGCTGGCGCTGCGCCCGTGCCTCCGAATACGCCCGCGCAGCGAGGGCCAGGCCGCCCGCCGCAGCCCAGGCGAGCGCCGGCGCGACCCCGGGCAGCCAGATTCCGCGCGCAAAGAGCATCGACGAGAGAACGAACGGAAGCGCGAGTCCCGCGACCAGGACGGGGACGACCCAACTCGACGCGCCAATCCCGATGACGAACGTCAGCGCCGCGAGACCGAAACCGATCGTCATCGCCGCCTCGACCGCATTCGGCTTGCTCCGGAGCGGCGCATCGCCTTTCAGGCCGACGCGGATCAGCTGATCCGCGAGCTCCGCATGGAGGCGATAGCCCTTCACGATCTCCGTCTGCGAGCTCGGGGAATTGAAATCGTCCTTCACACTCGGCGCGTCGGTCCCGACGACGACGACGCGCTGCTGGATCGCCCCTTCCGGCACCCGGCCCGCGAGCAGATCGCCGAAACGAAGATTCTCGAATCGCGCCACATCGCGCGTCGCGTCGAGGGGAATCTGGTAGCCGCCGGCATCGAGCCCGACATAAGCTCCGAATTCGGAGTCGAGCGGCGGGAGCGGCGTCCCCCCGATCTGCACCGCCTCCGGATCGTCGGGATCCGGCCCGATGGAGATTCCGTTCGCGGCGAGGTGGAGACTCGCGAGTCGCAGGGCGAGGGAGACATGGGCCGTGCCGTCGTCGTCCCAAGCGTAGAGATAGCCACGTCGGACGACCCGACCCGGATCGACGAGCATGTTGTTGAACCCGACCTGCTCGGGCCGTGCGAATCGGGGAGCGGGAATGCCCGGGGCGTCGAGCGCCGGTAGGAGCTCCGCAAGCACGACCTTCGGACTGCTTCGCACGACGCCGCCGAGGGCCGTCCAGGCTTCGAGATCCCGAGCGTCCCCGCTCGCGGGCGACGGTCGATAGAGATCGAGGCCGATCGCGCTGGCGCCGTCCGCGACGAGCAGCTCGAGGGCCCTGGCCAGGACGTCGTCGGGGATCGGATAGCCGTGCGCCTCGAAATCCGACTCCCCGATCGACACGAGGACGACTGCCGATTCCGATTCCGATTCCGAGGGAGAGGTCCCGCCGTCCGCTCGGGTCGCGGGTCGGATGCGGTCTGCCACCGCGAGCTCCGCCGGTTCGAAGAGCCCCGTACGAGCGAGGGCCAACACGCCGAGAATCGCAGCGAACCCGAGCCCGATGCCCGGTCCGCGATCCCGAATCGTATGCCCCGTCGCCCCGCCCAGAGCCATACGCCCCCTCCTCTCTCACCATAGCCATCGCTCGAAGGGCTCCGATCGGACCGCGGATCTGCGCCCGCGTCCGCGAAATCCGGCCGGCGGGCAGTCGATTCGGTAAGCTCGACCGACACTCGCTGCCTGGGATGCGAGCCGAGAGGAATGGGGACCGGGGATGAGCGCCGAAGACACACTCCAGCAGGCGCGCGAGCGCATCGGAGCGTGCGCGGATCCCGCCGCCCTGAAAGAGCTCGAGCGCGAGTACCTCGGCAAGAAGGGCGCCGTCTCCGCGCTGCTGGCCGAGATCCCGAAGCTCCCGCCCGAGGAGCGCAAGGCACAGGGCCAGCGCGCCAACGAGCTCAAGCAGGCGCTTCAGGCGCTCCTCGATGAACGTGGACAGACCTTCGCGAGCTCGAAGCTCGATGCCGCGCGAGAGGCCTCGGATTTCGATCCGACGCTCCCGCCGCCGCGGCCGCTGCGCGGGGGGCTGCATCCGATCACACAGGTGACCCGCGAGCTCGAGGATCTCTTCACGTCGATGGGCTACGAGGTCCTCGACGGACCCGAGGTCGAGCTCGACCACTACAACTTCGAGTCGCTGAACATCTCGAAGGACCATCCCGCCCGCGACTCGCAGGACACCTTCTACTGCGACGACGCCGGCCGCCTCGTGCTGCGAACCCATACGTCCCCGGTCCAGGTCCGCGCGATGGAGAAGCGAAAGCCTCCGTTCCGCGTGATCGCTCCCGGCCGCGTCTTCCGCCAGGAGACGACGGATGCGTCCCACGACCACACCTTCTACCAGATGGAAGGACTCGTCGTCGGCAAGGACATCTCCGTCGCTCATCTGATCGGCGCGATGAAGACGCTGCTGCGCGGGATGTTCGGCCGCGATCTCGAGGTCCGCCTGCGCCCGGGCCATTTCCCCTTCGTCGAGCCGGGCTTCGAGCTCGACGCGCGCTGTCCCTTCTGTCGGGACGGCTGCAGCGTTTGCAAGCGCACGACCTGGATCGAGCTGCTGCCGTGTGGGCTCGTGCATCCGAACGTGCTGCGCGCCGGCGGCATCGATCCCGAGCTCTGGAGCGGCTTCGCCTTCGGCCTCGGGTTGTCGCGCCTCGTGATGCTTCGCCATGGAATCGACGACGTGCGCCATCTCCTGTCCGGCGATCTTCGCTTCCTGGAGCAGTTCTGATGGAGCCGATCCGATGAAAGCGTCGCTTCGCTGGCTCGCGCGCCACGTCGATCTCTCGGGCATCACCCCCGAGCAGCTCGGCAACGACCTGACCCTCTCGACCGCCGAGGTCGAGGGCCTCGAGCGCTTCGCCCCGGCGACCGGCGACGTCGTCGTCGGCCACGTCCAGACCCGCGATCGCCACCCGGACGCCGAGAAGCTCTCGCTCTGCACGGTCGACGTCGGGGCGGGGGAGAACCTGTCGATCGTCTGCGGCGCGCCCAACGTTGCGGCGGGCCAGAAGGTCGCGGTCGCGAAGATCGGGACGAAGCTCCCGGGCGATCTCACGATCAAACGCTCGAAGATCCGCGGCGTCGAGTCCTTCGGCATGATCTGCTCGGCCCGAGAGCTCGGCGTGGGCGACGAGCACGACGGCATCTGGGTACTCGAGACCGAAGCCCAGCCCGGAACCCCCGTCGCCCGCGCCCTCGACCTCGAGGACTGGGTCGTCGAGATCGACAACAAGTCGCTGACCCACCGCCCGGATCTCTGGGGCCACCGCGGTCTCGCCCGCGAGATCGCCGCCATCTACGAACGCAAGCTGAAACCCCTCGACCTGACGCCGCCGGCGACCGGCTCGGCCGCGCCCTACCCCGTCTCGATCGAGTCCCCCGACTGCCTGCGTTATGTCGGCCTCGTGATTGAAGGCGTACGCGCGGGACGCTCGCCCGACTGGCTCCGGCATCTTCTGCTCGCCGTCGGACAAAGGCCGATCGACCTCTTCGTCGACCTGTCGAATTTCGTGATGCTCGACCTCGGCCAGCCGAATCACGTCTTCGATCGCCGTCGCCTCGACGCCCTCGCCCCGAACCGCGGCATCGTCGTCCGCACCGCCCGTCCCTCGGAATCGATCCGCACCCTCGACGGCATCGAACGCAAGACGAATCCCGCCGACCTCCTGATCTGCGCCGGCGAAGTCCCGGTTGCCCTCGCCGGCATCATGGGCGGCGACGACTCGAAGGTCGCCGAAGCCAGCGACGCGCTGCTGCTCGAGGTCGCGACCTTTCAGGCGACGACGATCCGGCGGACCTCGAGCCGCCTCGGCCTTCGCACCGACTCCTCGGCCCGCTTCGAGAAGGCCCTCGACCCGCATCTCCCGCTCGCGGCAGCGGGCCATTTCGCGCGCCTGCTCGGATCGATCGCCCCTTCGATGCGCCTGCCCGCGCAGATCTCGGACACCGGCGCGTGGCGAGACCCGTCCCGGACGATCGAGCTGCGCTGCGAACGCGTGCGGAGCGCGCTCGGCGCCAATCTCAGCGCGACGGACATCCGTACCATCCTGACGCGACTCGAGTTCGAGGTCGAAGAGCTCGAACGAAGCGCCGACGCAAACAAGACTCCCCACGGCGGGAACCAGCATTTCCGCGTCCGTGTGCCGAGCTTCCGCGCGACCAAGGACATCACCCTCGAGCAGGACCTGATCGAGGAGATCGGCCGCATCCATCGCTACGGCAACATCGCCGAGCAGTCCCTCGAGCTCTCGATCACCCCGCCGCCCCGCGACGAGCGCCGGCGCCTCGTCCGCCACCTCCAGGATCGCCTCGCCGGCGGCGCGCGCTTCCGCGAGAACCTCTCCTATTCGTTCATCGCCGACTCGCTGCTCGAGCGTCTCGGCGAGGCCGAGCTTCCCCACGTGCGCGTCATCAATCCCGTCCACCAGGGCGAGTCCCGCATCCGCCGCCGCGTAGCCCCGAGTCTGCTGCCCGCCCTCGAAGCGAATCGCCGCCACCACACCGACGTCCGCCTCTTCGAGATCGGCAAGGCCTACGAGCCCGAACATCGAAGCGATCGCGGCGAGCCCCGCGAACGCCATCTGCTCGCGCTGGCCTGGGCCGGCCCGCGGCCCGACGCAAAGAAGGCGCGCTTCGACGAGAGCCGGCTCCAGCGCCTGCAAGCCGTCGTGAACGACCTCGTCGGATCGTTCGGCATCACCCTGCCCCGCTGGACGAGCGAGGGCGAGCGACCGAGCTGGGCGCATCCGAGCCGATGTCTCTTTCTCGAGCTACCCGGCGCGACGCAGACGGTCGCCGTCGTCGCCGACCTCGAGCCGGGCCTCGCCCCGGCGATCGGCCTGACGGGCGACCTCGAAAGCGAAGTCGTGCTGGCGGAGATCTGTCTCGATGGCCTGCTCTCCGCCGAACGCCGCGGCAGCGCCTATCGCCCGCTCCCGCGCTACCCCGGGATCAAGGTCGACGTCGCCGTCGCCGTGCTCGAAGCGACCCGCGCGGGCGAGCTGATCGCGCTCGTCGAAGCGGCGGGCAAGGGCCAGGTCACCGACGTCGAGCTCTTCGATCTCTATCGCGGCAAATCCATCGGCGAGGGCCGCAAATCCCTCGCCTTCCACGTGCTCCTCCAATCCGACGCCCGCACGCTCACCGACCAGGACGAGCAGAAATTCCTGCAGCGCTTCGAGAAGCTCGTCGCGGACGCGGGCGGCGAGCTTCGCAGGGGCTGACGAGCCGACGCACAAGTCGCGGCCGGCGCGGCGCATGGGACGCGAATGGCTCGCCCCTCTGACGGCCGGCTCGGCACGGCAAGCGCATTTGCCTTCGGCGGTCTAATGCGCTGAGCCGGGCTCCGGCTGCGCTTTACTTCGCATCCCATGCACCGCGCCGGCCGCTCGTATTTGCGCCGACCGGTCTCGAGATGGGGGGGGGTCGGGATGGTCTCCGATGCAGCACGCCCGAACGAATCATCGAACTAACATACGATCTCGATTCACCCCGATCCGCCGCCACACCCCCAGAACAGCACGGATGGGCACGGCTAGAGCGAGCGGCGCGATACAGGGGATGCGAAGTAAAGCGCAGCCGGAGCCCGCCCCTCTCGAAGCGATCGCCGAAGGCGCATCCACTCGCCGTGCCAAGCCGGCCGTGAGAGGGGCGAGCCATTCGCGTCCCCTGTGTCGCGCCGTTTGCGGCTTGTGATGCCATTCGCGTCCCATGCGCCGCGCCGGCCGCGACTTGTGCGTTGGTCGGGCGACTAAGCGGCGTGCATGCGAGCGCGGAAATGCTTCCCCTTGACCGCGTAGTCCGCGACGTGGGACGCACACCAGGCATTCGGCTTCACGAGCACCGGGAAGCCCGAGCCCGCGACCATGCCCGCGAGCTGCTTCACATAGTCGCTCGAGTCGAAACGCTCGTCGGGGTTGGCGTCGACGTGGACCCAGATCTGCTGCTGCGAGGACGAGAGCCCGAAGGCCTCGTGCATCCGGATCGCGAGGTCGAGGGAGAGCCATGTCTCCGTCGAGAGCTTTTCGAAGAGCGTGATCTCCTTGCGGTCGAAGCGGCGGGTGTAGAAGACGCGGCCGCCCTTGCCGGGATTGAGCACGCAGGCGACGGTGACGAACTCCATCCGCGTGGCGGATTTCTGGGCGTCGGTCCCGATGTGGACCGTCTGCCCGGCGCGCACGAGCGCGCCGATGCTGCTCATCATGTCGAGCACCTCGGCGCCCCCCAGCGTCGACCAGCGGCTCTCGAGCTCCAGAGACATCCTGCTGCGCATCGTCCGTCGTCCTCTCGGTTGGCTCGTTCCCTCGTTCCCTCGATCTCGAATTCCCGATCCGTTTGCGTGTCCCGAAACGACGAAACCCCCGCGCAGGGGCGCAGGGGTTTCAGGAGTCGCTCTCGGAGCCGTCGTCGTTTTTCATTCGGACTGGCCGGCGGCCGCTGCTTGGCCGGAGCCCATTCATGAGTCGACCGGTCTGGCGACACCTCTCGGGCAGCGCGGTCTCCGGATCCATCCCGGGCAGGTTGGATCGCAGTCTCCCGGATCTTCGCCGCAATCGACCCAAATGCCGCTCCTCTTCGCCGACCGGCCTCGTCCGCTCCGCGGATTGTCGAACCCGATCGCGCCCCGTCCCCCCGCTGCATCGTCCCGACACAAACGGCGATCAAGAGCTGCCGAATTGTCCTTGCGGACCTGGGTCGAGTCAACCCCAGCAGCGGGGCGGGCAGCGTCCGTCACCCGGTCTTCACGCGAATCGGAATTCCCCCTGGTCGAGGACGATGTCGCCATTCTGGTTCTTCGTGACGAAGAGCGCCTGCTTGCCGTCGACCCACATCGAGATCGTCAGCGTGTCGCCGGGCATGACGGGCTTCGAGAACCGGCCGTCCATCGCCTTGAAGCGGCTCGGGTCCGAACCGCAGAGCGTATGCAGCAGGGCGCGGCCGGTGAACCCGTAGGTGCAGAGGCCGTGCAGGATCGGGCGGTCGAAGCCGCCGATCTTCGCGAAGGACGGATCCGAGTGGAGCGGATTGCGATCGCCAGAGAGGCGGTAGGTCAGAGCCTGGTCCTCCCGCGTCGTGTAGGTCAGCTCGTGGTCGGCCTTGCGCGTCGGGAGCACGAAGGTCGGCGACGGACCGCGCTCTCCCCCGAAATCCCCTGCCCCGCGACAGAACATCGACATCTTGACCTTGAAGAGCGGCTTGCCGGTCGCGACGAGCGTCGCCGTCGACTCGAATTCGGCGACCGCCGCCTTACCCTTGTCCCAGACGCCCGTGATCTCGCCGACGGACTCGATCTCGCCATCGGGCGGGATCTCACCGTAGAGCTCGATGCCCTCGGTCCCGTGGACCATGAGCGCGGGGTTGAACGTCCCGACCTTGTCGATGGGAATCCCGCCGCCGCCGAGGATCACGGCCATCGTCGGCAGCACGCGCTGGGGCGTGTCCTTCGTATTCTCGGTCGTGAACGCGAGCTCTTGCGTCCCCGCGCCGACGCCCACCGCATAGAGGAGCGCATCCTTCGAGGTCCAGGTTCGTCGCGCCGACTGGCCTTTTGCGCCTACGCTCTTGGGGTCGAGTGCCATCGGGAAGTCTCCTCCGTTTCTTGCCCTTGACGTTCGTCACCGACGGGATGGGCGCGGCAACTCCAGAGTTACACTAGGGTTTTGCCCTTGTCGATCCACCCGGGAAGCACATGAACCAATCGATTCGACGCTGCGACGCGGAGCTCTTCCGCCTCCTCATCTCGGGCCGCCTCTCGGGGCTGACCTCGGGCCTCGCCTTGGGCATGGCCCTGCTGGGCCTGGGACTCCTGCCCGCTCCGGCGCAGGCAGCCTGCCTTCCGGATCCGCCGAGCACGGACGACAACGTCGTGTGCATCGGCACCGACTCGACGGGCTTCGACGGCAGCGGCGCCGACAACCTGACGATCACGACATCGGGCGCAGCCGAGCTCGACGAGAGCAATCCCGGCCTCAACAGCGCGATCCTCGTCGACGATGAGAGCAGCATCGAGATCGGCACGGCGGCGACCGTCACCGTGACCCAGGACAACGGCTTCGGAATCCGCGGCGACGACAACAACTTCGTCGACAACAAGGGTACGATCCTCGTCGACGGCGACGACGCACGCGCGATCGCGATCGACGAGAATACGTCGGGCATCCTGCCCAACGGCGCCGTCAACAGCGGCACGATCCGGATCAATGGCGACCGGGGCTACGGGCTGGTGACGGGCGCAAATTCCGGCGTGGCGAACTCGGGCAACATCGAGATCTTCGGAAACGCCGGGCGTGGCGTCTCGGCCGGCAATCGGACGGATCGTACCAAGGCCGCCAACATTACGAATAGCGGCGACATCATCGTCAACGGCGCCGACGGCTACGGCATGAGGCTCGGCGACGGCTGGGTCGACGGCACGGTGCGCGACCACGACAACAACCCCGCGACCCCCGACCGCCTGGTTCCGACCGCGGCCGGCATCCGGAACCAGAGCGGCATCTTCGTCGTCGGCAACCGCTCGACGGGCCTGTTCGCCGGCGATCAAGCGAACCTCGCGGGAAACCACAACAGCCTCGTCACCCACTCGGGCACGATCGCGGTGAGCGGAACCGACGCGGTCGGCATCTCGATCGGTGGCAACGACCTCTTCGATCGCTTCGACCTGGACTCGACCACCGGGATCGGCTCATCCCTGAGCCTGAACGTCACCGGCTCGATCACGGGCGACGCCGACTCGGGCCCCCTCGTCGTCATCCGAGACTTCGTAGCCAACCGGGAGAATCGGGTCCTGAATGGCAGCACGGGCGATATCCGCGCCAACCTGACCAACCAGGGAACGGCGGACCGCGCGATCGCGATACGCGGATCCGAGGGCGACGAGCTGATCGTCAACGTCGGCGATATTCGCGGCGACGTCGAGCTGCGGGGCGGCAACGACCGTTTCCTGCAGGTGGCGGGCGCGACCTACACGGGCAACCTCACAGGCGGCAGCGGCACGGACGAGCTGATCCTGACCGGATCCCGGGCGAACGCCGACACCTTCAACCTCGGCGCGCTCCAGGGCTTCGAGACCGTCCGCCTGTTGCAGGGAACGTCCAGCCAGCCCGCGACTCCCTGGATCTTCACCAACTCCAGCGGCTTCACGGGCCTCACCCAGATCGACGACTTCGCGACCCTCGAAATCCCGACGCCGATCACCCTCGGCGGCGCGCTCACGGTCGCCGACCAGGCCACGATCCGCGTCACCCTCGACAGCACGACGCCGCCCCTCACGGTCCAGGGCCTGGCGCGCCTCGACGGCAGGCTCGTCGTCACACAAGGCGAAAACCTGACCCCCAGCGCGACGCCCTACAGGGTCGTGCTCACGAGCGGCGGCCGCGAAGGCGAGTTTGCGCAGATCGATTTCCCGGACGCGTCCGGAACCCGGATCTTCACGCCGAGCTATGACGCGATGGGTCTGCTCGCGCTCTTCGAGGACGTGGGACTGGTCGGTGTCGCCCGCAACTCGAACCAGCGCTCGATCGCGCAGAATCTCCTCGACCTGCAGACGGCCGGAGGGTCGAGCGAAGACCTCGACGATTTCCTCGCCAACCTCGAGGACGTGGAGAACATCGCCAGCGCCTACGATGCGCTGAGCCCCGAGGCCTACGATGCCCAGACGACGGTCTCCGTCGAAGCGGGGCGCCGCATCGCAGCGCTGCTGTTCGATCGGCCGCGCGAGTGTCAGTCGGGCGAGATCGATCCCTGGAACCAGAATCAGCGCGTGCTGCCCTGCCACGCGCGCCGCGTCGCGCCCTGGGCCGCGACCGTCGGCTCCTTCCGCTCCCGCGACGGCTTCGATGGACACAAGCGCTACGACGCGCAGCTCGGCGGCCTGATCGCCGGCGTCGATCTGCAGCCCATCGCGGGCCTCGACTTGACCCTCGCCGTCTCGAGCCAGCGCGGCGGCATCGACGTCGCGCTCGCCGGCGAGAGCACGCTGACCCTCGCCGAGCTCACGGGCGCCGTCTCCTGGAGCCCGGGTCCGCTGCGCGTCCAGGGTGTCGTCAGCTGGGGCCACGGGTTCCATCAGGATCGCCGCCAGATCCGGGTCGACGACCCGGCCGCGCCGATCAATACCCGCGGAATCGACGATCACGAGAGCGACCGGACGCTGCTCGCGACCGAGATCGGCTACCTCGTTCCGGCCGGTCCGATCGGCATCGAGCCGATCGTCGGCTTCGACTGGGCCTTCGTCCGGCAGGATGAAATCCGGGAGGAAGAAGCCGGCGGCTTCGGGCTCGAGGTCGACGAGCGCGACGACGAGGTCGGCTCGGTTCGCGGTGGCATGCGACTCTCCTCCGTATACGAGCACACGGCCTATCTCGGCCCCTGGTTCGAATGGATGACCGGCATCTGGCGGCCCAGCTTCGATGTCGCCTGGCGACAATACGTCGAGGGCAACGAGCGCGACGTCGACGCGCGCCTGCTCGGCAGCCCCGACACCACGGGCGACTTCACGATCCAGGGCGAAGAGGACGCCGGCGGTGCCGAAATCGGCCTCGGCTTCCGCTTCGTGCCGGAGCAGGCGAATCGTGTCCGCTTCGACCTCCGCTACCAGGCCTATGTCGCCGAGCACACCCTCGAGCAGGACCTCGTCGGCCAGATCGCGATTGCGTTCTAGGGCACGGGGCGGCGGACGGGGGCCGTGCCAGGTGCCCCGGCCGTGGGTCGCGTCGTGCTCGGTGTCGGACTAGCGCGTCTAGGGGCCGGTCGGCTTTGGCGGATGCTTTACTGCGCGCCGTCCTCTATTTCGCACGACGCGACCCACGGCCGGGGCACTCGGTTCGACGGAGGGGTTCGGGTCCACGCGCTGCTCTCGTTTTGGATGCGGAGATTCCGCGCTTTCGTCGGCCTGACTGGGTTCGGCAGTCTTGCTGAGGACGAGAAGGCGCGCGGCTGCGGTCCCTTCTCAGTCTTCGAGGCCCATCATCTTGGCGACGCCGAAGCGGACGCCGGCTGTGAAGCCGCCGTCGACGGCGAGCGCCTGGCCAGAGACGAAGGAGGCTTCGTCGGAGGCGAGGAAGAGCGCCGCGTTGGCGATCTCGCGCGGGAGACCGAAACGGTTCATCTGGTGCTGGTAGGCGATGCGCTGGCCGACGTCCTTCATCGCGCCGGCGCCGATGACGCCACGGAAGAGCGGAGTATCGATGAAGCCCGGGCAGATCACGTTGGCTCGGATTCCGCGGCCACCGTAGTCGAGGGCCATGTTCTTGGTCAGCAGCACGACGCCGCCCTTCGAGGCGTTGTAGGAGCTCCCGCCCTCGCAGCCCTGGATGCCCTCGATGCTCGCGACGTTGACGATGTTGCCCGCTCGCCGGGCGATCATGCTCGGCAAGACCGCCTTGCAGGCGAGGAACGTCCCCTTGAGGTTGATGTCGACCGTCAGGTCCCAGGACGCCTCGTCGAGCATGTGCACCGCGCCGCCCCCGGCCACGCCCGCCGAATTCATCAGGATGTCGATCGGCCCGAAGCTCGCCTCGACTTCCCGCACACACGCCTCGAGCGCCTTGAAATCCCGAACGTCGCCCTGGAACGTGCGGGTTCCCAGACCGAGCTCGCAGGCCGCCTTCCAATCGGGTCCCTCGTTCGTCCCGACGTCGAAGCTCGCGACCTTCGCCCCCTCCTCTGCGAATCGCAGCGCCGTCGCCGCACCCAGCCCCGAGATCCCACCCGTGATCAAAGCCACCTTGCCTTCGAGTCGCTTCATCGCCCTGGTGCTCCTTTTTTTTCGCTCGATCGTGTATTTGCGAGCCATTGAATGCGTCGACACGCCTCCGCGTGTCCTCCTTCGAGGGGGCCGGTGCGCAAGACCACCTGATCGACCTCGATCGCCTCGAGCTCGTCGAGCCAATCGCTCACGTCCGGCGCGTCGCCGACTGTCTCATCCCAGTCCGCCGGCGGGTCCGCCGCCACGGCGTAGACGAAGACACAGACCAGATCCTCGGGGCGTGCCGCAGACCGGCCCGAGACATAACACTCGCGATGTGCGGACCAGATCTCGTGTCCGCCTCCCGAGACGTCGAGGAAGCCGAGCCCTGCGCGACCGGCATGCGCGGCATGCTCGGCCGACCAGCCGACCAGCCAGAGCGGAGGATGGGGCCGCTGCACCGGCTTCGGCACGACGTCGATCGGCGGTACCGAGAAGCGCGGCGAGCTCCACGAGAACGTCGCCGGCGCCCACATCTCGACCCACATCCGGATGCCCTCGTCGAGACCGTCCCTCGACGAGGCCGCCAACGAAGTCTCGTCGGCTACCTCAGCGACCAACTCCGTGCCGACGTCCGCATCCGCATCCGCATCCGCATCCGCATCCGCATCCGCATCCGCATCCGCATCCGCACGAGCGCGGTCTCCCACTTCGGGCAGGATCGCGACATCGAGGCGTCCGCCGCTGGCCCCGTCGAGCGTGGCTGCCTGCTCGGCTTCGCGGACAGGCGGAATCTCCGGCGGCCAGACTCCCGGAACGCCCCAACCGAGTCGGATCGACTTCGTCGTTCCCGCGAGTCCCGCGAGCCAGATCGCCGGTGCCCCGCCCCGAAAGCCGCCATCCTCGCCGGTCATCGGCAGACACCAGACCGCGTCGAGCCCGAGCGTCTCCGCGAGCGCGACCTCCTCGGCGAGCTCGGCGAAGCGAGCCGGCGAGAGCGACCCGAGCTGGAAGAAGAGTCCGCGATCCACCCTGCTAGTTGCCGCCCGAGACGCCGCCGAGCGTCGGATTACGGCGGAGCCGGATGTCCTCGAGGCGCGTCTGGCAGGCGCGATCCCAGCTGGTCCCCTCCTCGGCGAGGAGGTAGAAGCGGTCTTCGCGAATCCCGTGGCAGACGCGGTCCGCCATGACGGCGGGATCGACTCCGCCTTCGGTGCTCGTCCGGATCGCCTGCTCGACGAGGGTCTGCTCCGGCGTCCCCGAGCCTTCCGGTCGCTTCAGATGGGCGGGGCGGTTGCGTTCGGAGTGGCCGATCCGCGTGCGGATCAGCTCGGGACACAGCGCCGAGACGCCGACCGGGGCCTGCTTGATGCGCAGCTCGTGGTAGAGCGTCTCGGTCAGCGACAGGGCGGCGTGCTTGCTCACGCTGTAGGCAGCCGAGAGCGGCATGTTGATGAGGCCCGCCATCGAGCAGGTATTCACGATGTGGCCGGGCTGGTTCTGCTCGAGCATGAAGGGCACGAAGGCGCGGATGCCGTGCAGCATTCCGTAGACGTTGACGCCCATCACCCATTCCCAGTCCGCTCCGATCGCATCCCACGTCAGCCCCCCGGCGAAGACACCGGCGTTGTTGCAGAGCACGTGGACGGCGCCGAAGCGCTCGAGGGTCGCGTCGCGCAGATGCGAGAGGTCGTCGGGGCGCGAGACGTCGGTGCGGACCGGAAGGACCTCGGTCCCGATCGCCTCGACCTCGGCCGCGGCGTGCTTCAGCCGCTCGTGCTCGACGTCGGCCATCACGATCCGCATGCCCTCCCGCGCGAATCGCTCGCAGAGCGCCTTGCCGATCCCACTCGCCGCGCCGGTCACGACCGCGACCCTGCCCTGAAAATCCTGCAGCACACGAACCTCCTCGTCGCCCGCGCCCTGGCGGGGCGTTCGATGGTAGAGTCGGGCGGGAGGATCCGATAGCCCATGGCGCCCGTTCCGAAACGCCCCTTCGATGGGATCCGCATCCTCGAGCTCTCGAGCCAGATCGCGGGCCCCTACGCGAGCAAGCTCTTCGTCGACGCCGGGGCGAAGGTGACGAAGGTCGAGCGCCCGACAGGCGACCCGCTGCGACGCTGGACGGCTTCGTTCCAGGCGCTCGCGCCCGGGGAGTCGAGCCCGCTCTACCAGTTCCTGAACGCGGGCAAACGCTCGATTGCCCTCGATCCCCGGGATGCAACCGATCGCGGCGACATCGAGGCCCTCGCGCTGCGAGCCGATCTCGTGATCGAGGATTGGGGACCGGGCGGGCTCGAGGCCCGTGGCCTCGATCCGGAGGCCTGGCTCGCGACGAATCCGCGGCTCGTGGTCGTGCGCATCTCGCCGTGGGGACAGCAGGGGCCCTGGTCCCGCCATCCCGCGAACGACTTCACACTCCAGGCGGCGTCCGGCTCCCTCGAGTACCGCGGATTCCCCTGGCGCGAGCCGGTCGCCGCGGGCGGCCGCGTCTGCGACTGGATCGCTGGGAGCTTCGCCGCGGTCTGCGGGCTCGCGGCCTGGCGCTCGGCGCGCCGCGACGAAGTGGGCCAGATCGTCGACCTCTCGACCTTCGAGGCGGCGCTCCACAACCTGACGATCTTCGGTGACATCGGTAGCCAGTTCCTCGGCGGCCTGCTGCCGCGCTCGATCGAGATCCCTTCGATCGAGCCGACGAGGGATGGTCATATCGGGATCTGCACGCAGACGGGTCAGCAGTGGTCGGATTTCTGCTCGATGCTCGGCCGCCAGGACATCGCCGAAGACCCGCGCTTCCTCGAGGCCCGCGAGCGCTTCGAGCAGATCGACTTCATGCAGGAATTCATCCACGGTTGGATGAAGGAGCGGACGACGGCGGAGGTGACCGAGCTCTGCGAGCTCGTCCGCATCCCGGTCGCGCCGATCGGCAACGGGAGGGACCTGCCCGGCTTCGATCATTTCGCGGCGCGCGGCGTGTACCGCCGCGCGCCCGGCGGATTTCTACAGCCGCGCCCGCCCTATCTTCTCGAATCGATGCAGCCGGCTCCGGTCGGGTCGACCTCTCGCCTCGACTCGGACCGCGCCGCCGTGCTCGCCGAGATCACGGGGCCGAAGGCGCTGCCGCTCGCCGCGAAGCAGTCGAGGATGGGCCAGCCGGATCTCCCCTTCGCAGGGCTTCGCGTCGTCGATCTCACGGCCTTCTGGGCCGGCCCCTACACGACCTCGATCCTTTCGGACCTCGGCGCCGACGTCGTGAAGGTCGAATCGATCCAGCGCCCCGACGGCATGCGCTTCGCGGGCGCCGCGCGGCATCGAACGCCGGTCTGGGAGTGGGCCCACGTCTTCCACGGCTCGAATCCGGGCAAGCGCGACGTGACGCTCCGGCTCGACCATCCCGACGGCGTCGCCCTCGTAAAGCGGCTGATCGCCGACGCCGACGTCGTGATCGAGAATTTCTCGGCCCGGGTCATGCCGGGTTTCGGGCTCGATTCCGATACGCTGAAGGCGCTGAATCCGCGGCTCATCAACGTCCGCATGCCGGCCTTCGGCCTCGACGGGCCCTGGCGCGATCGGTTGGGGTTCGCGATGACGATCGAGCAGGTGAGCGGCCTTGCCTGGCTGACGGGCTACGAAGACCTTCCCCTCGTCATCCGCGGCCTCTGCGATCCCCTCGGCAGCGTCCACACCGTCTTCGCCCTCGGCATCGCCCTCGAGGAGCGCGACCGCACGGGCAAGGGCCAGGTCGTCGAGGTCGCCCTCGTCGAGCCGGCGCTCAACATCGCCGCGGAGCAGGTGCTCGAATATTCGGCCTACGGTGTGCTGCTCGGCCGGAAGGCGAACGTGATGCCCCATGCCGCGCCGCAGGGGATCTTCGAAACGCGCAGCGTCGACGAGCGGGTCGCCGTCTCGGTTACGAACGACGCCGAATGGGCCGGACTCTGCCGTGTCCTCGGCGCCGATGATTGGAAGAGCGACCGGGCCCTCGCGACGCATGCGGGACGCTATGCGGCCCACGACGCGTTGCAGGCACGGCTCTCGGCCTGGATTCGCACGCGATCCCGCGACGAGGTCGTCGCGGCCCTGCTCGAAGCCGGCGTCCCCGCCTCCGCGTCGATCAATAACCACGCACTCTGGCCGAATCCCCAGCTCGAGGCCCGCGGCTTCTTCCAGACGATGAAGCATCCCGTGACCGGCGAGACCCGCTACCCCTCGTTCCCCGCGATCTTCTCGGCCTTCGAGCGCGATCTGCACCGCTCTCCACCGCCGACCCTCGGCCAGCACAATCGCGAGATCCTGCAGGGCGATCTCGGTCTCTCGGACGCCGACTTCGCCCGCCTCGAGGCGGAAAAGATCATCGGGACCCGGCCGAGCTTCATGTGAGGCGGCGCAGGTAGAAGGCCGCCTGGTCGCCCTGGCCCGCGCGCCGCAGTCGGGCGGCCTGCCGACGCGCGGAGAGCCAGCGGACGAGCCGCGGGATCGGGCTATGCGGGAGGTCCCGCTCGCTCCCCCAGATCTGGAAGACCCCCGAATCGTCCTCGACGTGCAGGAGCTCGAGACCCGCTCCCGCAGCGAGGAATTCGATGCTCCGGCGCGTCGGAATCTGGAGATGGCGCGGCGCGTCGAGCTGGGCCCAATCGGCGCCGTAGTGTCTGCGTGCCCAGCTGTCGGCGAGCGGCACGCGCAGGAGCAGGAAGCCCCCCGGTGCGACGCGCGACGCCATCGCGGCGAAGGCGGCGACGGGATCCTGCATGTGCTCGAAGCTGTGGTGGGCCATCACGAGGCGATAGACGCCCGGATGGGTCAGCGGCGTCGAACAGTCGAAGCGCAGTCCGCGGCGGCCGGCCGCGCGCACCGTGGCGTTGGGAGGCAGGTTCGGGTCGATCCCGACGAGATTGCGAAAGCCATCGGCATGGAGTCGGAAGAGCAGGCGGCCTGATCCGCAGCCGACGTCGAGGATCGCATCACCCTGCCCCGTGCCCGTTCGGCGGAGCCAATCGAAGCGTCCGTAACGGCGGCCCGAAATCGCCCGCGCGAGACAGGCCGGACGCAATCCGAGACGCAGACGCGCGAGCCGTCGCCGCAGCCCGGGCGCTCTGCCGACAGGAACCCGCCGCAGATGCCCACGCCCCGTGTAGTAGTCGTCGCCGTAGGTCCGCTCGAGATCGTCGGGGAGCGATTCGATCTGGAGACTGCCGCAGACCGTGCACTCGACGTAGTCGAAGCAGCGGCCGTCGCGCTGCGTGCGATCGCTGGCCGTCAACGCGAAAAACGCATCTCCTCCGCAGACCCGACAAAGCGCGGCCCCCGCCGCTGCGCGACGGATCTCGAGAAGTCCCTCTTCGCGCGTATGCGGATTGCTCGTCACGTCCCCCTTGTCCGCCATTGCGGACGATCCGCTCGTCGGACTGGAATGCTCGCGAAGATTGGCGAAGGCCGGCGCGCTCTGCGATCCACGTCTTGCGCCGAGCCAGCCGCTTGCGGATTCTTCCGCGCGCCCGCTCGTGCTTCTCGAGAGCCTGCACAGGAGAACCGCATGACCGCTTCCGCCGTTTCGAGCCCCACGAGCACGCGTGCCGCGCGCTGGCTCGCCGTCCTCGTCTGCCTCGTCGCCGCGGCCCTGCTCGCTGCACCGTCCGCGACCGCCCAGGATTGGGGGGACGACGAGAGCGAGGACTGGAGCGAGTCGGAGCCGGCACCGGCGCCCGCACCGACGCAGACCCGGACCACGAGCCCCCGATCGTCGGGCGCCCGCAATGCCGCCGCGGGCTGGTCGGTCCGGACGGGCATCGGCTTCACGACGGATCCAGAGACGTTCCTGCTGAACTTGGAGGCCCCCTACGCGTTCAACGAATGGGTGTCGGCGGGACCGATGATGCAGATCGGCCTCGAGGACCACTACGCGATCGTGGCCCCGACGGCCAATCTGACACTCCGGGTCCCCGATCTCCCGGGGCGTGACTTCGACCGCGTCCATCCGTACGCCTTCGCCGGCCTGGGGTTCGCATATATCGAGAAGGATCGCGGCCAGAACGACGGGGACGGGGTCGGCTTCCTGATCGATACCGGCGTCGGCGTCGAATACCAGGTCAGCGAGAAGGTCTTCCTCGGAACGCAGATGATGTTCAACTTCCTGCCCAAGGAAACGAAGAACGAAGGCTTCTTCTTCGCCTGGCAGATCGCCGGGATCCGCTTCGCCTTCTGATCGACGATCCTCTAGGCGATGATCCCCGACTCGCGCAGCCGCATGATGTCGGCCGGACTGCGGCCGAGCTCGCCGAGGATCTCGTCGGTGTGCTGACCGAGATCCGGGGCCATCGAGCGCGGGGCCCAGGGTGTACCGTCGAAATCGACCGGGGTCGCCGGCAGGAGCGTCGTGCCGTCGCCGTCCGGGACCTCGACGAAGGCGCCCGCCGCCGCGGCCTGGGGATCGGCGAGAACCTCCTCGACGGTCTGGACGGGAGCCCACCAGAGATCCTTCTCGGCATCGAAGATTTCGCCCCATTCCGCGCGGGTCTTCGTCGCGAAGATGGCGTCGAGCTCGGCGATCAGGCCTTCCGCATTGATCGCACGGTCGCGGGGGTTCGCGTAGCGCGGGTCGCTTATCCAATCGGGATGGCCGGCGGCCCGGGCGAGCGGCGGCCAGTGTCGCTCGCCCTCCAGGCCGACGATCCAGAAGTACTTGCCTTCCGAGTCGGCATAACAGTTGATCGCGGGATTCCCCATCGTCTTGCGGTCGCCGATACGAATCGGAAGCCCGTACCGCATGGCGACGGCCATGTCGAAGGAGAGCGTGTAGATCCCTTCGCGCAGGAGCGAGGTCGAGACGACCTGACCCTTGCCGTCGCGCTCGCGTTGGAAGAGCGCAGCCGAAATGCCGGCGGCGGCGGCCAGGCCGGCGTTGTGGTCGCCCATGCCCCCGCGCTGATGCGGCGGCGGCGAGCCCGGCTGGGCAAGCGAGGCGGCGATGCCCGAGCGGGCCCAGAAGGCGGCGATGTCGTAGGCGGCGCGATCGGCCTCGGGTCCCTCGCGTCCGTAGCCCGTGATGACGGCGTAGATCAGGCGGGGGAAGCGTTTACACAGGCTCTCGGGATCGAGCCCGAGGCGCGCGAGCGCTGCCGGACGGATGTTCGAGAGAAAGACATCGGCCTGGCGGATCAGGTCGATCGCGATCTGGCGTCCCTCTTCCTTGCGAAGATCGGCCGCGATGCTGCGCTTGCTGCGGTTGTCGTTCTCGAAGACGGGGTTGAAGGGTAGATCGCCGCCGAGCATGGAACGGAACATGCGCGCCGGATCGCCGATGCCGGGGGGCTCGAGCTTGACGACGTCGGCCCCCCAATCCGAGAGGATGACCCCCGCCGCCGGTCCCGCGACCCAGACGCCCATCTCCACGACCTTGATCCCCGCGAGCGGCCCAGCCATCGACGCTTTCCCCCGGCGCTGCCGCGCCATTCAAGTCGGCGGATGCTGCCGGAGTCGGACCTCGTCGACCAGACCCCAGTCGAGGGCGGTGCGCGCATCGATTCGGCGCCCCGAGAGCCCGAGCCAGGCGGTGCGCTGGCGTCCGATCCGCCTTGGGATCGAGACCGTCCCGCCCGCGCCGGGAACCAGCCCGAGGCGAACCTCGGGCAGCTCGATGAAGCTGTCCTCGTCGGCGACGACGTGTCGCGTGAACGCCGGCAGCTCGATGCCGGCGCCGATGCAAGCGCCGTGGATCTCGCTGCGGATACGGCCCTTGAGGCGGGCGATCAGGAGCGCCGGGCTGCGCGTCATCCGCACCGCGTGGGCCGTCGCGGGATCCGGAAACGAGCCGAACTCGTCGAGGTCGCCGCCGCTGCAGAACGACTCGCCCTCGCCGCGGAGCAGGACGTCCTCGATCGACGGATCGGCGAGCGCGACGACCAATCCCTCGCACAGCGCGTCCCGGAGCGCGCGCGAGAATGCGTTATGTCGGCTCGGTCGATTCAAGCAGATCTCGAGGCGCGCTCCGTCGCGCTCGAGGCGGCAGACCGGTTCGCTGTCCCGAACGGGCTTGCGTGCCTTTCCGGTTCGAGCCGCGAGCCAGTCCCGGAACTCGCGGCCGGATTGCAGGGTCGAGTAGACGAAGGACTCGGCGGCGAGGCCCTGCTCGGTCGGCGTCGAGGGCGAGAATCCGCGCAGCAGCTGGACGAATGCCAGTGCCGCGATGGGGGTCTTCTCGAAACCCATCAGGAATCCGTCGAGGTCTTCGCGCGCCGCGAGCTGAACGTCGCAGGCGGCGGCGAGGGATGCGAGCGAGGCGAGGGACGTCGCTCGTCCGACGGCGATCGTGACGCAGGGAAGTCGGGGCAGCTCGGCCAGGATCGTGTTGAGCGGAAGCTCGCCGCTCTCCTCCGCGCTGCGATCGAGATCGAGAACGAGCACGCCGGGCCCGCCGACCGGCGAATACGCCTCCCCCGCGTCGGGAAACCGCAGGGCCCCGCCGAGCTCCGACGCCGACAAGATCGGCGCGGTCCGGGAGCTCAACCCGTCTCCCGCAACGCCTCGCGCACCTTGCGGCGCAGCAGCTTGCCGGTCTCCGTATACGGAAGCTCGGTCCAGAACTCGATTCGCTCGGGAGTCCGCGAAGATCGCAGCCGATCCTTCACCCATTGCTGGAGCTCGGCCGCGGTCGCCGTCGCCTTCGGCGAGAGCACGACCACGGCCGCGACCGCCTCGCCCCACTGCTCGTCCGGTACGCCGACGACACAGGCATCGATCACCCCGGCGTGGGTCAGCAGCACGTCCTCGATCTCGCCCGGCGACATATTCTCGCCGCCGCGCACGATCACGTCGTCCATCCGGCCCTCGAGGAACAGAAAGCCCGCTTCGTCGAGGTAGCCCCCATCGCGCGTATTGAACCAGCCCTCGGCGTCGAGCTGCGAGCCGCGGCCGCGGTACTCGCCCGAGACCTGCTCGCCGCGCACGTGGATCAGGCCGTGCTCGCCCGCCGCGAGGACGTCGCCGGTCTCCGCGTCGCAGACCTTGACCTCGACGGTCGGTAGCGGCTGACCGACAGAGACGAGGCGCTTGCGCGCCTTCTCGTCGGGGCTCGCAAAGGCATCGCGGTGGTCCTGGGGACCGAGCAGCGCGATCGTCGAGCTCGTCTCGGTGAGCCCGTAGGCATTCGTGAAGTCCGTCTTCGGGAAGAGCTTCATCGCCTTCTCGATCACAGACAGCGGCATCTTGCCGCCGCCGTAAGAGAGCGCGCGCAAGCTCGGGAGGCCCGCATCGGGCTGACCCGCGAGCGCATCGACGATGCGGGCCAGCATGGTCGGGACGACGAAGGCATGGGTGATCTGCTCGCGGCGAGCGGTGTCGAGCCAGGTCTCGGCGCTGAAGTTCGCGAGCTGGACGACGCGGCGACCCGAGTAGACCGAGCTCGCGATCGCCGCCATGCCGGCCACGTGGTAGGGCGGCACGCAGTTGAGCGAGGCGTCCGCCTCGTCGGCGCTCATGAACTCGACCGTGCCGAGGACGTAGGAGACGAGATGCTTCTGGCGGAGCACGGCGGCCTTCGGGGCGCCTGTCGTCCCGCTCGTAAAGAGCAGGATCGCCGTGTCGTCGGGATCCATCGACCAGGGCTCCACGCGGGATACCGCGCCGGGGGCGCGGGTCCTTTCGAGCAGCGCCTCGCGGGTTCCGACGGCGACGTACTCGCCTTCCGCGGTCGGGACCAGGCGCGCGCCGAGCCGGGCCGCGCGCGCGGCGTCGGTCACGAGGCAACCGGGATTCAGCTGCGCGATCAGGGCGTCGAGCTCGGGGTCGGTGAGTCGGTAGTTCAGGGGGGCGAAGGGGATCCCCGCCCAGGACGCGCCGAATACACCGATCGGCAGCGCCAGGGTCGAGACGTCGAGCATTGCGAGATGCTTCGTCCGACCGTCGTCGAGAGCCGCGGCCAGCGCCCCCGCCGCCTCGAAGAGCTGCTGATAGGTCAGGCGATCGGTGCCGTTCTGGAAGGCGACACGGTCACCCATCGCCCCGGCCGCCATCTCGAGGATCATCATCAGGTTCATGACTTGCTCACCGAGTCGATCGGACTAATCAGAAGACGGAAGCGGCTTCGCCCCCTTGACGACCAGGACCTCGCCGTCGACGGCGAGACCACCCTCGCCCGGCTTGGTGCAGAGGAATTCGACGTCGTCGGCGGCGTTCGTGTAGCGCTTGCCCATCTGGGTTCCCTGCTTGTGGGCCGGATCGATCGAGCCGCCGGACGCATCGGCCGCCGCGAGCTCGAGAACGGGTAATCCTCCGCAGGTCAATTTCACATCTCGCGCCGGCGCCTTGACCACCATGATCTGCGACGCGCATACCGCGCTCTTGAATCGCGTTCCCGCTTTCAACACCGCCATCTCGTCTCTCTCCTCGAGCTCCCTGATGTCGTACTCGCAACCCGAGGTCCGCCACTCGACCAAAGGGGCCGACCGGGAGATAGACGGTCCGTCGGGACGCGGGGATCGGGGCGCGGATCGCCCGTCTCACGGGCCGGCCGAGAATACGGATTCCACCCGTCGAATGCTAACGTCGACGTGCCGCGAGCCCCCCATGCAAAGACCTCTGGAACCCCGCCGACGCCCCTCTCTCGATCGCCCGGCGGCCCCTGTCGGGGACGCTGGCAATGCCGGGCCCGATGCCGACGGGTCCGATCCGGCGGCGCGTGCGGCCCGAGCTCTGCTCCATGCCCTTGGGCTCGAGCTCGACGTGCCCGATCGAAGCCAGCCGAAGAGTCCCGCCCTCGAGTGGACCCTGTCCGGGGCGATGGCATTGACCGGAGACCCGGCGGGAGCGCCCCGCTTTGCCCTCGGTCCCCTCGCGAGCACCGCAAGCGGCGCGGGGCGGGCGCTCGCGGCCCTCGCGCCAGGGCGCGGATTCGAAGACCTCGACGCGCCGGCGCTGCTCGCGGAACGCGCGGCGCTATTCGGCTTCACGCGCCAGGGCAGCGCTTCCTGCGGCGGGAGTGCGCGTCTCTTGCCGATGCGACGCGGCTGGCTCGCCCTGAATCTCCCGCGAGACGACGATTGGGCCCTGCTCCCCGCCTGGCTCGAGAGCGACCTGCCCCATATCGAGCAGACGCGCGATTGGACCGCGATCGGTCGCGCGCTCGCAGGGCGAGCGTCGGGGCCCCTCGTCGAGCGCGGTCGTGAGATCGGACTCGCCGTCGCCCCCGCGCTGCGGCGATCCAACCGCCGGGCCCCGCGACCGCAAGCAGCCTTCCGACTCGCGCACGCGACGTTCGGCGCCCCCAAGCCCTCGCCCGCGCGATCGCAGCCGCGCGTGCTCGACCTGTCGACCCTCTGGGCCGGCCCCCTCGCCGGCTCGCTGCTCGCGCAGGCGGGATGCGAAGTGCTGAAAGTCGAGAGTCCGCGCCGGCCGGATGGAGCGCGGCTCGGGGAGCAGCGCTTCTTCTCGCTCCTGAACGCCGACAAACACGGATGCGCCCTCGACCTCGCGGACGCGAGCGACCGCGAGATGTTCGCCCGCCTGCTCGAGTCGACGGACATCGTGCTCGAGAGCGCACGCCCGCGCGCGCTCTCGCAGATCGGCTTCGACGCGCGCGCGTGGGTCGAAGCCCGCCCCGGGCGCATCTGGGCCTCCATCACCGGCTACGGCCGCGAGCATGAATGGATCGCCTTCGGCGACGATGCCGCCGCCGCCGCCGGCCTCGCATTCGACCCGGACTGCGCGCCTTCGCCGCCGCGTTTCTGCGCCGATGCGATCGCCGATCCGTTGACCGGTCTCGTGGCCGCGGTGGCGATTCTCGGACTGCGCGCCGCGGGCCGCGGAGGTCTTCTCTCGCTGGCCCTCTCCGAGGTCGCGGCCTACGCCGCCGATCCCGCTGCGAGCGAGCATGCGGACCGCGCAGTCGCGGCCCTGACCCTTCCCCTCGAAAAACGCATGACCGAATGGGGCGTCGTCGACGCAAACGGTTGGACGGCCGTGGCGGCCCCCCGCGCTCGCCCCGCTTCCGGCCGGGCGCCGGCGCTCGCGCCGCCGAGCGCGGTGTTCGTCGATTCCTGGACCCGCGCGTGCTGATTCGCGATGCGGAGATCGGTGGCCGACGCGTCGATCTGCGCTGCGAGGCGGGCGTCGTCCGTGAGATCGGCCCCGAGCTGCCCCGTCGAAGCGGCGAGCCCTGCCTTCAGGCCGGAGGCGGCGCCCTCCTTCCCGGCCTTCACGACCATCATCTCCACTTCTTCGCCCTCGCCGCCGCGCTCGCTTCGATCCCGTGCGGACCGCCGCAGGTCGAGAACGCAGACGGCCTGGCGCGGGCGCTCCGTGCGGCCCCTGCGCGCGACGGCTGGCGCAGGGGAACGGGTTATTTCGAGTCGGTCGCGGGCCCCCTCGATCGGCGTCGACTCGATGCACTCGCCCCGGCAACTCCGATTCGGATCCAGCATCGCAGCGGCGTGATGTGGTTCCTCAACTCGGCGGCGATCGCAGCCCTCGAGCTCGACGAGCCGGCGACGCTGCGAGCCGCGTCCGCGTATCCCGGCATCGAGCGCGACGCGGCTGGCCGGGCGACGGGACGTTTGTTCCGGGCCGATGCCTGGCTACGCGATCGACTTGCGCCGGCGCAGATCCCCGACCTGCACACCGCGGCGCTGCAGCTCGCCCGCTTCGGTGTCACGGGCTTCACGGATGCGACGCCCTCCAACGACCTCGCCCAGGCCGGGCACTTTCGCGCGGCGCAAGCCGATGGACGCTTGCCGCAGCGGGTGCGCCTGATGGGCGATGCATCGCTCTCGTCCTTCGAGCCCGACGAGCGACTCGTGATCGACGCGCGCAAATTCCTGCTCGACGAGCCCGCGCTCCCCGACCTCGATGCCCTGGTCGATGCGATCCGCACGGCCCACCGAGCGGGTCGCGGTTGCGCCTTCCACTGCGTCACGCGCGTCGAGATCCACTTCGCTCTCGCCGCTCTCGAGGCCGCCGGGCCCTCGCCCCTCGACCGCCTCGAGCACGCCTCCATCGCCCCGCTCGCGGCCATCGAGCAGGCCCGGCGTCTCGGCCTGCGCGTGGTGACCCAGCCGAATTTCGCCTGCGAGCGCGGCGACGACTACCTGCGCGAGGTCGACCTCGGCGACCAGGGCGATCTCTACCGTTTGCGGTCGTGGCTCGACGCGGGTGTCCCCCTCGCCGCCGGGACCGACGCACCCCACGGCGAGCCCGATCCCTGGCGCGCGATGCGGGCAGCGGTTCTGCGCCGCACGCGAAGCGGAGCGTCGCTGGGCTGCGAGGAGCGAATCGCGCCCGAAGCCGCTCTCGCGCTCTTCGCCCGCGAGCGTCTCGACCCGATCGCAGGCCGGGGGGCGCGCGCCGCCGGCCGCTCAGGCTTCGAAATCGAGGTGGGCCAGGCGGCGGATCTCTGTCTGCTCGACGGGCCGTGGCGCGCGGTGCGAGAAGACCTGTCGAGCGACCACGTCGCGGCGGTCCTCTGCTCCGGCCGACTCGTCTTTGCGTCCGCCGACGGCTCATGCGAGCCCGGCGCGGTCGCCGAGCCGGACTTCAGATAACTTTACATTCGCTCGACGTTCCGGAGAGACGCGCAAACTAGCTTCTGTCTGCGCCCCGAACCGGGGGATCCGTTCCACGGATCCCTCCCCGACCGAGGAGAAACGCCGGATGACAGCCCACGACACCGCCGAGACCCCGCGCACTGCCCCGAGATTCCGCCCCCTCTTCTGGTGGCCCATCACGCTCTTCGTCCTCACGACCGCCCTGCTGCTCGTCGCCGACCGGGTCTCCGCGTGGCACGCCGTCGAAGACCACACGGCGCAAGCCTGGCGACGCCACGGCGAGCGAATCCTCGACCGGATCCTCGCGGACATCGAAGCGACCGACGAGCAAGCGACGGAGATCCGCAGGATCGGCAGCGAGACCTTCGATCTGCTCGCGGCTGCCCGCGCCGAGGGCGGCGGCGATGCCGAGAGCTTGCGCGCGCTGCTGTCGGCGGATCCCCTCGACCGCACCGCCCTCGAGGCGCTTCGAAGCGCTCACGTCGAACGCGCCGACGCCGTCAGCGAAGTCCTGGCCGAACGATTCGCCGACGCCCTCGACGTCCTGACGGCCGAGCAGCGCCGCCAGCTGATCGACCGGGCGGATGAATTCCGGAGCCATCACCGCGATCATCACCGCCACGCCGACCGCCCTCGCCAGCGCGACCGCGGGCGAATGATGGAGCCTGATTGACAACCCGCGTCCTGATCATCGACGACGACGAGGCCCTGGCGGCGATGGTGCACGAGTTCCTCGCCGCCCGTGGCCTCGACGTCGAGGTCGCGGAACGCGCGCGCACTGGACTCGCCTGCCTCGAGGGACGCGACTTCGATGCCGTGATCCTCGACGTGATGCTGCCCGATCTCGACGGCTTCGAGGTCTGTCGCCGGATTCGAAGGGAGTCGAACGTGCCGATCCTGATGCTGACGGCCCGCGGCGAAGAGACGGATCGCATCGTCGGCCTCGAGCTCGGAGCCGACGACTATCTTCCGAAGCCCTTCAGCCTGCACGAGCTGCTGGCGCGTCTGCGCGCGATCCTCCGTCGCTCGAGACCGGGCGGTGATCGCAATCAGGGCTCGCTGCGCTTCGGTCGTCTCGAGATCGACCGCGACGCTCGGATCGTCGCCGTCGCCGGCGAGATCCGCACGCTGACCAGCCACCAGTTCGAGCTGTTGTGCACGCTCGCGGAGAGCGCGGGTCGCGTGCTCTCCCGGGATCAGCTGATGCAGCGGCTGCGCGGGCATGGCCTCGAAGCCTTCGACCGGAGCATCGACAACCACGTTTCGCGCATCCGGGCCGTGATCGAGGACGATCCCCGGCATCCGAGACGCCTCATCACCATCCGCGGCGCGGGCTACGTCTTCGCCCGCAGCCAGGACGGGGACCTGGACGCCTGAGATGCGCCGGCTCTACCTCCACATCTACGCGGCCCTCGTCTGCGTCCTCGCGCTCTACGCGCTGCTCGTCGGCGGCGCGATGTGGTACTTCGATCGGGGGGAGCGGGCGGCCCGCTGGCTCGATCCGCTGACGGCCTTCGCCGACGCCTCGATCCCGCCGCCCGAAACCAACCGCGCGCGCCTATCGGATTGGGCGCGCGCGATTGCGGACCCCTTCGACCTCGACCTCACGATCTACGACGCGTCCGGCGCGCCGATCGTCGCCGTGGGCCGACCGGTTCCGCCGCCTCCGGCGACTCCCGGCAGTCGCCTCCTGCGCCACGATCGTCACGACCACCGGACCGTGGCCCTCTCGCTCCCCGACGGCCGCTGGATCGTGGTGCGGGGGGATCACGGCGAGCGGCTCGGGGCGCCCTTTCTCGCCGCAACCCTGCTGCTCGCGGTCGCCACGGGAATCGCCGCCTATCCCGTCGCGCGCCGACTCACCCGCCGCCTCGAAACCCTGAAGCGCCACGTCGACGCATTCGGGGAAGGCCGCCTCGCGCTGCGAGTGCCGGTCGAGGGCCACGACGAGATCGCGCGGCTGGCCCTCGCGTTCAACACATCCGCCGAGCGCATCGAACGCCTGGTCGCCGACAAGACCCGACTACTCGCGAATACCTCCCACGAGCTGCGCACCCCGCTCGCCCGCGTTCGAGCCGCGCTCGAGCTGCTCCGCGACGGCCCACGCCCGGATCTCTTGGCCGGGGCAGTGCAGGACCTGCGCGAGCTCGACCTGCTGATCGGCGAGCTACTCGTCGCCAGTCGACTCGATACGCCCGAGCAGGGCCTCGAGCGGGAGCCTGTCGACTGTCTCGCGCTGGCCGCCGAGGAAGCCGCGCGGGTCTCCGGCGTCGAGGTCCGCGGCGTCGCGCGCATGGCGGACGGGGACCCGCGTCTCCTGCGACGGGCGATCCGCAATCTGATCGAGAATGCCCTTCGCCACGGCGAGCCGCCGATCGGCCTCGAGGTCGGCGACGCACCCGACCCGGGACTAATCCGAATCGTCGTGATGGACCACGGTCCGGGGGTTCCCGCGGCCGAGCGCGAACGGATCTTCGAGCCCTTCTACCGACCGCCCGGTGCAGCTAGCGCGCGCGGGGGAATCGGACTCGGCCTGGCCCTCGTGCGTCAGATTGCCGAGCACCATGGGGGCCGGGTCGTCTGCGAGCCGGGCATGGGTACCGGGACGCGATTCGTACTCGACCTCCCCGCCGCAAAGGCGTGATCCGCCCTCAGCTTCAGCCCTCAGCTTCTGCCCAGCCGCTGCCGATGACCTGCTCGAGAGCGGACCGTTCGACCGGCCCGCCGCCGGAGCCCCATGCCCAGTCGACTGCCCGTCCTGCCGCTTCGCCATCGCCTCGCGCGACGGACCCTCGCCAGGGTCGGCGAGCTCTTGCTCGCTGGTCTCCTGTCGGGTCTCGGCCTCCCGGCGTGCTCGGCGGATGCCGACCGGGATCCGGTGCTGCGCGAGCCCGCGTTGCTGATCGACGCATCTGCCCTGGAACGTCTGCTCGAACGCACGCGTACCCTCGCCGGTACGCCCGCCGGCAGCGCTTCGATGCGCCTGCTCGAGCGACTGAATGCCTGCCAGGAAGTCTCGGCGCATTTCGACGTCTCGGCGACAGAGACCTCGGGCCCGAGCCCCTCCTCGATGCTCGAAGCGCTGGTTTGCCGCGACGATCGCAGCCTCGATCCCCGCCTCGCCGAAGCGCTCGAACGCGAGCGGGGCGAGCATGCCGGCATCCTGCAATGGCCCATCGGAGGAACGGGAAGACTCGCGCTCGTCGTCGACGTCGATCCATCCGGGGGTCTCATCGTAGGCGGGGCTCTCGAGCCTTCGAATGACGCAGGGCTCGGATCGATCCTGATTCCCGGGGCCCTTGCGCCCGGCGATGCCGCCATCGATGCCTCCGCGAGTCTGGTCCACCTCCACCTCCGTCCGGCGGCGGGCCTTCGTCTCGCGGAGCTCATCCCGCAAGGCAGCCAGGGCGATCGCCTCTTCGCGCTGAAAGGCCGACTGCTCGAGGGCGCGCTGCTCGAAGGCACCCTCGAATTCGCCTTTCTTCCCCCGGCGACCGGCGCAAGCGTGCCGCTCGCCGTCGTCGCGTTGCACCACCGCGCCGCTGCCCCGATCGAAGCCGCCCTCGACGAGGCCCTCGATCAGCTCGAGCGAACCTGGGGGATCGCCCGTACGGCGCGGCGATTCCCGGTCGCAGCCGGTGGCGAGCGGAGCGGAGGGTGTTATGCGGACCTGCCGATCCTGCCCGAGCTCGCGCCTTGCTGGGTCGTCACCGAGAACGCCCTGCTGGTCGGCTATCGACCCGAGGCGCTCGAAGTCGCTCTGGCCTCCCGCAGCGCGCCGGGCGGCGACGCGAGCCGACTCGTCGTCGACCTCGACCGCGTGCGCAGCGTCGACGCGAAGCTGACGCGCTCGGCGACGACGGGTCTCGCCGAGCTGTACTCCCGCCTCGAGCTGACCGGGCGGAGCGAGCCCGACGGACGCATCGCTCTGACGGGCCTGCTGAGGGCGAGACCATGATCCGTCGCCGCGCTCTTGCAACGCTGATCGGACTGATCCTCTCGACCGGCTGCGGCGAATCCGAGCTCGAAGCCCGCGCCCGAGCGACCTGCGACGCGGTCGAGGGCGAACGCTTCGAAGAGGCGCTCGCTGCCTCGACGATGGGAAGCGGGTCGATCGGGGCGGGTCGCGAGATCGCGGAGTGTCGCTGCGTCGCGATGCTCTCGCTGGGCGATCGGGATGGCTGTACGGCGCTCCTCTCTCCGCTGCTTCGTGGGCCGGAGGCGGCGGATTGGGTGCCGCATCCGGTACTCGCGAAGCTCATGTTGCGGACCTGGCAGGCCGGAGGCGAGATCGAGGTCGCCGCGGCGCTGGCTTCGCGCGTCGCCCCCGTCCATCGCGACGATCTCGACCTGCTCCAGCTCGAGCTGATGTTGCAGAGCAGTCTGCGCGACGAAGCGGAGCTACTCGCCGAGCTCGAGTCGAGGCTCCGCGACGATCCGAGCTGGATCCCGGAACGACTGGTGCTGGCGCTCGCCTGGAGTCGCCGCTCCCAGCACGCCGACGCGCTGCGGGTCCTCGGCGAAGTCGCGCCTCCGATCACGGATCGACTGGCCCTGCCCTGGTACGAGTCGCGCATCCAGGCGCAGGCCGCGACGGGGAATCTCGCCGCGGTCCAGGCGACCTTCGAGCGCTGGAAGGCCACGGGCTGGGACGCGACCGACCTCGCCGCACGTTATGCGCTGCGGCTCTCGACCGATCAGCTCGCCGATCCCGAGCGGCCGACGATCGATCTCCTGCGGCAGGCGATCGCGACGCAATCGGAGCTGCGCGATCGCAACATCGTCTGGGGCCTCCACCGGCGCCTGATCACCGAGCTGCTCGCCGCCGGCCGCCCCGCGGAGGCCCTCGCCGCCTACGACGACGCCGCCAAGCTCGTCGACCTGAGCGGCATCACGCGTGAAGAGATCCAACGCGCCGTCGCTGGCCCGCAGCCCGCCGCCTCGAGCGAGCAGGCGGCCGAGCTGGTCTTCCAGCTTCCGGCGAACGCCGTGCGCAGCAGCCTCGCTCTGTCACCCGAGCCCGACGAAGCGCCCGACGCCGGATACCGCGCCTACGCGATTCCGGAAGACGGAAAGCTCGCGCTGGCGGTGAAGCGTGGGCTGCACCCACGCCGCTGGGTCCTGCGCGACGCCGACGGCAAAGCGAGCGCCTCGGGAGCCTTCTGGCCGGAGCCTGGACGCACGATCCGGATCGAGCCGCGCACAAAGCCCATCGCGGAAGGTTCGCTCCCCTCCGATCGCAGGGCGACCAGGCGTAGGCGCGGAGACGGACATCGACGGGTGATCGTGATCCTGCCCGATTGCGGCGATTGGCGCCTCGTCGAATACCTCCGCGCACGCGGCGAGCTTCCCTTCCAGGATCACCTCTTCGCCACCGGCTACCGCGCCGTTCTGGAGAGCCGCCCCGCCTTCACCGCCGCTGCCCTCGAGAGTCTCGTCTGGCCCGCCGCGCCCCGCGTCCGCACGACGATCGACTGGATCCACGATCTGGGTCTGGAGCTCGCCGGACTCGAGGCCGTCGGCAACAATCCCGTGGGCTTCCTCGCGACGATCCTGCCCGAGCGGCCGAATCTGTTCGAAACCCTCGGCGGGAGCGATCGCATCACGGCCAACATGCTGCTGGCCCACGGCCGCATTGCGGCGGGTCGCCACGCCGAGATCGTGGGCCCCCACGGCCGACGCCGCGCCCTGCCCTCCCAATCCGCCTATCGACCGCTGCTCCCCGACGAGAGCCGGCGCTTCCCGGGCCTCGGACACGACGGCGACACACGCAAATTTGCCGAGACGATCGCCGCCGAGATGGACGCCGCGGAGCGGATCGTGAGCGAAGGCGATGTGGACTTCCTGTTCCTGCGCCTCGAGGCCCTCGATCTCATCACCCACGCCCATTACGGGCCCCTCGACGGACGCGGCCAGGACGATGCGACGGGCCCGCTGCTCGATGCCTACCGCTACATCGACGAGAGACTCGCGACCCTCGATGCACTGCTCGATCGAGACGATTGGCTCGTCTACCTGTCGGACCACGGCATCCGCTCCTCGATGCAACACGAGGAGGACGCGATCTTCGCCGTGATCGGCGAGGGAGTACCGCCCGGCCGCGCGGCGGGACGACCGGCGCTGCGCGGCGTGCCCAGGAGCTTCGCCGCGATGTTCGGCGTGGAGACCGATTGGCCGGAGACCGGGGCAGTGCCCTGGCTCGAGTTCCGCGGCGAGCCCGCTCGGGTCGCCGACGCACGTTGAGCGGGCCCCATGCCCGCCCATGGCGCACGCGGAATCAGCGGAGCGCGCGAATCCTCGCGCTATGCTGCGCTGCCTATGTCCGGACGCATCCGCATCGATCGCCAGGGCCCGCGCGCCGAAATCATCGTCGACCACCCCGAACGCCGAAACGCGATCAGCTCGAGCATGTGGCGGAGCCTCACGGAGGCGGCCCGCGAGCTCGATCGGGATGACGGCGTGCGCGTCGTCGTGCTACGCGGCGCAGGCGACGTCGCCTTCGTTTCCGGCGCCGACATCTCGCAGTTCGAGGCGGAACGGACGGGCACGAATGCCTTTGCCTACAACGCGGAGAATGACGAAGCGTTTGCGGCGCTCTCGGCGATCGGAAAGCCCGTGATCGCCGCGATCCATGGCTTCTGCATCGGCGGCGGCTGCGCGCTGGCGTTGACGGCGGACCTGCGATTCTGCGCCGAGGACGCGGTCTTCGCGATTCCCGCCGCACGCCTCGGGCTCGGCTACTCCGCCGCGGGCCTCGCGGTGCTCGAGCGCATCGTCGGGCTCCCGCGCGCCAAGGAGATGTTCCTGACGGCGCGGCGCTTCGATGCCCGCGAGGCCGAGCGGATGGGCCTCGTGAACCGGGTCCTCGCAAAATCCGAGCTGGACGAATTCGTGCGCGAGCAGGCCGAGCGGATTGCGGAGAACGCCCCGCTCACATTGCGCGCCGCAAAGGCGGCCTACTTCGACCGAGGCCAGCCGGCCGAGGAGCGGAGACCCGAGCAGGTCGATGCCGCGATCCGCAATTGCTTCGAGAGCGCCGACTACGCCGAGGGCGTGCGCGCCTTCCTGGAGAAGCGTCGACCGGCATTCCAGGGTCGATAGTCCCGAGCCGCTGACCGATTGGTGCGGCTGCTCTTCGGGAACTAGTCTGGCCCGAACTTTCGGGGATTGCGCCAAGCCGATGGCAGGTTGGATCGAGACCGAGCTGAAGCTCCTGCTACCGGACGTGGACTCGTGGCGGCGCGTCCGGGACGCGCTCGGCGCTGGGTCGGTCGTCGTCCAGGCGAATCATTTCTTCGACCGCGGGGACCGGGTGCTCGCCATGGCGCGCATCGCGGTGCGACTGCGGGCCGAGGATGGGCGGCGACAGCTGACCGTGAAGGGGGACGAGCTCGGGACGCCGGGCAGGGCCGTGTCCCGGCGGATCGAGCTCGAAACGGAGATGTCCGCGGGCGATTTCGACGCTTCCGTCGCGAAAGGACTCGATCTCCTGCCCTGGATTCCGCTCCTCGAAGCGCAGGCGCCATCCGCATCGCGCTCCCCGGAGCTCCAGCACCTGCTCGACACGCTGCGAATCGTCGGCCGGACGGGCCCACTCGTCCGCATCGACGGCTTCAGCAATCGCCGGGAGCGATGCCGACTCGAGCTGTCCGACGAGCGGGGCTCGTTCGAGGTCGACGTCGACCTCGACGAGACCCGCTTCTCGGCGGATCGCATCGACCACGAGCTCGAGATCGAGCTCGACGCCGCCGAGGAGCGCGATGCGCCGGGGCATCGCAGCCCCCAACAGGTCGAGCGCGCGCTGCGCCAATGGCTGCGCGAGCTCGCCGGCATCGAGGTCATGCCTGCACCGAGCAAGCTCGAGCGCCTCCGCGCACTTCGCCAGACCGCGACCTAACGAGCCGCCGACGGCCTCGCTGCCACGCGCGCATACCAGGCCTGGAGTCGCTCGCATTTCGGATCGAGGGGCTGACCGACCGAGGTCCCGAACTCGAGGAACGCAAAGAGCAGGACGTCGGCCAGGCTGAAGCGCGAGCCGCAGATGAAATCCTTCCCTGCCATCAGGCCGTCGAGCCAGAGCAGCCGCTCCGCGGCGATCGCCTTGAGATCCGCTGCTGCCTGGGGAATGCAGCGCATGCGGCCCTGGAAGAGCGGGAGGCCTTCCGCATAACGGAAGCCATTGGCCATGTTCTCGACGATGTTGAGATCGATTCGCCGGACCCACATGCGCGTCTCGGCCCGCTCCTCGGGCGTCTTGCCCATGAGCTTGCCGCCGGTCTTCTCGTCGAGGTACTCGGCGATCGCGGTGATCTCGGAGATGAACTGGCCGTTGTCGAGCTCGAGGGTCGGGAGCTGTCCGGCGGGATTGCGCTTCAAGTGGTCGCCCTGACGATTTTCGCCCTTCATCAGGTCGACGGTGATGTGTTCGACTTTCGCCCCCGTCTCGGCGACGGCGATCGTGACGACACGAGGATTCGGGCCCATTCCGGTATAGAGCTTCATCGGTGCATTCCTTTGCAGTGGTGGACGATCGAGCGGTCGGCGGATCCGCCACTCGAGTCGCGGGGTACGGTGCGCGGGACAGACTCTGGCTCAATCATGCCGAGGGGGCAAAAACGCACGGCGGCGTATCAGCTGCGGTAGACCTCGAGGTCGAGCTTGCCTTCGCTCTTCGCGACGACGCAGGACACGATCGCGTCCCCCGTGATATTGACGACGGTGCGGGACATGTCGAGCAGTCGGTCCACCCCGAGAATGAGTCCGATGCCCTCGACAGGCGGGTCCATCTGTCGCAGCACCATCGCCAGCATGACAATGCCGACCCCTGGTACGCCCGCCGTCCCGATCGAGGCGAGGGTCGCCGTCACGACGATCGTGAGAAAGCCCCCCGCGCCGATCTCGACGCCGTAGACCTGGGCGATGAAGACCGTCGCGACGCCCTGCATGATGGCGGTGCCGTCCATGTTGACGGTCGCGCCGAGGGGGATCGTAAAGGAAGCGACGGAGGAGTGGACGCCGAGCTTCTCCTCGGTCGTTCGGAGATTGACTGGCAGGGTCGCGTTGCTGCTCGCGGTGCTGAACGCGACGCTCATCGGCGCGCGGAACTTGCGGAAGAAGCTGAGCGGTGAGAGGCCGGAGAACACGAGCAACATGGGATAGACGAAGAAGGCGTGGACGAAGAGAACCAAGAGCACGCAGACGAAATACCAGGCGAGCCGTCCGAAAGCCTCGAAGCCCTGCTCGCTCGCGACCTTCGCGATCAGACAGAAGACGCCGTACGGCGCAATCTCCATCAGGATGAAGACGAGCTTCATCACGACGGCGTTCGCGCTCTCGAACAGTCGAAGCAGCGGCGCCGCCGCCTCGCCCGAGAGCGTCATCGCCACGCCGAGCAGGATCGCGAAGACGATCACCTGGAGCGTGCGCCCCTCGGCGAGAGCCTCGAAGGGATTGGTCGGAAGGATGTCGATCAAGGTCTGGGAGAAGCTCGGCGCCTCCGCCAGCGCTGCACCGGTCGCGGCGCTCGTCAGGTCGAATCCGACTCCGGGCTCGATCAGCAGCGCCGCCGCGACGGCGAGGCTGATCGCGATCGCCGTCGTCAAGAGGTAGAGCCCGAGGGTCTTGCCGCCGATCCGTCCGAGCTTCGTCACGTCGTCGAGGGCCGCCGTGCCGCACGTCAACGAGACCAGGATCAGGGGCACGACGAGCAGCTGAAGGCTCGACAGGAAGATCTTCCCGCCCACGTCGAAGACGCCGCCGACGAGGAAATCGGTGATCGGGTGGCCCTGCGCGAGCTGGCGCAGCAGAAGGCCCGAGATCGCGCCGGCCGCGAGGCCGATCAGGATCCGACGGGTCAGACGGCCCGAGTCGTCCCCCTCGGCTTCCGACGCTGTCGGTCCAGCGGCACTCGAGCTCATGCGCCCTCCCTCCGGCGGCGCGCAGCATACTGGATCGACGGCGGGAGGGCGGGCCTGCCTGCGGTATTCCAGCCCGCGAAGCCTCTGCTAGGATCGCGCGACCCGACGGGCTCCGTAGATTGGAGCCGCGGGGACCCGACTCCGGCAAACCAGGCTCCAGGGAATCCAAGTTCTGGCGTTTCCAGGTTCCAAAGGAAGGACAGCGATGCGCACGCGCCCGACTCGCATTGGCTCTTCGATTCGATTCTCTTCGATGCGACTCTCTTCGATCAAGGCGGTGGGCATGGCCCTTGCCATCGGATCGCTCATCGCGGCACAGTCCGCGACGGCGGCCTCGGACGTTTCGACGGCCGAGCGGATCGCGACGACGGGAATCGACGTCATCATCGTGCGACCGCTCGCGGCGGTCCGCGCAGGGATCGGATCGTTGATCCTGGTGCCGGCAGCCATCCTCGCCTCGCCCGCCTGCATCGTGAATCTCGTCAACGGCGAGAGCTGCAGGCCTGTCTACGAGGCGCCCTACGACGTGCTGGTCGGCGAGCCGGCCGAGTACGCGTTCAACCGTAAGATGGGCGAGCTCTGATCGCGAGTCTCCCGATCGGCGGACCGACGGACTGACTCCAGGCCCCCCGCCCCACGCCCCTGGCTCTACGCCTCACGCGCCGTTCGTGTGGCGCGTAGGAATGCGTAGAGAACGACGAGGGCGGTGAGAACACCGCCGCTCGCCTGCCACGCTCCGCCCCACTCGAGACGCGCGACGCCGAGCCCCACCAGCAGTGCGAGGGCGACGCCGACGAGCGCCTCCCCCGCGACGGCCCCCGACGCGAAAAGCACCCCGCCGTCGGCACCGGGCATCGCGGACAAGCGACCGCGCCTCGACCACCGCTCGATCAGCCCCCCGGCGAGGATCGGAACCGAGAGCCCGAGCGGCAGGTACATCCCGACCGCGATCGGCATCAGATGCAGACGTGTCGGATTGCCGCGCCGCGCGAGCCAGGCGTCGAGGGCGAGCACGCCCCCGCCTAACCCTGCGCCCAGCCCGACCAGGCCCCAAGGCAGCGACTCGTCGCCGAAGAAGCCCCGGGCGAGGCTCGCGAAGAGGCTGGCCTGGGGAGCCGCGAGCTCACGCGATCCGATCCCGTAGGCGTCGTCGAGCAGCTGCAGCACCGGCGCCATCACCAGCGCCGCGACGACGACTCCGACCAGCTGGATCTGCTGCTGCCGCCACGGCGTCGCCCCTAGGAGCGAGCCCGTCTTCAGGTCGTTGCAGATGTCGCCCGCCGTGCAGGCCGCGCAACAGACGACGGCGGCGACGCCGAGCGTCGCGACCATGCCGTCCATGCCGGTGTAGCCCGCCAAAAACAAGACGGCTCCGGTCGCGAGGACCGCGGTGATCGTCATGCCCGAGACCGGGCTGTTGCTGTTGCCGACGAGGCCGACGATATAGCTCGCGACTCCGACGAAGAAGAAGCAGGCCACCACCATCAGACCCGTCGCGAGCAGTGCGATCCCGATCGCGCCGGTGAAGCGCAGATAAAGGAATCCAGTCGATCCGATCGCGATCGCCGAGAGAAAGAGGATCCAGCCGCTCGAAAGGTCGACGCGCCCCGCAACCGCCCGGGCCTGCGCCGACCAGCCCAGGCGTAGCTCTCCGACTGCGCGCGCGAGCCCCGACCGCACGCGGACGAGGGCTGCGATCCCCCCGACCGCCATCGCGCCGACGCCCACATAACGAACACCCTGGGACCAAATGGCCCACGCGCGCTCGGCCGGCGGAGCAGCGGACGTGAGGTCGAGGGCCTGTTGCAGGGCAGCGGAGCCCGGCGCGAGGACCGGCGCGAGCTCCGCCATCGCAGGCAACACCGCCCACCATCCGAGCGCCCCACCCACGAAGATCTGGATCGCCACCTCGAAGCGAACGATGACCCCGACGGCCACAAGGGCCGGCGACACCTCGGCGCCGAGAAAGATCGGCCGCCCCGCCGCGAGGCTCGCGTGCTCGAGCACACCCGCCGCAAGCCCGAGCTGGCCGACCACGAGCTTGACCATTCCGCCGAGGATTCCGCCCTCGACGACCGAGCGCGCCGCTCCCGGCCCCGATTCTTCCATGCCCGCACGCAGGACCGACGCGCACGCCACGCCCTCCGGAAACGGCAGCTCGGGGCTCTCCTCGATGAAGACGCGTCGCATCGGGATCATGAACAAGACGCCGAGCCAGCCGCCGGCGATCGCGATCAGCGCCGTCGTCCAGTAGTCGAACTCCCGCCAGAATCCGATCAGCACGAGCGCCGGGACCGTGAAGAGAACGCCGGCCGCAAGGGACTCCCCGGCAGAGGCTGCGGTCTGGACCAGATTGGCCTCGAGCAGACTGCCCCCGCGCAGGACGCGCCGCAGGATCAGCATCGCCAGCACGGCCGCCGGGATCGAAGCCGAAACCGTCATCCCGACCTTGAGCCCGAGATAGACGTTGGCCGCCCCGAGTATGGCCGAGAGGGCGAGCCCGAGAGCCCAGGCCCGAAAGGTCGCTTCGCCGCCCGGTTCCGTCGCCGCCGAACCCGCAACGCGCTCGTTCGCCATTGTGCCCCCGGAGGCGGATTGAACCCCTAGCGTGGGACGGGCGCAACTGCGAAAGCGAGCACGACTTCACCCGCGATGCTCGCGAGGCGTGTAAGTCCTGCGGCGCGGGTCTAGGCGGGCGACGCCGGATCACGCCCCGCCTCGCGTTGAGAGGCATGTTGGCCTGGGTGTTGGCCCAGGTGTTGGCCTTCATGATGGCGCTCATGTCGGCGATCGATCGGCAGGCCGACGCTCTCCTCGGCCAGCATGCCGAAGCGTCGGAGGTGGTATCGGATCGTCGAGCGATCCTTCCCCATCCGCCGCGCCATCTCCGCGAGATTCCCGTTGCACGCGACGAGCAGGCTCTCGAGCTCGGCGCGGAGCGCCGCCTGGGCTGCTCGACGGACATGAGCGGCCGTCACGGGACGTCGCACGACTCGAGGCCGGTTCGGTCCGACGAGCTCGACCGCCAGGCGGGGAAGCCCTTCGAGCTCGTGGGGCGCCGTCACGTAGCGATCGACGCCCAGGCGAATAGCGGCCTCGCGGGCGGCGGGCGAATCGGCCGGCCCGACCACGACGACCGGAACATCGGAGATCTCCCGCAGTCGCCGGACGAGCTCGATGCCCTCGCGTCCGACGATCGGATCGTGGGCCACGATCAGATCGGGCAGCTCGCGGATGAAGGCATCGATACCCGAGACACTGTCGGCACACTCCCGGACCGTGAAGCCCGCTCGCGCGAAGAGCGGCACGAGACGGGCACCCTGCTCTTCCGACCTGCCCACCACGAGCACACAGAGGCGGGACCCGGACGAGCCCGCTTCACGCATCCGCTCGAGCTCTTCCTGGCCGTCCCGCTCCGCCCGATCCTCCGTCCGATCCTCCGTCTGATGAAAATCCCTCAATTCGAATCCTCCTCTGCGGAATCCCCCGTCGCCGGAATCCGTTTCGGATCCTAACTTGAAGCAGCGTCAGAGCTGAATCAGGTAGATCAGACGAGCGTGCGGTGATCGCCTGGTCCGTTTCCGTCACCTAGCGTTGGGCTCCCTCCAGGCGGACACGACGTCCCCTCGAAAGACAGGATTTCCATGGCCAACCATCTCCAGATCCGCGGTCTCGCCGGCGCTCTCGGCGCCGAGCTGCGCGGAATCGATCTCGCTCGACCCCTCGAGGCCAGCGCTCGCAAGGCGCTCGACGAGGCGCTCTTTCGGTACGGAGTGCTCTGCATTCGCGATCAACAGCTCGACTTCGAATCGCTGCTCGCGCTCGCAAAGAGCTTCGGAACGCCCGACATCCACCCGATCGCGAAGGGCATGGCCGGGCATCCCGAGATCATCAGGGTATTGAAGCCTGCCGGCGAGCAGGCCTTCTTCGGCACCTCTTGGCATACCGACAACAGCTTCTTCGAATGCCCGAGCGCACTGACGATCCTGTACGGCGAGCAGGTCCCGCCCGTCGGAGGCGACACGGTCTTCGCGTCGATGGAGCGCACCTGGTCGTCGCTCTCGGAGCCCCTGCGCCGTTTCCTCGAGCCGCTCAGCGCGATCCACAGCGCGAGCAGCGCCTACGATCCGAAGACGACGGGAGACGCCAAATACCGCGGTGAGACCGCCATCCAGTACACCTACAGCGAGCGCATCTACGAGGAGGTCGTGCACCCGATCGTGCGTACCCATCCCGTCACGGGCCGCAAGAGTCTCTACGTGAATCCGATGTTCACGCAGCAGATCGTCGGCCTCTCCAAGCCCGAGAGCGCCGCGCTGCTCGCGCTGCTCTACGACCTCTCGACACGGCCGGAGCAGACCTGTCGCGTCCAATGGGAGAACGGAACGCTCGCGATCTGGGACAATCGCTGGCTACAGCACTACGCGATCGATGACTACGCCGACTACGAGCGCGTGATGTACCGCGTCACCGTCCGGGGCGAGCGACCGGTCTGAGCGACCGCCGAGCTCAGACGCCTTCGGCGGCGATGGCGATCTGGCTGACGCCGGCGTCGCGCGCCGCGTCCATCACCTGGACGAGCAGGCTGTTCTGGGAGTTCTTGTCCGCCTGGACCACGATGGAGCCCTGGGGATTCTCGCCGTGCAGGCGCTCGATATGCGCCTGGAGCGAGTCGGGGTCGACGGCGTGGCGATCGATCCAGATCTGACCGGACTCGGTGATCGCGATCAGGATGTTGCCTTTGTCCTTGGGCTCCGACGTGACTGCCGGGGGACGCTGGACATCGATGCCCGCTTCCTTGACGAACGACGCCGTCACGATGAAGAAAATCAGCATGATGAAGACGACGTCGAGCATCGGGGTCAGATCGACCTCCGCCGAGGAAGTGTTCGAGCTGCTTCGCCGTCGTGCCATGGAATCGATCTCCTCTTGATCTCTCGTAGACGCTGATCTCTCGTGCGCGCTCTTGCTCGGACGCCCAGGGACCCTGGGCTCCCGGTCGGGACCCAGAGGCTACGCGGCAGCTTCGCCGGCAGCAAGGTGCCCGCCAACGGGGGAACGCTGCCGCTCAGGGCGTGTACCAGATCGGCGAGGTCCAGGCCCGCTCCTGGATGACCGGAACGTGGCGCTCGCTGCAGCAGCCCTCGAAGCCCGGAGTGATCGTCGCCGGATCCGAGCATTTCACGCCCGCCTCGACGCAGATCCGCTGGCTCCAGCGACAGGTCGGATTCTCGAGCACCCGGGCGTAGTAGAAGGCGTTCTGCTTTGGATCGAAGTCGGGGTCGCGCCAGACGCTGCAGAGCTGTCCGGCCCCCGTGCCCCGGGTCTGACAGGTCGACAGATCGACGCTGGCCTTGCCCTCAGCGGAGGCGACGTCGACGACCTGCTCGTGCGTCTCATCCCCTTCGACCCAGCCCTTCACGATCTGGACCTTCGCGAGCGGTGTACCCGGCTGGGCCGGAGTGCCTGGGTCCTGGAGAGCGGACACGGCGAAGGTCGGCGCGCGGCCCGGCGATCCCTTTTTCAGGTCGCTGCCCATCGGCACGCCCCGCGCATAGCCCTGCTTCGCGAAGTCCGGTCCCTTGCAGAGACTCTCGTCGAAGTCCCAGCCGCCGAAGAAGCGGACGACGGGCCGTGTCCCGCTCGTGCCGTAGGCCTCGCGCCGCTGCATCGCATCGAAGAGCGCGTCGCGACTGTTCTCTTCGGCCCAGAGCACCGCCAGACCACCGGGGTTGAACTCGAGATCGTCCGGCAGACCGCGCGTCGACCGCACCCCTGCCCCGCCATGCCCCTTCGCGCTCTGCTCCTCGACGAGACCCGGCGCCCCGAGGTGGGTATCCGAGCTCGCGACGATTCCGTACTTGAGCGGGTTCACGCCGATCTTCGCCTGCGTCGCGAGACCCGACTTCAGCGCCTCGCGCACCATCGATGGTCGATTCGGCCGGTGGTCCATCTCGCGCGCCCCGGGAACGGCCGACCCGATGTTCGACTCCGCGACGCGACCTACGCCGGCGAAGCTGTTGTACGGAACCTTCTCGAAGCCGCACGCCTCGTCCCGGGTATCCCCCCCGAGCAGACACTCGGAATCGCCCTTGTGCTGCATGATCTCGACGAGCGGCTCCCAGCGCTGCCGGAGCCGGGCCTCCTCCACGTCGACGGGCGGGGCAGCGCCTCCGGCCAACGGAAGTCGCGCGGACTGGAACATGAGGCCGGGGCCCGAGAGGTTCGAGTTGTGCGGGATCGTAAGAGCGTCGCAGCCCTTCGCGCCGTCGATGCACTGCTGCTGGAGCTGCTGCCAGAGATCGAAGGCGGAATCGGTCTCGACGGAGCTCGCCGGCAGCGGCGGGACGACCGCGTTGCGGAAGATCACGTTGCGGTGGAGGTTCGCGCCTGCCGCTCCCGACGCGGTCCACTCATAGCCGACGAAGCTCGTGAACGCGCATTGCTCCGTCCGGTCGTAGGCCTCCTCGGCCGCGTCCTGGATGTCCTTCCAGACGACCCGCGCCTGGTCGAAGCAGAGCTTGCCGTCCTCGCCGCAGAATTCGAAACGGTTGCGCTGGATCATGTTGCGCACGGCGAAGTAAGCGAACGTCGCCGGCCTGAAATTCTGATAGATCCAGCACATGTCCGAGCCGTACCCGGGCGATCCCGGCGTCGAGCACATCTCGACCTCGCCGAGCATCTCCGCGTGGTCCGTCACGACGGTGAAGTCGAGGGGGCGCGACAGCTTCGCCGTCCGCAACGGCTTGCCCGCAGCGTCGTAGGGCTGGAGCCCGATCTGCTCGCCCCGCGCGAGGCGATAGGCGTCGCGGGGCGTGTTGCGCGTGTCCTGGCCGTTGGCGTCGAAGGAGTAGACGGTGTGGACGTGGGTATCCCCGAAGTAGGGCTGGCGCAGGGGGTCGGACTGGCTGCAGGCCTTGCGCGACTCGCTGTAGTCCCGCGCCGCGAGGGGAGAAGCGGCGAAGAGACTCGCCGCGACGCACAGCGCCGCGATCCAGTTCGATGAACTTCCGCGCTCTCGTCTCTGCATCATGCCCTCCATGAGCCCCACATCGGCTCTCGATCCGAAATCCGTCTAGCCGAGATAGTACTCGGAGACGAAGGTCACCTCGATCGGTCCGTGGTCGAGAAAGCGCCCGCAGCTCTCCATCATCCTCTTGAAGTTCTTCTGGTACTCGGCCTCGCTCTTCGCGTCGTAGAAGACGTGCGGATCGTCGAGGGCCCCGATCGGAAACGATTCCTCGACGAACGCGGTCCACTGCTGCGGAGCGCCCGGGGTCAGGGAGCGGAAGATCTCGTTGCGGACGTAGCCGAAGGTCGATTGGGTCTCGATCGCGACCTGCTTGTGGTCGGCGTGCCAGATCCGGATGAATTCTTCCTGCGAGAGGTCGGGTCGCTTCGTGACGCAGGAGATCTGCTTCATGCCCTGGGTTCGGCTGCCTTTGGGCATCGGATGGACGACCGGACGCGACTCGACGACGAGGTAGCCCGCGATGCTCTTCACGAGGGATCGCAGCGCGGCCTCGGCCGGTCCGCGGGCGTCTGCGTCCTCGAGCCAGAACGAGATCATCGCGCGGATCGGCGGATCGATCTGCCGGATCGGTCGGCCCGCGGCGACGTCCGCGTCGGCGGCGAAGACCGTGATCTCGCTCGCGCCGCTCGCGCGGATCGCCGGTACGGCCTGCTCGAGAATCGCCTTCCGCAGCGCGTCCCCGTCCTTGGTCGCAGCATCCCTCAGGAGATAGAAGAGCTTCTGCATCGTTCCTCCAGGCCCCGTCGGGGTCCTGCTCGAGATCCCACGCCTTCGTCGCGTGTCGCGCGACTCAAAGCACCCTCAACACATCACGAGGCCACCGTTAGGCGAGATCCACTGGCCGGTGATGAAGCTGCTCTCGTCGCTCGCGAGGAAGACCGCGGTCTGCGCGATGTCCGTCGGCGTGCCGGTCCGGCCGAGCGGCGTCGCCTGCTTGAGCGGCGCCAGGGCGAACTCGGGGACCCCCGCCGTCATCGGCGTATCGATTACGCCCGGACAGATCGCGTTGACCCGGATGCCGAAGCGACCGAGCTCCCGGGCCGTCGCCCGTGTGATCCCGAGGACCGCATGCTTCGAGGCCGCATAGCTGACGTTTCCGTTGGCCGAGATCCCGGCGATGCTCGACATGTTGATGATGCTGCCCGGCCGCTTGTCCCGCTGCATCAGCTTCACCGCCTCGCGCAGACAGAAGAAAACGCCGTTCACGTTGATCGCCATCAGTCGCGTGAAGCCCTCGTCGCTCATGTGGATCGTCTGCTGGCCCGTCTTCATCAGCAGATCACGCCCGTCGCCCGGAACATGGTCGACGCCGGCGTTGTTCACGAGACCATCGACCCGGCCGAAATGCGAATCGACCCGGCCGAACATCTCGCCGACCGAGGGTCCGCTCGCGACGTCGACCGCGCACGAGAAATGTCCCTTACCCTCGAGCATCGACACCGTCTCGGCCGCCGTCTCGACCCGCAGGTCGACCGCCGCGATGCGCGCTCCCTCTGCGGCGAACCGGAGACTGATCTCCCGTCCGATGCCGGATCCCGCCCCCGTCACCACGAACACCCGATCCTGGAGCCGCATCGCTCCTCCTGTTTCATCCGGCCGCGCTGGAACGGTCGGAGTCTGCGCAAGGGATGCGGCTGACGCAACCGGACTGCTCGCTGTAACGTAGGCGGCGAGCCTCGAGCCGCGCGGCCCGTCAACCCATCCAGGAACGCACGAGAGGATTTCGATCCATGCCCCGATCCACACCCGTGGCCTTCGTGACCGGCGCGAGCCGCGGCATCGGCAAGGCCGGCTCGATCGCGCTGGCCGAGGCCGGCTACGACGTCGTCGTCACCGCGCGCACGCTGCATGCCGGCGAGACCCACGACTACGGCTCCTCGACCGCGACCGCCGGTAAGCAGACTGCGCTTCCCGGCAGCCTCGAGGAGACGGCCCACGAGGTCGAGAAGCGCGGACGCCGCGCACTTCCGCTGCGACTCGACCTGCTCGATCGCTCCTCGATCGACGCCGCGCTCGAGCGCGCGCTCGCCGAGTGGGACCAGATCGACGTGCTCTTCAACAACGGCATCTACCAGGGACCCGGCGTGATGGATCCATTCATGACGGTGCCCGAGGACAAGCTCCGTCTCGTTCTCGAAGGCAATCTCTTCGCCCAATTCCATCTGACCCGCCTCGTTCTCGGGCCGATGCTGGCGCGAAAGTCGGGCACGATCGTCAACATGACCTCGAACGCCGGCCAGTACGATCCGCCCAACAAGACGGGCGACGGCGGCTGGGGCTTCGCCTACGGCGCGTCGAAGAGCGCCTTCCACCGCATGGCGGGCTTCATCCACATCGAGCACCACGCGGACGGCATTCGCGCCTACAACATCGATCCCGGATACGTCCCGACCGAGGCGCAGATGGCGATGCTCGGGAAGGACAATCCCATCCACCAGCTCCACCTCGCCCACGGCGCCCCGCCCGAGGTCCCCGCCGCGACCCTCGCCTGGATCCTCACGACCGACGAAGGCAAGCAGCGCAGCGGCGAGACCTTCAACGCCCCGCGTCACGCCAAACAACACGCGCTCGTGCCGGGCTGGCCGCCGCCCAAACCGGACAGAGCGCCCGCAAAGGGACCGGGAGCGAATTGAGTTGAGCGGCCTGCTCAAAGGCAAGGTCGGCCTCGTGACGGGCGCGGGCAGCGGTATCGGCCGGGCGACGGCGCTGGTCTTCGCCCGCGAAGGCGCCCGAGTCGCCGTGGTCGATTGGAATGAGAAGACGGCCGACGAGACCGTCGAGCTGATCCGAGCCGAGGGATTCGAGGCCGAGAGCATTGCGGCCGACGTGTCGGACGAGACGAGCGTCGAAGCGATGGTGCGCGCAATCGTCGCGCGCTTCGGCCGGCTCGATTGTGCCTCGAACAATGCGGCGCTCGGGGCCGGATTCCATCCGACCACCGAGCTCGACCGCACGCGCTGGGATCGCTGCCTGGCGGTCACGCTGACAGGCGTATGGCTCTGCCTGAAATACGAGATCCCCGCGATGCTCGCCGGCGGCGGGGGCGCGATCGTCAACATCTCGTCCCAGTCTGGAATCAAGGGCCAGGTCCGCCAGGCCGCCTACGCAGCGGCGAAGGGCGGCGTCATCGCGCTGACCAAGACGGTCGCCGCCGAGTACGCGACACGCGGAATCCGCGTCAATTCGGTGGCCCCGGGCGGCATCGAGACGCCGGGCATCGCGTCGTATTTCGAGAACAACCCGAGCATCCGCGAGAGCACCCTCGCGGTCCACGCCATGCGAAGACTCGGCCAGCCCCACGAGATCGCCGACGCCGTCGCCTACCTCTGTTCGGATCGAGCGTCGTTCATCACCGGCGACGTCCTGCTCGTCGACGGCGGCATCGGCGTGAACGCCCACGATGCATGAGCTCGGGCGATTTGAATCGAAGGAGAATCTTCCAACATGGCCAGCGAGCCCGTCCTCACGATCGAGCGCGATGAGAAGATCGCGGTCGTGACCCTCAACCGCCCCGATCAGATGAACGCTCTCGATGCCGAGCTGCGCTTGGCGATCGGCGCCGCGTTCGTCGAGCTCGAGGCCGACCCGGCGACCCGGGCCGTGATCGTGACGGGCGCCGGGCGCGCCTTCTGCGCCGGCATGGATCTCAAGGAGATCGGCGGCGGCGGCGACGGTGTCACAGGCTTCGACCTGTCGGTCCGCGGCCAGGACGAAATGCGCCACGGGATCGAAGGCTTCTCCGGTCCCGTGATCGCCGCCGTGAACGGCGCCGCGGCGACGGCGGGCTTTGAGCTCGCGCTCGCCTGCGACCTCATCTTCGCGGCGCGCGGCGCGAAATTCCTCGACACCCATGCGCGCGTCGGCATCGTCCCGGGCTGGGGGCTGAGCCAGCGTCTGCCGCGCCTGATCGGCATCAATCGCGCGAAGGAGGTCTCGCTCTCCGGCAATGCGCTCACGGCGGAGCGCGCCTACGACTGGGGTCTCGTGAACCGGGTCTGCGAGCCCGAACGACTCCTCGACGAAGCGAAGGCGTTGGCGCGCGACATGAGCAGCTGTGTCCCCGGCGTCATGGAGCAGGTCAAGCAGCTGATCGACACGGGCTATTCGATGCCCTTCGACGAGGCGATGGCCTACGAGCTCCGCGTCGGAACCGAGTCCGCCAAACGGATCGACAGCGCCGAAATCGGTCGACGTCGCGCATCCGTCATGGAGCGCGGACGCCAGCAATGATGAGGAAACGCCAATGACCCTCGATCTGAAGAGCGTCGCCCACGTCAACGTGAACTGCTCGAACCTCGAGCGCTCGCTGCATTTCTACCGGGATCTCGTCGGCCTCATGACGACGACCCATACCCGACCGCTACCCCAGGAAGGGGCCGGCTTCGGCCTCCCGGGCAAGGTCGTCTGGGACGCCTGGATGCTGCAGGACGGGAGCTCGGCCTTCGGCCCTTCGATCGATCTGCTCGAGTGGCAGCAGCCCTTACCCGTCGGACGGCCGCATCCCGAGGCGAATCATCTCGGCTTCATGCGCCTCTGTCTGGGCCACGGCGACCTCGACGCGCTGCATGCGCGGCTCACGGCGGCGGGAGTCACGACGCGGAGCAAGCCGGTGTCGGTCCCGGTCCTCGAGGGCCAGAGCGTGCGCTTCTTCTGCTGCTCGGATCCCGACGGAACCTGCGTCGAGTTCATCGAGATTCCCGGCGTCACGGCGGGCGGCAGCCCCGTCCGCCTCTCCCACATCAACATCAACTGCGCCGATCTCGATCGCAGCTCCGACTGGTATCAACGCGTGCTCGGCGTCGCGCCGATCGCCGGTCGCGCCGAGCCGCCGCCGGCCGACGGTGCGGGCTTCGGCTTCGCGGGACCGTGCCGCTACCGCGCGGATTTCCTGGGCATCGCAGGCAAGCCCCATCCCTTCATTCTCGACCTGCTCGAGTGGCAGGATCCGAAGCCCGTCGGCCGCCCGCTCCAAGAAGCGAACCATCTCGGGCTCTTCCGGATGGCCTTCATGGTCGACGATGCCAAGGCGAGCTGCGCCGAGCTCGACCGCCTCGGCGTAGACCACTCAGACCCCTGTCATCTCGAAATGGGCCCCGACGTCCCGATCGTAGGCGGCCTCAACGCCGTCTTCTTCCGCGACCCCGACGGCAGCTGCCTCGAGCTGATCGAAACCCCCCGTGTGAGAACGCGGTGAATCCCGGTCAGGAGGCAAGGTGTACCGCGGGCGCGCCCACGGCCTCACGAGTGACCCGGCCGTGGGTCGCGTCGTGCGAAATCGAGGACGGCGCGCGGCACGGCAGGTGCCCACGCCGACCGGCCCCTTCACGCGCTCGTCCGACACCGAGCACGACGCGACCCACGGCCGGGGAACCTGGCACGTCGCCCGAGCGCGCCCAACGCGCGCTCTGCCAAACGAGCAGTCAGACGAGCAGCTAGACGAGCTGTTTGAACCCGTACAGCTTCGCCGCGTTCTGGTGCAGCACCTTCGCGACCTTCTTTTCGTCCATCTTGCCCATCACGCGATTCACGTAGTCGCGCGGATGCGTGGAGAAGCCACCCTGCGGTCCCGGATACTGACAGGTCGGATGCGGGAAGTCCGTCTCCCACATCAGGTTGTCGCCGATCAACTCCATCGACGCGGCGAGGCTCTTGTCCTCGAACCAGAAGCAGCCGTAGATCTGGCGCTTGAAGTACTCACTCGGCATGAGCTTGTACTCGGGATGTTCCTTCCAGACCTGTCCGTTCTGCCATTGCCAGTCGCAGCCCTCGAGGAAGGACGGAATCCAGCCGACGGCGCTCTCGACGGAGACGAAATTCAGCGTCGGGAAGCGATGGCAGACGCCGCCGAAGATCAGGTCTGCGATGCAGTTCATGTTCATCATGAACACCCCCGACGACACTCGCGCGAACGAGGCCTTCGCACCGATCTTGGAGGGATCTTGCGTGATGTCGGAGAGATCGCCGGCCCCGATGTGGAAGCTGAGCGAGAGACCCGTTTCGGCGACTGCGGCCCAGAATGGATCCCAGTGCTTGTCGCTCACGCGGGGATGACCGAAGGCCTGGGGCTCCGAGCAGGCGAGGATCGAGCGGTGGCCGATCTTGGCCGCTCGCTGGACCTCCTTCACGCATTCCTTCACGTCCCAGAACGGCATCGCGGCGACCGCCCCGAGCCGATCGGGCGCCTCGCTGCACCAGTCGACCAGGAAGTCGTTGTACGCGCGGACGCACTCGATCATCAGCTGGGGATCCTTGAGCTTCAGGAATCCGCCCGAGCCAAAGCCGCCGACATTCGGATAGAGGATCGCGCCCCAGATGCCCTCTTCGTCCATGTAATCGAGGCGCGCCTTCGCGTCCCAGGAGCTCTTCGGGATGTCGTGGTAGCCCTGGCGGAACTCGGGATACGAGCCCTCGAAGCCCGCCGCCGTCGTGAAGCCCGGGCCGCCGATCATCTGATCGCCGACGACCCAGAGGTCGCGGCCGTCGACGTGCTGGATGTGGGGGATCTGGTCGCCCCATTTCTTCGCGACGCGGTCCGTCCAGACGGTCGGCGGCTCGGTGATGTGGGTATCGACGTCGATCGGCTTCATCCGGTCGAAGAGGCTTTTGGTGAGACGAAGGTCCGGGGCGGCCATGGCGAGTACTCCGGCGGAGGTTCAGGGTGGGTGCGTACGTGTTGACGTTACCCCCCCTCGACTGCCTCTGCACAGCGTGGTCGTCCGGGCAGGAATCGACTGCAGCTCGACTGCGCAGATTCTGCTTATAATCGCACCATCGCCCGACGGCGACCGAGTACGGGAGAAGAGCCGTGGCGAGCGAGCAGTACAAAAAGTTGATGAGCCTGATGCCGGGTGGGAACGTCGACCACATGGATCCGGTCGAGACCGTGCGGTCGAAGATGCACGCGATCCATCCGACCAGCGCGAGCCCGGGAACCTGGGTCGAGGCGATCGACCTCGACGGCATCGAGGCGAGCTGGATCGCGACCCCCGAGAACCGCACGAGCGATCGGGTCGTAGTCCATGTTCACGGCGGGGCCTTCGTCTCGACGATCGTCCAGCACTACCTCGACTACGGCGAGCATCTCTCGCGTCATCTATCGGCTCGGGTCCTCTGCTTCCAGTACCGCTGGGCCCCGGAGCATCCCTACCCCGCCGCGCTCGACGACACGCTGAAGGCCTGGCGCGCGCTTCAGGCCCTTGGCGTGCGGCCCGCGCGCACGGCCTTCCTCGGCGACTCCTGCGGCGGGGGCATCGCGCTGGCGGCGGCCTGCCGCTTGCGCGATCTCGGGGAGCCGATGCCGGCCTGTGTCGTCGGCCTGACACCCTGGCTCGACGGGGAACAGACGGGCGACGCCGCACTCGAATCCCGCGGCCGCGACCCGTTCGTCTCGCCGCTCTGGATCCGCGCGCGCTTCCGCGACTACGCGGGCGCCCGGGGCGATCTGCGCGATCCGCTGATCTCCCCCCTCTATGCCAATCTCGCGGGCCTGCCGCCGATCTACCTCGCGGTCGGGCAGATCGACACGACCGCGGATGACTCGACCCGTCTGCTGCTGCGGGCCGGGCGGGACGGGGCGTCGGTGACGGTCGACCTCGCGAACGAGATGGTGCATGGCTACGTGGGGCTATGCGGGCAGTTCCCGGAAGCGACCGACGCGATGCAGCGGATGGGAGACTGGGTCAAGCGCCGCACTTCGTGAGGGACTGCGGACAGGCTCGTCGAAATCGGGCGACGCCCGATCAGTCGGCTCGCCGCCGTAGGACGCTGCCCGCGACGACCATGCCGAGGCCGAAGACCAGCGCTGCGCTCGGCTCCGGAATCGGATTCGTGGGGCGGACGAAGACCTGGTCCTGCACGCCGCGGAACTCTGCGATCCAGGTGTCGCTGCTGCCCTCGACGCTGCTGCGCATGATGTCGTCGAAGACGTGTCGTGCGCCGGTGGACAGGCTGTAGCGGTTGATCGTGTTGCCGCCGTAGATGCCCTGCCAGATCGCGGCCTGGACACCCGTGATGGCCTGCGCCCGGCTGATGCCCGAAGACACGAGGCTCGCCACATCGTTGCCGAAGTTCTCCATCACGTGTCCAGCCCACGCGAAGTTGCGCGCCCGCTCGCCCACGGGAGCGACGGCCGAGTCGGCATCGAGGACGTCCCGGGTGGTGTACTCGCCGACGCCGATCGCCGTGTAGACGTCGACGCAGAACGACGGCACATGACTCACCAGGCTCTCGACGCTCACGTCGAAGCGAGCGGTCCAGACCCGCGTACCGTTGGTGAGCGCGATGCGCTCGCCCAGCTCGTAGCTGTGGACGCTGAAGGCAGCCGCCTGCGATGAGCTTGCTCCGACCAGGGCGGCGGCCAAGATCAGGAAAGACTGAATCAGGTAAAGCGGTCGGATGCGCATGGGGTCATGTGATGCAGGCTACATGCCTAGATGTAGTCATTTCCCCATTTATGCAATATTCTGTTTTTAAACCGGATACTTACCGATTTAATTGCGTTCTTTAAATGTATCTAAATGCGGGGCCTGAACACTACGTCGACGGAATGACTTTTCCTACATTTCCACTTTCGGCACCCAGTAGACCATGCGGGCCACACGTCGGCGACCTCCGCAAACGGGGGTCATCCTCGGCTTCCCTGACGAGCAAGCAGTCGGGCGAGAGACTGGGTCGTCCCGTTGTCCCGCCACATATTCAGACTGGACGGCACGATCCCCGCTCGGGCCATGCGATCCCCGAGCTTGATCATGATCGCGCAGAAGCGCATCGAGCCGAAGATCTCCCAGTAGTCGATCGTGTCGCGAACCTGCCGCCCGGTCGCCCGCTCCCAGATCCCGACCATCTCCTCCCTCGTCGGGAAGCCCGCGAGCCGCGGGGCGTCGAGATCGTCGAAGGACTGGCGATCGAACATCACCCACCAGCCGATGTCCGCCTCCGGCGAGCAGAGCGAGATCGCCTCCCAATCACACACCGCCGCTGCGCGGTAGTCCTGCCAGATGATGTTGCCGAGACGGCTATCGCCCCACGAGATTCCCGCCGACGCGCCGGGGTCGTTCGCGACGAGCCACTCTAGGCTCTGCATCAGCACGGGATGGTCCCGTCCCGCGAGCTCCTGCTCCGAATAGCTCCGGTACAGCTCGAGCTGATCCTGCAGCTGCGGCGCGCCCTTCCCCTTCACGTCGAGCCAATCGAGCCCGAGCGCGCGCCAGTCGACGCGCGCAAGCTTGCCCATCACCTCGACGCCTTCGCGCACCATGCGTTCGCGCTGCGCAGGCTTCGCCTCGTCGACCAGGAAGCCCGCCTGCGAATAACGCGGCACGTCCGCCGGAATCACGCCGTCGATGAACTTCATCACGAAGAAGGGCCGCCCGAGCACGCCGCGATTGCCTTCGTAGGCCACCAGCTTCGGCATCGGCACGATGCCCGCGTCGGCGACCGCAGTCATGATGCGGTACTGGACCTCGACCGAGACCTTGCACGCGGGCGTCTGGATCGGAAACAGCCCGCCGTCCGGCGGCTCGATACGGGCGACGAAGCGCTGCGTCCGATCGGAGCCGCCCTCGCGCCAGCTCGCCCGAAAGAAGACGGTCTCGTTCGAGAAGCCCGTCGCGCGGGGCATGTCGACGTCGTGGACGCGGAGGCCGCTCGCCTGCGGCATGCGCGCATTCATCCAGCCATCGAGCGCTTCGCGATAGCTCTCGGGGTCGGCGACCGCCTTCATCGGAGGGGCGTCGGCTGCAGACATGAACATTCTCCTGCTCTACTCGGGCGGCGCTCGACGCTAGCACGCGCACGGGGCTAGCATGCGTCCTCCAGGAGGCGCGCATGGATCTCGATCTCGCAGGCAAGAGCACGATCATCACCGGCGGCAGCGGCGGCATCGGACGCGGCCTCGTCCTCGGCTTCGCCGCGGAAGGAGCGAACGTGACGATCGCGACGCGCGACGGCGTGAAGGGCGAAGAGGTCGCGAAGGCGGCGAGTGATCTCCCCGGCAAGGTGATCGTGGTCCCGACCGACGTGACGAAGGAAGACGCGGTCGAGCAGATGGTCGAGCGGGCGGTGGCCAGCTTCGGTCCGGTCGACGTGCTCGTGAACAACGCCGGCGGCGTATTCCATCCGCGGCCCTTCCTCGAGAAGCCCCGCTCCGAAGCGGAGTGGGAGGTCAACCTCAACATCTGGGGCGTCTACAACTGCACCCGTTCGGTCGGCCGCAGCATGGTCGAGCGCCAGACGGGCAGCATCATCAACATCACGTCCAACTCCGCCCTCGAGCCCGCCGCCGCCAACATGGTCTCGACCTACGGCGGGACGAAAGGCTTCGTGATGGCCTTCTCGAAAGGGCTCGCCTACGAATGGGGCCCGCTCGGCGTCCGCATCAATTGCATCGCGCCGGGCTGGATCGTGCCCCATAAAGCAGAGGACGTCGGCGAGGGCAGCTTCTGGCGCAAGTACGGCTACGAGTTCTTCGGGACGCCGGAGAAGATGGCGGCGGCCGCCGCGGCGGGCGAAGCGCTCTTCAACGTCGCGTCGCAGCCGATCCGCCGCATCGGGCGCCCGGAAGACATCGCCGATCTCGCGCTCTTTTTCGCCTCCCGCCGCTCGGCACATCTCACGGGTCAGCTCGTGAGCGTGAGCGGCGGGTCCTACATGCCCTGACGTACCTCTATCGAAGCAAGCGCGCCATCAAGATCGACTTCAAGATCGAAATCGAGGAATAGCGTGTCCATCTGGCAGCCCGGCCCGCGCCCCGCCTGGGTACGGGCCCTGAACGAGAACAGTGATCCCTCCTGGATCGAGCTCGATCCGGACGCGCTCGCCGCGGAAGCGCGTACGAGAACGGGGCTCTCCGACTTCGGGAGTGACGATTTCTGGGAGCCCTACCGGATCTTCGTCGCTTCGCTCCGCGACGAAGCGAAGCTCCATACCGTCGGCCGCCTGATCGCACGCGATGATCTGCTGAACGCCCTGCAGGCCCGTCTCGAGCTGACCGCCTGGCGCAAGCGCCATCCCGAGATCACGCGTGAGCAGATCGATCGCCCGATCTTCATCACCGGCCTCCCCCGCACCGGCACCTCGATCACCCACGAGCTGCTCGCCGCCGATCCCCGCCACCGCGCTCCGCGCCACTGGGAGGTCCGCAACCCCTGCCCGCCCCCCGAGCGCGCGACCTACCAGACCGATCCCCGCATCGAGCGCGCCGATCGCCAGATCCGGCTCTGGTGTGAGATCGTTCCCGAATACGACACGATGCACGAGCTCGGCGGCGACATTCCGGTCGAGGACGTCCAGGTGATGGGGCATTCGTTCGTATCCGACGAGTGGATGGGTCGGCATGGGGTCCCGAGCTATGCCGCCTGGTATGCCGGCTGCGATCGCGTGCCCGCCTTCGAGTTCCACAAGCAGATGCTGCAGAACCTCCAATGGCGCTGCCCCGGCGACCGCTGGGTCTTGAAGTCCCCCTCCCACATGTCGCAGCTCGACGCGCTGCTCGCCGTCTATCCCGATGCCCGCATCGTGTTCACCCACCGCGACCCGATCAAGGTCCTGCCCTCGGTCGTCTCGATCCTCTATTCGACCGCCTGGGTCCGCTCCGACGCCGTCGACGCCGACGCAATGGCGAGCTGGTTCACGGGCGAGACCTGCCGGTCGCTGCTCGACGGCATGACCGCGCTGCGGGAGAGCGGGAAGCTGCCGGCAGAGCAGTGCTTCGACCTTCGTTATGCGGACCTCATGAAGGATGCGATCGGCGCCCTGGCCGGCGTGTACGAGCACTTCGGCATCGATTACCCCGCGAGCGCGCGACAGGCCCAACGTGACTACATCACGAACAAGCCCAAGGGACGCCACGGCGGCCATCGCTATGACTTCAGCGACACGGGGCTCGATCTCGAGACCGAGCACGCCCGCTTCGCGGACTACTACGAGAAATACCGGGTCGAGATCGAGAGCTGAGCCGGGCCCGCCCGGATGGTCCGCGAACGAGAAGGGGATTCCATGGCTGAGAAAGCGGCGGTCGGCGGCACCGGAAAATTCGGCAAGGCCTTGAAGGAGGAGCTCCGCGCGCCGGCGCGGACGCAGGAGCAGAACGCAAAGCGACTCCTCGACGGAAGCGCCTGGAGCGAATTCTGCCACTCGCTCGACCTCGCGGGTCGACATCTGCTCGCCTACCCCACCAAGGCGACACCCGTTCCCGGCGAAGTCGAGTCCGAGGGGGTGCGTTATGCGCTCGGCCTGGTCACCGCCGGCATCCTGCAGGCGCTCCAGCTTTCCGATCCCGCGACCCCGCGCATCGTGCGCAATCCCGATTCGGAATCGAAATGGGGCGCAGAGAACGTCGACAATCAATACCTGTGGGCCCGGATCTCGCCCGACTACCAGTACCGGGTTTTCGGCAACCGCAACAACATCTTCGAGGCGCTGCTCGAGACCAAGGACGGCTACATGCAGATCGGAGACGATCGCGTCTTCGAGACGCTCTTCCTCAGTGAGATGGAATTTGCGCCGGACGGGAGCTTCGAATGTCTGCTCGCGGCCGACCGACCCGCAGGCCATCGGGGCAACTTCATGAAGATGCCCCCGGGCACGCAGTATTTCTGCGTCCGCCAGTACTTCGTCGACTGGGAGACGGAGCGGCCCGCGCGCTTCGAAATCGAGCGGATCGGCGGCGTCGGACAGCGACCGGCCCCCTACACACCCGCGAAGACGGCGGAGCTCCTCGACGAGGCGGGCCTCTGGACGCTGCAGACGGCGCGTTTCTGGACGGAGTGGGTCGACCAGCTGCGGCGCGACTTCGTGAAGGGCGAGCTCAAGCCGGCGGTGACCTTCGTAGGAGGAGCGCGCGACATCTACTACGGAAACGATTGGTGGTCGCTCGATCGCGACGAGGCCATGGTGATCGAGTTCCAGCCGCCCGATGCGCGCTACTGGCAGATGCAGCTCTGCGATGTCTGGTTCCGGACGATGGACTACGCGACGCGACAGTCGGGCCTCAATCATTTCCAGACCCGCCTCGACCGCGACGGCAAGGCCCGCGTGGTCGTGGCCCACCGCGATCCGGGCGTGCAGAACTGGCTCGATACCGGCGGCCACCCCGAAGGCATGCTCCAGTACCGCTGGATCTTCACGAAGAACAATCCCGCGCCGAGCGTGCAGATCGTTCCCTTCGAGAAGCTCGGAAGCGCGTTGCCCGCCGAGACGCCGGCCTATACCGTCGAACAGCGGCGCGGCGCCCTCGCGATCCGCCATCGCCATCTCGCCCGCCGCGAGCCGGTCACCTGAACGGAGCCCGCCGATGAGAGCCTGGCAGACCACGAAGGCGGGCAGTCCCCGCGACGTCCTCAAGCTGAACGAGAATGCTCCCTCGCCGATGCCGCGCGCGGGCACGGTTCGACTTCGTGTGCTCTGCGCCGGGATCGGGCTCCCCGACGCGCTCATGTGTCAGGCGAACTACGCGCTGACGCCCCCGCTTCCCTTCACTCAGGGCCAGGAGGTCGTCGGTCGCGTCGTCGACTGGGGCGCCGACGTCGACGGACGACGGGCCGGAGACCGCGTCATGGCCGTGACCAGCTTCTTCACCGGCCAGGGCAGCTTCGCCGAGGAGTGTCTCGCGCTCGACGATTTCTGCCTGCCCGTTCCGGACGACATGACGGATGCCGAGGCCGCCTGCTTCCTCATCCCCGGCCATACGGCCTACATCGCCCTCGAGACCCGCGCGAAGCTCGCGGCGGGCGAGACCCTCCTCGTGCTCGCCGGCGCGAGCGGTACGGGCGCCGCGGCAATCCAGATCGGGCGCGTGCTCGGCGCGCGGGTGCTGGCCTCGGTCGGCGATCCGGCGAAGGCCGAGCTATGCCGATCCCTCGGTGCGGAGGTCGTCCTCGACCACCACGCCGCCGACTTCCCGAAACAGGTCCTCGCCGCGACCGGCAATCGCGGCGCCGACGTCATCTTCGACCCGGTCGGCGGCGATCTCTTCACGAAGGCCACCCAGTGCATCGCTCCGGAGGGACGACTGCTCGCGATCGGATTCGCGAGCGGGCGCTGGGGACAAGCGGATACGGCGCATCTCGTCATGCGGAATTACTCCGTCGTCGGTGTCATCCCGAGCGGCTACGACCGAGTCTTCAAGGAACGCGCACAGAAGCGGCTGCTCGAGTGGTGGCGCGCCGGGCGTCTGCGGGTCGCCGTCGACGAGCTCGTGCCCTTCGAAGCGCTGCCCGAGGCCCTCGAGCGCCTCGCTACCAATCGCGTGAAGGGCAAGCTCGCGCTCGCCGTCGATCGCAAGGCAACTCAACCTTCGAAGGTCGCCTGACTGCGGGCGCGGCCACCGGGACCGCTGTAGGCGAGGCCGTAGCCCGGGGCTTCGCCCTTCGCCCATCGCGGCTCCGCGACGCCGCCGATCGCCCCGCGGTAGGCCGCGACGAGCGCGTCTTCTGCTGCGTAGTCGAAGGGATCCTGGAGGACGACCTCTTCGATCCCGCCCGGCGCGGGCGGATTCGCAGCGAGCCATTTTGCGGTGCGCGCCAGGGCATCGCGCGGCGCGACGACGTCGCGGTAGCCGAGCTCCGTCTCGAGCTTCGCGAGACTGACGATGCGATGGGTCGTCCAGGGCTGCGCGACGAGGGGACGCGCGGGCCAGGCGATCTCCCAGGGCATGGAGACGAGCTCCCATTCATGGCCCATCGACTGCGCGATCGTCTGGGCGACCTGCGCGATCGTGAGCACCTCCTGGTCGCCGCAGTTGTAGATCTGGCCCGCTGCGACCTTCGGCCGGTCCACGGCCAGCAGGACCGCATGCGCCACGTTCTCGACGTAACCGAAGTGCGAGAGCGAGAGGCCGCCATCGGCGACGATCAAGAGACGTCGCCCATCGAGGATCCGCCTGACGATCGACCACTCCCGCGGCGCGGGCTGTCGCGGACCGTAGACCCACGGATACCGGAAATGGGTCGCGTCGGGCTGGGCCTCGAAGACCCGCTCCTCGGTCGCGCGAATCCGGAACCCCTTCTCGTCTTCGACCGGATCGAGGACCTTCGGCCCGTCCTCGCGCGTCGGCACGGGAAACCCCGGCGGATCGAAGAGCGGCGCGTTCATGTAGCCCCGGTATCCCGGAAATCCACCGACGGAGATGAATTGTCCGACCCGGCCGGCGAGGATCTCTGCGTTCCGTCGCAATCGGCCATAGGTGACGATCGCGACATCGAAGGTTCGCCCAGCCAGGGCGGCCTCGACCTTCGCCGGATCGTAGGCGTCGGTATGGAGGTGCTCGATCGGCTGCGGCAGCTCCGGCGGCTCGTGGCGGCCGCTGTGGAGGATCGTCGTCTCGAATCCCCGCGCGACGAGCCCGTTCACGACGTGGGGCCCCGACGGTCCCGCGCCCCCGATCACCAATGCCTTCATTCCGAGCTCCCTACCTGAACGAATTACCGCAACGACCTGCCCCGACACACGGAATGCGACCTGCGAACTGCCGGCGGCGTGCGATACCGTTCGAGAAACCCACCCGACCAGGACCGCCCATGCCGCGCAAAGACGATATCGCAATGACCAAGGACGAGATCCGCGATTACCTCGCGGAGGGCCATACGATGACCTTCGTGACGAACGGGGCCAAGGGCTTTCCGCATGCCGTCGCAATGTTCTACGCCCTCGACGACGACCTCACGATCCGTTTCGCGACCTACGCCTCGAGCCAGAAGGTCAAGAACCTCGAGCGCGATCCGAAGGTGACGCTGCTCGTCGAGACCGGGACGGCCTACAGCGAGCTGCGGGGCGTGATGATCCAGGGGCGTGCCCGCATCGAGAACGACCTCGAGGAGATCGTCGGCACGATGATCGAGACGAACGCGCGAACCGGCAGCCCCATCCCGGACATCGAGCAGATTCCCCAGGACGTGAAGGTTCGCATGGCAGGCAAGCGCGTCCTCGTCCGGGTCGAGCCCCTTCGCTTCGTCTCCTGGGACCACGGCAAGCTCCCGAGCAGCAAGACGCCCGCCGCGCTCTCGCGCAGCGCATCCCGGGCATGACGGTCGGAGCCGGCGCGTGACCGACGTCGAACGTCTTCTCGCCTACGAAGAGATCCGCCAGCTGGCGGCACGTTATTCCGTCTACGCCGACGCTCGGGATCTCGACGAGCTCGCCGCGCTCTTCGTTCCCGACGTCCGCGTCGGCCGCGATCGCACGGGGCACGAGGCGCTCAAGGCCGACTTCGACCGCTCCTTCCGGCAGGTCGGGATCACTTTCCTGAACGTCGGAACCCACGTGATCGACCTCGTCGACGCCGACCACGCGACGGGCATCGTCTACGCCCGCGGCGAGATCCAGGACGGGGGCCGCGAGAGCGCTCGGTTCATCGTCCATGCGATCCAATACCACGACCGCTACGAACGCCGCGACGGACGCTGGCTCTTCGTGCGGCGCAAGCATTTCCTGGTCTACGGCGCCGAGCTCGGGATCAATCCGCTCTCGCTTCCGCCCGCAAATTGGCCCCAGAGCCAGACTGGCCTCGGCAGCCATCCTCAGGCGCTCGCGACCTGGCAGCGCTTCTGGGAGCCGAAGGAATGAGGCAAGTCGTGACGCTAGGCATGATGCTCGGCGTGATGCTCGACATGAGGAGACGACCGCGATGAAGCTGGCACGCATCCACGGACCGAACGACGTGCGACTCGACGAGGTTCCGGAGCCGGTCTGTGGACCGGACGATGCGATCCTCGAGGTCGCAGCCTGCGGCATCTGCGGGAGCGACGTGGGCTATGCGAAGATCGGTGGTATCCAGGTCCGCTCCGACTCGCCGATCCCGATCGGCCACGAGCTCGCGGGTGTCGTCGCCGAGATCGGGAAGAATGTGCGCGGCGTGAAGGTGGGAGCCCGTGTCGCGCTCCATCCGGGCGCCGCAGGCTTCGGCCTCGGCAACGGCGGACCCGAAGGAGGATTCACGAAACGTCTGCTCGTGCGCGGCGCGGCCCAGGGCAAGAGCCTATTTCCGATTCCCGACTCCATGAGCTTCGAGCAGGCGGCCCTCGCCGAGCCCCTCGGCGTCGGCATGCACGCCGTCGACCAGGCGAACCTGCGCCGGGGGGACAAGGTGGCCGTGCTCGGTGCCGGCGCGATCGGGCTCTCGGCGGCGATCACGATGCTCGACCGCGGAATCGAGGATGTCTGCGTCGTCGACCTCTCGGAGGCGCGCCTCGAGGTCGCCCGGAAGCTCGGCGCCCCAAACGTCGTCCACTCGAAGTCGACGAATCTATGGGAAGCGCTCGGGAAGATCCACGGCCGACAGGAATTTTTCGGCTCGCAGCTCGTCGGAACGAACGTCTTCATCGAGGCGACGGGCTCGGGCACGCTGCTCGAAGAGGTGGTCGCCCACTGCGCCCCGGCTTCGCGCGTCTCCGTCGTCGCGCTCCATCGCAGACCCGTCGCGATCGATTTCATGACCGTGTTGATGAAGCAGATGACGCTGACCGGCGCGATGGAGTACCCGGAGCGCTACGAAGAGATGATCGAGTTGATCTCGCGCCGTGACCCGTCGGCGATGATCACCCACCGCTTCGCCCTCGACGACTTCGTCGAAGCGTTCGCCGTCGCTTCGTCGCCGGATGCGGGGGCGAAGGTCATGATCCAGATGCGCTGACGCCGATGCATAGCCCGTCGGTCCTGCGCTCTCCGCTCGTGCATTTCCTCGTGCTCGGCGTGCTCGTCTTCGCTCTCGTCGATCGCTTCGGGTCGATCGCAGCCGACGCCTTCGCGCCCCGGCCCGTCGTCGCCCTCGCCCGCGATCAGATCGACGAGCTCCGTCGCGATTTCCAGAGACAGACCGGACGCACTCCGGACGCGAGCGAGCTGCGCCACATCGTCTCGCAAGCAGTCGACGAAGAGCTCCTCTACCGCGAGGCCCTCGCGCATGGACTCGCCGCCGATGACGGCGGCATCGAGACCCGGCTCGTCCAGAAGATGGTGTTCCTCGACGAGGGCGCGGCCGGCGAGGACGCGGCGCGGCTCGCCGAGCGTGCCCGATCCCTGGGCCTCGACCAGGACGACTTGGTGATCCGACGCATCCTGATCCAGAAGCTTCGCCTCCTGGCTACGGCGCTCGAGCCCGACGAGATTCCCGGCGACACCGAGCTCGCCCAAGCCGCAGCACTTCGCCGCGAGACCTTCCGTGCCCCCGATCGCAGGACACTCGTCCACGTCTTCCTCGGCCGCGATCGCCGGGGCGATCGCGCGCTCGCCGACGCGACGCGTCTGCGCCTGCGGATCGAGAAAGAGCAGATCGCGCCCGCGGCCGCGCCGACCCTGGGCGACCCGTTTCCCTTCGGCCACGATCTCGAACGGCAATCCGAGGTCGATCTCGCCCGCAGCTTCGGCGAGGACTTCGCCGCGTCGACCTTCGCACTCGAGCCCGGCCGTTGGTCGCAGCCGATCGAGTCTGCCTACGGGCTCCACCTCGTCCGGGTCGATTCGAGCTTGCGGGGGGAAGTCCCCGAGCTCGAAGCGGTGCGCGAGCGGCTCCGTCTCGATCTCGCAGAGGAGGCCCGCGCGCGAAAGCTCGCAGCCCTTCTCGCCGAGCTGCGAACACGCTACGAAGTTGCCGTCGTCGAGCCGGGGGAGGAGCAGAAATGAGTCGTCCGAAGGCCTGCGCCCGTAGAGGCGTGGGGACGACGTTCGCCTGGCGTGGCAGCCTGTACGCAAGCGTGTTCCTGGTCGTGCTGACGACCGCGATGACGACTCTGATCGGAATCCTGCCCGCGCGACCGGCCCTCGCCCATCCTCTCGCGCCCGCGCTGCTCGAGCTCCGCGAGGAAGCGCTGGGACGGGTCTCGGTGAAGTGGAAGCGGTCGGCGCTGCGGGTTCCCGGGAGTGATTTGCAGCCCATCCTGCCGCCGGATTGCAATCGTCTCGAGGAGCCGCGGGTCGAGGAGCAGGACGCGGCGATGATCGCCTACTGGGCGATCGACTGCGGCGCGCAGGGACTCGTCGGTCGAACCCTCCGGATCGACGATCTCGGACCGGCGAAGATCGATACGCTCGTTCGAATCGAGCTGGCGGACGGACGCAAGATCCAGCGCGTACTGCGCCGCAGCGAGCCGTCGATGGTCGTGCCCGAACGCGCGACTCGATTCGGCGTCTTTCGCGACTACCTCGCGATCGGCTTCGAGCACATCCTCTCGGGCGCCGACCATCTCCTCTTCGTATTCGGCCTCTTCCTGCTCTGCAGCGGCCTCGCCCCCCTCGCAAAGACCGTCACCTCGTTCACCGTCGGCCACTCGATCACACTCTCGCTCGCTGCGCTTGGCTATGCGCGGCTGCCCTCCGGCCCGATCGAAGTCCTGATCGCCGCGAGCGTGCTCGCGCTGGCCGTCGACCTCGCGCGCGACGAGACGCGAACGACCTGGATGCGGCGCTTTCCGTGGCCGATGGCGCTCGTCTTCGGCCTCCTCCACGGGCTCGGCTTTGCCGGGGCCCTGCGCGAGGTCGGATTGCCGGACGGCGAGATTCCGATGGCCCTCTTCTCCTTCAACGTGGGGATCGAGGTCGGACAGCTCGTGTTCGTCGGCCTGCTGCTCGTGCTGGCGCCTCTCATGCGCGGCGTTCCGCTCCCGCTCCCGGGATCGACCCAACGCCGGGCCGCCATCTACGTCATGGGCTCGCTGGCTGCCTTCTGGATGCTCGAACGCGGCTCAGCGCTGCTTCGCTCATGAAATGAATCGCAGCGCGTCGCCCGCCCCCAGCTCGATGGCCCGTCCGCACAGCTCCTCGCGCATGCCCTGCGCGGCGAGATCCGGATCGCGGACGACGCGGATCGTGCGCCGGCCATCTTCGAGATCGAGGATCAGGGCGACGCCATTTGCAGCATCCTTCGACGCAGAGACGGTGTAGGTCGCGACGCGTGCGCGTCCGACCGCGTCGCGCACGACCTCGATCGTCGCCTGGGCGGCACGGGCGGCCTCGGTGACCTGCTCGTGGACGAACGCGCCCCGCGGCTCCGGCCCGAAGACGCTGACGCCCTGCTTGGTGATGAGCCCGCTGACCGCACTGACGAGTCCGTGACTACCGGGGGTCTCGCGCAGCCGCTCGACCATCTTGACGAGGCCCTGGATCACGAAGTTGTTGAGCGGACCTCCCCCGAACGTCATGCCCCCCGTTTGCGTCACGCGGCGAGCGGGGTCGATGCCGAGGGCGCGCTGCTGGATCCGGACGGCGGCAGGGAAGCAGCTGTAGAGCTCGATGTGATCGATCGCGTCGATGCCCCGACCGAGTCGCTCGAGGGCCCGGGCGAAGACGAGCTCGAAGCCCGGCGAGCGGTGGAGATCGCGGCGCTCCGACAGCGTGACCATGTGCTCGGAATCGACGACGGCGATCGGGTGGACGAAGCGCTTCCCGTCGAGACCGAGGGCCCGGGCCTTCGCGAGAGAGCAGAGGATCAGCGCGCCCGCCTGGTTCACGTTCCATTGGGAGACGAGGCTCTTCGTGTAGGGGAAGGCGAGCATCCGATTCGAATCGCTCGGCGTCGTGATCTGCGACGGGGTCAGGGGCCTCCGATTCCAGGCGTCGGGATTGTCGACGGCGACGCGATTGAAGTCGCCCCAGAGCGCCCCGAGCTCCGCGCGATGCTCGTCGAGCGTGCGCCCTTCTCGAAATCGCAGGGCGTTGTCGATCAGCGCATACTGGATCGTCGGCGTGACGAGTCCGCGCTCGATCTCGATGCGACCCATGATCTCCGAGGCGGGCTGCAGCTGAACGTCGGGCGCGACGTCGGTCTGCAGGGTCAGCGGAACTTCGCGTCCCATCCGTTGCAGACGCGTCGCCCGGTCGTGGGCTTCACCGCCGACGAGGATCGAAATCTCGCTGCGACCCGCCTGGATGTCGGCCGCCGCGCGGCCGAGCAGGCTCGTCTGCAGGATCCCGATCTCGGCGAGCACGGTCCGCGCCGCGACTGCGCCCACGCGCTCGGCGAGCAGCCGCCCCGGATCCGAATAGCTCCAGAAGCCGCGCGGCACGATGATCTGGTCGGCAGCGGCGAGCAGGGCCGAAGAGCCCGCATCCTTAGCCGCCCCACGCACCGCCTCTTCCATCAGCGCGATGGGCTCCCCGATCGCCTGCGGATCCTCCACCTGTCGATTGACCGACCCGACCCCCACCACGACCGGGATCCGCTCCGCCTGCATCGCTCCCCTCCTCCCGCTCTCCGGGCCGGCGCGAGACCGCGAAAGCGCGGGCCCGCAAAGGCCGGCGAGTCTAGGGGCGCCGGTCGCTGGCCGCGATCTGCCCTACAGTGCTCCGCCATGGAGAAGCCGAAACGCCAGGAGCAGGAAGACGCGAGCGACCAGATCAGCGAGGTCGCGAAGGACATCCTGCGCATGCAATTGCCCATCCGGATTCCCGGGCTGGGCCACGTCAACATGTACGCCATGGTCGACAAAGAGGGCGTCGCCGTCGTCGATCCGGGGCTGCCGGGCGTCGAGACCTGGAATGCCATTGCCCATCGCCTGAAGCAGGCCGGCCTCGCCCCCCGCCACATCCACACGGTCTTCATCACCCACTCGCACCCCGATCATTTCGGCGGCGCCGTGCGCATCCACAAGGAATCCGGCGCCAAGATCATCGCCCACCGCGCCTTCCATTTCGGCGGCCCCTCGATCCGCAAACGCCACACCGCGGCCCACATCCAGCCCCTCGAGCCGACCGACCATTCGGGTCACGGACACGCGGGGCATGCGCATGCCCATGCCCATGCCCATACCCACGGCTCGGCCGACGTGCATAACGAGTTCTCGGTCGACGATCTCACGGTCCACATGGAGCTGCTCGAGAAGGACCGGCGGCGCTCCCAGAATCCCCTCTTCAACCTGGTCGCCACGCTCAAGCGATTGACGATGCCCGCCCCGTGGAAGGGCCCGGCCGATCGCGCTGCGTTGCGCGAGCGGCTTCGCTGGCTCGCGATGGCGACGGTCCGACGCGGCTCCTTCCTGCCCCCCGTGACCCACCACGTCGAGCACGGGGACATGCTCCGGCTGGCGGGCCGCGAATGGTTCGTGCAGCACACGCCGGGTCACACCGCCGACCACATCTGCCTCCACGACCCCGAGACCGGAGCGTTCATGTCCGGCGACCACGTGCTGCCGTCGATCACGCCGCATATCGGCGGCGTCTCCTATCTCCCGGACCCGCTGAAGTCCTTCTTCTATTCCCTGGATCGCGTCGGCGAGATCCAGAACGTGAACCTGGCCCTGCCCGCCCACGGCCATCCCTTCACGAACTTGAAGGAGCGCGCACAATCGATCAAGGCGCACCATCACGAGCGCCTCGAAGAGATCGGCAAGATCGCCCGCGAGCTCGGCCGCTCGGACGTGAACGCCTTCATGAAACGGCTGTTCCGCGAGCGCAGCTGGGGCGACATGGCCGAGAGCGAGACCTACGCCCATCTCGAACATCTGCGCATGGCGGGCAAAGCCGCCGCGCATCGCAACGAGCAGGGTCGCCTCGTCTACGAGCTGTAGTCAGGACCGCTCAGTCCTGGCGAAGGACCTCGAGATAACGGTTGCGGATCTCCACGATCCGCTCGTCGAGATTCGCGACGGTCCAGCTGCGGGTCGAGACCGGGGGCAACACGACCGCTTCGATCGTCGCCGGTCGCACGATCGACGCATTCTTCGGAAAGGCATCGAGAACGTTGCGAAGCACGACCGGGACGATCGGAACCCCCGCCTGCATCGCCATATGGAAGGCGCCCTTCTTGAAGCGCCCGAGCCTCGGCGTCGGCGAGCGCGTTCCTTCCGGCGCGATGACGAGGGAGCGCCCCTGGCGCAGCGCCTGGACTGCGGGGGCCAGCGCATCGATGGCCGCGTCGGGGTCGCTTCGATCGATGAAGACGACGCCCGCCGCCGCGAAGAGCGGACCGAAGATCGGATGACGCCGCAGCTCGATCTTCCCGACCGCCGTGAGGTCGCGGCGCACGAGCTTCAACATGAGGATCGCATCGAGGGCGCTCTGATGATTGAAGATGAAGACCGCGGGCCGCTCGGACCAGAGATGTTCTTCGCCTTCGACGCGCAGGTCGATGCCCGCAAGCGAGGTCGCTAGGTCCCCCCAGATCGAACCCGAAACGTTGATCGCCTCCCGCAATGAGCCCGTCGTGAGGCCGGCAGCGGCCCCTGCCCAGAGCGAGGGCGCGATGCTCGCGTAGCTGAGCCCCGTCCGGACGAGGTCGCCGACGCTCGGTCGGCCGCGGCTGTGGAAGCGACGGACGGGCCAGAGTCGCTCTTTCGCGATCTGGGCGAGCCGTCGATCGGGGTTCGTCGGACGCGGGCGCCCGACCTCTTCGAGCAGCGGCAGGTCGTCGGCGCTGTCGGTGTAGAAATAGCTCTGCGAGAGATCGATGCCGTAGCACTCCGCGAGCGCGCGCGCCGCGACGAGCTTGCCTTCGCCATAACAGGTGGGTCGCACGACGCCGCCCGTGAAAACGCCGTCCTCCACCTCGAGGCGCGTGCACAGGACGTGGTCGATTCCGAGGTCCCGCGCCATCGGCTCGGCCTGGTAGCGCGTCGCGGCCGAGATGATGGCGACGGTGTGACCGGCAGCGTGGTGCGCTTGCACGAGGGCACGGGACTCGGGGAAGACCTGGCGCGCGAGGTGTTTGACGAAGGTCTCCTCGCCGATCTCCTCGAGCACCGACTCCTCGAGGCCACGATAGGCCGCCGTCGTCGCCGCCATGAATCCCGAAAAGCCCGTGCGCCCGAGACCGAACGCGAGGGCACCGTAGAAGGTCGCCGCGAGCTCCCTCGGACTGACGCTCCCCGACGCGACGCGCTCGCGCAGGAACGAGGTCGCCGAAAAGCCCGCGAGCAGCGTCTGGTCGAGGTCGAACAACGCGCCGACCTTCGACCCGCTCGGGCCGTTGCGGATCTCTTTGGTGAGTCGGCCGTGGAGTGCCATCGCGAGCGAGGATGCACCGGTCGAGCAGCGCTGCCAAGCCCGAGCCGGCTCAGGGATGGCGGTGCGGCGGGTGTTCGGGCGCCGGCGGAGACGCGGAGACCGGCTCGCTCGGCGCGGGGTGCGACGGAGGATGGCCCGCGTGCAGGCCCGTCAGGGCCCAGGTCCCGACCAGCGACCAGAGTCCGAAGGCCACGAGCGCAAGACCGGCCGAACGTCGCACGGACGCGCCGCCGCCCAGGCGTGTGACGGCAGCACCGAGCCCCGTCACGGCGAGAAGCGCCGGCAGGGTCCCGAGACCGAAGCTCGCCATCGCGATCGCGCCGGTCGTCGGCCGACCCGAGGCCGCCGCAATCAAGAGCCCCGAATAGACCAGGCCACACGGCAGCCAACCCCAGACGAGCCCGAGGGCATAGACCTGCCAAGCGCGCTCCGGACGACCGATGCGCCGCGCGAGCGGCGAAGCGAGGCGCCAGAGTGCTTGCCCCGTCCGCTCGAGAGGCGCGAACGGGCGGCCCTTGTAGACGAGCTGCAAGCCGATCACGACGATCACGAGTCCGACGACGAATCGAATCAGGCCGAGCGAGCTCGGCACATGCTCGAAGATCGAACCGAAGCCTCCGGCCAGCGCGCCCGCGATCGCATAGCTCGAAATGCGTCCCAGCGAGTAGAGGAGCGAGCGGGCGAGCGACTCGACGGGGCCCTTCTCGGGCATCGCCTGGCTGAGCGCCCCGGCGATGCCGCCACACATGGCGACGCAGTGGACGCTCCCGGCGAAGCCGAGCACGAGCGCTCCGAGAAAGACGGGAAGCTCGCCGCCCATCTCAAGGGACCTCGCCCGGCGCGATCGGCGGGACGGACTGCCGCCGCGGCGGATCCTCGAACAGGATGCGTGAGCCCTCCCCTTCGAGGTCTTCAAATTGTCCGTTGCGCACGGCCCAGACGAACAGGGCGATCGCGATTCCGAGCAGGAAGACGCCCAGCGGGATCAGGACCAGAAGGATCGTCATCGCCTTTCCTCCTCGCTCGGCAGGCGATTTCCACGCAGTGCGTTCAATACGACTACGAGGGAGCTCGCCGACATCCCGAGCGCCGCAAGCCAGGGCGGGAGATGCCCCGACACCGCGAGGGGCAGGACTGCGAGGTTGTATCCGATCGCCCAGGCGACGTTCTGCCCGGCGATGCGCCGCATCTTTCGCGCCGCCTCGACCGCCTGCGGCAGCAGCGACAAGTCGTCGCGCAGCAAGACCGCGCTGGCCCCCAATCGACTCAGATCACAGCCGCTGCCCATCGCGATCGACACGTCGCCGGCGCGCAGGACCGGCCCATCGTTGACACCGTCGCCGACCACCACGACGCGATGCCCCGCGCGCGTCAGCGCCTGGACCCGGTCGACCTTCTCCTCCGGAAGCGCGCCGCGTACGAACGTCTCGAGGCCGAGCGCATGCGCGACCCCTTCGGCTCCGGCGCTCGGATCGCCGCTCAGCATCTCGAGCGACATCCCGGCATGGCGAAGCGCCTCGAGCGCGGGCGCCGCCTCGGGCCGGACCGGATCCTCGAAATCGAGCCATGCGAGCGGAACGCCATCGCAGCTGAGAAGGACCGACACGAGGGAAGCCTCCGTATCGCGATCCCCGGCCAGCGACGGACTTGTCCTGCTCGTGCCTCCCGATTCGAATCGGTCTCGCAGTCGCTCGACGCGGTCGCTCGGCTCCACCTCCGAGGCGAGCGCCCACTCGGGGCGGCCGATGCGATAGACGTGGCCGCCGACGACGCCCTTGACCCCGAGCCCCGGATACGCGCGGACATCCGCCACGATTTCACGAGCCTGGCGTACACGCTCCCCGGGCTGCGGACGACGCAGGGCCCGCGCGATCGGGTGCTCGGAATCCCGCTCGAGGGCTCGCGCGATCTCGAGCGCGCGTGCAGTGTCGACCGCTTCGCCGTCGAGCGGGCCTGCGATGCGAACATCGACGAGCTGCGGCTCCCCTTCGGTCAGGGTCCCCGTCTTGTCGAACACGAAGCGATCCGCGCGAGCCAGCTCTTCGAGCACACCCGCGCGCGTGACGAGCAGCCCGCCACGGGCGAGCGCATGGGTCGTCGCTGCCGTCGCTGCAGGCAGAGCCAGTCCGAGCGCGCAGGGACAGGTCGCGACCAACACCGAGAGCGTCGTCCAGATCGCCTGCTCCGGCGCGATCCACCACCACACGAGGAAGTTCGCGAGGGCAACCGCGAGCACCGCGACGACGAAGATCGACCCGACGCGATCGGCGAGCCGCGCCACGGGCGAGCGTTCCGACTGGGCCCGCAACGCGAGACGGAGAATCGACGCGAGCGTCGTCTGATCCCCGACCCGCGTCGCCTCGACGAGCAGCGGCGATCCGATGTTGACGCTGCCGGCCACGACGACGGCGTCGCGGGCCACGGACCTCGGCCAGGGCTCGCCGGTGAGGAGCGCCTCCTGGACCGCACTCTCACCTTCGAGAACCCGACCGTCCGCCGCGATCGTCTCCCCGGGACGCACGCGAAAACGATCTCCGACAATGAGTCTGTCTGCGGGCACGACGCGCTCCGCGTCGAGATCCTGCCGCCGCGCGATCGTCGGCGAGGACTCCGCGAGACTGCGCGAGAGCGAGCAGGCGCGTTGTCGGATCCGCTGCTCGAGGTAACGCCCGAGCCCGAGGAAGAAGATGAACATGCAGATCGATTCGAAATAGACCTCGCCGACGTCGAAGACCGTCGCGTAGACGCTGACCAGATAGGCGCCGCCGATCGCGAGCGCGACCGGCACGTCCATGCCGGGTCGCCTGACCTTGAGCTCCCGCCACGCCGCCTCGAAAAAGGGTCGGCCCGCGTACGCGACGACCGGGGTCGCGACGAGGAATCCCATCCAGCGCATCAAGGCGACGGAGCCCGCCTCGATGCCGTCGAAGGCCCCGACGTAGAGTCCCATCGCATAGGACATCACGTTCATCGCTCCGAGACCCGAGACCCCGAGGCGAATCAGGGCCGTGCGATTTTCCTCGCGCTCGAGCGCGGCGGCTTCGCTCGGCCGGTCGGGACGCGACGCGAAGCCGATCTCGGCGAGGCGAAGCACGACGTCCCGCAGCGAGGTCCGATCCGGGTGGAAGTCGACCACCACGCGGCGCTCGGGGAGCGCGATGCGAACGCCCTCGACGCCGACGAGTCCCCCGAGATGCGACTCGATCACCCAGATGCAGGCCGCACACGAGAGCCCCTCGACCAACAATCCCGCCGAACGAGACCCCGAGCCGTCTGCGGTCAGGAATGAAGCTTCGATCTCCGGAGCCTCGAGGGGGCTGTTCTCGTCACGAATCGAATCGAGGGTCCGAGCCGCCGAGCCCGGAAGCGACGCCCGACGGCGGTACCAATCCGAGAGCCCCTGGGCCTCGAGCATCTCCGCGGCGGCCCGACAGCCGATGCAACACATCGACCGGCTCTCGCCCAGCACGCGAGCCGAAAGCAAGAGTCCGTCCGGGACCAGGAGGCCGCAGTGGAAGCAGACCTCGGGAAGCGGTGCGACGGCCGCGACGCTCATCGATTCGGCTCGACCAGACGCACGTCGACATCCGCATGGCGATAGGCGATCGCGACGGTCGCCAGGCTCGCGAGGATCGACACGGCCATCAGCACCGCGATGAAAACGGGCCAGAACTGGACGAACCACGGGGCACCGATCGGCGCCGCCGCGCCGGTCGTGGGGGGCAGCTGGGAGGTCATGGGGTGCTCCTCGTCGGCAGATAGAAACGACTCGCCTCGTCGATCGCGACGCCTTCCGCGTCGACGCCTTCGACTCCCTGGCCCGCCACGCTCCGCAGGCCGAACTGGACCTCACTGGTCGCCGCCTTCGCAGCCTGCTCGCCGTCGAGCACGAGGCGGACCGGAACGGACGCGAGGGCCCCGGCCGCGACCGCGACGACCTCCGGCCCGACGTAGGCGACCGGGAGCGCGCTCGCGACCACGATCCGGTAGTCCCGACTCTCCGCCGCGCGGTTCTGGATCCGCAGCGTGTAGACGTTCTCGACCTCGCCGTCCCAGCGCTCGCGGTAGAGGCGATTGCGGTCGCGGATCACGGTCAGGTGGACGGACGTGCGGTGGTCGAGGGCGAAGCTGAAGAGCCCGAGCATGACCAGGATCAACGACGCATAGCCGATCAAACGCGGCCTGAGGACGTGGACCCGCTTGCCGGCCTGGCGATTCTCGGAGGTGTAATGGACGAGGCTCTTGCCATAGCCCATCGAAGCCATGACATCCGTGCAGGCATCGATGCAGGCCGCGCAGCCGATGCACTGGTACTGGAGCCCCTGGCGGATGTCGATGCCGGTCGGGCAGACCTGCACGCATTTATGACAGTCGATGCAAGCTCCGAGCCCCTCTGCCTTGTAATCGGCCTCTCGGCGGCGATGGCCGCGGGGCTCTGCTCGGGCCTCGTCGTAGCTGATGATCAGCGTATCGTGATCGAACATCACGCTCTGGAATCGCGCGTAGGGACACATGTGGAAGCAGACCTGCTCTCGCAGGACGGCCGACCCGACGAAGCTCCCGAGCGCCGGCAGCAGGATCACGACCTTCTCCCACTTCGTGAGGTCGAAGCGCAGGATTCGCGGCAGCAGCTCGTGGAGGTCTTCGAAGTAGCCGATGAACGTGATCGAGATCGAGAGCGCGATTGCGGCCCAGATCGTCAGCTTGAGCGCCTTCTTCGCGAGGCGCGTTGGCGTCCAGCCGCCGCGCTCGAGGCGTAGCCGCGCCGTGCGATCGCCCTCGATGAATCGCTCGATCGAGAAATAGACGAAGGTCCAGACCGTCTGCGGACACGCCCAGCCACAGAAGAGGCGCCCCGCGGCGACGGTCACCGTGAAGAGTACGAGCGCCGCAATCAACATCGCCCACGCCAGCAGCACGAACTCCTCGGGCACGAAGGTCGTCCAGAAGAGCGTGAACTGGCGATGGGTCAGGTCGAAGCGAACCCCGGGCTCCCCGTCCCAGCGCAGCCACGGATTCGCGTAGAAGACGACCACAAGAAAGGCCAGCACGACCCGTCGCCAGGTCTGCCAGCCCCCGCTCACCCAGAGCGGATGGATCCGCTTCCAGCGCTCGTAGAGGCTGACCGTCTGGCCGGTCGTCGCGGCTGCCGGGGGAGCATGGGCCGGACTGGACATCACTCTCGCTCCGTCTCTTCCTCGTGCTCTTCGTGCTCGCTGATCTCGTCGGCCTCCTCGATTTCCTCGTGGTCGCTCGACGAGACTGGGGACAGGCTGAGGACGTAGGTCGCGACCAGATGGATCTGCTCCGGCGTCAGGATCGCTTCGTGGGCGGGCATCTGGTTCGCGAGACCCACCTCGAGGGCGCGGCGGATGTCTTCCGGTCGACCGCCGTGGAGCCAGACATCGTCGGTCAGGTTCGGCGCCCCGATCGCGACATTGCCGCTCCCGTTCGCCTGATGACAGGCGCTGCAGATCGCGGCGAACTGCACGCCGCCGCGCGCCGCCTTCGCGGCGTCGTGGTCGCGTCCGGACAGCGAGAGGGTGTACTCGACGACGTCTGCGACCCCGCCCTCCCCGCCGAGCACCGGCGCGAGCGCCGGCATCACTCCATTGCGGCCGTGCGTGATGGTCTGGACCACCGTCTCGGGCACGCCGCCGTAGATCCAGTCGCCGTCACTCAGATCGGGATAACCGCGGTTGCCGCGGGCATCCGAGCCGTGACAGGCAGCGCAGTTGTTGGCGAAGATGCGACTGCCCATCGCGACGGCCTGCGGCTCGCGCACGAGCTCCGGGATCGGGACGGCGGCATAGCGCTCGAAGAGCGGACCGAAGCGCACTTTCGCCTCCTGAACCTCGCCCTCGTGCTGGACCACGGAGCTCCATCCGAGCACGCCGGCGAACGAGCCGAACCCCGGATAGAGAACCAGATACCCCGCCGAGAAGAGAATCGTCCCGATGAAGAGCCAGGTCCACCACGCGGGCAGTGGATTGTTCAGCTCCTCGATGCCGTCGAAGTCGTGGCCGGTCGACTGGCCCTTCTCCTGCGGATCGATCTGGACGCTGCGATTCGCGAAGAGCAGCCAACCGCAACCCAGCACGTTGGCCAGGATCAGCACGATGACGTAGATGCTCCACCCGTTGCTCATGCCGCTGCCCCTCTCCCCTCTCGAGCCCCGCCCGAGCGCTCCGACTTCCGCTCCACCCGCTCGATCGACGGTTCATCCTCGTCGAAGACGAGCAACGCATCGCGCTCGAAGCGCTCACGACTCTGCGGTCGATAGGCCCACCAGCAGATCCCGATGAAGGTGGCCAGACTGATCAATGCGATCAGCCCGCGTACGATTCCCTCGTCGATCACGGAACGTCCCTCCGAAGATGCGTACCGAGCTGTTGCAGATAAGCGATCAGCGCCGAGATCTCGGTCTGGCCGGCGACGGCGGCCCCTGCGCCCTCGATGTCCTCGTCGGTGTACGGAACGCCGACGGCCCGCAAGCCGCGCATCTTTGCGGCGGTCCCGGCGCCGTCGAGGGTGTCCTTCTCGAGCCAGGGGAAGCCCGGCATGTTCGATTGCGGCACGACCGAGCGCGGATCGACGAGATGGGCCCGATGCCACTCGTCGCTGTAGCGCTTACCGACGCGGGCGAGATCGGGCCCCGTGCGCTTCGAGCCGAACAGGAACGGATGATCCCAGACCGACTCGCCCGCGAGCGAGTAGTGGCCGTAGCGCTCGGTCTCCGCCCGCAGCGGGCGGATCATCTGCGAGTGGCAGCCGACGCAGCCCTCGCGGATGTAGAGATCGCGGCCCTCGAGCTCGAGCGCCGTCAGCGGACGGAGCCCCTCGATCGGCTTCACGACCGCATCCTGGTAAAAGAGCGGCACGATCTCCGCGAGCCCGCCCAGACTGATCACCGCGAGGATCCCCACCAGCATGAGGCCGATGTTCTTTTCGACGATGTCGAAGTTCATGCCCGAGCTCCCGCCAGCAGCGCGACTCTCTCTTCGCTCTCGACCGGTCCCGGCTTCGAGATCGTCCGCGCGACGTTGTACGCCATCACCAACATGCCGATGAAGAACACCGCCCCGCCGAGCAGACGCCCGACGTAGAACGGCCAGGTCGCCTCGAGGGATTGGACGAAGGTGTTGGTCAACGTCCCGTCCTCGTTCACGGCGCGCCACATGAGACCCTGCATGACGCCTGCGATCCACATGTTCACGACGTAGAAGATCACGCCGATGGTCGAGAGCCAGAAATGCAGGTTGATGAGCCGCGTGCTGTACATCGTGGTCCGGCCGTAGAGGCGCGGGATCAGGTAGTAGAGCGATCCGATCGTCATCATTGCGACCCAGCCCAGCGCGCCGGAATGCACGTGGCCGATCGTCCAGTCCGTGAAGTGCGAGAGCGCGTTGACCGTCTTGATCGACATCATCGGCCCCTCGAAGGTCGACATGCCGTAGAAGGAGAGCGACACGATCATGAACCGGATCACCGGATCGTCGCGCAGCTTCTCCCACGCTCCCGAGAGCGTCATGATCCCGTTGATCATCCCGCCCCAGGACGGCGCCAGCAGGATCAGCGAGAAGACCATGCCGACGGACTGCACCCAGTCGGGCAGCGATGAATAGTGGAGATGGTGCGGCCCGGCCCACATGTAGACCGAGATCAGCGCCCAGAAATGGACGACCGAGAGTCGGTAGGAGTAGACGGGGCGCTCGGCCTGTTTCGGCACGAAGTAGTACATCATGCCCAGGAACCCGGCGGTCAGGAAGAATCCGACCGCGTTATGCCCGTACCACCACTGCACCATCGCGTCGATCGTGCCCGCGTAGATCGAGTAGGACTTGAAGGCCCCGACGGGGATCGCCAGGCTGTTCACGATGTGGAGGACGGCGACCGTCGCGATGAAGGCGCCGTAGAACCAGTTGGCGACGTAGATGTGGTGGGTCTTCCGCTTCACGATCGTGCCGAAGAAGACGACGGCATAGGCGATCCAGACGACCGCGATCAGGAGATCGATCGGCCACTCGAGCTCGGCGTACTCCTTCGAGGTCGTGATTCCGAGCGGCAACGTGATCGCCGCCGACAGGATCACGAGCTGCCAACCCCAGAAGACGAAGCGCGCGAGCCCCGGCGCGAAGAGCGAGGCGCGACAGGTCCGCTGCACGACGTAGAGCGAGGTCGAGAAGAGCGCGCAACCGCCGAACGCGAAGATCACCGCATTCGTATGGAGCGGCCGCAGCCGGCCGTAGCTCAGGTACGGCACGCCGAAGTTCAGCTCGGGCCACGCGAGCTGGGCAGCGATGATCACGCCGACCAACATTCCCACGATGCCCCAGACGACCGTCATCAATGCGAATTGCCGCACCACGACGTCTTCGTAGCCAGGCGCGCTTCCCCGCCCCTGCTCGATCGACACGCTCGACATCCAACCCTCCGATCTCATGGCACAGCGCCCGTTCGACGAGTTCCTAGAGGAAGCTCGTGCTCCCGTCGGAGCGTCCGACGGACGCGCCGCGGTGCACGTCGCGGCGCACCTGCTCGCAACTTCGCAACACCCATGCCATGGATGACCACAGGACGGTGCAGCGAATTGTTCAGGGGGTCGTCGAGTCGCGTTCCGGCCTCGAGAGGCGAAATTGCGCGCTCAACCATCCCACGCTGCGGACCGCCGCAGCCGACCTCGAGAGCGGCGACCTGTCGCCAACTGTCCCGGTTCTGCGCCCGGCTGAGACTTTGCACCTCGCTCCGTGGCTCCGAATCGCGATCCAGTCGAGGCATGCCCGCGGCACGGGTCGTGCAAATGCGTTCGGGACGAGACGGAAAAGAGACGGGCGCATCGATCCGTCCATCGTCCTAAAAACACCTCGGAGAATGCGTATCCCATGGCAACCGAATCAGCATCGAACGGAGGATCGGGCAACACATCCTTGGAGCAGCGCCTCGTTTTCAAGGGCGCCCATCTATTCGACGGCGACGGCCCGGCACGACCCGCGACGACCGTGATCGTGCGCGGCGAGAAGATCGAGGCGATCCTCCCCGATGCGGCCTATCAAACCCGTCCTGGCGACCGGGTCTACGACCTGGCAGGTCGGACGCTGATGCCCGGGATGGTCCAATCCCATTTCCATTCGCATTTCGGTGCCTTCGGCGACGGCGTGCGAGCCCCCGCCCTCGGTCTCGAGGCGGCCCCGCCGTATCTCAGCATGCTGGCGGCCTACAACGCGGAGCTCGCCGTCCAATGCGGGTTCACCGGGGCAATCGGCTCGAGCAACGCCCATACGATCGACGTCAGTTTGAAGGAGGCGATCCTCGCGGGCTTCGTGAAAGGCCCCCGCTATCTGGCGGGCTCCCGTGAGATCATCACGACCGGCGAATACTCGGACTACCCGAACAACCGCAACTTCTTCATGTCGCTCGGCTCGACCGGGCTCACCTACGCGGCCGACGGCGTCGACGGGTGGCGCCTCGCCGGAAGGGTGGAGTCGGGCCGCGGCTGCGACGTCGTGAAGATTTCGGCGGCGCCGGGTCACGGCTCGATGCCCGTACGGGACGTCCTCTGCCCGACCCGCGACGAGCTGCGCGCCCTGGTCGACGCAGTCCACAAGAACGGCAAGCGCGTACGCGCCCACGCCCCTTCGAAGACCGCGATCCTCGAATGCGCGCGGGCGGGAGTCGACATCATCGACCACGCCGACCGGATCGACGCCGAGTGCATCGAGGCGATCCTCGACCACAACTGCAGCGTGGTGCCCAGCATGCTCTGGAGCGAACGCTTCCTCGGCATCGCCGAGCCCTGGGATCACGACAAGACGCCGCTGCCCATCAGCGAGGGCTTTCCAGAGACGCCGGCCGAGGTGCGGGCGAAGATCCGCGCCGTCCGCGAGGACTACGAATACACCTGCCGCGTGATGCCCGAGGCTGCCCGAGCCGGGGTGCGCATGATCATCGGCGACGACTTCGGCACGCCCATCATGCCCCACGGCGACTACATCCCCGAGCTCGAGCTCTACGTGAAGAAGCTCGGCCTGCCGCCGATCGAGGTACTGCGCTGGGCGACGAAGAACGGCGCCGAGGCCATGGGCCTCGGAGATCGGACCGGTACGATCACGGTCGGCAAGCTCGCCGACCTCGTCGTCGTCGACGGCGACCCGCTGCAGGACGTCAGCTGCCTCGCAAACCGCGACAACCTGCGGGTGATCCTGCTCGGCGGCAAGGTCATGAAGGACAGCTTCTGCGGGGGAGGCAGCGCGTGAGCCGTGAGCGCGAGCTGGCTGCTGCCGCATTCGAGGGTCTGCTCGAGGCGGCGCGGGTCGAGGCCATCCCGAGCGACGTCGTCGGACGTGCCCTGCTCAGCTGCGTCGTCGAGGAGTGGCTGGCGACGCGCTCCTGGCGCGACGTGGCGAGCGAGCTCGCCTTCGTCGCGGATTCCCTCGATCCCGAAACCGGATTCCAATTCATGCGGCCCTAGGTCGCGCGACACGAAGGAGAAATGATGGTCTACTACAACCCGCTCATGCCGGAAGTCCTCGAGGATCCCCTTCCGGTCTACAAAAAGCTCCGCGCCGAGGCCCCTGCCTACTACGTAGAGGAGTTCGATTGCTGGGCGCTCTCACGCTTCGACGACATCTGGGAGCAGAGCGGCGACAGCGAGTCGTATTCCGCCGCCATGCGCGGGACGACGCCCTGCCATCTCATCACGAAGCAGCAGACCGTCTTCCCGAGCGTCAACATGATGGATCCCCCAGAGCACGTGCAGAACCGCGCGCTCATCTCGGGGGCCTTCAAGCCCCGGCGTGTCGCGTCGCTCGCACCCGTCGTCGAGGGCATCGTGCGCAAGCACGCGAAGAGCCTCGAGGCCGGAACACGCGTCGACCTCGTCAAGGACTACATCGCGAAGATCGCGATGGAGTCCGCCTGCGTGCTGCTCGGCCTGCCGATCGAGGACGCGGACCACGTCTACAGCTACGTGACCCGCTATTTCGACCGGGCGCCGGGCAAGGCGGGGCTCACCAAGGACGGGCTCGAGGCGGCGGCCGAGCTGAACGACTACCTCGGCGCGCTGATCCGGCATCGCCGGTCGCATCCGACGGCAGACGACGTCCTTCTAAACGCCTATCTGAATGCCCGCTTCGACGGCAAGGGCCTGCCCGACGACAACATCGCCTCGCAGATGGCGACGCTCGTCATCGGCAGCACCGACACGATGCCGAAGATCTACGCGTCGTTCGTCCTCGAGCTCTTCCGCGCGCCGGAGCAGCGCCGGGAGCTGGTCGAGAACGGCGCCCTGATTCCGAACGCTTTCCGCGAGGGGCTGCGGTACGGCATGCCGACCCAGTTCCTGGGGCGCACGGTCGTGAAGCCAGTGCAGCTCCACGGCCATACCTTCAAGCCGGGCCAGGCCGTGATCTTCCTCTTCCCATCCGCCAACCGCGACGAGCGGGAGTTCGCCGATCCCGATCGCTTCGACATCCACCGCGAGTCGAAGCGCATCCTGACCTTCGGCCACGGCAACCACTCGTGCCTCGGGATCCACATCGCCGCGCTCGAAGGCGAGCTCGCGACCCGTCATCTGCTCGCGCGCATGCCCGAGTACGAGATCGTCGAGAGCGAGATCGAACGCCTGAAGAGCGAGTTCGTCGCAGGCATCACGGGCCTACCGGCGATCGCGGGGTGAGCGAAGGGAACGAAACGGACGCGGCGTCGGGCCTCGGCGCTTCTCTTTGCGGTGGCGAGGGTCTCGAGCTCGTCGCAGTGCTCGAGACCCTCGCCGCCGAGGAAGCGAAGATCACGGAATCGCTCTACCCGCTCTTCTTCGAGCGGCGGCCCGATGTATGTCCGCTCTTCGGCGTGCACGCGATCGCCGAGCGGGAGGAGATGATCCGCGAGACGCTGCGCTCGCTGCTCGCCCTGGCCGAAGGCGAAGGATTCCTCGCCGCGAACCTCGAGGCGCTCGGCCGCAGTCATTTCGAGTATGGCGTGACCGGCGACATGTACGACGATTTCGTCGACGTCTTCGTCGACGTCGCGGCGGCGAGCCTCGACGACGCCGGAGGAGCCGCGCTGCGTCGCGGTCTCGCGCGAATCACCGACGCGATGCGCCGAGCCGGCGACGAGGCGGCGCGCCAACACGCCGATCGCCTCCGCTAGCGACTCGAGTCGCTAGAGCAGTGCGATCGGATTCACCGGCGAGCCGGTGCCCCCCTCGATCCGCAGCGCGGCGATCGTCAGCTGGAACTCCCACTGCGAAAGCTCGCTGCAGGCCTTCATCAGATCCGCGAGATTCAGGTTGTCGAGCAGGTGGACCCCCATCGCGACGAGGGTCACCTGGTGGATCGGCATGCACCAGCCGCTGTCGCCCGAGAGCGGGACGACGTCCGAGATGCAATCGCTTCCCAGGACCGCGACGCCGCGATCATGGAGCCAGGGCAAACACTCGTGATGAAGCCCCGCGAGTCCCTGCTCGAGGGGATGCCAGCGGCCGACGGACTCGCGCCGCGCGTCACGGCCCGTCGCGACGAGCAGGATGTCCCCTTCGCGCACTTTCAGACCCTGCTTCGACTCGGCGAGATCGAGCTGATCGGGCGTGATCGCATAACCCGGCTCGAGCCACGGGACGCCGAGCGTTCGCGGCAGGTCGAGGAGCACGCCCCGGGACACGATGCCGTCCCGCGCGCACATCACGCTGTTGCGCTTCGCGCCGGTACTCTTCACGTCGGTTCCGGGATATCCGTTGTACATCTTCCCGGCGACGTGCACATGGCAGAGCGCATCGAGATGGGAGGTCGCCATGCCGTGGAAGGCGATGCCGACGAAGTCCGAGGTCGTCTCGAGGCCGAGATCCGGGACGAGGCAATCGTCGCCGCCGGCGATCATCATATGGAGCGCCGGATGGGGATTGTCGATCGCCGGCTGCACCGCGAGCTCGTAGGCACAGGAGACTGCGCGACCGTGGCGAACGCACGCGGCGGCGCGCTTTCGCACGTCGTTCGTGATGAGATTGAGTGTCCCTGCCTGGTCTTCCTTCCCCCAACGACCCCAGTTCTTCACCTTCTCGAAGATCTCATCCATTCGCGCCTTCGTCGGCGCCACGTATTGACCCGCCACGTTCCCATCTCCCGTTCCTGTTTCCGGCCTTCCGGTTTCCGTCGGTTTCCGATCCGCAAGGGCCCCGTAGAGGCCCGCCGGATGATGCCCCCGCCCGCCGAGGATCACCACCCGGTCTCCGCCCCGCCCCGCCGACCCCGCCCTTGGATTCGCTGCGGCTTCCGCGATACTGGACGCCTCGAAACTTCGGCACGAAAGGAACGCGCACGATGAGAGTCCTGGTGATGGGCGGAACCCAGTTCAACGGTCTCGCGTTGGTCCACGACCTCGCAAACACGGGCCATCAGGTCGTGATCCTGAACCGCGGGAAAAGCGAGGCGAAGCTGCCGCTGGGCGTCGAACGCGTATACGCTGATCGGACGAAGCCCGATCAAATGCGCGACGTCCTGCGCTCCGTCGACGTCGACGCCGTGATCGACGTGACGGCCTACCGGCCGGAAGAAGTCGAGCTCATGGTCGAGATCTTCCGCGGCCGGATCGAGCACTACGTCTTCATCAGCTCGACCGTGATCTACGCCGCCTCCGACCTGCTCCCGATCACCGAAAGCCATCCCGTCGAACGCGGCCCGGCCCAGCAGGAATACGGCCGGAACAAGCTGCTCTGCGAGGACATCCTCTTGCGCGAGTGGCGCGAGAATCGCTTCCCGGCCTCGACCGTCTGTTTCTCGATGGTGATGGGGGCGGGCAACATCCTCCCCGACCGCGAGCAGCGGATGTTCCAGCGTCTGCTGCGCGGCCGCCCGATCCTGATCCCCGGCAACGGCCGGATGCTCCAACAGATCGGACATGCCGACGACCAGGCCCGGGCGCTGCGGATGATGCTCTGTAATCCGAAGACCTACGGTCAGCGCTACAACCTGACCGGCGGCGATTACTTCACGCAGGAGGGCTACGTCGACACCTTTGCGCGCATTCTCGCCCGCCCGGCCGAGAAGGTCTTCATCTCGCCGGCCCTGATGAACGACCTCTGGGAGGGCCGGGTCGAGATCGAGATGCCCCCGACCCAGTCGAAGGTCGACATACGCGGCAAGGACAAGGCGAGCCGGGTCATGTTGAGCCGCTTCATGCTGACGATGCTGGTCCAGCAAATCGCGCCCAACATCCACTACTGGGACCGCAGCGCGATCTACTCGGTCGACAAGCTGAAGCGCCACACCGGCTGGGAGCCCGAGCTCGACTTCCCGCGCTCCGTCGAGCGAACCTGGCGCTGGTACCAGGCCGAGGGCCTCGACAAGTCCCAGGAATTCGATTTCGGCTTCGAAGACGAGCTCGCAAAGCTCGTCCGCGAACGAGCGCGCTGACTCTCACAACCCGCGATCGCCGCGACACATGGGACGCGAATGGCTCGCCCTTGTCTCGGCCGGCGGGGTACAGCGGGTCGATTCGCCTTCGGCGGGCTTCTCCGCCGGGGCGACCGTCGGCTGCGCTTTACTTCGCATCCCATGTGTCGCGGCGCTCGCTGGACTCCGAGCTGAATCGGGTCGGAGCGAATCGTCGAGTCGACTCGATGACGGTCGACCTCCGATTCTCGGAGGGGATGCTTTCGTTCGCCGTACCCATATCGTGCATCGCGCCGGACTTGGACTGTGAATTAATGCGCGGCTACGCGCCATTGCGGATCAGTCGCCGTGGAGCGCTGAATCGCCTGATGCGCCGTGATCGCTACCCGTTCAGCGCGACTGCCAGCGAGCGTCGCGACGCATGGGATGCGAAGTAAAGCGCAGCCGGAGCCCGTCCCTCTCGACACGACCGCCGAAGGCGAATCGATCCGCCGTACCCAGCCGGCCGAGACAGGAGCGAGCCATTCGCGTCCCATGTGTCGCGGCGATCGCGGGTTGTGCCGCCGTGCTCAGTCGACGCGCGGAATCGAGCCCGTTGCGAGGTCGAAGGTCAGGTGGTCGCGCATATTGCCGATCTGGTCGACGCAGACGACGCGTTCGGCGAACCACCAACGGCCCTCGACGACATGGAATTCGTCTTCGTAACGGCCCGCCACGATGGGCTGGAGCGGGACGTCGTCCGTGGCCTGCAGCACGACGAAGTAGGAACGCGCGAAGGCATGCTCACCGGACGGATCGATGTCGATGATCGCGTTGGTGCTGAGATGGCGGGTTCGCAGCGTGCCGTCGGCGTGGACCTTGTTCGTCGCGGCGTAGAACTTGCGAACGGCATCGCCGCGCATCGGGTTGTCGCGCGTTTCGGCACCGATCGTGCCGTGCGTGAACAAGGCCCCGAGCTCGTCGAAGCGGGCGCGGTCGACACACTCCGCGTAGACGTACATGACCCGCTGGATTTCCTGCACGCTCTCGAGCCGCCGTAATCGCTTCAGGATCTCTTCCACGCTACTGCTCCTTCCACGCGGTTCGGTCGCAATGAGTATCGCGGGGCAGTGCGAATCGCGAGGCACGACTTCCCGCACCCGCACCGACCTACCTCCCAAGCGAGCGCGCGGCGCGAGGCATCGGATGCGAAGTAAAGCGCAGCCGGAGCCCGCCCCAGCACACACGAACGCCGAAGGCGCATTCACTCGCCATGCCGAGCCGGCCGTCAGAGGGGCGAGCCATTCGCGTCCGATGCCTCGCGCCGCGCGCGACTTGTGCTCCGGAAGAGCGCCCCGCGATGCGTCAGCGCCGGAAGGCGTTGGTATGCGCTTGCTCCGGGAACTCGGAATCCGCGAGAGGCTTGCCTGTGACCTCGTCGGGACGGATGCCGATCTTCTCGACGAGCGGAGCCAGCTTCTCGAGGTCGAAGTCATAGAGCTTCGCCGCGTTGAGGCCGAGCATGGCGCGGGTCTCGTCGACCGGGACGTCGTGGAAGGTATGGCGCAGGGCGAGCTTCGTATGCGGGAAGGTGCCCTCGTAGTGGGGGTAATCCGAGCCCCAGAGTACGCGCTGCGTTCCGATCACCTCGCGATCGCGCAGCTCGACGGGCGACGCCGAGCTCGCGCCGTAGAAGCAGTTGCGCTTCGCGTAGAACGAGGGCTTCTCGGGCGTCACGGCGTCGGAATTGAACTGGAACTCCCCGGCGACACCGGTTCGGACCCGATCCCAGAGCGCATCGAGGCGCGTCAGTACCTCGGGCACCCACGCGCAGCCCGCCTCGGTCACAATGTACTTGAGCTTCGGGAACCGGTGGAACACGCCGGCGATGATGAGATGCTGGTAGCTGCGAATCGACCACCAAGGCGTCTCGTGAAGCCGGATCGGCAGCGAGATCGGATACTGGCCGTAATCGGGCGAGCCGGTCCCACCGTGGTGGTTCAGCACGACGCCGAGGTCCTGGCACACGGCCCAGAGACGATCGTAGTCGGGGGCGTAGAGCGGGAGGATGTGGGTGCAGTCGTCGGGGACATGGGGCAGCAGGATGCCACCGCGCAGTCCGTGCTTTGCGATCCATTGGATGTCGGCGATCGCGTCGTCGATGTCGTTCAGGTAGATCAGGCCGATGCCCGCGCGCCGGTCGGGGTACTCGGCGCAGAAGTCGACGAGCCAGCGGTTGTGGGCGCGGATGCCTTCGAGGCGGAGCTTGTAGTCGGCGGGCTTCGGATTGCCGCAGATGAGCACGCTCGTCTTGAAGAACGGCGGCACGGTGTTCGGGAAGATCACCTCGCCGGCCACGCCCTCGGTATCCATGTCGTGGGTGCGTTCGGTCGCGTCCCAGTTTTTGTGCTTCTTCGACCCGATATGCGATTTCTGCGGGTTCTTGTAGCCGCCGCGCCATTCGTCGAAGAGCGCCTGGTGCTTCGCATCGAGGTAGGTCTTGTAGGTATCGATGCTGGCGCCGGCATGGGAGTCGGAGGTAATGATCGTGTAGGGGGTCTGGTCGAGCACGGAGCACTCCTGGTTGGGGCGGTTTCGAGAGCGGTTCGGATCGTGGACGCGCGCGACGGGCGGTCGCATCTGAGCGCTCCCATCATAACCGACGGCGCGACCCGGGGAGAGCACCCCGGGCGCGACGCCGTCGGACCGCCCGACGCGGAATCATTTACGAAGGTGCTGCGGGTGGCGTGCGGCGAGCATGCGGTCGACGCCCACCTTCCAGGACACCTTGCAGGGTCCGGCCAGCTTCGTGCGCAGTCCGTGGTCGAGCCAGTACTGGTGGATTCCGTCGGGACCTTCGATCACCTTGACCTGCTTCCCGAGGCGCTCCGCGATGTAATGAGCCAGCTCGGGCACCGGGACCGGCTCGTCCCCGCCCCAGTTGACGATCGTCGCCGGGACCGACGCGGCCGCGAGCAGTCCGGGGGTTTGGTCGAAGATGTCGTCCTCGTGGATCGGGGACGCGATCTGCCCGTGGCCGACGGGCATCACGTGAATCGGAACGCCCTGCAACACCATGTCGGCCACCATCGCCGGAAAGCCGCCGTTGTCGCCGTACGCCGCATTCATGCGCGCGAGGGTCGTCGGCAGGCCGAACTCCTGGGCGGCTGAGCTCGCGACCGCCTCCTGCGAGATCTTGGAGACGCAGTAGGTCGGCGCGTAGGGCTGCGGCGTCCCGCCGAGCGGGTCGCTCTCGAGGACGCCCCGGGTGTAGTCCTTCGGCCCGGCATAGACGCCGCAGGTCGACATGACGAGGCAGGCCTTTGCATTGCGGAAGCGGGACATGACGCGCCCCGTCCCGTGCGCGTTGATCCGGATCGACGCCTGGAAGTCCAGACCCGGCACGATGGCCGCCGCGAGATGCAGCACGTAGTCGAACCGTTCGGGGGTCTTCGACCAATCGGGCCGCTCGAGATCGACGATCGCCGTTCTGATCCCGGCCGACTCGCAGCGCTCACGGGATTTTCCGTCGGAGAAGCGCGCGATGCCCCAGACCTCGTTCTTCTGCGCGAGCCGCGCCGCCAGCGGAAATGCAATCTGCCCGGCCGGTCCCGTCACCAGAATCCGACTTCCCTCGATCGACGCCATGACTTCGTCCTCTCCTGTTGCTTTGCCGGATCGATCCGGCGAACGCGAAGAATCGGCTCACGCAGCGCGTCCCGCGCGACGCGTTTCGTGGGCACCCCATTCGACGCTCCGAGACGATCGCGCATCGCGGGGGCCGGCGACAACCCGCCTTCGGGCGAGTCAGGAGCTGGGCAGCGATATCGTGAAACGGGTTCCCTTGCCGAGCTCGCTCTGGACCTGGAGCGTGCCCCCGTGCTCGCGAACGATGCGCTGGCTCACGAGGAGCCCGAGACCCGTGCCCTTGCCGCGCTCCTTCGTGGTGTAGAACGCGTCGAAGATCCGATCGAGATGGCGCGGCTCGATTCCGACCCCCGTATCCTCGATCGAAACCTCGACGAAATCGGCGCTCGGACACTCGATCCCCACGCTCAGGGTTCCGCCATTCGGCATCGCGTCTGCCGCGTTGACGATGAGATTGAGGAAGACCTGCTCGATGCGGTCGCGGTCCGCGACGACGTTCGGATGCACCGCGTAGTCGCGTTCGACGACGATGCCCCTTCCCTTCAACTTCTCGCGGAAGAAGTCGACGCTGTGGTCCATCACCTCCGCCAGCGCGATCACCTCGGGCTCCGCCCGGCGCGGTCGTGCGATGTTGAGCAACGTCTGCAGGAGATCCGTCACGCGTCGAACCTGATCGACGATGTGCCGCGCCCGATCGCGGCTCTTGTCGTCCGAAGCGGAGCGCTCCAGGAGCTCCGCATAACCCAGGATCGTCGTCATTGGCGTGCCGACGTCGTGGGCGATGCCGGCGGTGATCGTCGAGAGTGCGGCGAGCTGCTCCGCCTGACGCGCCCGCTCCTCGGCCTGGCGAAGGCGCTCGAGGCTCCGGATCAGTCCGGTGAAGACCCGCTTGCCGGCCACCACCCCTTCGGCGACCGCCAGGTAGTGCGGAAAAACCGAGCCGTCCTTGCGTCGTCCGAACACCTCGCGGCCTATTCCGATGATGCGACGCTCTCCCGTCCGCAGGAAACGCTGGATGTAGTCGTCGTGCTCGTCGCGATACGGCTGGGGCATCAATACCTTTACGTTCTCGCCGAGAATCTCCTTCGCCTCGTATCCGAAGATCTCTTCCGCAGCCGGATTGACCTCGAGGATCGTCCCGTCCGCATCGATCGCGATGATGCCGTCGACGGTCGTGTCGACGATCGCGCGGAGCCGATCCCGCTCGTCGCGGATCCCCTCGGCAGTCTCCCGTGCGGGCCGCTTCCGGGCACTCGTCCCACCCTCCGTTCCCCTCGATCGCCCACGAGCCGCCATGCTCCCCCCGCAAAGCCCCTCGACCCTTTGCCTCGTCCGGACCCCGGCCGCCCAGACCAATAGCGCGGTGGGGCGAGCCCCCGTGGCCGGGACAGTTGCCGCAACCTGTGACACCGTTGCTCAATATGAGACATTTTTTCTCATTTGGACGTCGAGATTGGAGGACGCCGGCCGCCCAGGATCGCCGGGAGGGGGAAGCGCCTTGGCACGGCGGCTGCAATTCCGAGGGCGACTGCGCGTGCCTTCCCGGGCGTCGCAATGAAACGAGAGGAAGCCGCAGATGAACGCCCTGAAGCGCCCCGATCCGCGAAGGGTCCTTGTCGTCGACGACGATCCCTCGATTCTCGCGATGACCCAGGACCTGCTGAGCGAGGCGGGCTTCGACGTCGACCCGTGCGGCTCGGGCAAGGAAGCCCTGGAACGGATCCGGGAGCGAGATGTCGACGTCGTGCTGACCGACCTCCAGATGCCCGGCGTCGACGGCCTCGAGCTGCTCGCGGGGGTGCGCGAGCAGAGCCCGGACACGCCTGTGATCATCATGACGGCCTTCGGCACGATCCAGTCGGCGGTCGACGCCATGCGCGCGGGCGCACTCGATTTCGTGACCAAACCCTTCCGGGCAGACGAGCTGCTGATGTCCCTCGAACGGGCCTTCGAGCGACGCGCGCTCGAGCAGGAGAACCGCGTGCTGCGCCGCGCCGTCGCGCGCACGAGCGCATTCGGCGAGCTCGTGGGCAAGAGCCCCGCGATGAACGAGATCTACGCGATGATCCGCAAGATCGGCGCGAGCCGCAGCCACGTCCTGATCACCGGCGAGAGCGGCACCGGCAAGGAGGTCGTGGCCCGCACGATCCATTTCAGCGGCTCCCGCAGCGACAAGCCCTTCATTCCGATCAATTGCACGGCGATGCCCGAAGGCCTGCTCGAGAGCGAGCTCTTCGGCCACGTCCGCGGCGCCTTCACTGGCGCGCACAGCAACAAGAAGGGCCTATTCGAAGCCGCGGCCGGCGGCACCCTCTTCCTCGACGAGATCGGCGACATGCCGATCAGCTTGCAGAGCAAGCTGCTCCGCGTCCTCCAGGACAAGGAGATCCGGCCCGTCGGCGGAAACCAGAGCATCAAGGTCGACGTCCGGATCATCGCGGCGACCCACCAGGACATGAATCGCGCGATCCAGGAGGGCCGCTTCCGACAGGATCTCTACTACCGTTTGAACGTGATCCCGATCCGGATCCCGCCCCTGCGAGAGCGGGCCGACGACATCCCGGTGCTGGCCGATGCATTCCTGCGCAAGCACGCCGACGACGATCGCATCCACTTCACCAATGCCGCATCGCGCAAGCTCATGCAGGGCAACTGGCCCGGGAACGCGCGAGAGCTCGAGAACTGCATCGAACGCGCCCTCACGCTCACCGACGGCACGGAGATCCAGGCGAGCGACATCGTGATCCCGAGCGATGCAGGCAACGAGACGAACGACGTACAGGAGCTGCTGCTTCGACTCGCGCTCGAGCGGCGGATGTCGGTACGCGAGCTGACCGATGCGTACATCGCGGCGGCGCTCGAGGCGGCCGAGGGACGCAAGTCCGAGGCGGCTCGGCTGCTCGGCATGAATCGTCGCACGCTCTACCGCCGCGAAGAGCGGCAGGATGGGGATGGGGCCGAGTCCGAAGTCGAAGCGAACGCCTGAGCGAGGTCCGGTTCTCGCTGCGACTCGTCAGTCGAGCTCGCTTCTCCGTCCGCCCGGGGCGATCAGCACGGAACACTTCACGTGGCGGAGAACCCGCTCGGTGACGCTCCCGAATCGCAGCGAGGAAGGGTCGAGGGGATCGCGTAGACCGAGTATGACCAGGTCGGCCCGCGAGCGCGCGGCGTGCTTCACGATCTCGACCGAGGGCGGGCCGTAGGTCAGATCGGCGACGGCGCGGACGCCCGCGGAGGCGGTACGCGTGAGGATCGAGCGCAGGGACTCGAGTGCATTCGCACGCCGGTGTCCCGAGCGGCTCGCGCTGTCCCGGGGACGTGGATAGTCGCGCTCTCCCTCGGGCTCCTGGATCGCGTGAAGCACTTCGACATCGGCCTCGAGACGCCGTGCCCAGTGGATCGCGAGTCGCAGGGCGTGCTCGGAGGCCGGCGAGAAATCGGTCGCCAGCAGGATCCGGTGGATGCGTGTGCTGGCGTCGTCTTCGCTCTCCTTGACGAGCATGATCGGCACCTGCGCAGTCCGGAGCGTGCGATCCGCGACACTGCCGAGGAAGAGTCTGTCGACGCCGCCGAATCCGTGCGTCCCCATCACGACGAGAAGCACGTCCGTCGCGAGGGAATGACGCGAGATCAACTCGACCGGGTCTTCATCCTCGACGGCTGCGGAGACGTGTGCGCCGCGTTCCGCGAGATCCAGCCGCCAGCTCTCGAGCTGGCGGCTCGGCGACCCGAGGAGCGCCGGCTCGACCGCACCCCCGGTTTCCGGGTCGGATCCCCCCTTCTCATGCGGAGCCCCGTGGATCAGGCGAACGCGAGCACCACTCGCCCGCGCGAGGTCACAGGCGCGGAGCGCCGCCGCGCGCGCGTGGGGCGAGAAATCGACGGCGACCAGGACCGTCCTCGAATCATCCACGGGAGGCCCCTCCCCGGTATTCGGCGACGAGGCAGGCGAGGCGGCCGGCGGCCGGCAGGCTCAGGAATCGCCTGATCTGGGCGGATTCCACGCTTCGCGGGCCCGTCTCAGCAGCTGCCTCGCCCATTCGAATTCGATGGCGAGTACGGCCAGGCCAATCGGAATCACGACGAAGGCGGGGCCGGGCAGGACGAGCAGCGCCGCACCACAGAGCAGGATCGTGCCCCCCACGACGCCGACGACGAATCGACGTACGCCGCGCATGCCGCGGGCAAGGACACGGTCCATGAACGACAATCGCTCGACTCCCGGGGCGAGGGGACTCGCCCGGAAGCGAGCGTACCGGAAGCCGGTGGACCCACCGCATCTCCGGCGCGATCCATCGGGCGGGGCTCACGCCGCCCCCCATCCACCCATTACGACCATCAGAACGATCACCGCGCATACACCGGCGAAAACCACGCCGAACAAGCGCAGCGCCAGCTGATCTCCCGTCGGCGGAGCCGATTCGTGGTACTCGTGCTGACCCAGATCTGCTCCAGCCATTTTCCGAACCTCCTCGCGCAATCGCGCCCTCGACACGGGTTTCGCAAGCGACGTGCCACGGGCTAGAGTGGCCCTGGCGGCGGCGGAGCCCCGCGCGTCTCGAGCGAGTGAGGCGATTCGACCCAGATCGGGACGTTCCGCCGCGCAGCATCTTCATGCCGCAGCCCAGGCTCGGCCGAACCCATGGCACGAGCGTTGCAGATTCCGATTCGAGCTCGATGCAGGGTCGCGACCGACGATCTCTGGATTTCGTCCCAGCGGATCGAATCAACATCAAGGGGGGTTCATTCTTGCATTCGCATCCCACAGTTCGCGCACGCGTATTCGCGACGCTGCTCGTGAGCGGCTTGCTCTCAGGCTTCGGTGCAGGTCCGTCTCGCGCCGAGCCCGCTGCGGCGGTCGCCGACGACCCGCGTCCGACGATGCGCCAGGTGTTCGAGGAGATGAAGGTCCTGATTCCGCTGTCCCTCGACGAATCCACCTGGAGCGATCCCGAGTCGCAGCCGCGCATCCGGGCGGCTCTCGATCGCCTCGAGGGTGCGGCGAGTGCGCTCGAGGCCCACGGCCGAAGCCGTGAGGCCGGCTTCAACGAGCTCGCCCTGAACCTCGAACGCGACCTCTCCGAGGTGCGTGAGAATTACCGGATCGGCGCCTTCGAGGAAGCGCGCTTCTTCTTGACGGGGAGCCTGCAGTCGTGTGTCGGATGTCATGTCCGCCTGCCTTCCTCGCGCACGTTCCCATTCGCAGACCAGCTGATCGATCAGGTCGAGGTCAAGGCACTCGATCCGCGCGAGCGCGCCTGGCTCTATGTCACCGTCCGCAAATTCGATTCCGCCCTCACCGCCTGGGAGGCCCTGATGGCCGATCCCAAGCTCTCTCCCGCCGAGCTCGATGCCGGCGGCGTGCTCGTCGACTACCTGAACGTCGCCCTGCGCGTTCGAACGGACATCCCGCGCGCGAAGAAGGCGATGGCAGGGCTCGCCGCCCGCAAGGACGTACCGGTCTACCTCGCGGAACGCATCAAGAGCTGGCGGAGCGCCCTCGACCGCCTCGATCCCACGAGCTTCAAGCCGGGCGCCAGCAAGGCGCTCGAACATGGCTCCACCCTCGCCCTCGAGGCGGGGCAGGTCGCGCAGGGCCCGTTCGGCCGCGACGGCTTGATCCAGGATCTCGCTGCCGCGAGCCTGCTCGTTCGCTGGCTCGAGGAGGATCGAGTCCGAAGGGAGAGCGAGACCCGAAACCCGACGGCCAAGGAGCGGAGCGACACCGCGCAGGCCTACTACTGGCTGGGCGTCGTCGAAGCGCGCAGCCTCGACGGCTTCTGGGTCAATCTGTCGGAGCGGCACCTCGAGTCGGCCATCCGCGCCGATCCGAAGGGGCCCTTCGCCAAGAAGTCGTATGCTCGGCTCGAGGAGACCCAGTTCCTCGGCTACGGCGGCGCATCCGGAAACGATCTGCCGGCCGACGTCCAGACGAATCTGCGCGAGCTGCGTGAGCTCATCGAATCCAAGTGAACCCCGAGAGTCCTGAACAAGGAGAGCCGACCATGAAGATCTCGAACATCCTCGTCGCCACCGATTTCTCCCCGAGCGCCGTGAATGCCGTCTCGACGGCGATCGAGTACGCCCGGCAGTTCCAGGCCCAGCTCATCATCCTGCACGCCTATCGCGTCGACATCCCCGTCGCGTCCCCCCTCACGGGCGGCGGCTACGTCCTCCCCGACGGCTTCTTCGAGCAGCTCGCCAAGGAAGCTCGATTGCGCGTCGAAAAGGTGGCGAACGAGGCTTCGGCGAAGGGAATCTCGGCCATCGGAATCTCAGTCGACCGACATCCGGCGAACGCCATCGTCGACGAGGCCAAGGCACGCAAGGTCGATCTGATCGTGATGGGTACCCGGGGCCTCACCGGGATCAAGCACTTGGCGCTCGGCAGCGTGGCGGATCGGGTCGTTCGAACGGCACCCTGCCCCGTCTTGACCGTCGGTCACGAGGACTGAGCGCAGCGGATCGCGTTTCCAATTCCGGGACGTCGTCGTCGCGCAATCGAACCGAGGAACCAGGCGGCTGGAATCACGGCGGCGGACGCGCTCGGCTCGGGCACCGACGTGTATCGCGTCCAGGGCGAGGTTCGATTGCCGGCGACGGACCGGACCCGCACCGAGGCGGCTTCCGCCACGGGAACGTTGAGGGCCCAGCAGCCATCGTCGGGCGTCACCCGCGCCGTTGCGACGTAGCGCTGCGCAGGATTGCGGGTCGGAGTGATCTCGATCTCCCAGTTCTCGACGGGACTCGCGCTATGGGGCTGGAACCAGCGAACGACGTAGTCGTAGTCCGGCGGAATCGAGACCGGACCCGAATGACTCGCGGCGGAACTGGCCGACCCGGCGATCGCGACGCCGAGACCGAAGCGGATGAATCGGCGCAAGCGCGTCGCCGCCGATCGACCGCTGGAGACCCGTCCCGATCCCGAGTCTCCTCCCACCCCTCGTCCGCGCACCCCCGCCGGTCCATCCACGTCCGCTCCTCCAGCGTTCCGCTCGCGATCCTCGACACGCCGACTCTTCGGGCGCAACCTGGATCGGTCCCTGCTGGAGATTCGGGCCGCGGGAAAAAACAATTGTGCGCGGGCTCACGCTCGAGCGACTTTGCGGTCATCCGCCTTACGACGCGTCTGCGTCGGGCGCGGCTGGCAACGCCCGTCACGAACGCTCAAACTCGCCGTAATCCGGGGATTGCTGACCTGACCAGGACGGCGGGAGCCGGAATGCGAACCCCGACGGAGGACGACCATGGCCTGGGACTTCGAGACTGAACCCGAATTCCAACGCGAGCTCGACTGGATGAACGCCTTCGTCCGGGAGCAGATCGAGCCCCTCGATCACATTCTCAGCGAGGGCTACGAGGTCACGACCCCGCGCGCAAAGAAGCTCCTGACTCCCCTCAAGCAGCAGGTCAAGGAACGCGGCCTCTGGGCCTCCCATCTCGGCCCCGAGCTCGGGGGCGAAGGCTTCGGTCAGCTGAAGCTCGCGCTCATGAACGAGATCCTCGGCCGCTCCCGCTACGCCCCGCTCGTCTTCGGCTGCCAGGCCCCCGACACCGGCAACGCCGAGATCCTGGCTCATTACGGATCCCCTTCGCAGAAGAAACGCTACCTCGAGCCGCTCCTGAACGGCGACATCCTCTCTTGCTATTCAATGACGGAGCCCCATGCGGGCGCCGATCCGACGCTCTTCACGACGCGGGCCGTCCGCGACGGCGACGAGTGGGTCATCAACGGGGAGAAATGGTTCTCGTCGAACGCGCGTCATGCCTCGTTCCTGATCGTGATGTGCGTGACCGATCCCGACGTCAGCCCCTACCAGGGCATGTCGATGCTGATCGTGCCGACGAACACGCCCGGGGTCCGCATCGTCCGCGACGTCGGTGTCGGTCTCGAGCCCGAAGAGCATTGGAGTCATGCCCACATCCGCTACGAAAACGTGCGCGTTCCGGCCGACCACATGCTGGGCGCGCCGGGCAGCGCTTTCGTGATCGCACAAACGCGTCTCGGGGGGGGGCGCATCCACCACGCGATGCGAACCGTGGCCCAGGTCCGCAAGGCCTTCGACATGCTCTGCGAGCGGGCCCTCTCCCGCCGCGTCCGGGGCGGTCGGCTCGCCGAGTTCCAGATGACGCAGGAGAAGATCGCCGACAGCTGGATCGACCTCGAGCAGTTCCGGCTCCTCGTCCTCCAGACCGCCTGGAAGATCGACCGCTACCACGACTACAAGAAGGTCCGCGGCGACATCGCCGCCATCAAGGTGCTGACGCCGCGGGTCTACCACGACGTGACGCAGCGCGCGATCCAGCTCCACGGCGCGCTGGGCGTCTCGAACGACCTGCCGCTGGTCGGCATGATGATCAGCGCCTACTCGCTCGGGATCGCCGACGGACCGACGGAGGTCCACAAGATCACGCTGGCAAAGCAGATCCTGCGCGATTACAAGGGCGTCGAGGGTCTCTATCCGAGCCAGCACCTGCCCTCGCTGCGCGAGGCGGCGAAGGTGCGCTTCGCCGAGCTGCTCGAGGGGGAAATCGGGAATCTCTGAGCAGGGATCGCCGCGCATCGCCGGCGTCCCGTCGCGGGTCCCGACGGTCGAGCGACCTCAGCGTCGGAAATGCGGAATCACGTGACGCCCGAAGAGGCGGATCATCTCCGACTGCGCTGCAAAATCCCCGAGCGTCGAGTACTCGTCCTCGTGCGCGGGCATGCCGGCGCCGAAGGCGGCGTGGACGTGCTCGCAACCCGTCTCCCGCCGGTAGCGCTCGATCTGGCCGATCACGTCGTCGGGATCGCCCCAGAGCAGGCGATCCGCCGCGATCTCCTGCGGCGTCACCTTCTCGCCCGCGTCGATGCGCGCGAACAGGGCCTTCTCGACCTCGTCCTCGACGGACTCGCGCCAGTGGACCATGAGTCCATCCACGTAACGCGGCAGGACTTCCTCGTTCACCTTCTTTCGATCGGTCCCGATCCACGCATAACGTCGAAGGATCCAGTCGGGCTTGCGCCCGAGTCGCGAGCAGGTCGCGTGATAGGTCTCGAGACAGCGCTTTGCCCGCGCGAGCGACTGGACGGGACCGCACAGCCACGCATCGCCGAGCCGCGCCGCCCGCTCGACCGCAGCGTCGACGACCCCCGCGACCCAGAGCGGCGGATGGGGATCCTGGACCGGCCGCGGATGGACGGTCAAGGCCGGAAATCGCCAGAATCGCCCCTCGAAGGGCTCGTCCGTCTTCGTCCACGCATGGCGCAGAATCCGAAGCGCCTCGTCCATGCGGGCGCCGCGCTCCTGGTAGTCGGAGCCGTGGACCTCGTACTCGAGGGGCCACCAGCCGGTCCCCACGCCGAGTGAGATCCGCCCGCCCGAGATCTGGTCGATCGTCGCCACCTGTTCGGCGACGCGGACCGGATTGTGGACCGGGAGCAGGAAGATCCCCGTGCCGACACGCAGCGTCGACGTTCGGGCGGCGACCGTCGCCATGAAGGTAAGCGGATCGCTCTGGTTGCCGGGCATGAAATGATGGTGGCCGATGGTCGCGGTGTCGAAGCCCTCGTCCTCGGCGATGCGCGCGAGGGCGTAGGTTTCCTCGAAGGGGTCGCGGCGCTCGGGGTGTCGGATCGTGGGGAGGGAGAGGGAGAATTTCACGCGAGACTCCAGGCCGACGGCGAAGCGCCGTCGGGAAACGCGAATGGGACCGCCGCCCTCAGAGCCACGCCGGCCGTGTCCCGATGACCTTCTTCTCCGCCAACCGCTCGATCTCGTCGTCGGCGAGACCCAGGATGCTCGAAAGGACCTCCCGATTGTGCTCGCCGAGCGTCGGCGCCGGACCGCGGAAGGGCAGGAACCGGCCGTTCCAGGTGAATGGGAAGCTCAGATAGGGCACCCAATCCGCGACGCGATGGCGCAGCCATTGATGAAACGGGCGAACCTGATGGTGGGGCGTCAGGTGGACCTGCGCGGCATTGCGAACGGCCGCAGCCGGCACACCCGCCGCGATCAGACCCTCGGCGGCGAGATCCCGGGGTTGGGACGCGAACCAATCCCGCAGATGCCGGTCGAGCGCGTCGTGGTGCATCTGCCTTCCGGCCGCGGTCGCATAGCTCGGATCGCTGGCCCACTCGGGGTCGCCCAGCGCCCGCCTGAGATTCTCCCACTCGGCGTCGGTCTCGACCGAGAGCGCGACCCAGCGATCGCTCTCGCGCGCGCGGTAGATGCCCTGCGGCGCCGCATGCGGCGATCGATTGCCCTGGCGCTCGAGCAGGATTCCGTGCGCCGACCACTCGATGGCCTGCTCGGCGGCCGCATTGAGCGCCGGCTCGATCAACGGCACCTCGACGAGCTGCCCTTCGCCGGTCCGCGCGGCGTGCTCGAGCGCCAGCATCATGGCGAAGGCAGCATGCATTCCACCGAGCGGATCACAGATGCCGCGGGGAACCATCGGAGGCCCGCTCGGATGGCCCGTGACCCAGGCCATGCCCGACGCCTGCTCGATCGTCATCGCGAAGCCCGTCCGGTCGCGCCACGGCCCCGAAAGCCCGAACGCCGGCATGCGACACATCACGGCGCGCGGGTTCGCGCGGTGGACCGCTTCCCAACCGAGTCCGAAATTCTCCATCACCCGCGGTGCGAAGTTCTCGACCACGAGATCCGCCCACTCGATCATGCGCTTCGCGAGGGCGAGCCCTTCCGGCTGATTGATGTCGAGCGTCACGTCGCGCTTGCCGACGATGACCGCGTGGGTGACCGGCGAGAACTCCCAGACTTCCGGGCGACGAATGCCGCCCGCGAAACGCATCCCGTCCGGGCGTTGGATCGATTCGATCTTGACGACGTCGGCTCCGAGCGCCGAGAGCACGCTCGTCGCCACCGGCCCCGCCCAGAAGGCCGAGAAGTCCGCGACCTTGACTCCCTCGAGCGGCAACTTCCGCTTGTCGCGCTTCGCCTTCGGCATGGGATGGCGCTTCGTGCGCAGACGCTCGGCGTGCTCGCCGAGACGCGGTGCGCGTTCGAACGGACGCGAGGAAATCGCCGAGAGGGAATACGGAACCCGCGGCACCTTGGCCCCGTGCTGGCCATCCACGAAGACGCCGCGATCGACGAAATGATCCGTCTCGAGCACGGTCCGACCGTTTCCGACCGGCGAGACCGGGATCCGCATCGCGCTGGCGAGCTCGACGATGTCGGTCACCGACGCCTTCGACGTGTACGCGTGAATCTTCGCCCAGATCGCCTCGCGATTGGCCATCCGGGCTTCGGCGAACATGAACTCGGGCGCGGTGTATTCAGGGGCCCCGATCAGGGCGCAGAAATCCTTGAACTGCTGACTCGTGATCGTGCAGAAGCCGACCCAACCGTCCTTCGCCGGCTCGATCGAGGGGATCTCGAAGCTGCGCCCGAGCTCGCGCCCCGGATCGAAGATCGAATAGATCTGCCGGAACGTCTGGAATGATTGGACCATGGCCTCGTGCTGCGCGGCGTCGACATGGACCCCGTGCCCTGATGCCCGGGCCTGGAGGATCGCCCCGAGTGCGCCGACGGCGGAGAAGGCCGCGACGACGTACTCCCCGAAGCGACCGCCCGCCGTGACGGGCTCCTCGCCGGGGATGCCTCGTGCGTCGGTCGAGCCGATCTCCGCTTGCAGCGTAAACTCGTTCGCGACCCGTCGGCTCCACGGTCCCCCGCGCCCAAAACGCGAGAGCGAGAGGAGGGAGAGGCGCGGATGAATGGCCGCGAGATCGGTGAGCGCGAAGCCCATCGATTCGATGACGCCAGGCTCGAAATCCTCGACGAGGAGCTCGGCGCCGACGAGGATCTCGCGGAGGACCCCGCGGCCGGTCTCGGTCTCGAGATCGGCGACGACGCTGCGCTTGCCCGCATTCAGGAACGCGAAGTGGAGTCCGCAGCCATCCTCCGGCGGCGCATGCCCGGTCGCCGACCACCGCCGGTAGGGATCGCCGCCCGGAGGCTCGACCTTGACGACCTCGGCGCCAGCGTCGACGAAGAGCTTCGTGCAGTAGGGCCCCGCAATGCCGCGCGTCAGGTCGACGACCCGCAATCCTTCGAGCACACGTCGCGTCGTCACACCGCCCTCCCCGTCCGTTCGGGACCTGCCGGATCAGCATATCCTGCGGCGGGGCGAAATGGCACGGGCTCTCTCAGCGCCGCTCGTCATGCGCGCCAGGTTCGCCCCCAGGCAGTAGTGCTCCCCGATCCCGAAGCCGAGATGGCGATTCGGATGGACGATCCAGATGCAACTCGTTGGGCGCATCGAAGACTTCTTCGTCTCGATTGGCCGAGGCGTAGAAGAGGACGAGACGGTCGCCCTTGTGGATCGTTCGGCCGCGCAGGAGGTAGTCCTCGGCGGCGGTCCGCATCATGTGATTCACCGGCGTCACGAATCGAACGATCTCGTCGATCGCCCGCGGCGTGATGCCGGGCTCCCGGCCCCAGCGCGCGAGCTCCGCCGGTTTTTGTCCATCAGCACGTCGAGGCCGCTGCCGATCGAGCCTCGGGGCGTCTCGTGACCCTGTGCTCGAAGTGGTCGGGGCCGCGAAGCGAACGCACCTCAACGACACCTTCCAAAGAGACACAATGCCACGCCCATTCTCCGGATTCTCCTCCCGCTTGCCGCATCGAAGGACCCGGCTAACGTCCAGCGCCCGGGAGGTCTCATGAACGATACGTGGATCGTGGTCGCAGATGGAAGCGGATGCCGAATCTTCAGCAGCGACGCGTCGCTGGCCGAGCTCACGGCGGTCAAGCACCTGAAAAACAAACACCACGGCGGTGAGCACCGGGGTCACTCCGCGAAGGGCCATGACTCCGAGCACCACGCGACGGAAGCGAAATTCGCAGCCGAGATCGGGGAAGAGGTGACGCGCGCGGTGCAGTCGCATGCCGTCCGCGACATCCTGCTCGTCGCTCCCAAGCGCTTCCTCGGCGATCTCCTGGCTTCGCTCCCGAAGTCGACCAGCGATCACGTGACCGGACGGGTTCCCAAGGACCTGACGACCATCGAGCCGCACGAGCTCGCGAAGCGCTTGCGCGACGCGCTCGCCGAGAATCACGACCTGCACTGATCCGTTGATCCTCCACGGCTGAGCGATCGGGCCGCGTGCCGACCCTGGCACGCGCATCGTTCCACTTCGCCCCTAGGCGGCGCTCCGTACGCCCGCACCGCGGCCTCGCCCCGGATGGACACCCGGTATCCGGCGCCGGTAGCATGGAACGATCCGTGAGCGAAGGCTTCGCGCGGCACCCGACCAGGAGAAGAGCATGGTCGATTTCAAGATCACCGGCGGCACCCTCGTCGAGCCAGGGCGTCACGACCGTCGTCACCGGCAACTGCGGCGTAGGCTTTGCGCCGGTCCGTCCCGGCGAAACCCTCGAGGTCCCGCGCTCGGTCGACGATCTGCCCGCCGGCGGAAGGCGGATCCTGCAGGATGCGCACGGCTACGTCGCGACGATCGTGAGCGGCGTCGTCCCGCGCCGCCACGACCGGGACACTGGAGCGCGACCCGGTCGCCTCGTCCGCGTCTCCCACACCCCGCAGATCCGTTAGTCCGGCCGCCGGATCCTCGTCCGCAAAGCCGCCAATGAAGCAGGACCGATCACACGAAGTCCGCCGCACACGCGGGCGAGGAGAAGAATCCGTGGGAGAGCTCGAAGGACGCGTAGCCCTCGTGACGGGCGCCAGCCGCGGCATCGGCGCCGCAATCGCGAAGCGATTCGCCGCCGAAGGGGCGCAGGTCGCGATCACCGCGCGCACCCTCGACCAACACGACCACCTGCCCGGAAGCCTGCGCGAGACCGCGATGTGGATCGAGCAGCACGGCGGTCGGGCCGTCCCCATCGTCGGCGATCTCGCGGACGCGAAGGACTACGACCGGATCGTCGCCGACGCGCAGGCGGCCCTCGGTCCGATCGAAATCCTCGTCAACAATGCCGCCGCCGCGTTCTACCTCCCCTTCGACAAGCTGTCGGAGACCCGTTTCCGGATCGCCTACTCGATCAACGTCCACGCGCCCTGGCGCCTCTCGCAGCTCGTGGTCCCCGCCATGCGCACGCGGCGCGAGGGCTGGATTCTCAACATCTCCTCTGCGACCTCGACCCATCCGACGCAGCCCTACCGCGACTTCGACGGCCTCTCATTCCTCTACGGCTCGACCAAGGCGGCCCTCGAACGCTTCACCGCCGGCCTCGCGGCGGCGGAGTCGAAGCACGGCGTCTTCGTGAATTCGATGGCGCCGGTCGGGGCCGTTCCGACCGAGGGCACGGAAGCCCTGGGCGTGGTGCCTGAAGAGGCCCTCGCGGTCGCCGAATCGCGGGAGGCGATGGCCGAGGCCGCCCTCGGTCTCTGCGTGACCCGGGACCCGAATCTCTCGGGCCGCATCACCTTCTGCACACCGATCCTCGAAGAGCTCGGTCGCCCGGTCCGCGCCCTCGACGGCAAGACGAAGCTCGCGGGGCCGCTCGAGCGGCAGGCGGTCGCCTCTCGCGCCTGATCGGCCCGGCGCGTTATGCTCGAATTCATGGAAAACGCCCGATGCCGACCGTCCTGATTCCCGCCCCCTACCGGGGCCCCACGCAAGGCAAGGATCGCATTCCGACGCGGGGCACGACGATTGGAGCCTGCCTCGAGGAGGTCGAATCCGGAAACCCGGGCTTCGCTTCCCTGGTCCTCGATCCGGCGACCGGAGGCGTTCATCGCTTCGTAAAGTTGTTCCTGAACCGGGAGCTCCTGGGCCGAGACGCGTCCGTGCTCGCTCAGCCCGTCGGCGCAGACGACGAGATCGAGATCCTCGCCGCCATCGGCGGGGGCTGAGCCCGGCCCGTCGGCCGCGGATTGCCCGCGGCGGGTTGCGGCCGCGGGGCCCCTGAACGACCCTCCCGCTCGACATGCGGTCGAGCCGCGAAACCACCAGGCAGCCGGGCGAACGGGCCGCCAGACAGCAAGGAAGATCTACATGCCGGGATTCGACGACGATCGCCTTCTCTACGTCGACATGACGAACCAGACGACCCGCTTCGAGCCCTTCCCTGCGAAGTGGAAGCTCCTTGGAGGCCGCGGTCTGTCGGCGAAGATCCTGACCGCCGAGTGTGACCCGACCTGCGACCCGCTCGGCCCCGCCAACGTCCTCGTGATGGCGCCCGGAGTCATGTCGGGCACGACGGCGCCGACCTCTGGCCGCATCTCGATCGGTGCCAAGAGCCCGCTCACGAACGGCATCAAGGAGGCCAACGCCGGCGGCAATCCCGGCCAGGACCTCATGAAGCTCGGCATCCGCGCCGTCATCGTGAAGGGCCAGCCGGCCGACCCGAATCGCCGATTCGGCCTGCGCGTCGACGGCTCGGGTGCTTCGGTCGTGGCCGCCGACGACTACAAGAACATGATGAACTACGCCTCGTGCGCGAAGCTGCTCGAGGGCGAAGCGAAGTCGGCGAGCGCGATCACGATCGGACCCGCCGGCGAGCTTCGGCTCAAGGGTGCCTCCGTCGGGTGCACCGATTCGGATCGCGACCGTCGCCCGGCGCGCCACGCCGCCCGCGGCGGCCTCGGCGCCGTGATGGGGTCGAAGGGTCTGAAATGGGTGCTCGTCGATCCGGGCAAGGCGAAGACCCGCCAGCCCCTCGGCGGCAAGGACTTCAACGCCCTGACCAAGCGCTACACGCAGGCCTATCTCGAAGGTCCGCAGATCTTCAAGCACGGCACGTCGACCGTCGTCCCCGTCGCCAACATGCTGAACACCTTCGTCTACAAGAATCGGACGGAGGGCCAGTCGCCCGACGTGCAGACCCTCGACGGCGCGCGCATCGTCGAGAATTTCCCGACCCGCGGCGGCGGCATGCACAACTGCATGACGGGCTGCATCGTGAAGTGCTCGAACATCGTCCACGACAAGGACGGCAACTACAAGACCTCGGCCCTCGAGTTCGAGACCATCACGCTGCTCGGCGCCAACTGCGCGATCAAGACCGTCGACGAGGTCGCGGTCCTCGATCGTCTGTGCGACGAGCTCGGCCTCGACACGATCGAGACCGGCGCCGCCCTCGCGGTCCTGATGGACTCGGGCGGCATGGAGTGGGGCGACTCCGCCGCCGCGGCGCGCGTTCTCGAAGAGATCACGCGCGGGGGAGCGACCGGCTGCATGATCGGCCACGGCGTCGTCGAGACCGGTCGCCAGCGCAAACACGCGCGCGTGCCCCACGCCCGTGGACAGGCGATCCCGGCCTGGGATCCCCGCCCGCTCAAGGCGACCGGCGTGACCTACGCCGCCGGTCCGATGGGCGGTGACCATACCGCCGGCCTGATCATCAACCCGGGCATGCCACAGGATCAGTTCGCACGCGCCTCCCAGGAAGCGCAGCTCGTCAACATGGTCTGCGACTCCTCGGGCTTCTGTCAGTTCATCTCGCCGACCCTCGACGACATTCGCGAGTTCTACGGTCAACTCTACGGGATCACGGTCTCGCGGGACGAGATCGCAAATCAGGGCTGGGAATGTCTCGCGGACGAGTGGGCCTTCAACAAGAACGCAGGCTGGCGCGACGAGGACAACGGCGTCGCCCGCTGCCTCGTCGAGGAAGGCATCGGCCCCGGCCACTCGATGAAGTTCGACGTGCCGCTCGAGATCATCAACCAGTCGAAGCAGCGCTTCCCGATCCGGGACGAGCTCTTCGCGATCAAGGCCTCGGGCTGATCCGAGAAGCGGTCCATGCGCGACGTTCGCATGCGCGGGTTCGCGGAACGCGCGGACGTGGAAGACGTCCTCGCGTTCCTGACCCGCGAGACCCGGCCGCTCGCTGCCGAAGACGTCCCCCTGCTCGAGAGCTTCGGCCGCGTGCTGGCCGAAGACGTTTCCTCCGCGGTCGACGTGCCGGGCTTCGCGCGCTCGGCCATGGACGGCTACGCGATTCGCGGCGAGGCGTCTTTCGGCGCCTCCGCCTACGAGTCGATCCGATTTGCTCTCGTCGGAACTTCGCTTCCCGGACGGCCCTTCGAGGGTCGCCTCGAAGCCGGTCAGGCCGTGCGCATCATGACTGGCGCGCCGCTGCCGGGGGGTGCTGATGCCGTCGCCAAGGCGGAGATCTGCGAGGAGCGGGAACGGGTCGTGCTCGTCTCGGAGCCGGTCGCCCCGCAGAAAAACGTCGGGGCCGTCGGGGAGGACATCCGCTCGGGGGATCTCGTGCTGCACGCGGGTCGTCGGCTGCGGCCCCAGGACGTCGGCCTACTCGCCTCGATCGGACGCGCGGACATCGCCTGCGTCCGGCAGCCCAGGGTGAAACTCCTCGTGACGGGCGACGAGCTCGTGCCCGCGGGCACCCGGCCGAGCGGCACATGCATCGTCGACAGCAATTCCGTCGTGCTCCGCGGGCTCGTGTCGAGGGACGGGGGTCGCGTCCTGCCCTTCGAGATCGTCCCCGACGTGCCCGAACGAATCTCGGCGCTCATGGCCGATCCCGAGCCCGACGTCCTGCTCGTCTCGGGTGGAACTTCCGTCGGCCAGGAAGACCACGCACCGCGACTGCTCGCCGCTCTCGGCCGCCTCGACTATCACGGCCTCTCGATGCGCCCGTCGAGCCCGACCGGCATCGGCCGGATCGACGATCGCTTCGTCTTCCTTCTCCCCGGCAATCCCGTGAGCTGCCTCGCCGCCTACGAGTTCTTCGCCGGGCCAACGATCCGCGCAGCCGGCGGCCGCTCGCGCGCCTGGCCCCATCGACGCCTGCAGGCACCGCTCGCGCGCAAGCTCGCATCGGAGGTCGGCCGGACCGACTACGTCCGCGTCACGCTCGAGAACGGATGCGCAGTCCCGCTCGCGACTGCAGGCGCCTCGATCCTCTCCTCCACGGTGCGAGCAGCCGGGGCGGTGATCGTGCCGCGGGAGCGCGAGGGCTACGCCGAGGGGGAGATCGTCGAGATCCTGCTCTACGACGAGGACCCGCTCGAGACGGACGAAATGACCGAGGCAAAGCCATGAAGCAGTCGCAATTCCTCGCCGTCCTCGATCGCGACGAGGCCGAGCTGCGCTGGCGGGCGGTCGTGCGCAGCACACCGCTCGAGGCCGAGGCGGTCGATCTCGAAGCAGCGCTCGGGCGGGTGCTCGCCGAAGACGTGCGCGCCCCGGTCGACGTGCCGGGCTTCGACCGCGCGAACATGGACGGCTTCGCCGTCCGCAGCGAGGACACCTTCGGTGCCTCGGAGCTCGAGCCCCGCCGCCTACGACTCAATTCCGAGACGCTGCCGACCGGTGTCGTCCCGCGAATCGAGGTCCAGCGCGGCACGGCGACGTCGATCGCGACGGGGGCGATGATCCCGCGCGGCGCCGACGCCGTCGTTCCGGTCGAGGTCACGCAGCTCGAGCCCGGTGAAGCCGGAACGCCCGGCGTCGTGCTGATCCAGTCTGCGCGCGTGCCGGGGGCGGCCCTCTCCTACGCAGGCACCGACATGGGTCGCGGCGAGACCGTGCTCTTCGCCGGCACGCGCCTATCGTCGCGAGAGACTGGACTGCTGGCGGCCATCGGCTGTGCGTCGCTCCAGGTCCACCGCCGGCCCCGCGTAGCGATCCTCTCGACCGGCGACGAGATCGTCCAGCCCGGCGAGGCCATGCGTCCCGGTCTCGTCTTCGACAGCAACGGACGCATCCTCTCCGACGCCGTCCGCGAGCTCGGCGGCGAAGCGATCTTCCTCGGCGGCTTCCGCGACGATCCGGCGGCCTTGCGCGCGGCGCTCCACCAGGCGCTCGACGAATCGGATCTCGTCCTGCTGTCGGGCGGGACCTCGAAGGGCGAAGGGGATCTCAACGCCGCCGTCGTGGGCGAGCTCTCGCCCGGAATCCTGGTCCACGGCGTCGCGCTGAAGCCCGGCAAGCCGATCTGCCTCGCCGCGCACGGCGACAAGCCCGTCGTGATCCTGCCCGGCTTTCCGACCTCGGCGATCTTCACGTTCCATGAATTCGTCGCGCCCTTGATCCGCGATCTGGCAGGACTCCCGGGCATGCGTCGCGAGACGCGTCCCGCGCGCCTCGCCCTGAAGACCCGCAGCGAACGCGGCCGCCTCGAGTACCTCCTGGTCGGCCTCGTCCCCGACGACGGCGGTCGCCTCGCCGCCTATCCCATGGGCAAGGGCAGCGGCAGCGTCACGACCTTCAGCCGCGCCGACGGCTTCGTGCGAATCGGCCGCAATACCGAAATCGTCGAGGCGGATACGCCTGTCGAAGTGACGCTGCTCGGCCGCGACGTCCCCATTGCCGACCTCGTCGTGATCGGCAGCCACTGCGCCGGGCTCGATCGGATCGCGAGCCATCTCGCCCGCCGCGGTCTCACGGTCAAGCTGATCGCGGTCGGGAGCCTGGGGGGCCTCGAGGCGGCGCGGCGCGGTGAATGCGACATCGCACCGATCCATCTGCTCGACCCCGAGACCGACCGCTACAACACGCCCTTCCTCGACCCGGACATGCGGCTCGTGCACGGCTATGGCCGCATGCAGGGCGTCGTGACGCGGGCGGACGAGACCCGCGACATCGAAGCCCTGCTGGCGGATCCCAGCCTGCGCATGGTCAACCGCAACCGCGGCGCCGGGACGCGCATCCTGATCGATCGACTGCTGGCGGGACGCACGCCGCCGGGCCACGCCTACGAGCCGCGCTCCCACTACGCCGTCGCCGCCGCCGTCGCGCAGGGCCGTGCCGACTGGGGCGTCACGATCGAGACGGTGGCCCGGGAGGCCGGACTGCGCTTCCGGCCGCTGCGATCCGAGCGGTACGACTTCGTCGTGCCGAAGGCGCGCGCGGAGCGGCCGGCCGTGCAGCAGCTCGTCGCACTCCTCGCGGATTCCGACTCCGCACTGCGCCGCGACCTCGCCGAAGCTGGATTCCCGGCGGATTGATCCCGGCCGTCCCGCCTGCGAACGAACGTGCGATCGACGGATCAGAAAATCGGCTCGTCTCCGAGCCGTCGCACGTGAACCTGCTCGGGGACCACGCCGATGTCGACCGAATCGCCCGATCGCAGTCGCCTGGCGAGGCCACGGCCCGAGAGTAGATGGGTCGTGAAGAAGCGGCCATCGAGTGCGAGCGCGACGACGGTGACGATGCCGTCGTCGAGCAGCGACTCGACCCGGGCCGTACCGATCGAGCGGCCCTCGCCACGGGCGACGTCGAGCTTCAAATGCTCCGGGCGGATCCCGATCCAGACGCGCTCCCCGACTTCCATGGACGCCGCCCCCGCGACGACGTGTCCCGAGTCGAGCTCGATCCGGGCGATTCCACCGTCGTGTTCGACGACACGACCCGTCGCGAGGTTCGTCATCCCGACGAGGCGCGCGATCGTGGGCGTCGAGGGTCGTGCCAGCACCTCGTCGCGGGGCCCCGCCTGCACGATCCGTCCGGCGACGAGCACCGCGATCCGATCCGCCAGCAGGAGCGCACGGGACAGATCGTGCGTCACGACCGCGAGCGCGATCTTCGTCTCGCCGACGGCGCGGAGCAGGTCGAGCGAGAGACGCCGTTGTCCCTCCGCATCGAGATCATCGAAGGGCTCGTCCAGGAGCAGCACCGAGGGCTCGATCACGAAGGCCCGGGCCAGCGCGAGGCGACGCAGCTCGCCGCCCGAGAGAGTGCGCGCATCGTGGTCCGCCAGCGCACCGATGCCGAAGCGGTCGAGGGCGGCCTGTACGCGTGACCGGCGTAGGCCGCGTGAGAGGCCCTGGCCGAGCAGTCCGATCGACGCGTTGTGGGCGACGGTTCCCGCGAAGGCGAGCGGGCGCTGGGCGACGAGGGTGGCTCGACCGCGCGCGAGGTGGACCTGGCCCTGCCCTGCTGCATGCGGATCCCCGGCCAGCACGCGCAATAGCGTCGTCTTGCCCGAGCCGTTGGGCCCGAGGATCGCCGTGATCTCGCCCGGTCGCAGAGCGAATCGGTCGACGCTGAGCACGAAGGCGTCGCGACCCCGTCCGATCCGACGCACGAGCTCGCAGGCCTCGAGGATCGGCGCCGGGTCGGCCTCGATCACCGCGGGCGACCGCCCTGTTGGACTGCGGTGAGCAGACCGGCCAGCACCAACGTCAGACCGACGAGCACGCCGGCGAGCCCGAGCGCCGTATCGAAATCACCCATGCCCGTGTGCATCAAGATCGCGGTCGAGAGCACGCGCGTTTCGCCGACGAGATTGCCACCGACCATCTGCACGGCGCCCACCTCCGAAAGGATCCCCCCGAGCGCCGCGAGCACGGCGGCGAGCAATCCCATCCGGATCTCGCGCACGAGTAGCCAGAGGCGCCAACGCCCTGGGACGCCGAGCGTACGAATCTGGAGGTGCCATTCGTCTTCGATCGCCCCGACCGCCGCGAGCGTGATGCCGACGACGAGCGGCAGCGCGATCAGGACCTGCGCCGCGACCATGGCCGTCACGCTGTACATCAGCGAGAGCCCGCCGAGGGGACCGCTGCGCCAGAGCAGCAGCGCGACCCCGAGCCCGACAACGACCGGCGGAGCCCCCATCCCGGCATTGACCCCGGTCACGAGGAGGCCCCGACCCGCGAACCGGCGTGTTCCGAGCGCGATCGCGGCGGGCACGCCGAGCACGACGGCGATCGCGAGCGCCGTGCCACTGACGCGAAGCGTCCGCAGACTGATTTCGGCAAGCTCGGCGAGGTCGACGTCGGTCACGATGCGCCGCGACTACTGCTCGGCCTTCGCGGAGGGCCGGCTCGAAGAGAAGAGCGGAACGAAGAGCGGCTCGCCGAAGAGATCGAGACCGAAGCGGCCGATCTGTTGCTGGACATCGGGTGAAAGGAGGTAGCGCTCCAGAGCCGCAGCCGCTTCGTTCTCGATCGGATGACTCCAACGTGCCGGATCGAGCTGAAGGATCGAATAGACGTTTCTCAGCGAGGGCGCAGGCCGCGAGAGGACGATCAGCTCGACCCGGTCGCGGAATGCGAGAAAGGTCCCGATGTCCGCCAGGATGTAGGCCCGCTTCTCGCCGGCGACGAGCAGAGACGGTCCCATCCCGCTTCCCGTCTCGACGCGACCCGGCCAGGAGTCCTTTGAATCGAGACCGGCCGCCTTCATCAACGCCTGCTCGCGCGCGTGGGTCCCGGATTGATCTGCCCGACTGACGAAGGGAGCCCGCGCCCGGAAGATGAGGGCGATGGCCGCCTCCGGCGATTCGGCCTTCGCGAGCCCGGCCGGATCCTCCTTCGGCCCGACGATCACGAAATGGTTCTCCATGAAGCTCGTCCGGCTCTTTGCGATGCCCTCCCGGACGAGGGCCTCCTCGGCCTCGGGCGAGTGGGCGATGACCACGTCCGCATCGCCCCGGCGCGCCATCTCGATTGCCGCTCCGCTGCCGACCGCGATCACCCGGACCGGATGGCCCGACGCCCGTGTAAACCCGGGCAGCAGCGAATCGAGCAGGCCGGATTCCTGGACGCTCGTCGTGGTCGCGAGCAGCAGCGCACGATCGGCCTCGGCCGCAGCGGGCCCGACGAACAGGACCAGACAAGCCGCGATCCCGAAGGCCGACCGGACGAAACGCTGGAAACGGATCACGGCTACGCCTGCCCGAAGATGACCGCGCCCGTCGGCACCCCGACGCCGCTCGTCACGAGCACGTGGTCGACGCCGTCCGGCTGGTTGCACGACGTCCCGCGGATCAGCCGCACGCCCTCGGCAAGGTTGTTCACGCCGTGGAGATAGGCCTCGGAGAGGAGACCGCCGTGGGTGTTGTTCGGGAGCGCGCCGCCGAGGGTCAGCGACTTATCGGTCACGAAATCCTTCGCCTCGCCCTTGCCGCAGAAGCCGAAGGCTTCGAGCTGCATCAGGATCTCCGGCGTGAACGCGTCGTAGAGACAGGCCGCGTCGATGTCCTTCGCCCCGAGCCCGCTCTGCTCGTAGAGGATCTTCGACGCGAGCTCCATCTCGGGGAGCGCCGCGAGATCCTCGCGGTAGAAGCTCGTCATCTGCTCCTGTCCCTCGAAGGACGCCTGTGTCACCGCCCGGATCACAGCCGGCTTCTGCTTCATGTCCTTCGCCCGCTCGGTCGACGTGATCAACAGCGCGCAGCCGCCGTCGTCCTCCTGGCAGCAATCGAAGAGCCGCAGCGGCTCGCAGATCATCCGCGCGTTCATGTAGTCGTCCATCGTCATCGGCTTGCCGCGCATGGCCGCGTTGGGATTGTTCTGGGCGTGCATGCGCTGCGTGATGGCGATATGAGCGAGGTGCTCGGAGGTCGCGCCGTACTTCTTCATGTAGAGCTTCGCCTGGAGCGCGATCCACGAAGCTGGCGTGAGCAGGCCGAAGGGCATGTACCAGGACCAGTGGATCAGGTCGCTCGAGATGATCTGGCCCGAGACGCCCTGGCCCATGCGCTGGCCCGAGCGGCCATTCAGCGCCCGGTAGACGACGACGTTCTTTGCCATGCCGGTCGCGACGGCCATGGCCGCATGCGCGATGAGGCCGACCGCCGCGCCTCCGCCGTAGTTCACCTTGCTCCAGAAGGTCATATCGCCGATGCCGACGGTGCGGGCGACCTCGACCTCGTCGCTCGAGTCCATCGTGTAGGTGACGAGTCCGTCGACGTCGGAGGGCCGGAGCCCCGCGTCGTCGATCGCCTTGCGGACGGCCTCGGTCGCGAGCGACAGCTCGGAGACGCCCGACTTCTTCGTGTAGGCCGTCTGTCCGATGCCGGCGACGGAGGCTTCGTTGTGGATCGTGGTCGGCATGCAGGGCTCCCGGAATCGCTTCGCCTAGGAAGGCAGCTCGAGGGTGAAGGTCGCCGTCACGTGGTTGCCCCAGGCGTTGTTGCCCGAGACCTCGACGTCGACGGCCTGTCCGTTCTTCGCGACGACCTTGCCGCGGAGCTTCAAGACGTCGCCCGGCATGTTGGGTCCGCCGAGCTTCGTCCGGACGCGGGTGACGCGAGCGTCGACTCCGGCCCAATCGGTGACATAGCGGCTACAGAGTCCCTGGGTCGTCAGGATGTTCATGAACATGTCCGGCAGTCCCTGGGCGACCGCGGCGTCCCGGTCGTGGTGGACCGGGGTGTAGTCGCGGGAAGCCATCGCGCCGCCGGCGACGAGGGCGGCGGAGATCTGCAGGTCGAGGGGCGGGAGCTCCTGGCCGATTGCGAGCTCGCCGGTTCGGTAGGTCTTCGTCATCTCAGCGCCCCTTCGCCGATGCAGCGGTCGGCCGGAAGAAGGGAATCTTGAACCCGTCTTCGTCGGTGTGGATCATGAGCTCGACGGGCATGCCGATCTCGACCTGCTCGGGCTTGCACTCGACGAGCGTCGAAGCCATCCGCTCCCCTTCTTCGAGGTCGACGATGATCGAGACGATCGGATACTCGTAGCCCGGAAACTGCGGATAGTGGATCACCGTGAAGGTGTGGACCGTCCCCCGCCCGGAGGCCGCGATCGAGTCGAATTTCCGGGAGCCGCAGGCGTCGCACATCGGGCGCGGCGGATGTCGAAGCTTCCCGCAATCCGAGCAGCGCTGGATCGGAAGGATTCCGTCCTTCGCGACCCGCTCCCACCACCAGCCGTTGTCGAGCCCCATCGGCGGCTTGATGCGCGTCGGCTTCGAGGCGACGGCAGCGTCCTTGCCCGACTTTTCCTTCCCGGCCCCGCCCGCCGCCTTCGCGGGCTTGAAGCGGAGCACCCGGAAGCTCATCGAGCCCAGCTCCTCTCCCTTCTCATTCGTGAATCGCGTGCGGGTCGTGATGAAGTAGCCAGTGCCGACGCCGGTCGCCTTCTCTTCGGAGATCTCGGCGATCACGGTCTCGGCCGTCACCTGCTCCCCGAGGCGGAGATAGCGGGTGTAGTTCTCCTCCGTGTTGGTGCCGAGGACTCCCGTATAGCCGTCGTCGGCGAGGAATTTATGGAGCCGATGCTGCTCGTTCTTGGGCTCGTCGTAGCCCTCGTGCATGGGCCAGCCCTCCATGACCCAGGCCTGGAGCATCGTCGGCGGCGCCTTGATCTCGCCGTGGACCGTCTTCTTCGCCGCCGACGCATCGAGATAGGCGGGATGGGTCTCGCCCATCGCATCGCACCACTGGCGGATCATCGGCTCGTTGACCGGATCGCGGCCGACGGCGGGGGGCCCAATGGGTCGACCGACGTAGGTGCGGAGCTGCGTCTCGAAGGCCTTCTTCTCGTTCTCGTTCATCGCGAATCCTCGTGTCTTGTCTTGAAGGGCCGCAGGCAGCCAGGGGCGGAGATGGTTGCGGCCGAAGCAGGTCGCTCTCGCGATCCACCTCGGCCGACAACGGATCCGTGCCAGGCGAGCCCATTGGCTCCAGGGTCGGGACGCTTCAGGCGGCGCGGCCTCCGGGTACCTCGACCGTCCGCGTGTCGCGGCCACTGCGCAGGATGGTCCCCGGCCGAGCGCCGGTGTCCTTGCCATGGGAAACGATCTCGACGCCGTTCGCGAAGACGTGATCGACGCCCTTCGCGTCGGCGTAGAGCCGACCCGCGCCCGCCGGCAGATCGAACTTCGTGTACGTCTCGCCGAGCCCGATGGTCTCGGGATCGAAGACGACGACGTCCGCACGCCAGCCGACCTCGAGGCGACCGCGCTCCTTGAAGCCGTAGAGCTTCGCAGGCACGTCCGTCAGCTGTCGGATGGCTTCTTCGATCGAGATGAGCCCCCGTTTGCGCACGCCCTCGCCCAGCACCTGGGACGAGAAAGCAAACGTGTCGATCATGTCGAGATGGGCCCCGGCGTCCGACGCGCCGATGATCGTTCGGTCGTCCTTCCAGAGCTTTGCCCGCAGCGCCCAGGTCTCGTCGTCGGTGCCCATCGTGGGCGGCATGAAGTAGGTCAGCAGTTCGTCTTCGACCGCGATGTCGAGCAACGTGTCGAAGGGCGGCTTGCCGAGCTCCTGGGCGATCTCGCCAATCAAGCGTCCCTTGTACTTCTTCAGCTTCGGCGAATGGACCTGGTCGACGGTGAAGAGCTCCCAGCGGGCCAGCATCGCCATCGGCGTTCCCGGCGTATGGGCATCTTCGTCGAGCTGCTTGCGGCTCGCGGGATCCTTCAGGAACGCGATCCTCTCTTCGATCGGCATCCGGAAGATCCGCGACCAGTTGTGGAGCGCGTCGAAGACGAAGCCCGCATGGAGATTGATCCGGATCGTCATCGGCTGGGGCACCGTCAGTGCCACCACCTCGGCGCCCCGCGCACGCGCGATGTCGGTCGCCTTCAGCTGCTCCTCGGCATGCGCGATGTTGGCCGAGTTCGGGACCAGCACGTTCCAGTTCACCGGCCGATTCGCCGCCAGCGAGAGGTCGGCCATGTAGTTGGCCTCCTTCTCGCCCCATCCGACGCCCGGCAGGAACTCGATCGTCGTCCCCTCGAAATCGCGACATTGGCGCGCGAGGGTCAACATCTCGTCCTTCGACGCGTGGCGAGACGGGACGGGGTTGCCGTCGAAGTCGTTGTGGGTCGAGGAGATCGTCGAAGAGAATCCCAGGCCGCCCTCGGCGAGGGAATCGCGCAGGACCTTCACCATCCGGGCGAGCTCAGCCGGGGTCGCCTCGTGGCCGACGGCGCGCTCCCCCATGACGGTCCGACGGATGGCGGAGTGGCCCACCATGAAGCCGGCGTTGACGGAGAGCTTGTTCTCGAGCTTGTCGAGGTACTCGCCGAAGGTTCGCCAGTCCCAGGGCACGCCCTTCTCGAGGCTCTCGAGCGGCATGCCCTCGACCCGGGCGAGCATCTTCATCAGGTAGGGACCGGCTTCGGCGGAGAGCGGTGCGATCGAGAATCCGCAGTTTCCCGCGACCACCGTCGTGACGCCGTGATAGGGCGAAGGCGAGAGCGTTCCGTCCCAGAATGCCTGGGCATCGTAATGGGTATGGACGTCGATGAAGCCGGGAGAAACGACCCTGCCCTTCGCGTCGATCGTCTGGTGCGCGGCCTCCGTAATGGTTCCGATCGCGGCGATCCGTCCGTCCCGAATGCCGATGTCGCCCTTGCGCCCGGGCTGTCCCGAGCCGTCCACGATCGTTCCGCCCTTGATGAGAACATCCAACATCGCTCACTCCTCCCCGGCCTTGCTGCGCCGTGTGTCCGATTGATCGAATTCTTTCCCTGGGTGTTGGCCCGTCCGCGCGCGAGCCTCCCCGCTAGGCAAAGCTCCACGCCCGCTCGGGCTTCGAGCCGTCCGTTCGCTCCTGGCATTGCACGTCGAACCAGATGGGCAGCAGGTGCTTCACGTAGAAGGCGCGGGTCACGTGGGCGCCGGTGACGAGGTCTTCGTATTCCTTGATCTGGACGCGCGGGTCGCGCTCGCGAAACTTCTTCGACTTCTCGAGCAGCTCGTCGACCTCGGCGCGGGTGTCGTAGAGGAGGCCGAGATGGTCATAGCCCGGACTCTGGAGATGTTTGTTCTGCTCGGTGACGAGGATGAATTGACTCGTGTCGGGATCGGTCCGCAGCAGGAGTCCGACCTGACCGAGGATCGGAACGTCCATCGAATCCCAGCCGAACAGCTCCTGATAGAAGCGGGCGATCTCCTGCCGCGACGCGGCGAGGCCACCGATGGGGAGTGTAAGCTCCATGTGGTTGAAGCGTGCCGGCATGCAGACCTCCGATCGTTCGCGTAGGCGGACGTGGCATCAAGATGGGTCGTGCGATGCTAGCAGGGGAAAACGCCCATGGACTACTCCGCCCGCAGCGCCTCGACCGGTTCGAGGCGAGCCGCACGGCGGGCTGGCCCCACCCCAGAGACGAGGCCCGCAACGACGCTCACGAGCAGGGCCGCGACCACGTAGCCGAAGGGGGCGACCGCCGGGAATTCGGGCAGGAGCCATCGCACGAGCCCGAGGATCAGCAGCCCGCCCGCAAGTCCCGCGAGACCGCCGAGGGTGGTCAGCAGGCTCGCTTCGACGAGGAAGAGATCCCGGACCTGATCCGCCGTCGCCCCGAGCGCCCGCAGGAGCCCGATCTCCGGAACCCGCTCGCCGACCGAGATCCACATCATCGTGAAGATCCCGATCGAGCCGACGAGCAGCGAGATGCCCGCGATGACCGCGACCCCGAGCGTCAGGACGTCCATTACGCGACCGAAGACCGAGAGCATCTCCGACTGCGACACGACCGTGAAATCTTCTTCGCCTCGGTGCCGGTCGATGAGGACGGCGCGCACGGCTTCGATCGCCCGATCGGTGAGCCCGTCGTGGGCGAAGGTGATGTGGATTTCCTGGAGCTCTTCGAGATTGAACAATCGCAGCGCGGTCGCGACCGGGATGTAGGCCGCGTCGTCGATGTCCATCCCGATCACGCGTCCGCGGGATTCCATGACCCCGATCACGCGCAGCCGCGTCCCGGCGATCCGAACGAATCGACCGAGCGCGTTGGCGTCGCCGAACAGCTCCTGCTTCAGCCGTGGGCCGAGCACGGCGACCGACGCCCCGCGCCGCGGATCCCCGCCCGGCAGGAACGCGCCCTGCGCAACCCCGAACTTGACCGTCGACGGAAACGCCGCGGTCGTCCCGTAGATCACGACGCTGCGCCCCCGCGCGTTTCCCTCGACCCGCGCCTGCCCCATCGCAATCGGCGCCACGGCGTCGAGAACCGCGATGCGTCCGAGCGCTTCGGCATCGTCGATCGTGAGCTTTTGATTCGTCCCGAAGAGCGCGCCGGGAACTCCATGGGTCTCCGTCTTACCGGGGCTGACCTGGAGCATGTTGGTTCCGAACTGGGCGAACTCGAAGACCATGTAACGCCGAGCGCCCTCGCCGAGGGAGGTCAGCAGGATCACGGCCGCGACACCGATCGCGATGCCCAGCATCGATAGAGCCGTCCGCAGGCGATGACCCTGGAGCGTCCCGAGCGAGAAGCGCAGAAGCTCGACCGGATCGATGCGCGGCATGGCGATCCTCCCCTTCCCCGTCAATGACCCTGCAGCGCCGCGACCGGATCGAGACCCGCCGCGCGCCAGGCCGGCCAGACCCCGAAGCCGACCCCGGTGATCAACGAGAGCGCCAGCACGGCGCCGATCGCCCAGGCGGGCGTGGCGATCGGGACCGCCGGATACAGCGATTGACCGACCGCGACGAGCGCGCTCCCGAGCACGAGTCCGGCGATGCCGCCGGCGACCGAGAGCAGCGCCGACTCGATCAGGAAGATCGCGAGGATCTGGCGTCGATTGGCCCCGATGGCCTTGAGTAGTCCGACCTCTTCGGTGCGCTCGGAAACAGAAACCAACATCACGTTCATGATCCCGATCCCCGCCACCGCGAGACTGATGGCGGCGATGCCGGCGACGGAGAGCGTCAGGATGCGCAGGATCGACGAGAGCGACGACATCACGGCGTCCTGGCTGATGCAGGTGAAATCCTCTTCGTCGTGGCGCGCCGTGAGCAGCTCGCGGACCTGCGCGATGACCCGCTTCTGCTCGGCGCGGGGCTGGAGATCGAGCATCAAGCGCGTCAACGAAGTCTTGTTGGCCAGCCGCATCACGCTCGCCACCGGCGCGAAGACCGTCTCGTCGATCTGCAGACCGAGCTGCGTCCCGCGCTCGGCGAGCACGCCGACGACGCGCATGCGCGAGCCGCTGATGCGCACCGTCTGGCCGAGCGGCGCCTCGGCGCCGAACAGCTCGCGGGCGACGGTATGGCCCAGCACGACGATGGCGGCGCCGCGCTCCATGTCGATCTCGGGAAGAAAGGTTCCGGAAGCGAGCTCGAGCTTCTGGATGCGCTCGAAGGCGGAGATCGTCCCCACGATCGGTACCTGCCGATTGCGCCCGCCGTGGCGGATCTTGCCGGTGCTCGCCGCGATCGGGACGACCGTGCGGACCGCAGGGATCCGCCGCCCGAGGAAGCGCGCGTCGGCGAGCGTCAGGTCGTTCGGAATGCCGCCGACACCGAGCGGGACCCCGCCCGTCGTCTCGTTGCGGCCGGGGGCGATGATGACGATCGAGCTCCCGAGGCTCGCGAACTGATCCGTGACATAACGCAGCGCCCCCTCGCCGATCGCCGTGAGGCAGGTGACGGCGACGACCCCGATCACGACCCCGACGAGGGAGAGGAGACTCCGGCGGCGATTCTGGACGAGCGCCTGACCCGCGAGTCGGAAGAGATCGGCGACGATCACGACGGCGCCCTACCGAAATCGAAGAGTCGATTCAGGTCGGTGACCTCGTCGCCGGCGACCCGCTTCGCGATCTCGCCGTCGCGCAGGACGAGCACGCGGTCAGCCCGCCGCGCGACGGCGGGATCGTGGGTCACGACGAGGAGCGTCTTGCCCTCGCGATGGAGCGCAGCGAGCACGTCGAGGACCTGGGCCCCGGAGCGCGAATCGAGATTGCCCGTCGGCTCGTCGGCGAGCAGCAGCTTTGGTCCCATGATCGTCGCGCGGGCGATCGCGACGCGTTGCTTCTGACCGCCGGAGAGCTCGCTCGGACGGTGGCCGGCGCGATCGGCCAGTCCGACCGCCTCGAGGGCATGGCTGGCGCGGTCCCGGCGCTCGCCGGGCGCGATGCCGGCGAAGAGGAGTGGCAGGGCCACGTTCTCGCGCGCCGTGAGTCGGGGAATCAGGTGGAACGATTGGAAGATGAAGCCGATCCGCCGCAGGCGGATCTCGGCCAGCGCCTCGTCGGAGAGTCCAGCGACGTCCTCGCCATCGAGGAGATAACGGCCGCGGGACGGCGAGTCGAGGCAGCCGATCAGATTGAGGAGCGTGCTCTTCCCGGAGCCCGACGGGCCCATGATCGCGACGTGCTCCCCGTCCGCGATCTCCTCGTTGACCGCGCGCAGCGCGTGGAGCTCGTGGTCGCCCATCGAATAGGTCCGCCAGAGATCCTCGACGCGGATCACCGCGCCGCCTCCGACTCCGCATCCGCATCCGCCGACACGGCCCGCGCCCCGGCCACGATCTGCTTGTCGTCGAGCGACACGACGATCTGCTCCCCCGGCTCGACCCCCGAAAGGACCTCGGCGTACTGCCAGTTGCGGAGACCGAGCTCGACCTCCCGTTCGACGAGCCGTCCGGCCTCGAGGACCAGGACCCGCTCGGATTTGAGCAGCGCCGAGGTCGGAACCCGGACGACGTCGGCTCGCGTCTCGAGAATGACCTCCGCATCGGCTGACGTGCCGGGCAGGAGCGAAGCCGAGATCTCCGCATCATCGAGGACGACCTCGATCTCGAGCGTGCGATTCTGCGCCTCGGTGTCGAGCACGTAGGGCGCGACCCGGACCACGCGTCCGGGAAAGCTCTTTCCGGGGCGGGAATCGACGGCGACCTTGGCCTCGAGCCCCGTTCGAACCGCCCCCCCGTCGACCTCGTCCATCGGGGCACTGATGTAGATCGAGGTCGGATCGATCAGATCGATGACCGGCGGCGAAGTCAGCAGAGGCGGTGACGGGGTCACCCATTCGCCGACCTCGACGTTCACCTCGGCCACCACCCCGTCGAAGGGCGCGACGATCGACGTCTTGGCGAGCTCGGACTCCGCCGCGCGCAGATTCGCCCGAGCCTGGGCGAGCTCCGCCTTCGCCCCCTCGCAGGCGACCCGCGCCGAGTCGAACGCATACTGCAACGCGTCGAGACGATCCTCGGACGCGACGTTCTGCTCCGCCAGTCGCCGCGTCCGCTCGAGCTCCCGGCGAGCCCGGTCCCGGCGCAGGCATGCGTCCTCGAGGCGCGCCGCCGAGACAGGAACCCCTTCCTTCACCTGCTCGAGCTTCGCGCGCAGGCTCTCCTCTGCGAGCCGGACGAGGAGGTCGCCCGCCTTCACTCGGTCCCCTTCGCGATGGCCGATCTCGACGACGCGGCCCCCGATTTCGGCCGCGATGCGCGAGCGGCGCCTCGCCTCGACAGTGCCGGCCTTGGAGTTGGTGAGCGTCGACTGGACCGTTCCCCGCTCGACCTCCGCGATACGGACTTCAATCGGATCGGGTGCGAATACCGTCATTCGGAGAACGAAGACCAGGGCGACGAGTCCGAACAGCGCAATCAGGTAAATGGACTTGCGGGAGAGGCCGGAATCGGCGGGCATGCAGCGGTTCCCATCTCGACTCTGATGCCACCCGAAGGAGTCCGCGAGTCAATGGAGCGATCGGTTTGGAGTCCTCTGGGCGCGCGGGAGCGATTCTATAACATCGACCGCATGACGACCCATCCCGTGCCGGCCGCATCCATCGTTTCCTCCCCGCGCGCTTCACGGTCGCGTAAGCCGGCCGCGGCCTTGCTCGCCGCCGCGACGTTCTTCGGCCTTGCGTCGCTTGCCGAGGCGAAGGGCGAGCGCTGCTACGACTACGACCCCGAGCGCAACGTCTACTGGGGCGACCTGCACGTCCACACCGCCTACTCGATGGACGCGTACATGTTCGACACTCGGGTGACCCCTGCCGCTGCCTATCGCTTCGCCCGTGGTGAAGAGGTGAAGATCGGTCCCCTCGACGAGAAGAACCGCGCGACCCTCCCGTTCCGCATCGACCGCCCCCTCGACTTCGCCGCCGTGACCGATCATTCCGAAGCCCTCGGCGGCGTGAAGGCCTGCACCGACCCGCAGCATCCCCTCTACGCGGGACCCGTATGTACGGATTATCGCAAGCCTCTCTCCGCGACCACCGTCGGCGAGACGGCAACGGAGATCGGCCGCCGCATCGCGAGCCTGCGATCGGAAGCCCTTTGCGGAAAAGGGGGCGAGCTCTGTCGCGAGCCCGCCCTCGCCGCCTGGCAGGACATCCAGCGCGCCGCCGCAAAATTCGACGACAAGGGTCCCGCCTGCAGCTTCACGACCTTCGTCGGCTACGAGCATACGAACACGACCGACCTGACGAAAATCCATCGCAACGTGATCTTCCGCAACGACAAGGTCCCGACCCGGCCCATCACTGCCGCCGACGAGATCGATCCCCTGCGCCTCTGGCAGGCCCTCGAGCGCGACTGCAAGCAGGGCATCGAAGGCTGCGACGTCCTCGCCATCCCCCACAACCCGAATCTCAGCAATGGCCAGATCTTCACGATCGAGTATCCCGAGGGCGCGACCCTCGAGGACCAGGCACGTTATGCGGCCCTGCGCGCGCGCATGGAGCCCGTGACCGAGATGATGCAGATCAAGGGCGAGTCCGAGTGCCGCGCGGGCCTCTGGAAGGTGATGGGCTCCGACGAGGACTGCGATTTCGAGAAGTACCGCGCCCTCCACAAGGCCCCGGACTGCGAGGACGGAAAGGGCTGGGGCGCGCTCGGCGGCAAGGGCTGCGAGTCGCGACTCGACTTCTCCCGTTATGCCTTGATCGAGGGGCTTCGGGAGGCGGATCGGATCGGGGTGAACCCGTACGCCTTCGGCCAGATCGCCTCGACCGACATCCACACGGGAACCCCCGGCGCGACTGCCGAGTGGCAGACCGCCACGTTCGACGCCCGCGTCCCGAGCCCGGGCTACAACCTCGGCGGCCTCGCCGCGGTCTGGGCCGAGGAAAATACTCGGGAGGCCCTCTTCGAGGCTCTGCGCCGGCGCGAGGTCTACGGCACGAGCGGCCCGCGCATGACGATTCGCCTGTTCGGCGGATGGGATTTCCCGGAAGACCTCTGCACATCCGGTCAGCTCGTCAGCCAGGGCTATGCGAAGGGCGTTCCGATGGGCGGCGATCTGCCGGCTCGGGTGGCGGACCCGAAATCGAGCGGACCCCGATTCGTCCTGTCGGCCATGCGCGACGCCGGGACTTCCGAACATCCCGGTGGGATGCTCCAGCGGATCCAGATCGTGAAGGGCTGGGCGGATGCCGACGGCACGTTCCATCAACAGGTCGTCGACGTGGCGGGAAGTCGCGACAACGGCGCATCGGTGGATCCGGCGACGTGTGAGCCGAAGGGTCCGGGCGCGAACCAGCTCTGTGCGGTCTGGACGGATCCCGATTTCGACCCGGGTCGGCGAGCCGTCTACTACGCCCGCGTCTTCGAGAACCCGAGCTGTCGCTTCTCGACGCGCATCTGCAATGGCCTCGAGGACGACGCGCGCCCTGCCTACTGCGACGATCCGAACTTCCCGAAGACGATCCAGGAGCGCGCCTGGACCTCGCCGATCTGGTTCACCCCGACGAAATAGCACCACCTCCCGCGAGCGACCGGGAGGATCCACTCGCGCGTGGCGGCTGCTCCAACGGGAGGCGCCGCCACGCGAGCGAGCCGACTACGCGCCCATCTTGAAGCCGCAGAACTTGTTCCCGTCGAGATCGCGGAAGTAGGCGCCGTAGAACCCGGGGCCGCGTTGACCCGGTGCCCCTTCGTCCTTCGCCCCGAGCGCCAGCGCCTTCGCGTGGAGCTTCTTGACGGCTTCCTCGGTTTCCATGTTGAGGGCGACCATCACGCCGTTGCCCGGCGTCGCCTTCTGCTTGTCGAAGGGCGTGCAGAGGGCGAGAATCCCGTTGCCGAAGGACTTGCCGTACATGACCATGCGTTCGCTGTTCATGAGCTGCTTGGCGCCGAACTCACCGAGGAGCGCGTCGAAGAACGCGCTCGCGCGGGGCAGATCGTTCGTACCGAGGGTCGTGTATCCCACCATTTGATTTTCTCCTTGTTCGTGAGTCGGGCGCGCTCGAGTAGGCGCGCGCCGACTCTAGCGGATCGAGGTCCAGCACGACCCGAGTTCGGTTATCGTGACGGCGCCCCGAGAGCGATCGTCCGGGGTCGGAGGGGCCATGGATCAGGAGCGGGCGTCGGTCTCGGAGCACGAAGCGAGCGACGGCATCGAACGTCGAGGTTTTCTGCAGGCCCTCGGAGCTCTCGCCGTCCTGCCCTTCGCCGGCTGTGCGGCGGGATCCTCGGCGAAGGTCTCTCCCGCAAATGCGGTCTCGGTGGAATTCGGCGAGGCCGGTCGCGCCTTCGACGACCTGCTCGCGAGCCTCGCCCGCATCCGCGACGGATCGCTGACCGAGGCCCTCCAGATCACGAGCGCCCAGGACGTCGCCGAGGGCCATCGACATCTCGTACACGTGCTCGCGCAAGCCTTGCTGGTCGAGCTCGAGTCGACCCCCACCCATCCCCTCGCCCAGCACCAGGTCTCGCCCGTCCGCAAGAGCAATGGCGACAACGCAGACGCCATCTACTACTCGACCCCGCTCGCCCCCGGCCGCCGCTATCGCCTGCGCTCCAACCGAGCCGGGGCGGTCTACACGTCGGTGACGGTCGAAGCCGGCGGAGCACCCGGAGGTTATGCCGGCCGCATCGCCGGCGTCATCAACGACACCCAGATCGAGATCACCGCCGACGGGCGGTTCGAGATCCTCCTCGGCGGTCCGCCGCGACCCACCAACTGGATCGCGCTACCCGACGACGTGTCGCGCATCAGCACGCGGCACTACTTCGAGAATCTCCGCTCCGCCGCGACCGACCCGCTGCTCCACGTCCCGATGGAGATCGAATGCCTCGACGCCCAGCCGCCGCCGCCCCACCCCGACGACGCCTCGATCGCGGCCGCGCTACGCCGCGTCGAAACCTACGTCCGGACGCGAACCCTCGAGATGCCGCGACCCGAGAAGATGCCCGCCTGGGTGTCGACGACGCCCAACGCATTCGGCCCGCCGCAGAAGCCCGGAAACCTTGCCTATGCCGCCGCGGACGCCGCGTATGCGATGGCGCCCTACTCGATCGGTCCGGACGAAGCCCTCGTCCTGCGAGGCCGACTTCCGGCCTGCCGCTTCGCGAACGTGATGCTCTGGAACCGCTTCCTGCAGAGCTACGACTACATGAATCGCCGCATCTCGCTGAATCGCCGCCAGATCCAATTCGAGCCCGATGGGAGCTACCGGATCGTGATCGCGCATCGCGATCCCGGCGTGCCCAACTGGCTCGACTGCGAGGGCCGAACCACGGGCCAGATCTACTGGCGGATCATGCTGCCCGAGGCGACGGTCGAGACGCCGAGCGCCGAGTTGGTTTCGCTTGCATCGCTCGCAGCGGGACGGGCCTCTGCCGTTCGCCATGGAGACGTTTGATGCGGAGGGGGATCGGCATCCGCCTGGCCATCGTCGCTCTCTGCGGAGCAATGCTCGCGTGTACGTCGGCGCCGCCCGCTCCCGAAAAGCCGGCGGAGCCGCCGCCGATCGCTGCCGGCAAGGCCGGATCGCATCCCGTCGTATTCAGGAAGGCCTTGTTCCGGATCCCGGCCGGGACCCCTCTCTCCGTCGGTCGCCTTCGTGGGCGCGTCATCGAGGAGCGCACCTGGGACGGCGCTCTCGAGGAATCCCAGACCTTCAACGTCTCGGCGACCGACGAGCTGCGGCGCCTGGGCTACGACATCAAGGACTCGAGCGACGCCGTCTTCACACCCGGCTCGACCGCGGAAGCGCGCTACCAGATCGCCGCGATCATCCACGCCTTGAGCGTCGAGTTCGAGGTCAAGCCCGACCCCGCGACCTACGGCCGGACATTCGTGAACGTCTCGAGCGAGGCGACGATGCAGATCGAGTTCCAGATCTTCGACTCGGTCGTGAAGCAGATGGTTGGAAAGAAGCGGGTCGAGGGATATGCCATCGAGCACGGACGCCCCGGCGCGCCGATGCCGAAGGCCTTCGTCGCCGGGCTCCGGCGCGCCCTCGCGGACTCCGCCTTCGTCGCGCCGCTCCTGAAGCAGGCACCGGGGTCGATCGCAGGGCGAGCCCTCGCGCGGGATCCGATCGAGGTCGAGCGCTGCACGAGCACGAGCCTGAAGCTCCCCTCGGATCTGCCGGCGGCCCAGGACGCGGTCGTGGTCGTGGTGGTCGGCTCGAGCAGTGGAACGGGAACCGTCGTCTCGCCGGATGGCTACGTGCTCACGGCCGCCCACGTCGTCGGGACCCAACCGAATGCGCTCCTGCGCTTCAACTCGGGCCTCGAGCTCCCGGCCGAGGTGATCCGGATCGACAATGGTCGAGATGCGGCGCTCCTCAAGGTTCCGGGCCGGGGCCATGCTTGTGTCCGAACCGAGGCGACGGCCGTCGGGGTGGGAACCGAGATCTGGGCGATCGGAAATCCGATCGCTGAAGAGCTCGCCCGCTCGGTGACGCGCGGCGTGGCCAGCGGGAATCGGACGATCCAGGACCGCGACTACCTGCAGACCGACGCTGCAGTCAACCCGGGCAACAGCGGTGGCCCGCTGCTCGACGCCGCGGGCCGATTGCGCGGCATCGTCGTCGTCAAGCTCGAGGGATCGGGTATCGAGGGACTCGCCTTCGCCGTGCCCATCTCCGACGCGGAGAGCTCTCTCGGAATCGCGTGGAAATGATCGATCGGGGCGTGCTCTCGACTAACGCGCGAGATGCGGGGCCGCGCGACCGGCGATGAGGGGTAAATCGAGATAGGTCTTGATTCCCGGCTCCGCCCGGCAGACATACGGCACGGCGCTGACGCAGTGCATCGCCGTCGCCACGATGCCGTTGTTGCGCTCGAGACCCGATGCGATGGACTCGGGGTGCCAGCCGTGAAAGGTCAGAACGGTCTTCGGATCGCCCGTGATCTCGACCTCGAAACGCTCGCCCTCGGGTCCAAAGGTCCAGGAGATGGCCGGATCTCCCCCAGGAACGGGCGCGAGATTCCGGTCGCCCATGAACCAGTTGACGGCCGCGGTCACGACCGGCTCCCCGCGCACCAGGCCCTGCCAAACGAAGCGCTGGGCCGCGACGTGGCCCGGAGCGATCGTCCCGATCGGAGAGTCGATCGGCGCCGTCGCGACGGCGATCTCGTGGATCGCGCGCTTCTCGGGATCGAGCGCGAAGCCGAGCGTGTCGGCGACCATGTCGATCGATTGCATGAAGCCGCCGCCGAGGAACTTCAGCATCGGGCTCTTCTTAGCGACGAGGGGATCCTTGCCGAAGAGCATGATTTCGTGAACGACCTGGGGCGCCGAGTAGGTCCGGATGTCGGAGAACTCCTCGGCGCGAACGTGGGTGATCGCGCGGGAGAGGCCGGACACCATCAGCGGGAAGCGCTCGGTGATGCCACCGGGATGGATTCCGGTGCCGTGAAGAGTCGAGCCGCCCTCCCGGCAAGCCGCCTCGACCTCGCGCACGTCGATTCGCTTCGGGTAGATCCAGCCGAGCGGGGTCACGACGTCGATTCCGGCACGGAGGATCCGTACCAAGATCTTGGGATCTGCCATCAACGGGCTGTAGATCACGCAGTCGGCCTCGAGGCGTAGGAGCGCATCCACGTCGCGGGTCGCGCGAACGCCGATCGGGGGGCGGCCTACGAGCGTGCCGACGTCTTCGCCTTCCTTCGCTGCGCCGTGGACCCAGCAGCCTACGAGCTCGAGCTCGGGATGGTCGAGGACCCCTTCGATCGCGGCGCGTCCAACGCCGCCTGTCGCCCACTGGATCACCCGCCACGTCATCGATTCCCCCTAACGCCCGCGAAAGACGGGCTTGCGCTTCTCGAAGAACGCCTTGCCGGCCTCGCGGAAATCGTCGGTGTTGCAGGAGAGGAGCTCGATCGCGATACCCGAATCCATCACGAGATTCAGGCTCTGGCGGACGTGCTGATTCAGGACCTGTTTCGTCCAGCGCAGGGCGATCGGCGGCGCCGCGGCGAGCTTCTTCGCATGCGCGATCGCCCGATCCATCAGCTCGGCGACCGGGACGCAGTGGTTCACCAGGCCCATCTCCGCCGCGCGAGGGCCCGGGATGAGCTCGCTCCCGAGCAGCATCTCCTTCGCGCGATGGGGCCCCACCAGCAGCGGCCAGATCACGGCCCCGCCGTCGCCCGCGACCATGCCCATGCCGACGTGGGTATCGCCGATCTTCGCGTCGTCCGCTGCGTAGATGATGTCGCACAACAGCGCGAGCGTGGCCCCGAGTCCGGCCGCCACCCCCTGCACCGCCGCGACGACCGGCGCCTCGCAGTTCACCATCTCCATCACGAGTCGCCGTGACGGGCGGATCATGTCGAAGGGCGTCGGATCCTTCGGGTAGAAGTCGACGAGGTCGCCACCGGCACAGAAGCCCTTCCCCTCCCCCGCGAGCACGATCGCCCCCACGTCGGGATCCGTGCCGAGGGGATGCCAGATCTCCTCGAGACCGCGGTGCATCGCGAGATTGACGGCGTTGCGTTTTTCGGGGCGGTTCATGCGCACGATCGCGATCCGATCGACGATCTCGATCTTGAGGTGGTGCTCGGCGGCGAATTGCGAGTAGTCCAAGTCTCGGGTCCTTCTCTCTCAGGCGGTGGAATTCTTCGCGAGCGCCGCGACGCGTTCGGCCCGGAGCGCCGCGCGGCGGACCTTTCCCGCATCGTCCTTCAACGTGTCCCAGACGAACTCGAAGCTGCGGGGAACCTTGTAGCGCACGAGCCGCTCCTCGACGTGGCGTCGGAGCTCGGCTTCGGGAACCGGCTTCGCGACGTGCACGATCGCGTGGACCACGGCCCCGAGCTCCTCGTCCGGCAGCCCGATCACGGCGCAGGCGAGCACGTCCGGGTGGGACTCGATCGCGCCCTCGACCTCGGCGGGATAGATGTTTGCGCCGCCGGTGATGACGAGGTCGGTGCGCCGGTCGACGAGATAGAGGAATCCGTCTTCGTCGAGGTAGCCCATGTCGCCGAGCGTCTCCCAGCCATCGGCGAGGCGCCGGGGCTCGGCCCCGAGATAGTGATAGGTCGAGCCGGGTCCTCCAGGCGGCATGCCGTAGACATCGCCGACCTGACCCGGCGCGAGGGTCTCGCCCGAGGGCCCGACGATCTTGATCTTCCGCCCCTCGCTGACGCGTCCGACGGAGCCCGGACGCGCGAGCCATTCCCGCCCGGAGATGAGCGTCCCGACGATCCGCTCGCTCCCGCCATAGGCCTCCCAGACCCGGTCCGCCCCGATCCACTCGATCCACTCGCGACGGAGCCACTCGGGCAGAAAGGCGCTGCTCGAAACGACGCGTTGCAGGGACGAGAGATCGAAGCGAGCGCGGTCTTCCGGCGAGAGCTTCCAGATCCGGACCATCATCGTCGGGACGAAGATGGCGAGGGCGAGGCGGTGCTCCTCGATCAGACGCAGCGATTCCTCGGCCTCGAAGCGCGTCATCGCGACGACCTTGCCGCCGCCGAGCAGCACGGAGAGGCAATTGATGAGCGGAGCCGAGTGGTAGAGCGGGCCGGGGACGAGGATGCTCGTGCCGGGGGCCTGGTCGTGGTAGCGGGCCTCCGGATCGGACTCGCCGGGGATGTGATCGACGACGACCTTGGGGCGCCCCGTCGATCCGCCGGAGCAGATGGCCATGCGGTAGCGCGACACGCGGTCGGGGAGCGGCTCGTCCGATTCGCCCGAAGCATCGAAGCCCGAGTCGAGTACGACCGGCGCCTTCGAAGCGCCGCCCGGCGAGCTCTGCCCGCCCGGAACCTCCGAGGCGGGAATCCCGACGACCAGGCGCGGGACGACCAGGGCGAGGATGGCATCGCGTTCGTGACGCGGGAGTCGCGGAGAGACCGGTTGTGGAGTCGCCCCGAGCTTCCAGCACGCGAAGAGCGCCTCGACGAACTCGCGGCCGTTGGGCAACGCAAGGGTCACGAAGTCGCCCGCGACGACGCCCTGCTTCGCGAAGAGTCGCGCGAGGCGATTCGCGGCGCGCTCGAGCTCGGCATAGCTCGTCCGCTCGCCTTCGTGGATGAGGGCCGGGGCATCCGGCTGGCGCTGGGCGTTGCGCGTCAGGACTCGACCGTACGAAACGAGGGGCATCGGAACTCCGGAGCTAGGCCGCCACGACGGTATGCGAGAGGAGATCCTTCTCGACGACACCGTCCTTGAGAACCAGTGCGACGTTGTCGGGATTGCGGAACAGCGAGACGTCCGAAGTCGGATCACCGGCGACGACGATCAGGTCAGCGAGCTTGCCCTTCTCGATCGTGCCGAGATCCTGGCCGCGCTTCTTCATGGCTTCGGCGCCGTTGGCGGTCCCCCAGCGCAGGACCTCGAGGGGCGGGACGCCGTGCTTGACGTAGACCTCCATCTCGGATGCGTAATCACCGTGGGGCATCATCGCGAAGCCGTAGTCGTCTCCCAGCACGAGCCGCACGCCGGCGGCGCGCATCTTCGGCAGCATCGAGATCGTGTAGTCGAAATCGCGGCGGACGGCCTCGAGACGCTCGACCGTCCGCGCGCGGGACTCGGGGAAGCCGTTCCCGATCGGGAAGTTTCCGTTCGCGTAGTCCCAGCTCTCGGCGAACCCCAGAAACCGCTCGGACCACAGGAAGGACGGCGTGATCGTCGCGTCGGCCTCGAGCACCGCCTCGATCCCCTGTTCGTCGATCTTGTCCGCATGATCGATGATGTCGAAGCCCGCCCGCGCACACTCGAGAACACCGGTCCGGCTCGGCGCGTGAGCGCGGATCAGGGCATTGCGGCCGTGGGCCGTCTCGGCGGCGGCCTGGATCTCTGCGCGCGTGTAGTAGTCGAACTCCGGGATCGGCTGGCTGCCGTGACCGTCGGAGATCGCGAGCTTCACGATCTCGCAGCCGCGCCCCACCTCTTCGCGGATCGCCTCCCGAATCGCCTCGACACCGTTGGCGACCCGGATCAGGCCGTGATTCGCGACGCCCATGAACCAGGCGCGATTGCTCCCGTCGGCCGAGTCGCCCGAGGCCATGATCTCCCGCGTACACGGAAGCACCCGCGGCCCCTTCGTCAGACCGAGCAGGATCGCCTCCTTGAGACACACGTCGAGCAGGTCGCCGTTGCTCGAGCCGATGATGCTCGTGACCCCGAACTCGAGGGCGATCTGGGCGTTCTTCGCCGCCACCATGCCGAGGTAGGCCGCGGGCATGTTGAGCCCGAGGTACGGCGAGGGATTGCCCGCGTCGGGACCGAATCCCGTGTGGAAATGGGACTGCACCATCCCCGGCATCAGGGTCTTCTCGGTCAGGTCGTAGACCTTGTCGCCCGGGCGCTCCTTCACGCGGCCGGCGTCGGCCTGGACGATGCGATTGCCCTCGACGATCACGGTCGTGCCGGCGGGCGCGAGCTCTCTCCCGTTGAAGACCTGGGCATTCCTGAAGACCGTGCGACTCATGGGCGAAGCGCTCCTTCGATCGACCGGGCCGGGCGCACGCGCCGTCGACCGGTCTGAAAGCCGCCCCACTCTATCACGCAGCCGCCGCGGCCTGCGACGCAGCCCCGACCGCCGACGAGGACCCACCGAGCGCAGGCCCCGCCCCGCCCCGCCCGTGCGCGCGCCTCGATGCCACATCCCCTGCAGGCCGTTACATTTCGTCCGGGGCATGGATGAAGGGCGGCCTTGCGCTTGGTCGAGCGTGCCCCGTCGACTCTTGCCCCGCTAGACAGAACGGAGTCCCGCCATGGCAATCGCCCCCGAAGACTTGATCCTGATCAGCGTCGACGACCACATCTGCGAGCCCGCCGACATCTTCGAGGGAAGACTCCCGAAGAAATACGCTGCCGAAGCGCCCTTCGTCTCCGAGGACGCGAACGGACGCCAGCAATGGTGGTACCAGGGAAAGCCCGGCCGCAACCTCGGTCTCAACGCCGCCGCCGGCAAGCCGCGCGAGTACTACAACACCGACGCCCACCGCTACGACGAGATGCGCCGCGGATGCTGGGACGTAAACGAGCGCGTCCGCGACATGTCGGCGGGCGGCATCCTCGCGGGCCTGAACTTCCCGAACTTCACGGGCTTCGCCGGCCAGGTGCTCAACCAGGGTCCCGACCCCGACATGAACGTCGCGATGATCCAGGCCTACAACGACTGGCACATCGACGGCTGGTGCGGTGCCCATCCCGGCCGCTTCATCCCCTGCGGCATCCTGCCGTTATTCGATGCCAAGCGCGCCGCCGAGGAAATCCACCGCCTCGCCAAGAAGGGCTGCCACGCGGTCACCTTCTCCGAGAACCCCGAAGCCCTCGACATGCCCTCGATCCATTCGGGCAAGTGGGACGACCTCTTCAGCGCTTGCAGCGACGAGGGCACCGTCCTCTGCTGCCACATCGGCTCGTCGTCGAAGAGCTCGGCCACCTCGAAGGACGCCCCGCCCTCGGTCCCGATGACCCTCTCCTCCGCGATGGCGATCTTCACGCTGGGCGATCTCATCTGGAACGACATCTGGTGGCGCTTCCCGGAGCTCAAGTTCTCGTTGACCGAAGGCGACGTCGGCTGGATCCCGTATTTCCTCTGGCGCGCCGAGCACGTCCAGCGCCGCCACTCCGGCTGGACGGGCCACAAATTCCCGAACGGCACCGGTCCGACGGACGTCTTCCTGAAGCACGTGCTCTGCTGCTTCATCTCCGATCCGATCGGCATCGAGCTGATCGATCATTTCAACGTCGACAATCTCTGCTGGGAATCCGACTTCCCGCACAGCGACACGAACTGGCCGAACGCGCCCGAAGAGCTTTCACAGCTCCTCGGCCAGCTCCCGAACGAGACGGTCGCCAAGATCACCCACCAGAACGCGATGAAACATTTCCAGTTCGATCCATTCAAGCATCGAAGCAAGGAGAAGTGTCGCGTCGGCGCGCTGCGCGCCGAGGCGCCGGACGTCGACGTGGTCACGCGAGTCGGCCGCATGGCCGACCAGCGGGACGTCGAGCATTTCAAGAATCTGGCGCGCGGGGCGGGAACGGTTTCGGGGAAGTAGACGCGCGACGGCCGCCTACTACTGGAACTTCGCCTGGTCCGTCACGATCGGCATCACGGTCCAGGCACCCTCGGGCGTACGGTGGAAGACCCCGTGCACGAGGCTTCCTCCGTCGACGAGCATCATCGTACCCGGGACCCAGCTCTCGAGAGCCTGGTGCTTCGTCGGTCATCCCCACCCACCTCGCGCTGCGACCCGATCTGCGCCCGATCGCCTTCAGCCCGCGATGGAGCACCTTCAGTCCTCGATCGAGAGTGCCCGGTTCGGGCAATACTTGACCGCCGCCTGAATCTTGGCTCGGAGCGACTCGTCGGGCGAGGCCTCGATCAGCTCGGCATGGTCGTAGCGGCCGGGCTCCGAGACGATTCGAAAGACCTCCGGTGCCTCCTCGATGCAGACTCCGTGGCCCTGACAGAGCTGCAGATCGATCTTGATGCGCATGGCCCCCTCCCCGAACGCCGCGCCGCCTAGCGCCGCCGCCGATAGCGAACCCGACACGGATCCGACGGGCGCAGGATCAGCGACGGCATGACGTCCGTGATGTCCTCCGGCGGCCCCACGAGCTCGAAGTCGTAACGCGAGAGCATCGCGCACATGACCGACTTGATCTGCAGGATCGCGAAAGCATTGCCGACACATTTGCGCATGCCGCCCCCGAACGGGATGAACGCGAACGGATTGTCCGGAAGCTTGCGGTGCGGGTCGAATCGCTCGGGATCCGGGAAGACCTCGGGAACTCGGTGGGCCACGTAGGGGGAGCAGACGACCGTATCCCCGACCCGGAACGTGTAGTCCTTGAACGTGAAGGGCTGCATGACCTGGCGTGCCAACACGCAGAGCGGAGGATGCATCCGGAGAGTCTCGAAGATGAAGCTCTCGAGCTTCGGGATCTCGCGCAGGGACGCGTACGAGAGATCGCCGTCACTTTTGTAGATCCCGTCGACCTCGGCCATCAGCTCTGCCGCGTACTGCGGGTTGCGGGCGAACTCGACGAGGGTCCATGACGAGGTATTCGAGCTCGTATGGAAGCCGCCGAACATGATCCAGACAACCATACCGGGGATCAGATCCTCCGCGAGCTTCGATCCGTCGTCGTAGGTCGAGGTCATGAACGTATCGATCATGTCGTTGTATTGCCGACCGGTCCGGCGTCGCTCTCGAACTTCGTCGAGAACGAGCTCCTGCAGCCGAGCCCTTGCGCGATCACGCCGCTTCAGGATGTCTCCCGACCCGTACGGATCGAGCATCGCCTCGGGCGAAACCGCGCTCTCGAGCTCGTGGTAGAGCGCACCGAACTCGTCCGTCAGCTTCGCGCGGAAATCGCTTCCCATCAGCGAATGTGTCGAGGTTCGCAGTACCAGGGCCTGGAAGACCTCGAGCACGTCGATCTCGCCCGAGTCGCCCCAATCCGCGATCCAGTCCTCGACCTCCTTGGCGATGATGTCGGCATAACCCTTCATCTTCGCGGCGCGCATCGCCGTCGCCATCAGCTTCGTCTGCTGGCGCTCCACCTCGAACGTCGCCCCGTACTGGATCCCCTCCCCGAAGACCGGGACCATGTACTGATAGGCGGCCGCCGCCGACAACACCGTCGGGTCCGGCGCCCGGAAGACCGCCTCCTGCGCCGCCGGCCCCGTCATCAGGATGTTGCGTTGGCCCGCGAGATCGAAGGCCGCCACCTCGCCGCACTCCTTATACGCGCGCAGCAGGAAGAACGCGGGATGGCCCATGAATTCCTCGAAATGGCCCGTCTCCGGCTTTGTACCGGAAACCATCTTCGGCTCGAGCTGGGTCGTCGGATCGGACATCGGGGGACTCCTTCGAAGGGGAGGATCGGAAGAAGATTTCGAATTCCAGCTTGACCGATTTAGTTGACCACGTCAATCTTCTCAAAACCAGCCGAAAGAGGGGACCCGCCGAGTCCATGTCCAGGCAGAAGAATCTCCTCCGGATCGAGGCCGCGATGGTCGAGCTCGGCCGCATGACCCGGAGCGGGCGCGCAGACCGCCTGCGCTGCGAGCGGGCGGGCGTCGAAGTGACCGGTGCGGCGCAGCGCCTCATCTACTACCTGATGGAGAACGGCCCGATGCGCCTCTCGGAGCTGGCGCGCCGGACAGAGACGGACCCGGGCATCCTGACGCGCCAGGTCAACGGCCTCGAGAAGCAGGGCATCGTCGAACGGCGGCCGGACCCGACTGATCGCCGTGCGATGACCGTCCACATGCTGCCTCGGGGTCGGCGCATCGCCCTGCGCCTGCGCGAGGTCCAGGACGAGGTCCTCGGCAGCCAGCTCGCCGGCTGGACCGCGGGCGACCTCGACCAGGCTGCCGGACTGATGGAGCAGCTGATCCGGGACATCCGCCCGAAATGGGAAGGGGAGACGGCGGAAGGTCCGGAGTGAGGATTCGGCAGCATCCGCGCAGAGTGAAAGACGGTCGCATTCTCGACGATGTCGCCTCGGAGTCGACATGCGATTCGGTAGGGCCTCACGATGATCTCGCGGAGATCGGATAGACCGAACTCGGGGACCATGCGCCCGGATTCCGGGAACTGAACCAGCCGCTCCGGTCCCGTCAGGACCCGCATCACTACCAGGTCTGCGTACACGACTGAGTTTCGCTCAATCTCGTCGTGACTTGTCTGAAGATCCTCGATCGATCGGCTCGCCCAGAGGAGGCGGCTCACGCTCGGAAGCGTCGCTTCACTTCCTCGTGCGGCATTGACTCTCCCGCATCAAGTTGAGAAAGACCCTCTTCCACCTTCGCGATGAATACGATCGTTTCGATTGCATCATCTGCAGTCGCATCGGCCGGCAAATTCCGAACGGCTCCGAGAATTCTTTCCTTGGTCGTCGTCTGTATCACCATGACTGAAAAACTAACCTTCAGCAGGCAATCCGTCGATTCCATTCACCGCCTATGGCATTCCCTCGACGAAAGCTCGATACCGATCGGAGAAATGGCGCGTCACTAGAGCATTGGCAGTCGAGATCACTCGTCGCTGAAGTAGTCAGAATCGATCCGCTTGATTTCGAAGACGTTCTTCGCGGTCACCCCCAGATTCAGATCGATCATGTAGTCCGCGAGCTCGCGCCCATCGATCAATACAACTCGTGGGTCGATATGCGACACGTAGTCCTTCGCCTCCGAAGAGAAGGTCCCCGTCGTCAGGAATACGCCCTTTCTGGCGCGCTTTCCATGGAGCGCTCCAACAAATTTTTGGATCTCTGGGCGCCCAACCGTTCCCTGCCACCGCTTGGCCTGGATGTAGATCGTCTCGAGCCCGAGCCGATCCTCACTGATGATTCCGTCGATCCCTTCATCACCCGAGGAACCGATCGCGCGCCCGGCCTCCGATCGGTTCCGCCCGTACCCCATCTTGAGCAACAACTCGACGACCAAACTCTCGAAGAACTGGGGAGTACTTTCTTTGACACGCGTAAGTAGATCAGCCGCAAGCTTGGCCCGAAGGCTTTCATAGGCCTGCTCCAGCTGCTCCTCCGGCGTCGCGACGATCTGAACGTCGGCATCGGCCCCTTGAAGGGCGGCCCCATCGGATGACCGGCGCGACGCACCGCGAAACTCGCGAAAGCCTTCGTAGCGATCGAGGAGCGCAAGATCGATCCGATCGGGTCGCTCCGCGAGCAATGCCCGCCCTGCCTCCGTCACCCGAAAGTATCCGCGACGAGTAGAGGCCAACAGTCCCGCCCGATCGAGATGCACCTTTGCCCAAGCGATACGATTGTCGAAGCGGCGCTGCTTCCCGCTCGGAAGCATCTCATTGCGCTCCTCGGGACTCAATTCGAACTGAGCGGCGATGATTTCTCTCATGGCGGAAAGCGAATGTTCTTGTCCGTCGCTGGCGACCACCAGAACCGGTAGCAAGAACGCTTGAAATCCGGGAACCGTCATCGAGTCACCATGCCCACGACCAGCCATCAGTCGATCGATACGTCGTAGAATTGGACGCGCCAACTTCCGTCGCCGACGCTCTCGACGCCGCAAAATACGACGCGGTGGACCTCGGGTTTCGTCACGCAGCCCCGAAGTCGAGCACCGACCGCGCCACCGTCCCCGACTTCATCAGCGCGAACGCGCGATTCACGTCCTCGAGTCCCATCCGCTGCGACACGAGGTTCGACAGATCCAGCCGGCCCGCGAGGAAGAGGTCGACGAGCTTCGGCATGTGCTCGCGGAAGTTCGAGCTCCCGTACATGCAGCCGACCAGCTTCTTCTCTGCGAGGAAGGCCGGGCCGGGAACGCTGATCTCGGACCCGAGTGGCATCATCCCGACGATGCAGGCGGTCCCTCCGCTGCGGATCATGTCGAAGGCCTGGCGCGCAGCATTCGTATTTCCGATCGCCTCGAAGGCGTACTCGACACCGAGTCCGCCCGTCAGCTCGAGAACCCGGGCGACGGGATCTCCGTCCTTCGCGTTGAGCGTATCGGTCGCACCGAAGCGCCGGGCCATGTCGAGCTTCCCAGGCACGACGTCGATCGCGATGATGCGGGAGGCCCCGGCCAGTCGGCAGCCCTGGATCACGTTCAAGCCGATCCCGCCGCAGCCGATCACCGCGGTGATCGCGCCGCCGGGAACCTTCGCCGTGTAGAGCGCGGCCCCGACGCCGGTCATGACGCCACAGCCGACGAGCGCGGCCTCGGCCATCGGCATCTCGTTCGGGATCTTCACGACGCCCGACTCCTGGGTCACCATGAATTCCGCGAAGGAGCCGACGTTCGCCATCTGGAGCACGGGCTTCCCGCGCCGCGTGAGCCGTCCCGCCGCCGACGCGCCGATCACCGGATCGTTGCAGAGATGCCCCTGCCCCCGCATGCAGAAATAACACTTCCCGCAGAAGGGCTTGAACGACATGATCACCTTGTCGCCCGGCTTCACGTACGTGACGCCCTCGCCGATCTTCTCGACGACGCCGGCCGCTTCGTGGCCGAGGATGGTGTCCATCGGGAGCGGCCAGAGTCCGTCGACGAAGTGGAGATCCGAGTGGCAGACGCCGCTGCAGACGGTGCGGACCATGACCTCGCCGGCGCGGGGATTCACGATTTCGACGTCGTCGATGACGAGGGGCTGACCGGCTTTCTCGAAGATGGCGGCTTTCATGGGGTCTCCTGGTCGGTGAGTCCAAGGTTTAGCGTGGGTCGGCATAGGCCGACGAGGGGTCGGAATCGGATGGAGGATGGCCTCGGGCCGGCGATTACGAGCCCGAGCAGGCGCGGCCGCCGCACAGACCTCACAGACGCGGCGACGGAGGGGCGCGCAGGAGCAGGAAGCCTACGCCGCCCGCGACGACCGAGGCGACCAGGATCCCGAGCTTCGCCTGCTGACGCAGCTCCGGAGATTCGAAAGCGAGCTCATTGATGAAGAGTGACATCGTGAATCCAATCCCAGCGAGTACGGCAGCGCCGACGAGCTGCGCCCAGCTGAAGTCCCGGCCGACCTGGGCCCAGCCCAGCCGCGTGACCAGGAAGCAAACGAGCAAGATACCGAGGGGCTTGCCGAGCAGCAGGCCTAGTCCCGTGCCGAGCGCGACCGGCGACGCGATCGCCGCGCCGATGTCCGGCGGAAGCTCGACGCCGGCATTGGCCAGCGCGAAGAGTGGCATGATGAAGTAGGCGACGACGGGATGGAGCTGGTGCTCCAGCTGCTGCAGGGGCGTCGCCGCATGTCGGGCGAGACGGATGGTCCCGTCGATCGAGTGGAGCTGCTCCGCAGTCAGCGTGCTCACGTCGTTGGGCTCCATCCGCGCAAAATCGTCGACGAAGCGGCGCATGCGCGCCACATAGCCCGTCTCGTCGATCTTGACCGAGGCCGGGATCGTCGCCGCGGCGAGGACCCCGGCGATCGTCGCGTGGATTCCGCTCAAGAGGAATGCAGTCCACAGCCCCCCGATTCCGAAGATCCCGAAGAAGATCGGACTCCGGATGCCCAGCCGATTCCCGGCGACGAGCACCCCCAGGAAGCCCAGACCGACGAGCAGATTGAAGAGCGAGATCTCCGAGGTGTAGAAGAACGCGATCACCAGCACGGCCCCGAGATCGTCCGCGATCGCGAGCGTCGTCAAAAAGATCTTGAGCGCGAGGGGGACCCGATCGCCGAGCAGCGCGATCAGGCCGACCGCAAAGGCGATGTCGGTCGCCATCGGGATGCCCCAGCCGGCGCGCTCCGGGCCGTTGCCACCGTTGAACGCGAGGAAGATCAGCGCCGGGGCGAGCATGCCCCCGAGCCCCGCTGCGACCGGAAGGATGGCCTGCGCGGGCTTCGCGAGCTCGCCGCCGACGACCTCGCGCTTCAGCTCGAGGCCCACGACGAAGAAGAACATCGCCATCAGCCCGTCGTTGATCCAGTGGTGGAGCGTTCGGTGGAGCTCCCAGTCATCGATGCGGATCGCGAGCGTGTGATGCCAGAGATCGTGATAGGCGTCCCGCCACGGCGAGTTCGCCCAGACCAGCGCGACGATTGCGGCGGCGAGCAGCAGCGCTCCGCCCGAGGCCTGCGCCTTCATGAAGCGCTCGAAGGGCCGCAGGAGATGGTCGATCGGGTCTTTGCGTGTCATGGGAGCCCTCCGCTCTATGCATCACCGCCCGATGGGGCACGGGGTCCGTCGCGACGCCTTCAGACCCGTCCAGCGTCCTCACGAGCGAGATGCCCCGCCTCGACCATCCAGCGGATCAGGTCACGATACGACGCCTCGGGTGAGGTCGCCTCCCGGCCGAGGGCCGCGCGCGCCATCCGATCGTCGATCGGAACGCTGCGGGTCAGGACCTCCGCCGCCTCGTAGGTGAGCGCGACATCGCAGCCGAATCGCTGAACGAGATCCCCTGCTCGACCGAGCAGTCGCAGGGCGAATCCCGGCATGGAGAGCGCCCGGATCGAATACCCCGTCAGCCGCTCGAGCAGCAGACGATATTCGGCATGGGTCAGGAAAAACGACGGTGCCATGACGCGCCGCGGAGCGACCCGTCCTGCGAAGATCGCGACGAGCAGCGTGGCGAGGTCACGGACGTCCGTATTGGGCAATCCTCCTTCGGTCACGAGCGTCTTCCTCTCCCGCAGCACCGTCGCCACGTTTTGCGGCCCGATCGAAAAGGTCGGATCCTGCGGCCCGTGGACGGCGGCGGGATAGACGATCGTGAGGGGTGCCCGTGTCTGGATCTCTCGTGCGATCTCTTCGGCCCGCGCCTTCGTCACGGCATACATCGACCGCGGAGTCGACACCGGATCCTCCGCCGTCATCAAGGGACCGCACGGCGGAAACAGCGCAAGCATGCTCGAGAGATGGACGATCCGGTCGACCTTTGCGGCGGCACCCGCCTCGAGCACGTTGCGCGTTGCCTCGACGTTCGTCCGATGCAGGAGCCCTGCTTCCGCGAGGGACGGAGAGAAGAGACCCGCGCAGTGGAGCAGTCCATCCCGGCCTTCGAGCGCGCGACGAAGCGACGGGACTTCCGCGAGATCCCCCGCGACGACCTCGACCTCACGAGCGGACCGGCCGAGGGGCTGAAGCGCAGCGTCGAGCTTCTCGACGTTGCGCGAAAGCGCCGCGACGGCGTGGCCCGCTTCGAGCAATGCCGCCGTCGCGTGACATCCGATCAGGCCCGAGGCCCCAGTGACGAGAATCTTCATCGAGGGGTGCTCCGGCTCAGACGATCGGGCCGAACCAGGCGGTCCAGAGATCGATCAGGAGCAGGCTGATCGCGCCCACCGCGCTCGCCTCGATGGCACAGCGCGACAGGCTCCAGCGCGGCTCGCTCATCTCCTCGTCGAGACGGTAGAGGATCGGGAAGCTCGCGACGAAGTAGAGCGCATAACAGATCGAACCGTACTTCAGCATCGACGAGAGGTCCTCGTACCAGACGTTCGTCGAGGCGGCGCCCGTGATGTAGAGCCGCGTCTCGGCCCAGGCGAAGAAGAGCGCTGCCGCTCCCACGATCACGACCCAGGCTACGCGTCGAATCGGCAGCGACCAGTCGGTCGTCATCGTGCGGACGCGGCGCATGCAGACGATGGCGATCGTGTGGTAGACGATGAAGAAGGCGCAGGAGTTGAGATACATCCCGACCGGCACCTTCTTGAGCTGCGCCAGCGCCGTCGACTCGTCGGGGCCGACGAGCGCCGAGTCGAGGTAGAGCGTGATCTCGGGAAAGCGGTACCGCATGCCGAGCACGTCGAAGAAGTACTCGCTGTGGAAATAAGACGCGTAGAAGACCCAGACGAACATGAAGAGGTTGTATTTGAACCAGTAGCTCTCGCGCCAATGGACCCCGGAATGGCGGCGGAGCCAGGCCGGCAGCAGGAGGCAGTACGGGATCCACATGCCGGCGTTCTGGACGACGTGCCAGAAATTCCCGACGTCGAGCCAGCCCATCGACTGGACCACCGCGTTGTAGGCGAAGAAGACCGGCACGAAGGTCAGGAAGAACTTCTCGCCCCAGGCCTTGTCGGGATTGTTCGAGAACCAGTGGGCCTGACTCTTGCTCATGGACGTCTCCTCGCATTCGCGACGCTCGCGGTATTCGTGCCTCGGAATCGCGACCCCGACTTCGAGCCGATCGGACGTAACCGCCGGGCGATCGTATCCGGCGGTCCCGCTGAAGTCATCAGCGGGAATGGCGCCCGGTTGGGTCGCGCCGCTCGATCGCCTCAATCGAGTGGTCGGCGTTCAGGTCGATCGTCCAGGCCGCCCGTCCGGGCAGGTTCGCCCGCATGTCGCGCGTGATGCGCTCGTAGTGAGCGACGAAACGAGCGACGGTGGCAGCGTCCATCCGCTGCCCAGGTGGACGCTCTGCCTCCTGCTCGAGCCGCCACCGGCGGACGCAGGCCATGTCGGGCGCCCGGAGAAAGACGATCGCGTCGAGCAGCGCGAAGAGCGCCGAATAGCTGCGGGAGAGCGCCTGGTTCACGTAGCAGCGCCAACGCCCATCCGGGTCCTCGTCCCGCTCGAGATCATTGCAGGGCGAGAGGAGCGCTTCGGCGGGCTGGGCCAGCGCGCCGATACACCACCCCTCGAGCACCACGAGATCGAAGGGCCCCACGAGCTTCCGAACCCCGACCCGATCGTCCCGACCCTTGTCGAAGACGGGCACCTCGACCGCCGCCGGGCCCGCGAGCGCTTCGAGATCCGCACGCAGGCGCTCCACATCGTGGGTGCCCGGCGGTCCGCGGGTCTCGAAGAGCGGGTGGACACGACGCGCGAGGACCAGGCGATCGGCGCGCGGCAGATAGTAGTCATCGAGAGCCAGCACGCAGGCCCGGAGCCCGATACCGGCGGAAGCCTGATCGAGCAGCCGGGCGAGCGTCGACTTCCCCGTTCCCTGTCCGCCCGCGAGGCCGACCCGCCGGGGCCCCGCCTCGTCCTTCCATGTCGCGACGAGCAGCACGGCGAGCTCGCGATAGTCGAGGGGGGACCCGGGATCGAGTGACTCGACGCGAGCGCGCAGGGCGGGCGTCATCGTCTCACCCGCCATCCGTGCAATTCGCATCGAACCTCCGTCCGGGTCTCCCTCCCCGGGTACGCATCGCGCAGGCGATGCTAGCGTCGAGCTCGGATGCAGCTCCCACGGCTGCCACACCGGAGACGCATCATGACGACTCGTGCTGGCTTCATCGGCCTCGGCAACCAGGGCAAGCCCATCGCCGCCCACCTCGCGCCCCAGGGTCTCCCCACGACCGTCCATGACGTCGCCCCGGGTCCGGTGGCCGAGCTCGTTGCGGGCGGAGCCAAGGCCGCGAAGACGCCGAGGGAGGTCGGCCAGAACGCGGACGTCGTCGGCATCTGCGTGCCCGAGGACGAACACGTCCGGGCGGTCGTCTTCGGCGAAAACGGCCTCCTCGCCGGCATGCAGAAGGGCGGCGTGATCCTGATCCACAGCACCGTCCTCCCCGAGACCGTCGAGGCCGTATCGGCCGCCGCTGCAAAGCAGGGTGTCGACGTGATGGATGCGTGCGTCACCGGCGGCGCCGATCGCGCCGCTGCGCGGCGCCTCGTCTACATGATCGGTGGCTCCGAGACGACGCTCGCAAAGATCAAGCCCTACCTCGAGGCGACGACCGACGTGCCCTGGATCCATGCCGGACCGCTCGGTTGTGGCGCCAAGCTCAAGCTCTGCAACAACCTGAACACCTACATCCTGTTCGCCGCCGCAAGCGAAGCGGTCCGCCTCGCGAAGGCGTCGGGGCTCTCCCCCGACGTGCTCGAGCAGGTGGCTCGCGCGAACGGACAGTTCACCGACATGACGCTCGCCTTCCTCTCGACGAAGAAGCTTCCGGACAGCGTGCTCGGCAGCGCTGACTACCAGCGCCTGATGAGGAATCACACGAACATCGGCGAAAAGGATCTCGCCTGGGCGCTCCAGCTGGCAAAGAAGTCGAACGTGTCGCTCCCGATGACTGCGCTGGTCTCGCAGCTGATGGCGGGGATCTACGGCGTTCGGGACACGCACAAGCTCTAGTCGATCCCGACGGCGCAGAGGCACCTAGCGTCGCCGCGCCACCTTCGCACTGAAGAGCGGCAGATCGAGGATCGACTTCACCCCGGACCCCGCCTCACAGACGGCCGGAATCGCATTGACGACCCGCATGGCCGTTCCCGTGATGCCAGCGGTATTGTGGTCCCCGTCCTCGCCCGACGGCTCGAGCTCGCACGAGATCGAAGGCGAGCCCTTGACTTCGATCTTGTAGCCGGAGGTCTTGCCCGCCGAGAGCCTGTCCCAGTCGGGTCCGATGTCGTCGCGAAGTCGATTGCAATGGGCCGCGACCAGCATCGGCTTCCCGTCGACGATGCCCTGGACCTCGAAGCGAACGCCGGCGCAGGTCCCCTTCTCGATTCGGCCCATCTTCGTCTCGAAGGTCTCCGGCGCGGGCAGCCGCTCGTGGACCTCGCGGATCTCGTCGAGCGAAATGCCGAGGGCATCGGCCAGCATCACGACCATGCCGCCCCAGCCCCCCTTCAACATCCCCGGCCGCAAGAGCGGGGCATCGAAGTCGAGGGGACGGCCGAAGCCGAAGTAGACGCCCGTGAAGCCCGGATCCTCGTAGGTCGAGTAGTCCATCAGCTCGGAGATGCGGATCGAGTCGACCCGCTCGCAGACCGACGCGAGCGAAAGCGGGATGACGTCGCCGGACCAGCCCGGGTCGAAGCCCGACGTGAAGAGCGTCGTGCCGCCCTGGCGGCAGGCCTCCTCGAGGCGCTCGCGGATCTTTGGACTCGCAAACGGGGGATAGACGAGGGACACGATCGCCGTATTCACGACGTTCTTGCCGGAGGCGAGGATCCGGCAGAGATCATCGACGGTCTCGCGGATCCGCGTCTCCCCCTGGGCCATGTAGGAGACACAATCGGCGTCAAGTGAGAGGAGCGCCTCGACGTCGTCCGTGGCCCGGATGCCGGTCGGCTGCGCCAGGTCGCCGAGCTCCGCCGCATCGCGACCGACCTTCTTCGGCGAGTGGGCATGTACGCCGACGAGCTCGAGGTCGGGATGTCGCACGATGCCGCCGATCGCCTTGCGACCGGCATTGCCCGTGCCCCACTGGATGACGCGATAGCGCTTCGCTGCCGTCGGCTTCATGAACGCCGCTCCAATTTCTTCTTCCCGCCCTTACCGTTCTTGGCCGGGCCCGTTCGATAGTCGCCGAACTTCGAGTCGCGCTTCTGGAGCGCGGCCACGAGCTTGCCCTTGCCAGCGCCGGTCTGGCTGATGAAGTCGCCGAAGCTCTTCTGGTGGATCGCCATGGCGCAGAGCTCGGTCCCCTGGCGGATGCCCTGGCGAAGTCCCATGACCTCCATCTGGCGGTGCACCGCGCGCTTGTTGAGGGCGACGATATCGGGCGGAAGCGATGCAATGCGCTGCGCCATCTCGAGGGTCTTCGCCTCGAGCTGATCCGCTGGATAGGCGCGGGTCGCCCAGCCGCGGGCGGCGGCCTCGATGCCGTTGATCGGATCGCCCGTCAGCATCATCTCCATGCCGCGGCGCATGCCGACGAGCCAGGCGTGGAACTGCATGTCGGGGACACCGAAGCGGACGGCCGGGTAACCCATCTGGGCATCTTCCGCCATGTAGACGACGTCGCAGCCGGTCGCGAGCTCGCTTCCGCCAGCGAGGCAGAAGCCATGGACCTGGGCGATCACGGGCTTGGAGAGCTCCCAGATGCTCATCCAGGTCTCGGTCACGTGGCGCGGATACTGGCCCTCCCCGCCCGGCGTGAAGAAGGGATACTCGACGCCCTCGTTGCCGCCGCCGAGGTCGTAGCCCGCGGAGAACGAGGGACCAGCGCCGCGCACGATCATGACGTGCACGTTCGGATCCTGATCGCCCGCACGCAGCGCGTGGAGGATCTGGGCTCGCAGGTCGTGGTTCAGGGCGTTTCGCTTTTCGGGGCGGTTCATCGTGATGCGCCGGACGTGGGGCGCGGGCTCGTCGACGAGAAGGACGGTGTAGTCGGCGGCCGACTTCGGCCAGCTCGGTCGCAGCTTCGCCGCGGCTGCGCTCTGCATGGCGTCCTTGCCGGCCTTCGCCTTGGATCCGGCCTTCTTCGCGGGGCTCTTCGACGGATTTTCGTAGCTCATGATGAACGGGGTCTCCTGGAAGGAAGGAGGATGGGTGCGGCAACGCCGGCCGGATCCTAACCAATGACCAGCAGCTCATCATCGCCCAGAACCGCGCACCGCCGATCGATCTCGACCTTACCGGCCCAGGCACGCTAGCGTCGGCAATCCGAGGCAATACGGCGAGGCCAGCCCCTGAGCGGCGGCGACTGGGGCAAAGGCGCGATCGCTGGAGCCCGAGTCCGATCCAGCACGCCGCGGAGGACGACGCAATGACGCGAAGAGCCCTGATCACCGGCGCCTCCGCCGGACTCGGTGTCGAGTTCGCGAACCAGCTGGCCGCGCAGAAGATCGATCTCCTGCTGGTTGCCCGTCGCAAGCAAAAGCTGGAAGAGGTCGCGAAATCTCTGCGCGAGCGCTTCGGGGTCGACGTCGCAATCTTTGCCGCCGATCTCTCGAATCGCGACGCCCCGCGCGAGCTCTTCGAGTTCGCCCGCGACTCGGGCCTCGACGTCGACTACCTGATCAACAATGCCGGCAGCGCCGGCCCGAATCTCCTCGAGGAGCCCGATTGGGCGCCGCAGGCCGCATTCCTCGAGCTGATGATGCTCTCGGCGACCCAGATGTGTCATTGGTTCATCCCGCCGATGAAGGCGCGCGCCTTCGGACGTGTCGTCAACGTCGCCTCGTTTGCCGGACGGATCGCGCGGCCGGCAGGCGCGCACTACGGTCCCTCGAAGGCCTACCTGATCGCGCTCTCCGAGGAGCTCGCCCTGATGCTGAAGGGCACGAACGTCCACGTCTCGGCCCTCTGCCCCGGATTCACGCATACCGACTTCCACGCGACGGCCGGTCTCGACGAAATGAAGAGCCAAATGCCGGGCTTCATCTGGTACGAAGCCGCGACGGTCGTGCGTGAAGGCCTCGACGCCGTCGAGAAGGGCAAGCCCATCATGGTCTCCGGGCGGATCTACCGCTGGCTCGACCCTCTCGCCCAATCCGTGTTCATCCGCCCTCTCATCAAGGCCCTTGCGCCAGGACGTTGACCCAATGACCCTCGCCCCCTTTCATCCCTTTTCACTCGAGTACACCGCGAATCCGCGCTCCTATTTCACGGAGTTCCATCGCGACAATCGCCTCGTCTTCATCCCGGAGATGAACGCCGTCGCGGTCCACGGCTACGACGCCGTGCGCGCGTTCTGCGACCACCCGCAGATGTCCCGCAACCCGGCCGACGCGGGGATCGACGACCCGGTCGCCGCCGCGAAGCGCCTCGAGCGTTGGCCGACCCTCGAGAACCAGATGCGCAAGACGGTCGCCGGAGATCCCCAGGGCCTCGCTCGCATGCGCGAGCTGCTCGCTCCCGACTTCAAGCCAGCGATGATCCGCAAGATGGCTGCGACCGTGACGGACGTCGTCGACAAGCTCTGCGCCCCGCTGCAGTGGGAGCGCGAGCTCGACATGGTGACCCTCGTGCAGTCGGTACCGCTGTTGATCATTTCGAGGCTGCTCGGCCTCGACGAGGCGAGCTCGGACGCCGAGCTCTTCCTGCGCGCGGCGCCGGCCTACTTCCGCGGCATCAATCCGCTGGCGGACGAGAGCGCCCGCGACGAGGCGGAGCTCGCGGCGAGCCAGATGTTCGAGGTGCTGTCGCGGACGGTCGAGAGCCGTCGCCGCGACCCCCAGACCGACATGGTCACCCAGACCCTCGAGATGGCCGCCGGCATGGGCGACGTGACGACCGAAGACGTCGTCCGTGCGTTGGTCATCCTGGTCGCCGCGGGCACCGACACGACGCGCCTCACGACCTCTCTCGCGGTCCGCACTCTCCTCGCTCATCCCGTGCAGTTCGAGGCGCTGAAGGCGAATCGCGACGACATCAAGAACGCCGTCATGGAGCTGCTGCGTTACGACAGCCCGACGAAGTTCCTGGTCCGCGTCGCCGTCGAGGACGTGATCTGGGAAGACCAGACGATCCCTCGCGGGACGATCGTGCTGCTCTCGATCATGGGGGCGGGCTGGGATCCCCGCGCGTTCCCGAATCCCGAGCGCTTCGACGTCCACCGCGACCTTCGAGGCAGCCTCAACTTCGGTTTCGGCTCGGGCTATTGCCTCGGGGTCCATCTCGCCCGTCTGCAGGTCGGCACGCTCGTGAGCTTCCTCTGCGATCACCTGCCGTCGACCGCGAGGGTCGACGAATCGGGCGTCCGCTTCGATCCGCGCAATCTCTTCCTGCGCGAGATCACCGCCCTGCCCGTCCACGTCCGCTAGGTCAGATTCGCGAACCGCGATCTCCAGCCTCGCGATCCCGAACCTCGGAGGAACATTCCATGGGACAGCTCGACGGCCGCGTCGCCATCGTCACCGGCGCCGGACTCGGAATCGGCCAGGCCATCGCCCGGCGCTTCGTCGAGGAGGGCGCCCACATCGTCGTCGCAGAGCTGAATGCCGAAGCGGGCCGAGCGACCGCCGACGAGCTCGGCAAGAACGCCCACTTCGTGAAGACCGATGCCTCCAACAAGGAGAGTGTCGAGGCGATGGTGAAGGCGGCAGTCGAGAAGTGGGGAACCCTCGACATCCTCGTCAACAATGCCTGGGGCGGCGGCCGTATCGGTCGAATCGAGAACAAGACGCCCGAGCTGATGGCGCATGGAATCAACATGGGCTTCCTCGGTCCCTTCTGGGCGATGGTCGCCGCACATCCGATCATGAAGACGAAGCGTTATGGGCGGATCGTGAACATCTGCTCGCTCAATGGCGTGAATGCCCACATGGGAACCACCGAGTACAACACGAGCAAGGAGGCGCTCCGCGCCGCGACGCGCACCGCAGCCCGTGAGTGGGCACCGCTCGGCATCACCGCGAACGTCATCTGTCCGGCCGCCAAGTCGTCGGCGTTCAAGGCGACCATGGGCGCTCACCCCGAGCTCGTCGCCGCCGCCGACGTCAGCAATCCGATGGGTCGCATCGGGGATTGCTACGACGACATCTCCCCCGTCGCCCTCTTCCTTTCGAGCGAGGGATGCCGCTACCTGACCGGCAATACGCTCTTCGTCGACGGCGGCTCGCATATCAACGGCTCGGCCTGGGCCCCGAACCTCGACGACTGACACGCGCCTCGACGGCGCAGGAGTAACCGATGGGAGCCCTCGAGAATCGGGTCGCGATCGTCACCGGCGCGGCCCGCGGTGTCGGCGCGACGATCGCCGCGACGCTCGTCCGGGAAGGTGCGAGCGTCGTGCTGACCGACGTCCTCGACGAGCAGGGTCGCGACGCGGCCACCGCGCTCGGGGCGAAGGCTGCGTTCGCACATCTCGACGTGACCCGCGAAGAGGATTGGGCACGCGTGGTCGCCGAGACCGTCCGCGTTCACGGCCGCCTCGACGTCCTCGTCCACAACGCCGCGATCCTCCACCTCGGCTCGATCGAGAACACGACCGGCGAGACATTCCGCCGGGTCCTCGAGGTCAACACGGTCGGACCCTTCCTCGGAACCCGAGCCGTCGTGCCCCAGATGAAGGCGCAGCAGAAGGGCTCGATCGTCTACGTCAGCTCGATCGACGGACTCGTCGGCATGAACGGCGTCACGGCCTACTCCGCTTCGAAGTTCGGCGTCCGGGGCCTCGCGAAGTCCGCGGCCCTCGAGCTCGGCCGCAGTGGCATCCGCGCCAACAGCGTCTGTCCGGCGGGCGGAAACTTCGAGATGTACGGCCCATGGCTGCCGAAGCTCGCCGGGTTCAAGGAGCAGACCGCGGCCTACAACGAGAACCGCGCCATCCCGGGGACGGCGCCCTTCGCCGCGATCGCGGAGGCCGTGCTCTTCCTCGCATCGGACGCAGCCTCGTCGGTAACGGGCGTCGATCTGCCGGTCGACGGCGGGGCGACGGCCGGCAAGTTCGTCGCCGGGTTCAATACGCTCTGACGGGCCCCGAAAGGATCGCATCGCATGCACGCCTCCCTCGAGAAGCTCTTTGACCTGACCGGCCAGGTCGCCATCGTCACCGGCGCGACCAAGGGGCTCGGCCGCTCGATCGCCTTCGGCCTGTCGCGGGCAGGTGCCTCGGTCGTCGTCGCAAGCCGCGATCAGGCCCGCTGCGAAGAAGCAGCCTCGGCGATCACGCAGGAGACCGGTCGCCCGACTCTCGCCGCCGCCTGCCACATGGGCGATTGGGAGGCCCTGCCCGGCCTCGTCGAGAAGACCATCGCCCGCTTCGGCCGGGTCGACGTCCTCGTCAACAACGCCGGCATCCATCCGGCGTCGGTGCCCGTCATGGATCTCACGAGCGAGTACTTCGACAAGCTCTACCACGTGAACCTGAAGGGGCCCGTCCGGCTCGCGGCGCTCGTCGCCCGGCAGATGCAGACGCAGGGACCCGGGGGCCGCATCGTCAACGTCGCGACCGTCGGAGCCTACGCCGGCGGGCCGGGCGTCGGGACGTACACGGGCCTCAAGGCGGCGCTCATCAACTTCACGAAGACGATGGCCCGCGAGTGGGCACCGCTCGGAATTCGTGTGAACGCGCTCTGTCCCGGGCCCTTCGACTCGGAGATGATGCGCGGGACGACGAAGCTCGACCCGAAGTTCCCCGACCGCTCGGCGATGGCGACCATGCAGCAGCGAGTCGCCGACTGCGACGAGGTGATCGGCGCGGTCCTCTACCTCGCGACGAACGCATCTTCGTTCGTCACGGGCGAAGACCACGTCGTCGCGGGCGGAATGCTCCGATGTTAGTTGCCTAGCGCCACTCGCCGTTCGGAACGATTCCCGGATGAGACTCCGCAGGCGCCGCGGCGGGCGGGAGCACGCCGCGGCCGTCGAGCTCGTAGACGCGGAAGCCCAGAGCAGCCGGGAAATGCATGCTGTGGGTCACGAGACCAGTCCGCTCGGCCGCCGCCAGATACGCGAGCTGGAGCGCGCTCTCCGCCAGGTACTCGACCCGCTCCGTCGGGTAGTCGTCGGGGATGTAGCGCGACGCTCCCGGCGTCGCGATCGCGGTCGAAGGCGCGATCAGATTGACGGCGATGTTGCTCGCCAGGCACTCGGCCGCGAGCCCCTGCGTGAAGCGATCGAGCGCCGCCTTGACCGCCGCATACAACGTCGAGCCCCCGTTCGCATCGAACCAGCCGTAGGGCTTGACCGGGGGCTGCGCGGTCACCGAGCCGACGTTGACGATCCAACCCGCCCCGCGCGCCTTCATCAGAGGGATCGCCGCCCGCGAGAGCACGAAGGGCGCGCGCAGGTAGTGGTCCATCGTGCGGTCGTAGGTGGCATCGCTCATCTCGGCGATCGTCGCGTATTCCGCATAGCCCGCGTTGTTGACGAGGATGTCGAGACCCCCGGCGAGGGCGGCCGCCCGCGCGACGAGCGCCTCGCGATCCCTTGCATCCTCGAGGTCCGCGGCCAGTGCGAACGCCCGACCGCCGGCCTTCTCGATCAGCTCGACGCTCTCCCGGAGGGTTCCGGGCTCGGACTTCGTCGTATCGAGGCTCCGCGCGGTGACGACGACCGTCGCTCCGGCCGACGCGAAGCGCTGGGCGATCGCACGCCCGATCCCCCGGCTCCCGCCGGTCACGAGGGCGATCCTTCCCTTCAGGCTGGGGGCGTCGACTTGCGGCATGCGGTACTCCTCGGGTGAGCGTTCGGATGCGAGGGAGATAGCGAAGAACTTTTTCGATTGAATCCCGGCACGAAGTGAGTGTACACTCACTTTCAACCCCTATGGCCACACGACGCCTCGCCCACGCCGACCGCCGCAGCTCGATCCTCGAGGCCGCGACGACTGCCTTCGCGGCGCGGGGCTACGACGGCGCCCGGACCCTCGAGATCGCCCAGGCCGCCGAGGTATCGGAGGCCCTCCTGTACCGCCATTTCCCGTCGAAGGAAGCGCTCTATGCCGCAGTGCTCGAGCGGTTGATCGAGCAGCAGGACCACAATTTTGCGGTGCTTCAGCTGCCCGAACCTTCGACACGAGGACTCGTCGAGACGCTGTGGCGTTATTTCGAGGTCTGCGTCCGGAAGTCGCCGAACTCTCGTGCGTCGGTGGGCCAGCGGATCCTGCTCCTCTCGCTCGCAGGCGACGGCGAGCACGCGAGCATGCTCTACCAACGGGCGCAGAAGATCGGATCCGCCGCGTTTCGCCGGGCCCTCGAGGCGGCGCGCCGCGAGGGCAACCTCGAGAGCGATTCCCTCGACCCGCGCAATGCCTGGAATTTCATCGAGCACGTCGGCTCGATGATCACGTCGGGGGGGCTCTCCGGGAGCGCCGTCATCCCCTACGCCGGCTCGAAGGCGCGCCTCGTGCGCGAGGCCGTCCTCTTCTGTGGCCGCGGCCTGGGTCTCAAAGACGCGGCCATCGCGGCCCATGCGCCCCGCGCGAACGAACGAACCATCCGCTCGAAGCGCGCGTGAAGCGCATTCGAAACCAGGAGACGCCCGTGCCCTCGACCTCGATTCCCACAATGCCTCTCGACACCCGAGCCCTCGAGGGCGCCCTCCGCGAGGCCAATCTCGAATCGCTCTTGATGGTGCACACCCACCTGACCCACGACGAGGCCTTCCTCGATCAGTTCGCGGCGCATATCCGGCCGCTCTACGGCTCCGTCCCCTCGGACGTCCCCGAGTCCCTCGCTGCCGAGCTGCGCGAGCGACTCTTCAAGCTCCTGTCGCGGGGGGGGCCGGACGATGTCCCGCCGCTTCCGCGGGCGCTGATGCAGAAGATGATGTCGATCGGGGCCGGCGAGCCCGTCGCCGACGAGTTCATCCCGCTGCTGCTCGACCAGATCGGTTTCGAGATCGAGAGGCCCCGACGCGAGCAGCCCGGGCGCGTGCCGCCGCCGGCGGACTTCCACGTCGTCGTAATCGGCGCCGGGCTCTCCGGCATCTGCGCCGGGGTGAAGCTCGGCGAGGCGGACTATTCCTTCACGATCTTCGAGAAGAACGAGAACGCGGGCGGCACCTGGTGGGAGAACGTCTACCCGGGCGTCGGCGTCGACACGCCCAGCCATTTCTACTCCTTCTCCTTCGCCCAGAGCCCCGACTGGAACCAGTACCACCCGCGCGGCGCCGACATGCGGGCGTATTTCCTGGGTGTCGTCGACCGCTTCGGATTGCGCAAGAACATCGAATTCGAAACGCGCGTGCTCGGCTGCGAATGGGACGAGGCGAAGCGACGTTGGCTCGTCCGTGTGCAGAAGCAGGGCGGGCCGGAGCGCATCGTCGAGGCCGATGCCGTGCTGAATGCTCACGGCATCGTGAACCGGCCTTCGATCCCGAAGATCCCCGGACTCGAGAGCTTCCGCGGCGTGGTGATGCACACGACGCGCTGGGATCCGAAGATCCCACTCGAGGGGAAGCGCATCGGCCAGATCGGCACTGGCGCGTCCGGCGCCCAGCTCGCCGTCGCGATCGCGCCGAAGGCGAGCCAGCTGACGATCTTCCAGCGCTCGCGCCACTGGCTCCTCAACAACCCGAACGCCGGGCAACCGGTCCCGGATGGCGTCAAGTGGGCGCTTCGGAACATTCCGAAATACGCCGAGTGGTACCGCTTCCGGGCCTACTGGTTCGCCGCGGACGGGCTCTTCCCGAACGTGCTGCGCGATCCGGCCTGGCCGCATCAGGACCGCTCGGTCTCGGCGGGCAACGACGCGATGCGCGAGCTCACCCTCGCCTACTACCGCGAGAAGCTCGCCGATCGCCCGGACCTGTTCGAGAAGGTCGTTCCCGAGATTCCGATCTTCTCGAAACGGATCGTGATGGACACCGGCTACCTCGACACACTGAAGAGGCCGAACGTCGAGCTCGAGATCGACCCGATCGAGCGCGTGACCGAGAGCTCGATCGTAACGCGCTCGGGTCGGGAGTACCCGGTCGACGTGATCGCCCTGGCGACCGGCTTCGAAGTCGCGAAGATGCTGGGATCCCTGCGCGTCATCGGCCGCGGCGGCCGCGATCTCGGGGCGGAATGGGGCGAGGAGGATCCGCGGGCTCATCTCGGGATCCAGGTCCCGGGCTACCCGAACTTCTTCATGACGGGCGGTCCGAACTCGGCGCCGAACCATGCGGCGGGCCAGAACATCGTGTCCGAGTGTCAGGTCCACTACCTGATCGAGTGCCTCGACCATGCACGAGCCCGGGGCGCGCGGACGATCGAGCCGACGCAGGCCGCCTACGAAGCCTTCAACCGGCAGCTCGACGAGCGGATGCCCCAGATGATCTGGTCCCATCCGAAGGCCAACAGCTACTACCGCAATAGCCGGGGTCGCATCTATCTGTCCTGGCCCTATCGTCTCGTCGACTACTTCAATGCGACCCGCGGGCCGCATCCCGAGCAGGTCCGGGTCGACTGAGAAGACAGACGAGTAGCGCGCGGCCGTCTGCGGGCGACAGTTCCGAATCCCGTCCCGACGAAGGAGCCCCCATGCCCCTGGATCCGCAAGTCGAAGCCCTGCTCGCCCCCGCGCCCGAGGGCTTCGAGATGACGAGTCTTCCGGTCGACGTGCTGCGCAAGTTCGTGCGCGAGTCGTCGACGGCGTATCCGAAGCTGGCCGTCCCGCTCGCGAGCGTCGTCGATCGTTCGATTTCAGGGCCGGGCGGCCCGCTCCCCGTCCGCATCTACACGCCCGTCGGCAGTGGCCCCTTTCCGATCGTCGTGTTTTTCCATGGCGGCGGCTGGGTCGTCGGCGACCTCGACACACAGGACATGATCTGTCGCGCGCTCTGTCATGGCGCACGATCGGTCGTGATGTCCGTCGACTACCGCCTCGCGCCCGAGCACAAGTTCCCGGCTGCAGTCGAGGACGCTTTTGCGGCGACCCGCTGGGCGGTCGAGCATGCGGCTGAGCTCGACGGCGATGCGAGCCGACTCTCCGTCGCGGGCGACAGTGCAGGCGCGAACCTCTCGGCCGCCGTCGCCTTGCGCGTCCGCGACGAGCAGGGACCTCGCTTACGCGCCCAGGTCCTGATCTACGGCTCCTGCAACTACCCCTCGGAGCGAACGCCTTCGGCGGATGAGTTCGCGAGCGGACCGATCCTGACGGATGCTGCGATCGCCTACTTCTGGAAGCAATTCCTCGCCGATCCGACCGTCGACCAGGACCATCCCTGGGCGTCGCCCATACGCGCCGCCGACCATCGCGGACTCGCCCCGGCTTTCGTCGCGAGCGCCGAGCTCGACCCGACCCGGGACGACGGAGAACGTTATGCGCAAAAGCTCGTGCGGGCGGGAGTCCCGGCGGAGATCCGGCGTTATCCCGGCATGCCCCATGGCTTCGTCTCGTGGGTCGGCCTCGTCGACCAGGCGCAGCGATGCCTCGACGACGCCTGCGCCTTCCTGGCGCGTCAAAACGTTTAGGTCCAGACGGCCCCCCCCGCGGCCGCGTGCCGTGGCGGATTCGAACAACACGAGTGAGCCCTGCAGAGGAGAGTTTCATGGCGAATCCGACGGAAGCATTTCGAGGTGGCGTCGCCGTCATCACCGGCGCGGGGAGCGGAATCGGCGAGGGTCTCGCGCGGACCGCGGCCGAGCTCGGGATGCGGGTCGCCCTCGCGGACATCGCCGTCGATCGCATCGAGCGCGTCGCCGCGGACATCCGAGCGGCCGGCGGCGAGGCGATCACGATTCCGACCGACGTCGCCGATCCGACCGCCCTCGATCGGCTGGCCGCGACGGTCCACGAGCGCCTCGGGGACGTGCGACTGCTGATGAACAACGCCGGCATCGAGATCCTCGGCCTGACCTGGGAGCTGCCGCTCGAGGTCTGGGAACGGGCGATCCGGATCAACGTGCTCGGCGTGATCCACGGCGTACGTGCCTTCGTGCCCCACATGCTCGCAGCGGGCAAGCCTGCGTTCATCGGAAATCTCTCGTCGATCGGTGGGCTCGGCATGATGGCCGTCCAGACGCCCTACATCCTCTCGAAGCACGCGGTGCTGTCTTTCAGCGAGTGTCTCCGCATGGAGATGGATCTCGTGCAGGCGCCGATCTCGGTCTCGGCCGTCCTGCCCGGCCCCGTCGCGACGCGCATCTTCGACGATGCCGCGACCGCTCGAGATCCTTCGAAGATCGAGTTCCACCGCAAGGCGATGCAGGACATGACCCATGGCCCCGGCAGCCTCTCGGGCAAGCAGGCCGCCGAGATCATCCTCGCCGGCATCGCCGCGAAGGAGTTCTTCGTCTCGACCCATCCCGAGATCACGGCCCAGATGGCCAAACAACGCGCCGAACACCTCGCGACCCTCTCGACACCGACATTGGGTGAAGAAGCCCGACGCATGCTTCTCGGCTGACCGCGTGCGCGGCTGAGCAGCCCTACGAACGATCCGCCGAGCGACTCCAGTCCGCTCACCTCCAGGAGGACGATATGACCGCCATCATCGATATCGACGCCCATTTCGAGCCCGGCGAGGACTGGCTCGAGCCGTTCCCGAAGCTCGCGAAGCGACTCCCCAAGCTGAATCCGGGCATGCTCGCGGTCGACGCGATCGTGGGCGACCTCCTGCGCGCCGTCCCCGTGCCAGAGCGGCCGCCGTTCGCGGACCTGGTCCCGCCCGGCGCAGCGACCCTCTTCGGCGGCGAAAAGGTCGGGGAGAAGGCGCGGCGGTCGGAGTTCGAGGGTAAGAGCCAGTTCCAGGTCGCGAACGCCGCTGCACGCATCAAATGGCTCGACGAGCAGGGCATCGACCAGCAACACGTGATCTGCCTCGCCGGGGTCTCCTATTGCCTGCAGATCGAGGACCTCGCGCTTCGGCAGGAGGTCGTCTCGGCCAGCAACAGCTGGCTCGCCACGACCTGCGCGGCCGGCGGCGGACGGCTCCTTCCGGTGACCGCCCTCGAGTACAACGATCTCGGCTTCGTCGTCTCGGAGCTGACGCGCATGCGCGCGCTCGGTAGCCGGATCTTTCTGATCCCCGGCTACCCCGTGAACGGAATGCCGCCGAGCCATCCGGATTGGGATCGCGTCTGGGCGACCGCGGTCGATCTGGGCATGATGCCGATGCTCCACACCGGCTTCGAGCGCATGCACTTCGATCCAGGCTGGGCCAATCAGGGTGGCGACACGACCCTGCTGCGCATGATCTGCAGCAGCCATCGCCACGTCGCACCCATGACGCTCATCAACTCGATGGTCTACGCGGGGGTGTTCGAGCGATTCCCGAAGCTGACGCTGATGCTCGCGGAGGTCGGGACCGGCTGGCTCCCGTTCCTGATGCGCGAGATCGACGACCGTGTCTCGCCGACGGCCGAGCTCTTCCTGGGCCGATCCCGGCTGAAGTCGAAGCCGAGCGAGTACCTCGCCCGCAACGTCAAAGCGACGCCGCTCGCTGGAGGCAACGATTCGCCGCTCCTGAAGATCATGGAAGACCTGCCCGAGGAAATGCTCGTCTTCTCGTCGGACTTCCCGCATTTCGAGGGCTTCACCGATCCGACGAGTCACTACCGCAAGCTCCTCGCCGAACTGCCCCGGCAGCGCGTCGAAAGCTTCATGGGCGGCACCATCAATTCCGCCTTCGCGCGGATGGGCGATGCTCTGATCTGAGTCCTGCAGCTCGCACGGAGACGAAAGGAATCGAAATGCGAACGTTCGTGGTGACGGGCTCGGCTTCGGGGATCGGGGCGGCGACTCGCAAGCGGCTCGTCGGACAGGGGGAACGGGTGATCGGCGTCGATATTCGAGACGCGGACATCCTGGCGGATCTCTCATCTGCGGCGGGTCGGCGCGAAGCGATCGCGCGCGTCGAGTCGCTCTGTGGCGGCGTGCTCGACGGTCTCGTCCCGTGCGCAGGACTGATGGGGCTCCCGGACCGACCCGGCCGCGTGCTGGCCGAGCTCAACTACTACGGAACCATCGAGTTCCTCGAGGCTGCACGTCCGTGGCTCGCGCGGGGAACCAATGCGGCCGCGGTCGCGATCAGCTCGAACTCGACGACGACGATGCCGGGCCTTCCGGTCGAGCTGACGAGGCTCCTTCTCGACGGGGATCCTGCCGAGGCGATCGCGTTTGCCGACAAGGTCGGTTCGCCTGCGGCCTATCCTGCGGCGAAGCTCGCGGTGGCCCACTGGGTGCGGCGCAAGGCATCGACGGCAGAGTGGGCCGGGGCCGGGATCACGCTGAACGCCGTGGCCCCCGGCAAGACCGAGACGAACATGCTCGCCGAAGGCCGGGCCGACAAGATCTTCGGCCCGCTGATCGACGCGTTTCCGGTCCCCGTCGGTCGCTCGGCCCATCCCGACGAGCTCGCCGCGTTGGTCGCCTTCCTGCTGAGCAAAGACGCACGCTTCATCTGCGGCTCCGTCATCTTCTGCGACGGCGGGACCGACGCCCAGATGCGGCCGAACGACTTCCCAACACCGTTCCCTCGCTGAGACTATCCACCGCGCGGCCGCCGACGAGCTCGATGCACCGAACGCGCAACTCGATTCCCCGATCCTGCGTCCCGACCTGGACGTCGGATCCGCGTGTCAGGCCCAGCCGCGGCTCAACGGAACCCGGTGGTAGAAGACGAGCTTTCGGTGCGCGAACTTCCAGACGCCGTTCTCGACCATCCGCAGCTCGAGACTACAGAAGCCCGTGGCATGGTCGCCGTCGAGGTCGACCACATGGTTGTGGACGAAGGGGATCGGCCGAAGCGTGGCAATAGCGCGCCGAGAGCCCTCGAATCGCTTCGCGGTCCTCGATCGCCTGAACCCGTTCTTCGAGCGTCGTCACGATCTGCTCCCTCCCTCCGTCTCGCGGGGCTGCCGCATCAGGGGTCGAGCTTCAGGAGTCGCGAGGGATTCTCGCAGGCCATCGCGCGCAGCTCGGGCTCGCGGGCTCCCGCCTGCCAGAGCGCATCCACGTAGTCGTGGAGACCGATGGCCGGCCGCGGCAGCTCGTCGGTCCACCCGTAGTCCGTCGACAGCACGATCTGACTCGCGCCGATGGCATCGATCGCCTTCACGACCTCGGAGACTCCCGGTCCGTGTCCCGCCATGCAGGTCGCGGCCGCCAGCTCGACGAACGCACCGAGCCCCGCGAGCTCGACGCACTCCTGCACGTTCAGGTGCGGGCCCGCCCCCGAGTTCATCGCATGGGTCACGACGACGCGACCGCGACCGGCGAAGGCCTTCGCAACGGCGTAGTGCTCGGCCTTCGAGGTATGTCCCGTCGCGACGATGGCTTCGTAACGTTCGACCAGTCCGAGAATCTCCTCGACCTCGGGGCGCAGATGTCCGCGCGCGTCGAGCATTTCGATCGGCTCCCCGGGCACGTTCAACATTGCGGCGACACCGTTCTCGAAGTCCTGTCGGCTCGAAATCGTCGGCAGCCAGACGATCGCGGCCCCGTCCCGGAGCGCGATCTCGACGGCGCCCGGGTTCAGTCCCCCGATGCAGAAGTCGCAGCAGATCGAGCCGAAGACGCGCACGTCGGGGACGCTCTGGGAGACCGCGTAGGCCGAGCCGTTCGTCGGGAAGTCGTGCGACTTCAGTACGAGGGCCTTGAAATCGAGGGCCGCGGCGTCTCGGGCGGCGTCGAACGGATCGACGGCGTGCTTGCGGCCGACGACGGACTCGGGACCGAAATGGCAGTGGAGATCGACGGCTCCGCCCAGGACGATTCGATTCATACGAGCTCCACGCTGCGACTCAGCCGGACAGCCGACGAATTCCCGCCATCGCCGTATGGTGAGCGAGGATTCCGCCGTCGACCGACAGGACCTGACCCGTGATGAAGGCGGCTGCGTCGGAAGCGAGGAAGACGACCGCATTCGCGATGTCTTCCGGCCGTCCGAGCCGCGGCGTCAACGTATTCTCGATGTAGACCTCGACGGCAGCGCGCGGAACGTTCGCCTCGAGCGCGGGGGTCGCAATGACGCCGGGGGCCACGGCATTGCAGCGGATGCCGAATTTTCCGTATTGCACGGCGACGTTCTGCGTCAAGGAGCCCAGCCCGGCCTTCGAGGCCGCGTAGGCGGCACGGATCACGTCGCCGGTCAGACCCGAGGCCGACGAGGTATTGATGATCGAGCCGCCCCCCCGACGGATCAGGTGGGGAATCGCGTATTTGCAGCCGAGCATCGGTCCGCGCAGGTTGATCCGCATGTTGCGATCCCAGACCTCAGCCGTGAGCTCGACGATCGGCCCATCGGCGGCCATCAGCGCCGGGTCGGAATCGGCAGCGTTGTTGTGGAGGATGTCGAGGCCACCGAACTTCGCGACCGCCGCCTCGACCATCGCTGCGATCGAAGCCTCGTCGCCGAGATCGACCTGCTGCGGATGAGCCCGTCCCGAACGGGCCTCGACCTCGCCCGCAACCTTGCGCGCTCCGTCCTCGTTGAGATCTGCGACGAGGACCGCGGCGCCCGACGCCGCGAGCGCGAGACAGGTCGCTCGCCCGATCCCCGACGCCCCGCCCGTCACGATCGCGACGCGCCCGGCGAGGGAAAACGTTTCGGGTCCGCTGGTCGAAGACGGATGCGCCATGGCGTGGACTTCCCTTCCTGTGCTCGTCGACTCCGCGAGCGGCGTCAGCGCGCCCGTCGCACCGGCAGATGCTCGGGGCCGTATTCCTGGAGATGATTCACGCATTGCCAGACGAATCCGGGCACGAGCTCGATTCGGGTGTTCGCCTGGAGGACCAACATCTCTTCCAGCACGACGCGTCCGATCAGACGCGTCAGATGATTGCCGAGACAGAGATGCGGCCCCGACCCGAACGCGAGATGCTCGGGAGGATCGACGCGATCGAGACGAAAGGACTCGCCGTCCGGGTACGCAGCCTCGTCGCGGTTCGCGGAGGTGATGTGGCACATGATGTGCTCGCCCTTGACGACCGGCGTCCCCCCGATCTGCGCGTCTGCACGCGCCGTTCGCCACAAGAAGGCGACGGGGGCCTCGTATCGCAGCGACTCCTCGACGGCACGGTCGATGTTCGCGTCGTCGTGTCGGAGCGCTTCCTCGAAGCCTCCGTCCGTGAGCAGCCGATAGAGGAGATTTCCGATCATGTAGGTCGCCGACAAGGAGCCGGCGAGCATGTTCACGACGAGGGTCCGCGTGTGCTGCGCCCCGATCTGCCAGCCGTCCTCGCCGCGCGTCCGGACCATCGACGACAGCAGATCGTCGTGGGAGTCGTCCTTCGCGCGGATCGCCATCTGCTCGTCGATGCAGCGCGCGAGCTCGGGAAATCCGGCGGCGATCCCCTCGCCCCGCTCGGTCCGCCCCGTCGTGGGCCAGCTGCTGTGGAGAAGCTCGTCACACCATCGCATGAGCGGATCGTGGAGGTCTTCCGGAAAGCCGAGCAGATCGGCCGAGACCGACCCCGGGACGGGCGTCGAGAGATCGCTCATCAGGTCGCCCTTGCCGCTTCCCGCCATGGCTTCGAGACGCCGCTTGACGATGCGCCGCGTGAACGCCTCGGACTCCTGCGCTTTGGCCAACGTAAAGGTGCGGTGAAGAACGCGCCGGATCTTCGGATGCAGCGGGGCATCGAGCTCGCCGAGGAAGCTCTCCTCCGTCGGCACGACGATCCCCGGCGCCCGCATGTCGCCGATGCTCGAGAATCCCTTCGAGTCGCGGAATACGTCGACCACATCGGCGTGGCGCGTCACGAGCACGATGTTTTCGGCCGGTCGGCAGACGGGCTTCTCCCGCCGGATCACGGCCAGCCGCTGGAAATCCTTCGCGGCCTTTGCGTCGTTCGGGTCGAAGGCGTAGGCCTGGTCGATGCCCGGTCGTGTCGTCATCTCGATTCTTCTCCGTTCATTCTTCCTGCCGATCTGCCCCGACGAGCGCGCCGCCTATCGGCGGAGGATTCCGAACTCCAGCGGCGCATGGGCGACGCCGCGGGTCGGGACCAGCTGATTGCGAACGATGCCCTTCGTATCGATCGTGTAGTCCGGCGCACACTCGAGCAGCGTCTCGAGAGCGATCCGCGTCTCGAGCCGCGCGACCGCATTCCCGAGACAGAAATGGATGCCGTGGCCGAAGGTCCAGTGGCTCTTCACGGGGCGGTCGAGATCGAGGACGTCGGGATTCGGAAAGACGGTCTCGTCGTGATTGGCCGATCCGTAGAGCAGGAGGACCTGATCGCCCTTCGCGATCGTCGCGTCCCCGAGCTGGACGTCCCGGGTCGTCGAGCGCGCGAGGCCCTGGACGGGGGATACGAAGCGCAGGATCTCTTCGAGGGCCTGCGTCCACCGAGCCGGCTCGCGGACGAGCTTCCGCCGCTCGTCGGGATACGCGGCGAGCGTGATGATCGCGTTCGCAATCATGTTCATCGTCGTATTCTGGGACGCATCGTGCAGCAGAGAGCAGAAGCCCCCGATCTCTTCGTCCGAGAGCTCCTGGCCTTCCTTTTGATTGTGGAGGATCTGCGAGATCAGATCGTCGGAGCGATGGATGCGACGATCGGCGACGAGGTCGGTCCAGTAGCGGCCCATCTCGGCGTAGGCCGCGAGAGCCGCCGGACTCGTGAAGTCGCCGCCGGCCAGGGTCGCCATGTTCCAGGCGAGGAACTGGTCCCGATCCGAGACCGGGAGATCGAGCAGCTCACACATCGTGAGCGTCGGGATCTGATGGGCGTAGTCGGGAGAGGCATCGCAGCGGCCGCTCGCGACCTGTCGATCGAGGATTGCCCGCGCGCTCGCACGAACGTGGCCCTCGAGCCGGGCCACCCGCGCGGGGGTCAGCACGCGGGCCAGGATCGCGCGCAGCTCGTCGTGACGCGGCGGATCCATGTTGAACATGTTGGGCGGAATGAGGGAGATGTCGGTATCGATCAACGTCCCCCGCGCAGACGAGAAGGTCCGCCAGTCGGCCAGCGCGTCGTTCACGTCCTTCGCCCGCGAGATCATCCAGTAATGGGGCCAGACGCGACCTTCGCGGGTCGCGTGTCGATAGGCGGGAGCACGATCGCGCATCACCCTGTAGAACGGATACGGATCGTCGAAGAATCGCGCGTCGAAGGGATCGAACTCGAAATCGCCCGGCAATCCGCTCATCGTTCCAGGACCTCTTCCCTCACGCCCTGACCGCTCCGCTCTCCGTCCGCACCGGCATGCGAAGCGTGATCAGGATCAATGCCGCGATACACAATGCCCCCACGAAGATCTGGAAGGCGAGAACGAAGCTCCCGGTCGCACCGTGAATCCGCCCGGCCGCCCAGTAGGCGGGCATGACGCCGAGCGAGATGATCGGCGCCTGAAGCCCCATGGAGCGACCGACGTTGGCCACCCCGAAGATCGCCGCCATCAGCGCACCCCAGACCGGCAGGATACCGCCCGCCGCGAGTCCCATCACGGCCACGGCGACCAGCAGGAGCGGAAATTCGGGCTCGCTCGTCATCAGGGCGACGCTCACCATCGTGAGGCCGATTGCGGTCCAAAGTCCCACCTTCAGCGGCATTCGATCCGCCAGATGACCGAACACCAGCTTTCCCATCAGACCCGAAAAGGCGAGCGTGCTCATCATCCAGGCGCGCGCCGTTCCGTCCGCCCCGAGATCGGAGGCGAACTTCGCCACGTTGCCGAGCACACCGCTGTAGCAGCCGAGGAAGATGGCGAGGCATGCGCTCACCGCCCAGAATGCGGGCTGCCGATAGATCTCCGCACTCGACGTCACGAGAGCCGGTCCGCTCGAGGCTAGATCGGACCCCGCCTTCGAACCTTCGGCCCGTAGACCCAGCTCGCTCGGATGATTGCGTAAAGCGAAGACGAGAAGAGGGAGGACCCCGCACACCACCGCCGCCGCCATCACGCGCAGGCTACCGCGCCATCCGATCGACTCGAATCCGTAGCCGAGAAGCGGCGGCATCAGGATACCCCCGATCGAAGTCCCAATCGCCGCGATCCCCAGCGCCCGTCCCCGCGAAGCGCTGAACCATCGGGAGACCACGGCCGACCCGACGATCGGACCGAGGAGATTGTTGGCGCTCCCGATCAGCAGGGACATCCCGATCACGAATGCCGTGACGTTGGGCGCCCAGGACAATGCCAGCAGTCCAGCCGCCAGCAGTCCGACTCCGATCATCATCAAGCCCCGGACCGACCAGCGGTCGACGAGCGGACCGATGAAGAGCGGGAGGACCAGGCCGAGCATCGTCGGGCCGATCAGCGCGTAGCTGATGGCTTCCATGCCGCAGTCGAATTCCTTCTCGACCGCAACGACCAGCAGCGGGTAGCCGTAGCTGAAGAACCCGACCATGAAGAGCTGGGCCGTGAAGACGGTCGCAACGATCCACCAACCACGAAACATGAAGAATCCGCCCCCTGCGGTCCTGACCGGACCGATCCCCCGCGTCGACTGGGACGTGGGCCCTACTCGCGAGACGATGGTACCCATCCGAGAGCGCGCCGCTCGCCCTCTTTTGGCGGGCTCGGTTACGCTGGCTGGACCGTCATGACTCGCCGGTCGACTGCTGGCGGGGCGCAGGAGGAAACATGCAGCTCACGGGTCGTTGTTATTGTGGACAGGTCCGATATCGAGCGGAAGGTGAGCCCGCCATGCGGGCGCAGTGCCATTGCCGCGAGTGCCAATACATCTCGGGTGGAGCGGCGGTCTTGATCATGGGAATGCCGGCAGCCGGATTCGCAGTGACCGACGGCGAGACGAAGGGCTTCACGCGCACGGACATCGAGCGGCCCGTGACGCGCGAATTCTGTCCGAATTGTGGGACGCATCTCCTGACGAGGGCGCCCGATGTTCCGCTCGTCTTCCTGAAGATCGGAACCCTGGACGATCCGTCGATCTTCCGCGGACCCGACGCGGTGCTCTTCACGATCGATCAACAGCCGTGGCACTCGATTCCGGCGGGCGTGCCGAGCTTTCCGAGGATGCCGGGATAGACGGAGCCGGACGCGGGCCCGCCCGGTCGGTGTCAGGAATTCGGCTTGCTTCGTCGTCGCTTGCTCGCGGCGACCTTGCGCATTCCCGGCCGCGGCGGAATCACGAGCGGATCGAAACGCGCGGCGCGGCGCCGGACCGCAGCGGGCGACATCGCGATTCGCCCGGTCACGATCGCACCGTCGTGAAGGACTACGCGAGGGGCGCAGACGTCGCCGCGGATCACGCCTCCCGGCTTGACCTCGACCCAGTCCTCCGCCGAAACGTTCCCCCGCACGGTCCCCTTGACCCGGACCGAGCGCGCCACGATCTGGGACTGGACGAGACCGTCGCGGCGCACGGTGACCCGCGAATTCTTCGCGCGGACGCAGCCTTCGACGAGTCCGTCGATCTCGATGTTCTCGTCGGCCACGAGATCGCCCGCGACCTTGCTGGCGGGACCGAGGACGCTCGCCCGCTTGCGCACGACGCCCGCGAGCGAGAAGTTCACGTCAATTTCGGCATAGAGGGGAACCGCGCCGGCCAGCTCGCCGGGCTCGCTCGTCGGACGGGGACCCTGCCCCGGTCCAAAGACCCGGTCGACGATTCCCGAATGGGCTCCCTCGTTCCCGGCACCGTCTCGATCCATCGCCGCCACGGCGGCGACGACGCCTCTCCCCGTTTCTCGCGGCGGAGTGGTCGCTTCGGCCATCCGCTTTTCACCCGAAGAAGTCGCCAACGCTCGAGCTCCGATACCCGGGGCCTAACCGGAGCGTGGGGGACGGATCTCGTCGCCGTCACTCCGTCGTCCCGCATTTCGTCCTGCATTGGAGTGGTTCGAAAGGGGCGGGCATCGCAAACATCGCTGCGACTTCGAGTGGCATCGCGAGGCGACGAGCCGAATCTGCCGCCGACTTGCAGGTTCGCGAAGCATCCACGCAGGAGAGTCGCCGGATTCTGGACGCCGCTCAGCGCGAGGCGATGTCCTTGAACTCGACGACCTTCGTCTCCCACTCTTTGGGCCATCCGCCGGCTGCGCCCACGATGCGACCGAGCGTGCCGCCCTGGTCGTGACCGAGGGTGTTGAGCCAGTTCGGGTGGGCCGGACCGGGGTCGCTGTGGGCGATCACGATGTGGACGGAGCCGTCCTTTTCGTAGCGGGCCGTGAACTTGTTGACGCTGATGTCGAAGAAACGATGGTCGAGCGACTCCATCCAGAAGTTCGAGAGCTGGAGATTCCAGGTCTGGCACTCGGGGATGAACGGAATTCGAACGAGAAGCGCCTCGTCAGGCGCGATCTGCCAGTGGCTCTGGTAGTAGTGGATCGTCGGATCTCCGCCCGCGGCGTAGAGCATCGGCTGGTCGTGTTCGGGGAAGCGATTGAGCGTCTTCTCCTGATACATCCTGGTCCACATGAGCCCGAGCTTGATCGTACCCTCGAGGAATCCGAGCGCGCCCATCAGCTGCCCCTCGAGCTGCGCCGGCACGAGATTGTTGTTCGGCCGCTCGGGGTTCAGACATTCGATCTGGAGCTCGGCGCGCTTCTCCTGCTTGCGGATTCCGAAGGTCTGGCGCACGACGATGTTGGTCGAGGTCGGCGTCAACGGAAGCCAGTTTCCCTTCGCGGGCTTCTTCTGGCTCATCGTGATCTCGAACGTCCCGTCCGGCTCGATGTGGATCTTCGAGGAGTCGATCTCGGCGAGGCTCGCCATGCCCTCGACGCCGGCCCCCGCCTTCACGCCGATGCTGAACCACTTGACGGTTCCCCGCGTGCCCGTGATGCGATATTCGAACCGACCGTCGATCATGCAATTTTCGTAGTAGTTGTCGGGGTTGTCGTTCAGGATCTTCTTCGTGTCGTCCGCGAGGCGATAGAAGGCCGGGTACTGCGGGTCTGCGTAGTCGACGACGCGCTCGAGGCCGGCCCGCAGGATACGGGTCAGGAAGCGGTAGCCGAGCGCCTGATTCATCAGGTCCTTCGGGACATTGGGCTCCTTGACGAGCTTGCCTGCCGCCTTCAAGCGATCACAGAAATCGTCCCACATCCGACCATTCAGGATCCGCTCTTCGGCTTCGCTCGCGCCCATCTCTCGACTCCTCTGCCCGTTCGATTCTCCTACGCTAGCGTGCCGAAGATCGAAGTCATGGCCCCGTCCCGGCAGAGGAGCACGAGATGAGTCAAGCCCCCAAACCCCCGCGCGCCGCCGCGATGCGGCCCCGGCCGATCTCGGAGATCCAGCGCTGGGACGGCGAATGCGACGTGATCGTCGTGGGCTTCGGGGCCGCAGGCGCCTCGGCCGCCATCGAGGCCGCGGATGCCGGCGCGCGCGTGATTCTCGTCGAGGTCGCGTCGGGCAGCGGCGGCACGAGCGCGATGGCCGGCGGCGACATCTATCTGGGGGGCAACGGCGGGACCGAGGTCCAGCGTGCGAACGGCTTCGAGGACGACACCGAGGATTTCTTCCGGTACATGATGATGGCGGGCGGTCCCGATGCCGACGAGGAGCGGGTGCGGCTGTATGCCGACGGCGCCCTCGCGCATTTCGAATGGCTGAAGGCCCAGGGCGTGCCCTATCGCAACACGTACATTCCCGGAAAGCCGGTGATGCCCGGGACCGGCGACTGCCTGATCCTCTCGGGCAGCGAGTACGCATGGCCGTTCCGCGACGAGGCGCGCCCGTGCCCCCGCGGCCATCTGCCCGAGGCCATCGGTGAAACCGGCGGCTTCATGCTGCTCGACAAGCTCGCTAGGCGCGTCCACGCCCTCGGCGTCGAGGTCCGCTTCCAGACCCGGGCGCGAGCCCTCGTCGTCGATGCGAGCAACCGCGTGGGCGGCCTCGTCGTCGTGACCGACGGCGAGGAGAAGGCCTTGCGAGCGCGCAACGGCGTGATCCTCTGCGCCGGCGGCTTCGCCCTCAACGAGGACATGCTGCGCCAGTACGCGCCGATCCGGCAGCGCTTCGCGAACGACGGCCTCTCGGGCGGCTACGACGACGGCAGCGGCATCCGCCTCGGCATGAGCGTCGGGGGCGCCGCGATCCACATGGACGAGCTCTTCCTGACGCTCCCCTTCTATCCGCCCGAGTCTCACGTCAAAGGCATCCTGGTCAACGACAAGGGCGCGCGCTTCATCAACGAGGACGCCTACGGCGGTCGCGTCGCGCATTACATCGCGAGCCAGATCGGCGACCGCTTCTTCCTGCTCGTCGACGACGTGATCTTCAAGCAGCCCTCGCCCTACTCGAAGATCGAGATCGCAGCCGTCGGCTCGACATGGGAGGAGGTCGAGCGCGAGCTCGGCCTCCCTTCCGGATGCCTCGTCTCGACCGTCGAGGTCTACAACCGCCACGCGGCAAAAGGCGAAGATCCCCTCTTCCACAAGCACGACAGCTGGCTCAAGCCCCTCGACGAGCCGCCGTTCGCGGCGCTCGCCTGTCATTTGAAGCAGGCCTACTACCCGTTCTTCACCCTGGGCGGTTTGCGCGTTCGCCCGACGGGCGAGGTCCTCACGACCGATGGAGATGCGATCTCGGGGCTCTACGCCGCAGGCCGCACGGCGTGTGGCCTGCCGCGCTGGGGCAAGGGGTACAGCTCGGGAATGTCGCTCGGGGATTGCACCTTCTTCGGCCGCAAGGCCGGCAAGCAGGCGGCCACCTCCCCGCTCGCCTGAACGACGCGTCCCCGGCTTCCCCCCTCGGCTACGGACTAGCAGACCTGATTGGGGACGACCTCGCCCCGCTGCCAGGCGAGGATCGCGTCGATCAGGATCTGTCCCATGCCGAGCCGGGCCTCGAGAGTCGCGCTCCCGATATGGGGGACCATGAAGACGTTCTTCAGGTCGAAGTACTCCGGGTGGATCGCGGGTTCGCCCGCGAAAACGTCGAGGCCGGCGGCGTAGACGCGGTCCGTCTGGAGGGCATCGATCAATGCCCGATCGACGACCAGATCTCCCCGAGCGATGTTGACGAGGATCAGGCCCGAGCGCGCCTGCCCGAGCAGCTCGGCGTTCACGATCCCCCGTGTCTGCTCCGTGGCCGGACAGGCCAGCACGAGTACGTCCACGTCTCGAACGAGGGCCTCGACCGTAGGCCGGAAGCCAGCGCCCAGGGCGAGCTCAGGGGCGAGGGGCCTGCGATTGCAGTAGAGGATCTTCATACCGAGCGCCCGGGCGCGTTCGGCGATGCGACGACCGATGTCGCCCATCCCGAGGATTCCGAGTGTTCGGCCCGCGAGCTGGACTCCGACGAGCTGCGCGGGATTCCAGCCATGCCACGCCCGTTGGCGGAGCAGATCGATCGCCTCGGTGCCCCGTCGTGCTGCGCCGAGCATGAGGAAGATCGCGTTCTCGGCGACCGAGTCCGCGAGGACGCCCGGGGTGTTGAACACGGCGATGCCCCGCGCGCGCGCTACATCGAGATCGATGTGATCGGTCCCGACCGAATAGGTCGCCAGCACGCGGATGCTCGCCGGCAGCGCCGCGATCGCCGCCTCCCGCATCGGCACGTCGAGGGAGAAGACGACCCCGTCGATCTCGGCGCCGATGCCTGCGAGCTCCGCGAGCGGCTCCCGCGTTTCAGCGAAGCGAGTCGAGAAAGTGCTCGTGAACGCCTGCTCGACCGGCTCGATGAACCGCGACGCGACGAAGAGCCTGAAAGCGTCCTGCCGAATCAATGCAGCGTGCCTCCCCGGATCGGCATTGGAGTCGGCGCTTCGATCAGGCGAGCCCCTCGACCTCGACCGGAACCGACTTTCGCCCGCCTGCGAACCGCGCCCGCACCCGCTCGAGTCCGAGATAGAAGACGGGCACGATCAAGAGCGTCAACATCATCGACGTGAACATCCCCGCCGCCGTCGCGACCCCCATCGGCGCGCGCGTCTCGGCGCCCGGGCCGATTCCCATCGCCGAGGGAAGCACGCCGAAGATCATCGACAGCGCCGTCATCAGGACGGGCCGCATGCGGATCGGCGCCGCCTTCCTCATGGCCTCCTTCGCGGTCATGCCTTCGACCTGGAGCTGGTTGGCGTAGTCGACGAGCAGGATCGAGTTCTTCGTCACCAGACCGATCAGCAGCACGATCCCGATCATGCTGAAAAGATTGAGCGACATGTCGAAGATCCAGAGTCCACCGAGGGCCCCGACCATCGAGAACGGCAGCGCCGCCATCACGATGATCGGCTGCGTGAAGCTCTCGAACTGGGCCGCGAGCACCATGTAGATCACCAGCACGGCCAGCACCATCATGATCATGAACTGCTGGCCCGACTCGCGCATCGCCTCGGCATCGCCCGTGAGCCGAAGCGAGAGCTGGGACGGCAGGATCTCGTCGGCGACACGCTGCGCGCGCTCGACCGCCTCGCCGAGGGCGATGCCCTCGAGGCTCGCCATCACCTTCACGCTGCGCTCGCGATCGGTGCGCGTGATGGAGGCCGCGGTCGCACCGCGCTCGATCGTCACGAGATTGCGCAGCTCGACCAGATCCCCGTTGCGAGCACGAACCCATAGATCACCGATCGCCGACAGCTCGTCGCGGCTGCCGAGCTCCATCCGCATACGAACGTCGTGGCGCTCCTCGCCGTCGCGGAAGGTCGCGATGTCGAGGCCGCCGATCATCGCGAGCACCGCATCGGCGACGGTCTGCGCGTCGACACCGAGCGCCGCCGCCTTGTCTCGATCGGGCACGACGCGTGCCTCGGGGAGGCCGACGCGGAGGCTCATGTCCATGTCGACCATGCCGCCCTGGCCTTCGAGCCGGTCGATCATCTCGTTGGCATAACGGTCGAACTCCTCGAGGCTTCCGCTGCCGACGATCTCGACCTCGAACTCACGATCCGAGGAGCCCATTGGATCGACGACAGAGAACTCCTGACCGGGAATCTGGGAGAGCGCCTTGCGGGCCTCGATCATGATCTCCTGGGCACTTCGGGTGCGCTGGTCCGCGGGGTAGAGCCGTGCGTTCAGCATGCCATCCGACGGCCCGCCGATGCTGATCGAGGTCGAACCGATGGCCGAGAAGATCGAGGCGACCTCGGGCTGCTCGAGGAACCAGGCCTCGTTTCGCGTCAGGATGTCGACCGTGTTCTCGAGCGAGCTTCCGGGCGGCGTCTTGAAACGGACGGCGACGAAGCCCGTGTCCGCAGCGGGGAAGAACTCCGCCTTGAGCTGGCTTCCCGCCAGCACGGCCAGCACGATCGACGCGATCGCGATCCCGGTCGTCTTCACGGGGCTCGCGATCGACCAGTCGAGGACGCGGCGGTAGCCGTCTTCGAGGGCGTTGAAGCCCTTCTCGAGCCAGCCGTAGAGGCCTCCTTCGCTCCGCACCTTCGGCGGAGGCATGCGGGCGGCGAGCATCGGCGTGATCGTGAGCGCGACCAGCAACGAGATCACGACGGCGACGGAGACCGTGACCCCGAACTCGGTCAGGAAGCTTCCCATCTGGCCGGTCGCAAAAGCGACGGGCAGGAAGACGGCCGCGACGGAGAAGGTCGCGGCAGCGGCAGCCAGCGTAATCTCGCGCGTCCCGGACCGCGCCGCTGCGAAGGCGGACATGCCCCCCTCGCGATGTCGCTCGATGTTCTCGAGCACGATGATCGCGTCGTCGATCACGACGCCGATCGCGAGCGTGAGGCCCAGCAGCGTCATCGTGTTCAAGGTGTAGTCGAAGAGCCAGATCATCCCGAACGTCGTCACGATCGAGACCGGGATCGCCAGCGCGACGATCAAGGTCGGACGCGTCCGTCGCATGAAGACGAAGACCACGAAGACCGCGAGCAATCCCCCGAAGACGAGCGAGAAGAGCGTCTCCTCGAACGACTCGCGGATCAGCTCCGAGTTGTCGATGAAGCCTGCCTTCTCGACGATGTGGATGCCCTCGGGCGCACGCTCGCGCAGGAGATCCATGCGCTTGTAGAATTCATCGACGATGGCGACGGTATTCCCGTCGGACTGCTTCTTGACGGCGATCGCGATGCCGGGCTTGCCGTTCATGTGCGAGGCACGCCGGATGTCCTCGGCTCCGTCCTCGATGCGGGCGACGTCGCCCAGGCGGATCGGTGCTTCGCCGTCCCAGGAGATCACCATGCGCGCGAGATCGTCGAGGGATTTGAACTCCGCCGACGTCTTGAGCGCCCACTCGACCTCGCGGCCCTCGACGAAGCCTCCGGGTCGCTCGATGTGCTCGCGCCGGATGGCAGTGAGCACGTCGGAGACCGAGAGCTGCCGCGCTCGCAACGCGTCGGGGTCGATCCAGATTCGGATGTTGCGCTCGACGGCGCCGTAGATCTCGGCCCCGGCCGCCCCGGGGATGCTCTCGACCACCGGCTTCATGTGACGGTCGATGTACTCGGTCGCCTCGGTCGCCGGCATCGTCGTCGTGATCGGCGCGAAGATGATCGGGAACATGGAGAAGTCGGCCTTGCCGAGCACCGGCGGCTCGATCTCCTCCGGCAGGTTTCCCATGCTCACGTTGAGCTTGTCGCGCACGTCCTGGGCCGCGACGTCGAGATCCTGCTCGAGCTCGAACTCCAACATCACGCGGGCGACGCCCTGGGCCGCCTCCGAGTAGATGTGCCGAACGCCCTCGATCGTCGCGAAGGACTCTTCGAGGGGATCGATGACCTCGTCTTCCATCACCGTGGGCGATGCGCCCTCGAGCTGGACGACGACGCCCACGAACGGAAAAGTCATGTCGGGGTATCGATCGATGCCGAGGCGCGAGAATCCCAGCACGCCGAAGGTCGCGAGCGCGAGCATCAGCATCCAGGTCAGCACCGGCCGTTCGATCGAGACGTCGGACAGACTCACGACTCGGCTCCGACGGTCTCACCCGCCGCCGTCTCGACCGCAGTCGACTGGGTATCCCGTACGACCACGACCATCCCGTCGGCGAGTCCACCATGTCCGCGGCGCACGACGCGATCGCCGGCCGAGATTGGACCTCGAACCTCGATCCGGCCCTCGCTCTGGTAGCCCGTCTCGACCTGGACCCGCCGGACGCGATCGTCCGCTTCGATCAAGAAGAGCCAGCCACTGCCTTCGCGCTGGACGAGGGCCTCCTCGGGCACCATGAGCACGCTCTTTCGCTGATCGGTTCCGACGTGGATCCGGGCGAACAAACCAGGCCGCAAGACCCCTTCGCTGTTGTCGACCTCGGCCTTGACGCGAAGCGTTCGGCTCCCGGGGTCGACGGTCGGTGCGATGAACGTGACGACCGCGTCGAAGGTCTTTTCTGCGGGCGCGGCGACCGTGATCTCGACGTGCTGGCCGACGGCGACACGCTGGGAGTCGAGCTCCGGGAGACTGAAGAGCACGTCGAGGGGGGTCATCGACACGAGCTCGAAGAGCGGCTTGCCCGGCTCCACGTACTCCCCCAGCTCGACGGACCTTCGCGCGACCAGTCCGGCGAAGGGCGCGGAGACGCTCGCGTCCCGGAGTGCCCGGCTCGCGACACCGACCGCCGCCTCTTCGGCTCGAACGGAAGACTCGGCCAGCAGCAATGCCGTCTCGGCTTCCTCGAGGCGCTCTTCCGACGCGATGTTCTCGGAACGGAGCTTCCGGACACGTTCGACCTTGCTCGTCTCCTGGCGGAGATTTGCCCGCGCCTGGGCCAGCCGCGCCTGCGCTGCCGCGAGATCGAGACGTCGCCGCTCCGGGTCGATTTTGATGACGACCCTGCCGCTTGCGACCGAGCCACCTTCGTCGACGGAGAGCTCCGTCACGCGGCCTGCGATCTCCGCCGAGATCATGGTCTGGAAGCGAGCGCGCAGATCGCCGCTCGCTCGGATGTCCTGATCGAAGTCGACCGCCGCGATCTCGACGGCCGAGACCGACGGCACGATCTCCTCGGTCACGACGACCTCTTCGCGACAGCCCACGGCGAGCGCGAGCAGCGCCGACGAGGAAAGCAAGAGTCGAATTGTTCTGCCGGTCATCGGGAATCTCTCTCCAGCTCGGCCATGCCGAGGAACAGGGCGTCGAGCGCGCGCTCGGCGAGATCGTCGTCCTGATTGAGTTCGGGCTGCGTCAGTTGCAGCGAGACGAGGCCGTACACCAGAGCCCAGAGGACACGGCCGGCGCTATTCGTATCGAAGCGACCGGGCGGCTGGCTCTCACCGAAGCGGGCGAGACTCTCCTCGACACACTGGCGTACCCGCGTCATCGCGGGCGGCATTCGGCTCTCCCCCTTCCTCGACAGCGTCCACATCAGACGCGTGAAGGTCGGGTTCGTCACGCTGAATTCGAAGTACGCGAGCAACATCGCACGGAGGCGAGCACGCGAATCACTGCTCGCCGGGTCGACCTGCTCGAGCTGCTCGGCGAGGCGGCCGACGCGATCGTCGAGCAGGGCGTCGATCAATCCGTCTTTGTCCCCGAAGTAGTGGTAGACCGTCGGCGCCGAGTAGCCGGACTTGTCGCCGAGCCGGCGGATCGAGAAGTCAGAGCCGTTGGCCTCGATCATGAGCGCCTCGGTCGCGTCGAGAATCGTTCGCCGCGCCTCCTGGCGCTGGCGTTCTCGTCGCTCTTCGATTCGCGGGCCGGACTCGGCGAGCTCGCCGAGCCCGACGACCCCGGGGGTAGCCGTCGTCATGGACCATGACCTTTGAAGCTTGACTTGGATTCGGTCGGTTGACCAGCGTTATAGCTTGAGACCGAACAACACGCCATCCCCCGCACCGTGAGGGAACTCTAACGGGCCGAGTGAGCGTGTGAAGACCAGCGGCCCCCCGCGGGCGAGGTGGAATGGGGCCGGTCAGGGCATCCCATTCCAGCCGATGACCTCGGTCGACGGCTTTCTATGAGCGGGCTTGAAGTCGGTCCCGATCGTGTAGGCGATCGGGAAGAGCCCTACCTGCGTATAGTGCTTTGGGATCGAGAGGAGCTTTGCCATGTCCTGGTGACGCATCAGGTGGCCCGTCGTCCAGGCACTTCCGAGCCCGCGCGCGCGGAGCGCCAGCATGAAGCTCCAGACCGCCTGAATGATCGAGCCCCATGTGCTCCCTTGGTTGAACAGGTCCGCACCTTCCGTGCGGCCGGCGGCGAGGGGCAGCAACAACGCCGGACAGCGATGGAAATTCTCGCGGAGGGAGGCGACGGAGGACCCGATGCGCTCCGCACCTTCTACCTGCGCCCCCGGATAGCCGCCATGTTTAGCGAGCCCCGCGATGTAGTCGTCGAGCCCGCCGTTGTAGATCTCGGCGGCCTTCGCGACGAGCGCAGGGTCGTCGATCACGAGCCAGCGCCAGCTGTTCATGTTGCCGCCGTTAGGCGCCTGGAACGCGATCTCGAGGCATTCCTCGATCAGCGGGCGCGGCACCTTGCGGTCGAAGTCGAGCCGCTTGCGAACGGCGCGGGTCGTCGTGAGCAGCGTATCCGGATCGAGGTCGAGCATGGCTTCACTCCTGCGCCCCGCTCCGGCCGAGCCGAGGTGGGGCACATCCTGGACGATCAGCGCTGTGCGCCGCGGACGAGACGGCCCGGGAGGGCCCCGGTGTGCTCGCCGTTACGGAAGGTGATCTCGCCGGAGACGACGGTCGCCTCGTAGCCGATCGCCCGCTGGACGAATCGCGCGGCGCCCGCCGGCAGGTCGAAGGCGACCTCGGGGAGGCCGTTCTCGAGCCGATCGAGGTCGATCACGTTGAGATCGCCCTTCTTTCCGGGCGCGAGAGTGCCGCGGTCGCCGAGACCGTAGAGCGCGGCCGTGTCCTGGGTCATCTTCCGCACCGCCAGCTCGATCGGCAGCTTCGGCCCGCGCGTTCGGCCCTTCACCCAATGCGCCAGCAGCGACGTCGTCATGCTCGCGTCACAGATCGCGCCGCAATGGGCACCGCCGTCACCGAGGCCGAAGGCCGTCCGCGGATTCGTCAGCATCGTGTGGACGGCGTCGAGGTTGTAGTCGCTGTAGTTGAGCAGCGTCAGCATCAGCAGCTGCTTGCCCTCGAGCTCGAGCAACCAATCGTAGAGCATGTCGAAGGGATCACGTCCGGCCGCGGCCGCCATCGACTTCAGGCTCTCCTCGGGCGTGGGCTCGTAGTTCGGTGGCGTGCCGAGCCGGAAGATCTTGTCGATCCCCTTCGCGATCATGTCGATCACGACCTTCATCTGGGGCACCGCATAATGCGATTCCTCGGACAGGATCTGCTTGCGCACCAGCGGGTCGCGCAGCTTTGCGACCCGCTCGGCCAGCGGCAGCTCGGCCATCTTCATGTAGGTCGGCTTGAAGCTGAAGGGATGGAACGACTGGTGGCCGATCAGCAGCGTGTTCGGCCGCGCCGAGACCTGGGGCCGCAGATTCGCGCCATCCTTCACGGCCGCGTCGCAGAGGTCGAGGAGCCGCTTCCAATCCTTCGGCGCGACGTCGTGCTGGACCAGCGCGAAGGAGACGGGTCGACCGGTCTCCGCGGAGAGCCGCCGCATCCAGTCGATCTCCTTGTCCGGCGCCGACATGTCCTCGCCCTGGATGCCGGCGGGCGCGAGCTCGACGATGCCTTCGCCGAGCTCTCCGAGGACCCGCGCGATGCCGAAGATCTCGTCCTCGGCGGAATGGGTGCCCGGAACGACCTCGCCGTCGACGGCGCGGTGCACGATCGTGCGCGACATCGAGAAGCCGAGCGCGCCGGCCTGGATGGCTTCCTTCACGATCGCGGCCTGGCGTGTGATGTCGTCCTTCGTCGCGGGCTGGTTCTTGGCGCCGCGCTCGCCCATCACGTAGGCGCGCACGGCGCCGTGGGGAACCTGCGTTCCGATGTCCATCGCATAATGCCGCTTCTCGAGGGCGTCGAGGTATTGCGGGAAGGTCTCCCACTGCCAGTCGATGCCCTCGTGGAGCGCTGTGCCCGGAATGTCTTCGACGCCTTCCATCAGGCCGATCAGGAAGCCCTGCTGGCCGGGGGCGACCGGCGCGAAGCCGACGCCGCAATTCCCCATGACGAGGGTCGTCACCCCGTGCCACGCCGTCGGGGTCAGGACCGAATCCCAGGTCGCCTGCCCGTCGTAGTGCGTGTGGATGTCGACGAATCCCGGGGTCACGATCTTGCCCCGCGCGTCGATCTCTTCGCGCCCCTTTTCGGAGACTTTGCCCACGACCGCGATCTTGCCGTCCTGGATCGCCACGTCCCCGACGAAGGGCGCCGCACCGGTTCCGTCGACGATCGTCCCACCGCGAACTACGAGGTCGTACATGGAGTCTCCTTGGTTTGCGCCCGAAGACGCTACGCCGTCGCCTCGCCGATCGGGATCCCGACCTGCCAACCGCTCGCTGCGCTCCGCACGGGATAGCACGTCACGGGCCTTCGGATCGGCATCGCCACCGGCCGCCCGTCCCGCAGGTCGAGCTGCCCCCCGTGGAGCGGGCACTCGAGGATGGTCCCCTTGATGAGGCCTCCCTGGAGCGACGTCTTCACGTGGGGACACTCGTCGTGTACGACGAAGGGCGTCCCGCCCGCATTACAGAACAGGAGCGCCAGCTCCCCGACCGCGAAGGCCTCGTTGCGCCCCGCGGCCGGTAGCGGAATCGGAATCTCGACCCAGCGAAGCGCGGGCGGCCCCGAGCCGAGCTCAGTCACGCCTCCCTACCCGACCCCGCTCCAGCCTCATCGCGCCCGCGCTCGAGAAAGTCCTCGAGCGTCTTGTGGAAGTGCAGGATGCGGACCTCCTGGGTTCCGAGATGAAGATTCTCGAAGGCCCGGGAGCGCATGCCCGCCTGGATCCGCGGCAGGTTGTAGAGATCCTCGTCGACCAGATCGCCGCCGTTGCACTTGCCAGCGAGGGTGTCGCCGTTGGCCGTGCTGTAGTGCTGCTTCTCCGGGCGAGGGAGGTCGACGCTCGGCGCGTTCATCAGCTCGATGAAGTCGAAGTACATCTTGTTCGGGTCGGTCGGATGCGGGCGATGCACGAAGACCCAGGTGAAGAGCGCGTGGGTATTGAAGGTCATGTTCGGGAAGACCGTGTAGTGAAAATCGTCGCAGAGCTGCTCGTCGTTCAGCTCCGACAGGTTCGCACCCATGCCGACGGCGAGCTTGCGCTGCTGCTCGGCGAAGACCTTGCGTGCGTCCTGCCAGTCGCCTTCGAAGCTCGCGACGTCGACCCCTACGCGCTTCAGGAACATCTCCTTGATCCCGGGCGTCACCGTATTCGCGCCCGGATGCCGGAGGCTCGCCTGGACCTCGGGGAAGAGCATGCGCGTGTGCTTGTCGTAGCAGTCGTAGAGGGTCCGTGTGTCGTCGCTGAACTCGAGGGTCCAGGTATGGGTCGCGGCCAGATGATAGGCCTCGTTGAAGGCGTCGACGCAGGTCTTCCAGTTGCATTCGATCTCGACCGTGCAGTCGAAGGAGATCTTCCAGTCCTCGAAATGATAGGGATCGAGATGCTGCGGAATGATGCCCAGATAGTCTCGCAGCGGCGCCGCGTTCGGATCGAGATTCACGAAGACGAAGCCCGCCCAGGTCTCGCAGAGGACGGGCTGCAGGTCGAGCTTCTTGCGGTCGAGACCCTGCGGAAAGCATTCCGGGTCGAGGGCTTTTACGAGCGAGCCGTCGAGTCCGTATTCCCAGCCGTGAAACAGGCAGGCGAACTTCGACGCGCGGCCACGGCCCGGCTCGCGCAGACGATTGCCGCGGTGCATGCAGACGTTGTAGCGGGCGCGGATCGAATGGTCGGGCTGGCGCACGACGAGGATCGATTCGGAGCCGAGCTCGAGCGTGAAGTAGTCCCCGGGCCGGGCGAGGTCGGATTCGCGACCGGCGCAGACCCAGGTCTTCGTCCACATGTGGTCCCACTCTTCGCGGGCGTATTCGGCGCTCGTGTAGCGGGTCTTGGGAATCGGGACGTAGGCGAGTGCGGGCTCGGGGGCTCGCTCCATCGGGGTCGGCATGCGATGTCTCCCAGGGGTCCGGGCAGGGACCGGGGCCACGGTCTCGGGTCGACACGTGGGCGGCGCGATAGTAACCGAGCGGACAGGAGCCGCGTCAAGGCCCTCCCGGGAGTCTGCGCTCAGGCACCGGCGCGCAGGTTCGCCACGACCTCGCCGAGCGCCGGATCGCCCGCCGCGTCAATCGGCAGCTGGAGCACGATCGCGTCCGCGATCCCGTCGTATTTCGCGCGCAGCGCCGAGGCGAGATCCGCGTGGCGGGCCGTCACCATCAACACCTCGAGCATCTCGTCGGAGAGGAGCGCCCCGAGCGCCTCCCAGCGATTCGCCCGCACGAGCCCGTTCAGCTCAGGCCCGAGGTCATGCCAGCCGTGGAGCTCGAGAGAGGGCCAGTAGCTCGGCGTCGAGTAGAGAGTCGCCAGCAGCGCGCGCTGCCTCTCGCGCTCGGCCCGCACGGTCGCCTCGTCCGGCCCCGTCGCGACGAGCGGATTGACGAACAAGCGGACCGAACGAGGATCCTTGCCGACGCGGGCCGCCCCTCGCGCCAGACCCGGGAGCGTCTTCTCGCGCAGGAAGCGGGCCGAGACGTTCGTCGGATGGGTAATCAACGCATCCGCCAGCTCGCCGGCGACGGCCGTCATGTTCGGCCCGATCCCGGCCATGTGGATCGGGATCGCGGGATGCTCGATCGGCGGGGGCGCGACGAAGGCCTGCATGCGGGTCAGCTTGTAGTGCTCGCCGCGGTAGTCGAGGCGTGTGCCGTTCTGCCAGCAATCGAAGAGAGCACGCAGCGCGTGGACGTACTCGCGCATGCGCGGCGCGGGCGCGCTCCAGGGCATGCCGTACTTCTCGACGATGTTGGTCCGGATCAGCGGCCCGAGGCCGAGATGGAACCGGCCCCCCGAGAGGGCCTGGAGATTCCAGGCGGCGACCCCGACGACCATCGGCGAGCGCGCGAAGGCGACCACGGCGCTCGTCGCGACGCGGATCTCGCGGGTCGCCGCGATCGCCGCCTGGGCCGCGAGAAATCCGTCGGTCATGACGTCGGGCGTCATGACGCCGTCGAAGCCGAGCGCTTCCGCGCGGCGCGCGCCGTCGCCGACGCGAGCGAGCGGGAGCGCGATGTCGAGAGAGGCCCAGACCTTGACCACGCGAGGCTCCTTTCCCTTGCGACCGCCTAATGAATCACCTTGCGCTCCACGAGCTCGCGGTAGCGCGCCTCGGACAGTCCGAGCAGCCCGCGGAGCACGGCCTCGTCGTCCTGCCCGATGGCCGGTCCGGGTCGGATCAACGGCTGCGTCCGACTGCACTTCACATAGGCCCCGTAGATCGTCTCGCGAAAGCCCAGCGGATGGACGACCTCGACGAAGGTCTCTCGCGCGCGGTACTGCGGATGATCCAGCAGGTCCGACACGGCGCAAACGGGACTCGCCGCGACTCCAAAGCCTTGGAGTCGCGCAGCGAGCGCATCGCGTTCGAAGGGGCGTGTCCACTCGGCGAGCCGCGCGTGGAGCCGCTCGATCCCGGCCAACCGACCCGGCGCGTGGGCGAAGGCCGGATCGCGCGCCCAGACTACGTCCCCCATCGCGGCGGCGAGGCCCTGCCATTCGGCGTCGGTGAGGACCGCGATCGCGATCCAGCGGTCTTCGCCGAGGCAGGGGAATACGCCGTGGGGCGCGCCTGCGGCCACCGGATGGCGGTTGCCCAGCGGTCCTCCGACGCGGCCATTGAAGACGTAGTCGAGAAAGGTCGGTCCGACGAGCTGGAGCACACCCTCGAGCTGCGCGTAGTCGATGTGTTGGCCGCGGCCGGACCGCTCGCGGTGGGCCAGCGCGAGCAGGATTGCGAGCGCGCCGATCACGCCGCCGAGGGGATCCGCGTAGGCGTTCTCCATGGCCTGCAGGCTGCCGTCGGCATGGCCCGTCACGCTGTCGAGGCCGGCCAGACTCGCCAGGCTGTTGCCGTAGGTGCGCAGCCCGGCGAGCGATCCGAATTGTCCCGTCGACGAGAGCGATGCGAAGACGAGGCGCGGATCGACCTCGCATAGCATCGACGCGCCGAGCCCGAGGCGATCCATTACGCCGTGGCCGAAGTTCTCGATCACCACGTCCGAGAGGCCGACCAGCTCGCGCGCGAGCGCCCGCCCCTCCTCCGTCTTCAGGTCGAGGCGCACACTCCGATTGCCGGCCCAGAAGGCGTGGTTCTGGATGCTGCGGTCGGGGTCGGGGATCCCGTTCCAGAAGGGCGGAATGGTTCGCTGGATGTCGGGTCGCGAACGCGACTCGATCTTGATGACGTCGGCGCCGAGAAAAGCGAGCAGCTGACCCGCCGTCGGCCCGACGAGCCCCCAGCCGAAATTCGTGACGCGAAGGCCCGCGAGGGGGAGTGCACGGTCGGGCTCGGTCGATGCGAACGGCGCCGCCACCGCACGCGATCCGGCCGTTCGCGGAGAGAACCCTTCTGCCCCATGCGAGCCCAGCAGCGGCGCGCCACGGCACGCTCCGCCGGGCGAGTCTGGGAGTCGGATCGGCGCGCCGAGCGTGCGCACGCGGCCGAGCCGCGGATGCTCGATGTCGACGAGCGCCCGGCGCGCCGCGAGATGGGCATGGGACGCGAGATCGGCCATCGTGTAGACGGCGGTGGCCGGGCAGCCGTGGGCCTGGCAGACCGCCATGATCTCTTCCTTCGAGAGTCCCCTCGCCCACTCCTCGAGCAGCGGATAGATCAGGTCCGCGTTGCGCCCGCGCTCCCACATATCGTCGAAGATCTCGGGCCGCGCCCACTCCGGATCCCCCATCGCGGTCCGCAGACCGCGCCACTGCGCCTTCTCGAGGGCGATCACGAGCACGTGGCCGTCGCGACAAGGCACGATGCCGGCCGGTGCCGCGAGCCCCATGCCCGCCCCGCCCGTGCGCCGGTCGAAGCGGCCGTCCTGCGCATAACCGCCGACGTTGAGAGCGCCGACGAAGAGCGCGCCCAGGATCTCGGCCGACGCGACGTCGAGCGATTGTCCCCCGCCGATCCGGTCGCGCCCGAGCAGGCAAGCGAGGCCCCAGGCCGCCGCGGCATAGCCGGCGAAGAAGTCGGCGGAGAAGGTGCCGTGCTCGAGGGGCTCGCCGTCGGGGCGGCCGCAGTAGCGGTGGCCACAGGCCGAGAAATGATAGGCGTTGAGGTCGTAGCCCTTCCAATCGGCGAGCGGCCCCGTCAGGCCGAAGGGGGTCAGCGAGATCGTGACGAGGGCCGGATTGCGCGCGGCGATCGCCTCGGGCGCGAGGCCCCATCCGCTCATGCGCTCGACGCCGTGGCTCGAGACGAGGACGTCGGCCGCGCCGACGAGCTCGAGCAGGCGCTCCCGATCCGCCGCGGAATCGGGATCGAGAATGCGGCTTTGTTTGTTCGTATTGAGAAAGAAGAAGGTCCCGCTCTGCTCGAGATCGGGACGGTCCCCCGGAAAGGGTCCCCAGCCGCGGGTCTCGTCACCCGACCCGGGCGCCTCGATCTTCAGGACCTCGGCGCCGAAGTCGGCGAAGAGTCTGGAGCAGAAGGGGCCCGCGATCCCCGAGGCGAGCTCGAGGACGCGGACCCCGTCGAGGGCATGAGGTCGATCGCTCATACCCCCATGTTTAGGCCAATCAATAGTTCCACTGCACCTGGGCGCCGAGGCGATGGGCGTCCTTCGTATCGTCGTACGGCGCCGTGCGCGTATCGGTCCGCTCGTCGGACCAGGTGTACATGAGCGTCGCTTCAACCTCCGGGAACGGCGCGAATTCGAATCCGAGATCGAGCTCGTTGACTGTCTCGCGCGGCGCATTGGTCGCGAATTTGCGACCACCGGCGTAGTAGTTCCAGCGAGTGAATGGGAATAGGGTGCCGATCGACGTATCCCACTTGTAGCTGGCCTGGACGTAGCCCCCGTGGAGGAATCGCGCCTCGATCCGATCCCCGTCGGGATTCAGCTCCGGCCCCTCACCGACGTTCCATTCAGCCTCGATGCCGAAGGGCTGGGGATATAGAATGAATGAAAGTGCACCGCGCTGATCATTGGCACCGTTGTTGGGCTGATCCGGCGTCACCGCTCCGCCGCCCAGGTCGATTTCGGATCGGGATGCGGAGTAGCGGCCCCAGTGGTACTGCGCTCCGAGCTCCACGATCTGCCCGTTCGCGAGCGTGAACGGATACGCCACGCGACCGACCACGTGCGGCTGCTGGTTCTGGTCCGAGCGATTCGGGCCCTGGCCACCGTAGAGACCAAATGCCACGACGCCGTAGTCGCCCGAGCCCTTGAGCCCTTTCTTGACGAGATCCTTGAATAGCACCCGAGTCTCGGCCGGCGCCCACATCACGTAGCTGCCGAAGTCGCGCTCGCCCTCGACCGCGCTATTCATGGCGTCTGCCCGCTCGAGCACGGCGCGATTCTGACTCGACTGGAGGTTCACGAACCCGTACGGGACCTTCGACTCACCGAATCGAAGCCGCCATTCCTTCTTCGCGTCGAGCGCGATGTCACCATAGAGATCACGCATCTGGAACGACGTGTCTCCACTCCCGACGTAGGCGTTGAACTCGGTCTGGGCATAGAGGAATAGCCGCTCGGTCACGTCGCCGCTGAACGTCAGCCGGCCGCGCCGGATGGTGAAGAATTCATTGTCGCGAACCGAGCGGTCCGCCGGCACCTCGAGATCGGGTCCGTTTTGCGTCAGCACCTCACCGATGCGAAATTGCGTATAGCCCTTGATCGATATGCGCTCGTACCATTTGCCTTCGAGCGCCTTTCCGATCAGGTCCGAGGAAGTCCCGTCCGCGATCTCCTTGATCCGCAGGAATCCCTTCTTCTGCTCTTCGATCTCCTGCTCGGCCTTCTCGATCCGTTCGGACTGGACCTCGACCTCTGCGGCGACCTGTTCCAGGGATTTCGGCTCGGCGCCCGCCGGGACAACCGTTCCGATGGCGGCGCCGGGCATCTCCGTCTCCGCGGTCGCGGAATCGCCCTCCGTCGCTCCTTTAGCAGCCGAGCCGTCCGAAGCCTGCGAAAGCGCCTCGTACTCGGCCTGCGAGAGCGAGCCCCGCTCCCGGAGGATCTTCAGCAGCTCGGTCATCGCCGGATCGGCGGCCCGGGCGGCGCCGGCTCCCATGAGCCCGACGAGGAGAGCCAGACCCGTGGCGACTGTGGCAGATGCGATTCTCAGGATTCTCGACGACACCCTTCCCTCCGATTTCGGCGGCCGGCGACGACACGCTGGGGAGTCCGGGGGGCGGACCCGCTCGATCTCGAGCGGCGAGCGTGTTCATCGGCGAACGCGGCGGCATTCAACCGGAGATTCGTGGCATTCATGTGACGGAAAGAAGGCGAGCGTGAAAATTCGTGACGATCGCGAGAACGATCGGCGACCGTCTTTGACGATCGGGTGACGGCTTCAGCCGCCGGCGAGGGGCGCCAAAAAATGGACCTCGCTCGCGGGGCGAAGCTTTTGATAGCGCGCATCGTTGTAGAGCGTGCCGTCGATCGCGACGGAAGCCTGCTCGAGCTTGCCCTCGAGCACGGGAAAGCGAGCGTAGAGGGCCGCCACGAGATCGACCACGCGGGCCGCTTCGAGCTCGACGGACTCCGCGCCCGTCAGCGCGCGGAGCCCACCCGAGAAGATCACCTTCGCCATCGGGCGCCCTTCGCGCTAGCCCTTCTTCGTCTCGATCGCGTCGAGCACCCGGGGCGGCGTCATCGGGAGCTGATGCATGCGGACGCCGATGGCCCGAGAGACTGCGTTCCCGACGGTCGCCAGCGGCGGCACGATCGGCGTCTCACCGACACCGCGCACGCCGTAGGGATGGAGCGGATTCGGGACCTCGACGACCACCGTGTCGAGCATCGGCAGATCCGACGCGACCGGCATCCGATAGTCGAGGAAGCCCGGGTTCTCCATCTTGCCGTCCTTGTCGAAGAGGTACTCCTCCCAGAGCGCCCAGCCGATGCCCTGGGCGGCGCCGCCCTGGAGCTGGCCTTCGACGTAGCTCGGATGGACCGCCTTGCCCGCGTCCTGGACGACGGTGTACCGCAGGACCGTCGAGCGACCGGTCTCGGGATCGATCTCGATGTCGCAGAGGTGGACGCCGAATCCCGGTCCCGCCGCGGGCGGGTTGACCGAGGCGCTCGCGATGATCGGGCCGCCGGTATGGCCCATCTGCTTCGCGATATCGGCGAGGGAGAGCGGCTTGTTGTTCGAGGCACCGTTCGTGCCGACGGCCTGGCCGTCGCGCCACTCGACCGCGTCGACCTCGCAGCCCCAGATCGTGGCCGCCCGCGCGCGCAGATGCTCGATCACGTTCTTCGACGCCTCGATCACGGCCATACCCGTCGCGTAGGTGACCCGGCTGCCTCCGGTCAGGTCGCAGTAGCCGACCGAGTCCGTATCCCCGACCAGCGGGCGCACGCGCTCGACCGAAATGCCGAGCTCCTCGGCGGCGGTGATCGCCATCGAGGCTCGGGAGCCACCGATGTCGGGGTTGCCGGTCCGGACGACCGCGGAGCCGTCGTCGTTGATCGAGACCGTGGCGCTCGATTGGAGCCCGACGTTGAACCAGAAGCCCGCCCCGACGCCGCGTCCCTGGTTCTTGCCGAGGGGCGCCTTGTAATGGGGATGGTTCTTGGCGGCATTCAGGCATTCGACGAAGCCGATGCGATCGAATTTCGGACCGTAGGACGCCGTGTCCCCTTCCTTCACCGCGTTCTTCAGCCGCAGCTCGATCGGATCCATCGCGAGCTTCTGGGCCAGCTCGTCGATCACCGATTCGATCGCATACGCCGCATTGGGCGCCCCCGGTGCGCGATAGGCCGCGACCTTCGGCTTGTTGACCACGATGTCGAGACCTTCGAGCCGGAAGCTCGGAAAGTTGTACGACGCGAAGACGGTCATCGACGCGGCGCCCATCGGCGAGCCGGCGAAGCCGCCGGCCTCGAACTCCATCCGCGTATCGGCCGCGACGAAAGTTCCGTCCTTCTTCGCCCCGATCTTCGCCCAGATGCGCGTGCCCGAGGTCGGGCCCGTCGCACGGAAGACCTCTTCGCGACTCATCACCATCTTGACCGGACGCCGCGCTTTGCGAGAAAGCAGGAGCGCCACGGGCTCGAGGTAGATCGTCGTCTTGCCGCCGAAGCCGCCTCCGATCTCCGAGGGCGTCACGCGGATCAGGTTCGGATCGATCTGGAGCGTCACCGCGATCATCGACTTCACGGCAAACTGGCCCTGGGTCGAGCACCAGACGTCCGCCTGCCCGTTCTCGCGGGTCGTCACGACGGTGGCGTGGGGCTCGATGTAGCCCTGATGCGCCATGCTGGCCTCGTACCAGCCCTCGGCGACGACGTCCGCGCTCTTGAAGGCCGCATCGACGTCGCCCTTGGCGTTTGCGAGACGCATCATGATGTTGGTGTCGCCCTCCGGAAGCGGGGGAACACCGACGGTCTTGCGGCCCGGGTGCAGGATCGGCGCGTCCTTCGCGAGCGCCTGCGCGAGCGACAGCACGGGCTTCAGGACTTCGTAGTCGACCGTGATCATGTTGCAGGCGTCGCGGGCCTGCTCGATCGTCGAGGCCGCCACGGCCGCGATCGCATGGCCGTGATAGAGAACCTTGCCCCGCGCCATGATGTTCGCCTGGAGGTCCTTCGGATCGATGTGGCTCTCGCCGGCCGCCATCCCGCCGCTTCCGATCTCCGGAAAATCCGCGCCCGTCACGATGGCCCGGACGCCCGGCATCGCCAGCGCCTTGCTCAAGTCAATCTTCTTGATGACGGCGTGGGCATGGGGGCTGCGGAGGATCACGCCGTGCAACATGCCCGGCAGCGAAAGATCCGCGCCGTAGTTGGCCCGACCCGTCACCTTGTCGAGGCCGTCGTGGCGAATGGGACGGGTACCGACGACCTTGAACTTGCGCTCGTTCGGATTGCTCACGCTGATTCTCCTCGCATCGACGCAGCGGCGTCGAGCACGGCCCTGATGATCTTGTCGTATCCAGTGCAGCGGCAGAGATTGCCGGCCAGGTAGTAACGCGCCTCGGCCTCGGTCGGATTCGGGTTCTTCAACAGCAGCGAACGGGTCGCCACGATCAGGCCCGGCGTACAGACGCCGCATTGCAGCGCCGCGTTCTCGAGGAATTTCTGCTGGATCGGGTGGAGCCCGGTCCCCTGCGATACGCCTTCGACCGTTCCGATCTCGCGTCCCTGCGCCTCGGCCGCGAGCACGAGACAAGCCGGCACGAGCTGACCGTCGAGCGTGATCGAGCAGGCGCCGCAGTCGCCCGTCGAGCAGCCTTCCTTGGTTCCCGTCAGCCCGAGCTCGTCGCGAAGCACCGCCAGCAGCGACTGCTGCCCGTCGCAAAGAAAGTCGGCCGTCTCGCCATTGATCGTCGTCTGGACCTGGATCTTTGCCACTGGAAATCCTTCAGCGCGTCTTCGCGCGATCAAAAGCAAGCTTCGCCACACGCCGCGTGAGCACCGCCGCGATCTTCTTGCGGTAGCCGATCGTGCCCCGCCGATCGTCGATCGGCTTCGCCGCCGCCAGCGCGGCCTGACCGGCCCGTTCGAGGGCCGCCTCGTCACACTTCGTCCCAATCAGCGCGGCGGCCGCATCCGCCACCAGGATCGCCGTCGGGGCAACCGCTCCGAGCACGACCCGAGCCGACTTCACGACGCCCGCCGCGTCGAGGGTCAACGCGACGCCCACGCCGACGACGGCGATGTCCATCTCGCTGCGCGGGATCAGCCGCTGATAAGCATCGGCTGAGTGGGCCGGCGGCGCCGGAATCTCGAACTCGACGATGAACTCACCCGGCGCGAGGATCGTCTTGCCCGGACCCGTGTTGATCTGCTCGACGGGGACGCGTCGCTCCCCCTTCGGCCCTGCGATGACCGCCGTCGCGCCGCACGCGATCAGGGCCGGCACCGAATCGGCCGCCGGAGACGCGTTGCAGAGATTGCCCGCCCAGGTCGCGCGACCCTGGATCTGGCTCGAGCCGATCAGGTCGGTCGCCTCGGCGAGCCCGGGCCAGAGCTTCCGGATCGAATCGTTCCCGTAGATCTGCGCAGCCGGAACGGCCGCCCCGGCGCGGAGCCCCTTCGCATCGAGAGCGAGGGCCGAGAGCCGCGGAATCCGCTTCACGTCGACGATGACCGTCGGCACGCGGTTCATGAGCCGCATCTGCACGATCAGATCCGTTCCGCCGGAAAGGACCTTCGCACCAGCCTCACCCGCGAGCAGCCGGACGGCGGCCTCGACGTTATTCGGCGCTTCGTATCGAACGGATTCCAACTGCGACCTCCCGGGACTCTCGACTCGTCTGGTTGAAAAAAGAAGCCGGAGCATAAGTCTCAGGACGGCATCTGGAAATACGCGTCCACCTCGGCCGGCGGATCATAATAGCCGCGAACCTGAACGAATTTCCCGTCTTCGCCGAGGGTCCAGACCTCGATCGTCTCGAACTCGAACCGCTTGTCCCCGATCCGGCCGGAATTCTGGACGACGCAGGCGATCTCCGATCCCCGGTAGTAGATCAGTCGGTGATGGAGCTGCCAGCGCTGGCCGTCGACGAAAGACGAGTCCCATTGTCGGGCCGCGGCCTCGAGCCCGTGCTTTGCCGGAACCCCGACCGGGTCGTCGAAGCGCACGGCGGGATGGAAGAGCGCAATCCAGCCCTCCCGGTCCGGCGCGTTCCAGCACGCGAGGTGGCGCTCGAAGGCGAGTCGGAGGTCTTCACGGGTCGGAGGCATCAGCGGGGCTCCTTGCAGTCGAGGCGAGCTTCGGGGCGGGCTCGGGGTCGATCACGAAGGCGGGAATCCCCTCCATCCGGAACGCCGTGGAGATCGCCGTACAAGCGCCCGTCTTCGGATCCGGACGGGCGTCCGCCTGCCGCTTCACCGCACCGTACATCCCCGGGCAGCGGAAGCCCACCGTGAAGGCCCCGAGCCGGGAGGCCTGGCGCGCGTAGAGGTCGTAGAACTGCTCGATGTCCCAGTAACCCCCGAGCAGCCCGCGCAGCGTCCCGTCGGGCTGCAGCTCGAGGCGGACCTTCGCGTCGCGCAGCGCGTACTCGCCGTTCAGGAACTGCCCCTTGAAATCGAGGTGGAGCTCGAACGGGCCGGCGACGACGACGCCGTTCTCGATCCGCGCGGGCGTGACGTTGCGGTGACGCGGATCGTTCGTGATCGAGAGGCTCGCGCGATCCATCATCGCGCCCTGCGCGTCGACGGGGACGGGATCCGCACTCGAGAAGATCCCGAGCTCGACCGCGTCGTCGTTCGAGAGGTTGTCGACGCCCGACAATCGGACGAGGATCGTGCGCTGGCCTTCGCGGATGTTGGCGACGGCGAACTCGTCGATCGTGTTGCCGCGGGCGTAACCCTTGATGCAGCCGAGCACGGTCCAGAGCTGGTTGTCGATGCCCGGCTCCCCCCCGGCACCGACGAAATCGTCGTGGCCACAGGCGTTCGGCCCCGGGGCTGCACGCGTCGAGGCGACGCCGTCGAGATCGAAGCCGGGTACGACCGTGAGCCCCTGCACGAGATGGTGGGGCTCGGCGGGAAATCCGAGCGGTTCCTTGCACATGTCGACGGGTGCCGTCTTGCGATCTGCGGTGATGTACGGGAAGCCAGGGGGCACGGAGGCGGCAGCCTTCGGGTCGCGGATCGCGAGCTGCTGCGCATGCAGATCGCGTTCATCGAGGTTGAGTCCCTCGGGACAAGCGTTCGCCGGCATCTCGGGCTGGTCGAAGCTGAAATCGACGAGCACGAAGCCGAAGGTCTGCCCACCCTTCGCCGTCGAGGTCCGGGCGACGGCTTCACTCGGCGCCGAACCCGACGTCGACCCCGGCACGTCCGCCTCCCGCTCGCCCGAGCAGGCGAGCACGAGGAGCACCCAACCGACTCGGCCGACCCGACGCACCCTGTCCATCATACGAAGAGCTCCCCGACCGACTTGTTCGTCTGCATCGCGCCGCTCCCCCATCGCTCGACCGGCATCCCCATGAGCTGCTGCACGGTGAGCCCGATGCGTGTCGCGGGATCACTGCCCCCGGCGATATGTCGTCCGGTCACGAGGCGGCCCCCGGCGCGGCCGGCCGTCATCACGGGCAGGTTCGTGACGTCGTGGGCCTTCGCGAAGGAGGTCTCGGAATGGGCGAGCACGAGGCAGTGGTCGAGGAGCGAACCGTCGCCCTCTTCCACCGCTGCGAGCTTCGCGACGAAGGCGGAAAAGGCCTCCATGCTGCGGTCGACGAAGAAGGTCGCCTGGGGCTGGTAGCCCTTCGTCGGGTCGACGAGCTCTTCGTGGGTCAGCTGGTGGTGGCCGGTCGTGTTGCCCTTCTTCTGGAGATTCGAGGCGCCGTAGGAGAAGACGACGTTGAAGACGCGGGTCTGATTGCAGGCGAGAGCGAGCGAGAGGATGTCTGCCATCAACGCATGATTCGCGAGGGCCTGGTCGATGTCGGCGCTGACCTCGGTTGCCGGGGGCGCGGACGGGATCCGACAGGCGGCGAGCGGCGGGGGCGCTGCGAGCTGGAGAGCGAGCTGGTGCTCGAGCTGACGCAGCGAGGTCAGATAGGCGTCGAGGCGTTGGCGGTCATGGCTCCCGAGCTCGCGCTCGAGGCGCGCGAGGTCCTCGCCGACCGCGGAGATCGCACTCCGGCGCAGCAAGACTTCGGGATCGGGAACGAACTCGCCGGCGTTCGGGTCGCGGAAGCCGGCGCCGAAGACACGTTGGTAGAGAGCCAACGGCGAGACCTCGCTCGGATTCTTCGCTGCGGCGTCGCGCAGGCTGTAGCTGTGGCGCGGGCTGCCGGTCGCGGCGAACTCGAGGGAGCGAAAGCGCGTCCCACCCCCGATGGCGTCGGCAACGAGCACGTCGAGGGTCGGTGCGAGCACGTCCTCGGGCTTCGGCGGCACGGCCCCCGTCAGCATGCCCATGACCCCGCTGATGTGCGGGTGATTGGCGCTGCCGTCGAGCACGACGTTGAAGCCCGAGAGGATGTTCAGGTGCTGGCGGACGGCTTCGACCGGCGCCAGCTCCGGCGTCGATGGCCAATCCTTCCCGAGTGCGCTCGGCACCCAGCGCTGCGGATTCATGCCGCAGCCCCAGAACCAGGTCCCGAAGCGGACGGGCAGCGGCGCGCCGCTCGCGAAGGCCGTTCCCGCGTCGTCCAGGAATACGTCGAGCAGAGGTAATCCGAGCGTCATTGCGACTCCGCCGAGGCTCCCGCGCAGGAAGGTCCGACGGTCGACACTTCGACGCGAGGCTTGCGGTACCCGATGCAAGGTCGGTAGGACGTGTCGCTTCATAGAGCCTCCTCCGCGGGGACGACGGGCGTTGGCAGCGCATCGATCGGCGCGGCAGCCCGCGTCGAAGCCGGATCGCGGGTCCGCACCGCCGGCGCCACGAGCTCGCGCGGTCCCGACGTCGTGCGGAAGGGCGACGACAACGCGAGCTCGCGCATCAGGTCGGGGAAGCGGTATTCGACGTCCTCGAAGCGCCCCTCGAGCCCGCGCAGGAACGCCCGCTCCCCGAGCTCGGGCTCCCGACCGAGCGCGGAGCGGAAGAGTCCGAGCACCGCGCAGGCCGCCGCGGCCTCGCTCTCGCGCAGGGCCTCGCCGAGTCCGACCGGCCCGACAAAAGCGCTCCCGTCGAGCTCCCCCGTGGCGTCGATCGCGGCGCCATTCTCCGTCTCGCGGAACATGCCAGAGCCGTCGTAGGGCTCGAGGGCGAGGCCTACCGGATCGACCAGGCGGTGGCAGTTCGCGCAGGCAGCCTCGGTGCGATGGGCCTCGAGCCGCTCGCGCGCGGTCTCGAGGTCGGGATTGGCGACGTCCTGGACCACCGTGAAGTCGACGTTGGCCGGCGCGGCCGGGACCTCCTGGCATAACAAGGACTCGCGTACGAAGATGCCCCGCAACGTCGCCGAGCTGCGGCCGGGATGGGCGTGGAGCGCGAGCACCGCGACGTGGGACTGGATTCCAGCACGCGGGCTGTCGACCGCGAACTCCATGGCCTCGAAGCCCTGCCGCGTCCGAACGGGCACGCCGTAGACGAGGCCGAGGGGCCGGGTCATGAAGCTCCTGCGGGTGGTGAAGAGCTCGCGGTAGTCGGCCCGGCGCGCGACGAGATGGTCCGCGACGACGCGCAGCGTCTGCTCGCGCGCGTCCTCGAGGACCTTCCGCGAGAAACGCGGGTAGACGAGCGTGTCCTTGCTGACGTCCTCTAGGGCTTCGAAGCCGAGCACGTCGGCAAAATAGGCGCGCACGCCGGCTTCGAGACGCGGCGAAGCGATCAGGCGATCGACCTCGCGCGCGAGCCCCTCGTCGCTCGCGAGGCGCCCGCTCCCGGCCGCCTCGAGCAGCTCGGGGTCGGGGGTCGTGTTCCAGAGGAAATGGCTGAGGCGGGAAGCCAGGCTGTAGTCGTCGAGGTGCAGGACCTCTGGCGTCGCAGCATCTCCGGCCGAGGGCGTCGCCCGCTCTACCCGAAACAGGAATTCCGGCGAGACGAGCAGGCTCGCAAGGACGACTCGCAGCCCGGCATGGAAGTCGCCGACCTGCATCGTCGCCGATTCTGCGAGCGCGACCCGACGCGCGATCTCGTCCTCTGCGAGGGGTCGCCGAAATAGCCTTCGCCCGTATTGCCGGATGAATGCGCTCGCACATTTCGCGTCGGGCCGCGCGGGATCGGCCGGCAGACACGGCACGAAGCGCCGCTGCTGCTCGGGGGCCAGGACCTGCTCTGCGATTCGCCGCGCCATCGCGTCGTACTGCTCGAATCCGGCGGGAGTGATGCCGACCCAGGCGGTGCCGACGGCGAGCAGTCCGCTCCGGCGGGAGTCGGGCTCGAAGCGGCCGATCACCTCGATGGCGGGATCGAATACGTCGGCAATCGTCTGTCGGTACTGGTCGGGGGTGATCCTGCGCATCGCGATCGGACCGGGCTCGACCCGGGGCTCGCCGCAGGCAACGAGCACCATCGCCAGCAGCGAAAGCGCCAGCCCGGCGATCCGCCGCGCCGTCCAGGACTCGCAGTAGCCCCGGCCATTCACCGGTCCCTGCAGGATCTGGCAATCCCCGCAGCCCTGCCCGCCGTCCACCCTGGCCGTGAAGAACTCACATCGGGAGCACTGTTTCGGCTCGCCATGGGGCGAGCGCGCGGCGTAGTCGAACGACGCACGCAGGCTCGCCTGGCCCGTCGAGAGCGAATCGGTCGCGGCGCAGGGATCGGATTCGCTGCAGCCCGGCACCGAGACGAGCGCCGCGCCGGCGAGCGCGATTCCCGCCCCGCCGATCATGACCTCGCGGCGGGTCCACTTCATCGCAACTCCCCTGCTCGCTTCGACCGCGCGCCCCTCGGCACGTCGTCGACCACGGATGAGCCCCTCGCCGGCAATCCGAGCGATGGCACGACGAACTGCCGCAGCAGCCTACGCGTCTCGTCGGGCGAATCGATCTCCGAGAGCGCGCCGACCACGAGGGAGATGAGGACTCCGCGCAGCCAGAGCGCCGCGCGCCGCTCGTGGTCCTCGTTTTCGAACGCGAGCGGCAGGACATCGAGGATCGGCTTCACGAGGGCCCGCGCCATCTCGCCGCGGCTCGTCAACGACATGTCGCGCATCCGCTCGTCGTGTGCCCCGGCCGCAAACTCGTCCGCAATCGTCGAGTCGCCCCGGACGTAGGCCACCATCGTCATGAGGCCCTCGACGAGCTGCTCCGCCGGATCGTCGAAACGCCGGATGGCGCGCCGGAACTCCTCCGCGAGCGATTCCACACACATCACGTAGACGGCCGCGACGAGCTCTTCCTTGGCGCCGAAATAGCGGTAGATCGTGGCGCGGGAGAGGCCCGAGAGCGCGGCGACCTCGCCCATGTGGAGACGCGGCCGGCGATCGCGGATGAGGAGCTGGTGCGCGGCGCGCACGATCTGCATACGGATCGCGTCGTAGGTCCCTTGGCGCGGGTCGGCTTTCCAGTGGGATGCGGCCATCCAAAGGACGCTATAGACATTCGAGGGCGTTGTCTATCTCGGGCCGAAGTAATCCTGGATCGGTCGCCCCGGCGCCCCAAAGGGCACGGCTCGGGCTCGAGAAGGACCGATTGGTCGAGCGATGAGTCGAGGCCGAGCGGCGCTGCCGACGACTTGCCATTGACGCGAGATCGTGTTTCGGCGGAACATGAGCTGTCGCTGTCCCCCCGAGCTCCCGAGCTCGCGAAAGGAGCAAGGCATGAACGACAGAATCTCCCGCCTCGACCACGAGGTCCGACCCGGGCGAGCCCTCGGGTGCGGTGCGGGCATGGCCTTCGTCCTGTTCGTCACCGCTGCATTGGCCGCCCCGTCCGACGCCTTCGCCCAACAAGTCGTCTCTGCCTCGCCCGACGTCACGATCCAGCTCGGGGTCGGCAACGTCATGACCCACGACCACGCCGTCGCTGCCGACAACCAGCTCGGCGTCGTCGCCCTCCAAAACCTCGGCACGATCCCCGATTCCGCCGACGTCACGGGCTATGCCGACGCGGGCGCCGGGACCTTCCTCTTCTCTCTCGACACGACCGTCTCGCTCTCGGGCGGCATCGTCGCGACGCCCGCCGACGTCGTCGCCTGGAATGGTGCGACGCATTCCATCGTATTCGACGGCTCTGCCCAGGGCATCCCGAGCGGCGTACAGGTCGACGCGATCGGATTCAGCAACGGACTCGTCCTCTCCTTCGATACGGACGTGAGCCTGCCCGGCGGCATCACGGCCGCCGACGAGGATCTCGTCAAGGTGATCGGTTCGACCTACACGATGGTCTTCGACGGCTCGACCGTCGGTATCGATCGCAGCCTAGACGTCGACGGCGCGCAGGCGCTCGTCGGCGGCGGCTATCTCGTGTCCTTCGACACGGCGGGCACGGTCGGAGCGGTGACCTTCCAGGACGAAGACATCCTGCGCAACGTCGGCGGCGTATGGAGCCTCGAATTCGACGGCTCGAATGCGGATGCGGATTGGGGTGCGGCGGACATGGACGCGCTGCAGGTGCCCGAGCCGAGCGGCTCGGCGATCCTCGCCGCAGGTCTCCTCGGACTCGTGCGCCTCGCTCGGCGACGGCGCTGAATATCGACCTAGCGTCCCTCGAAACGGCGCTCGATCTCCTCCTCGGACAGGCCGAAGTCCTGTGCCGAGTAGGCGTGTGTGCCGTGCCTTCCCTTGCGATTCTCCGCGAGCCAGGCCCGCATCGCCGACTCGGCGGCGACCGAAAGGTCGAAGCCGAAGCGATCGTAGATCCGGCGTACCTCGGCGACGGGATCCGCCTGGAAATCGTCGAATAGCATGCGATGGAAGCGCTCGCGGGGGAGACCGCTGCAGACCTCGTCGATCCGGCGCAGCCCTCGAACCCAGAGCTCGAGCTGGGCGTGCCCGTGGGCGACGGGATCGAAGTCGGCTACGGCGGGCTTCATCACGGCCGAGGTCAGGCTCGCGACGGAAGGGATCATCCTGGCCGGCTCCCGCATGGTCGTGACGACACAGGCATCGGGGAAGACCTCGAGGAAGCGATCGAGATGGAACATGTGCGTCGCATCCTTCAAGAGGAAGCGTCGACCGGGCTCACCGCCTCCGATCAGCTGCACGTTCTTGCGATAGCGCCGATAGCTCGGCCGCATGTCGCAGTCGGCCCACCAGCGCGAATAGCTCGGGATCCGGAAGCTGCATTCGACGTTCACGGTGCCGAAGCTCTGACGCAGCAGGTGCCAGCACTCGTCGACCTCGTCGGCGTCCATGTCGTGGATGGCCCGCATCTCGGGGGCGGCTGCATACAGGGCGCGGGTCCGCGCATCGCAATCGACGAAGGCAGGGATCGAGGGCCAGGCTGCCCGCGGCGGGCGCCGCATCGGCGCATCCATCAGCCACATCTCGAGCCCCTGTAGGGCCGGGTCCCGGGCCAGTAGACGATGGAGCGTCGTCGATGCCGTGCGCGGCATGCCGACGATCAGGAGCGGTCGGTCGATCGCGACGGCCTCGACGTCGGAATGGCGGCGAAAGCCCGCCTCCGAATGGAGTCGGCCCACGAGGCCCGTCACGACCTGCTCCTTCAGCATCAGTCGCCCGAGCGGCGTGAGGCTCGATTCCTTCTCAGCCGACTCGAGCAGGCAATCGAGTCCTTCGCGGTACTCGTCTGGACCAAAATCCGAATGGCCCGTCGCCGTCCGTGCGACCGCCTCGAGGGCGGCGAGACAACGCGGGAGCGGGGTCCGGTCGTCGAGCGCCATCACCTCCGACATGAGTCCGCTCCCGCGCCGCGTCGACACCTGCTCTCGATTAACGCCAATTGCCCTTCCCCGTCTCCCGATCCCAACGGAGCATCGCCTTCACGACAGGGTCCTCGAGGTCTCGCCAGATCGGCTCCAGACCCGCGATCGTCGCGTGGATCTCGATCAGCTCGGCCCCCTCCGGCCCTGCCACCAGCGGTCCGTACCAGACATTGGGCTCGATCAGCGCCACGGCGCCCGCCTCGTACCAGGTGTCCCCGATCTTGAGACGCCCCTTGATCACGACGTTCGCCGTCCAGGATTTGTGCCGATGCTCGGGAGCGCCCTCGTTCGGCCCCCAGCGCACGTGCATGAAACCGGGCTTGACGGGGTCCTCGTCGTAGCCGAGCCGCCAGGCCGCAGCCTCGCCCGCAGCCGTCGCGAGTCGCTCCGCCTCGTTCCAATGGGTGAACACGATTCCTGAATTGTCGTTCGCCAAGAAAGGCTCCTCGTCTCGCCGCCTAGCCTCTGGGATAGAACTGCTGGCACCAGCGCCGGTACTGCGCGATGGGGCCGTCGCCCTCGCACAGCATCGGCCGGTCGCGATAGACCTTGTTCTCCCAGATCGGGATGTCCTCGTTCGTCTGCTTCACGATGTCGCGGATGATCGCCGCTGCCACACCGCCCTTCGGATCCTGACCATGCACGCGAGGTTGCGTGAAGGCATAACGGACGTGGGTCGTGGCCGCGTCGACGGGCGTCGCCGCGGCGAGCTCCAGCGTCTCGCAGATGCCCGTGAAGCGGGTCGTCGAGAATCCCATCCCGAAGGAGTGGGCCTCGATGCCGCCTTTCACGTCACCACGCGGGGTCTTCATCTCGACGGGCTGAAAGGCGGTCCGGTAAGGGCCGTCCTCCGTCGCCTCCATGTTCGGGACGTTCAAGGTCCCATGGACGAAACGGAAATGCGCCGGGTCGACGCCGTTCTCGCCGAGCTCCTGACCGTGGGCGCGGATCTTCCAATCGAAGCGCTGATGGGTCGACCAATCAGGACTCGACGCCTCGGCAACTTCGGGCAGCTCGAACCAGGGCGCGGACCCGTTCGGATCCCGCCAGACGAAGACGAAGCCGTTGCGTTCGAGAGTCGGCCATCGCTTGACACGCGCGCTCTCCGGAATCCGCTTCGCATAGCCGATCTCGCGACAGGTCCCCTCGACGTCGAAAGCCCAGCCGTGGAACGGGCAGCGCAGCCGCTCGCCCTCGACCTTTCCGCCGTGACCGAGATGGGCCCCGAGATGGGGGCAGTAGGGATCGAAGACCGACACGGCCCCCGAATCCGTGCGGAAGACGACCAGGTCCTGGTCGAAGTAATGCCGGATCGCGACCTCGCCCCTTGCGATCTCGTCCGAGACGGCGACGGCGAACCAACCGATCGGAATCGGAATCGTCATGACCTGCGTCGTGCTCATCGCGATCTCTCCCTCACCGCCATCGGACGATCGGGCAACGCGTCACCCCCTGCCCGTTCAGCCACGTTGCAACATCCACGGCCGAGGCGACAGATGGCCCGCCGCGTCGGTCGCGACCCCCGCACGGATTTCCTAGAGTCGTTCGCGTGCACGATCCTTCCGCGGCCCACTTCCGACTCGACGACCGCGTCGCCCTGGTCACCGGGGGAACACGCGGCATCGGCACGGCCATCGCTCGCGAGCTCGCGGCCGCCGGGGCACGCATCGTGCTGACGGGACGCGACGAGATCGGCGCCGGGTCCTGCGCAGCGGCACTCGCCGCGGAGGGCGCGGACGCCGTAGGCTTTGGCTACGACGCCCGCGAGGCCGGAGCCGCGGCGCGGCTCGCCGAGCGCGTCAAGCGCGAGATCGGTCGTCTCGACATCCTCGTCAACAACGCCGCCGTGCTCCGTCCCCACCTCGTCGCCCGGCTCCGCGAAGAGGAGTTCGACGAGCTCTTCCAGGTCAACGTGAAGTCGGCGCTCTTTCTCACGAAGGCCCTGCAACCGCTGCTGCAGATCTCGGGCCACGGCGCCGTCCTGAACATCACCGCCGCCGGCGCCCACGCCCCGATGGCCGGGATCGGCGCCTACTGTGCGAGCAAGGCGGCGCTCGTGAACCTGACACGCACGCTCGCCCGGGAGTGGACGCCGCTCGGCATCCGGGTCAATGCGCTGACGCCGGGCTCGACCGCCACGGACATGATCCTTCCCGTCGACGCCGAGCGGCGCGAGCGTTTCGTCGCGGAGATGGCGGCCCAGAACCCGATGAATCGGATCGCCGAGCCCGTGGAGATCGCGCGGGCTGCGCGATTTCTCGTGAGCGATGCGGCGTCGTACGTGACGGGCCACGTGATGGTCGTCGACGGAGGGCTGCTCGCGTGACGGCTGCCCATCCCATGGCCCCGCCTTCGCCGCACGGCCATGGCCTGCTCGTGGGCAAGACCGTTCTCGTGACCGCCGCGGCGGGAACCGGGATCGGATTCGCGACGGCGCGGCGCTGTGCCGAGGAGGGCGCGAACGTGATGCTCTCCGACCTCCACGCGCGACGGCTATCGACCTGCGCCGACGCGCTCGAGGACGCCCTCGGCCGCCCGATCGCTCGCGAGGTGTGCGATGTGCGCTCGAACGTCGCAGTCGAGTCGCTTCTCGCCGCCGCCGACGAGCGACTCGGCGGCCTCGATGTCCTCGTCAACAACGCGGGCCTCGGCGCGACCATCGACGTCGTCGATACGACCGACGAGCAATGGGATCGGGTCCTCGACACGAACCTGTCGGGAACGTTTCGCTGCCTGCGGGCGGCCTTGCCGCGCATGACGGCGCGCCGGCGTGGCTCGATCGTCAACCTGGCGAGCATCGTGGCCTGGCGGGCCGAACGCGGACAGGCGGCGTATGCATCGTCGAAGGCGGGCGTGCTCGCGCTGACGCGCTGTGTCGCCCTCGAGGCCGCGCCCTTCAACGTACGCATCAACGCCGTCGTGCCGAGCCTCGCGCTCCACCCCCATCTCGAGAAGGTCTCCGATCCCGCGTTCCTCGAGAAGATGGTGCGCGAGAACGAGGTCTTCGGCCGCGCTGCGGAGCCCTGGGAGATCGGCAATGCCGTCGTCTTCCTCGCCTCGGACTATTCGAGCTACATGACGGGAGAGTCGCTCTCGGTCAGCTGTCGACGCGCGTAGCGAGGAGGACGGGTGGCCAGGAAGCTGAACGACGACATGAAACGGCTGATCGATGCGGCGAGCTTCGCGCACCTCGCGACGCTCGAGGCCGACGGCTCGCCGAAGGTCGAGCCCGTCTGGATCGGGCGCGAGGGCGATCGGCTCTTCGTCGCGACCGATCGCAAATCCCGCAAGGCGATCAATCTCGAGCGCGATCCCCGTGTCGCGATCTCGCTCGTCTCTCGGGACAATCCCTACGAGCAGCTCCTGATTCGCGGGCGTGTCGTCGAGACCCGGGACGACAACGCGCTCGTCGGACTCGACGCCCTGTCGATGACCTATCTCGGAAAGCCCTTTCCGCGTCGCAAGTGGTCGAGTCGCGTGCTCTACGTGATCGAGCCGAGCGTGGCGCGCCATTACGTCTCTCCGCTCCAGGATCTACCCCGTTGACACCGGCTCGCGACCCACGACCGAATCGTCAAGCCAACCGATCGAGGAACCCGACATGACCATCACCTGCACCATCCGAGACCAGATCGCCGAGGTCGTGATGCACCATCCCCCCGTCAACGCAATCACCGTCGGCGACACCTGGAAGATCCACGACACCTTCAAGGAGCTCGCCGAGCGAAGCGAGCGCGAAGACCTTCGCGCCATCATCCTGACCGCCGAGGGCAAGGGGTTCAACGCCGGCATCGATATCAAGGAGATGCAGAGTGTCGAGGGTTGGGAACACCTGCTCGGCTCGGGGGAGGCCTGCTATGCGACCTTCCACCAGATCTACAACACGCCGATTCCCGTGATCGCCGCAGTGAACGATTTCTGCATGGGTCTCGGAATCGGCCTCGTCGGGAGCTGCGATCTGATCGTCGCGTCGACGAAAGCGCGCTTCGGCCTGCCTGAAGTCGACAATGGCGCCCTCGGCTGCGCCTCCCACCTCGCGAAGCTCGTCCCCCCGATGAAGCTGCGGGAGATGTCGCTCACCTGCCGCCCGGCATCGGCGCAGGAGCTGCTCGCCTGGGGCTCGATCGCCTACGTCGTCGAGCCCGATCAGCTGATGTCGAAAGCGCGCGAGATCGCCGCCAACATCGCAAGAAAACAGAAGGCCGTCGTCAAGTTCGCGAAGGCGGCCCTCAACCACATCGATCTCCACGAGATGCACGCGAACTACCGCCTCGAGCAGGGCTACACCTACCAACTCAACATCATGGGCGACGGCGATCAGGCCCGAAACGCCTTCGTCGAGGGAACCCGCATCGTCACGCGCTGAGACGAACGCATCCCGGCGCCGGCGCGGCCTTCGCCGCTTCGCCCCGGGGCGCGATGGACGTGGCCCGATGGAAAGAGGCAAGCGATGGACACGAGCGAGCTGAGTGGGAAGGTCGTCTTCGTGACGGGCGCGGCGCGCGGCATCGGCGCCGCGTGTGCACGGCGATGCGCGGCGGCGGGGGCCGACGTCGTCGTGGCGGACCGCCGTCAGGACGATGCCGGAGCGGTCGCCGCCGGGCTGAACGCGTTGCGCCGGGGCTCGGCCCGGGCGATCGCCCTCGACATCGCGGACGGCGCCGGCTGGGCGCGTGCCATGGCCGAGACGGAATCCGCGTTCGGCCGTCTCGATGCGCTCGTCAACAACGCCGGCGTGATCCGGGTCGTCCGCCTCGAGGAGGCCGACGAGGCGGCGTTCCGGAAGCTGATCGACGTGAACCTCGTCGGGACCTTCCTCGGTCTGCGCGCGGCGATCGAGCCCATGAAGCGAGCGGGCGGCGGCTCCATCATCAACTTCTCGTCGGTCCAGGGGCTCGAGGGCCGCGCCGGCTTCGCGCTCTACTCGGCGACCAAGTTCGGGATCCGAGGCCTGACCCGCACCGCCGCGCTCGAGCTCGGCGCCCACAAGATTCGCGTCAACAACGTGATCCCGGGCCCGACGCGAACGAAGATGACGGAGCGGGCCGGCTGGAGCGACGAAGACTACGACCGCGCCTACGCGTCGACGCCGATCGGCCGGATGGCCCGGCCCGAGGAGATCGCCGAGATGGTGACCTTTCTCGCGTCGCCGCGTTCGTCCTACTGCACCGGCGCCGATTTCGTCGTCGACGGCGGCGTGCTGGCGGGCAAGACCTGACGCCCGCAGTCTCTCGGGCTCGCCAGCCCGACTCCGATCAGCGCGCCGGCTTCAGCGAGTAGCGAACGGGAAGGTGCTTGATTCCGCCGACGAGGTTCGAGTGGAGGCGCTCGACGGGGCCCGTCAGCTCGATTTCGTCGATGCGCGGCAGCAGGTACTTGAAGGCGAACTCGAGCTCGAGCCGCGCGAGATGCGCACCGGCGCAGAAATGCTCCCCGATCCCGAAGGCCAGATGGCGATTGGGATCGCGGCTCACGTCGAATTCGTAGGGCCGATCGAAGACCTCTTCGTCGCGGTTCGCGGAGGGATAGAAGAGCGCGAGATGGTCGCCCTCGCGGATCTTCTTGCCGTTCAGGACCGTGTCGCGCGAGGCCGTGCGGGCGAAATGGATGATCGGGCTCGTCCAGCGGAGCACCTCTTCGATCGCCGAGCCGAGCAGCGCCGGATTCTTCTGGACCTTTCGCAGCTCGGCCTGGTTCTGGATGAAGGCGAGCATGCCGCCCGTCGTCGCGTTGCGGGTCGTCTCGTTGCCGGCGACGACGATGATCTGGCAGTAGGCGAGCACGTCGATCGGCGGAAGCTTCTGACCGTCGACCTCCGCATGGGCGAAGAGCGAGATCAGATCGTCCTTCGGATTCTTCTTTCTCTCCTCGACGAGCTGCGCGAAGTACTGGAACGTCTCGAAGATCGCCTTCTGGGCCGCCTCGGGACCGGCGACGCCCTCGACGGCGTACTCGGGATCGTCCGCGCCGATCGTCCGATTCGTCCAGTCGAAGAGCAGCTTCCAATCCGATTCGGGAACGCCGAGCAGCCACGCGATCACGGCGATCGGGAGCGGCGCCGAGACCTGCTCGACGAAATCGACGGAGCGCCCGCCCTTGTCGAGCATGTCGTCGACGATCTGCTTCGCGATGCGGTCGATGTCGGCGTGGATCTTCTTCAACGCCCGCGGCGTGAAGCGTGAGCTGATGATCCGACGGTATTCGCGGTGCTTCGGCGGATCCATCTCGATGATGGTCGGCGGCGGCCGGAAGTCGCTCCGGTCGGTCGGCGTGATGACGAGGCGGGGACTGCTCAAATAGGTCTCGGGATTCTTCCCGACCTCCATGATGTCGGCGTGACGGGTCACGGCCCAGAAGGGAACGGGGCCGTCCTCGAAGCGGTGGACCGGATCGTTCGCGCGCAGCTCGCGCCACTGATCGTGGGGGTAACCGTGGCTCGCCATGTGGGCGGGATGGATGATCGACGGGAGCTCTGAGCTCGGGACCACAGCGCTGCTCATGGCGATACCTCTCGAAGTCGGATCGGGCGATCGGGCCGACGGACTTTAACAAAGGCGGATCCGCTCGATCCAGCCGTTCCGAGTTCGGGGCGGGATCGCGTGCCAGCGCGCCGCATCACGACTACCCTGCGGTGACGAATGGCAAAGGATTCCCTCCAGCTGACGTTTCTCGGAGCCGCCGGCACCGTCACCGGCTCCCGTACCCTCGTCGAAGCCGCCGGTCGGCGAGTCCTGGTCGACTGCGGTCTGTTCCAGGGTTGGAAGACGCTGCGGCTTCGCAACTGGGCGCCCTTCCCGGTCGAACCGGCCTCGATCGACGCCGTCGTGCTGACCCACGCCCACATCGACCATTCGGGCTACCTCCCGCTCCTGATCCGAAACGGCTTCCGCGGCCCCGTCTTCGCGACCGCGGCGACTCGCGATCTCTGCGGCGTGCTGCTCCCGGACAGCGGACGGATCCACGAACGCGACGCCGAGTACGCCAATCGAAAGGGCTTCTCGAAGCACGCCCCCGCCCTCCCGCTCTTCACCGCGGAAGAAGGCGAGCGCGCCCTCGACGCCTTCCGCAACGCGGAATTCGAAGCCGACGTCGGGGTCTGCCCCGGCATCGACCTGCGATTTCGCCGTGCCGGCCACATCCTCGGCGCCGCGACGGTCGAGCTCCGCGCCGCCGGCCTGCGCATCGTTTTCTCCGGAGATCTCGGGCGGCCGAACTGCCCCGTGATGTTGCCGCCCGAAATCGTGCGCGAGGCCGACGTCCTCGTCGTCGAGTCGACCTACGGCGACCGGCGCCATGACAAGGCCGATCCGGAGAGCGCGCTGGCCGACGTCGTGAACCGGACCTTCGCCCGAGGCGGAACGGTCCTGATCCCCGCCTTCGCCGTCGGACGCACGCAGCTGATGCTCTACTTCCTCGACCGCCTGCGGCGGACGGGCCGGATCCCGAACGTGCCCATCGCGATGGACAGCCCGATGGCGATCGATGCGACCGAGATCTTCCGTCGCCACGTCGGCGAGCACCGCCTCGATCCGGCGCGCTGCGCCGAGGTCTGTGGTGCGGCCCGGATCGTGCGGACGCCGGAAGAATCGAAGCGCCTCGACGAGCGGCCGGAGGCCGGCATCCTGATTTCGGCCAGCGGCATGGCGACGGGCGGCCGTGTTCTCCACCACCTGGCCCGATTCGCTCCCGACCCGCGCAATACGCTGCTCTTCGCGGGGTATCAGGCGCCCGGGACCCGGGGCGAACGCATCGTGCGGGGCGAGACGCACGTGAAGCTCCACGGCGAGCTCGTCCCGATCCGGGCCGAGGTCCAGAGCCTCGACATGCTCTCGGCCCATGCCGACGGCGACGAGATCCTCGCCTGGCTGAGCCATTTCGAGCGCCCCCCGCGCATGACCTTCGTCAATCACGGCGAGCCCGCCGCAGCGGATTGCCTCCGGATGCGGATCCGGGACGAGCTCCATTGGCGAACCCGCGTGGCCGATCAAGGCGAAGCCTGGAATGCGTGATCCCGCAATGTCGGCCTCGAAAGACCGGACCGCGACATGACCGAACGACTGTCGGAACGCGATGCGCTGGCACTGATCGGATTCCACGAATACGGCGAAATCGACGACCGCGACGAGCCGGAACGGCTGAAGCGGATCACGCTCGAGCTTCGCAACGGATTCCGGGCGCTCGCGGACATCGAGCCGGCGGTCTCGGTCTTCGGTTCGGCACGACTCTCGGAAGCCACTCCCGAATACCGCGAGGCGCGTGAAGTTTGCCGTCGGATCTCTCTCGCCGGCTACAACGTGATCACGGGCGGGGGCCCGGGCTTGATGGAAGCCGCGAACCGTGGAGCACGCGACGCCGGGGGTCTCTCGGTCGGCATCAACATCCAGCTCCGCACGGAACAGCGCCCCAACGACTATCTCGACCGCCGCTTCGAGTGCCGTTACTTCTTCGTGCGCAAGCTTCTCTTCGTCCGCTATGCCTGCGCGTTCCTGATCTTCCCCGGCGGATTCGGCACCCTCGACGAAGCCTTCGAGGCCCTGACCCTCGTCCAGACCCACAAGATCCCGAACTTTCCGGTGCTCTTCTTCGGAGGCGATTTCTGGCGCGATCTCGAGTCGCAGCTCGATCGCATGCACGCCCGGGGCATCATCGATGACGGCGACCGGGCCATGGTGCGAAGGGTCGACGACGCCGACCAGGCTCTCGAGATCCTGCTCGGGTGCCACGCGGGGCTCTGTGCGGAGCTCGGACACCCCCCGCTTCGCCCGCGCTGACGCGGTATGAGAGCCCGCGGACTATCCGAGCCCCATGCGCTTGGCGATGATGACCTTCATGATCTCGTTGCTGCCGGCGTAGATCGACTGGACGGCGGCGTCCTGGTAGTCGCCCGAGATCGGGTACTCGGACATGAACCCGTAGCCCCCGAAGAGCTGGAGACATTCCGCCGCGACCCGCTTCTGGAGATCCGACGTCCACCACTTCCCCATCGAGACCTCCTTCACGAGCTCGTCGCCGCGCACGTGGGCGGCGAGGAGCTTGTCCGTGAAGGCCTGTCCGATCTCGTACTCCGTCTCGAGCTCGGCGAGCTTGAACTGGGTGTTCTGGAAAGCGGCGATCGGTCGGCCGAAGGCCTGCCGCTCCTTCACGTAGGCGATCGTATCGTCGAGGGAGCGCCGGATCGAAGCCATGCAGCCGACCGCGATGCAGAGACGCTCCTGCTGGAGCTTCTCCATCAGCATCTTGAAGCCCTGCCCCTCCCGGCCCAGCAGGTTCTCCGCAGGCACGCGGCAATCGCGAAAGAAGAGCTCGCTCGTGTCCTGACCCTTGAGGCCGATCTTCTCGAGGTTTCGCCCACGCTCGAAGCCCGGCGTCCCCTCTTCCACGAGCACGAGGCTGATGCCGTCGTGGCGGAGCGCCGGGTTCGTCTTGGCCACGACGATCACGAGATGGGAGTTCTGGCCGTTGGAGATGAAGGTCTTGGCCCCGTTCACGACGTAGTCGTCCCCGTCGCGGATCGCCGTCGTGCGAACGGCCGCCAGGTCTGAGCCGGTCGAGGGCTCGGTCATCGCGATCGCGACGAGACAATCCCCGGCGATCGCCGGGACGAGGAATTTCTGCTTCTGCGCTTCGGTCCCGTAGCTCGCGAGGTACGGGAGGCAGATGTCCGTATGGAGTGAGGCCTGGAGGCAATGGGCCCGGGCGTAGCCGAGCTCCTCCATGATGATGGCGTCGTAGAGAAAATCGCCGCCGGCGCCGCCGTAGGCCTCCGGCATGTTCGCGCCGAGATAGCCCTCCTCTCCCATCCGCTTCCAGATCGCGCGAGGGACGATGCCCGCCGCGTTCCAGCTCTGGACGTTCGGTTCGACCTCGACCTCGACGAAGCGGCGGAACTGCTCGCGAAAGAGGTCGTGCTCGTCACTGAAGATTTCCCGGCGCACTTTCATTCTCCACACCGCTCGAGCTTCGCTCGCAGGCCGAGCGCGCCCCATGGCGCGTCGCCGCTGCACGAAACCGTGAGCACGTCTTCGACGCTAGCATGCAGCCTCGAAGCGCTACCGGGAGAACCGAAATGCTCGACTCGAGCCTCGAACGAAAGCTCCGCGACCTCATCGACCGCCAGGAAATCCATGACGTGATCCTCCGCTACTGCCGCGGCGTCGACCGCCTGGACCGTGAGCTGATCCTTTCGGCCTATCATCCCGACGCGATCGACGACCACGGCCTCTTCGTCGGCGGCCCCGAGGCCTTCACGGCCTACTTCTCCGCTTTTCACGAGAGCCAGCAGTCCTCGACCCAGCACATCATCAGCAATCATTCGTGCGAGCTCGACGGCGACACCGCCCACTGCGAGACCTACTGGCTCTTCGCCGCCATGAGCCGCGAGCAATCTGCGCTCTCCCTCGGTGGCGGGCGCTACATCGATCGCATGGAGCGGCGAAACGGCCGCTGGGCGATCGCCCAGCGCAAATGTCTCTACGACTGGCAGGGGGTCCCCGGCGACTACGACCTCGCCCCCGAGCAGCTGAAGGCCATGCTCGGCGCCGGCCCCGCGAGCCGAGATCGCAAGGATCCCTCCTACGAGCGGCCGTTGCGCGTCGATTCGAAGCGGATCAGCCATCCGCCGCAGGGCTGATTCAACGGGGCAACGCGAACGCCATCAGTGCGTCGCCCGACTCCGACCAGACGTGGCCACCCGAGGCGATCACGACGTATTGCCGGCCGTCCGGCCCCATGCGGTAGGTCATCGGAGTCGCGTTGCCGTTGAACGGGAGTCGGTGGCTCCAGACCTCCTCGCCGGTCTCCGAGTCGAAGGCCCGTAGGTAGCGATCGGTCGTCGCCCCGATGAACACGAGACCGCTCGCCGTCGCGACGGGACCTCCGAGATTGGGGGAGCCGAGCTTTCTGAAGCCCGGCCAGAGCCAGATCGGGAACGGCGCTTGATCGCGGATCGTCCCGAGCGGCTTCTCCCAGGCGATCTTTCCGGTCGTGAGGTCGACGGCGACGATCGTGCCCCAGGGCGGCGGGGAGCAAGGAGCGCCGAAGGGCGAGAGGATCGGGAAGTTCCGCATGGCGTAGGGGGTGCCGTGCATCGGCTGGAGCTGGTAGGGCCAATGCGAGCCCTTGTCCGGCATCGCGTCGTACTCGGCGCGGGGGATCAGCTGGATGACGTTCGCCATCCGCATCAGATTGGTGATGAGAAGCTTCCGCTCGGGATCGATGGCGACGCTGCCCCAGTTCATCCCGCCCGGATTCTGCGGAAACTGGATGCTGCCCTCGACGGTTGGCGGCGTAAAGATGCCGTCGTAGCGGTACTTGGCGATCTCGTCGCGGCAGTACCCGCGATCCCAGAACGTGAAGCCGAAGGCGTCCTCGGGCCGGAGCTCGCTCGGGTGCAGCGGCTCGACGAAGGTCGGAATGGGTTGCGTCGGCGCGAGAATCTCGCCGGGCACCCCGTCGACGGGGACCGGAACCTCTTCATGGCCGTGAACGGGCACCCCCGTCCGTCGATCCAGCACGAATACGTGGCCCATCTTCGTCCCCTGCGCGAGGGCGGGGACCTTGCTTCCGTCGGGCAGCTCGAAATCGAACAGCACCGGCTGGGACGCCGTGTCGTAGTCCCAGACGTCCTTGTTCACCATGCGGTAATGCCAGACGAGCTCGCCGGTCGAGGCGCGCAGCGCCAGGACCGAGCTCGAATAATGATCGAGGCCATGGCGCGCGGCAGCGAAGTAGTCCGTCGCCGCGTTGCCCGTCGGTACGTAGATGAGGTCGAGGTCTTCGTCGGCCGACAGGATCGACCAGGCATTGGCCGTCCCGGGCACGAAATCACTGCCGTCGGCGGGCGGTGGACCATCGTAGTCGGGGAGCACGGGATCGAAGCTCCAGCGAAGCGCCCCGGTTCGCACGTCGAAGCCACGCACCGCCCCCGGCGGCGCCTCACGACGCGAGTTGTCGTAGACCATGCCCCCGATCGCGACCGTATCGTTCGCGGTCACCGGAGGCGACGTGATGTAGTACTCCCAGGGCTCCACCTTGCCCATCCCGACGTGCAGATCGACGCGCCCGTCGCGCCCGAAATCGGCGCAGGCAACGCCTGTCGTCGCATCGATCGCGATCAGCTCCGAATCGACGGTCCCCGTGAAGATGCGGCGACCACAGGCGGCGGCGCGCTCCTCCGCCTTATCGGCTTCCCAGTAGGCGACTCCGCGGCAGACGCGGCTATGCGGATCGGGGAGCTTCGTCTGACGCTGGACGGGGTCGTAGGCCCAGCGCTCCTCGCCCGTCTCGGCATCGACGGCGATCACGCGGTTCATCGGCGTGCAGAACACGAGAGCGTCGTCGACGAGCAGCGGCGTCGCGTTGAAGGAAGTCCGACTGGTGCCGTCCCTTCCTTTGGAGACGTCGCCGCTGTGGTGGATCCAGGCGACCTCGAGATCGCCGACGTTCTCCTTCGAGATCTGGGTGGCCGGCGAATAGCGCATGCCGCCGCGGTCGCCGCCGTAATGGGACCAACCGGCCTCCGGTCCGAGATCCGACGACGACCCTCCGCTCCCCGAATCACACGCGAGCCCAATCAGGCCGAGCCCATAAACCGAGACCAGGACTGCCCCGCGAACCCATCCCTCGATCATTCGCCCCACCGGCTTCGCCCTCCCACTTCGCCATGCGACGTCGCGAGTCTAGGGCGACAGGAGACAAATGAAAGCGGCGCGCGAGCCCCTGCCGGGTTCTCGCGCGCCATCGTCGGTCTCGGAGCTGTTCAAACCTGCTCAGAATTGATAGTCGACCATCCAGGTCGCCCGCTGCTCGAAGATGTCCTTGCGCTGACTGAGCGCACGCTCGTACGAGAAGCCCGTCGAGACGCCGTCCCGCATCGGGATGCGGACACCCCAGGCGAAGGTGACGAGATCCTCGCCGGCCATGCCCGAGGAACCGAGGTTCGCGACGTCGGCCCCTTCGAAGCGCTGATCGGCAGTGACCCCCGCGCCGTGCAGGATGTCCTGCGCAGTCCGCAGCGAAACGTGCTGGGCAGGCGCCGGCGGGCTCTTCAGATCGACCTTCGCGCTGCCGTCGCCCGAGTCGAGCCAGACCATGCCGTTCAACTCGATGAAGGGCACGATGAAGTCGGCCCCGGGAATGAAGTCGACCTCGAACGCCTGGTCGAGATGGAAGTTGTAGTAGAGCGAAGAGCTGTCGCGATCGCCGTCGATCGGGAGCTGAGCGCCCACGTCGCTGATCAGGTGGACACTCTTCGGTCCCCAGCCGACGCTTAGCCCCGGAATGAAGACCCCGTCGCCGTCGCCCTGGAAGACGTCGGCATTGCCGACCGGGACCTCGAAACGAAGACTCGGCGTCACGATCACGCCCCGCGCCCGGTCGTCGATCACGGCGTATTTGAAGCCCGCCGAGATGTCCATGAAGCCCTCTTCATTCTTTAGCCATGTGTTGCCGGGACGGTTCACCATGTAGCCGTCCTTCGTCGCGATGAACGCGAGACGATCCGTCAGCGCGAGCCGCGCCTGGAGCGCGACGACGCCGGCCTCGCCGCCGTTGAAGACGGAGTCCGAGGGAAAGCCGTGGTAGATGCCGACGAGATTCAGCTCCGTCGTGATGTACGGGTCCTCGAAGAGATACGGCATCGACATCGGTGCGACGTGGCCCGCCGGACGGGCCTCTCGATCGCAGCCGAAATCCGGCAGGAATCCGCCGCACTCTTCGGCTGCCTGCGCCGTCCCGACGACGCTTCCGGCCGCAAGCAGAGCTGCGAAACCGGTCAGGAATTCTCTCCTTAGTCGTCTTTCCCCCTGCGGTGCACGCGCGCGCGGACAATCCCGATCCGATCGACCCTGACCGAACATCTCGTTGCTCCTCTCTGCCGACTTCGTGGCCTTCTCCTGTGATCCCACCCGCCGAGGAGCAACATGCGTGCCATTCCGATCTCGATCTCGACCCGATCGCTCGCGGCTTCATGAGCTCGGCTGGGGCAAGAGGTCTCGTCGGCTCTTCGGGCCGGGACATCCGGTCCCGCTCTCGGCGTGAACCCGGTCGTCGCGGGTGAAGGGACGAATGCCTCGCGACGACCTATCGTGCGAAGCGCGGTTTCGCGCAGGAGTGCCCCATGATCGTGACGTTCACCCTTGTCCGGAAGCAGCCGCATCTCACGATCGAGGCCTTCCTCGCTCGCTGGATCGAGCACACCGAGCGCTTCGACCTGAAGGACCATCCCTACATCACGAAGAATCGCCTGATGCTCGTCCAGGGCGAGACGCCTTATGTCGGCATGGCCGAGAACCACTGGCCCGACCTCGCGAGCCTCGAGAAGACCTCGGCGTTCTACCGCGACAGCGAGACCGGCCGCGCCCACTGGGCGGATCTCAAGACCTTCATGGACATCGACCAGAGCCCCACCGTCGTCGTGAGCCACGAGGCGGACGTCTCGTCTGCCGAGACCGTGCTGACGCGGTTCCTGGGCTGAAGATGGCGGGCGAGCGGCCGGTCTTCGTCGAGGTCGCGATCAATGAAGCGGTGAGCCGAGACCAACATCCGTGCGTGCCCGTCACCGCCGAAGAATGCGCCGACGACGCGATCGCCGCCGTACAGGCGGGCGCTTCGTTCGCCCACTGGCATGCCCCCGATCTCGCGTGCTACGCGACCGCCTGGGAGCGGATGCGAGCGGCCGACGTGATCGCCTATCCGTCCTATCCGAACGATCCGGTCGAGGACGTCGAGGCACGGCTCGGTCACTGTTTTGCGCTCGCGCAGCGACACGGGCTCGAGATGGCGCCCCTCGATCTCGGCACCGCCCACACGATCCTCTGGGACGGTACGCGCCTCTTCGGTGGAGGTACGCTCGCGAATCCGCTCTCCTTCCTCTCCGACGCCGCCGCGCGCTACCGAGCCGCGGGCGTCATCGCGAATCTCGCGAGCTTCGATCTCGGCCATACGCGACTCGCGGTGCGTCTGGCTCGCGAAGGCATCCTCGCAACGCCGCTTCTACTCAAGATCTACCTCTCGGATACCTGGCTCGTCGGACCCGCCCCTTCTCGCGCCGCCCTCGATCTACACCTCGCCCAGCTCCCGACCGACCTCGAGATCGACTGGCTGGTCGTCCCGTTCCTGCTCCATTCGCGCGGAACCTTCGAGACGATCTGCCGCCATGCGCTCGAGCGAGGCGGCGGATTCCGGGTCGGGATCGGCGACAACCCGTCGCTCTTCCCCGACGCGCGCAACGCGGAGCTGGTCGAGCGGGTTCGGCCCTGGATCGAGGCGAGTGGGCGGCGGATCGGTACGACCGAGGACGTCCGATTGCGCTTACGTCCCGGCGCTGCGCGTTGAATCCGGGCGAGAATCGGCGATTGCTGCGACGGGTAATCCATCGCTAGGCTTTTTCGTTCCATCCAAGAGAAGACGACGCCTCCGTCTTCGCGAGGAGCCCGAGCATGCCCATGACCTACACCCGCAGTCGCCTATCGCGACGGGAGTTCGAAGCGGCGCATGCGGGTCGCGCTCTCGAATCAGTGTGTGACCTGCCTGAATACCCGCCATGCCGATGGCCTCGAGCACGGCCTCGACGCGGCCTTCTACGACCCCATCGGGGACTCTTCCGATTTCGCGACCTACAGCGAGCGCGAGCGCCTCGCCATCGAGTTCGCGGAGCGTTTCTGCGAGCGCTGGCAGGAGCACGACGAGGTCTTCTGGCAGCGCCTTCGCGCCGCCTACGCCGACGGCGAGATCGTCGATCTGGCGCTCCAGGTCGCAGAGCTCGTCGGGGCGGGACGCATCCTCGAGATGCTCGACATCGCCCAGACCTGCGGCATCACGATCCACCAGGGCTACGACAGGGATCTCGACCCAGAAGCCCGACTCGCGCGCGAGGGCGCCTGACGAACCCACGCGACCCTCGCCCGCCGTTGCGGTCGTCCACGATTCACGGCAAAACGCCGCCGTCGACCTGGATCAGCTGCCCCGTCGTATAGGACGACGCGTCCGATACGAGGTAGAGCGCCGTCCCGACGATCTCCTCGGGCGCCGCGATCCGGCGCTGCACATTGCCCTTCGCCGCCACTTCGACCGCCGCGTCGTTCGGCACCCCCGCCCGAAAGCTGTCCGTCCAGAACGTGCCGCAGACGATCGCGTTCGCGCGGATTCCCTTCGACGCGAATTCCTGGGCCATGACCGACGTCAGGACGTTGAGCCCCGCCTTGGCCGCGGCATAGACGGCCGTGAAGCTGTTGGGCCGGACGCTCGCGACCGAGCTGATGTTGAGGATCGAGCTGCCCTTCGGCATGTGCTCGGCAGCCTGGGCCGCGAGCCGGAGCGGACCCTTCAGATTGACGCCGATCGTCTTGTCGAAGAGGGCCTCCGTCACGTCGAGCAGCCGCGGCGCGACGGGCGCGATCCCCGCGTTGTTCACGAGGATGTCGATGCGGCCGAATTCACGGACCACGCGCGTGATCAGGGCGTCGCACTGATCCCACTCCCCGACGTGACACGCAACCGGCAGCGCCCGCCGACCGAGCGCCTCGATCTCGGCCGCCGCCTGCTCGCAGGCCTCGAGCTTTCGACTCGAGACGACGATGTCGGCCCCGGCGCGTGCGAATCCCATGGCCATGGCGAGGCCGAGGCCCTTGCTGCCCCCCGTCACGATCGCGACGCGCCCTCGGAGATCCTGCCCTGCTCCGTTGCTCATGCCGGTCTTCCTCCGCTCGAACCGCTCGAGATCAATCCCTCCGCCCGCGCCAGCAGTCGATCCGCCATCGGCCCGAAATGCTCGTGGAGCGGATTGCGCGATTCCCCCCGCCGCCACTTCGCGAAGCTCCCCTCGAGCACGATCGCGAGCTTCCAGGGCGAGAAGACCCGGTACCAGTCGAGGGCAGCGACGTCGCGACCCGTACGCTCCGCATAACGCTCCACGAGCGCCGCCTCGGATGGGAGCCCCGCCAGTCGATACCCGCCGGGTTGACCCGCAGCGCCCAGCGCAAGCGGATTGCCCTCCTGCGGCAGGAAGATCAGCGCCCAAGCGAGGTCGACGAGCGGATCGCCGATTCCCGCCATCTCCCAGTCGACGACGGCCAGGGCCCGGGCCGGGAGATCGGTGCTGAAGAGCAGATTGTCGAGCTTGTAGTCACCGTGGCAGAGGGCCGGGGGCTGCTCTTTCGGCAGATGCTGCCCGAGCCAGGCGGCGACCGAGTCGACGGGGGGCAGGTCACGGCAACGGTAGGTCTCGAGCTGCGCCAACCAGCGCGGAACCTGTCGCGCGAGATAGCCCTCGTTCTTGCCGAGATCGCCGAGGCCGCAGGCGCGCCAGTCGACCCGATGGAGCTCGGCCAGACAATCGATCAGCTCGGTGAGCGAGCGAGCCTGGGCCTCTTGTGAATCGACATAGGCGGGGGGGAGCGCCATGCGGATCGGTTCGCCCGGGACGAATTCCATCAAGTAGAACGCGGTGCCGGCGACGGAGGGATCGTCACAGGCCAGGATCGGTCGCGCGATGCGAACCTGCTCGTCCTTGATCGCGTCGAGGATCCGGAACTCACGCAACACGTCGTGGGCCGTGCTCGAGGAGGCCCGGGCAGGAGCCCGCCGCAGGACCCAGTGCGCGTCGCCACGACGAACGGAGAAGATCTCGCAGGAGCCGCCGCCTTTCAGCGCCTCGGTCTCGATCGGCAACGGGCCGCCGAGCTGCTGATCGAGCCACGCGGCGAGTCGCGGGGCGTCGAGCTCCGGTGTTCCTCGCATGGCCGGGTCAGCCCTTGCGCGCCGCGGCCAGGGTGCGCGCGAAGATCTGCTCGCCCTGCGCGATGCGCGAGGGGATGTGCTCGGTCGGCCAGCCGTCGACGGCGACGAAGTTCTTGAGCGCGTCACGGGCGACGACGACCTTGTGGACCTCGTCGGGTCCATCCCCGATCGGCCCGAAGCGATTCGTGCGGTACCAGTCTTCGAGCGGCAGGTCGCCCGAATAACCCAGCGCCCCGCACACCTGGATCGCGCGATCGAGGACCGCCAGCAGCATACGCGAGGTGTAGGCCTTCGACATGGAGATCTCGGCTCTCGCGGCCCGCGCCCCGACCTTGTCCATCCGCCAGGCAGCCTGGAAGGTGATCAGGCGGGCCGCTTCGATCTCCGTCTTCGAGTGGTAGATGAAGTCCTGCACCATCTGATGGCTCGCGAGCGGCTTACCGTGGGATTCGCGGGAGACGGCTCGCTCGCACAGGATGTCGAGCGCCCGCTTCGCGAGCCCGATCCAACGCATTGCATGATGGATGCGACCGCCACCGAGCCGCTTCTGGGCGAGCACGAATCCGTCGCCGGGCTTCCCGATCAGGTTCTCGCTCGAGACCCGACAATTCTCGAAGCGGATCTCGGCGTGGTTGCCGAGCTCGCCGAAGACCGGATCCGGGCCATGCATCGTCGGGATGTCGCGGACGATGTTCATCCCGGGCGTCCCCTTTTCGACGACGAACATCGAGGCGTGCTGATGGGGCCGTCCCTCCGGATTGGTCTCCGCCATCACGATGATGAAGTCGGCGAATGAACCGTTCGTGCAGAACCATTTGTGGCCATCGATGATCCAGTCGTCACCTTGCTTGCGAGCCTGCGTACGGAGCCGCGTCGGGTCGGAGCCCGCTTCGAAGGGCTCCGTCAGGGCGAATGCGCTTCGAACCTTCCCCTCGAGATTCGGCAGGAGCCACCGCTCCTTCTGCGCCGCATTTGCACCCGCCGCGAGCAGCTCCGTATTGCCCGAATCCGGCGCCTGATTGCCGAAGATCTCCATCGAGTAGGGACAACGTCCGATCAGCTCGTGCATCAGCGCGAGCTTCATCTGCCCGTAGCCCGGGCCGCCCATCGAGGCGTCGAGATGACAGGCCCAGAGACCCTGCGCCTTCACCTGCTTCTGCAGATGGCTCTTCACGAGCGCCCACTCGGACACGGGCATCCGCTTGAAGACCGGCTCGAGCGGGATCAGCTCGGCATCGATGAACGACTTCATCCAGTCGAGCTTCGTCTGGAACTCGGGCTCGGTCTCGAAATCCCAGGGCATCGGGGTCTCCTCGTGGTTCGGGCAGCCGGCATTCTAGGACGAGATCTCGCCGGCGGCGCGACGGTCGGCGTCCCGGCGTGCGCGCGGTAGAGTGGACGCCGGAGGAAAGCCATGCTCGCCGGCGAGAAGATCCTGATGACCGGCGCGAACGGCGTAGTTGGCCTTCCGATCGCGACCCTGCTTGCGAAGAGCAACGAGGTCTGGGCCATCGCCCGCTTTGGCGACGGAGCTCAGACTGCGAACGCGATGAACGCCTCCTCCGCCCCCCGCGAAGTGCTCGAGGCGAAGGGCATCACGACACGGCGCGTCGACCTCGCGGCCCCCGACTTCCGCGAGCTGCCCGACGATTTCACGTACGTTCTGCACCTGGCACATACCCGCCTCGGCTCCGAATTCCAGCGCGCGATCCAGGTGAACGCCGTCGGCGCCGGCCACGTCCTGCGCCACTGTCGCAAGGCGAAGGCGGCCCTCGTCGTCTCTTCGGCCGCGATCTACTCGCCGCAGCCCGATCCCTTCGCGCTCCACCACGAGGACGGAGATCTCGGCAAGGCCTCGACGCCCTGGGCGCCTTCGAGCCCCGTGTCGAAGGTCAGTCTCGAGGCGATCGCGCGATTCTGTGCCGAAGCGTTCGGACTGCGGACGACGATCGCACGGCTCAACACCATCTACGGCTCGTTCGGCGGACGACGTGCTCGACCACCTCGAGCCCCTGCTCGACGCGGCGCACACGAAGGCGACGCTGGTCAACTGGGCGGGGGACGAGGTCGTGACGACGCAGGAATGGTGTGCGCAGGCGTCGCGGCTCTCCGGAAAGCAGGCCCAGATCGAGGTCGCGTCGATCCCGGGAATCCTCGCCGGTAACGCCGTCGACGTGACGCGCAGGCGCTCGATCACGGGGCCTTGCAAGAAGGCATTCGAGCCTTCGTTCGCGGCGATCCATACGGAGCGCCACGGCAGCGGTCATCGCGACTAGTCCTGGATTCGACGAGGAGTGTGTATGCGCGGAATCGTTTTCGACGGAAAGAAGCTCGCCCTGATCGACGATCTCGAGGGCCCGGATCCGGGCGCCGGCGAGGTCGAGATCGCGATCCAGGCCTCGGGCGTATGCCACAGCGACCTCTCGGTCGTGAACGGAACGATCGCGTTTCCGACGCCGGTCGTGCTGGGCCACGAAGGCGCAGGCATCGTGTCCCGCGTCGGCCAGGCGGTGACGACCCTCGCCGTCGGAGACCACGTCGCCCTCGCGACGCTGGGACAATGCGGCGCCTGCGCCGCCTGCGACTCGGGCCGTCCGACGTTATGCCGGGAGACATTCGGCAAGCGCCCGACGCCCTTCCGCGTGAAGGGCGTCCCCTATCACAACTTCGCGAACCTCTCGACCTTCGCCGAGCGGATCGTCGTCAAGGCGAACCAGGCGATCAAGATCCCCAAGGAGGTTCCCTTCGCGTCGGCGGCGCTGATCGGCTGCGGCGTGCTGACCGGCACCGGCGCCGTCTTCAATCGCGCGAAGGTGAACCCCGGCGATTCCGTCGTCGTCATCGGCGCGGGCGGCATCGGGCTCAACGTCGTCCAGGCGGCACGCATCGCCGGCGCGAACCCCATCCTCGTTCTCGACACGAATCGCGACAAGGAGCCGCTCGCCCGCCAGATGGGGGCCACCGACTTCATCGATCCCCGCGCCGAAGGTGATGCCGTCGCGGCCGTGAAGGCACGCACCGAGGGCTGGGGAGCCAAACACGTCTTCGAATGCGTCGGCGCCAAGCGCTTGATGGAGGACGCGATCAAGATGGCCGACTGGGGCGGCAACGTCGTCCTGATCGGCGTCGCCCCGCCCGAGACGAAGGTCGAGTTCCTGCCGATCTCGACGCTCCTCGACATCACGATCATGGGCTGCCGCTACGGAACCTCCCAGCCCCAGAAAGACGTGAAGCGGATCTGCGAGCTCTACCAGGCCGGTCGCCTCGAGCTCGATGCCCTGGTCTCGAAGCGCTACCCGCTCGCCGACTACGAGCACCTGATCGAGGACATGGAGGCGGGCAAGATCGCGCGCGGGGTGCTCGACATGCCGGGGGCGGTCTAGTCTCACGCCGCAAATCGTGGCCGAGGTCGGTGCCATGAAACTCTGCTCAATGGCGCCGAAGCATGCGCTTCACCCGTATGCGCAAACGCCGCAATTCGGTCGCCCGGACTGCGAGAGGCCCAGGCATCCGGCGCAAAATTGGATCTTGTGCGCACATGCGGTAGCTAACCGCGCGTGTCGGTTCTTGATATTCGGGCTTCGCCAAGTCTGCCTCGCTCGTCTTCGAACTGCGCGTAGGAAGAAGAGGCCTTTTCCGCACCATCCGTAGGAAGAATTTGGGTCAACTGCCCGCCTTCGGGCCGTCAGCGGGCCCGGGCGTTACATGGAGCCGAGCAATCGCTCGGTTCGGGCGATTTCGAATCTCTTCGATTCGATGCGAAAGGGAGCCGATGCCCCGAGCCTTTTCCCGCCGCACCCTCGATCGCCGGCTCGTCTTGTTCGTCGTGATCGCCTTATCTCCGCTCTTTGCCTGCGGCGGAACCGAGCCGCCCTTCCCCGACGTCGGACGCCCGGAGATCGAGGAACCGGCGAGCGCCTCGAGCCCGCTCGCCTGGCCTCGCCGCTTCGCGATCGACCGGATCCTCGACTATCGCGTGTTCAGCGGCGCGCGCGCGGGCTTCGTCGCGTTGATCGCGCGCGAGGGGTGCGTCGTCTACGCCCGAACGACGGGCTTCGCCGACCTGGAGGCGCACGTCCCGAGGTCCCTCGACACGCGGTTCCACATCGCCTCGATGACCAAGCCGATCACCGCCGTCGCGGCGTTGATGCTCGTCGACGACGGCAAGCTCTCCCTCGAGGACCCCGTCTCGGACTAAGTTCCCGCCTTCGCGAACGCCGTCGTCGCGTCCCCGCGCGACGCGCACGGCCACTTCTCGACCCGCGCGCTCGAAGTGCCCCTCGCGGTTCGTCATCTCCTGACCTTCACCGCGGGCATCGGTGGCTACGCCGAAACCGACGACCCGCTCGATCGGATCTGGCGATCCCCCGATGTCGAGGGCCCCGGCCTCGGTAGCCTCGGCGATCGGATCGAGATCGTCGCCCGGCGCCCGCTCTACGAAATGCCCGGAACCCGCTGGCGCTACGGCCTTTCGGCGGACGTGCTCGCGCGCGTCGTCGAAGTCGCGGCCGGGGAGCCCTTCGACGCGTTCCTTCGCCGGCGCCTCTTCGATCCCCTCGGCATGGAAGCGACCGGTTTTCCGGATCAGCAACCGGAGGGCGCTCCCCGGGCGCGGATGTACACCCTTGCAGAGGACGGGTCCCTCGTCCGAGACGCCCGCTTCGACGCCTACTATGGGCGCGGCTGGACGCCGGGCGGCGGCAGTCTCGTCTCGACCGCGGGCGATTCCATGCGCTTGGCCCTGATGATCTCGAACGGCGGCCGATGGAATGGCGTCCAGTTGCTCGCCCCCGAGACGGCGGCCGAAATGACCCGACTGCAGGTACCGGGCGGCGTCCTTGCGGACATGGGTCTAGAAGGGCTTGGGTGGGGCTTTGGAGTCAGCGTCGTCGCCGACGATCGGGTGACGCGCATGCGTGCGAACGATGGGGACTTCTGGTGGAGCGGGCGCTTCGGAACGCATTTCTGGGTCAGCCCGGAGACGGACACGGTCGTCGTCGTGATGCAGCAGACCGAGCGCGGACCGTATTCGGATCTTCCGATCGCGGGGCCCCTCGTGCAGGCGATTGCCCTTCCGTGACCCCTGCTCGGGGAGCGCGATTGAGCGGCGTGGGCCCGCGATGAAGGACGACGAGCAGGAAGAGGGCCTACAGGAGCGCGTGAATTCCGGTCATGTGGCGCCGCGATACGGGCCCGGCGGACGGACGTGCACTGGAGAAGAAGGTCCGCGGGGCTCTCGAGTGCCTCCGCTGCGAGTGACAGCCTCCCCCAGCAAAGCCGGGGGCATCCAGATGGGCCGCTCAAAGCGGTTTCGACGGGTCACGCGGCCCACACGTTGGCGGCGTGTGCGGAGCGCGGGATCCGATCGTATGTGCCGGAGCGCAAGGCCATGCATCGACGTCGTTGGAAGGACAAGCCGGAGGGATGGAAGCGAGCCGTCTACGGCAACCGTCGGCGGCGCCGCAGGACTCGCGATGCGGCCCTGCAACACAAGCGGAGTGAATACGTCGAGCGATCGTTCGCTCATACGTGTGAGACGGGTCGCGGGCGCCGGAGTCATCTACGCGGGATCTACGATGTCGGGAAGCGGTGGCTCGGTCATTTGGCCGGTCGGAACTTGGGTGTCTTGATGCGAAGCTTGACCGGCATGGGAAGACCGCGCGGCATCCAGCGGGAGGCCGCGGTCCCGGCCCCCGACCGGACCTCGCTCTGGGGACATCTCGCTCGAATCCTCTCGCGCCTCGAAGCACTTCTCAGGCCCGATAGGCAGGATATTCCAACGGGCTGCTAAGTTCATTCAGGTCAATTTGCCCCCGAACGGGGCCCCGTTCGGGGCGAAGACCGCCTCGTCGAGGGGCGCGCATAGATCGAGACCGTTCGCGAAGGTGCCGAGCGTCGCCCCGACCGGCTCGACGCTGAAACGCCGATAGCGGCCGGGCTCGACACCGGGTGCGAGACGATGGAGGATCCTGGGGCCGGCGGCGGGGCGGGGCATGAGACTCCCTCTTGCGAGAGACTGACTCGGCTCGACCCCATCGACAAGCTCGAGGTCCCCGCATGACAAGGCTCCCCCCGAACCGATCCATCGCCCGCAGCAAGGAGCTCGTGCGGCGCTATTTCGTCGCGATCGGCGCCAGCGACCTGACATCCCTCGCTCGACTCCTCGCCCCGGAGGTCCGCGTCCGCTGTGCAGGTGGGGGCGGATCGAAAGGCCAGGTCGCATTCGACTCCTTTGCCGCCCTCGAGAACGACATCCGCCACAACCTCGGCGAACTCTACGACCCGGCGGTGGGCATCCAGCCCGAGATCCTGAACCTGACCGCCGAGGCCGACCGCGTCGTCGCCGAGGTCCGCATCCGCGGCCGTTCGGCCCGGACCGGCGAGGCCTACGACAATCTCTACGCCTTCTTCTTCTGGATTCGCGACGCGGTCATCATCGAGATCCACGAGCACCTCGATACGGCCTACGTCGGGGCGAAGCTGCTCGCACCGGCGGGCATCGGGTCGGGGGCGGAGATGCCCTGGCTCGACGAGCACGCGCCCAAGGCGGGTCGCCCAGAGCCCGATCGCGCGGGTGGGGGCAATGCAGGCCGTCGGGCCGTGTCATGAATTGGGAAGCAATCGGTGCAGTGGCCGAGGCGATCGGCGCGCTGGGGGTGATCGCCTCCCTGCTCTACCTCGCGACCCAGGTCCGGTCGAGTACTCGCGCGTCCGCCGTCGAGGCAAAGCTCGAGTCGACCCGCCTGCTCAACGACTTCGTCGAGAACCTGATCCAGAAGCCCGAGCTCAACGACCTCTTCTTGCGTGGGCTGGGCGACCCCGATTCACTCTCGAAATCCGAGTACTACCGCTTCTCCAACATGGCCCTCAAGGCGTTCTGGTTCTTCTCCGCAGGCCATTTCCAGTTCCGCATGGGAACGCTGACTGAGGACGACTGGTATGAGACCCAAGCGGTATTGAGCTACTGGATCGCCCGCCCGGGCGGCCGAACGTGGTGGAAGAAGATGGGTCGCGCATCCTTCGGCGAGAGCTTCCGGGCGTTCATCGACGCCGAAATCGCTGCGCTCGAAGCCGGCACCAAGGACGCATGATCGTTCGTGCTGGGCAAACGCGGGACTTCGCAGAGGCTCCGGCGGCAGCAAAATCCAATCGAAGGGAGACGCGGCATCCACGGCATGGTCTCCGTCACCGATCCGGCCGGCAACCGCGTCGAGCTCTTCCATGGCGTGACGAAGGATCGCGCGACCCAGTCGCCCCGCGGCGTGTCCCGCTTCGTGACGGGCGCGCTCGGGATGAGGCATATCGTGCTGATGATCCCCGATCTCGAGAAGGCGAAGGATTTCTACTGCCGCGTGCTCGGCTTCGCCCTCAGCGACTACGTGATATTCGGCCCCCGCATGGGCGTTTGGTTCCTGCACTGCAACGCGCGCCACCACACGATCGCGCTCGTCCACGTCGGCCCGGTCTCGGCGCTCCACCGCATGCGGATCGAGGTCGGCGGGATCGACGACGTCGGCTATGCCCTCGATCGCGCGATGGCTACCGGTCTCCCTATCACGTCCAGCCTCGGCCGGCACGCGAACGACCACATGTTCTCCTTCTATATGAAGAGCCCCTTCGGCTTCGACGTCGAGTTCGGGACCGGCGGCCGGTTCATCGACGAGAGCTGGACCCCGAACCAGTTCATCGACGGCGACATCTGCGGCCACAAAGGGCTCACGGCGGAGGCGATCAAGGCGGCGGCGAGCTGACAGGGAGGGACTTCTATGCAATCGCGGATCAGGAAGAAAGAACGTTGTTCGCCGAACGGTTACGTGCAGCCCGCGCCCGAACGCAGGTCGTTCGCTCCGACCGCTTCACTCCGTCCTCTCCTCAGTCGACCTCAACCCGAATCGTAAACGTCTCGAGCCTTCGAATCGACACGAACGGCACCTGCCTCGGCGCCGCCCCGATCCGCTCGATCGATCGCGTATCGCACGCGAGCCCCCGCAGCGTCTCCTGCACCTCCGCCCGGGCAAGCGCCGCGCCCAGACAGAAATGCGAGCCCCAGCCGAAGCTGAACGACCGCTTCGACTCGCGCCCGATGTCGAAGCGATCGGGATCATCGAAGACCTCGGGATCCCGATTCGCGGCGAGCACCGACAGGAAGAACATCTTGCCCGCCTCGAGCTTCGTCCCCCGTGTTTCGACCGTCTCCGTCGGCTCGCGTCCGAGCACGGCGACCGGCGCCTCGCAGCGAAGCACTTCCTCGGCCGCCGCCGCGGCCCGATCGGGCTCGCGCCGCAGCTTCTCGAGCTCGTCGGGATGGGCGGTCAGCAGGGCGATCGCCGAGGTGAGGACGCTGCGCGACGTGTCGTGCCCGCCGAAGATCAGGTTGATCACGAGGGTCACGAGCTCGGTGTCGTCGAATTCAGGACCGGCCAGCTTCGCCTCGGCGAGAAGCCGCGACAGGAGATCCTCTCGAGGCTGCCGGCGCCGCTCGGCGAAGGCCACGCGGATCCGTTCTTCGAAGCCGACGAGGGCGCGCTCGGCCCGTCCCCGTCGTTCGGGCGTCATGACCGAGGCGAGCGCATCGCCGAGGTCCGTCGACCACCCGGCATAGGTCGCATGATCGGCCTCCTCGATGCCGAGCAGGTCGCACATCATCCAGATAGGCAGCGGGTCGGCGAGATCACGGACTACGTCGAGCTCGCCCGTCTCGGCCCCGGCGAGGAGCATCCCCCGCACGCGGGCTCGAATGCGCGGACGCAACGCATCGATCGAGCGCGGCGTGAAGGCGCGCGACACGAGCCGCCGCAGGTCGTCGTGGAAGGCGCCATTGCGGTTCGTCAGCATGCGCGCCCACCACGCATGCAAGGGGCCCGAGACGACACCGACCTGCTCGAGCATCGGAAGCGCGTTGCTGATGATGCGCGGATCCCGCGCCAGCCGATCGACCTCGTCGTAGCGAAGCACGATCGCGTCCCCAGTCGCCGTCCAGGCGACGTCACCCTGCTCGCGGGCGGCGCGGAGCACCGCGTGCGGATCCTGCCAATAGGCGAGGTCCGTCATGTCGATGACGGCGGCCAAGCTGCCCCCTACTTCGTTATGCCGAAGCGCTGAAGCCCGTAACAGGTGATCGCGTTGCCGCGCAGCACCTTGTAACACTCCTCCGCATTCATGTCGGCCTGCGAAAAGAGCTCGTGGGCGACCTTCCGCGAGTGGGGGAAGGTTCCGTCCGAATGCGGGTAGTCGGTCTCGAAGAGGATCGACTCGACCGAGTACTCGTGGCGGGCCTTCAGCCCGTGGAGATCATCGAAGATGCAGTTCCAGACGTGGCCTTTCACCTGCTTGGAGGGCGCGACCGGCATCTCGACGCCGCCGACCCCGTCCTTCCAAACACTGTCCATGCGCTCGAGCTGGAAGGGCATCCAGCCGGCCTGGCTCTCGGCGTAGGCGATCTTCAGCTTCGGGAAGCGCGAGAGAGTCTTCGAGAAGATCCAGTCGGCGAGCGAGGCCTGGGCGTTGTGTGCGTAGAGCGACATCGAGGTCGCGAGCGGCGCGTCGGGGCTCGTCGTCGGCATCGAGGACGAGGAGCCGATGTGCATCGAGACCGTAGTATCGGTCTCCTGGCAGACCTGCCAGAGGACGTCCCATTGACCCGAGTAGAGGCTCGCGAATCCGAGCTTCGATGGATTCTCGCTGAAGGCGATCGCAAACGATCCCTTCTCGGCACAGCGCCGGACCTCCTCGGCCGCGAGCGTCGAATCCCAGAGCGGGACCAACGTCAAGGGGATCAGCTTCCCTTTCCCCTCACCGGCGCACCACTCGTCGATCATCCAGTCGTTGTAGATGCGCAGGCACGCGATCGCGAGGTCCTTGTCCTTGCGCTCGGCGAAGCCCTGACCCGCGAAGCGCGGGAAGATGTTCGGGTAGTTGATCGCGGTCGAGACATGGTTGATCCGCATGTCTTCGAGGCGTGCCTTCTGCTCGTAGGTGCCCGGTCGGAAGTCCTCGTAGATGGCGGGTACGTTGCGCTGCTCGCTGCGTGGAATGCCGGCAGGACCGTGCAACAATCCGGTCGGGCAGACGAGATCGTCGAAGAGCCAGAGATCGCACCAGTCGCCGTCGGGGATGCCGCGCTCGAAGCCGTAATGGCCGCCCTTGAACTCGAGCTTCACGCGCTCTCGCGAGACCTTGGGTCCGCGTTCGCGGAGGCTCGCCGGAAGCTCACGCTGCCAGAGGTCGCGGGGCTCGAGGACGTGATCGTCGACCGAGATGATGTCGGGAAGGTCGTGCTCGGCGGGCGTGACGGACGGGGCCATGTCTTCTCTCCCTGATCGAAGCGCGTGCGCGCGATCCGATTCTACGCGAGGAAAATAAAAAATGCTCGGGCGATCGGCGCCGTCGGAAGGCAGGGTTTCCGGCCGCGACCGGGCCGGGCAATCGCGACCCGGCCGGGTATGCTGGCGACCCGCCCAGGGAGGCAACTCGATGGCCAGTCCGATCTCGAACGTCCGCAGTCTCGATCCGGGACGCGCGCTCCTCGACCCGGTCCGGTACGCCCGCGAGGGCTATCCCGACGCCCTTTTCAAGCGACTGCGCGACGAAGCGCCCATCTGCCGGGTGAGCGATCCGATGGTGCCCTACTGGGCGATCACGCGGCATCGCGACATCGTCGAGATCTGCCGCAACCCCGAGCTCTTCTCGAATCTTCCCCACTTCCAGATCAACATCGACGCCCCCTTCGGCAGCGCCGACGCGCGGGAGCCCGAGACGATCATCCAGATGGACCCGCCGAAGCATCGCCGCTTCCGCGAGCTCGTGAGCCACCGCTTCACGCCCCGTGCGCTCCAGTCCGTCGAGGCAGCGCTCGATCCGATCGCCGACGAGGTGATCGACGCCCTCGAAGCGGAGGGCGCGAGCGGGGAATGCGATTTCGTCGAAAGCCTCGCGACGCCGTTTCCGATGGCGGTGATCGCATGGCTCCTCGAGGTCCCGCGGAGCGATTGGCCGGAGCTCTTCGAGTGGACGAACGGCGTCGTGGCTCCCAACGAGCCCGAGTACCAGCGCGGCGAGGAGAGCCCGCACGAGACGCGTCTGCGCTGCTCGAAGGCGCTCTACGACTACTTCGGAGAGCTTGCCCGCGAGCGCGAGAAGGGCGAAGGCGACGACCTCGTGACCCTGCTCGCCCGCGCGCGAATCGATGGCGAGCCCCTGCCGCCCCACATCCTCGCGTCCTATTACATGCTGCTCATCGTCGCCGGCAACGAGACGACCCGCAACGCCATCAGCGGCGGCTTGAAGGCCTTCCTCGAAAACCCCGACCGCTGGGACGAGCTCGCAGCGAGCCCCGGTCTCGCGAAGGATGCCGGCGAGGAGTGTCTGCGCTGGAGCACCCCGGTCGTCCAGATGGCCCGCACTGCGACCCGAGACGTCGACCTCCATGGCGAGAAGATCCGCAAGGGCGACACCCTCGCCTGCTTCTACGCCTCGGCCAATCGCGACGAGCGCGTCTTCGCGAATCCCTTCGAGTTCCGCTTCGATCGACGACCCAATCCCCACCTCTCGTTCGGAATCGGAGAGCATTTCTGCGTCGGCGCCCACCTCGCGCGAATCGAGATCCGCTCGATGCTGCGACGTCTCACGGCCCGCTTCGAACGCTTCGAGGCCGCGGGTACTCCAGAGCGACTCCAGGCGAGCACGACGGGAGGCTGGAAGCGAATTCCCGTCCATTACGCTTTGAAGCAACGGACCTAGCAACAGCCCGCGATCGGCTTCAGCACTGCGTCCCGTCGCAGAAGTTGTCGCCGGCGCTCGTACCGGTCCCACTGGCGACCCCGCCATGGAACGAAATCACGTTTCGACCGTAGACCGAGCTCGGCCCGCCGAGCGACAGGGCCGGCCCGGCGTTTCGGATGACGTTGTCGAAGACGCCGCAGCCTTCGGTGCAAGAGATGCCCGTAGAGAGGCCGCCCGAGAACGTCGCGGCGCCGACCGTATTCCGGCTCAAAGTCGAACCGTCCAGGGCCCCGATCGCGGTCGACCCGTTCTGGTCGAGCTGATTCTCGATGACGTGGGCCAGCACGCCAGTTCGAATCCCGTTTCCACCGTTGCCGGTCACCACGCAGTTCTGGACCAGACAGCCCCGCCCGCATCCGATCGCCGCGTCCACCGCGCTCCCGTTGCTCCCTCCCGCCTGCACCGTCGTGCGGACGATCGTGCTGCCGTCCCCCGCACGGACTCCCGAGGCGACGAATCTCTCGATCAGACTATCCGAAAGACGAAGGGTCTTCGCGCCGAGGTTCAAAATTCCATGAGTCCCACAGTCGGCCACATGGGCATTTCGAATCTCGGCAGGGCCAAAGAACTCCATGCAGCTACCGCTCGCACGGGACAGCTTGATGCGCTCCATCGTGACGGAAGAGGCGACGAGCACATGCGTCTGGGAATCGTAGATCTCGAGATCCGCGAGGCGACTCTCGGCGGTATTGAAATTGAAAACACCATTCGTGAAGCCCGAAATCCTTCCGCCGTGGACCTGCGCATTTCCCGAGATCGAAACGCCACTCTGCCCGGGTAGCAGGCCAACGCACGCGATCCCCGATCCGCTGTCACCGCACGACCCTGGACCCAGGAGCGCGAATCCATTCAGGTCGATCTCCGCTCCGGGAAAGCTGGACGTCACGCGAATCGCGGAGGCATTGATGCTGCGCAGGTCGAGGTTCGAGGTCAGCCGATACGACCCCGGCAACGCGATATCGACCGGAAAGCCCGGGTTGTCCCCCGGAAAGCAGCCGACCAGGGCACAGCTCTGATTGACCTCGAATACACCGTCCGCCGCCGGCGCCGCCGAAGCCATCGAGGCGACCAGACCGACCATCCACCATTCGCGCCAGCGCGGGAGCATCTCGAGGTCCTCACTCAATGAAGGGAGTTGTGCTTGCTCGACTTCGAAGCAACATAAACCGGAAGGCCAGCCTCGAGCAATCGAGGGGTCCGACGAGAACCGGCAAAAGAGCCAGGAACGTGCCCATCCCACGGCTTGTTTCGCGCCTCCCTGCGTCAGCAGAACCGTCCAGACAGCAGGAGCCCGACGCAGCTGTCCTCGACATGTGCACGGTCGTCGCTGCGACGCGACGCCTCCTCGAGCCCGTAGCCTTCCCCATGGACCTGGATCCGCGCTCGATCGATGGGATAGAACGAGAGGCCGGCATCCACGTAGGCCGTACTGGCCCCATCCGCTTCCAACTAACACTATTTCGCCGACAGCGTCACACGCTCGAGGAGAAGATCGTCTTCGAAGCCCGTCCGCCAGAGGTCGAGGTCGCCCGTCCCCTGCAAGTCGAGGTTCCCGACGACCCCGGCGCTGCCAGCCCTTGCGACGGATCGACGAAGAGCGCCCCGCGCGAAATCAAGTTTCCGCTTCGACCGGAGTCCCGAGCCCAGGACCCGGACGTGCGAGCCGGCTGCATTCGTCGAGCAATATGTCATTCTCGCAGCAGTCCGATGAAGGGTCCGATCGGCGACGGGCGCATCCCGAGCTTCGCCCGACGGCAGGGAAGGTAATCGCATGGAATCGACCAATCCTCTCGACCCGACCACCCACCCGCCATTCGGTCGACATTTCGACCCCGGCGCCGTGCTCCTCGACCCCGCGCGCTATGCGATGGAAGGAAATCCGGACGAGGTCTTCAAGCGGCTGCGTGACGAGGCGCCGATCTGCCGGGTGAGCGATCCCCAGCTTAGTTATTGGGCCGTGACCCGACATCGCGATGTCGTCCTGATGTCGCGCGACCCAAGGACCTTCTCCAATGTTCCGCATTTCCAGATCGTCGTGGACGCGCCCTACGGCAGCGGGGACGACCGGGAGCCCGAGACCCTCATCCAGATGGATCCTCCGATGCACCGCCGCTACCGCGAGATCGTGAGCCAACGATTCACGCCGCGCGCCCTTCGCTCCGTCGAGGTCGCCCTCGACTCGATCGCCGACGAGGTGATCGATTCCCTCGAGGCAGACGGCGCGAGCGGAGCCTGTGATTTCGTCGCGCGGCTGGCGGCGCCGCTTCCGATGGCGGTCATCGCCTGGCTGCTCGAGGTTCCGCGAAGCGATTGGCCAGAGCTCTTCGATTGGACCAACGCCGTCGCACTGCCGAGCGATCCCGCATATCGACAGGCGGGCGAAGACGCCCACGAGACCCGGCTTCGTTCCACGAAGCAGATCTACGACTACTTCCTCGATCTGGCCCGCGAGCGCGCCCGAGGCGACGGGGACGATCTCGTGAGCATCGTCGCGCGCGCGCGGATCGACGGCGAGCCGCTCTCGGAGCACGCCCTGGCGTCCTTCTACCTGCTGCTCGTCGTGGCGGGAAACGAGACGACGCGCAATGCGATCAGTGGCGGGATGCATGCCCTGCTCGAAAATCCCGCGCGCTGGGACGAGCTCGCCGCAAATCCCGGAGTCGCTCGCGACGCGGTCGAGGAATGTCTTCGCTGGTCCTCGCCCATCGTCAACATGGCACGCAACGCGACGCGAGACCTCGAGCTCCACGGGCAGAAGATCTCGAAGGGCGACACCTTCGTCCTCTTCTATCCCTCGGCCAACCGCGACGAGCGCGTCTTCGACGATCCGTACACGTTCCGATTCGACCGCCGACCCAATCCCCATCTCTCGTTCGGCATCGGCGAACACTTCTGCCTCGGCGCCCATCTCGCCCGGATCGAGATCGCCTGCATGCTCCGCCGACTCACGGCACGTTTCGAGGCCTTCGAGTCAGCCGGAAAGCCCGAACGCCTCCGAGCCAGCGCAGTGGGTGGATGGAAGACCTTGCCAGTTCGTTACGTCTTCAAAAGGAAGGGATGAGATACGCATGGATCGGGAAATCGACCTCGGACTCTCGGGAAAGGTCGCTCTCGTCACCGGCTCGGGCGCCGGGATCGGGCGTGGCATTGCGGGCTGGTTCGCGCGGGCGGGCTGTCGCGTCGTCGTCAACGACATCGACGACGCGGGAGCCGAAGAGACCGTGGCCCGGATTCGCGCGGCGGGCGGCGAGGCGACGGCGATCGTCGCGAACGTGCGCGACGAGCACGCGGTCGGCGAGATGGTGGCGCGGATCCGCCGGGAGCTCGGCGGACTCGATGTCGCGGTGAACAACGTCGGAATGAATGCGGGACTGCCTGCGATGCCCTTTCTCGAGTTCAAAGGCGACGATTTTCGCGCCGTCGTCGAGCAGAACCTGATTGCGACTGCGCTCTGCTGCATCGCCGAGGCCAGGGCGATGGTCGAGCAGGGCCGCGGCGGGGTGATCCTGAACGTCACTTCGGGCGAGACGACTCGCCCGGCGATCCGGCTTGCGCCCTATGGGGCCGCGAAGGCAGCGATCAATCACCTGACCCAGACGATGGCCGTCGAGCTCGGCCCCCACGCGATCCGAGTCAACTCGATCGCTCCGGGAACGACGCTGACGGAGAAGGTGCGCGAGACCTTCTCCGAATCGCATATCGCCGCCGTCCTCGAATCGATTCCGCTGCGCCGGATGACGGAGCCCGAGGAGCTCGGACGCCTCGCGCTCTACCTCGCTTCAGACCTCGCCCGCTGTGTCACGGGACAGTTCGTGCTGGCGGATGCAGGGGCGTTCCTCTCGCGAAGCCGGCCGACGATGCCGCCCGCCGCGGTGCCGCGAAACCGTTGAGCTCATCCGATCGGTCTTCTCGGGTAGCCTAGACGGGCGGGGGCGGCAGCTTCTCGCGCCAGGCCATCGTCACGATCTCGATCAGCTGGCCGTCGGGATCGCGGATGTAGATCGCCTGCCCCCAGGCGCTCTCCGCACCGCGGCTCTCGTAGTGAATCTGCCCGCCGAACGACTCGACCTCCGCGAGCAGCGCCGGGACGTCCTCGACCGAGAGTGCGAGATGGGAGAGGCCCGGCTCGTTCAGTCGGCGCGCGCGATAGGCCTCCCGTGCTGCAGGAACCCCGAAATGCATCAGGTTGAGGACCATGTCCGGGCGCCAGAGATAGGTCGCCGTCAGCTTGCAGGGCGAAGGCACCATCAAGACCTTGCTCGCGAGCTCGTCCGGCGCCTCGAAATCCCACCAGAACTTGAATCCGAGCAGTCCCTCGTAGAAGCGCCGCGAGCGCGCGATGTCGGTGATCGTCTGGCCGAGGTGGTTGAAGAAGACGCGATTCGTCATCGGCAATGGACTCCGTCGGCCCAGCCGGGCTCCGGGCGGTCGTTCAGGGACACGGGATTCGCCGACTCGCGGCGAGATCCCTGCTTCGCATCGGAGAGAACGGTAACAAGCCGATGTGCATCGCGCGGCCCGTAGCATGGACGAATCCGCGTTAGCATGGACTCGAATGGCGCCGGAACTGAACGAAAATCCTGTCCAGACGAGGGTGCGACGCCTCTTCGAGGCCGCGGATTCCTTTTTTCTGTCGGACGCGGTTCGCGCCACGAACGCCAACGAGCTCGCCTACACGCGCATCGGCGTGATCGGATGCATCGCGGTCGGCCTGGGCGGGATCTCGTTCCTCCCCTGGCAGATGTTCCACTGGCCACCCCTCATCATCGCCGCGATGATGGCATCGGGCCTTTGCTGTCTCGCTCTCCCGTTCCTGCTTCGACAACGCGATTCGATCCGCAACCTGGGTCATTTCGTTTGCGCGCAGGTAAGCGTGTACGCCCTTGCCGTCGTCGCCCTGAGCGGAGGGCGTGCGACCGGAATCCTACCGGTGCTGCCGATGATCCCGATGCTCGCGCTGCTGATGCGCGGGGGACGTGCAGTGATCGGTTGGGGCATCGTCACGACCGTCGTGATCGGCATCGGGGCGGTGCTCGCCGGCGCGAATGAGCCCCCGCTCGTCGGCGACTTTCGCGAGCTCCAGCATGTAGAGCGCTACCCGATTGCGCTGATCTGCCTGCTCGGGATGATGGGCGTGACCCTGCTATTCGAGACACTCTGGAATCGCAGTGCTCTCGAGCTGGCCGCGCGAGCGCGGGCGGATCTCGCGCTTCGGGAGGACCGGTACCGGACTCTCCTCGAGCACGCCTCCGAGGGCATCCTCGTCGTCGACGCGGAGGGTCGAATTCAATTTGCGAGCCCTGCCGTCGAGCGATTGATCGGAATCGATCCCGGGACTGCCAACGGGCGCTTCATCTGGTCGATCGCGGACGCAGACGAACGCGCGGAGACGGTTCCGATATGGCGGCGCGCGCTGGAGAATCCGGGCGAGATGGTCCGGGCGGAGCTCCACAGCGCAGGACGCCCGCGCTCCGACGGCCGAGCGCCACGGCGCCTCGAGATCGCGATCACGAACCACCTGGATCATCCCGCGGTGCGCGGCGTCGTGGTTCATCTCCACGACGTCTCGGCCCGGGCACGAGCGGAGACCAACTACCAGAACCTCGTCGAGCAGTCGCTCCAGGGTGTCGTGGTGTTTCGAGAGCACCGGGTCGTCTATGCAAACCAGGCCGTGGCAGAGCTGTTCGGAACCGATCTCGATCGCTTCGTCGGGCTACACGTCGACGAGACCCTCGAATTCGTGCATCTCGAGGACCGCAAACGCGCCGTCGACTCGATGAGTCACCCCACCCCGGTCGCGATGGACCCGCTCGAAATCCGGATCCAGCGGGACGACGGCGTCTGGCGATGGGTCCAGATCCGTTGGTCCGACGCGATCTACGAAGGTGTCACCGCCCGCCAGGTCGCTTATGTCGACATCACCGCCCAGAAGGAGCTCGACGGGAGCCGAATCGTCGAGCAGGAGCGCCTCGAGGCGCGCATCGCCGAGCGAACCGGCGAGCTCGAAGCCAGCCATCAGACGCTCCGCGCCCAGGAACGACTCGCCGCCGTCGGCACGCTCGCCGCCGGTGTCGCCCATCAGATCAACAATCCAGTCGGCGCGATCCTCGCCGCCGCCGACTACGCCCTCGTCTCGTCCGCGGACCCGGATCACGGCCAGATCGCAACTACGGCACTCCGCGAGATCAAGGCCCAGGCCGTCCGCTGCGGCCAGATCATCCGCAGCATCCTGCAGTTCTCCCGCTCAGAATCGACGGAGAAATGGAGCGGCGACATCGTCGGCGTGCTCCGCACCGCAGTCGATGCAACCCGTCGACTCTCGCGCGAGCGGTTGGCGAGCGTGTCACTCGAGATCGATCGATCCGTCACCCACGTGAGCATCCTGATGAGTCCGATCGAGCTCGAGCAGGTCTTCGTCAATCTGATCTCGAATGCAATCCAGGCCCAGGCGTCTGGCGCAGAGGTCTGGATCAGGGCCCGAAGCACCGGCCACGAGATCGAGATCTGCGTCGAGGACGCCGGCCCCGGCATCCCGCCCGCCGATCTCGACCGGATCTTCGATCCCTTCTTCACCACACGGCTCAAGGACGGCGGAACCGGTCTCGTGCTCTCGGTCGCCCACGGCATCATCGCGGATCACGGCGGTCGCTTGGAAGTCCTCTCGACGGATCAGCAGCCGGGCATCGGGGCCTGCTTCCGGGTCACGCTCCCCGTCGAGAAGTCGGAATCGGGCATTCCGGCCCGGCAGGTCTCATGATTCGTCGACCCGGACGGTCCGCCGTCGCCGCGCTCAGCCGCGACCGCCGTGTCTACCCGGCTGCCTTGCAAGGGCCTAGCCTTCGCCGGCGCAGCTTGTTGCGCCGGTTCCGAAGGAGAAGCGACGATGCTCGTCTGGAAGGTCGGTGACGTCACGATCACGCGGATCGTCGAATCGGAGCTACCGGTCCCCTACAACGCAAAGACGCCCTTTCTGCGCCAGGCGACTCCCGAAAAGCTGCGCAGCATGCCCTGGCTCTATCCCCATTTCGTCACCGACGATGGGCAATTGAACATGTCGATCCACGCCCTGCTCGTGGACGCGCCAGGCTTGACCCTCGTCGTGGACACCTGCATCGGGAACGACAAGCCGCGGGCGCTCTCGGGCGGCGTCGGACTCGAGACGGACTTCCTGAAACGACTCGAGGCCGCGGGCTGTCGGCGCGAGTCGGTGAACGCCGTCGTCTGCACCCATCTCCACGTCGACCACGTCGGCTGGAACACCATGCTGCAGAACGGCCGCTGGGTCCCGACCTTCCCGAACGCGCGTTATTTGATCGGCCGCCAGGAATGGGCCCACTGGCGAAACGCCGAGAATGCCGAGCAGCAGGCCGTCCTCGCCGACTCCGTCCAGCCGATCTTCGATGCGCGTCAGGCCGAGCTCGTCGACATGAATCATCGACTCTCCTCCGAGGTTCGTCTGATCCCGACGCCCGGGCACACGCCCGGCCACGTGAGCGTCGCAATCGAATCCCGGGGCCAGAGCGCGCTGATCACCGGCGACATGCTGCACCACCCCTGTCAGTTCGGTCATCCCGAATGGTCGCCGAGCTTCGACAGCGATGCGGTGGCCGGGGCGTCGATGCGACGCTCGGTGATGGACAAGGTCGCCGACCGACCCGTGCTCGTGATCGGAACGCATTTCGCCGCACCGACGGCCGGCCATGTCAAGCGCGACGGAAAGACGTTCCGCTTCGAGGTCGAAGCACTCGAGCCTTGAGCCCTCCTTCGAGCACCAGATCATCGACTCGAGGGTGATGCCGTTCGTCGGCCGGGGAGCCAAAGCGCGTGACTCGAAAGACCTTCTCCATGAATCCCAGCCAAAGACCCGTCGCCGTCGTGATCGGCGCAACCTCGAAATGGCAGGCCGATGGCCGCAACACGAAGCTCGTCCACGGACGCGCCCTCGACGACAGCCAGACCCCCGTCGCGGTGCGCTGGGGCGTCGGCGGGGCGATCGCGCAGAAATTTGCGAAAGAGGGATTCTCCGTCGTCCTGACGACGCGCAACGCGTCCAATGCGGCGGCCCTCGAGCATGCGATCCAGGAACAGGGGGGAGACGCGTCGATCCTCGAGCTCGACCTCACGTCCCGCGAATCGATCCACGCAGCCTTCGCGCAGATCCACGAGCGCTTCGGCACGCCCGACGTCGTGGTCTACAACGCCGGCTACCTCGAAGGCCGCGATCTGCCCCCCGAGAAGGAGCTGCTCGAACACATTCCCGACGAGATGTTCGAGGTCGCGCAGCACATCACGAGCCGCGGCCCCTTCCTCGTCGCCAAGGCCATCCTTCCAGCAATGCGGGAGCGCAGATCCGGCTCGTTTCTCATCTCGAACAATCCCGCGTCGCTTCGGGGCCGCAAGCGCATGACCGGGCAATCCCTCTACTACCCCCGCGTGATGATGCGAACCCTGGCCCAGGTACTCACGGAGGAATACTCCGAGCACGGCATCCATGTGGCCAACATCGTGATCGACGGACTGATCGATTCGCCGGGCACGCGCGCCCTGCCGATGGCCCAGACGCGCCCGGAGTTGGTCATGAATCCCGTCAAGATCGCGGAGGCGTTCTACTACCTGCACACCCAGGATCGCTCCTGCTGGACCCACGAGCTGCAGCTGACCCCATACGTGACGCCACCGAGCTTCTAGCGAGGCCCCGGGTTCGAGACTCTGCAATTTGAAGAATTTTCAAATCGGGATGCGAGTCTTCGGTTTCACGGCCTTACTTGAATGGACCATGAAGTCTGGCACGCTTCATGCTTTTCGCATCGCGACCTGCCTCCCCAGCTCGCACCGATCGGAGTTCATGATGCTTACCATTCGTGTCGTCGACATCGGAATGCCCCTGTCGCCACACCGAGCGACCGCAATCGCGCTCTGTCTGGTCGCGCTCATCGTCAGCGCCTGCACGACCGCGGTCCCCCGTCCAATACCCAGGAGTGCTCGGAACGAGCTCACGGTCACGGCCACGGCGTATAATTCGACGGTCGCGCAGACCGATGGTGATCCGACGATGACTGCCCACGGCGTCCGACTCGAGCCGGGAATGCAGGTGATCGCCGTGTCCCGAGATCTGGAATCCATGGGCCTGACGCCCGGCACACGCGTCCGGATCGAGGGCCTCCCGGGCGAATGGTCGGTCGCAGACCGGATGGCCAGACGCTGGCGGAGAACGATCGACGTCTACATGGGGCTCGACGTCGAAGGCGCGCGACGATTCGGGCGTCGCAAGGTCAAGATGGAATGGTCGAGCTCGGGCGATTGAGGCGACGACGATCGACGGAGGGGCGTTCGTTCGAGGCCCTCGATCCGAACGAGCGACGAGTCCCGCCATTCGTGCTCAGATCAGGATCGCGATGAACCAGGCCGCCGCGATCGACAGCACGATCCCGGGTACGATGCGCAGCGCGTAGCCCCGGGACCCGACGCCGCATGCCATCACGATCTTGGCGCAGGCATTGCTCGTCATTGCCGCCAGGATGGGCATGACCGCGTCGCGGGGCGTGAGACCAGCCGAGGGCACGAGGGACGCCACCGAGACCGCGGCGGCGTGGGTATCGACGATTCCGGCGACGATCGCCCCTGCGGCCACACCGGCCGAGCCGAACCGATCCTTCAGCGCAGCGCCCAGGACCAGCATGACGGCCAGCACCGCTGCGAGACCGAGAGCCGCCTTCAGACTGAAGGCTCGTCCCCTCTCCGCCCCCTCGCCATCCGCCGACGCCTCGCCGCCCAACACGAAGGCGAGCGCGTACACGGTGGCCACGAGCGCCCCCGCCGCCAACATCGGGGCGAGTGCGAGCAAGGTCGGTCCGCTGATCGTCGAAAGCAGAACCGCCATCTGCACGAAGGTCGCCACGCTCGAGAGCGCACCGCCCGCGACGGCCGACCTCAGACTCGCCGGGTGTTGCGCGGCCCGGGCGCCCATCGAGCCGATGGCGGCCGTGCTCGACACGAAGCCCGCCGCGAGACCCGCTGCCGGTAAACCGTACCGCCGTCCGAAAATCCGGATCGCCGCGTGGCCGGCGGCTCCGATGCTGAGGACGAGCACGACCACCAGCCAGAGTCGATACAGGTTGATCGCGCCGTAGGGCCCGATCGGGCGATCGGGAAGCTGCGGCCAGATGACCAGCGTGGTGATCGCGAAGACGAGGCCGTCCTTGAGCTCGACATCGCTGAGCGCCCCCTTCACGAAACCGTGCAGTGGGACCTTCGCCGCGAAGACCACGGTGACGGCTACCCCGAGTCCCGCGGCCAGCAGCGGGTCGGCCATTGCCAACGCTCCGAGCAGGGGCGCGGCGAGCAATCCGATTTCAGTCGTCAGCCCCGGATCCGTCTCCCGGCTCGACGCGCGAGACAGGAGTGTCAAGGCCGCGACGCCAGCCATGGCCACCGCGAGCAGCACCACGCCGCCGAGCTCGAATGCGACGGCGCCAAACAAGCTGGCGAGCGCGAAGGTCCGGATCCCGGCAGGTCGGCGCGCCGGCCCCTCCCCCTTGCTGCGCTCCCGTTCGAGACCGATCAGGAGACCGATGCCCAACGCGACACCGAACCTCGACCATTGGGGATCCAGGAGCGTCATCGTCGCCATCGTCGCCTTCGCACGAAGGGCCACGACACTCGATTCGTCGTCGAGGTCTGCGTCACGCGTCGAAACGCCCGAGCGGCGGCGGCTCGACGTCCGGATCGTGCTGGCCGTAGGGACCGAGGCTGAAAAAATAGAACTCGCAGCCCACTGGCCCCGCGCCCTCGGCCCCGTACGCAAAGCCACCGCGGACCCAACGCACCTGGCCCGGAGTGAAGCTCCCCTCGCCCTCGATCACGAGCTCGCCTCGGATCACGAGGTAGAGCGTGTCGGAGGTATGCCAATGGGGCGCAGCGCGATGGTCGGGAGGCAGATGAAGCAGCATGCAGTTCTTGCCGAGCACCGGATCGACGAGCCACTTCATCCGCACGCCGAGGTCCCTGCCCTGGGCGTCGATGAACCTCTCCCACGGCAACGATTCGAGATCGACCCCGGTCCGCTCGGGCAGGAGCGCCGACCAGTCGACGGTTCCCGGATCGCGGATGTCCATCGGCATTCCCTCCTTCGGCGCGCGAACCTCGTCTGGCTCCTCGAGGTGCGCGACTTCCCGCCCAGGGCGGGCGGGGGCGCGTCAGTGTCGCGTGTATTCGCTCATTCCCTGCAAGAGTCGGAGCGTATCCGGTTCGCCCTGCGGTGCCCCGAATTCGCGGTAGAGCGTGTCGATATTGACCACGATGCGTTCCGGATCGCTCCAATCTCCGAACTCCCCGAGCGGGATGTCGCGGGCAGCCTCATCGGACGTCATCCCTGCGTCGAAGCGCGCCCTCGCCTCCCGCGTCAGCCAGACGAAGTACGCGCGCATCGCCTCGACCCCGCGCCGGTCCGTGATCGGCCCGTGACCGGGAACGACGACCTGGGGCTCGAGGGCGAGGATCCGATCGCAGGCAGCGACCCAGTTGGCGACCGGACCTTCCCAGACGATCGGCGTCCCCTCGACGAAGAGGATGTCGCCCGTAAAGACGCAGCGGGCGTCCGGGACATGCACGATCACGTCGCCCCGCGTGTGGGCCGGACCGACCTCGAAGAGATCGACGGCGCGGTGCCCGACCAGGAGCGAAAGACTCTGCTCGAACGTCCGCGTCGGGAGCTTCGTCTCCCCGACCTCTTCGAAGGCGAACGGCCCGAATGCACGCTTCACGAAGCGACCGAGCGTCGAGTCCTGGCTCCCCAGCCCCGCCGCCAGGCCCGCCAGGACCGCGGCGGGAAGATGTTTCATCTCCTCTGCCGTCGCTGCGGACGCGATGATCTCCGCCCCCTCGACGAGAGCGTTTCCGAAGCAGTGGTCCCCATTCGCATGGGTATTCACCAGCTGACCGATCCGGCGCGTGGCCCGCGGCTCGACGCGCTGCATCGCGTCGAGCATCGAGCGGGTCAGGCGGAGATCGAAGAGCGTATCGACCAGCAGCGACTGGTCGCCGTCGACGACGAGGCCCGCATTGCTCCAGCCCCACGAGCCGTCGGGCTGGAGATAGGCGTGGAGGCCACGCCCGATCTCCTGGAGCCCTCTCTCGAAGCGAAAGCGAGGCAGTCCGAGCTTCGAGAATCGCATCGCTATTGCTTCCCTTCGCGAAAGACCTCGCCCGCGAGTCGCATCGCCTGGACCATTCGCGGCGTTCCGACGTAGGGGAGCAGATGCACGAAGAGCTCCGCGATGTCGTCGGGCGCATGTCCGAGGTTCAGGGCACCGCGAATGTGGAGCTTCAGCTCGTCGGTACAACCGAGGGTCGCGAGGGCGACCAGCGTGAAGAGGCTCCGCTCCGGGACGTCGAATCGGCCGCCTCGAGCCCAGGCGTCCGCATAGCAGTGCTCGACGGCGAGACGCGCAAAATCCTCGCCCGCAGGCGTCTGGACGGGTACGCCGCCCCCATGGGTTCGCCACGCGGGCGTGAAGACCCGGTCGAGGATCGCTTCGGCCCGCTCGGTCCGGCTGCGCCCCTCCTCGGTCTTCGGCGCGGTCTTCGAAGCAGCCTTCTGCCCGGCCCTCATCTCCGGGCGCGCCGGCGAGACGCCACCGCTCTCGACGGCGTGCATGTGGGCCGTGAGGCGTCCGGCCGCCTCTTCGAAGCTCCGTTCCTCGAGAGCGAAGCGATCGAAGCGCCAGCCCGCCTTCGTCCGGATCGCATGGCCGCGGTAGATGCCGCCCATGCTCATGTGGAGAACCTGCATGAGGGTCTCGATCCGGGCCTCGTCTCCGTCGAGCTCGATCCGGTGGTTGGTCATGAAATGCAGCACGCCCGGGAAAGGCGCCAGGGCCTTCTCGAACCACGCGCGGATCGCCGGGAGACTCCGGACGACGGAATCGCCCTCGATGTATTGATCGACGCTCCCGAAATCGACGGCTGCGTCCGGCGTGAAGACCTCGGCCAACAGGTCGAAGTCACCGTTGTCGACGGCGTGGGCATAGCGGTGCATCAGCTCGGTCAGCTCCATCCGGTCTGCCGCATCCGCGAACCGTTTCCGGTCGGAACCCTTGTCCTGCTTGTCGTGATCCTGGTGACCCATCCCTGCTCCTCGAGCCGATGTTCCGGCTCTTTGATCGGCTCAATCGGGGATCGAATAGCCTTCGGGCAGCGCGCCCTGCATGATCGTCATTCGCATCTCGCGCTCGCAGATGCGCCAGCCTTCGGGCGTCTTGCGTACTCGATCGACATAGAGCCCGGAGCTCGAGATCACGAGCTGGTCCTTCCCCATCTCGCCCCGGGCCATCGGTCCCAGGAAATAACAGGTCGTGCTTGCGGTCTTCCGTCCAGCGTCGAAGTCGATCGAGAGATTCGTCACGAAATGGAGATTCGTCGGCCAGGGCGCGAGCGCCCGATCGAGCCAGTCCATCACCTCGCGCGCGCTGCCCTCGATGCCGCCCGACGAGACGTAGTCACAGGTCGCGTCCTCGGCAAAGACCTGATCGAAGAGCTTCCACTCCCGGAAGTCGACCATTCGGGCATAGCGGTACATGAGCTCGTGGATCGCGAGGCGATCGGCGTGCTCGGCCAGGGTCGGGTCGGTCATGCGAGACTCCTGTCGTGGTTCGATCGATGCGGATCGGCCCATCGCAATCTCCCGGGGTGATCGAATGGACCGAGGATCAACCGTTCAATGGATAGTGCGTCATCGGGTCGGGCGCTCCCTTGGGCAGGCCGCCGTCCTGGTCGGTGAAACCGTAGGCTTCGGCGATCTGCCGCGTCGAGTAGATGCGACCGCTGCGCGCCACGACCTTGGGATCGGCAGCCAGGGCGACGACCGCACGGCCGGGGAATCGCACGGTTTCCGCGCCCTCGAGATCGACCCCCCATTCATCGGCATCGAAGGCGAGGATCCGCTCGGTCAGCACGAAGGAGGGCCAGAGCGTCACGACCGCGACGCCCTGCTTCGCGAGCTCGTTGCCGGTGTCCTGTCCGAGGCGATCGAGCGCGGACTTCGCGATGCCGTAGGTCGCGTGGACGAAGTATTCGCGCGAGCCCTGGGAGCTGATGTTGACGATGATTCCATGACGTCGGGGAATCATGTGTTGGGACGCGTGCCAGGTGGTCACGTAGACCGAGCGTGCGCTGATGCCCGTCATGTCGTCCCAGTACGAGATCGGAGTCGAGTAGAAGGGTTCGCCATTTCCGCAGCCCTCGGGCAGGTCGAAGGCGCTGTTCACCAGGATGTCGAGGCGGCCATTCTCGGCGATCACGCGCGCGAAAGCGGCCGCGATCTGCTCGTCGGATCGAAGGTCGCAGACGACCGGAATCGCATTTCCACCGAGCTCGGCGGCCTCCTGCACCGTCTTCGAGAGACTGCCCGGAAGCGCCCCGTCGCCTTCATTGAGCGTCCGCCCGAGCACGTAGACCTTCGCGCCATTCGCCGCGAGCTCGAGCACGCAGCCCCGACCGATTCCCCGTGATCCGCCGGCGACCATCGCGATCTTGCCATCCAGTACACCCATGCTGAGCTCCTCCCGCACGACGGCCACCCCGATCGAAATGGAGTCGATCCGTCCACCCATTCGTAACGCTACCAAGCTCGTCGGGAATGCACCCCCTGACGATCCGGGCGCCGTCCGTGCTCCACGTCCGCCTATCGGACCGACGAGCCCGCCTCGTTCCAAATCGGATTCGCGGGATCACGGACCCGTTCACGGATCGTGAGCTCCCCGACCTCGATCGACCCTCGTGCGGCTCTCGGCAGCGGGTGCGACGGTCGCGCCCGCATGCGAGACTCCACCCATGACGCAATCCCTCGCGCATCTCGACGCCACCGCGCAGGCCGCGCTCGTCGCCCGCGGCGATCTCACGCCCCTCGAGCTCGCTCTCGCCGCGATCGAGCGCATCGAACGCGTGAACCCGAAGCTCAACGCCGTGATCCATCCGCTCTTCGAGAAGGCGCGGGCCGAGGCGACCGCGCCCTCGCTCTCGCACGGGCCGTTTCGCGGCGTGCCCTTCCTCGTGAAGGACGCCGTCTGCACGACGGCCGGCGATCCTTATCACGCGGGCATGCGCTTCCTGAAGCGCCATGCCTATCGCGCACGGGAAGACAGCGAGCTCGCCCGGCGCTTCCGGGCGGCGGGCTTCGTGTTCGTCGGCAAGACGAATACGCCGGAGATGGCGCTGTCGGCGACGACCGAGCCTCTTGCTTATGGCCCGACGCACAACCCCTGGAACCTCGACTGCTCGCCGGGCGGCTCGAGCGGCGGCTCGGCGGCGGCCGTCGCCGCGGGCCTCGTCCCGGTCGCCCACGCCAACGACATGGGAGGCTCGATCCGGATCCCCGCCTCGCACTGCGGACTCGTGGGACTCAAGCCCTCCCGCGGCCGCAGCAGCCTCGCCCCCGCGTTCGGCGAATACTGGGGGCCGCTGACCCACGAGCACGTCGTGACCCGCAGCGTGCGCGACTCGGCCGCGGTGCTCGATTGCATCGCCGGCGCCGCCCCGGGCGACCCGTACACGGCCCCGCCCTTCGCACGCCCGCTCCGCGAGGAACTCGTCGCGCCGCCCGGCCCGCTCCGGATCGGGTTCCTGACGTCCGCCATCGCGCGTGCGTCCCATCCCGACTGCGTTCGCGCCGTCGAACGAAGCGCCGCCCTGCTCGGCGACCTCGGCCACCGCGTCGAGCCCGTCCGTATCCCCGAGCTCGATGCGCCCGTGATGGGACCCTGGATCGCGCCGGCCGTCGCCCGCGACCTCGACCGTTATGCGGAGCTCGTCGGCGAGGAGATCGGGCCCGAGGACGTCGAGCCCTTCAACTGGATGATGGCCGAGCAGGCTCGCGGCATGAGCGTCGTCGACTACGTCCATGAGTCCGAGCGGGCCTGGCTCTGGGCTCGCGCCCTCTCCGCCTACTGGGGCCGCGACTTCGATCTGCTCCTGACTCCGACCGCCGCAGCCCCTCCGCCCCGCCTGGGCGAGCTCGGTCCCCTCGCACCTCTCCCGGAGCTGATGGCTCGCTTGGGGGCGTTCACGGTCTTCACGATGCCCTTCGACGTGACGGGGCAACCGGCGATCTCGCTGCCGCTCCACTGGAACGACGAAGGACTTCCGATCGGCATCCAGCTCGCGGCGGCCTACGGCCGGGAGGACGTGCTGATCCGGATTGCGGCGCAGCTCGAAGAGGCGCGACCGTGGCAGGATCGGCGGCCCCCCGTCCACGCATGAGACCCGAGCCACGCCACGTTGCGAGCTATGACGTGCGAACGGCGCCCCCGCCCGCGATGACGCAGGGCTCGAGGATCTTGCGCGCCTCGGCCTCGACGGCCGTCCCCTCGAAGAAGCGCGGATTCATGCCCCCGTGCAGCCGAACCGCGTTGCCGAAGGTGAAGTCGCGAAAATCCTCCTGGCTCATCAGCCCGTCGTCGCAGAGCTCCCAGGCCTCGGCGACAACGTGCCGCATGTCGGGAACGTCGAAGTGCCCGATGTCGCTCCCGAAGACCGCCTTGAATCGGACGCCGAGTGGGGTGAGCCGCGTATCGAACGCCAGCACGTTGGCCCGGTCGTCCGCTTCGCAGCCGAAGAAGATCCGCGCCGCATAGCGGTCCTCGAAATCCGCCTTGCCCGCGAGCTCCATCGCGGCCCACTCGTCGAGATCGGCCGGATCGACGTTCGCCGTGAAGAAGTTCTCGAGGCTGCGATCGAACTGGTCCATGCGGCCCGCCGCGAAGCGACCCGCATAACGCTCGACGAGGGCGCGGTAGCCCGCGCGATCCAGATTCGCGGGATCGGTGTTGGCGAGCCCCGCGACCGAGCGCTTCTCCCAGAGGCCCATCATCTCGGCCATCTGCTGGAAAGCCCAGCCCATGCCGCCTTCGAGCAGGGCGGAATGCAGCGTCGGAAAGCGGCGCGTCACGCCCCCCATGACCAGGGACTTCGCGAGGGCGGCCTGGTGCATCGCGTGATTGCCGATGTGATTGAAGCTGTAGCTCGAGATCGAGCGGCCCGACCAGGGAATCGTCGGCAACGTCCCGGCATGGGAAGTCACGGCGACTCCGAGCTCGACGCAACGCCTCCAGAAGGGATCGTAGTCGTGCTCGGAATCGACCCCGTAGTAGTCCATCCAATGAGCATCGGGGAAGGCCTGGGGCGCCGTCTGGTGCAGACCCGCGATCGGCCGCGGCATCCCCGTCGGGATCATGATCACTTTGTGCCGCAGCCGCAGAACGGCGTGCTCGAGCTCGTCCACCGCCTCCTGTGGCGTCATCATCGGGATCACCGCGACCGGACAGATCCGGTCCGAGTACTCCGCATACATATCGGCCTGGAGCGTATTGAGCGCGCGGCAACCGATCCGGCGGCGTTCCTCGTCCTGCTCGATCGGGAGGAAGAGTCCGAGGCCGCCGTAGACGATCGTGAAATCCCAGCCGAGCTCGGGCATCCGCTCGTAGAGCAGCCCCGGAAGCACCGCAGTCGCCGCGTCCTGCAGATTCCGCGTCGGCATGCCCCACCAGGCCGGACGTCGCGTCCGGAAGCGACGACGCTCTTCCCAACTCTGGTCGACCCAGCCCGAGAAGTCGCCGCCCCGATGGCCTCCGCCCGTCCCACTCGAGAGGAAGCCCTGGCGATAGCGCCGGCCGAACTCCGGGCCGCCGACCTTGTCGATCGCCTCGAGGAAGCCCGGGTAGAACTCGTTGATGTGGGCGTCGCCGTCGATGATCGGATGACCGAGGCGGTTGCGGATCTCCGGCCCCGAGAGAGAGACGTGATCGCTCATGAGATCTCCTTCGACCTTCGCTCCGTGAATCGGCGAGTCAGGCAGCCAGTCCGTAGAGCGCGGCGGTATTCCGGAAGAGGATCGCCTCGGCGACGTCCTTCGCCATGGGGGCCGTCAGCTCGTCGACGATCTTCGCAGTATGCGGATAGGTCCCGTCCCCGTGCGGAAAATCCGACGCCCAGAGAATGCGATCGGCGCGCATCCCGGGCAGTGCGTACTTCACGCTGTAGTCGTCCTGGAAGGTCACGTAGATGTTCTCGTCGAAGTACTCCGACGGCATGCGCGAAATGGCACCGAACTTCTGCCAGTGGCGGTGGCGCTCGAAGGTGTGGTCCATGCGGTACTTGAAGTGCGGGACCCAGCCGGCGTCGGCCTCGACGCAGATGATCTTGAGCTTCGGATGGCGCTCGAAGACCCCCCCGAAGATCAACATGGACATCAGGTCCTGATTGCCACGGATCGTGATGAGGTGCTGGATGATCTTGTGGCCACGCTGGTGGTCGCCGATGTCGCCGCGCGACGTCAGGATGTGGAACGAGATCGGGAGACCGAGCTCGACGGAGGCCCGCCAGAAGGGATCGTAGTCCGCGTGATCGTAGTCGTGGAATGCTGCATTGCCCGAGAGCATGACGCCGCGATATCCGAGGCGCTTTGCCTCCTCGAGCTCGGCGATGCCCTCCGCGACCGTACGCAACGCGACCTGCGGCAGCATGACGAGGCGATCGGGGTCGGCCTCGTGGAAGCGCAGGATCCAACGGTTGTAGGCGTCGAAACAAGCCTTGCGGAAGTCGACGTCGGGGTGGTTGCAGAGAACCATGCCCATGCTCGGATAGATGATCTCGGCGGCGATTCCGTCTTCCTTCTGCAGCGCGAGGCGGGCCTTCGGGTCGTGACCCGCCGGGTGCAGCTCCTCCCAACGCGTCGGCTTCCCGAAATCCTCGGGCGACCGACCCGCCGTGCAGACGAGGCCCATCGGAACCCCCTCGGCCATCGGCAGATTCGGAATCGTGAAGATCGCACCGCCGCGCTCTTCCTTGTACGCCGCGCGCGGACGTACGTCGCGGTAGCGCGGATCGATCTCCGCATAGGTCTCGTCGTTCTCGGCGACGTGGGAATCGGCGGAGATGAGTCGTTGCTGCATCGATCGTCCTCCTGCATGGGCCTCGAGACTGCACGGCCCGCGGCCCACAGTCATCCGACGTCGACCGCAGCGCGAGCGACACGGAGAGCGAGGGTGTCTATCATCGCCCACAAGCCGGGTACCGCAACTGCGATTTTTTCCTTCACGGGACGCTCAAATTGCGAGAGAATGAGTAGGACGTCACGCGCTCGCATCGCCGGCGCGATCTCGAAGGAGCGACGACCATGGACTTCGAAATCAAACCGACCCGCTCGGGCATCGGCGCCGAGATCGTCGGCCTCGACCTCTCCCGTCCGATCGGCGATGCGACGCGCCGCGCGCTCTACGACGCATGGCTCGACGCGGGCATCCTCGTCTTCCGCGGCATCGGGACCTCCCCCGAGCGCCATGTCGCGCTCTCCCATTGCTTCGGTGAGCTCGACGTCCATCCCGTCGTGAGCGTGCGCCTCGAGGACCACCCCGAGATCATCGAGCTGACGACGCGCGGCAAGAACGAGCCGATCGTCCACTACATCGACGAGCAGCCCATCGTCGGACGCATCCCCTGGCACAGCGATCAGATCTACACGACCCGCCCCTGCCGAGGCGCACTGCTGCGCATGATCGAGCGGCCGGAGCGGGGCGGGGAGACCGGCTGGATCGACACCGCAGCCGCCTACGACGCGCTCTCGCCGGCCATGAAGAAGCGCATCGAAGGTCTCGAAGCCCGCTTCGATTTCGTGGTGAACATCTGCGACATGCGCTTCGGCAAGCCGGAGAACATGCGCTTCGGCACACTCGGCAGCCAGGACTTTGGCACGTTCACGCCGATCGCCCATTCCCTCGTCTGGACCCACCCCGAGAGCGGCCGCAAGTCCCTCGTCCTCTCGACGATCCACCTGATCGAGATGGTCGGCATGGCGCGTGAGGAGGGCGACGCGCTGCTCGAAGAGCTCGTCGACCACACCCTCTCCGGCCGCTTCACGTATCTGCACGACTGGGAGGTCGGCGACATGGTCCTGTGGGACAACTGGCGCACGATGCACTCGGCCTTCGGTACACCGCTCGGCATGCACCGCGTCGTGCAACGGACCTCGATCAAGGGCGAGCGCGAGGTCGGGCGCCCGCTCGCCTGACCGGATCGTCCGCATCGTTCCGTCGGCCGTGGCTCTTCAGCCGTGGATCGCGAGATCCTCGAGCCTCCGGATGTCGATGGTATTCGCTCCGTAATTCGTGACGGCGAGCATGTCGAACCCGACATCGATCCCGTGCGGAAAATCGTAGCCATCGATCCGCCCGGTCTCCTCGAGCGAGGCGGGATCGAAGAGCTTGACGCAATCGTTGCGCTGGTCCGTCAGCCAGAGCCGCCCGTCGCGGATCACCGACGCGTCGAAATGCGTGTCTTCGAAGACGCGACGTGCCCCGATCGCGAAGGTGCCCGCCTCGAGGTCGAAGCGAACCCGGACGAGCTCGGAGCCGTAAGCCATCTGGCGACTTCGCCTCGGCGCACCGTGGACCGCCAACACGACCATCTCCCGATCGGATGGGAACGACACGTCCTGCGACTTGAGCGGCAGATCGACGTGCAGCATCGGCTTCCCGCGAGCGAGGTCGAAGAATCGGACACCCGTCGGACGGCTGCCGATCGTGCCCGCGAAGACGTCGGCGGTCAGGTACTTCACACCGTGGACCTTGCTGGCTTCGAGGCCGAAATCGAGATCCCGGACGTGGACGAGGCGATCGCCGTCGCGGCGGTACTGCGTGAACGAACCGTGATGAAAATTGCTGAGGACGACGTTCTCGCCGGCCGGATCGACGTCCGCGAGATCCGTCTCGACGGGGAGCCCGCGATGGGTCGTCGCGATCGCGTCGAGAATCCGGCTGGTGTTTCGCTTCGCGTCGAAACGGACGAGGTAGAGCTTCTTCTCGAGGAAGGACGCACACACGAGGGTCTCGGGATCGACGAGCTTGACCGACGTCACCGTCGCATAACGCCCCCGTCCTTCGAGGTAGACCGGCCGCAGCCCGCTGCCCGTCAGATCGGGCAGCGGGACCACGAAGGCCTCCGTAGACGGGGTCCCGCGCCGGGCTCGCCGCGAGCGCCTCGCCTGGATGCGCCGACCACTGAAGGGCGTCGCTTCGAGAGCGACCGAAAGGCCGACGTGCAGCTTTTTCCGAATCGTCCGCAGCATCTCTATGCGAACAGCTTGTGGTGGCTGAAGAACAAGAGCAGGAACGCGACCCCCGCTGCGGCGAGGACGATCGGTCGCAGCTCTCCGAGCACGAGTCGATTTCGTCCTCGCGCGATCGCCACGAACGGAAGGAAGGACGTCTCCGCGAAGAACGCTGCGAGCTCGGGCCCGCCCGCGCGCCGCCGTCGCCAGTCCTGATGGGCACACCCGAGGACGGAGTAGAGCGCCATCCCGCCGAAGAAGGCGCGGTCGATCGCCGCGGGATTGACGAGCAGATGCGAGAGGCCGGCGAGGGCGACGCCCATGAAGGCCGGATGACGGGTGATGCGGAGCGCACCGACCGCTCCCGAGCCGGGGTCCCCGCTGGCCGGTCCCGTCAACGTCGAGACCGGGTTCCGGCTCGTGAATCCGAGCAGCATGAGGTTCAGCGCGACGAACATGAGCAAGACCGTGAGCCACGAGATTCCCGGGATCGTCACGAGCACGGGGAGCGGGATCGGGGTCGCCACGCGGTTCTCGAAGAAGCTCCAGACGAGCGGGACGAAGGTCGCGAGGGCGACGAGCGAGTAGAGGACGACGAAGCCCCAGTCGCCGAGGCGCGCGACGAGGCGATCGCGAATCGGGGGATGAGAAAGAAGCGTATGGGTCCCGCCAAACATCAGCCAGCCGAAGAGCACCTGGGTCGTCGGTTCCACTCGTTCCTCCTCCTCACGCGCCTCGCGGCGTCGACCCGGGGACCGCGATACCGTCGCATCCCATGCCGACCCCGAATCCGACGCTGCCGATCCGCCTGACCTTCAAGACCCGGCCCCAGCAGACGACCTGGCCCGACCTGCTCGCCATGTGGCTCACGGCAGAGCAGATCCCGGCCTACGACGGAGGCTACCTCTTCGATCATTTCTACCCGATCTACGGCGATTCGACCGGCCCCTGTTTCGAGGGCTGGACCGCCCTCGCCTATCTCGCCGGTCGCACGCAGCGCCTGCGACTCGGAATCATGGTGACCGGCAATCCCTACCGCCATCCCGCGGTCCTCGCCAACATGGCCGCGACCTTCGACGTCGTCTCGGGGGGCCGCCTCGACCTCGGAATCGGGGCCGGCTGGAACGAGGAGGAGGCGAAGGCGTACGGCATCCCGCTGCTGCCCTTCAAGCAGCGCTTCGACCAGTTCGACGAGGCCTGCCAGATCGTGCACGCGCTGCTCACGCAGGAGACGACGACCTTCCGCGGGGTCCACTACCAGCTCGAGAATGCGCGCTGCGAGCCGAAGCCGCTGCAGCGCCCACGACCGCCCTTCCTGATCGGCGGGCAGGGCGAGAAGCGCACGCTCCGGATCGCCGCGAAATACGCCGACGATTGGAACTTCCCGGGCGGAACGCCCGAGCAGTTCGCCCACAAGGTCCATGTCCTCCACGACCACTGCGCCGCAGTCGGCCGCGACCCGAAAGAGATCGCCCTCTCGACCCACGTGCTCGCGGGTCCCGACGTCGAGGCGACGGCAGCGGCCGCCGCGGGCTTCGCCGCGGCGGGGGCGAACCATCTCTGTCTCTACTTCTTCGATAATCGGGATCCTGAGTTGCTCGCAAAGAGTGCGGAGGCGGTCAGGGCGGCGATCCGCTAGAGCGACGAGCGCTCGGGCCGCCGCGAAAGCTGCGCCCTCGCCGCCGACGGCCTCGCGACGCCCCGCCCGGCCTTCTGCGCCATCTCGACGATCTCCGCGACCTGCTCCGCGTTCGCCAACGCCCGCCCATCGTAGAGCGGCGTATCCCCGACACCGACCCGGACATGCCCCCCGTTCTCGACGGCATATCGACAGAGCTGGACGAAGTTTTTCGACCCGCCCTCGACGAAGATCATCCAGCGGAAGGCGACTGCCGCCGGAATGATTCCTTGCGTCAAGAGCTTCAAGCCCTCGATCGACGGCGGCACGCCCCAGAGATGTTTTTCGCTCATCGTGAGCTTGAAGAAGAGGGGATCCTGGACGAGCCCCATGTCGCGATAGGCGAGCACGTGGCGGATCTGCCCGAGCTCACGGACCGTGAAGCTGAACTGGATGCCGTGACGTTTCGCGAGCTCGAAGAAGGACTGGACCTCCGTATGGGTGACCGAGAGGACGTAGTCCCAGCCGATCGACTTCGCCTGCGCGTCGTAGTCGGCGTAGTTGACGGCGCCGGGATCGATCGTCGCGAAGTCGAGACGGCATTCGGGGTCGGAGGCGAGCTGCGCGAGATGGCCGAAGCGCGCCTCGGGCGTCGGCGACGCGCCGTAGGTCGGATAGAGGATCACGTCGGGGTTTTCCCGCCGGATGCCGCGGAAGATCCGGCGGTAGACCTCGGTGCCGGGGTGCAGGAGGTCGCCGGTCCGCGGGTCCCGCGCATGAAAATGCAGGATCGCCGCTCCGGCGGCGGCCGCAGCGAGCCCGTCGGCGACGACTTCATCGACGGTGATGGGGACGCGGGGATTCTCGGCCTTCGTGACCTGCTCGTTGAGCGAGCACTCGATGATGAGGTCTTCCAACGGCTCCTCCCTTTGACTAACGAGCCCCGGCCCGTTTGACGAGGCGGTCGCCCGAGAACGCCCCGATCCAGAGATCCCCGCCGAGCTCGACCGCGATCGAGGCGGCTCCCACGGCCGTCGCCGGATCGTCCTCGACGAGCGGAAAGACGGTCATCATCGACGGATCGATCGAGACGACGACCGACGGCAGGGCACAGGTCCCCTGTTCGATCGCCGAGCAGCGCGCGACGTCGAGAACGCTCAGGCGTTGCCCCGCCACGAGGAGCTGCCCCCGCGAAGACCACGCGAGGTTGTCCGGCGAGAAATCGAGGTCGATGGTCTGCTTGTCGCTCCCGTCGGGCTCGATGCGCACGATCCGCCTCGCGGTCCATTCGGCGATGAAGAACGTCCCGTCGGCCTCGACCTCGACCCCGTTCGGCGCCTTTCCCTCGCTGTTCGGAACCGTCTCCCAGCTCCGGGTCGACGGCGAGTAACGGAGCAGCGCCCCCGTGTTCAGCCCGAGCAGGAGCTTCGCGATGCCGAGCCATTGCGGGCGTTCGACCATCTTCGTGGCGGCGAAGCCGCCGTCGGAGAGCGCAACCACGTCGTTCGCGCTCGCGTCGGAAGGAAGCGGCGTGCAGGATTTCCAGGTCAGGACCGGGACCCCGCCCTCGGCGCTGATCTCGAACTCTTCGATCGCCTCGCGCCGGCCGTGGTTCACGACGAGCAGGCGCGTCAGCAAGACGTCGATCCCGTGCGGCGCGAAGTCCGACACGGGCGGCGGCACGCCGGCCGCGCAGCCCCCATCCGCCGTGTCGTCGCGAACGACCGGTCCCGCATCCTCGGGTCGACTCGCGTCCGGGAGCGTCGCGAGCGCGGCGGCGCGCGCGGGATAGAGAGGTCGGATCCGACGGGTCTCGGGGTGGAACGCGACGAGACTTCCCGGCGCCTTCGAGGTCGGCATCTGACTGACGACGAGCCAACGGCCCACGACGGCGAGATCCTCCGGCGCCTGGAAGCGACAGTCCGGGCTCAGCCCTCGCTTCGGCAGACAATCGACCAGCGGCGGCGCGCCCTCGCCGCAGGCGAGGCTCCCGATTCCCAGTACGCAGACCGCGAGCCAGGGAAACGCGGAGCGAAGGAGGCCGCGGGTACACGAGCCAGGCCGCACGCCCCCCCGCGGACGGTTCGCCCGATTGGCCGGCAAACTCGTCCCCCTCCTCGATTCCGATTCGACCCGCGATCGATTCCCGTCCCGCATTCGGCTCGCCCCCATACGCACCGCGCTCATCCGGCCGCGCCCACCCAGTCTCGCGCAGGACGATCGGGCCGGCGATCGCGGAGGCGAGCAGGCGTGCCGAATCCTGCACATTTCAAAGGCAGACTGCCCAGCCAATGGGCATCTCCGGAGACCAGATCACGGCATCGATCTGGGCCGACGAGCGGAGAGTCGGCGGGAAACCCCTCTGAATCATTCTCGCGGTCGGTTTTGCTGCACGGCTTCGGATTGAGAACCTGCCCCGCCTTTGGCACAGTCGTTGCTCCGCGAATCGGCGGCTCCCGAGCCAACTCATGGAAGACGGGTTCCGACCTCGATTCACCAATATCACCGACCTCAAATTCACCGTATGGAGATCCCCCGAAAATGGGTACGAAGTCCAAGCTCGAATACATCTGGCTCGACGGTTACAAGCCGACCCAGAGCCTGCGCAGCAAGACCAAGGTCGTCGAAGATTTCAGCGGCAAGCTGGCCGACTGCCCCGTCTGGTCGTTCGACGGCTCGTCGACCCAGCAGGCCCCGGGCGGCTCTTCGGATCTGCTCCTGAAGCCGGTCGCGATCTTCCCGGATCCGGCGCGCAAGAACGGCTTCCTCGTGATGACCGAGGTGCTGAATCCGAATGGCAGCCCCCATCCGAGCAACGGCCGCGCGACGATCAACGACGCCGACGACGATTTCTGGTTCGGCTTCGAGCAGGAATACTGCATCTGGGACAACGAGACGCAGAAGCCGATCGGCTTTCCCGCCGGTGGCTATCCGGCGCCCCAGGGCCAGTACTACTGCTCGGTCGGTGCCTCGAACGCCGTCGGCCGCGAGATCGTCGAAGAGCATCTCGACATCTGCCTCGACGCGGGGCTGAACGTCGAGGGCATCAACGCCGAGGTGCTCTGTGGGCAGTGGGAGTACCAGGTGTTCGCGAAGGGTGCGGCGCGCGCGGGCGACGAGGCCTGGGTGGCCCGCTACCTGCTCGAGCGGACCTGCGAGCGTTATGGCTTCTCGATCAACTGGGCGCCGAAGCCGATCAAGGGCGATTGGAACGGCTCGGGCATGCACGCCAACTTCTCGAATACCCTCCTCCGCACCTGCGGCAGCCAGGCCGTCTACGACCAGGTCTGCAAGGCCTTCGAGCCGGTGATCCAGGAGCACATCGCCGTGTACGGTGCCGACAACAACCAGCGACTCACGGGGGCCCACGAGACGCAGTCGATCGACAAGTTCAGCTACGGCGTGTCCGATCGCGGCGCTTCGATCCGGATCCCGATCGCGACGGTCGACAAGGGCTGGAAGGGTTGGCTCGAAGATCGACGGCCGGCCTCGAATGCCGACCCGTACAAGGTCGCCAGCGTGATCGTGAAGACGGTCAAGGGCGCCTGCGCCAAGATCAAGGCCTAGCCCTCGACGGCAGGCGCGCCTTGCCCCGGGCAGGCGACGAATCCGAAGGGCGTCCGGACCGCGAGTCCGGGCGCCCTTCTCTTTTCTGGGGAATGTTCTCTCGCGACTCGAGCGGGGGAACCGGCATGCGCATCCTCGTGACCGGCGGGACGGGCTTCATCGGCTCCCATACCGTGCGCGCCCTGCGCGCCGCCGGCCACGACGTCAAGCTCCTCGTCCGCGACGGCGATCAGCTGCGGCGTTATGTCGGCCTGGAGATCGACCCGATCGTCTCGCGCGAGGCCTCTCGCTTCGCGACCCAGTGGGTCGAGCTCGACGCGAGCCAGACGACGCAAACGCTGGGCGTCCCCTTCCGGCCAACGCTCGAATCGCTCTACGAAGGGGTGCGCTGGCTCGCCGAGACGGGCCACGTCGATCCGTCCCGTGCGCTGCGGTTCACGCACCCGGGGCACGGGAGGCGCTAGCGCGACTAGGGCTTCCGGCTTACTGACCGGCTGATTCAGCGGAGTCGTCTGCGGCCGAGAGCCGCGATCGACGCGACCCCGCTCGCGAGCAGGATCGCCATGCCCGGCTCCGGCGTCGGCTCGGGCGTCACGCGCCAGACCTGGCGATCGGTCGTGAAGAAGTCGCTCGTGATCAGCGTGAATTGGCCCCAGTCGTTGCCCTTCCCGAGGCTCAGGAACGAATAGAGGCGTCCGCCCACGATGTCGCCGACCTCGACGATCTTGTCGGCAACCGGGTCGGGGCCGTCGTAGATGCCGCTTCCCCCGCCCGTCTTCGAGGCCGAGAAGACGATCCGCCCGAAATCGTCGAATAGGACGCGACCGAACGACGAGAAGCCCGTGGTCGTGCCGACGACCTTCGTCAGGCTCGGCGGCAGCCCGAAGGGCGTCGGCGTCGCAATCCAGATGCCCGGCGAAAGCTGGACCTGCGCGACGATCGTGCCGTTATCATCGTCGGGCGGATCGTAGAAGGTCATCGTCGGACTGCTGCCCACGACGAAGGCGATCTGACCGGAGTTATTCAGCTCCGGCACGTACTGTTCCCCGACGAACAGCTTCTCGACGGCGGTCCGGGTGTCCTCCCGAACTTGGAGCGGGGCATCGAACACGAAGAGCCCCCGCGCGAGTCCCAGGGTCGGATCGGAGTATTCGAGCTGGATTGCGACCTCGCCCGACTCGTTCAGATCGACCTCGATGCTGTTGTAGTAGACCCCGCCGTCCTGGTAGAGAGGCCGTACCCCCTCGATCGGACCCTTGTAGATTGCGCCGTCGCCGTTCGTCAGCGAGTTGTAGACGATCTCGCCGTGACTCGTGAGCGCGATGCTGCGCCGGGCGGGCGGCTGCAGCGAGTCGTAGGGCGTGAGCCGGCCCTGGTAGAGGGTGAAGCGCGGATAGACGCCGGGGAATCGGGGGGGATCGAGCTTCGAGCTGTAGACGCCGCGATAGGTGATGCCGGCGATCGTTCGATCCGCGGACCAGGCGACGTCGCCGAGATTGTCGATCTCGACGTTCTCGAGATTCGAGAAGCCCGCGAGATCGATCGATACGAGCCCATCCCCCGAGCCCACGAACATCTTGTCGTTGCCAGTGCCGACCTCGTCGCCCGCGAAGATCACGCTGCCGTTGTTCGCGACGTCGGGACGGACGCTCGCGTCGAGGAATCCGAGACCCCCGACGAACTCGAGGGCGATTTGATCGAAGTGCGCCGCGGCGGCGGGGCCTGCGAGGACGAGAAGGCCCGGAGACATGAGCAGCAGGAAGCATGTACTTTTGGCATTAGTCATGCGGCGGGCGAATCGGGAACCGGGCATCACGAGTTCTCCAGGACGATGGGCGATTAACACAAGATAGGCCGCTCGACCCTGCCGTCCATCCTCCTCTTCGAGCCCGACCAGCCCCGGCGGGGCTCACCCCGACACAATCAGCCCATCGTCTTCGCGAAGTCCCAGTAGGCCTTGAGCGAGACGAGCTTGCCTGCCGCGTTCACGCGGTAGACGAACACCCCCTCCGCGCCGATCTCCCGGCCGTCGGGCATGCGGTTGAAGATCGTGCCGATGTTCGCGATCTCGTCCCCGCAGACGATCGCCCGGTCGATCGCGAAGCGGACCGAGCCAGGAGCGATGATCGCGTCCCAGAAGGCACCGATCGCCGCGTGCCCCCTGTGGCCCTGCCCAGAAGGATCGAGCGGCGACGGGCCGACAGGATCCTCGACCAGGGCATCTTCGGCAAAGTTCGCGAGAAAGGCCGCGCGGTCGCGGGCCTGGACGGCCTCGACATGACGGGCGAAGGCGAGCTCGGCGGGGGGACACGACATGGGGACTCCGATCGGTTCGCGGTCATGGATGCGGGGGCGGGGCCGAGGCTGAAGCTAGACGAAGCCCCGTTGGCGGCCGACCCGAAGGTAGTCCTCGGTCAGATCGGTCGGCGAGACGTGATAGCGCCGCAGGGTGCGCGGAAGATCGTTCGGGGCCGGCCGCGCGTGCTGGACCGTCAGGTTGTCCCACATCAAGAGATCGTGGGACTGCCATGGGTGGGCGTAGACCTGCTCCGGGGCGTACATCGCCGCGTAGATCTCGGCGAGGAGCTCGTCGCTCTCGTCGCGGCTCATGCCGTGGATCCGGTCGGTGTGTTGCAGACAGACGAATAACGTCTCGACGCCCCAGGCGTTGCGCAGGATGACCGGATGGCGCGCCCAGTAGTGGTCGGGGCCCCAGCCCGGTTGGCCGCGCGGGAGGATCGGCTCGGGCTCCCGGGAGCGCACGCTCGGCGCATCGTTTCGAAAGAGGAAGCAGGCATGGGAGGCCAGGCGTCCGCGTAGAGCGGCCATGAGCGAAGCCGGCAGACGCTGCAGCACGGTCGCCGCGCTCGCGAAGAGCGTCGGTGTCGCCCCCTTCGCCACGACCTCTCCGTACATCGAGATCGCCGAAATCGGCGCCGGGTCGTAGGCGTAGTCGGAGTGGAAGACGAGCTCGCCGGGCGGGGCCGTCGAGCGGTCGTGCTGGTTGGTCACTTCCATCTTCATCGGTCGGCCGGCGGGATCGGGCTCGACCCGGCCCAGGACCTCGAGTAGCTCGATCTGTCGATCGGACGAGATCTCGGCGTCTCGAAACACGAGCAGACCGTGCCGAACGAAAAGTCGTAGAAGCTCTTCTTTGTCGTGCGACGTGAGCGGACCGTCGTTCACGAGCTCGACCCGGGCACCAAAAGGCGCGTCGAAGGGCAGCGTTCGCATCGACACCTCCTCGTCGCGCGCTCCCGTCCAGCGCGATTCCTGGCGCGACTGCTTACGCGCCTTCTTGCGCGACATCTTGCGCGACATCTTCCGCGACATCTTCCGCGAGAAGGCGACGAGGACGGGTGGGCGTGCGAGATCGAGCCGCTAGGATTGCACTTTTGGCCCGAACCAGCGAGGCGACCCATGCTCGAAGAACATCCCGCGATGATCGCGGCCCGCGCTTCCTGGCGGTGTGTCCAGGCGAAGGACAAGGCGGGCTGGCTTGCCCTGATGACCGACGACGTCTGCATCGAGGATCCGATCGGCGTCGCCCCGACGAATCCGACGGGCCTCGGCGTGCGCGGGAAGGCCGAGGTTTCCGACTTCTGGGAGAAGAACATCGGCCCCTCGGAGGTCCGGATCGAAACCCACGGCTCGCGCTCCGCCGGCCTCGAATCCGCCCACGACCTGACGCTCCACAACGCCTTCCCGAACGGTGTCCGCGCCGCAGTCCGAGGCTATTTCGTCTACCGCGTGAACGAGGCGGGTCTGCTCACGAATCTGCGCGGCTACTGGGACATGCAGGACATGAAGATCGAAGCGGGAAAGGGGAAATAGCGATGGCGAGCTCCGAGCGACGCAAGAAGGGGGCCGAGATGCTCGAGGAGGTCTACGCCGGCGACGTCGTCGCACCGCCCGAAGGCAACGTCTTCACGGACATCATGCTCGAGCAGGTCTTCGCCGAGGTCTGGTCGCGCGACGTCCTCTCGATCCGCGATCGGCGGATCCTCCTGCTGGGCATCATCGCCGAGAAGGGCGAGCCGATGACCTGGGGCATCCAGGCCAAGGCCGCACTGAAGCGCGGCGAGCTCACGCCGACCGAGCTGCGCGAGCTCCTGCTGATGATCGCGCAGTATGCGGGCTATCCCCGAGCCGCAGCCCTCGTCGGGATCGTCGAGCAGAAGATCGCCGAGGTCGACGCGGAGAAGAAGGCGAAGAAGGGTTAGCGTCATGACCGAGCTCATGTCGGGCGTCGTCACGATCACGCTCCACGAGCACGTCGCCGACGTGCGCCTCAATCGTCCCGACAAGATGAATGCCGCCGATCCCGCGATGTGGAAGGCGCTCTCCACGGCGGGCGAGCTGCTCGCCGGGAAGAAGGGGGTCCGCGCCGTCGTCCTGTCGGGCAACGGCCGCGCCTTCTGCGCCGGACTCGACATGGCGACGTTCCAGACGATGGGCAGCGCGGATCAGCCGGACCTCGCGACCCGCGTCGGCGACCGGCCGAATGCGCTCCCGGGAAATCTGTTCCAGCGGGCGGCACTGGTCTGGAAACGCCTCCCGGTCCCCGTGATCGCCGCGCTCCACGGCGTCGCGTTCGGAGCCGGCGCACAAATCGCCCTCGGTGCGGACCTCCGCATCGCGGGGCCCGATCTGCGCTTCTCGATCCTCGAGATCAAATGGGGCCTCATCCCGGACGTCGGAATCAGCCAGACGCTCCGCGACGTCGTTCGGCTCGACGTCGCCAAGGAGCTGACGTTCACCGGCCGCGTCGTCCAGGCCGAAGAGGCCCGCGCGCTCGGTCTGGTGACCCGGATCTCGGACGATCCGCTCGCCCACGCGATGACGCTCGCGGCAGAGATCGCTTCGAAGTCCCCCGACGCGATTCGCCTCGGCAAGCAGCTGCTCGATGCGTCCTGGCACGCGGATGAAGCGACCGGCCTCGCTCTCGAAGCGGAGCTCCAATCGCGTCTCATCGGCAGCGAGAATCAGCTCGAGGCGATCCGCGCGAACTTCGAAAAGCGTCCGCCGGCCTTCCGGGATCCCGCCTAGCCCCGCGCGCCTGCGAGCTCGGCCATGAGGTCGTAGGCCTCTTCCTGCTCGGTGCGGATGGTGACGCCCGTGTAGGGCATCTTCTCCCACTGCTTGCGCCAGCGCTCCTTGATGCGAGCGACGTCGCCGAAGAGGCCGCCCTCGTCGAGGTATTCGTCGGGCACGGCGGCGATCGCCTCCTCGCGACGACCGGCCTGGAAGAGCTCCGTGATGCGCTGCGCGGCTTCGCCCCATCCCTCGCGGTGCATTCGCTTGTTGTGGAAGTTGAGCTTCGGATGTCCCATTCCGCCGACGTAGAGGGCGACGAAGGGCTTGCCCGCCTGGAGCGCCGCCTTCACGTCGTTCGTGATCGTGACCGACACGCCGCCCTGGATCTCGAAGTCGGCATATCCCTTACCGCCCCCGGCGCGCGCAAAGCCCTCCTCGAACCATTTCTTGAAAGTCTCGACGTTACCCGGGCGCATGCCGAAGGCGAGCCATCCGTCGGCGATCTCGGCGGTCATGCGCACCATCTCCGGCGCGCCGGTACCGAGCCAGATCTTCGGCTTCTGCTCGAAATGCAGGATCGACTTGAGCGGCTTTCCCATCCCCGAGCTGCCCGGTCCGTCGTAGGGAAGCCGGATCTCCTTGCCCGCATGCGAGACTGGACCCTCGCGCGCGAAGATCTTCTGCATGATCGTCACGTAGTCGCGCAACCGCTCCTTCGGATTGCCCCAGGGCGTTCCGTACCAGCCCTCGACGATCTGCGGTCCCGAAAGACCGAGCCCGCCGATCACGCGGCCTCCCCCCGCCAATGCATCGAGGGTTCCCAGCTGCATCGCGGTCATCGTCGGCGTCCGCGCACCGACCTGGATGACCCCGGTCCCGAGCCGGATCTTCTTCGTATGAGCCGCGATGAAGGCAAGCGGCGTGATCGCGTCGGACCCGTACGCTTCGGCGGTCCAGACCGAGTCGTAGCCCAGCGCCTCGAGCCGCCGGATCCGTTCGATCGGGACCGTCACCCCGCGCCCTGCGTATTCGACCGCCATCCCGAGCTTCATCGCCTTCTCCCCGCATCGTGGCCGATTCGCCGTCGTGGATCCGTCGTCGCCGTCGCGTTCGTGCCGGCCCCGACGCGCGAGCATACGCAATCCCGCCGGCCCGCGAACACGTCCTCGAGAACGGGCCGCGGGCCAGTGCCGCTGCGTTACGATCCGGCCCGTCCGCGCTCTCTCCCCGACATCCGCGACCCTGCGGTCGCGCCCGAGGAATCCCGATGCCGAGCTACACGCCCGAAGAACAGCGCAACATCGACGTCACCCACCGCCTCTTCGATACGACGAGCCAGGAGGACAAGAGCCTCCTCTTCACGGAAGACGCCGTCTGGTGGAATGGCCTTCCCTTCGTTGGAGCCGGCGGCCAGACCGAGCACAAGGGACGCGACGTGATCCGCGGGATCCTGACGGGCGCGACGAGCGGCCCCTCCGCGCGCAAGACCGACAGCGGCGTGGACGCCTACGATGTCTCGACGATCCGCAACGAAGACGTCGTGCTGCTCGCCGACGGAGACTACGTCGTGCGGCAACACACGATGATCGCCAAGACCCATCGCGGCCAGGACTACACCAACGTCTACTGCTTCGTCTTCCGCTTCGACGCGAGCGGTCGGATCCGATACCTGACCGAGCACTGGAATACCTGGCACGCCTACAACACGCTCTTCAATAAGTTCAAGCTCGAGCCCGCGCACCCGACGCGCTGAGACCCCGCGTGCCGGCCCGTATCCTCGCTCCGACCCCCGACGCCCTCGCCGAAGCCGCCCGCACCCTTCGCGGCGGTGGCCTCGTCGCTTTTCCGACCGAGACGGTCTACGGGCTCGCAGCAAACGCGCTCGATGCCAGGGCCGTCCGGCGGATCTTCGACGCCAAGGGTCGGCCCGCGAGCAACCCGCTGATCGTCCACGTCGCCAACGAGGCGGCGGCTCGGGCGCTCGCGCGTCGTTGGCCCGAGGCGGCCTCGCGCCTCGCGGCGGACTACTGGCCCGGTCCGCTCACCCTGGTCGTCGAGAAGACCGACGCGATACCCGATCTCGTCACCGCTGGCGGCCCGACGGTCGCGCTTCGGGTTCCGGCCCATCCCGTCGCGCTCGAGCTCTTGCGGCTCACCGGCCTGCCCCTCGCGGCCCCGAGCGCCAACCGCTCCGAAGAGATCTCGCCGACGACCGCGCAGCACGTCGCCGACTCGCTCGGGCCGTTCGTCGACGATCTGATCGTCCTCGACGGGGGAGCCTGCACGGTCGGAATCGAGAGTACGGTCCTCGACGTCTCGGGGAACGAGCCGGTCCTCCTACGGCCCGGCATGCTCGGACTCGATGCACGCGGACATTCGACGAGCGAAGGCCCTGCCCGCTCGCCCGGCCAGGGGATGCGCCACTACGCACCCCGCAAGCCGCTCGTACTGGTCCCAGCCAACGAGCCCCCGCCCGTATCGCGCGAGGGCGACGGTCTGCTGGTCCTGCCCGGCCGACCGGCGGCTGCGGCCGCCCTGCTCTACGCCGAGCTTCGCCGACTCGATGCGGACCCGCGCATCACTCGCATCCTCGTCCTCGAACCGCCGGCCGGCCCGGAATGGGACGCAATCCGAGATCGATTGGCACGCGCGTCCGCTCTGCTCACAGAATGATCGCTGCCCCAGAACCGGCCTACCCGTCGGCCCTCCGGCCGTCGCGGCCCCGCGAGCGAGGCACGCGAACCGCCGTTAGCCTCGGCCCATGCCCAGCACGAGCCCGCTCTTCCATTTCGACGACCGCTATGCCCGAGACCTCCCGGGTCTCTACGAGCCGTGGCGCGCGGCGGTGGTCCCGACTCCGTCGCTCCTGATCCTGAATCGCGCCCTGGCCGCGGAGCTCGGCCTCGATGCCGACGCGTTGACGACCCCGGAAGCCGTCGACATCCTGGTCGGCAATCGAGTCGTCGAAGGCTCGACGCCGCTCGCGATGGCCTATGCAGGCCACCAGTTCGGAGGCTACTCGCCGCGCCTCGGCGATGGCCGCGCGCTCCTGCTCGGCGAGATCGTCGATGCGCAGGGTCATCGACGGGACCTCCATCTAAAAGGATCGGGCCGGACCCCGTTCGCACGCGGTGGCGACGGCAAGGCCGCGGTCGGCCCGATGCTGCGCGAGTACGTCGTCAGCGAAGCCATGCACGCGCTCGGAATCCCGACCACCCGCGCGCTCGCGGTCGTCGCCACCGGCGAGGAGATCGCTCGCGACACGCTGCTCCCAGGGGCCGTGCTCGTCCGCGTCGCCGCGAGCCATCTGCGGGTCGGCAGCTTCGAATTCGCCGCGGCGTTCGACGCCGAACGAGGCAATCTCGACCTCCTTCGCCGACTCGCCGACCATGCGATCGCCCGCCACGCCCCCGTTGCCGCCCACGCCGCCCATCCCTATCTCGCGCTCTACGAGCACGTCGTTGCCGCCCAGGCCGCCCTCGTCGCCCGCTGGATGCTGGTCGGCTTCGTCCACGGCGTGATGAATACCGACAATACTACGATCTCGGGCGAGACGATCGACTACGGTCCGTGTGCGTTCATGGATCGACACGATCCGGCGACGGTCTTCAGCTCGATCGATCGACAGGGTCGCTATGCGTACGGCAATCAGCCGCGCATCCTGCAATGGAACCTGGCGCGGCTGGCCGAGGCGCTGCTGCCGCTCTTCGACGAGAACGAAGAACGGGCGGTGGCCGCTGCCACCCCGGTCCTCGAGGGATTCGGTGCGCGTTACCTCGCTGCCTGGCAGTCGGGCATGCGCGCCAAGCTCGGCCTCCGCCCGGAAACCGCGGGGACCGACGACGACGCGCCGGATCCCACCGAGTCCGAGCTTGCTGCGACCCTCGTCGACGGGGTACCCCACCTGCTCGCGACGCAGCAGGTCGATCACACGCTCTTCTTCCGCCGGCTGTCCGGTGCGGCACGCGGGAACGACGCGGCCGTGCGATCCCTGTTCGCAGATCCCGACGCCTTCGACGCATGGGCTCCCGGCTGGCGCGCGCTGCTCCCGAAGACCGCGCACGAACGGCTGGCCGTCGCCGACGCGATGGACCGCGTGAACCCGATCTACATCCCACGCAACCAGCGCGTCGAGCATGCGCTTGCGGCGGCGGCGGAAGGCCGTCTCGAGCCCCTCCATGCCTTGCTCGGCGCGATCACGCAGCCCTTCGATGAGCGCGCTGGTCTCGAGGCATACGCCGAGCCTGCGCCGGCGGGAAGCGATCCCTACCGGACCTTCTGTGGGACCTAGGAGGGGCTTTCGTCGATCAAGACGCGCTTCGAATCCCTGCTGCTCGACGCACCACCTCGCCACATTCGAGATCCTCGATCGCCGCCTCCGCCCGCCGTTGGAACGCCGCCGCGAAACGACGCCGGGCGGGCGTCGCGTCCTCGGGCAGCGTCACGACCTGACACGAAGCCGGTGCCAGGTACGCCGCCTGGATCCGATAGGTGCGCCAAGCGTCGTCGGGATCGAGGGTCGTGCCGCCGAGCGCGCGCCGGACGTCGAGGTAGTGCTGCAGCAGGCGCCGATCCTCTCGACGTCGATCCTCGACGGAGAGCGCCATCTGGAGGAAATAGCTGACGTCGCGCAGCGGGGTCGAGACGACGATCAAGCCCCAGTCGAGGAATCCCGTTCGACCGTGGTCGAAGAAGAGGTTCCCGATGTGGGCGTCCCCGTGGATCACGGTCGACGGGCCCGCGGACCAGAGGGCATGCAGCGCCGCGCGATGATCGATGTAGAGCCGGCAGGCCTCGGCGAAGGCGTCGCCGAAGCGGTCACGGTGGTTCGCGAGGGCGAAGGCGAGGCGCGTCGATCCGTAGTCGGAGGGCGGATCGGGAGGAAGCACGAATGCGGCCTCTCGCTGGCGGCGAACCGGGTCCTCGAAGCGGACGTGGAGCGAGGCGAGATCTTCGAGGGCGGCCGCCGCCGCATCGGGCGAGACGCTTTCCGGGCCCGTCGAGACCGTGCAGCCCGAGAGGTTCAGATCCTCGAGCAGGAGCACGAAGCGCCCGTCGCTCTCGTCGTAACCAACGACGTGGGCACGCGGAACCCGGAAGCGAAGGAGCGGCGCAAGGACCTCGTAGAAGCGGGCCTCGCGGAGTCCCATGCCCGTTTGCGCGATCGCGGCCCGCCGCGCGGGCTCCTCCGGGAGCAACTTGCAGAAGAGCGACTCGGGCGCCCCGGCGGGCTCCGCATAACGCACGCGCAGCCAGGCGTGGTGGTTGGTGACCTCGGCGCGGGCCGCGATCTCGACCGACTCGACCCGGGCCCCGGGATGGCGAATCTGCAGGGCGTCTTCGAGCCAGGCGGGGTCGATCTCGCTCGCGCGCGCGGGGATCCGCGACACGGCTTCAGCTGCCTTTCTTCACGCGGTCGAGCATCTCGGAGGCGCCCATCTTCGCGAGGTGCGGACCGGCCTGCAGATCGCCGAGCGTCCGGATCACGCTGCGGGCGCCGCGGGCCTCCATCGCGGTGTGGACCGCGCGCTTGTTGACCGTCAGCACCGGAATCGAGACCTTCGCCATCCGGCCCGCGATCTCGAGCACGCGCGCCTCGAGGTCGGCCGCCGGGAAGACCTGGTTCACGAGGCCGATCGCCGCCGCCTCGGCCCCGGAGAACTCGCGTCCGGCGACCTGCAGCTCCATCGCATGACGCCAGGAGAGCCCGACCGGAAACCAGTCGAAATCCGGCAGCGCAAATCGCGTCACCGGATGCGAGAGCCGCGCATCGACGGCCGCGTACGCGAGATCACAGGCGCCGACGAGCTCGAGGCCACCCGCCATCGCATAGCCATGGACCTGGGCGATCACGGGCTTCGCGAGATCCCAGATCGACATCCAGCCCTCGGCGACGTGGCGCGCCCACTGCATGCCGACCTGCGGCGTGAAGTAGGGCTGGTCCTTGCCGAGATCGGAGCCGAGGTCGTAGCCCGAAGAGAAGCAGCCCCCTGCACCGCGAAGGATCGAGACGTGGACGCCGTCGTCGCCGTCGGCCTCGCGCAGCGCATCGAGGAGATCGCCCCGCAGCGCGTTCGAGAGCGCGTTTCGCTTTTCCGGACGATTCAACGTGATCCGGCGGACGCCGACCACCGGCTCGTCGATCTCGACCAGCCTCTGCGAGCCATTCATCAGGGTCCCCTCTCGTTCGTTCAGATCCACTGCCCCGCCGTCACGTGGAGCTCGATCCCCGTGATGTTGCGGGCCCGGTCGGAGGCGAGGAAGAGACACGCCTCGGCCATGTCCTCCGGATCGACATGCCGTTCGAGCACGGCCGACTTCGCGAGCCGCCGGCTCATCTCCTCGGGCGTGATCTGCAAGCCCGCCGCCATCTGCTCGAACAGACGATCGAGGGGCTCCCCCGTCGTATAGCCCGGCGTCACGATGTTCACGCGCACGTTCTGGCGTCCCATCTCCCGCGCGAGCGTCTTCGAAGCCGCGATCATCGCGATCTTGGTCGAGCTGTACTCGGCCATCTTCGCCTGGAGGACCGTCGTCGCGAGGGTGCCGATGTTGATGATCGAGCCGCCCCCGGTCTCGGCCATCCGCAGCGCCGCGGCGCCGCAAATCGTCATCGTGCCCGCGACGTTCAGCTGGAAGGACTCGGCGTAGGCGTTCCAGTCCATCTCGGCAATCGCAGCACGCTTGTGGGGATGGGTCGCGACGTTGACGAGCGCATCGACACGGCCGAGGGCCTCGACCGTCTTCGCCACGATCCGGCGACAGTCTTCGAGGTCCTTCAGATCCGCGGGCACGGCCAGGACGCGCCGACCCGTCTCCTGCGAGAGCTCCGCGGCCATCGCCTCGAGCGGCTCCTTCCGGCGCGCCGCGACGACCACGTCGGCCCCGTCCTGCGCAAAGCGCAGCGCCGTCGCGCGACCGATTCCCGGCCCCGCTCCCGTCACGATCGCGACCTTGCCCTTCAACGTTCGATCCACGCTTACCCCTCACGTCTCGTCGACGGACTCAGAAGATCCAGCCCGGCGTGCCCTCGGTCGGTACTTCATGGACCCAGTGGAACTCGAAGCCGTGGCGCAGCGCGTAGACCTCGTCCGCGTTGCCGTCGCCGATGTGGATCCAGCGGGTCGCCTGGGGAAAACGCGCCTTGACCTCGTCGAGCTTGTGCTTGTGGCCGATGAAGTCCATCTCGACGCCGTGGCGCTGCCAGAGCCGTTCCTGATCGCTGACGACGCGGTCGGAAGAGGAGCCGACGATGTAGCCCAGGGCGCGGGCGCGGTGGATCCAGGCGAGCGGGATGGTGCCCGGCGGATCCCCGACTTCGAGGGTGCCGTCGATGTCGAGACTCAAGAGGACCAAGGGAGATCTCCGGATCTGCGCGCCAGGCGCGTTGACGGCGCGGACTAGGCGCGCTGGACGTTGCCGCCCGACCAGGGGCGCTGCGTGAGCTCGATCAGGACCGGATCGCTCGGCCGCTCGAGGTAGGCGTATTTGATTTCATCGCTCATCGAGTGGTACCAGATGGGATCGAAGCCGAGGACCTTCGCCTGCCCGACGACGGCGTCGAGATCGGGGACGTGGAACGAGAGATGGTGCATCCCCGTTCGGCCCTGGGCGAGGAACTCGCGGTGCGGCGTGTCGCCGCTGACCCACTCGATCAGCTCGAGCTCGAGCTCTCCGGTGTAGGCGACGGCGAGCTTTAGCTGGTAGGGCGCGAGCTTGCCGCGGAAATACGCTCCTTCGGTCAGGCCAAAATCGACGACTTGGAACGGACCGAAGATCGGCTCGAACTGTTTGAGCGCATCGTCGAGCTTCGGGTAGACGAAGCCGACCTGACAGCAGGGCGGCAGGTCGAGGATCTTGCGAACGTCTTGCATCGGCCAGCTCCCGGGAACGCGATCGGCGCGCCGGGATAAACCGGGCGCCCTGGGCGTCCGCGCAGGGATACGACCCCGGGTCACGAAAGTCAACCGGGACGATCTGCGCGACGGGCGCACGGCGGGATACCCTGTTCGAGCGAGGTCCCTACCATGCAAGTGAGCACACCCGCGCGATCGAATCGACGGATCCTGTCGGTCGAGCCCCGGGCCCACGAATTCGGGGCCGTCGTCAGCGGGCTCGATCTCACGAGGCCCCTCGCCTCCGAGCAGGTCGCGGCGATCCACGAGGCCTGGTCCCGCCACGCGGTCCTCGTCTTTCCCGACCAATGTCTCTCACCCGAGGCCCTCGAGGCGTTCACCCTCGCTCTCGGCGCTTTCGGCGAGGACCCCTTCATCGCGCCGATGCCGGGTCACCCGAACATCCTGGAGCTCCGCCGCGAGGCCGACGAGCAGGTCCAGAACTTCGGCGCCGCCTGGCACTCGGACTGGAGCTTCCAGCCCTGCCCCCCTTCCGGGACGATCCTGCACTCGAAGATCGTCCCGCCCGTCGGCGGCGACACGCTCTACGCCGATACCGCACGCGCCTTCGAAGCGCTGTCGCCGACGATGCAGCGCATGCTGGACGGTCTCGAGGCCGTCCACAGCGCGAGCTTCGCCTACGGTCCTCGCGGCGTGCTCGCCCGGGATGCCGACCAGCGCACGATCCGGATCCTCGTTTCCGAAGACGCGGAGAAGACCGAGACGCATCCCCTGATCCGGACCCATCCCGTCACGGGCCGCAAGGCGATCTTCGTGAATCCGGTCTACACGGTCCGGATCGAGGGCCTGACGCCTGCCGAAAACTTCACGCTGCTGAAGTTCCTCTACGACCATATGGTGAAGGATCCATTCGTCCTGCGGCACCGCTGGCAGAAGGACATGGTCGTCCTGTGGGACAATCGCTCGACGATGCATTTCGCCGACGGCGGGTACGACGGCCACCTGCGCGTCATGCATCGGACGACGCTGGCCGGCGACCGGCCCCGGTGAGCTTGCCCTCCCGGAACGCTTTCGACAGACTCCGGCCCGGTGCGACGCCCGTGCCGCTCCCGCGTCGGAGCAATGGAGACCATCGATTCCCGAGAACGAGTCGATCATTCTTCTTCATGTAGGCTTCCCGAAGACGGCCACGACCTCGCTCCAGGACCACGTCTTCTCGGGACTGCCGGGGGTCTGCAATCTGGGCAAGCCCGATGCGCCGCGGAGCGTCAAGAAGGCGCTTCGCCACATCGCCTCCGACGATCCCGATCGTTTCGACCGCAAGCACCTCGACTGCGTGCGCAACGCCGTGCGCGACGCGTGCCGTCGAAATCGGTCGGTCGTGCTGTCCCACGAGGGCATGACGGGCTCGCGTTGGAACAAGATCGGAACGACGCGGGTCCTGCGCGAGAGCGGATTTCGCGAGCTCCGAGCCGCCTCGGCAGAGCGCCTGCGCGAGAGCCTCGCGGAGGCCGACGTCCGGGTCCTGTTCACGATCCGGGAGCAGCGCAGCTGGCTGCTCTCGAACTTTGCGGACCTCGTCCTGCGCGAGGGCCTGTCGATGGAGCTCGCGGATTGGGTCCGCATCGGCCTCGAGCGTCCAGAGGATTTCTACGCGGATCCGGATTTCGACCGCACGATTGCAATCTACGAATCGCTCTTCGGCAGGGATCGGGTCCACGTGCTCGCCTACGAGCAGATGGTCGCGGAGCCGGACCGGTTTGCGCGAGCTCTGGCCGAGGTCGGCGGGCTGCCCGCAGCCGAGGTAGAGCGCCGACTGCGCGAACTCCCCCGTTCCAAGACCCGCGCCGAGCTCTCGGATCGGGACAACCCGTACGTCTCGAAGCGCGACAATCCCGCCAAGCGCCACGTCGCTTCGAACATCGTGGCCCCGACGACCCTGGACGACGCAAGCGCAAGAGCGATCGTCGCGCGCTGCGCCGCGGGAAACGCGGCATTGAGCGAACGTTTCGGCATCGCGCTCGAACGCTGGGGCTACACACTCAGCGCGAGTGCAGTCGGAGAGAGCGCAGTCGGAGAGAATGTTGCAGCGGGTTGATGCCGATCTCGATCGTGCCCCGCTGGGCGCGGAGAGGGTCGAGCCGTCGACTCACGTCGCCGCACCCCTGTCCGGGCGGCCCTGGCTCCTACTGCTCCGGACCATTTCCTACGTCGCTCCGTACTCCACCACGATCGTCCTGACCTTCGCCTTCTCCGCGTTGTACACGCTCGGCCGAAACGGCCGGGCCTACCTGTTGAAGCCGTTGCTCGACGAGGCGATTCCGAACGCCGATCTCGCTCTCTTCATGAAGCTCGGCCTGGTCGCCGTCGGCGTCGTCGTTGCGACGCCGATCGCCGTCTTCGGCCGCGGCTACCTGACGAAGTTCGTCCTCGGCAACGTGATGGTCGATGTTCGCACTGCCCTGGCCGCCAAGCTCTTACGGCTCCCGCTCTCCCGACACCGTTCGGTTCATTCGGGCGAGACGCTGACGCGTACGCTGCTCGACGCCGGCGAGGCGCAGCACGCGAACAAGATCGTCTTCAACACGTTCATGCAAGACGTCGTGTCGATCGTCGGTGCCGTGGGCACGATGTTCTTCATCTCCTGGAAGCTGACGCTGCTGTCGGTGGTGACCATGCCGGTGATGGCCGCCATCATGACCTTCTTCGCCGGACGCGTGCGCAAGCGTGCCCGGCGCAGGCAGGAGCAGCTGACCGAAATCACCTCGCGACTCTCGAACATCATCTCGGGCATCAAGGTGATCAAGGCATTCCGGGGGGAAGAAGCCGAGAACAAGGCCTTCATGAAGTCGGCGCGGCGATTCCAGGCCCGCAACATGAAGGTCGTGATGCAGAGCATGCTGTCGAACTCGCTGGTCGAGCTCGTCAACAGCGGCACCGCACTCGCCGTGATCTTCGTGGGGGGATACCTCACGATGAACCAGACCTGGGGCCTCACGGTCGGCGGCCTGTTGGCCTACATCATGGTCGCCGCTACCACCTACGCGCCGCTGCGCGACATCTCCAAAGGCTGGCCGGAGCTGATGGAATCCCTGGCGTCCGCCGAGCGCTTCTTCGAGATCCTCGACGAGGCGGAAGAGCCGGCCGATCGGCCGAATGCCCGCGTCGCGAGCGAGCTTTGTTTCGCGATCGAATTCGACCGGGTCTCCTTCTCCTATGACGGCGAGACTCCCGTGATCCGCGACGTCTCCTTTCGCGCGACCCGGGGCGAGGTCGTGGCGATCGTCGGTCCGACCGGAGCGGGCAAGACGACGCTCGCCGACCTGCTGGTGCGCTTCTACGATCCGAGCGCCGGCGCCATCAAGCTCGACGGCGTCGATCTGCGCGACCTCCAGCGTCAATCGTTCCTCGATCAGGTCGCCGTCGTGACGCAGGAGCCGTTCCTCTTCGACGCGACGATCCGCGAGAACATCCTCTACGGTCGACCCGACGCAGACGAGGCGGCCTTCCAGGCGGCGGCCCGAACCGCCCACGTCGACGAGTTCGTCGACCAGCTCCCGGAAGGCTACGAGACCGGGGTCTGGGAGGGCGGACTTCGCCTCTCCGGCGGTCAGCGCCAGCGGATCACGATCGCGCGCGCGATCCTGCAGGATCCGTCGATTCTCGTATTCGACGAAGCGACCAGCTCCCTCGACGCGAAGACCGAGCGCATCGTCCAGGACGCGCTCGACGCGCTGCAAGGCCGGCGAACCGTCTTCGTGATCGCCCACCGTCTATCGACGATCCGCCGCGCCGACCGCATCCTCGTCCTCGATCGGGGGCGGATCATCGCGCAGGGCAATCACGACCAGCTGATGGAGCAAGGCGGCCTCTACAGCGAGCTCGTCGCGCTGCAGGCGGAATCGGAGGCATCGGCATGAACGCGACGGCCCGGAAGGCAAGACGAAACAGACTCCTCGCCTTCCTCTTCTTCCTCCCGGAGGCCCGTCGGATCCGCGTCGAGCGGTGGCTTCGGGGGCGCGACGAGGCGAGCCGTCTGGCGAACGCCGACGTCGTCATCGTCTCTTTCGGCAAGAGCGGACGAACTTGGCTGCGCGTGATGCTCTCCCGCTACTACCAGCTGGCCTTCGGAATTCCCGAGCAGCTCCTGATGGGATTCTCCAACTACCATCGGCTCCATTCCGAGATCCCCAGGATCTTCTTCACCCACGACAACTACATCAAGGACTACACCGGCGAGGTCGACTCGAAGGCCTCGTTCTACGAGAAGAAGGTCGTCCTGCTCGTTCGGAACCCGAAGGACGTGGTCGTATCGCTTTATTTCCAATGGATGCACCGCATGCGACCGGAGAAGATGAACCTGAACCAATTCCCGCCCCAGGGCGCAAAGGTCGCCCCGTATGAGTTCGTCATGGATCCGAACCGCGGCCTCCCCCGGATCATCGAGTTCTTGAATCTCTGGGCGCGCGAGTCGCCCCGCGTCGAGCAGCTTCTGATCGTGCGTTACGAGGACATGCGCAAGGACACGGCGGGCGCGCTGGCTCGGATCCTGGCCTTCGTCGAGGACCGCCCCGTCGACGAAGCCGCCGTCGCCGAGGCCGTCGAATACGCGAGCGTCGAGAACATGCGGAAGCTCGAAGAGAGCAGCGCCTTCGAGCGATCCGGCGGGCGTATGCGGCCGGGAAAGCAGGGCGATCCCGATTCGTACAAGGTCAGGCGAGCCAAGGTCGGCGGGTACAAGGATTATTTCTCCGAGACGGAGACGGCCGCGATCGACGAGATCGTCCAGAAGTCGCTGTCTCCGCTGTTCGGCTACGACGGCCCCGGGCTCCCGCGCCCTGAGGCGCTCGATCCGGTGTGACGACTCATTCGTTCGACGACGGGAGCCGTGCGATGCGTGACACAGTCTTCATCCACTCCAATCGCAAGCAGCGCCTCGGCGCGCTCGTTTCGGCCCACTCGCTTCGAGCCCGATCGAGCGCACCCGACGACTTCGACGTGCGCATCCTGTGGTCGGAGGACTTTCCGTTCATCAAGGCGCGGGACGGCCAGGCCTATCTGCGCGAGGGCCGCCAGGTCGTTTGGATCGAAGACGACCTCCAGTCGTTCACCCCGATCCGGTTCGAGGTCCCTCGCGCCATGGGCTACCAGGGCCGGGCCATCGTGATCGATCCCGACGTCTTTGCGGTCGGCGACGTGCGCGAGCTGCTCCAGCGCGACATGGGCGGCCACGCCGTGCTCGCGAAACGCATGCCCGCGGAAGGCAGGAAGCCGATGCACTGGGCCTCGAGCGTGATGCTCCTCGACTGTGCACGCCTACGACACTGGCGCTGTGAGGAGGATTTCTCTCGGCTCTTCGCGCTCGCGAGCGACTACACCGACTGGATGTGGCTGCTGCAGGAGCCCGCGGACTCCGTCGGCCCGCTCGAGGAGCGCTGGAACCACTTCGACACCCTCGACCCCACGACGAAGCTCCTCCACAACACCCACCGCCGGACGCAGCCCTGGAAGACGGGCCTGCCGGCTGACTTCACCCCGCGCGGCCGCCATGCCGAGGCTTCGAGCTCCTCGCTTCTCGCTCGTACCTTCGCCCGACTGCGCGGCGAGCAGGCGGGCCCCCGCGGCCGCTACAAGCGCCACCCGGATCCCGCACAGGAACGTTTCTTCTTCGCGCTGCTTCGGGAATGTCTGGCCGAAGGGGTGATCCCGCGATCCGTCGTCGAGGAGGAGATCGATCGGCACCATGTTCGACGGGACGCCCTCGCCCTGGTCGAGTCGACTGCCGCCGCGTGAACACCTGAAGCCCACGCGCCGAGCGAGCCATCAGGCCTCATCGATGCGCGTCCCGAGACGAACCCTTGGACGAGATCCCGGGGAAAGCCTGGAAGAGCGCCCGGACCCGGGCCGCGACGAGCTCGACCTCGTTTCCCGGCGGCGGCGGCGGCGCGTCGAAGCGCCGACCGAGAGGCATGGCGCGCCCCGCGGCCACGAGGGCCTCGTGGAGCGCGTGGAGATCGCGCGAATAGCGTATCCATCCGCGCGCCAGGGCCGCGGAGCGAAGGCGCGCGAGACGGCCCGCGTTCCCATGGCCCGGCCCGCTCCGCCCTCCCAATCCTCGCCGCACGAGGTTCTTCAGATGAGAGCGAAGCGATCGATGGGTCGGCAGGTCGGCGATCCAAACAGGCCGGCCGGTGCTGCACGCATCGGCCAGCATCGACGCACTGTCTCCCGTCACGACGAAGGCATCGGCCAGCGCGAGATACGCCGGATAGGGATTGGGCTCCGCGGCGGGGGTCCAGCGGTGTACGTAGACGGGCGCTTCCACGCCTTCGCAGATCGCGCGCGCGCTCGCTTCGGGCGTTCGACGGCTCGTGCTGATCAGGACCGAGCCTCCCTCGGCACGGACGAGCGCATTCACCTGCTCGGCGAGACGACGAGCTGCCGGAACATCGAGAACGAAGGGAACGGCCGTCCCGCCGACGAGCAGCGCGATGCGCGGGCGCGGAAGGCCTTCGAACCGCGGGGCCCACTCCGCCGCGGCACGTGCCCGCACGTTGGGATCGAAGGCCTGAAGCGGCAACACGAGATGGAGCACTTTCGGGTGCTCAGGCAGCAGGTACTGAGCACTGCTGACGACGAGATCGAAGCCGTCGAGATCGGCTCGAGGTCGACCGAATTGCACGAGGCGCACCGTCCCCCCCGACCGGCTCCGGATCTCCCAGGCCACCGGCACGCTCCTTCGACCGCAGCCGATGACGAGGTCGGGCCAGGGCGGCTCGAGGGGGCTCGACTTCGTGGGGTCGAGGACGAAGCGGGCTTCGCCGAAAGGTCGCCATGGACTGCGACCCAGGCTTCGGTAGGCGAGCTGCTTGGCCTCCGTCTCCCATCCGAGGCGGGCAGCGAGCGCGAGGCATTGTGCGTTGTCGCCGGGTTTGTCTCCGGCCAGCACCCAGATCCTACGGGTCTTCGAGGTTTCCAGTCGCCCACGCCCTTCCCGGTCCGACCCTACCCGAGGCTGACCGCCGGGAGCGTTTACGCCAACACGAAGCATCCCGCAAACCTCCCACTCCCCCTGGCAAGGAGAGGCGGATGCATCGAATCCTGGGCTCACGGGAGCACCCTGGTGGATTTATGATACGTGACTCGAAGGACCGGGCGATCGGGTCGGTCGTGCCCAGTCGAGCGTTCCGAACTTCCTTTCCGGCCGGCGACGATTGAAAAAGACGACACGACAGGTGTGTCGGGGCGGCGTCGGGATGCTGCCGGTGAATGCCAGCGCAGGGAGCGGACGGCTCGATCGCGATCGGCGGCCGGCCACTGACCCCCTGGGAAGCTGACCCCCAGCGCGCACACTCCTCCTCGAATCTCCACAGCTCGAGCTCCGAAATCCGTCGACGCCGATCGAGTGGACGTCATCGCAGCGCGAGAAAGACGTACCGATTTCGTAATGCTGCAGCTTCCGAGCTTCACAAATTCATCGAACTTCGCCAAGCTCGCGAATCAACCGGGGGGCGTGGTTTTTGAAGGCCATCATTTTGAGTGCGGGTCAGGGCAGACGCCTGATGCCGTTTACCCAGGATCTGCCCAAATGTCTGCTCCCGGTAGATGAGGATCGACCCGTACTCGAGGTGCAGCTGCAAGCGCTCCGGGACGCTGGGATCAAGCAAGCGAGCATCATGGTCGGCTTCCAGGCCGAGAAGGTCGAATCCTTCCTGGCCTCCGATCCCGTGCCGGGAATCCGCGTCGAGACCCTCTTCAATCCGTTCTTCGACTCGACGGAAAACCTGGTGACGGCCTGGCTGGCCCGCTCGGAGATGGAGCGCGAATTCCTGCTGCTGAACGGGGATACCCTCTTCGAGCCGGACGTCCTTGGAAGACTGCTGGATGCCCCTGCCGCCCCGATCACGCTCGTGGTCAACGAAAAGGTCCGCTACGACGCGGACGACATGAAGGTCGCGTTCGATGCGAGAGGACGCATTCGCGCCATCTCGAAGACCCTCTCCGACGAGCGGGTGAGCGGCGAATCGATCGGCCTGATGCGCTTCAGCGGCGACGGGGTGGTCGCGTTCCAATCGGGGCTCGATCGCGCCGTCCGAACGCAACGTGGAGTCCATGCGTACTACCTGTCCGTGATCAGCGAGCTGAGCCTCGAGATCTCCGTGGAGAGTTCGTTGATGACCGGTCTGTGGTGGGGCGAGCTGGATTCGCCCGAGGATCTACTCAAGATCCGCACGGAGCTCGTAGAGATTCGACCTCGTATGATCGGAGGGATGCTCGGACGGACGGAGGGTTCCATGCCCGAAAGTCTGTCGACCCGGGCCGCGGTCAGCTTGCGAAACCGCCGGACCGCCGAAAAAAGTGCGCGCGCTTCGAAGCGGATACCGGCCGCACCGGCCCGCAGTCCCGTCCCCTAGCCTCGCTCCCCGAGCCTCGGTCCCGAGCGCGGAGCACCGACTCAAATCGGCGAGCTGCCCTTCTCGACATGAAAGAACTGGACCGTACGGACGACGTGGTAGACCACGCAGACGGCTTGCCAGACCACCATCGCGAAGAAGACGCCGGTCGAGATCTCCCAGCCGTCTCCCGGTCGAAGCAGATCGACGGCCACGGCCGCAGTGAAGAAGGGAAGATTGACGTTCCGTCTCGAGATGAACGTCCGGATCTGGACGTCGATCGGCAGATAGCCGTGGATCGAGCGCCCCGTCCGCGCCTTGAAGATGGGGGCACACAGTCGGTCCGCCACATAGAGGCCGAACATCCAGACCGCGGCCTGGAAGACCCCGGACCCGGTATCCCCGCCGGATAGTCCATAGGCCCAGCCGAGATACCAGAAGGGCGGATGCACGAGATCGAGGCCGTGGTCCAGCACGACTCCGAGCCGGGAGTACGTGAAAGTCAGCCGAGCGAGCTTTCCATCCACGGAGTCCAGCAAGCTCATCAGATAGGCCAGGAAGAAGCCCGTCCCCCACCATCCCGCCATCCAGAGCGGAATCGCCGACAGCGTCGCCACGATGCTCACCGCCGTGACCGTATTCGGATGAACTCCCCGATTGGCCAGGGGCCGCACGAGCAACCAGACGAACGGGGGCCAGACGTACTTCGTCATGAAGTCCGTCGAGCCCTTGTAGTTCGACCAGAAGAGGAAACGCTCGACCTTCATCCGGGCGAGGTCGCTCCGCACCGCGAACAGATACGGCTCGAGCTCCCGGCGAAGATTCACGATGTACCCATCGAACTCCTCCCGGCGCATCGGCCGTGCCTCGCCTGCAGCCGCCATTTCGTCGACGCGGTTCGCGAGCCCTTCCGAAGTCGATGGAGCGAGGCGTGCACCCGGCTCGAGCCGGAGGATCACGCCGCGCTCCTCTCCCTCGCCGCTGAAGAAGAAGAGGTTGCCCTCCAGACGCGCCATCTGGGTCAACAGGCGTGCGTCCACGATCGTGTCCGCCGAGAGCACGAGCCAGCTCGACGCCGGTGCAGCGCGAATCGCCGAGGCGAGCGTTTCGCCCTGCCCGCGCTGGGAGCCCTCCCACGTCACGGGCAGTCCGGCGAGGTCGCGCGGGCGGAGCGCCCGCCGGACCGGATGCCCGGGATCGACCGCCTGGCTCTCGCTTCGTACGACGACACGGATCTCGTCGAGGACGAGCGGGCTGCGACGAAGACTGTGCAGCAGACGCGCGAGCAGGCTCATTCCGAACACCCGCGTGCCGGGGTCCGCCGTCGTGGCGTCGATGAAGATCCTCAAGAGAACGCCTCGCCGGAATGGGGTCGTGAACAGTCGAGAAACAGGGCCGTTTCGCCTCCGCGCGATCCTAGCGGATCACTTCCGCGCCGCGACCTAGCTTGCGCCGCTCGGGCCCGTCGACCTTGTGGTACCGTGCGAGCGCCGAAGCGCCCATTCGACTTCGGGCCAGCGCGCTGTCGACGAAGGCCGACGTGACAGCCTCTTCTTTCCATAACGGATCGATGACGGATCGATAACGGAAGCCATGGCCGACTGCGACTGCTCGTACGCCGCGCTGATCGAGCCCCTGAGGCCGACCCCGAGCGCCCGAGTCTTCGGCCTGGACGCGCGTGAACGACTGCGCCGGAGCTTCGCAAAGAGCGGCCTCGAGATCGTCGCTGCCGACGATCTCGCGAAGCTCGGCGAGCGGCGCGTACTGGCCCTCGACGCGAGCCATTTCTACGACGACCGGCTGATCGTCGAGCTGAAGAAACGCAGCGGGGACGTTCTGCTCGTCTCGGTCGATGGCGATGCGGCACCGGTTGCCGTCGGTGTCGCAGCCTCGGCATCCCGCGTCGGTTCCGCGTTGTCGTTGCTTCGACGCTGCACAGATCCCTGCGAAACGGCCCGAGCGGCAGGTCTCGAGATGGTCCACCCGACCGACGTCGTCCCCCTCTTCGACGCCAAGCTCCGAAAGATTTCCAAGCCCTTCGTCTTGCCCGCGAACCCCGAGCGAATCGACGAAATCGAGAACCGAATCTTCGACGCGTCGTACAAAGGCGTCACGGACTTCGTGACGAAATGGGTCTGGCCCCTCCCCGCCCGGATCGTCACGGGTTGGTGCGCCCGTTCGGGCATCTCCCCGAATGCCATCACGAGCTTGAGCTACCTGCTGACTGTCGTGACGCTCGTCGCGTTCTGGCAGGGTGCGTTCGGCCTGGGACTCGTCAGCGCCTGGCTGATGACGTTCCTCGACACCGTCGACGGCAAGCTCGCGCGGGTCACGCTGACGACCAGCCGGATCGGCGATGTCCTCGACCACGGTCTGGATCTTGTCCATCCCCCTTTCTGGTGGGCAGCCTGGGGGGCTGGACTGGCGGGGTCCGGGACGCTGTTCGGCGAATACGAAGCCTGGGTGCTCGTGGTCTTCACGGGGTACTTCGCAGGACGCCTGCTCGAGGGGCTTTTCATCCTCGCATTCAGCCAGGAGATGTTCACCTGGCGGCCCTTCGACCTGGCGTTTCGCCTCGTCATCGCACGCCGCAATCCCAATCTCGTGCTCTTGTCCGGCGCGACGATCATCGGGCGGCCCGATCTCGGGCTCGTCGCGCTCGGAATCTGGACGCTGGCCTGCATCCTCATCCAGGTCGTTCGGATCGCCCAGGCGACCGCCTGTCGATTACGCGGACATGCGATCTTGCCCTTCTCTGAATAGGAAAGGAAATAGCGAGGGAGGAGAGCCGGATGACCCGCCGAACGAGCCGTCGCGCACTCGACGCCCCCTCGAGCCCGCCCGAGCTATTCGTGGATCATCTGTGCGAGGTAGCGCTCCTTGCCGATCTCCTTCACGAGATGCAGCTGGGTCTCGTGCCAGTCCACCGATTCCTCTTCGTCCTTCAGGATGGCTTCGAGCAGGTCGCGCGTTCCGTTGTCACCCTTCTCCCGCGCCAGGGCGACGCCCTTGTTGAGCCGGTCGACCGCATCGACCTCGAGGGCGAGATCGAGCTGGTGCTGCTCGATCGGATCCTCGCCGACACGCACCGGGTTCATGCGCTGCATGTTGGGAACCCCTTCGAGGTAGAGGATCCGCTCTATCACGCGGTCGGCGTGCTTCATCTCGTCGATCGACTCGCTGCGCTTCTTCTTCGAGAGCTTCGCGTAGCCCCAGTTCGCACACATCTTGTGGTGAATGAAATACTGATTGATCCCCGTCAGCTCCGACGTGAGGATCTCGTTCAGGGCGTTGATGATGGCCGGATCACCGCGCATGGCTCTCTCCTTTTTTGTTCGGTAGGACCTTAACGCCCCGCGGCGACTCGTGCCGCGTGGCGCCCGGCGCGGCGACCGAAGAAGGTCGACTCGCCGATGCAGGTGCCGCTCGAGTAGCCGGATCCGTCCTGGGCGATGTTCGACGCGCATCCGCCGATCGCGTACAGCCCGGGGATCGACTCGCCCTTCGCGTCGAGGACCTCGCCGTCGATCGAGACGTCGAGCCCGCCGAGCGTGAAGCACATGTAGGTCGCTGCCCCGACCGAGGCGTCGAGCGCTGCATAGGGAGGATGAGTGAGGGGCTTGAGCCACTTCTTGCCCTTGCGAAACTCCGGATCCTCGCCCTTCGCGGCGTTCTCGTTGTAGCTCTTCATCGTCGCGACGAGGGAGCCCTTCGGCAGGCCGAGCGCCGTCTCCATCTCCTCCACCGTGTCGAAGGCATCGACCAGCGGATAGGCGCCGTAGTGCTGCGGCTCGGCCGCGTAGGTGGCGTCGTCGAGGATCAACCAGCCCTTCCGGTCGGGCTGCTTCGTCGTGAAGATGCTCGAGCGCGAGTGGTAACAATCCTCCGCGACATAACGCTTGCCCAGCTTGTTGACGAGAATGCCCTTGATGTGGCTCTCGGGCGGATAGAAGGCCGCCGAGATCAGCGCACCATCCATGTGCTTCACGACGCCTCCTGCCGCAAGACCGAGCTGGTGTCCCGCCCCATCGTCGTTCGGCGTGTACTGGCGCGTGTAGCCGGGGTCGAGGAGCTCGGGGAGATACTTCTTCAGCATCTCCTCGTTCTGGGTGAACTGCCCGGCAGCGAGGACGACCGCCTTGCGCGCGCGGACGTGGCCCTTCTGCTCGCCGAACACGCGGTAGCCGACGCCGACGATGCGGCCGTTCTCGCGCACCAGCTCGTGGACGTGCGCATCGACGACGATCCGCACGCCGAGGGCCTTCGCCTTCGCGATCAGGATCTCCATCATCTTGGCCCCGCCGAGCTCACCGACCTGGGCGACCTTGTGGCCGCGGGGCGCCGGAAGGGCCTTCTCCCGGAACGGCCAGACCTCTTCGTTGCCCGACCAGATGAGACATTCGTCGGTCATCTGGAGGACGTGCTTGCCCTTGTACATGGTGTCGTTGAAGGGCACGCCGTGAGCGACCAGCCAGTCGAAATGGGCGACGGACTGCTCGCAGTAGTCGCGGATCTTCTTCTCGTCGGGCTCCGGAGTGTTCATCATCAAGTAGCTGAACATGTCCTCTACCGTGTCCTGGACGCCCACCGCCTTCTGGACCCGCGTGCCGCCGCCGAGATAGAGATGGCCCGCGGCCATGCCGGTGACGCCGCCGCCGCCGCTCGCACGCTCGAAGACGAGGACGTCGCCCCCCGCCTCCCTCGCCTCGATCGCTGCGCAAACGCCCGCGCAGCCGAGGCCGATGATGACGACGTCGGCCTCGTCGCCCCATTTGGCGACCTGCTTCGCTTCGATGACTCCGTATTGCGTCTTGCTCATGTCTTCCTCTTCATTCGGGCGAGCGAGAGCTCCTCGCGCTGCGGCGCCCGCGTCCAGGTCCAGTAGTCGATGAGCCGCCAGGACGAGAGCGTGTCGATCTCGAGGGCGGGGTCGGATCGAGATGGAACGGTAGAACACGTCGCACGAACCGCGCACGCGCTCGCCCGATCGCTTCGCGCCCCGATCAGGGCTGGACGATCACCTTGCACTCGGTCGTCGGCTTGCGCAACCGCTCGAAAGCCCCGGGCAATGCCTCGAGCGGGATCCGGTCGGTCACCATCGGCAGCGGATCGAGACGCCCGGCCTCGAGCATCGCGAGGGTCAGCTCGTAGTCCTGACGCCGGTAGTACGAGCAGAACTGGAGCGTCAGCTCCTTCGCGCCGAAGACCAGCGGCATGTAGCTGTCCATCGCCATGCACATCCCCGCCGACAGGATCTTCGCTCCGCGCGGTGCGATCTGCGCAATCTGCTGGACGACCCCCGGCCGTCCCACGCACTCGAAGGCGAGCCGCGGAGCATGCCCGGTCGCCCGCTCGAAGGCCGGCAGCAGCTCCTCCTGCGAAGGGTCGACGAGCTCGGTCGCCCCGAGCTTCCCCGCCAGCTCGCGTCGATGGGCGGCCGGATCGCTGACGACGACCTTTCTCGCCCCGAGGATCTTTGCCCAGACGGCGACGGCGAGACCGACCGGCCCGGCGCCGACGACGAGCACGTCCTCTCCGCTCGTGAGCCCCGCGACGTCGACCGCGTGGAGGCCGACCGCTAGGGGCTCGACCATCGCCCCGTCGGCGCTCGACACGCAATCCGGAAGGCGGAAGGTCGTACGGTCCCCGCCGAGGGCGTACTCCGCATAGCCGCCGCCGATCTCGCCGAAGCCCGTGACCCGGAGCTTCTTGCATCCCATCACGTCGCCCGACAGACAGGCGAGGCAGGACCCGCAGCTGATCCCGGGCATCGTGCAGACCCTGTCGCCCTCGCGCCAGGGTCCGTGGGGCCCCTTCGCGTCCCGACCGACCGCGACGATCTCGCCGGCGAACTCGTGCCCCATGACCGTGCCGCGCCGAATTGCCCCGCCGAGCTCCGTCACGTGGAGATCCGAACCGCAGATCCCGCAGCCCTTGACCCGCAGCAGGACCTCGCCCGGCCCCGGGGCCGGATCCGGCACCGTCGTCACCTCCATGGGCTTTCCCGACTCGATGAAGCAGGCGGCGCGCATCGCGGATCCTCCGTTGGCTGGGTGGCCGGTCCGATCCTATCACGGGCGACCGCCGACGTGTCGCGAGGGCGGACGTTCCGTATCGTCGTCGGATGCGGCGTCGCCTGAAGCTCTCCGTGGTCGAACAATCTCCGCTCCGCAAGGGCGGCACCGGCGCCGACGCGCTTCGCGAGACCGTCGAGCTCGCCGTCGCCTGCGAGGCCTGGGGCTACGCGCGTTTCTGGCTGGCCGAGCACCACAACATCGCCGGCATCGCGAGCACGAGCCCCGAGATCCTGATCGGCCAGGTCGCGGCGGCGACCAAGACCCTTCGCGTCGGATCGGGCGGCGTCATGCTCCCGCACTACAGCGCCTTCAAGGTCGCCGAGAATTTCCGTCTGCTCGAGACGCTCTTCCCCGGCCGGATCGACCTCGGCCTCGGCCGCGCTCCCGGCGGCGACCAACGGACGCTGATGGCCCTCGCCCATCCGGGCCGACCGAAGGATGTACGGGCCTATCCCGAGCAGGTCGACGACCTGATCGGGTTCCTCGGCGACGACCTGCCCCCGGACCATCCGTTCGCCGGCATGCGCGTCGGGCCTCCCGGTGCGGGAATGCCCGAGGTCTGGCTGCTCGGCTCGGGCGTCGACTCGGCGATGCTCGCGGCGGATCGCGGTCTGCCCTTCAGCTTCGCCCACTTCTTCGGCAGCTCCACCCAGGGCCCCGCGATCGTCGAGCATTACCGGCGCCACTTTCGCGCATCCGACCTCTGCCCCGAGCCGCGCGTCCACGTCGCGGTCCAGGTGATGTGCGCGGACACGACGGAAGAGGCCGAGTGGCACGCCTCGAGCATGAAGCTCGGCCGCATCCAGATGGCACGCAATCAAGGCGGCGGGGGCATCGTCTCGCCGGAGGAAGCCGCGCAGCACGTCTTCACGCCGGAGGAGGAGGCCTTCCTCGCCCACGCGGGCATGCGCGCTTCGATCGGCGACCCCACGAGCGTCGTCGCCGAGCTCGACGAGATCGCCGATCGCTATGCGACCGACGAGCTGGGGATCGTGACGATCTGCTTCGACTTCAAGGCCCGGCTGCGATCCTTCGAGCTCGTCGCTCGAGAACGCCTCGCCCCCCGCGACCCCCGTTAGTCGCCGCGCGGACGCGGCGCCGGCTCAGTCCTTGTACTTGTGCATCACCGGCGCGCCGCCGACGAAGGCACCCAGCGCCTTGCCCACGTCGCCCATCGTCGGGCTCTTCATGTGGGCTTCGAGCAGCTCCTCCGAGGCCCAGCTCTCGACGAGGACGAAGCGGCTTTCGTCATCGACGCTCTGGAACAGATCGTACATCTCGCAGCCCTTGTCTTCGCGCTTCACGCGCGCGAGCGCGGGCTTCGCCGCGGCCTTGAACTCGGTGGCCTTGCCGGCCTGGACGGAGAGCTGGACGGTCAATCGGACGGACATCGGGGGTTCCTTCTCATTCGTTGGCCCGGATCCGGGACAGCGGGCCTCTTGCCCGGGCGCCGATCCGGCGGAGCCGCCGACGGTACCCCTTCGACGCGCGCGCCGCCGCCGCGAGGGCGACCCCGTCCCCGAATTCACAACCCGCCGCGAGTCGACTTCCGACGCTCTCCAACCCCCGCCCGGCGAGGTATGCTGAGACCGCATCCGCGCACCCGCCGCGCGTCCCCGACACGACCGCGAAAGTACCAACCCGAAGAACGAACACGAACAGGAAGGGTCAACGATTGTCATGAGCAAGTTGAAGGGAACCATTCCGACCGGCGGCCTCGAGGGCATGGCATTTCTCGTGACGGGCGGGGGCACGGGCATCGGCGCCGCCTGCGCGGCGCGGCTCGTGGCCGACGGCGCGGCCGTGACGATCTGCGGCCGGACGGCCGGCAAGCTCGAAGAGGCGGCGAAGAAGATCTCGGAGATCGCGGGTCATGGCGGCCGCATCCAGGTCGAGGCGGGCGACGTCACGAAGGAAGAGGACGTGAAGCGCATCGTCGCCCGCGCCGCCTCGATGACGGGCGAGCTCGACGGCTGCATCGCGAACGCCGGCGGTGGTGGCGGCATGGGCCCCTACCATCTCCAGAACACGGAGGAGTTCATCCGCGTCCTCCACCTCAACGTGCTCTCGACGATGCTCTGCGTGAAGCACACGGTCCCCTTGATGCGAAAGGCGGGCGGCGGATCGTTCGTCGGCATGTCGTCGATCGCGGGCCACGTGACCCATCTCTATTTCGGCGCCTACTGCGTCGGCAAGGCCGGCATCGAGCAGATGATGAAGAACGCCGCCGACGAGTTCGGGCCGGCGAAGATCCGCTTCAACTCGATTCGCCCCGGCTTCATCGCGACGGAGATCATGGAGGGCATCCCGCGCGGGAGCGACGTCTACAAATCCTACATCGAGAACACGCCGCTCGACGGCGTCGGGGAATCCGAGGACGTCGCCCATCTCGCGCGCTTCCTCGTCGGTCCCGAATCCCGCTGGGTCAGCGGCTGCGCAATCAACGTCGACGGGGGCCACGCGCTGCGCCGTGGCCCGAACTTCACTCAATTCGTCGAGCCGGCAATCGGCCACGACGCACTTTCTGGAGGGATGCCGAAATGACCGCGAACCGGACCCCGTATTCGATCATCGACGTCGACGCCCACATCAGCGAGCCCCACGACCTCTGGACGAAGCGTGCGCCGGCGAAGTACAAGAACCGACTTCCGCGAGTCGAGAAGGTCAACGGCAAGCAGGCCTGGATCGTCGACGACGGGATCCAGCTCGCGATGGCCATCCCCTCGAGCGTCATCTACAAGGACGGCCGCAAGTCGAAGGGGATGGAATTCCTCAATTGGGGCATCGAAGACGTCCACGTCGCATCCTGGGACATGCGCGCCCGGGTCGCGCTACTCGATGCGACGGGACTCTACGCGCAGATCCTCTATCCGAACGTCGCGGGCTTCGGCAGCCAGAACTTCATGAAGGTGAAGGACGACGGGCTGCGCCAGGCCTGCGCCCAGATCTACAACGACGCGATGTCGGAGATCCAGGAGGATTCGAAGGGCCGGCTCTTTCCGATGGCGCTGATGCCGTGGTGGAACATCGAGCAGTGCGTCGAGGAGGTGGCGCGCGCGAAGACCCTCGGCCTCAAGGGCATCGTGATGTGCAGCGATCCCGACTCGATCGGGCTTCCCGATCTCGGCTGCGACGAGTGGCTCCCCTTCTGGGACGCCGTCGACGACTCGGGCCTGCCGGTCAACTTCCACATCGGGGCGAGCGAGACCTCCTTCAACATGTTCGGTCGCGCGGCATGGCCGTCGATGGGCTGGAGTCGTCGCCTCGCCCTCGGATCCGCGGCCCTGTTCGTCGAGAACTCGCGGGTGATCTCGAATCTCCTCTACAGCGGACTCTTCGAGCGCTGCAAGAAGCTCAAGATCGTCTCCGTCGAGAGCGGGATCGGATGGATCCCCTTCGTGCTCGAATCGATCGATTACGAATGGATCGAGACCGACTCCCAGTCCGAGCGAAAGCTGTCGATGGCGCCGTCGGAGTACTTCAAGAAGCACGTCTATGGCTGCTTCTGGTTCGAGAAGACGGCTCCGATGAAGCTCATCGATACGGTCGGAGAAGACAACGTGCTCTTCGAAACCGATTTTCCGCATCCGACCTGTCTCTACCCGGGCGTGCAGGATTACATCGCGGAAGTCAGCGCGGGATGGAGCGAGGGACGCAAGCGGAAGATCCTGCAGGACAACGCGGCGAAGCTCTACGGGATCGCGCTTCCGCACTGACGAATCGAAAACGACGACGATCTCAGCGCGTCCAGCCAGCGGACGAGGTAGTGAGGGACCGCGGATGGTAGTCGACATCTATGCAGCGCTGCGCGAAAGCCACGAGTTGCAACGATCGCTGTGTACGCGGTTGTTGCGAGCCAAGGCAAAGGACGGGCATGCCCGGCGCGACGCGCTGTATGCGCTTCGCGTCGAGCTCGATGCACACGCATCCGCGGAGGAACGCTTCCTTTACGCCGTGATCCTGCTCGACGACATGGGACTCAAGAGCTCGCGCCATGCGCTCGCAGAGCATCACGAGATCGAGGAAGACGTCGAAACGCTCCAGAAGACCGACCCGAAGGGCGTGGCGTGGCGAGAGAACGCCAAGACCCTGACCAGGCGAGTGCGCCACCATTTGAAGGAGGAGGAAGGCAAATTCTTCCAGGTCTCGGGAAAGATCCTCGGCCCGAGACAGAAGCTGACCCTGGCGCGTCGGTATTCGAAGGATTACGCACGCATCAAGAAGAAGCTGACGACCTCCTAGACGAGAGCGCTCACGATTCCACCAGCCCGATCTCTGCGTTCCGCAGCCGCAATGCATTCGCGATCACGGAAACCGAGCTGAGGCTCATCGCCGCGGCCGCGATCATGGGGCTCAGCAGGATCCCGAATACGGGGAAGAGCGCCCCCGCGGCGATCGGAACGCCCAGCGCGTTGTAGACGAATGCAAAGAACAGGTTCTCGCGGATGTTTCGCATCGTCGCACGGCTCAGCTGGCGAGCACGCAGGATCCCGCGCAGGTCTCCGCGGACGAGGGTGATGCCGGCGCTCTGGATCGCCACGTCGGTTCCGGTTCCCATCGCGATGCCGACGTGCGCCTCTGCCAGGGCGGGCGCATCGTTGACACCGTCGCCCGCCATGGCCACGACGCATCCCTCGGCCTGCAGCTGAATGACGGCGGGCAGGCCCCCCGGAATCGTGCCAAGTCCCCGCCACCTGATGTCACGGATTTCACTCCCCTGCGTATTCCACATATAGAGCGTCTCGGCGGCGCAGCCCTGCCGAAGTAAAAACCCAGATCCTGGAGGATAAAATGCGTAACAAGATCGGACTCGCCTTCCTGCTCGGAGCTCTCATCCTGTCGCCGGGCCTTGCCCTGGCGGACCACCATGAAAAAGAGGGGCACTCGCTCGAGCAGCTCGTCGAGAAGATGGCGCATACGCCGGCCGACCACGCTGCCCTTGCGGCGCACTATCGCGCCAAGGCTGCGGAGGCCAGGGCAGACGCAGCGAGCCACGAGAAGATGGCGCAGTCCTACGGTATGCAAAAACACGGCGCGATGGACCCGATGAAGCGACATTGCAAGAAGATCGCAGCGAATAGCAAGGCCAACGCGGCCGAGTACGATTCCCTCGCCCAGCTCCATGAGGCCGAGTCGAAGAAGCTCAAGTAGGCCGCTGGATCGATGGTCGCGACTGGCTCGGACGGGTGCCTGCTGCTTCTAAGCGAGCACCGGCCCGGGCCCTCGCCCTTCATGCGCTTCATCCCTCGTCGTCGAGGTCAGTTGCCGCTGCTCACGCGCAGGCGCCCGCGAGTCGGGTTCTCGCATGACCCTCGACCGCAGTGCCGTCGAAGAAGTCCGGCCGCGCCCCCGCCAGCAGCGCGATCGCGTTGTCGCAGGTGAAGGCGCGAAAATCCGACCGGTCGAGATGTCCCTCTTCGACGAGCTCCCAGGCCTCGGGCAGGACCTCTCGAAAATCGGGCACGTCCCAGTGGCCGATGTCGCTCGCGAAGACGGCGTTCAAGCGCGCGCCCATCGGGATCTTCGCGCGGTCGAAGGCGATGGCGTTCATCGGGTCATCCGCCTCACAGCCGAAGAAGAAGCGCTGCTCGAAGAGTGCGCGGATGTCTTCGCGCGTCTCGATCCGGCAGTCACGGAACTCGTCGACCGCGGAGCGGTCCTCGTTCGGATCGCTCAACATGAGTAATGCCTCGTCGAGTCGATCGACGAGACCGCGGACGGCCTTCGGCGCGTTCTGCTTCACGAGCTGCTCGAGCAGCCCGCGATCGAGGGCGTGCGGGTCGTAATGGCCGATCGCTCCGCGATTGCGCTTCTCGAAATGACCGAGGATGTCGGAGAAGAGATTCGCAGCCCAGGCGACGCCGCCTTCGAGGAAGCCGAAGCGGAGCTTCGGAAAGCGCTGCGCCACGCCGCCGAAGAAGATCGAACGACAGGCCGCCTCGCCGGCGACGGCGAAGTTGCCGATGTGGTTGTAGACGTAATTGGTCCGCGACATGCGCGTTCCCCAGCCCTGCCCGCTCGCATGGAAGGTGACGGCCACGCCGAGCTCCTCGCAGCGTTTCCAGAGCGGATCGTAGTCGTACTCGCTGTCGTGGCAGAGCGTGTCCATCCAGGTGGCCCCGCGGACGCCCTCGGCGCCGGGCATCTTGCGCGCGATCACGCCGGAGAACATCGCCGCCTTGAGGCCGAGCTCTCCCACGGCATGCTCGAGCTCCGCGATCGCCTCGGTCGGATTGAAGCAGGGAATCGCTGCCACGGGCTCGAGGCGATCGCGGTACTCCCCATAACACTCGGCGTAGTAGCGGTTGTAGGCCCGCGCGAGGGCCGGCCGCAGCTCATCGTCTGCGAGGGCCGTGACGGTCAATCCGTAGGTCGGGAACAGCAATGCGTAGTCGAGCCCGAGCTCGTCCATGCGCTCGTACATGATTCGCGGCATCATCGCGGTCGCGCGATCCAGCGTGTTGCGGGTCGGCACGCCCCACCAGGCGAATCGCGTCATCCCGAGACCGCGCTTCGCCTCGAGCGGGACCTGGCGCGCCAGGATGCTGCCGGTCTGCAGCGTGTCGAAGCGTGCCGCGACGTCCTTTCCCGCGATCTCGACCAGGAAGTCCCGCACGAGCGGCGTGAACTCGATCAAGTGGCCATCGCCGTCGATGACCGGGTGATCGAGCTGTTTACGAATCCTCTCGACCTCGTCGCTGCGCACGTAGTTCACGAGAATTCCTTTCGGGAGACAGGTCCGGGGCGATCAGAGCGCCAATACCGTCCGGAGGCCCCGTCCCGCGCGCATGTCGTCGAGCCCCGCGTTGATGTCCGCGAGCGGTCGGCGGTGGGAGATCATGCTCTCGAGGTCGAGCGCACCCTTGCGCCACAGCGCCAGGAAGCGCGGGATGTCGCGGTGGCCGTTGCAGGAGCCGAGCAGGCATCCCATCAGCTTCTTCTGCTGTGTCAGGAAGATCGCGGGGATCGGCAGCGTGAGCGGCGCCATCGCTGCACCGACCATCACCGTGGTCCCGCCGATCCGACAGGCATTGATGCCCTGGGAGATCAGCTCCGACACCCCTGCCCCGTCGAAGGCGTAGTCGACTCCGATACCCCCCGTCAGCTCGATCGCGCGGGCGACGACATCCTCCTTCGTCGGGTCGAGAATGTCCGTCGCGCCGAAATTGGCGGCATGGTCGCGTCGCGTCGCGACGGGGTCCGAGACGATGATTCGCGCTGCATTGGCGAGCCGTGCTCCCTGGACGATCGAGATTCCGATGCCCCCGAGTCCCATCACGAGGACGGTCGCGCCTTCTTCGACCCGGGCCGTATTGAGGACGGCACCGACACCCGTCTGGATCGCACAACCGATCACGCAGGCGATCTCGAGCGGCGTATCCTGGTCGATCTTGACTGCGCGGCCCTCGTCGACGACCGCGTACTCGCCCCAGCCTCCGAGACCGAGCCCTTGGAAGACCCGCTCCCCATGGCGCGAGAGCGGGCTCGTCCCGTCCTTGCGAAGCCCCGTCATGAAGTTCTGGCCGTCGACGCAGAGGGAGCTCTGGCCGCGTACGCAGTAATAACAAGCACCGCAGGACGGGATCGGGGTCAGCATGACCTTGTCGCCGCGCCGCAGACGCGTGACCGAGCCGCCCACCTCTTCGACGATCCCCGCCGCTTCATGGCCGAGGATGCACGGGATCTGACCGCCGCCGGGGGCATCGATCATCGTCAGGTCGGAGTGGCAGATGCCGCAGTGGGTGACCCGCACGACGACTTCCCGCGGACGCGGCGACTCGATCTGGACGTCGTTCACGAGGGCGAGGGGCTGTTGGGTCTTCTCGAGCAGCGCAGCACGCATGGAATGGTTCCTTCGAAGGGAAGAGAGCCCATGCCTCGAATCGGATCGGACCCGAGCACGAGGCGACGGTGGATTCAGGGAGACGACGCCGGACGAGACCGCTTCAAACCGGTCGCCGCACGGAGAGCCCGACCGCGTTGTCTCGCATGACCCGCTTGATCTCGCGATCGCTGAAGCCCTCGAGCTCGAGCGCGAAATCCGTCGGGTCGGGCAGGCCTTCCGCGTGCGGCCAATCGGAGCCCAGCAGCATGTTGTCGGCACCGATCAGGTCGCGGAGACCGGTCAGACTGTCCTCGTGGAAGGGCGCGATCCAGATGTGTCGCCGGAACGTCTCGCAGGGGTCCTCGAAGAAGCTCTTCGGGCTCTGACCGTAGGTCCGCTCGAGGCTCTGGAAGAGCCACTGCACCCAGAAAGCGCCCATCTCGATCGACGCCATGCGCAGATTCGGGAAGCGTTCGAAGAGCCGATGGGCGAGCAGCGCGGCGATCAGGTCGAAGGGCGCCTTGTGGGACATCGCGATGCTGCGCAGCGGGGACGAGCCGAAGCTCTCGATGGAGCCGCCCTCTCCCCAGTCTGCCATGTACTCACCGTAGCCCGAGTCGCCGCCGTGGTAGACGACCGTGATGCCCTCGTCGTTCACGATCTTCCAGAATGGATCGAAGTACGGATCCGCCGGCGAGCGCGAGCCCGCCCGGTTGTAGATGAAGGAAGGACGCATCACGATGAAACGGGCGTCATTCGCGAGCGCCCACTCGAGCTCCTTGATGCCGCGATCGCGGTCCATCAGCGAGATGTACGGGGCGGCGTAGATGCGCTCCTTGTAGGCAAAGCCCCAATCGTCGAGCAGCCAGCGGTTGAAGGCCTCGAAGGCGGCGTGGACCGCGTCCGTATCGTCCTTCAGCGCCTCTTCCATGCCCACGCCCAGGGTCGGGAAGTAGATCGCCTTCTCGATCCGCTGACCGTCCATGACGAGAAGACGCTTGTCGCGGTCCCGGTACTCGGGCCGGATCGGCTCGAGGGCACCGAAGGCATCCTTGATGCTCTTCCCTTCCGGATTGATCCCGCGGTAGTAGTCGTCGAGACAGCCCGGGCGCGCGACGGGGTCGAAGGTCGGGTTCGGTATGAAGCGATTGACCTTGCCGGCGACGAGCAGCTCCTTGCGGTGGCCCAGCTGCGCCCAGCTCATGCAGCGACGCTTCATGCGCGGATCCATGTGGCGCGTGAAGGCGTCTTCAGCCTCGTAGTAATGGTTGTCGGCGTCGAAGAGCAGGAAGGGCAGCTCGGCCATCGGACGGATTCCTCGCGGGCCCACGCCAATGCGGGCCGGATGCATTCTCGATTCGGTTCGGTTCGGCTCGGTCCAGATCGGTCCAGACCGGCGACTGTCCGGAGAATATCCCCTCGCAGGCCGGCTGAGTATCCCCCGGTTCGCTACTCCTCCTGCGCCATGGCCCCCACCTTTCACGACAGCGACCGGACGCCGCTCGAGAATCTCCTCGCTCTCCTCGAGCTCGAGGCGACCGGCGAGAGCCGATTTCGCGGCTACAGCCAGCCCGCGCTCAACGGGCGCATCTTCGGAGGCCTCGTCTTCGCGCAGGCGATGACCGCCGCCCAGGCGACCGCTGGCGGTCGTCCGATCCACTCGGCCCACGCCTACTTCATGCGCCCAGGCAATCCCGAGCTCCCCATCGACTACGAGATCGATTGTGTCCGTAACGGCCGGAGCTTCCACACGCGGGGCGTCATCGCCCGCCAGGCCGATGTCGCCATCTTCGACTTCATGGCCTCGTTCCACGAGAACGAGCCGAGTCCCGTCTACGAGCAGGCCGTCGAGATCCCCGCCCAGCCCGCGGGCGAGGAGTACGAAGAGGGCATCTTGCGCGCCCTCCGCGCGCGGGGAATCGATTTTCCGGCGGAAAAGTTCGGCAAGGGTCCCGTCCAGGTGCTCGTCGAGAACGGCCTCGAGATGACCGCGACCGCGCCGAGCAAGCCCGAGCTGCGCGCCTGGCTCCGTGCGCGCGGTCCGATGCCCGACGATCGTGCCCGCCACGCCGCGGTCCTCGCCTACGTCTCGGACCTCCTGATCACCGTCGTCGGGGCCTACCCCTTCGATTTCCGCGTGATGAGCCCCGGCGTCTCGACGGCCAGCCTCGACCATGCCATGTGGTTCCACGAGCCCCCGCGCATCGACGATTGGATCTACGTCGTCCACGACAGCCCCGTCTTCAAGGGCTCGCGGGTGATGGGACGCGCCCTCTTCTATGCTCGCGACGGCCGGCTCGTCGCGTCCGCGGTCCAGGAAGGATTGCTGCGCAACGAGAGCTGGCCCGGTGCGGACGCGCATCGCCATCAGCCCAACGTGCGAACGACGCGCAAGCCCGACGACGCGCGAGGAGAACCCGCATGACCGCCAGCGCTCCGATCCGATCGAACCCCAGCTCGGCGACGCAGATCGTCCACCGCTCCTGCCCGACCTGCGAGGCGAGCTGCGGCTTGAACCTGGAGATCGATCCGAAGACACGGCGCGTGCTCCGCATCGAAGGGGATCCCGAAGATCAGCGCAGCCAGGGCTACCTCTGCCCCAAAGCCTATGCGATGAAGGAGATCTACGAAGATCCCGAGCGCCTGCGCCGCCCACTGCGAAAGCGCGCCGACGGAAGCTGGGAGGAAATCGATTGGGAGACGGCTCTCGACTACGCCGCGGAACGCCTCAAGTCCATCAAGGAAAAGCACGGCGCCAACGCGAACGGCTTCTACATCGGCAATCCGACCGGACATAACGTCGGCGGCCAGCTTTATCTCCCGGCGCTGCTCAATGCCCTCGGGACCCAGCGATCTTTCTCCGCAGGCACGATGGACCAATTTCCCCAGAACGTGGCGCTTCACAACATGCTGGGCGAGCCCTGGATGTTCCCGATCCCGGATCTCGAGCGGGCGGATTTCTTCGTCTGCATGGGGGGCAACCCGCTCGTCTCCCAGGGGAGCCTGATGTCGGGCCCCAACATCAAGAAGCGCCTGCGCGCAATCGTCGACCGAGGCGGCCGTGTCGTCACGATCGATCCCCGGCGCACCGAGACCGCAGAGATCGCGACCGACCATCTCTTCATCAAGCCGGGTTCCGACGCCTACTTCCTGCTGTCGGTCTGTCAGGTGCTCTTCGCCGAAAATCTCGCGAAGCCCGGACGCCTCGCCGCGTTCACCGACGGCATCGAGCGCGTCCGGGAGATCGCCTCTCGTTATTCGCCCGAGCGCGTGGCGGCCGCGACCGGAATCGCCCCCGAGACGACGCGCCAGCTCGTGCGCGACTTCTGCTCCGCGAAGGGCGCCTGGTACGGGCGCATCGGTCTCTGCACCCAGGAGTTCGGGACCCTCGCGAGCTGGCTCGTCTACGTCGTGAACGTGCTGACCGGCCGCCTCGACGCCGAGGGCGGAATGCTCTTCCCGCGCCCGGCGACCGGACGGTCCGAAGCGGGCCGCCCCGCGGAACCCTTCGTCTACGGACGATACAAGACCGTCGCACGCGGGATCCCCGAGGTCTCTGGCCAGATCCCGTGCGGTCTGATGGCCGAGGAGATGGAGCAGTCGAGCGCCGGCGAAGCGCGCATGCGCGGCTTCATCACCGTGATGGGCAACCCCGTCCTCTCGGCCCCGAACGGCGAGCGCCTCGCGGCAGCGATGGACGAGCTCGACTTCATGGTCTCCCTCGACATCTACCTCAACGAAACGACGCGCCACGCGGATCTGATCCTGCCTTCGACGGTGCAGATGGAGCACGAGAACTACGACTTCCTGTTCGAGACGACGAGCGTGCGGAACTTCGCGCGCTGGTCCCCCGCCGTCTTCGCGCCCGATGCCGACCAGCGTGACCATTGGCGCATCATCGTCGAACTCGGTGCCCGAATCGCCGGCGCTCCCTGGGAGGCCGTCGACGACCTGATGATCAAGGGCCTGCTCGCCATGCTGGTCGGTTCGGACACGCGCTGCCCGAACGTCACGCCCGACGAGGCCTACGCAAAGCTCGAGGACCGCCACGGCCCGATGCGCATGGTCGAGGCGCTGATCCGCGTCGGCCCCTACGGCGACCGGTTCGACGAGAAGTCGACGGGCATGAACCTGAAGCGGCTGCGCGCGGCGGAGCACGGCGTCGACCTCGGTCCGCTCGAAGCGAATCGCCTGCCCGAGGCGATGCCGATCCCGCGCATCCAGCTCGCCCCCGACTACATCGTGGCCGACCTCGATCGCCTCGAGCAGGGCCTCGCGGAACGAAGCCGGGCCGATCGGCTCGTGCTCGTCGGCCGCCGCCAGATCCGGAACATGAACTCCTGGCTCCACAACCTCCCCGCACTCGCAAAAGGCCCGAACCGCTGCACGTTGATCCTCCATCCCGACGACGCGAAGAAGCGCGGCCTCGAGAGCGGGAAGCTCGTGCGCGTGCGTTCGCGGGTCGGCGAGATCGAGGTCGAGTGCGTGGTCTCCGACGAGATGATGCCGGGCGTCGTGAGCTTGCCGCACGGCTACGGCCACACGCTCGGGGGCGTGCGGCTTTCGGTCGCACAGAAGAAGCAGCCGGGGGCATGCGCGAACTATCTCACGGACGAGCTCGCCCTCGACGTGCCGTCGGGGACGCACGTCGCGAACGGAATTCCGGTCGAGGTGCGGGCGCTCTGACGCTTTCAAATGAGTCGCGGGGTCGCACTTCGAACCGCAGGCCAGGCGGCACGAGACGAACCCCGCCTCGAGCGACTCGCCCAGCGCAGCTGCCACGACCTCGGCAGCTACGGGTGAGCGACGACTAGCCGCATGCCGACGTCGAATTCGAAGAGATTGCGGAGATGGCGGTTTCGCTCGTCCCACGAACCACTGCGGAGATCCCTGTCCACCTCGGCCACTACGCGATACACCACCGCCGTTTCCATCCGTGCGAACGCCGAGGTCGCGTTGCGAGCCGACTCGTCCAGAACACGTTCGGGGTGTGCCCAGAACGAGGCCAACGTCCAGTCGGGTGTGTCTCGCGACGTGAGGATCGTCTCGACCTCGACGCTGCCTCCGAGCCAGGCGGCGAGCCGGTCCAGGCCCGGGAACGTCGCATGGTCGAGCACGGCGGCTTCGGGGAAGTAGTCGCGCATCAGCCACATCTTCGCGCTGACGGTGGGGTCATAGGTCACGATCACCACGGGCCCGCGTGCGACGCGGCGAAGCTCGCGAACGCCGGGCTCGAGTTGATCGTCCCAGTGGTGGAGGGTGAGGATGGCCATGGCAGCGTCGACGCTGTCGTCCCGCAGCGGAAGCGGCGCAGCAGTTCCCAGGATCGCAGGAGCAAAATCGGCCGGCCGTTGGTCGATCATCACCGCGCTGGGCTCGATGGCGATCACGCGTCGGTCACGGGCTCGTACGAGCCGGCTCCCGCGCCGAAGTTACTCGAACCGCACCGCGAGTCGATTGGCAGCCCGCGACGCGACCTCCGCCGTCAGATCAGCTCCACCGGATCCCCCACGCGGATTTCGCCCGGCTGCGCGACGGTCGCGTAGCTGCCCACGTTCTGGTTCGCCTCGCGCACGACCGTGCGCATGAGCCCCGAATCGCGCGGAACATCCGCGAAGCCGTGCGTGATCATGACGCAGCGAGGGCACGGATGACCGACGTCGATCCGCGTGCTGCCGATGCGCAGCTGGCGCCCGGTCCAGCCCGCCTCGACGAAGCCCTCGCCGCCGGTCTCGATCACGAGGTTCGGCCGGAAGCGGCGCACGTCGATCACGGAGGTCGGCGCGATCGTTTGCAGCCGCCGCAGCGTCGCGTCCGTCAGGAGATTCAGCGGGTGCACGTCGAAGTACGTCCCCGGCGGCGACTCGTACTGCATGATCTCGGGCGGGAATTGCGAAAAGTCCGGCAACGGCTCGTCGGCGTCGCGGCCGAAGATCGCGCGCAGCTCGGTGAGCACGTCCTCGTGATCGGGCGCGCCGCGCTGGTAGTGCGCGAGATCGCTCGCGGGCTGGAGCGGCCAGAGGGTTACCTTGTGACCCAGCGCGGAGGAAAGCCGCACCGCCGCATCGGGTGCGTCGGCGCGCAGGCGCTCGCCGCCCGGCAGCGTGATCTCGGGCGCCGGGATCATCGCCGCACTCGGCTCGTCCGCATAGCGTGCCTTGCACGTCATCAGGGCGGCGATCTTCTTGGCGCCGCGGATGCCGCCGCGCTCCTCGTCACGCACCGCCCAGACGCGGTCTCCGAGGAGACCGTTCACGCCGAGCGGCGCGCGCTCCACGCGCTCCCCCTCCATCGACTTCACGGGATGGCGCCAGAGCTCTGCGATTCGGCCGACGATCATGGGACTTTCTCCTCCGGGCGCCTCCTCCGGGCGCCCGCGTGAACTCCGCGGCGCCGACCCCGCGCCTCTCGGCGGGTTCAGCGCTTGTCGAAGATCTGCTTGAAGAGGGACGTCTTGCCGGCGCCGTCGACGTAGGTCGCGAAGCAGGTGAGTCGCGTCGGCGCGGACAACAGGCAGAATTTCTCCTCCGACGCGCCATCGGGGAAGAAGAGCTTCGCCTCGATCACGCCGGACGGCGTTCGGGTCATCGAGCCACGCAACCCGTCCGAGCCCGGCAGCGCTCGCACCACCCCGTCGGCGGCCATCGAGTACGAGAAGGTCGACTTCTTCCCGTCCTTGGCGACGCCGGTCCAGGTGTAGTCGAGCAGCGTGTCGTAGCGCCGGATCTCGACCGTCTGCGCCTCGTCGGGATCGGGCATGTTGATCGATTCGTGCGGGTTGTGGACCCAGGTCCCGACCTGCGAGGACGCGTCGCCGGCATCCTCGGCGTAAGCGACTCCAGCCGACATCGACACGATTCCAACCAGCGTCGCGAGGCAGCGCCCAATCGATGAGCCCATATCGTCGACCTCCAAAGTGGCCCCGGCGGCGGGAGCCTGTTGCCCGGCCTGCCATTCGCGCTCGTCAGAGTCTGTCGAGGTGGCCTCGTCCGGGGACGTGATTCGCTTCGATTCGGATGCCGTCCGGGTCCTCGAACAGGACCGAGTAGTAGCCCGGAGCGAATCCGTCTTCTCGCGGCGCGTGGACGATCATTGCCCCCAGCTTCACGGCGAATTCGTGGATCGCCTCGATGTCCGCGCGCTCGCGAGCCCGCAGGCAGAGATGATGAAGACCGACGCGACGCTGATCGAAGCGATCCCCCGCGTGCTTCGGATCGATCGGCGAGAGGGCGATGCCCGTACGGCTTCCGATGCCGTAGAAGTACGTCTCGCTGTCGATCAGGATCTTCATTTCGAAGAGCTCGAGCAGCGGCTTCCAGAAGGTCCGCGAGCGCGTCAGATCGGTCACCGTGAGCTGGACGTGTGCGATTCCATTGAGCTGCATCGGACAGACCTCCTCGCCTGCTGTCGGAACGGGAGCCGACGGGCCCATCAGCCGCGCATCAAGACATCGAGATTCGCGTCGAGCTGCGAGCGGATCCGCTCCGAGGTCTCCCCGTGCGCGAGTCGTTTGTTGTTTCGGAATGCGGGTTGCTGGAGCCCTGCGAGGCGCTTCGCTACGACCATCGCCTCGCCCTCGAGCGCTTCGGGCGCGACCAGCCGATCGAGGAAGCCCGCATCGACGGCCCCCTCCGGCCCGTAGATCTCCGACTGGACCACGGCGCGGTCGTAGTGGCGCTTCGACAGACGAAGACGGGTCAGCTCGATCGCGAAGGCGGGAAGCGTCATGCCGATCGCGGTCTCGTTGAGCCCGAGCTTGAAATCGCCGCGGGCCCCGATCCGGTAGTCGCAGGCCATGACGAGGAAGGCGCCCATCGCGATCGCATGACCTCCGCAGCCTGCGATGATGGGCTTCGGATGCTCCAGGATCGCGGCGAGCAGCCGTCCCCCCGTCTTCACCATCTCCCGCGCGGCACTCGCTCCCTGCTTCATCACGCCGAGATCGAAGCCCCCGCTGAACATGCCCGGACGGCCGAGGAGGACGACCGCGCTCGAGTCGGACTCGGCCCGGGCGAGCTCGGCGAGGAGCGTCTCTGCGATCTCGGTCGAGATCGCATTGGGCTTGCCGTGATCGAGACGCAGGACCCGGATTCCCTCCACGGTTTCCGTCTGGACGAACGACATCGTGGGCTCCTCCTCGCGGACGCTCGGTCGATCGGACCTGCGATCTCATGCGCTCCGGGCGATCGAATAGCGCACGGTAGCGCCCGAGAGGGCGGTCTCGTCGGTCGTCGAGCTCCCGGTCGCTGACCCGAAGTCCGTCGCCAGAACCTCGCGCGCGATCAGATCGCCGTGCTCCCGTAGCGCCTCGGCGACGGCCGCGTCCTCGCATTGCCAGACGATCCGGACACGATCCGAGACCTCGAAGCCCTTGTCCTTGCGGACGGTGTTGAAGAGGTTGACGGCATCCCGCGCCACGCCCTCGCGCCGCAGCGCGTCGTCGAGATCGGTATCGAGGACGACCGTGTACTCGCCGTCCGTCGCGATCGCGGCGTTCTCCCGCGCGGTTCGCTGAAGGATCACATCGTCGAGCGTCAGCGCCTCGCCCTCGACCTCGATCGACTCCCCCGCCTCGAGCCGCGCGACCTCAGCGAAGCTCCAGCCCGCGAGCACCGGTCCCATCTGCTTGAGCTTCGAGCCGCAGCGCTTGCCGAGCGTCTTGAAGTTCGGCTTCACCGCAACGGTTGCGAAGGCGCTCTCGTCGGCCTCGACCTCGACGTCCTTGACGTTGAGCTCGTCCGCGATCAGCGCCGAGGCCGCGAGCACGTCGGCGCGGACGGCCGCATCGCGGTGGACGACGGTGAGACCGCGCAGGGGCTGGCGGACCTTGATCTTGTGATCCTCGCGTACCCGGCGGCCCAGCGTCGCGAGCGCGCGCACGGTCGCCATCCGGCGCTCGAGCGGGGCATCGATCACCGCGGCCTCGACCTGGGGGTAGTCGCACCAATGCACGCTCGCCGGCGCCGTCGGTTCGACCGGAAGCACGAGGCGTTGGTAGACCGTCTCGGTCAGGAAAGGCATGAAGGGCGCGAGCACCTTGGAGAACGTCGTCAGGACCTCGTAGAGCGTCGTGAAGGCACTCGCCTTGTCGCGGTCGTCCTCGGACTTCCAGAAGCGCGCACGCGAACGGCGCACGTACCAGTTCGTGAGATCGTCGATGAAGGCGACGAGGCGCGGGACGACCGTATAGAGACGATAGGCCTCCATCTCGACGTTCACGTCGCGAATCAGGCTCTGGAGCAGCGACAGGATCCAGCGATCGATGTCGGCTCGTTCCGAGACGGGCGCGGCCCCCGCGGATCGCGGATCCCAGCCGTCGACGCTCGCGTAGGTCGTGAAGAACGAGAGCACGTTCCAGTACGGTAGGACGACCGTGCGTACGATCTCCTTGAGGCCCGACTCGTCGAAGCGCAACTCCTCGGCGCGTACGACCGGCGAGTCGATCATGTAGGCCCGCAGCGCATCGGCCCCGAACTCCTCGAGCACCTCGTTGGGATCCGGATAGTTCCTGAGTCGCTTCGACATCTTCTTGCCGTCACGCGCCAGGATCAATCCGTTCACGATGACGTTGCGGTACGGGCTCTTGCCGAAGAGGCTGACGCCGAGGACGAGCAGCGTGTAGAACCAGCCGCGGGTCTGGTCGAGTCCCTCGGCGATGAAATGGGCCGGGAAGAACTGGTCGAGCTCGCCCGGGCGTTCGAAGGGGTAGTGCTGCTGCGCGTACGGCATCGAGCCCGACTCGAACCAGCAATCCAGGACCTCGGGCGTGCGGCGATAGGTCTTGCCGTCCTTGCGGATCACGATCGGATCGAGCACGTGCTTGTGGAGGTCGTCGACACGGATGCCGGAGAGGGCTTCGAGCTCGGCGCGCGAGCCGACGCAGATCGTGTCCTGCGGATCCTCGACGTTGATCCAGACCGGGATGCACGAGCCCCAGTAGCGATTGCGGCTGATGTTCCAGTCGTTCGCATCCGCCAGCCAGTTTCCGAAGCGGTTCGTCCCGATGTGGGCGGGAACCCAGCCGATCGCCTCGTTCGCCGCGACGAGATCGGCGCGCAGATCCTCGACCTTCACGTACCAGGCGTCGATCGCGCGGTAGATGAGGGGCGTCTCGGTCCGCTCGCAGAAGGGATAGCTGTGCTCGATCGTCGACTGCTGGACGAGGCGGCCCTCGTCCTTGAGGCGCTTGATGATCGCCTTGTCGGCGTCCTTGCAGACCTGACCTTGATAGTCGACGACGGGCGGCAGGAAGCGCGCCTCGGCGTCGAGCGGATCGACCAGGTCGATGCCGGCGCGGCGACAGACTCGAAAATCGTCCTCGCCGTAGGCGGGCGCGAGATGGACGATGCCCGTGCCGTCCTCGGTGGTGACGAAGCCGTCCTCGAGCACGACGAAGGCCCCGCTCCCGGACGCCGCCGAATCGCCCCGAGCGGCGCCGGCGGCCCGATCGCGGAAGGCGCCGGCGGCCCGTTCGCGGAAATAGGGAAAGAGCGGCTCGTAGCGACGATCCACGAGCTCGCTCGCAGCGACCGGCCGCACGAAGCGGAAACGATCGCCTGAGGCCGACGGGTTCGCCTTCCCGTCCGGGTCCGCGAGCGCCGAAGCGAGCTTCTTGTCGTAGGCGGCGAGCCGCGAGGCTGCGAAGACGAGTCGGTCGCCCGACTCGAGCTCCTCGACGAGCGCATACTCGATCGCCGGCCCGACGCACAGCGCGAGATTCGAGGGCAGCGTCCAGGGCGTCGTCGTCCAGGCGGTGAGATAGACGTCGCCCGAGCGCCCGGGCTCGAGGGCGGGCTCCCCGACCCCCGGCACGAGCTTGAAGCGGACCGTGATCGCGGGATCCTGGACGTCCTTGTAGTTCTTGTTCGCCTCGAAGTTCGAGAGCGGCGTCGCCAGCCGGGTCGAATACGGCATGATCCGGTAGCTGCGGTAGACGCGGCCCTTCTGCCAGAGCTGCTGGAAGACCCACCAGACCGACTCCATGAAGTCGAGATCCATCGTCTTGTAGTCGTCGTCGAAGTCGACCCAGCGCCCCATCCGCGCCACGGTCCGCCGCCACTCGTCGACGTAGGTCTGCACCATCGAACGGCACTGCTCGTTGAAGACGTCGACGCCGCACTCGGCGATCGCCGCAGCCCCGGACAGGCCCAGGGCGTCCTGGGCGAGAGCCTCGATCGGAAGTCCGTGGCAGTCCCAGCCGAAGCGGCGTTCGACGTGGTGACCCCGCATGGTCCAGAAACGCGGGACGATGTCCTTGATCGTGCCGGCGAGCAGATGACCGTAGTGCGGCGTCCCCGTGGCGAAGGGTGGCCCGTCGTAGAAGACGAAGGAAGGCCTTCCCTCGCGGCGTCGATTGCTCTCCTGGAATGCGTCGATTCTCTCCCACAACGAGAGGACCTCGCGCTCGAGCCGCGGAAAATCCGCGCTCGCTTCGACACGCTCGAAGACCGGCTTTTGCGACGCGCTCATCTCCACCCTTCCCCGCATTCCCGGCGAGTGGCCCGGGATCCCGAGCCGACAGGAGTATCGGGGAATCGGGTTCCTGGAGGCAACTGCGAGCGGCGGCGCGGCGGGCTCCGGACTTCGTTCGAAAAGCGGGTCAAGGCCGGGCCAAGGCCGTGCTGGGCTGTGCTAATGAATCGAGGATTCGAGGAGAGGAGCACGATTCGAAATGGATCTCGGGCAACTGCTGCACGGCACCAATCCGATGTTCACCGACGTGGCCCTGTTGATCGGCCGAGTCGCCATCGGGGTTTGTTTCATGATCCACGCCTTCGGCAAGCTCGGCTGGGTCGGCTCGGGGTCCCTCGACGGATTCGCCCGCTGGCTCGGCGACCTCGGCGTCCCGATGCCGGCAGTCCAGGCCCGCATCGCCATGCTCTCGGAGCTCGTCGGCGGAGCACTGCTCGCCCTCGGGCTGGCGACCCGACCGGCCTGCGTCGCGTTGATCGGGACGATGCTTGTCGCGGGGATCGTCGGCCACCGCGGGGCCGGTTATCTGATCACGAACAACCCGCCGGGCGCCGAGTACACGATCAATCTCGCCGTCGTGTGTCTGATGTTCCTGCTGATCGGACCCGGCGCGATCTCGCTCGACGCAATGCTCTTCTAGTCTTCAGGCGGTACCTCGGTTCTACCCGCGGCCGCGTGTCGCCCGGACTTCGATGCTGAAGCTCTGCCTAGCACATCCGGTCTTCTATCCGACCTTCGGAGGCGGCTCGCTTCGCTTCCTTCGCTACCAGCCCGGGCTACAGAAGCGCGACGTCCAGACCCGCGTGCTCGCCGGCACCTCGCGCGCCAAGGACGCGACTCATCCCCACGACGTGCTCGACTGGGACAGCTACCCGATCGGCCGGATGCTGCCCGTCGAGTCGGTCGAGGGACTTCCGGTCCACCGCGTCCGCCTACCCGACGAGACGAGTGTGCGGCGGACGGCCACTTATTTCCGGGCCCTGATCGCCCTGTGCCAGGATCCGGCGACGCGCCCCGACGTGATCCAGCTGCATTCCTTCGAACGCCTCGAGTCGCTCTACTGGATTCCGCGACTTCGGCGCCTCGGCATTCCAATCGTCTACGCGATCCAGATCTCGAGCCCGCTCCACCACCGCTCGCGGCTCGTCGAGGCCCTTCACCCGAGAATGCTCCGCCGCTTCTACGGCCTCTTCGACGGCGTCATCACCAGCAGCGAGCAGATCGCCGGGCGGCTTCGACGCCTCGGGGTCGCCACGCCGATCGCGGTGATTCCCAACGGCGTCGATCTCGCGCGATACCAGCCGGGGGATGCCGCGGCGAGGCAGGCTGCGCGGGCGAAGATCGGAATCCGGGGCGAGGGTCCCGTCCTGCTCTCGGTCGGCGCGGTGAGCCCGCGCAAGGGAAGCGATCTCCTGCTCGAAGCATGGACGCGTCTGCTGGTCCGGCATCCCGACCTCGAGCTCGTGCTCGTGGGCCCTCGCCACGACCTCGCGGCGAAGAAGCCCGGGCCGTTCGAGGCGCGGGTCGACGCCTGGATCGCGCAGTCGATGCGGCCGGAGCAGGTCCATCTGCTCGGCGTCCGCGACGACGTGGCCGAGCTCTATGCGGCGGCCGATCTGGTCGCGCTCCCGACCTCGCGCGAGGGTGGGACTCCGAACGTCGTCCTCGAAGCGATGGCCTGTGGCATACCCGTCGTGCTGACGCACTTCGACGGCCAATCCGCCGCGATCGGCCGTCCGGGCCTCGAGTTTGCCCAGTCGGCGCGCACCGCGGAATCGCTGACCCGAACCCTGACTGAGCTGATCTCGAACGCTCCGCGCCGGAGCGCGCTGGCGCGTCAGGGCCAGCGCTGGGTCCGAGAGCACCTCGCCCTGGACCGGACGCTCGATCGTTTCGCGGACTACTACGATCGGGCGGCAGCCGGCACCCTCGACGCCGTGGAGATCGACGCCGAGAACCCGACCTTTCCGACGACCATTCCGGCGCGCACCCTCTCGCGTCCGGCGTGACCCGCGCGTGCTCGCGTGTCGTCGTCCTCACCGATCGCCGATTCTGGCGCCGCTCGATCGGCTCAGAACAACGCATCGCGAGCCTGATCGAACACCTCGTCCGCCGCGGCGACTCGCTGACCGTCGCCTATCTCGGGCGGCTGTCCGCCGACGAGCGCGCGGCCCTCGCCGCCTTCGTTGCGCGGCTTCCCGGGCTCGACGTGCGCGCTCGGGCGAGCGGGATTTCGAGTCGGCTCGCCGATCTGGGATCGGCCCTCCGCGCAGCACTTCGCTCCAGGAGCCGAGCGAACGAGCCGAATGACCCGCACGAGCGATTCCGAACTCGCGATGAGCTCGAGCCCGCCCACGGGCGCCGCGCGAACCCGCTTCTGCTCGAGCGCTCGCCCGCGCGACGTGCGTATTCGCAGCGCCTGCTGCGCGAAATCGAGCCCCGTGCGGTCATCGTCGAGTTCACCCGCCTCACGACCAGCGTCCATCCCCGAGACCCGGCCTCTCCCGGCACGACCACCTATCTGATCGACACCCACGACCTGCTGCATCAGCGGGCACAACGCTTCCGCGAGCACGGTGCGACGGTGGCCCTCGACGTCGATCTGCGCGAAGAGATCGAAGCCCTCGCGACCTACGACGTGATCCTCGCGATCCAGCCCGGCGACGCCCGGACGATTCGAGCGCTCCTCCCGGAGAAGCCCGTTCTCGTCGTGCCCCACGGAATCGAGCTGCCCATGCCCGCACCAGGCGTCGCACCGGGTCCGCGCCCCATTCGCCTCGGATTTCTCGGCGGTCGCGACGAATCGAATCGTGCGGGGCTTCACTGGTTCCTCGACCACGTCTGGTCCAAGCTCGATGCGCGCTTCGGAGCCCGGATCGAGCTCCTCGTCGCGGGCCAGATCTGCGGCGCATGGACGCGTACGGAGAACGGAATGAGGACCGTGGGCACGCTCGAATCGATCGACGAATTCTGGCGGTCGATCGACATCGCGATCAATCCCGTGCGCTTCGGCAGCGGCCTCAAGATCAAGAACGTCGAGGCGCTCGCCTATGCCCGTGCCCTGCTGACGTCGGAGATCGGCGCCGAAGGTCTCGAGTCCGCCGCGCCGGAGGGCCTGCGTATCGCCGAGACGGCCGAAGCCTGGCTCGCGATCCTCGTCGATTGGATCGAAGATCCCGCGCAGATCGAGCAGACCGGTCGCGCGGGTCGAGCCTACGCAGAGCGTCATTTCCGGCCGGCAGTCGCTTTCGCCGAGCTCGATGCGTTGCTCGATTCGCTCGCATCCGACAGCCCCGAGCCGTGCGACGGGTCGCCCGGGTTCGGGGTCCACTGATGGCCGCAGCGACGCCCCCCGCGACGCCCTCGAATCAGGCCGGGCCCTGGCTCGTCCTCTCTTCGAAGCGCGCCTTCGAGGCCTTCGCAGGTCCCGTGCCCCAACGTCTGCGCGAACGCTACGTCTTTCTCAAGCCCGAACGGGGCGCTCGCATCCGCGCGCTGCTCCCCGAGGCTCGGCTCGTCCTGTCCCAGAGCTATCCCCGTCCAGAGGTCAATCGTTGGATCTTCGAGGCGAGGCGCTGCGGTGTTCCGACGCTCCTGCTCGTCGATGGACCGCTCGAGTGGTCGAACGTATTCGCGAACCCGAGCCTCTCGCAGGCGGGGGCCGGGGCGGCTCGGGCACTCTTCGACCCGCTCGTGCACGACGCCGTCGCGACGATCGGCGAAGCGCAGACGCGCTTCATCGCGGACCGGAATCCGAACCGAAGCATCGCCTACATGAGCTATGCGAATCACCGCATCCGGACGAGCCCCCCGAGCCCCACCGCCGACGGATCGGAGCGCGGACACCCCGTAGACCGCGCGAATCGGCCCTTCGACTTCCTGCTCACGACCGCGCGCACGACGGCCTTCGACGAGCGGGAGCGGGCGAGTCTCGAAGGCGCACTCGTTGCGTGCGCCGCCGCCCTCGGAGAAGCCCGCCATCGTACACTCGTTCGGATCTTCGACGACCGGACGCGAAGGTCCGTCGAGAGGGCCATGCCCGATGCGACGATCGACACGACAGGCGACTTCCGCGACACCCTCGCCCGCTGCCATTGCGTGATCGGTACCCCGAGCAGCGTGCTCCTCGAAGCGATGCACCACGATCACCCGACCGCGACGCTCCTGTTTCGCGATGGTCCGCTCTTCTACTCGACGGGCTGGCTCCTCGGTGGCTTCTCCGATTGGCGGACGAGCTTTGCCTCGATGCTCGCCCGCGACCCGGACCGCATGGCGTTGCAACGGCGGTCCGTTCGCGAGAACCTCTCCGAGCTCGACTTCCACGAACAGATCGAGGACTTCATGCAAGGCGATGTGCTCCGGGTCCCTCGCCCCCTCGATGCGCTCGATCTCGAGTTCGAGAACCAGGTGCTCCGCCAGGTCGCTGGAATCCGGGCGCGCCTCTTCGCGCCGATCTACCGTGCGCTGCGGGGAGCCCGGTCGAAACGCCCCCCGCGCTCGTGAAGCGAGGCCGAGCCCGCGAAACACCACGCGAGCCCATGAAAGGAAGCTGCCCGTGCCCGATCTGCTCGTCGAACGCGACCGACACGTCCTCACCCTCACGATGAATCGCCCCTCGCGCTACAACGCGCTCTCCGGAGCCATGCTGATCCGGATGTACGACGCCTACTGCGAGGCTTCGGCCGACCCCGAGATCCGCTGCATCATCGTCACCGGGGCGGGAGGTAATTTCTGCTCCGGAGCCGATCTGAAGGGCATGGCGGGAAACGCGGGGGACGAGGACACGGGCGTCGACGTGCAGGCGCGCATGAAGACGGACCCAGACATCCACTGGAAGGCCCTCTTTCGCGGCTACCGGCCGAGCAAGCCGATCATCGCCGCCGTCGAGGGCGTCGCGATCGCCGGGGGAACCGAGATCCTGCAGGCGATGGAGATCCGGGTCGCGGGCGAGACCGCGCGCTTCGGGGTCTCGGAGGCGCGTTGGTCGCTCTATCCGATGGGCGGCTCCGCCGTCCGGCTGCCGCGGCAGATTCCGTACACCCATGCGGCGGAGATCCTGTTGACGGGCAAACACCTGACCGCTCGCGAGGCGCTCTCGATCGGCCTGATCGGCCATGTCGTTCCCGACGGTCAGGCGCTCGCGAAGGCCCGGGAGATCGCGGCCGTGATCGCCGCCAACGGCCCCCTCGCCGTCGAGGCGATCACGCGCACGCTCCACGAGACGGACGGAATGGCTCTCGACGAGGCCCTCGCCCACGAGTTCGACTACGGCCAGGCCGTCTTCGCGAGCCGTGATTCGAAGGAAGGACCTCGCGCCTTCGCCGAGAAACGCAAGCCCGAATTCGAGAGACGCTAGTCGTCGAAGACGCGCAGCGTTCAGCGCGTCTCGCGAACGATGCCGTAGCGCTCGCGGTAGGGCCGCCAGATCTCGGCGAGCTCTTCGTAGCTCCAGCCGAAATCAGCGGGATCGTAGACGTGTTTGCCATCGGCGGTCTGGGGCTTCTCGCGAAGCCAGGCCGCGATGCGCCGCTCGTGGAGCGGACTCGGCTCTTCGCCGAAGTGGCGATAGAGCCTTCGGATCGCGGCGATCGGCTCGCGCAGGAGCTCTTCGTAGTGGATGTGCACGCACCAGCCGGGCTCCGCCTTCTCGTCGTGGGCCATGCCGCGATCGACCGCGAGCTTCAGCTTGCGGAGCCACTCTGCGCCGATTGCATGGGGGTTCGGACGGTCGGTGAAGGTACTCTGAAGCGTGGTGTTGAGGCTCGAGACCGAGGCCGTGACGAGGCCCGGATCTCGATGGGTCCAGATCAGCCGCGCGTCGGGATAGAACTCGAGAAGCGTCTCGAGGCACCAGAGATGATTGGGCGTCTTCAAGACCCAGCTCTCGGTCGGCTGCCCCGTTTGGAGCGCCTGCAGCGCGAACTTGTGCTGCTGATAGGCGGAATGCATGTCGCAGCGTTCGAGCCAGCGGCCGTAGCTCGGGACGTGGGCCTGGGTCTCGAGACCGAGGGTCCGCAGGTCGAGCATCAGGAATGGCACACACTCCTCGGCGAGCATCGCTCCCGTCGGATGCATCGCCTTGAAGGGCGGGTTGAGACGGTGGAGCTGGTCGAGCTGCTTCGCGGTCTCGAGAATCCTCGGGTCTTCGGCGGCGGAAGCCAGCGTGGACGGCGGCACCGGCGTCCGCGCCTCCCATTGCCTGATCGGCCGCGCCATCGGATCGAGACCCAGCAGGATCGAGAGGATGCTCGTCCCCGTTCGCGGGAGACCGAGGATGATCCACGGTCGGCGGATTTCCTCTTGTGCCGCCTCCGGATGGCGATCCGTCCATTCCCGGAGCCGGATTCGCGAGACGAGCTGATTCGTCAACATGCTGCGCAGGATGAGCCGCCCGAAGGTCGACAGCTCCGCCTCGCTCTCGACGGCGGCGACGTACACCTCGAGGGGCTCACGGTAGCTGTCGCTGCCGAGATTCGCGGAGCCCGCCTGATTCACGGCACGCGCCACGATTTCGTCGGGGTCGAGCCTCGGGCGGATGCCCGCGCGACTCGCGATCCTACCGACGACGTTCAGGCTACGCAGGAGGGGTGAACGAAGGCCGGCATCCCTGAACGTCACGTCGTTCGTCATATCGAGGCTGCACTCCGATTGAAAGCACGATTCGAGGCGAGGAGACTCACGATCGCCGCCAGGTTGCCGGCGGCGAGTAGCAGGAGAGACCATTGATAGCTCCCCTGGCGCTCGAAGCAGTAGGCCGAGACCAGTACCGCCCCCGCCATCGCCGGGAGCATCAAGAGGTTCGAGACACCGAGCGCCCGGCTGAAGGCCGCCGCGCCGACTCGGCGTCCGAGCAGCAGGATAAAGAGCGGAATGAGCCCACCCGAAATCAGTCCGGACGCGATGCACAGCACGACGATCAGCCCGTGCGGCAAGGGCCCCGGCACGAGGAGCCCCGAGAACAACGCCAGGATCAGCGCCTGCCCCGCGAGGATTCCGACGAGCAGACGTCCCGGTTGGAAACGATCCCCGAGCGCGCCGAACGCGAACGATGCCGGCGCCGCGATCCAGAACTGCGCCGAGAGGAGTCCCGCCCGCTCCCCTTCCTCGAGGCCCTGACCACCGAGAAACGCCAAGAAGTGCACCGTCCATCCCGTCGAGATCCCGGCCGCGAGCGCGAACATCCCCGCCGTGAGCCAGAACGTAAGTCCCCGAAAAGGCGAGGCCTGGGAACCGCTCGCGACCGCTCCTGAATCGTCGGTCGCGGTCTTTGCATGGCTGTCGAATCGCGCCGGCACGACGAGCCAGATCAGCGGCCAGAGGACGAGCAGCACGACCGCCGCGAATAAGAGCAGCGTCGTCCGCCAGTCGCTGCGCGCGAGCACGAAAGCCGCTGCGGCCGCGAACGCGCCGGCGCCGAGCGGCGGCCCCATGCCGATCCAGCCGAGCGCACGTCCACGCTCATCGGCGAAGAAGCGGGTCACGAGCGTCGCCCCCGAAAGCGGCCCGATCGACGGAACCGACAGTCCCATCAAGACGGCCGAGCCCGCGAGGATCCAGAGCTTCGACGCGGTGGCCGCGAGCACCAGGCCGAGCGACAGGAGCGTCGCTCCCGTCAACATGACCCTTCGCGCATGTCCGCGGTCGAAGAGATGGCCCGTCACGAGACTGCTGGTCGTCAGCGCGAGCATCATCACGACCTAGCCGCTGGCGATCCGCGTTCGGGATGCGTCGAAAGCCGCTTCGAGGGGCTCGAGAAAGACCGGGTAGATGCCATGGGTCAGCCCGACCGCGAAGGCCTGGGTGACGAGCGCGGCGACCAGGATCCATCGCTGTCGTGCATTCATGGTCGCGCGCAGTGTAGGCGGACGAATGGCCGGGCGCCGCGCATCGACGCGGCTACTTTCCCGTCATGTCGAGCATCGATTCGGGGTCGCAGTCGGGAAAGCGAAGGTTCAGGCGTCTACTCGCGCGCTGCTTCCTTTCGGCGACCGGCTGGAAGCCCGACGGCGAGCACCCCGCCACGAGGCGTTACGTCCTGATCGCCGCGCCGCACACGACCAACTGGGATTTCCCCTATCTGCTCGCCTTCGCCGAGCATTTCGGACTTCACATCTCCTGGCTCGGAAAAGCGAGTCTCTTCCGCGGGCCGCTCGGGCCCTTGATGCGCGCCCTGGGCGGGATTCCGATCGAACGGAGCAGAAGCGCCAATCGGGTCACGGCAATGGCGCAAATCTTCGCCGAGCGCGAGGAGCTCGGCCTCGTCGTGCCGGCGGAAGCGACGCGCGCCCGGGCAGAGTATTGGAAATCGGGTTTCTACTACATCGCACTCACGGCCGGTGTGCCGATCGTGATGAGCTACCTCGACTACACGCGGAAGGTCGGAGGAATCGGGCCCGCATTCGTGCCGACCGGCGACGTCGCCCGCGACATGGACGCGGTGCGCGAGTTCTACGCCGACAAGCAGGGCAAATATCCCGAGAGCTTCGGTCCGGTCCGGCTGCGCGAAGAAGCGGAGCCTTCAGCCCGGAAGGAGCCCTCAGCGAGGGAAGCGCCTTCAGTCCGGAAACAGCCTTCCGTCGGGAAACAGCCCTCAACCCGGAAACAGCCTTCGGCCCAAACAGAGCCTTAGCCCAGAAAAAGCGCGGTCGCGGGATTCTTCGTCTCTTCGATCCACGGATGGCCGAGCCGCTCGAGAAAGCGCGCGAGCTCCGACTCGTCCTCCGGCGGGACCTCGAGCCCGGCAAGGACTCGACCGAAGGCGGCGCCGTGGTTTCGGTAGTGAAAGAGACTGATGTTCCAGCGGCCCCCGACGCTGTCGAGAAAGCGCGTCAGGGCCCCGGGGCGCTCGGGGAACTCGAATCGGAACAGACGCTCGTAGATCCTCCCGGCGCGCCCACCGACCATGAAGCGAACGTGGAGCTTCGCCATCTCGTTGCCGCTCATGTCCACGACGCCTAAGCCCGCCTCGCGCAGGTCGGCCTGGACCTGTTCGAGTTGGCTGCGGCCGCCCGTGAGCCCCACACCGACGAAGACGTGGGCTCGTTCGGCGCCGCTGTAGCGATAGTTGAACTCCGTGATGAGACGATCGCCGAGCGTTCGACAAAGCAACCTGAAGGCACCCGGCTGCTCGGGAATCGAGACCGCGAGGAGCGCCTCGCGCTGCTCACCGATCTCCGCGCGCTCGACGACATGGCGGAGGCGGTCGAAGTTCATGTTCGCCCCGCTGTCGATCGCCACGAGCGCGGCACCCCGAACGCCTTCTCGTTCGACCCAACGCTTCATGCCTGCCACCGCGAGTGCCCCCGCCGGCTCGGCGATCGAACGCGTATCGTCGAAGATGTCTCGGATGGCGGCGCAGATCTCGTCGATCCCGACGGTCACGATTCCGTCGATTCGATCTCGCACGATCTCGAAGGGAATCCGGCCTGCCTTCCGGACGGCCACGCCATCCGCGAAGAGGCCTACCGGGCCGATGTCGACCGGCGCATTCGCGGCGAGGGCGGCCGCGAGGCAATTCGCATCGTCGGGCTCCACGCCGATCACGCGCGTTGCCGGGGAGATCCGCTTGACGTAGGCCGCGACGCCGGCCACGAGCCCTCCGCCGCCGACGGGAACGAAGATTGCGTCGAGCGAACCGCGGTGCTGGCGCAGGATCTCCATTCCGACGGTCCCCTGTCCCGCGATGACGTCGAGATCGTCGTAGGGATGCACGAAGACGCGCCCCTCCTTCGCTTCGATCTCCCGCGCGAGGAGCGCGGCCTCGTCGTAGCTGTCGCCCTGGAGAATCGCCCTGCCGCCCAGCCTCTCGACGGCGGCGACCTTGATCCGAGGCGTCGTCCGCGGCATTACGATCCGCGAATCGATTCCGAGGCGCGTCGCGGCGAGGGCGACGCCCTGGGCATGGTTGCCGGCGGAAGCGGTCACGACGCCCGCCCGCCGCTCGAGCGCGTCGAGCTTCTGGATCCGGTTGTAGGCGCCACGCAGCTTGAACGAGAAGACCGGCTGCAGGTCCTCGCGCTTGATCCAGATGCGATTGCCGAGACGGGCGGAGAGCAGCTCGGCCTCGTCGAGGGGCGTCTCGATCGCCACGTCGTAGACGGGCGCACGCAGGATCCGCTCGAGCAAGTCATCGATCACGATCTTCCCTCCCCTTCCCCTCGGCGACGTACCAGGCGACCGCTGCGGCGACCGCCGCGGTCTCGATCCGCATGTTATGCATTCCGAAAGAGCAGGATCGGCCCCCCGCCGAGCGCAGCCTGCGAACCTCGTCGATCGAGAGACCCGCCTCCGGTCCAATCACGACGAGCTGCGCCCCGTGTGGAATACCGACCCGCTCGCCGTCCCGATCCCCGAAGCAGATCCCCTCTTCGGGCGCCGACTTCGCGAGCAGCTCGTCGAGGCGACAGGGCTCGCGCACCTCGAGAAGCCAGGGCCTCCGGGCGAGCTTGGCGCTCTCGACGAGGATCCGCTGGATTCGCGCGGATCGAGCGTCGAGATCGCGTACCGCCGAGTCTTCGAGCACGAGCGGCTGCCAGATCGGCACGCCGAGCTGGACCAGCATCGGGAGCATCGTGGCGAGCCGCTCTCCCTTCGGAATCGCCGTCGCGAGCACCCATCGCGATGTCGGAGCGGCGAGGCTGTCGACCTGCTCGATACGGATCTCGACTGCGCGTCTTCCCAGAGATTCGATTCGGGCCGCGGCGGTATGGCCCGCACCGTCGAAGGCGACGACGGAGTCTCCCGGCCGCAGTCGGCGTGCGACGACGTGGCGTCCCTCGTCGGAGGAGAGCGTGACGAGCTCCGATTCACGAAGCGACTCGAGAAACACCCAGAGCTGGCTCACGCAGTCTTCGTCCCCATGCGACGTGGATCGAGATAGACGTCGAAGCGCACCAGCTTACTCTCGAGCACGAAGCTCGCTCCGCTGGCGAGGGAAGGTGCGTGGTGCGGCCGCTTGACGACGACACGCGCCGCGCGGGCGCGCGCGGCGGCGAGCAGGTCGGCCGCGTCGTTCGGTTCGCCGAGCAGGCGGCGAAGAACCTGGATTTCCCTGCGCGGCAGTGCCGACGCGCGTCGCGGGGGCGGATACATCGGATCGAGGTACACCCCGACCCCGTCCTCCTCGATCGACGCGAGCGCCTCGGCCGCCTCGCCGTGAACGAGCTCGAGCTTCGCGGCGATCTGCGCGGGAACGCGCCCGCTGCGACAGGCTTCTTCCCAGCCCGTCACGAGCAGCGCGAAGACCACGGGGCTCCGCTCGAAGGCGCGCACCCGATGTCCAGCTTCTGCAAGCCGATAGGCGTCGGAGCCGAGACCGGCCGTGAGATCCAGGACGAGGGCGGATGGGGAACCGAATGCGCGCACGAGGGGATGGGCGCGCTTCCCGCCCTGCCCCTTTTGATCGGGTGGGAATTGTGCGCGGATCCCCGGCCGCTCCCCCTCACCCGGAGGCCGAAGCTCGAGCGCCCCCTCCGATTCGACGAGCACGAAGCCCTCGCCCGACGGGCTCGCCACGATCGGAATACCGAGTCGGTCGAGCAGGGCGTCGAAGCGGGTGCCCGAGCGGGCCGCGACGGGCTGCGGCGCCACGAGCGAATCTGAATCCATGCGGCGGAAGATCCCACGGCTGGCGGCCCGACGCGAATCCTCCAGCCGCGTGGCGCCGGGGTCAGGCGCGTGGAGAAGGCTTGACCACTCGTTGACGCCCGCCGACCGCCGACAGCCCGGCGAGACCCGTCACGAACAGCATCATCGTGGCCGGAGACGGCACCTCGCCCCCGACCGATTCCCGACCTACGGCCTGTTCCAGAAGACCCGCGGATTCTCCGCCCGCTGCGATCGCCCGGGTTTCGAGGGTCGGAAAGACGCTCGGCGTACCAGCGACCACGTTCTGGGTCATTGCGAGGGTCGACAAGCAGAGAAAGGTCGTCAGGAAGCGGTGCATCGGATCAGCTCCTGGGACATGTGAGTTGGCTCACATCCCGATTGGCCTCAGTGGTATCGGCGAGAAGCGGGATAGGTCTTTACCCCCACACCGAGATTGCTCATCGACTGCCCGATCTTCCCCATGGGACACGGAGCCCGATCGAGCGCATGTGGACGACGAGCGAGACGTCAAGGTGGGTCTCTGCCGCGACGAAGAGCCGCGCGGAGGGACGGAATGAGCGCATCCGAGCCGCAGCTCGACCGCGTCCAACAGCGGCAGCAAGCCCGATTCGAGCGGATGGGACTGAGTTGTCGGGTGATGCCCGGCGGCCGAACCCTGCTCGTCTCGCTGCCGATCGGGACCGCCTCCTTCGAGTCCCTCACGGGTCCGCTCACCCTCGAGCGCATCCTGTTCGCGACCGTCGGTGCGGACCAGATCAAATGCCTACGGCCCCGGCCGGTCTTCGGACTTCCCCTGCTCGACATCCGGCGTTGTGCCGATGCGGCGGCGATCGAGAGCGTGATCCGCCAGGCCTGGCGTGACCGGGCCCGGGAGCTGCGGGACACGGCGCGAACGCTCACGAACCTCGGCATCGAGGTCGGCGCGATCGAAGGGGCCTCCGTGCTCGCGTTCTCGCTGCCTGGGGAATCGAGCGAGCATCCGATCCTCATGCAGCGCGTCGACGAGGCGATCCTGCCGAGCGCAGGGGCCCTCTCGGGACACCTCCTGACAGGGCTCGAGGAGCGCGTGGTCGACGTGAGCGGAATGCTCGACTCGAGCTCGGAGCTCGAGCTAGGGCTCGGAACGCGCATCCAGGAGCTCGCGCAGCTCGCCGCCTCGCGAGAGGCGGCGAGCCGTCGACTCCGACCCGCGCCGCCTACACCCCCCGTCTTGTCCGCTCTGCTCCGGGGAGATGTCGATTCGCCCGATGCGGTTGCGTGGGTCGCAGCGAAGGGCCGCGAGCCCAAGATCCTGCTCGTCGGAAATCAGATCATCGAAAACGAAGCGCTGCGGGACGAGCTGAAACGTCAGGGTTATCGCCTCGCGACGGCGCGCAGCGAGACCGAGGCGCTGATGCGGCTTTCCTCGATGACGCCCGATCTCGTGATCTCACAGTACGGACTCGGCCGCAGCGATGGAGCCACCTTCGTCCAGGCGATCCGTACCCTTCCCGGCATCGTGCGCATCCCCGTCGTCCTGCTCGACGACCTACACCACCAGAGCCGACAGGACGCCGCCCGCGCCGTCGGGGCCGCGGGCTACGTCGTCGAGCCGATCGAGACGCCGCGCTTCGTGGCGAAGCTCGCCAAGGTCGTCGCCTCCCCCGGCGATCGTCGATTCGTCCGGTACACCGGCCGCCTGTCGGCCCGCCTCAACGGTCAGACTCGCCCCTGCCTCGCCACCGAATTCGGTCGCGGCGGCTTCTTCATCGCCACCACCGAGGCGATCGACGAGCACACACAAACGGACTTCGAAATCCAGCTTCCCGAGCTCCGCCGCAGCCTCGCCTTCGTCGGGGATGTCCTCTATCGATCCGAGGCGCAGGGCGTCGACCGCCAGGGAATCGGCGTTCGGATTCGCGACATCGCGCCGGAACACGAAGCGGCGCTGATCGAATACGTCGCCCTGCGCGCCCGCAACGCCTGACCCGAGCCACGCTCCAACGGCGTTGCCGCTTCGCGAGCGGGCCTGCCGGGGCTCCTAACAACGGCGCGTGATGAAGTCCGCCGCCGCGAGGGCGAGCGCCGGTCCGTCGTGGTCGACGGTCGCGACATGGCCCGAACGCTCGAGATAGAAGAGCTGCTTCTCGAGCGACGCGACCTCGGCGTGGATCCGGGCCGCATCCTTCGGCCGGGCGGTCCGATCGTGACGGCCGTGGGCGATCAGGATCGGCGCCGACAATCGGGCGAGATTCGCGACGACCTCGGCCTGGAGCCGGACGAGCTCGGTCACCGAAGCGAGCGGCATGGCACCGAGCCCGGGATGGCGAGCCCGGGCGGCGGGCTCCTGGATGTCCGATCCGCGCTTGGCCCGGAACGGCATCAACCGACGGAGCGCGCGGGCGAGCAGAGGCAGCGGTGCCCGAAGAGCGAGGGGGGTTCCGATGACGACGATGCCGTCGACCGCAAGCGTCTGCGCCAGCCGCAGGGTCACGAGCCCGCCCATCGACACACCGACGACGAACACCTTCGCGTGCTCGGCGCGCAGCGCCGCGAGCTCGCGCGCCGCGAGCTCGACCCAGTCCTGGTAGCGGGTTCGGGCGAGGGCTTCGTGGCCCTGCTCGTGACCGGCCATCCACGGACCCCGGGCGCGCAGTCCTCGAGCGACGAGGGCTTCCGCAATGGGACGGACCTCGTAGGGCGTCCCGGTCAGCCCGTGCAGGCAGAGCACGGCGGCGGATCCCGCCGACGGCGCGGCGGGGCGCAGATCGAAGGGCGAGACATCGACGGCGAAGGCGCGCTCGCCCGTCATTCTCCCAGCTCCGATTGAGCCTGCCGCAGAACCCGTTCGACGACTTCGCGAAGCGGAACGCCGTGCTTGCGAGCAGCCCTTTTGCAGTCGTCGTATTCGGGGGAGTATTCGCTCCGCCCGTCGAGACCCCGGACCACCTTCACCCGCATCGGCCCGTACGACGTCGAGAGCCGCGCGCTCTCCCGCTCGAGCACCATCCGATCCCACTCGAGCGTTCGCACCCCGATCGCCGTCGACTCGGCGAAGACGATGCGCGCGAGGGCATCGCGATCGGCGGGGCGCGCAAGAACGCGCAGCAGGAAGCCCGGACGATTCTTCTTCATTTGAAGATGCTGGAGCGCCACGTCGAGGGCGCCCGCCTCGAAGAGTCGCTCCATCAGATAGTCGAAATGCTCGGGAACCAAGTCGTCGAGATTCGTCTCGATCAGAGCGATCCGATCCCTGCCCGAGCCGGCTCCCCGCCCCAACACCGCGCGAAGTACGTTCGGCATCGGCCCCGGACGATCGTTTCCGGCCCCGTAGCCGATTCGCTCGACCGTCATTGCCGGAAGCACACCAAACTCGTCGACGATCGTCCGCAGGATCGCTGCCCCCGTCGGCGTCACGGTCTCCCACGCGACATGAGCGGGCACCGTCGGGATGCCAGCGAGGAGCTCGAGCGTCGCCGGCGCAGGCAGGGGCAGACGGCCATGGGCCGAGTCGATGGTGCCGTGACCGAGTGCGACGGGCGAGCAGGTCACGCGGTCGATCTCGAGTACGTCGAGGGCGATCGCAGCCCCGGTGACGTCGACGATTGCATCGACGGCGCCGACCTCGTGGAAGTGGACCTCGTCGACGGGAACGCCGTGAACTCGGGCCTCCGCCTGCCCGAGGGCTTCGAAAATCGCGAGCGCACGCGACCGGACGGCGGGAACGAGTCGCGCACGTTCGATCAGGCGGCGGATCTCCGGGAAGTGGCGAGCCTCGCCGCGCGCGTGTGGGTGGGCGTGTTCGTGACCGTGGGCGTGAACCTGGGATTGGGCATGACCGTGCGAGGGGCCGTGCGCAGCGCGCTTCGGTGCGGGGACTGCGACGTCGACGTGGCGCGCAGCGAGTCCGGAGCGCTGCACTTTCCGCACGACCAGCTTGAAATCGAGACCGAGCGGGGCCAGCCCCTCGAGCAGGCGCGCGCGGGACAGGCCGAGATCGAGCATCGCGCCGAGGAACATGTTGCCCGCGGCGCCGGAGAATGCGTCGAGGTGAAGCAGGCGGCGACTCATCGCTTTGCGAACCGGTCTCCCCACGCGCTCCCCCTCACAACCGGTTGATCAAGGTCGCGACATGCGCCGCCCCGAATCCGTTGTCGATGTTGACCACCGTCACGTTCGAGGCACAGCTCGTCAGCATCCCGAGGAGTGCCGCGACCCCGCCGAGCGACGCGCCGTAGCCGACGCTGGTCGGCACCGCGATCACCGGCTTGTCGACGAGGCCACCCACGACCGAGGGCAGCGCGCCCTCCATCCCTGCAACGACGATGAGGACGCGCGCGGCGCGAATCTGATCGAGGGATGCGAAGAGTCGGTGGATGCCCGCAACCCCGACGTCCTCGAGCAGCTCGACCTTGTTTCCGAAGCGTCGCGCGACTTCCACGGCCTCGGTTGCGACCGGCCGGTCCGCGCTCCCCGCGGACACCACGAGCATCGTCCCCTTGCCCGTGACCGGGACTTCCCCGGGCCCGATCCAGAGCGTCCGCGCGATCGCATGATAGTCCGCCTCGGGCAACGCCTCGCGGATCGCGGCGGCCTGACTCTCGGAGACGCGCGTGACAAGCACGGCCTGCCCCGCTCGTCGCAAGGCGCGCGCGGCGCCGACGATCTGTTCGGGCGTCTTGCCCTGGCCGAAAATCACTTCAGGGATGCCCTGGCGGAGAGCCCGATGGGTATCGATGCGGCCGTGGTCGGTATCGATGAACGGCAGGATGCCGGCGCGGCGAACCGCTTCGTCGATCTCGACTCGACCCGAACGAACCGCTTCGAACAGATTGCGCAGCGTATCGGAATCCAAACCTTCACCCCTTCCACCGAGAAGCACGCGCCCAGCCGCATGCCCGCCCGGAGCGCGCGAGGCCGGATCCTAACAGACCCGGTCGTCCGAAGGTTCCGGTCCGCCGCTCGCTGCCGGTACGTCGGCCGTCGGAACGATCACGAGACGCCCCACCGCGTCGCCGTTCGCTGCACAAAGGACCGATTCGAAATGCGCCGCACCGGATCCGACGACGCGTTCGACCCAGGCCGAGAACTCGCTCTCGGCATGACTCGAGGCGAGCGAGGGAATCGAGGGGAGCAGCCGCGAATGGAGCGCATCGGCGATGCCCGAGGCCACGTGCGAGGCGAGGATGTTTCCGATCTCCATCAACGCCGATTCGACGATGGCCGGGTCGAGCTTGCCGGACTCGATCCCGACGATGCTCCGCACGAGGTGATCGCTCGCACCGGCCGGAAAGAGGATCCCGACGAGCGCTTCGATGCAGCCCTCGAACTCGAAGAAGACCCCCGTCGTTCCCGCATCGAGACGCATCCGTGCTGCCTGGGCGACCCCGTCTGCCCCGGTCTCGCCGAGCACCGGAAGCCCCGCCGACACCGGCGCACTCACGAGCTGGGAGAACGCCGCGGCAGCGCGTACGGCCCCGGCGTGGGTCAGTTCGCCGAGGTGGTCGAGCTCGATCTTTCGTCGTTCGTCCATCGGCTAGACCAACTGATTCAAGTCGAGGAGAAAAACGGGACTTCCATCCTGGAGCACCGTCAATCCCGAGAGGATCCGGACGCAGGCGAGCAGCTCCGGTACGGGCTTTACGTAGAATTCCTGCTGCCCCTCGAAGCGATCCACCGCGAGCGCCACCCGTTCACCGCGAATCTCCGAGATCACGAGCGGCATCGATCCCGTCGCCGAATTCGAATCGGCGCCCGAGCTCTCGATCCGCAGTCGCTCTGCCAGAAAGAGCACCGGCACCGGCGTTTCGTCGATCAATGCAAAAGAATCTCCCGCGGCACGCTCGATCGCCTCCGCCGGCACCTCGAGAATCCGCTCGACCTTCGAGATCGGAATCGCGACCCGCTCTCCCCCGATTCCGACCAACAGGACGCGCTGGACCGCGGCGGTAATCGGAACACGCAGGGTCGTCGTCGTCCCGCGGCCCATCTCCGTGCGGAGCAGGACTTCCCCGCCAAGCCCCTCGATCGTCGCTTTTACGGCATCCATACCGACACCGCGACCCGAGACTTCGGAGACGCTACTCGCCGTCGAGAGCCCAGGGTGGAAGATGAACCGGACGACCTCCTCGGCAGGCAGATCGGAGACGAGGTCCTCGTGGATCAGGCCGGCTGCGACGGCGCGCCGGGAAACGGAGGCGAGATCGATGCCGCGCCCGTCGTCGGCCACGTCGATCCAGATCGAGTCGCGCTGGCGCCTCGCCTCGATCCGCAGCCGACCGGCCTCGGGCTTGCCCGCGGCGATACGCGCCGCCGGGCTCTCGAGTCCGTGATCCACGGCATTGCGAACGAGATGAAGCAGCGGCTCGGAGAGACGATCCAGGATCGCCCGGTCGAGCTCGAGCTCGGCGCCCAGGATCTCGACCTCGACGCGCTTGCCGAGCTTCTCGGCGACGGCGCGCGCCGTGCGAGGCAGGTTGTCGGTGACCCGCTCGAGGGGAGCGGTGCGAAGCTCGAGGACCCGTCGTTGGAGCTCGGCCACGCGTCGGTCGACCCTGTCGAAGCCGTCGGCGACCTCGGGCTCCTGCGCATAACGCGCGACGCCCGCCCGGAGCTGGCTCGAGGAGAGGATCACCTCGCCCACCGCCGTCAGGAAGCGATCGAGGGTCTCGGTCCGCACGCGCACGGTCGGACTGCGCGCGGCTACCGGAGCGGAGCCAGGGGCGGCCGCTTCCGGCGCGGGTGCATCCCGTGCCGGCAGTGTGCCCGCGGCAGGCGCCGCGGGCTCTAGCTCAGTGCTTTTTTTGGGTGGACCGTCTCGACCTCGGCGGCGACCGATGTGGGTGAGCCCACGGTGTCGGACCGGTCGCCCGGCCGAGCCAGGAGCGCCAGCAGGGCTTCGTCGACCCCGGCCAGCTCCCGCTCGTCAGCGACGGCAGCGACCATCGACTCGAGCGCTTCGAGGGCCTGGAACAGGACCCCGAGCTCTCTCGAGTCGCGGACCCGTCCCGCCCGGCGGACGCCCTCCATGCGGTCTTCCATCTTGTGCGCGAGATCGGCGATCGGCTCGTACCCGAGCGAGGCGGCCATCGATTTGATCGAATGCGCCATCCGAAAGAGCGTATCGATGGCTTCCGCGCCTTCGAGCTCCTTCTCGAGGGAGAGCAGCGCGTGACTCATCTCGCCGAGATGGTCGGTCGCCTCCTCGAGGAAGATCCGCCGGTATTTGGCCATGTCGAGGGGCACGGTCTAGTCCGCCTTCTCGATCACCTTCTTGAGGGTCGCGATCACGCTGTCCGGCTTGAAGGGCTTCACGATGAAGTCGCGGGCTCCCGCCTGGAGTGCCTCCATCACGAGCGACTCCTGTCCGAGCGCGCTGCACATCACGATGCACGCCGAGGGGTGCTCGGCGAGGATCCGTTTCACCGCATCGATGCCCGAGCGTTTCGGCATCACGATGTCCATCGTCACGAGATCCGGCGCGAGCTGCTTGAAGAGATCCACCGCCTCGATGCCGTTGGTCGCCTCCCCCACGACTTCGTGGCCCTCCGGCTCGATGATCTCGCGGATCATTTGCCGCATGAAAGACGCGTCGTCCGCAATCAATACCCGTGCCATGTCGTTCCCTCCAATTCCAATCTCGTTCAGTTCGTGGCGCTCTCGATCACTTCCGCTCCGCGCGCGACCAGCGCCATCGGATCCAGAATGTGAACGATCCGGCCATCCACGGGCCGTCGTTCGACGACGAGCCCCTCACCCTTGCGAGCGTCGTACCCCGGTCCCGGCACGAGCCCGATCACGCGGTCCACCGGCATGCCGAGTCGCGCGAGGCTCCCCGGCTTGTCGGCGACGACCAGGACTTGATCCTGCGAGTAGCCTACGGTCGTCGCGGCACCAAACGGTGTAGCCCCGGCTTCGTCGCGATGGCGGCCCAGCAGGAGCTCCGTCGCGATAAGCGGCAGCGCCTCACCGTGCCAGTTCATGACTCCCCCGATCGGAAGCGCGAGCGAAGGGACGCTCGTCACCCGATCCTTCTCCGCGACCTCGACCACCCACGCGATCGGCAGCGCGTACCGCACGTCCTCGAAGAGGAACATCAGGAGCCGGTCCCCACCGTCGCCGTAGCTCGATTCCGAGATCATGACCTTGCTCCCGACGAGCTCGAGAGCGCTCCGAGGTCGCCCGCGCCTGCGGTGTGGGTCGCTGTCGCTCCGCTGGTGCGAAAGAAATTGAGCGAGCCATCGAGCTCGCGCGCGAGCTGATTCACCGTTTCGGCAGCGGAGAGGATCTGGGCCAGGGTCTCGACCTGGCGACGCATCGTTTCGTCGAGGCTGGCCACGCTCTTGCCGTTTCCGCTCGCGACCTTCGCGATCTCCTCGATCGCTTCGACCATGCTCTGCGCATTCCAGGAGTGGCTGTCGGCGCCGTGGAAGATCTCCTCGGAACGAGTCGCCGCTTCGGAAACGGCCATGCTGATCTGGGCCAGGGCACCGGCGATCAGGTTGATGTCTTCGCGTCCCTCACCGATGACCTGGCTCGATTGGCGCATCTCGTCGGCGACCATGGCGGTGTCGGCCTGGATCTCGTGCATCAGCTGGCTGATCTCGTCGGCGCTCTTGCCCGCGCTCTCGGAGAGCTTGCGGATTTCGTCGGCGACGACGGAGAAGCCTCGCCCTGCTTCGCCGGCTCGTGCGGCTTCGATCGAGGCGTTCAGGGAGAGGAGATTCGTGCGGTGGGCGACGGACGTGATGATCTCGGTGATCTGGTGGACGTGCCGCGTCTTGGCTTCGAGCTGAAAGACCTTGATGCCGGTGCTCTCGGCGCGCTCGAATACAGCCTTCATCTTCTCGATCGCGAGCCGCGCGACATCGACACCGGTCCCAGCCTTCTGATTCGCCTCGGCGGCGAATCCGAAGGCCTCACGCGCACGACCGGCGTTCAGGTCGATCTCGCTGGAAATCTCGGCCATGCGATGCGAGGCCTGGCCGAGCAGCTCCTGCTCCTGGGCCACTCCCGATGCGACCTGCGCCACCGTCGAAGAGACGCTCTCGCTCATCCGCCGCAGCTCGCCGAGCACGACTTCGAGTCCCGTCGACGACGCGGCGACCGATCGGGATGTTTGTTGGACGCTCGCGACGAGCTGGCGCAGGCGCACGAGCATGTCGGCGAGGCCCTTGTAGAGCTCGTCCATCTCGTCGGGCAGCCTCGAAGGCCGACGCGAGCTCAGCTCGAGGCGCAGGTCACCTTCGCGGATCCGATCCGTCGCCTGGCGCAGCTCCTCGAATTTGGTGCCGAACATGCGCGACAGGAAGAACCCGATGATTCCGCCGACGCCGAGCGCGACGAAGAGTGTGCCCCAGGTCGAGAAAGCGACGCCGAGGCTTCGCGCGAGGTCGGGCATGAGCGAGGTCGCGCCCGCTACGACGAAGGAACCGATCACGAATTTGGCCGTCAGGGATACATGCACGCCCGCGTATCGGCCCTGCCGGGGCGTCGCTTGACGTCCACGACACTCGCCGGGGCTAGAAGTGGTGTCGACCCGGCCGGACCGGCAGCCCCCGAATGCCTCGCCCGCCGATCACGCGGCCGATGCGGGTGACCCGTACACCGAGGCGGCGCGAGAGCGCCTGCGAATCGTCGGCAAGGGCTCCTGGCGCAAGGGCAAACAGGAGCTCGTAGTCCTCGCCACCCGCCGCTTGCAATTCCAGCGGATCGATTCCAAGACCACGGCAAGCTCGGGTAAAACCCGGAGCCGCAGGCAGCGTCCCTGCCTCGATCTCGGCAGCCACGCGCGATGCCCGCAAGAGCTGACCGAGATCGCTTGCGAGGCCATCGGACAGATCGATGCAAGCCTTCGTCTGGCGAAGTCGCGCGAGGCGAAGCCCGGCCTCGAGCCGCGGCTCCGGAACATGACGAAGCGGGCCCTTGCTCCGATCGGCCGCGAGCCGCCGCATCGCAGCCAGACCCAGTACTCCGGTCACGAAGAGGGCGTCCCCCACAGCGAGACCCGTTCGGCGAAGGGCGCGCCCGGTCTCGACCCGTCCGATCACGGTGACCGCGAGACTGCACGCATTCGCGCGCGAGAGATTGCCCCCGACGAGCGGACAGCCAAAGCGCTCGGCCTCGAAGACCACTCCGGCGATCATCGCGTCGAAAACTCGGACCGGCATCGAGGCGGGCGCACACAGCCCGAGCAGAACGCCCACCGGCGCTGCGCCCATCGCAGCCAGATCCGAAAGGTTCACGGCGATCGCCCGCCGCCCGATCACCCGTGGGCCTTCGCGCGCAAAACGAAAATGGACGTCCTCGACCAGCGTATCCGTCGAGAAGACGAGCTCCTCTCCGGCGCGGCCGCGCAGCAAGGCTGCGTCGTCTCCGATGCCGAGCGTCCAGCGCCCGCCGGGTGACCGACCCGCACGCCGCGCGATGCGCGCGATCAAGGCGTTCTCACCGAGATCGGAAAGTCGTGTCGTGCGACGCGGCATGGCGCCCAGCGTAGGCCGCGAGCGTTCCCGGCGGCAACCGCGCGGCGCGGACGACTCGAAGCGGCTCAGTCTCGTTCGAGCAGCGCAGTGGCGTCGCCCGGGACGATCGGCGGAGCCGTGACCGTCGCGACGGCGGCCGAGAGCGGGGCCGCGCCGCCCTTGCGTGCGGCGGCAGTCGTGCCCGCTTTTCGCTTGCGCGAGCGCCAGGCCGGCGCTTCGACGAGCACGTGGTCCAGGACTTCCCGCATGTGACTTACCGGGATGAACTCGATCCGCTTCTTCAATTCCTTCGGGATCTCGCGCAGGTCGCCCACGTTGCTCGCCGGGATGATGATCGTCGTGATGCCACTGCGAAGCGCCGCGAGCGCCTTTTCTCTCACGCCACCGACCGGGAGCACCCGCCCGCGCAGAGTGACCTCACCGGTCATCGCGACGTCCGCACGCACGGGGATCCCCATCGCGAGTGAAGCGATCGCGGTCGCGATCGCGACACCGGCCGAAGGGCCGTCTTTCGGGGTTGCCCCGGCCGGAACGTGGACGTGGATCTGCTGGTGCGAGAGCTCGCGGTCCGACAGCCCGACCTCGGGCAGGATCGAGCGCACGAAAGAGAGAGCCGCCTGGGCACTTTCCTTCATGATGTCGCCGAGCTGGCCCGTCAGGAGGAGACCTCGACCGTGGGAGAGGTTCGCCTCGAGGGAGAGGACTTCGCCACCGCCCTCGGTCCAGGCGAGACCGTTCACGAGACCGATCTCGGATTGCTTGCTCGCATGATCGGTGCGGTACGGCGGCGGGCCGAGATATTTGTCGAGGGTCTTGGCGTTGATCACGACGTCCGCGAGATCCCCCTCGGCGCGCTTGCGAGCCACCTTGCGGCAGATTGCGGCGACCTGGCGCTCGAGATGGCGAACACCGGCCTCGTAGGTGTACTCGCCACAAAGAGACTGGATGGCGCCGCGGGTCCACGTGACGTGCGCGACTTCCATTCCGTGCTCTTCGACCTGGCGGGGAATCAGGAAGCTCGTGGTGATCTCGGCCTTCTCCTCGGGCGTGTAACCCGAGAGGCGGATGACCTCCATGCGATCTCGAAGCGGAGCCGGAATCGGCTCCAGCATGTTGGCGGTCGCGATGAAGAGGACCTTCGACAGGTCGAAGGGCGTATTCAAGAAGTGGTCGCTGAATTCGCGATTCTGCTCGGGATCGAGGACCTCGAGGAGCGCCGCCGACGGATCGCCGCGGAAGTCGGCGCCGAGCTTGTCGATCTCGTCGAGCATCATGACGGGATTGCTGGTGCCGGCCTGCTTGATTCCCTGGATGATGCGTCCGGGCAGAGCGCCGACGTAGGTTCGGCGGTGTCCTCGGATCTCCGCCTCGTCCCGCACGCCGCCGAGCGAGACGCGCACGAACTCTCGTCCCATCGCCCGGGCAATCGAGCGGCCGAGCGAAGTCTTGCCGACGCCGGGCGGACCGGCGAAGCAGAGAATCGGGCCCCGCGAATCCTGGCGAAGCTTGCGCACGCCGAGGAACTCGAGAATGCGGTCCTTCACGATCGAGAGATGGGCGTGGTCGCGGTCGAGGATCGCGCGCGCTTCCTCGAGGCCGAGCCGATCGACCGAGCAACGGTCCCAGGGAAGCTCGACGACCCAGTCGAGATAGTTGCGAACCACCTGGGCCTCGGGGCCGTCCGGGTGCATCCGCTCTAGTCGGCGCAGCTGGCGCATTGCCTCGTCGCGGCTCGTATCGGGGAGATTGGCCTCCTCGACCTTCATTCGATAGTCGTCGAGCTCGTCGGCGCGGGGATCGACCTCGCCGAGCTCGCTCTGGATGGCGCGGAGCTGCTCGCGCAGGAAGGTCTCACGATGGTCCCGCGAAGGCTCTTCGGAAGGCGGCTGATGAAAGTCCGCGCGGGTCGACGTCGCCTCGAGCTCGCGCTTGAGCAGCGCATCGACCCGGCGCAGCCGGGCCAGCGAGTCCTGGATTTCGAGAACCTCCTGGGCCTCTTCGAGGCGCAAGCGGAGGTTCGACGCGACCAGATCGGCCAGGCGTCCGGGGCTCTGTACGTTCGTCGTGATCGAGAGGACTTCCGGGGGAAGGTTCTTGAGCGGCAGCAGCTCCTCGACCCGCGCTCGCACGGCGCGCGTGAGCGCCTCGCCTTCGACCGTCCAATCCTCGCTGCCTTCGTCGCCCGTGGCGAAGGCAGAGACCCGAACACGCGTGCAGCGGGTGTGTTCGATCACCGATTCGATGCGCGCCTTGCCGAGCCCCTGGACCAGAACCTTGAGGCGGCCATCGGGCATCTTCAACGTTCGCATGACCATCGCGACGGTCCCGATCCGGTAGAGATCATCGGGGTCGGGATCGACGGTCTCGGGATTGCGCTGGGCGACGAGCAGGATCAATCGGTCGCCGGCGAGCGCCTCCTCGACGGCCGCGATCGAATGATCCCGCGCTACGAAGAGCGGAAGCACCATGTAGGGGAAGACGACGAACTCGCGAAGTGCGAGAGCCGGAAGCTCTTGCGGAAAATGGTCAGCCGGGGGCGTGCATTCCATGAGAGCATTAGCGGCCGTGAACGAGTCGACTTGAGGCGCGAGATTCGTTTCCACATCGCGAGTTGAAACAGGCGCTCGAGCGGCAGACAGGAGGCAAGTCAGCGCAACGATGCGCAGCGAGGTGGCTCAATCCAGCGGGACGAAACGCTGTCCCGAGACCTCGAGCAGGAAGGGCCGTCGACGTGCATTGCCATCCGGGAGCATCGTGAGCGAGCCGGACGCGCCGGGGAATGCGCGAACCGCGAGCAATCCCTCGAGCACGCCCTCACGATCACGCCGACGACCGACGAGCTGCTGGAGCACGAGGCTCGCCGCATCGAAGCCCTGTGCGGCATAGGCGTCGGGAGCGACGTCGAACGTTCGCTCGTACTCGCCGACGAATGCGCGCACCACACCGACGTCGCTGTCTGCATAGAACGGAGTGCTGATGACAGCACCGGCGACGTGACGATCGGAGCCACGCAGGAGATCTGCGTCCAGCCAATCGCTCGAACCGAGAAGCCGAACGCCCCGAACGCCCTGCAAGGCGAGTCCGGGCGCGATCATCGCCACCGCCTCGGCGGAATCCGGTATGAAGAGGACGTCGAAGTCCACGATGGGCGGCAGGATCTCGCCCCCCGGTCCCGTGGTCTCGAACGCAGCTCGTCGAGCGGCCGCCGCCTGCGCCGGCGGCATCGACCTCGCCGCGTCGACCGCGCGATCGCGGACCGCGATCGCCTCTCGCTCTCCCGCGGTCAGGAACCGAAAGCCGACCATCTCCTTGATGACGCTCGAGAAGTCGGTCTCTTCGGGCGCATAGCTCGCCATCGTCACGAGCTTGCCGCCGCGCGCGAGGATCGCGTCCCAGTACAACTTTCGCATTCCGCGCCCGTAGCGCGTCTTCGGATAGAGGACGCCAAAGCGAGTAGCGGAGAGCCGGTCGACTGCGTGATTCACGAGGACGCTCACTTCGTCCGCCGGTGTCGTCCGAGTTCGAAGCACGAACTTCCGCCCCTGAGTCACGTCTTCTCGATTCGAGAGCGTGACGAGCGGGACGCCTGCGGCCTCTGCCGCGTCGGCCGCCGCGAGGGCCTCGTCGCTGAAGACCGGTCCGACGATCGCGACGACTTCGTCGAGGCCGGCGAGCTCGCGGACGGCCGCAGCAGCCCTCGTCGGATCACCGCCCGAGTCACGCACGATGACCCGCACGTTCGGACGACCTCGCCGCTCTGACGCGCTCGACAGGTCGGCGGGCGCGACCGGAGAGACGTCTCCTCCCCCGCCCGTCTCGAAGACACCCGCCGCCAGCAGGATTCCACGCAGACTCGCGTCCCCGAACTCCGCGAAATCCCCGGAAAGCGGCAGCACCACCCCGACCGTGCCCTTGGCGCCACGCGTATCACTGCGGGTGTACTCGGAAAGCTCACGAAGCGGCGCGAGCTCGGCCGGTGCGCTCGACGCCGCGGCAACCGACTCGTCCGCGGCGTGCGACGAACGGCGAGCGAGCTCGGCTTCGAGCGATCGAACGAGCTCGCGATCGCGCTCGTTCGAGCGAGACCCCCGATCGATCTCTTCGAGCATCGCTTCGAGCTCCGGTGTGGCGGCGTCGGCGGCGAGCGTCTCGATCTCCTGCTCGACGCCGTGCCGCTGCTTCTCGAGCGGATCGAGTCTTTGCCGATCACCCTGTGCACGGTTCGATTCTTCGATCAAGGCGCTGCGGAGTCGCGAGAGATTTTCCATCCGCTCGACCGGGGTCTGCGCGAGGGAGACCCGGAGTCGGAGCGCGGCGCGGGCGTCTTCCGGCGAGAGTCGCCGGATATCGACCGGATCGAGCAGGCCGCGGGCGGCGACTCTTCGATCCCGGGCGAACTCGTGCTCGGCCAGGCGAAGGCGCGCCGTCGGCTCGCGATCCGATCCGGGGTGCTGCGTCAAAACGCTGCCCAGCCGGCGCAGACCGTCCTCCTGACGCCCACCTTCGAAGGCGAGCTCCGCCAATCGCAGAGCCGCATCGTCCGCCATGGGACTCGTCGGATGGGCTGCCAGGAAATCCTCGAGGGGCTTGCCCGCCGTCGCCCCCGTCTGCCCGGCCGGAACCCGGGCGAGCGCGGTTTCGTAGGCCGTGCGCTGCTCGTCGGGGACGCGTTCCGGCGCAAATCCCGGTCCCGAGCACGCGGTGCCCCACGTCATCAAGGTCACGACAAGCCAGGTGGTCTGGCACGTACGTCTCGACATCCACCCGCCCCCCTTCGAGCTCGCCGGCCGGCTCACGTTCAATCGAACAGATCGCGGAGCTTCTCGACGAAGCCCTTCGTCGTCGGCGAGACCTCGTGGCCTGACTGAGCCGCGAACTCCTCGAGCAGCTCGCGCTGACGCGCATTGAGCTTGGTCGGCACCTCGACGAAGACCTTCACGTAGAGATCGCCGCGCATCTTCTTGAGCTGTGCCGGATCGAGCCGCGGCTGGAGCGGCGGAAGTCCCTTGCCCCGGAGTCGCAGAACCCGCCCCGATTGAGTGCCCTCCGGAATCGAGAGCTTCACCTTGCCGTCGAGGGTCGGCACCTCGACCTCGCCGCCGAGCACGGCCTGTACGAACGCAACCGGCACCTCGAGATGGAGATCGGTTCCTTCGCGCCGGAACAACGGATGCTCCCGCAGCACCATCACGACGTAGAGATCACCCGGCGGACCGCCGGCGACTCCCGCCTCGCCTTCGCCAGTGACGCGCATTCGGGCACCGTCGTCGATTCCCGGCGGCACCTTCACCTGGATCGTCTGCTGCCCCTCCACCCGCCCGGCCCCTCGACAGGTCGGGCACGGATTGCTGATGACCTCGCCCGCGCCACCGCAGGCATCACAGGGGCGATTCACGCGGAAGAAGCCCTGCTGGAAGACGAGCTGCCCGGTGCCTTCGCAGCGCCCGCAGCGCGACGGCTTCGAGCCCTCCGCCGCACCCGACCCGGAACAGGTCCCGCAGCGGTTCATGCGCGGGATCTTGAGCCGAGGCTCACAGCCGTTCACGACGTCGTCCAGACTGATCTCGAGGTTGTAACGCAGATCTGCGCCGCGCTGGCCTCGACCACGCCGGCTGCCCCCGCGTCCACCTCCGCCTCCGAAGATGTCCCCGAAGAGATCGTTGAAGAGATCGCCGAAGTTGCCGAGATCCCCGAAATCCGCGCCGGGACCGCCCGCACCGGGACCGCCCATTCCCGCATGGCCGAAGCGGTCGTAGCGCGCCCGCTTCTCGGAATCCGAGAGCACGGCATACGCCTCGGAGAGCTGCTTGAAACGCTCCTCGGCGGCCGGATCGTCCGGGTGTCGATCGGGATGACAGTCCATCGCGAGCTTGCGATAGGCCTTCTTGAGCTCGCCTTCCGACGCGCCTCGCTCGACGCCGAGCACGTCGTAGTAATCCCGCTTACTCACGCAATGGCCCTCTCGATGACAATTCCGATGGCAGTTCCGCTGGCAGACCCGGCTGGGAGGCGATCCCAAGGGGACGAGTGCGCGGGACTCTCGGCACCGGGCGGCCGGCTGTCAAGCCAACGGCCTGCAATTCTCGGATCGGTGGGGGACCGGGGTTGGAAGCTCGGATCAGGCGCCCTCTTCGGACTGGCCCCCGAGCTTCGTATAGAGCTTCTCGGTCAGCGAATAGCTCTGCCGAGACAGCTCCTCGATTGCCTTCGCGAGGGCCTCGGGGTCCTGCGCCTTGACGAGCTCGCGCGTCTTGGCGAGCTGGGCCGACAGGTTTTCCTTGTCGGTGGAATCCACGTCTTCGGCGAACTCCTCGAGGGTCTTCGCGGCGGAATACACCAGGCCGTCGGCTTTGTTGCGCAGGTCGATCAGGGAGCGGAGCGCCTGATCGGCGATCGCGTTGCCCTCCGCCTCCTTGACCAGACGCTCGACCTCGTCCTTCGTGAGTCCGCTCGAGGCCGTCACCTGGATGCTCTGACTGCGGCCGGTGCCGAGATCCTTCGCGCCGACGCTGACGACGCCGTCGGTGTCGATCGCAAAAGTCACTTCGATCTGGGGTACACCCCGCGGCGCCGGCGGGATCCCGATCAGCTCGAAACGGCCGAGAGTCATGTTGTCCTCGGCCATCTCGCGCTCACCCTGGAGGACGTGGATTCGGACCACGTCCTGGTGGTCTTCCGTCGTCGAGAAGATCCGACTCTTCACGCAGGGGATCGTCGTGTTCTTCTCGAGGATCTTGGTCGCGACACCGCCTTGCGTCTCGACACCGAGCGAGAGCGGCGTCACGTCGAGGAGCAGTACTTCCTCGACCTCGCCCGTCAGAACGCCGCCCTGGATCGCCGCGCCGGCGGCCACGACCTCGTCTGGATTCACGCCCTTCAGCGGCGTCTGCCCGAAGATGGACTCGACCTTCCTCTGGACGAGCGGCATGCGGGTCATGCCGCCGACGAGCACGACGTGATCGATCTGAGCGGCGCTGAGGCCGGCGTCTTCCATCGCGATGCGACACGGACCTTCCAGCCGGTCGACCATGTCGCCGACCAGGGTCTCGAGCTCCTCGCGCGTCATCGAGTGGACCAGATGTTTGGGGCCCTCGTCGTCGGCGCAGATGAAGGGTAGATTGATGTCGGTCTCGGTCGTCGACGAAAGCTCCTGCTTCGCGCGCTCCGCAGCTTCTTTCAGGCGCTGGAGAGCCATCGGGTCGGAGCGCAGATCGACGCCGTTCTCTTTCTCGAAGCGATCGGCGAGGGCCCCGACGAGAACATTGTCGAAATCCTCGCCGCCGAGGAATGTGTCGCCGTTGGTCGAGAGAACCTGGAATACGCCGTCCCCGATCTCGAGGATCGAGACGTCGAAGGTGCCTCCGCCGAGATCGAAGACCGCGATCTTCTGATCGGTGTCCTGGTTGATGCCGTACGCGAGCGCGGCGGCCGTGGGCTCGTTGATGATCCGCAGGACCTCGAGGCCGGCGATCTTGCCCGCCTCCTTCGTCGCCTGGCGCTGCGCGTCGTTGAAGTAGGCCGGAACCGTGATCACCGCCTGGTCGACGGGCTCTCCGAGAAACTCGCTCGCCGTGTCGCGCATGCGCGCGAGCACCATGGCGGAGATCTCCTGCGGTGAGCAGGGCTTTCCATTGATTTCGACCCAGGCGTCGCCATTGTCGGCCGCCACGATCTTGAAAGGCGCGATCTTCGAGAAGGCCTGGACCTCGTCGGCCTCGACCTTGCGGCCGATGAGGCGCTTGACGGCGAAGATCGTGCACTCGGGATTGGTGACGGCCTGGCGTTTGGCGATCTGCCCGACGAGCTTCTCGCCGCTCGTGGTGTAGGCGACCATGGACGGCGTCGTGCGCGCGCCCTCGGCATTGGCGATCACCTCGGCTTGATCGCCCTGCATGACGGCGACACAACTGTTGGTCGTGCCGAGATCGATCCCGATGACCTTGCCCATGCCGCCTCGCCCCCTCCGCTCCGGTCCCCGACCCCGCCGCGGAGGACCGAGAGCTAATCACTGCCCCGCGAGCCCGACTCCTCCGGAGTCGGCATGCGAGAAACCAGCACCCGCGACGGACGAACCATCCGGTCGTGGATCACGTAACCCTTCTGGAGCACCTGTACGACGGTATTCGCCGGAACGTCGGGATTCGGAATCTGACCGATCGCCTCGTGCACGGCGGGATCGAAGATCTGTCCCGCCGCATCGATCTGCGACACCCCGTTCTTCTCGAAGGCCTGAAGGATCTCGCGGTGCACCAGCGCGATCCCGTCCAGCACTCCCCTGACCTCGAATCCGGCGAACTGCGCCCCGTGCTCGATGGCGCGCTCCAGATTATCGACGGCCGAAACCAGATCCTTGACGAGATTCTGGTGACCGAAGCGGACGTTCTCCTGCTTCTCCTTCAGGCTGCGGCGTCGGAAGTTCTCAAATTCGGCCTGCAGTCGGAGGAAATGATCCTTCTGCTCCGCGAACTCCTTGACCTTTTCCTCGTGGAATCGCTTGAGCTCCTGCAGCTCCTGGGACAGGACCTCGATCGTCAGCTTGTCCGCCGTCGACCCGCCATGGCCCCCCGCCGCCCCCCCGCCGCCGGACCCCCGGGCTTCGAGGGACTCCGTCGCCTCGCGCAGCGCCTCGGCCATCTCCGCGGACGGCTCGATCGAGAGTCCTCCGTCGACAGACTCGTTGTCTCGATGCTTCGGTCGCTCACTCATGAAAGCCCCATTCATCCGTTTCATCGTCCATCGGATGCTCTACGTAAGCAATGCGACGAGACTGTAAAGTTCGAGCGAGAGTCGCGCTCATCACACGTTCCGGGGGGGAGGTCGCAGGCGATCGCGAAGTCCCCGTGCCCCACAGGACCCAGGCGCTCGGCGGTCAGACCATGAGCTTGCGGGTCACGAGCTCGGAGCAGTAGTGGACGAGCGGAATGACCCGACCATAGTCCATGCGCTGGGGCCCGATCACGCCGAGCACACCCAGGGAGCCCGGCGAGGACGGCGTTCCGTAGGCGACCGCGACCAGTGCACAATCGCGTAGCGCGGGCTCTCCGAGCTCGGTCTCGAGCGAGATCGACAGCCCGACTCGGACCGCACCGCGATCGGCCCGGGCGATCTCCCGAAGGAGCTCCAGGAGCCGCTGATTCGTCTCGAGCGCCGAGAAGAGCCCACGTATCCGCTCGGGGTCCGAGAACTCCGGCTGACCGAGCAGCGCGAGCCGCGTCGCGATGATGAGATCCTCGCCGACGTCGCCCTCACACGCCCCGAGGCCGAGCATCCAGGCCCGCCGCAGCAGATCATCTGCCTCCCCGCGCAGCCGCTCCCGCTCGGCCTCGAGACACTGGCGCAGCCCGACGAGGGTTCGACCCACAACACGCTCCGCGAGGATTCGCCCGATCCGTTCGAGCTCCCGGCGTGAGATCTTCTCCTCATGGGCCACGATCCGCTGCATCACCCCGCCATTTTCGGCGACGAGCACAGCAAGCACTCGGCCCGTCCCGACCGGCACGAGGTGAAGCGTTCGAAGCGGAAGCTGCTCCACCCGGGGTGGTACGACGAATCCGAGCTGGCGGGTTTGGTCCGACAGGACCTGCGCCGTCAGGCGAGGCGTCTCCGTCGTGTCGGCGCCCTCGAGGGCGCGGTCGAGGCGCCGTTGGTCTTCTGAGCCCAGGTCTGCCGGCTCGAGCAGATGATCGATGAAGGTCCGGATTCCGAGCGTCGTCGGCACGCGGCCCGACGAGGCATGGGATTTCTCGACGAGGCCCGATTCCTCGAGCTCGACGAGCGTATTTCGAATGCTGGCCGAGGACAGCGGGATCGGTAATTGCTGGGCGAGGGACTGGGAGGCGACCGGCGCAGCCCGCTCGACGTAGGCCGACACGAGCGCTCGCAAGACCATGGCCTGGCGTTCGCTGAGCTCCGGCCCGAAGGTCGAGCCATAGACCCTGGGTCGTGTGCGGAGAGTCTGCCCCTGCATTGGATTGGAACCCCGAGTGAGCAGCGTAGACCCGCCGCCCCGACAGCGTCAATCACCTGCTCGGGAACTGCTCGCCCCGTTCCCAGCGGCTGCCGCGGCGACGGCTCCGCCGATCTCCACCGGGCGCGCGGGAACACCCTCCTCCGCGCAAACGAACAGGGCCGCCACGCTGTCGGCGACGAGACGACCAGCCGGCGTGAGCCGCAGATCTCCGGGCAAGGGCTCTCCTTCTACGAGCCAGTCGCGTTGGAGCGCCAGCTCGATCTCGTCCTCGAAGTAATCCCGCGGCAAACCACCGAACTCGGCTCGAAAAGTCCCGGCCGAAAGCCCCTCCCGTTGACGGAGCGCCAGGAAGACCGCCTCCCCGCCCGCGGTCACGGTCGACAGGACCTCCTCGCTCCCGATTCGCGTCGGATCATCTGCAACACCCCGAAGCCATACCTCGAGCGAGCGGGGATTCCCGCGGCGGCGACCATGCGGATGGTGCGCGCTGCGCGGCTCGAATGAATGAGCGCCCATCCCGAGACCGAGGACGGTCTGCCGTTGCCAATAGCGGGCGTTATGGCGAGAGCGATTCCCGCCCCGGGCGTAGCTCGAGATCTCGTAGCGGTCGTAGCCCTCAGCGGTGAGGCGGCGTTCGACGTGCTCGATCATGTCGGCGGCAAGATCTTCGTCACACGCCTGCATGCGACCGCTCGCGAGTGCGCGACCAAAGGGCGTGCCGGGCTCGAAGGTGAGCTCATAGGTCGAAACGTGCTCGGGGCGAAAGGCGATCAGATCGTCGAGATCGCGGTCGAGCAAGGCGAGCGTCTGGCCCGGGAGGGCGAAGATCAAGTCGAGGGAGAGGTTCGCGAAGCCCGCCGCGCGGGCCGCGTCCAGCGTCGCATGCGCGACGTGCGCGCGATGTGCTCGGCCGAGGCGCTTCAGTTGCTCGTCCTGGAACGATTGGATTCCGATCGAGAGTCGATTGATTCCCGCGGCTCGGAAGGCGGGCAGACGCGCGTGCTCGAGGGTGCTCGGGTTGAGCTCGAGCGTCGTCTCGATGAGCACGCGCGTGCCCACCTCGTCCACGGGCTCAGGAAAAGCCGCCCGCACCGCGGCGACGAGCCGCCCGATCGAATCCGCCTGGAACAGGGCCGGCGTCCCGCCCCCGAAGTAGATGCTGGCGAGGGTGCGTCCCGCAAAGGCCGCCTTGCGACCCTCGAGCTCCCGGCAGAGAGCGTCGACATAGCGGGCCTCGACCTCCGGGGGCAGCACACGGGCCGCGACGACCGCAAAATCGCAGTAGGGGCAGATCCGCTCGCAGAACGGGAGATGCAGGTAGACCCCGACCTGGCGGTCGTCGAAGCCGGGCAGCCCCGAATTACCGGTCGAGGGGGTGTGCATGGCCGGAGAGTACCCGTCCAGATGCCGCGGCGGGCGAGCCCCGACCGGCTCGGGTACTCTCGGCCCGCTTTGAAGCCCGCCTCTACGTACCGCCGCACCCTCCCGAATGGTCTGACCCTCTTGCTCCGCGAGAGCCACCGCGACCCGGTGGTCGAGCTCCAGATCTGGGCCGACGTCGGTTCCGCCGACGAACGCCCCGGCGAGGAAGGCCTCGCCCACTTCCATGAACATATGCTCTTCAAGGGCACGGACCGGCGCGCGGTCGGCGAAGTCGCAGGCGAGATCGAAGGGCTCGGCGGCCAGATCAACGCCTATACGTCCTTCGATTCGACTGTCTACCACGCGACGCTACCCGCCTCGGAATGGCGGCGAGGGCTCGACGTGCTGTGTGATGCGGTCCAGTTCTCCGTCTTCGACGAAGACGAGATCGCCCGAGAGCGCGAAGTCGTGCTCGAGGAGATCCGACGTTCCGAGGACACCCCCGGACACGTCCTGTCGGATCTCTGCTTCCGCGAATCCTTTCGCGTCCACCGCTACGGCCAGCCCATCCTGGGACCCGCCGCCAACGTCGCGGGCTTCGACCGAACGCAGGTCCGACGTTTCTTCGAGCGCTGGTACACCCCCGACAATCTGATGGTGGTGGCCGTCGGGGATTTCGACGCGAGAGAGATGGAGGCAGAAATCGAGCGTCTCTTCGCCGACGCGAAACCCGGCGACGCGCGCCGTGCACGAGTCGATGAGCCGGAACGGCGCGAGCTCGCCATCGCCGTGCTGCGCAAGCCCTTCGAGGGCCATCGCGTGGATCTCGCATGGCCGGCCGCGCCCTTTCGTGAGCGCGATTCGATCCACCTCGATCTCCTCGCCTACGTGCTAGGCGAATGTGAATCGAGTCGCCTGGTGCAACGCGTCCGCGAAGAGGAAGGCCTGGTCGATCGCATCGACGCCGGCGCATTTACGCCCTTCGATCGGGGCCTGTTCACGATCGGTTACGAGACGGACGCAGGACGCCTGCTCGAAGCGACCCGGAGGATCATCGAAGAGACCGAGCGACTGCGCCGCGAGGTCGTGACAGACGACGAGCTCCACCGGGCCCGCGTGAACTTCCTGGCGAGTGAGCAGTTCGAGCGAGAGAGCGTTTCGGGCGTGGCCGCGAAGCTCGGGAGCTTCGAGACCATGGGAGGAGGATTCGAGCGCGAGGCCTGGGCCCTCGAAATCCTGCGGACAGCGACTCCCGCCGACCTGCTCGACGTCGCCCACCGATACCTGGCGCCCGAGACCTTGACGCTCGCGGCGCTCCTGCCCGAGTCCGGGGATCCCGCACTCGACGAGCAAGCCTTTCGAATTGCCGTACTCGCGGGAATCGAGGCCGCCGCCCTCCCCCGTGTGAGTCAGGTCGAATCCGATGGCGCCCGCGCGCCTGCCCCGGATCCGAGCGACACAGGGCCGCCCCGATTGAAATTCGGTCCGCTGCGAACCACGCGCGACGGCGCCGGGGAGCGCCTCGACGCGAAGCTTCCGAACGGGCTCGACCTCCACGTCCTTCGACGAAGCGAAGTTCCGGTGGCCGCGATGCGCTTCGCGTTCCCCGGCGGTGTTCTGTACGAAGACGAATCGACCAACGGTCTCACGCGTTTTCTTTCGGCGATGTGGACGCGGGGAACGACACGGCGATCGGCGATCGACTACGCATGCGAGGTCGAAGGACTCGCGGCCGAGATCGAGGGATTCTCGGGGCGAAACTCGATCGGCATCACCCTCGATTGCCTCTCCGAGACGCTGGAGCCCGCGTTCGCCCTGTTCGCCGAGGCGCTGCTCGAGCCCAGCTTCGATCCCGAAGAAATGGAACGCGAACGACGGGAGACGCTTGCCGCCCTCGACCGCCGCGAGGATCGTCTCGGACAGCTCGCGTTCCAGCTCTTCGCGCGCACGGAGTTCCAGTCCCATCCCTATCGGATGACTGTTCTCGGCGAGCGCGAGAGCGTCTCGCAGTTCGATCCCGCGTCTCTCCGCCGCCAGGCAGCGCGGCTTCTCCGCGCGGATCGCGGCGCCCTCGCCGTCGTGGGCGACATCGACCCGGAGCGAGTGGCTCGCATCGTCGAGGACCGTCTCTCGGGCCTTCCCCGGGCCGAAGAAGCCCTGCCCATTCCGCCGCTCGAGGGGCGGCCGACGGGAGTCCGCGAGTCCACCCTGATCAAGGATCGCGCGCAGGCGCATCTCGTGGTCGGCTTCCGCGGACTCACTCTCGACGACCCCGACCGCTACGCACTCGAATTGATCTCGCAGATGCTCGCGGGCCAGGGAGGTCGGCTCTTCCTCGAGCTCCGCGATCGCCAGAGCCTCGCCTACACGGTCTCGGCCTCGAACGTGGAAGGGCTCGCCCCGGGCCACTTTACGCTTTACATCGCGACGGCACCGGAAAAGCTCGAACGCGCACGCGACGGAATCTTCGAGGAGATCGAGCGACTCACGCGCGAGGCGCCGGACCGCGAATCCCTGGAGCGAGCGATCCGCTACGGCGCCGGCAGCTTCTCGATCAATTCACAGCGAAACCATTCGCGTGCCGCCCATATCGGCCTCGATTCGATTTACGGCCTGGGCGCCGACTACACCGAGGACTACCCGAACGCGCTCCACCGGGTTACCCCCGAAGACGTGTTGCGTGTCGCCCGACGGATCTTCCGAACCGACGCCTACACGACGAGCGCCGTTCATCCCTGATTCAGAAACATTGCGGGGATCGTCGAGGATCGCTCCAGGATCATCCGAAGGCGGCGGCTGGACGGGGTGTTACCCGGTCGGTCGGGATCGGGCGGAGTGGATCGGGCGGGGCGCCCCCAGACCCCATGGATCTGGAGGCGCCCGGGGCACCATCTCGGAGGGGACCTCTAGCGGTCGAGGCTTCGCTGCCCTGCGGTCCCCGCCGCGATGACGCCGTGATCCTCGCGGGTAGCCGGCTTGGTACAGACGCCGAGCCGTGCGTTGAGCGCAAAGCTTCGGCGCAGACGCCGCCGGAATTCATACTCATCGTTCGACTTGCGCGGTGTCGACGACCGAGGCGGCCGTCGACGATCGGCGGCGCGCCGGAATCGCGCGCCGCCGACCATGCGACTGTTTGGCCCCCTCCCTTCCCAAGAAGAGAGCCCATCGTGACGCGGAGTCGGCCCGCTAAGGCCGATATTCCCCTTGAAAGCTTTGTTGGCGGCCCGGATGCCTCGAATCCCGACGCGCCGCTCTCAATCGAGCCAACCCCTGGCAAGTCATGACGTGAGGGCATACTAAACGACATGAGGGGGAAACAACAGAAAAATCTTCGAACCAACGAAGATTTTTTCGCCACTTTCCCGAAGTTGCCGGAAAGCTGCGCCTCCTGACCCAGTAGGGGCAGCGGAGGACGAGCCCCATCAGCGCACGGCGGGCTCTGCGGGACCCATCTCAATCCCCCGATGCCTCTTCGGTCACCGCGTCCACCCCCTTTCGCGCCGGCCGAACGTCGACGCCGACTGCGCCTCCGTCCGTCCGGGGATCCGAGCCGCCCAGATGAAGCCCCGAAGCTGGATCGACGACGATCACCTCTGCCGCGGACCAGGTGCGCGGGCTGCGCACGACCTCGTGCCCCCGTTTCTCAAGCGCCTCGACGAGCTCCGCGGACACACCAGGCTCGACCTCGAGGCGATCCGGATCCCATTGTTGATGAAAGCGCGGCTCCGAAACGGCTTCTTGCGGATCCATCTTCCAATCTACGACATCGAGGATCGTGAGCAGAGTCGTCGAGATGATGCGCGGTCCGCCCGGGCTGCCCGTCACCATGAAGAGCCGCCCGTCGGAATCGATGATCGTCGGCGTCATGCTGGAGAGGGGTCGCTTGTTCGCCGCAACGAGATTCGCTCCACGGGTATCGATCAGCCCGTAGCTGTTCGGCGTTCCCGTGGCGATTGCAAAATCGTCCATCTCGTTATTCAGGACGACGCCTGTGCCGGGCACCGTGATCCCCGAACCGAACGGTGTATTGATCGTCATCGTCAGCGCCACGGCGCCCCCCGCCGCGTCCGTGACCGACAGATGGGTCGTCCCCGAATCCTCGGCGAGCGAGCCCGGGGACACGATGCGCGTCGCCTTGCCTCGATCGATCCGAGCGCGCTGACGCGCCGCGTAGACCTTGGAGACCAGCATCTCGAGCGGCACGTCCACGAAATCGGAATCCCCCATATAGGCCGCACGATCCGCAAACGCGAGCTTCATCGCCTCGCTCACGAGATGTACGGCCACAGGATCGTCCGCCGCCAAGCGCGAGAGATCGAAGCCCTCGAGGACATTCAGAGCCTGTGCCAGAACGGCCCCCCCCGATGAAGGCGGGGGAAAGCTCGCCACACGGAGCCCCCGATACTCGCTGAGGATCGGTTCCCGCCATCGCGGTTCGTAGTTGCGCATGTCGTCGAGAGTCAAGAGCCCGCCGCGACTCGCGACCTCCGACACGATCGCTCGTCCAATGGACCCGCCGCGAAACACCTCCTCACCCCGCTCCGCGAGCAGCCGAAGCGACCGGGCCAGGTCCTTCTGGACCAGTCGCTGTCCCTTCATCGTGGCAGGATCGAAGGGAGCGAACTGGATCCGCCATGTCTCGGCGAACACATCGTGGGGGAACCGCGAACGCATGAATCCGGCCATCGCCGAGTGATAGGCACCGATCTCGACACCGCCTTCGGCCAGCGCGATCGCAGGGGCGAGAACTGCGGCGAGTGTCATCGTTCCGTGCCTCTCGAGCAGCTCGACCATGCCTGGAACGAAGGCCGGAACGGCCACCGCGAGGGGCCCGACGACGGACGCAGACTCCGCGACGCCCGGATCGAGAAACATCGTAGGCGTCGCCCGTGCAGGCGCCGTCTCCCGAGCATCGAGCGCTTCGAACGTACCGTCCGGAAGGCGCACCAGAGCGAATGCCCCGCCGCCGACACCCGCCGAAAAGGGCTGGGCCACACCCACCGCAAACGCCGTCGCCACGGCCGCATCGACCGCATTTCCACCCTGCTCGAGGATCGAAGCACCCGCTCGGGCCGCTGCGTGGTGGCTCGATACGACCATCCCGCCGCGAGCAACCACCGGGCCACGGACTGAATCCGCCGCTTCGGCCGATCCAGGCTCGAACGCATAGCCGCCCCCGAGCACGAGACCGACGAGGATCAGGGCGGATCCCGGAGACTGCAGCACGCATGCAAACGCGCGGATTCTGAGGCGAACCGCGATCGAGCCCCGCAAACGACTCAGAACTTGAACGAATCCGGTCGATGAATCTGCCATGCGCAGCAAGCTATCACAGCCCCTCAGCGGAAAAGGAAGACAAGGCGGATCGTCACCCGCCATCCCCGTCACCGCGGAGCGGCTGATCGGCGCGACGCTGCTCTTCTTCGCCGCAATGGGCTGCCCCCTGGCGAACCAGAGATCAGAAACCGAAGCCGCGAGCCTCTCCCCGTTGTCCGATTCAGCTTCGACGCCCGGACCGGCACGCGATGAATTCCACTGGCCGACCGCCTCGAACCATTCCGTCATCCAGCTCGACGTGGCCACCCCGGACAACGAGGGCACCATCGAAATCGAGCTCATGCCCGAGCTCGCACCCGAGAGCGTCGAACGGATCAGCCAGCTTGTTCGCGCCGGCCATTACGACGGAACGACCTTCCACCGAGTGATCCGCGGCTTCATGATCCAGGGCGGCGATCCGAAATCTCGAGATCGCGATCCGACGAACGACGGGACCGGCGGGTCCGACCACGGACTCCCCGATGAGCACAGCGCCGCCCCTTTCGTCCGAGGGGTAGTCGCACTCGCCAACCGTGGACAAGCCGGATCGAATAGCAGCCAATTCTTCATTCTCCAGTCGGACCAGCACGACCTCGACGGCAGATACACGGTCATTGGACGGGTCGTAACCGGTATGGAATTCGTCGATCACATTGCCAACACGCCCACCGACAGGGTCGGCCGCTGGGGCCCCAAAGACCGACCGATCGAAAACGTAAGGATCCTGAGCGCCGATTTCGCCGGCTCTACCAATGCCGCTTCGTCCCCGGCGCCCCCGATGACCGACTCCCCTCGTTCCCTCGACCGCAGTCAACGTCAGGCCAACCTCTCCCCCGCGCCACCCAGGCCAGAATGACCCCTCGGCTTCGCGGATCGCGACCCTACCGCGAGAACAGCTTCGAACCGCCGGATCCGAGGCCGGCAGGCGACTCGCAGGATTGCCCGACAAGCGGCCGGTCGGGTCAGGCTCAGATTCACTCGCTACAGCCTAGACGTCCGCCCCATGTCGGGTAATCTTGGCGGTCTCCGGTGGCCCGGTAGCTCAGTTGGTAGAGCACGCGACTGAAAATCGCGGTGTCGGCGGTTCGACCCCGCCCTGGGCCACCATCGTAATCGCCCGATTAACCGAACGAATCGCTGACCAGCAACTCCGGAGTCCCGCGGTCACTGCCTTTGCATGGGCACAGCTTGGGCACAAGCGGTGAGCATTCGCGGCCAGCGACTTCGCTTTTCGCTGGCCGCCAGCCTTCTATTTTCACACCTCGGTGCATGCTGACAGCGGCGCGGTCTTCGGACATCGACCCGGGACTTCTTCTTCTAAGAAGTGGGTCGCAGGTTCGATTCTTGCCCGGGGCGCCATCTGAGATTCGCGAGGACGGAGAAATGGGCGAGCCGTAAGCGGGAGAGTCAGCCCGGGACAGGGATCGCATGGCCAAACGACGTGGTTCGCAGAAGGAGCCACGAAAGGCGAGGAGACGACTCGGGTCTGAAGATCTCGAGGAGCGACACCTGCGAAATCAACTCCAGTTCCTAGAAGCCTCGGCGTCATCGTTCGATGCTGGCATGGAAGGTGAGGCGTGCCGGCTCGCGACATCGATCAGGATTCTCTGTCACGAGAGCGCGACCGCGACGCCACGCCGTGATGATGGCCGGCCTTGCGAAAATGAATCCAGTCTCTGAGTTAGCCTCGGTCGACCTTGAGCCGCTCCCCTCAGCTCATCACCTGAGGGCTAAAGCCATCGTTCGCGATGCCCGATCCGGAGCGTTCACGATATCCGATCTAGCTGTTCACGTTGGTCCGAAACGGGATATGGACGGCGGAACGAAAGCATCGGTTACATCGCGGTATTTAAGACCCGCCCTGATTCAGCCAGGCCCGTCACGATGGAATACCGCGGAACATATTTGATTGAACGGGGCGCCCAGTTAACCCGATCATTGAGTTGTGCCGAACCGCGTCAATCGATCAATTCTCGTCGGGGCGTCTTGCGTCGTAGCCTTAACGATGGCTTCGCTGCTAATCGGGATATCGGGGTGGATCGGGGCTCCATTCCCTGGATTTCTAATACTCAAGAACGGTGTTGTGGCGTCAGCCGGTCTGACACACTGGCCCGCGATCTCGGAAGGCTCGATTTTTCAATCCCGAGTTGTTTCGTACGACGGCAAGCTTTTCTTAGGCTCAAAAAACCTAGATCAGTATTTGGTATCGAAGCCGATTGGTACCCCGATCAAGTACGTATTCCAGTCGCGCGCCGAGACATTCGAACGCGACATCAAGACGCAACTCTTCACCTCTTCCGACGCATTCCTCCTATTCGGCGTAACTCTATTTTCGGCCATCGCCCTTCTCGGCGTCTCGTTAGCGCTTGTCTATATGGCCCCAAAAGACCCAGCAAGCATCGGCTGCGCGCTTGCTCTCGCCATCACTGGAATCTTTGCGCTGACGGCAGTCGACCTTTACGGCCCCTATCGATTCTTCAGGGTTCACGCTCTCGCGGAATGTTTCCTCGGCGCGGGAGGAATACACATGGCTCTTGTGTTTCCTCATCGAAGACGGATCTCAATCACCAAACCATGGTTAATCGGAGCCGCATACACGACCTCCGCGACAATTTCCGCACTTAATCAATTTCTTCTTTTCCGTCCGACCGGTTATACGTTGACTCATCTCCTTGCAATGGCATGGGCTGGAACAGCATTTTCCGCCCTCGCGTTCTCGCAGATCGAAGCGTTTGTACGTCCCACGAGTTACGCAGCTCGGCAAAGAGTTTCAATCCTAGCCTTCGGGACATTCGCATCCATCACACCCGCAGTGCTGGTCGCTGTGGGAAGCAGCATAACGGGGGGCGAGGCACCGGAAAATCTAATTAGCTGGACCGGAGCCTTCTTTCCGCTCGCCGTTGGATATGCCGTCCTGAAGTCTGACCTCCTCGAAGTGGACTCCGTTCTTCGCAGAACTGTAAACTACGTTCTGATCACAATTGTCGTGGCGTCGATCTACACCGCATTTATCGCACTCGCACAGTGGCTATTACGGGACTCAACGGAGCAATCGAGAACGGTGTCTACCGTTGCGTTCTCGATTTTCTTTTCATTCGCAATGCTGCCGATCCGCGACAGAGTTCAACTTTGGGTCGACCGCGTTTTCTTTAGGGCAAATTACGACTTCAGGGCCACCGTGGAAGATGCGAGCAACCAATTGGCTCGCCTGATTGAGCTTGACCGAATCCGAGACCGAATCGCAACGACCGTTAGAGAAACGCTTAACCCGGAATCCATCGAACTCATCATCTTTCCAGAAGAAAATTCTGGTGCACCACGGATTGCAACACTCCCGGCCCAGAGCGACGAGCCAATCGATCTCGATTCCGGGGAAATTGAAGTGCACTTCCATTCGCGGGACCGCGCCGTGGCGATCCTTCGGCTCGGCCGAAAGCTATCCGGACGTTATTACACTGGCTTGGACCGAGGCCTACTCAAGGTGCTGGCAAACCAAGGTGCGATCGCGATCGAAAACGCGCTCGCTGTCGTCCGGCTCCAAGAAATGAATCGAACCCTGGAGATCCGGGTCTCAGAGAGAACCGCCGAACTTGCTTCAGCGCTCGAGAACCTTACGTCGACCCAAGCTCAACTACTTCAAGCAGAACGCCTGGCTGCCGTCGGCGAACTAGCCGCCGGGGTAGCGCACGAAGTCAACAATCCACTTAACTTTGCACGCAATTCTCTCAGGACGCTGCAATCCCTTGTCTCGGAGCTCGCGGAGTACTCAGTGGCAGCATCGGTGGCAGATCCGGGAGATGGCGCAAAAACACTCGACCCACCGAACGGGCGAGCAAACAAATATGACTCGGTCGACGTTCCCCAACTTGCCGACGATATTATGCAGCTGGCGGAGATTCTCGGAACGGGATTGGATCGAACGGCTCGGCTGGTCCAAGACCTTCGAGACTTCGCAACGCCCAAGCACGTTCCCAGATCAGCCTACATGTTCTCCGCCCTGATTAACGATGCAATCCACTTGATCTCCTCGACCATTCGCGAGAAAGGAATCTCGATTCGGTGCGAGGTGGATTCAAATGAGCCGCAATTGATTGGCGACTCGCAGGCAATGGAACAGGTCATTCTGAACATATTGAAAAACGCCGTAGATGCACTCGATGGACGAACGCAGGGCGAAATTGAGATATCCGTTCGCACAGACCAAGCTGCTAACTCGTTAGTAGTTGAGTTCAAGGACAATGGACCAGGCGTCTCGGCTGAGATCATCCAGCGCTTATTCGAGCCTTTCTTTTCAACCAAACCGCCCGGCAAAGGCACAGGCCTTGGCCTCGCCCTGTGCAATCGAGTCATCCAAGATCATCATGGGGAAATACTGGTTTCGTCCGAATCCGGACGAGGGGCGACTGTGAAGATTCGACTGCCAGTGGACCGCGCCTACAATTCGTAACGAAATTCCATCTTGAATCCTTTGGCTTCCGCTGCGATCTCCAGCAAAAACATCATGTGCTCCTGAACCCATACCAAGGGTCATCCATTTCGCTTTACACGGGCGGACCGACACTGCAGCGCTCCTGGATAAATTGGCGATGGAGGATCTGAGTCCCAAGGACGAGGATGAGTGTCCACTCTAGTTGGTGCCGGAGCAGCATATGATCTGGTATCGACCGCAACGCGACTCGGTACGACGAGACCAAGTCCGGATCGAAAAGTCCCGCCGTGGTCAAAGCATCCTTGGACAGGTACTTCTCAAGGAGCTCAGATTTTTCCTCGTTGAAGAACCATTCCTTGATCGGAGTAAAAAATGGTTGCTTCGGCCGACCTACAGTTCGACGCGGGAGAATATCTTTCGCAGCGCGACGAAGAATTGACTTTTCCTGAAATCCCTTCAATTTTAGGGCCGGGGGTAGCGCCGCTACGTACTCGACCAGTTCGTGATCGAGGAAGGGAACCCGCGCCTCTACCCCGCGAGCCATCGACGCTCGATCTCCGATCAGAAGAATCCAGGCCGGTAGTCGAGTTGCCATTTCCAACGCAATCCCTGCGTCGTGTGGATCGAGCCTATCCATATCGTTTGGGATGAGTTTCTCGAAGCCAACAGGCGGGTCCCAAACCGGCCGTGCGCTTCTCGAATCGACACCGAGCAGTTTTTCCCGATCTAACCCGATCGTCGTCCACATGTCATACCAAGGCGGATAAATTCCGTTGAAAGCGGAGCGCACCTCATTCACCCGTTCATGATTGTCCAGCATTTTCTGGACGGTCCCATCGGGTAGGTCGTGCCACTTATAGAGATTCTTGTACACCTTCGCCCGAACGGAACGAAGCCCTGGTTTGTCCAGAACTCTTCTCATCTTGTCCGCCCGAAAGCAGTCATAGCCCCCGAAAATCTCGTCGGCCCCCTCGCCAGTCAGCACTACAGGGAATCCACGCGAACGAGCGAGGCCAGCCAGCTCCATCAGTGGGATCGCGAGCGGAAACTGAAGCGGCAGTTCGGTATGCCAGATCATCCGTTCCAGTTCGTCCCCCATCGACGAATCACACTGAATCGCGTGGTTCATCGACCCGAGATATGCGCTGACTTCACGAGCACTCTCGAGTTCATCATATTTCGCGATATCGAAGGACACTGAAAAGGAGGTAGGGGCGTCGCCTGTTACTTCTCGATACAGAGAACTAATAACGGACGAGTCAAGTCCACCCGAAAGGTAAGTCCCAACGGGTACATCCGAGATTAAATGGTCATACACGCGTAGCTTCAGGAGAGAAAGCAGCTCGTCACTCGCCTGCCTCGTAGAAACTCGACGATGATCCCCAGCGGGAACAAACGGACATTGCCAGTACCGTCGCAGGAATGATTTGCCTGTCGCAACTTGAAATTCAAGGGTATGAGCCGGAAGAAGCTCGCGGATACCCTTAAACATGGTTCTCGGCGGACACGGATACGATAAAGAGAAGAGGTCATCTAGCGAATCGCGGTCGATCTCAGGCTCGATCAGGCCTGAAGCAATGAGCGCTTTTATTTCCGACCCGAAGAGGAGATAGTCGGATGTCTCTGCGATAAAAAGAGGTTTGATTCCAAGTCTGTCTCGAGCCAGTAGAAGTCGCCGTTCGCCGTCGTCCCACAGCGCAAACGCGAACATCCCTCGAACCATCTCTACAAAGCTGGATCCATATTCTTCATATAAATGAGGGATCACCTCCGAGTCGCAATTGCTCGGAAATGAGTGCCCCTCATGTCGCAATCTTTGGCGAAGAGAATAGTGATTATAGACTTCGCCGTTATAGACGACCCGGATTGGTAGCCGACAGCCCAATACGGGCTGTTGACCCGATTTAACGTCAATCACCGCCAGTCGGACGGCCCCTAAGTGAGTCCAGTCGCCGAGGTACTCCCCACCGTCATCTGGCCCGCGATGGTCGATTGACGACATCATTCGACGAATGACGCTTGGCGAAGGAAGTGGCCTATCTCCGCGCCGAACTATCCCCACGAACCCACACATGGTATTTCACCCTTACTGCGCCTCATTGACCAAAGAGGTCGATCAAATGGCCACAGCAAGATGTGGCTGCTCGATGAGTCAAGCGATCGGTTGGCTCGCAGACGTTCGAGAAACTTCTGTTAGCGCGGGCTGTAGCCGCTCGGCTATTGCCGCTCGACGCACGCCGACTTCGCTGATCATCTGTTCGAGGTCATAGAGGACAGGGACGGGATTTTGGCTCTCAAAGTAACCCTTCATTTTCCTGCGATTCCGAATTGCGTTTTCGCCTGGCTCTCGGGTTCTGAGCATTGAAGACTTGCAGCCGAGCTCGGCAAACGCATCCGCAAGCTTGGGCGGTAAAAAAGCGAGAACGTGTGTCGTGCGATTTTCGATCATGCATTCGAAAACCGCCTTCAACAGAGCGAGCATCACAAGTCGCTCGCCGCCGCGGTGAGTGCTCCTTACTGCCAACCGCCCGAACTCGCCCAGTTGCATCCGATTGATCGGCGGCAGGTCAAAATCAAAGAGTCTCTCGGTGTGAAATCCAACGTTAGACGGGAGAACGAACCTCGTCGTCCCAACGAGTACCCCATTCTGATCACGCACTCCGATCTGGACGGCAGCGTTATCAAATTCGTCGTTCAGCAATTCGCCTTGATAGTCGTTTTTCGAGATGAACCCCGACTCCAGAAATACCTTGAACCGAAATTGAAATATCTCGAGTTCGTCCAGATGAGTCGTCGATCGGGTGACCCGATACCCGCCGAACTCGAAGGAGGGACCCACGGCTGTCTCGATGAGGTTCGCGAGTATCTGACTCAACGTATCCCCTTCATTTAAGGTCCGACGGTCACCCTGATAAAGCTTGCCTGTTTGGTCATCAAAAAGATGATGATAAACTGACCTAAAAATTGTTGCGAGACCGCGCTCATTCGTGCCCAACCGAGAATGTGCCGCACAGACCGGGCCTTACTCGTGGAGATCGGCAAACCGTTTGCGCTCCTCGCTGGAGGTCTGCGGCGCACGACGGTTGAGCAGCACCCGAGCTCCCGGAGGCTGGGCAGAACCACCCACCAAGACCGCCGGATTCCACTCAAGCGCGTGAATCATCCCACGACTGGCATGCTTCTTTCGACAGATTGGCGGTCGGGGCCAGGCCAAACAGAAACGGCGCCCGAATCCCTGACATGTCAGGCACTCGGACGCCGTTCTAATAGATCCCACCGTCGCGCTACTCTCCCACCTAAGAAATAGGCAGTACCATCGCCGAAGCGGGGCTTAACTTCCGTGTTCGGAATGGGAACGGGTGTGACCCCCGCTCTATGGACGGTGGGAAAACCGTCGCGTCGACCTCCGTTCCCGTGACGACGACCTCGAGGATGCTCTTGGACGTCGTCTGGGTCGACGACTTGAACCGTTGAAATCATGATCGATCCTGGATCGATCTTTGATCTCTGAATATCTTTCCGGGCTGGAGCGTCTCGCTCAAAGCAAGTGTCATCAAACCCACTTCTGATTTTGGTCAAGCCTCACGAGCGATTAGTACTGGTCAGCTCCACGCATTACTGCGCTTCCACACCCAGCCTATCAAACTCCTAGTCTCGGAGTGCTCTTCAGGAACCGAAGTTCAGGGAGATCTCGTCTTGAGGTCGGCTTCCCACTTAGATGCTTTCAGCGGTTATCCGATCCGAACTTAGCTACCCGGCTATGCTGCTGGCGCAACAACCGGTCCACCATTGGTTCGTCCATCCCGGTCCTCTCGTACTAGGGACAGATCCTCTCAAATCTCCTGCGCCCACGGCGGATAGGGACCGAACTGTCTCACGACGTTCTAAACCCAGCTCGCGTGCCACTTTAATCGGCGAACAGCCGAACCCTTGGGAGCTGCTTCACCCCCAGGATGTGACGAGCCGACATCGAGGTGCCAAACCTCCCCGTCGATGTGAACTCTTGGGGGAGATAAGCCTGTTATCCCCGGCGTACCTTTTATCCGATGAGCGATGGCCCTTCCACACGGAGCCACCGGATCACTAAGACCTGCTTTCGCACCTGCTCGACTTGTAGGTCTCGCAGTCAAGCTCCCTTCTGCCTTTACACTCTACGGCTGATTTCCAAACAGCCTGAGGGAACCTTCGCGCGCCTCCGTTACTCTTTAGGAGGCGACCGCCCCAGTCAAACTACCCACCACGCAGTGTCCCCGACCCGGATTACGGGCCCAGGTTAGATCAGCAGAACAGCAAGGCTGGTATTTCAAGGTTGACTCCACCAAGACTAGCGTCCTGGCTTCATAGTCTCCCAGCTATCCTACACGTACTGAACCGATGATCACTGCGAAGTTGTAGTAAAGGTGCACGGGGTCTTTCCGTCCTGCCGCGGGTCGCCGGCATCTTCACCGGCATTTCAATTTCGCTGAGTCTCTGGCTGAGACAGCGGGGAAGTCGTTACGCCATTCGTGCAGGTCGGAACTTACCCGACAAGGAATTTCGCTACCTTAGGACCGTTATAGTTACGGCCGCCGTTTACCGGGGCTTCAGTTCACTGCCTCGCTCCGAAGAACTAACAGATTCCCTTAACCTTCCGGCACCGGGCAGGCGTCAGACCCTATACGTCGTCTTGCGACTTCGCAGAGTCCTGTGTTTTTAGTAAACAGTCGCTACCCCCTGGTCTCTGCAACCCTTGTCAGCTCCGGTCGCGAGGACCATCACCATCAAGGGCACACCTTTTCCCGAAGTTACGGTGTCAATTTGCCGAGTTCCTTAGCCAGAGTTGTCTCAAGCGCCTTGGCATGCTCTGCCCGCCTACCTGAGTCGGTTTGCGGTACGGTCACCAGACAACCTCCCTACGAGGCTTTTCTAGGAAGCATGGAATCACTCACTTATGGGCCCGAAGGCCACCGTCCCGTCCCTCAGCGTTGATGGAGATGCGGATTTTCCAACACCTCCCGCCTATTGACGTTCACCAGAATCCAATAACTGGCTGAGCTATCCTTCTCCGTCCCCCCTTCGGTCGAACGGTTATCTAGTGGTTCGGGAATATTAACCCGATTCCCATCACCTACGGCTTTCGCCCTCGGCTTAGGGGCCGACTAACCCTGAGAAGATTAGCTTGACTCAGGAACCCTTAGGCTTACGGCGACAGGGTTTTTCACCCTGTTTATCGCTACTCATGTCCGCATCATCGCTTCCATACGCTCCAGCCCTTCTTTCGATAGACCTTCGACGCGAATGGAACGCTCCCCTACCGATTGCTTGCGCAATCTCGCGGCTTCGGTGCATTGCTTAGCCCCGTTGAATTTTCGGCGCGAGTTCACTAGACCAGTAAGCTGTTACGCACTTTTTAAATGGTGGCTGCTTCTAAGCCAACATCCTGGTTGTCTAAGCGCTCTCACTTCCTTTACCACTTAGCAATGACTTAGGGACCTTAGCCGGCGATCTGGGTTGTTTCCCTCTCGACCAAGGATCTTAGCACCCTCAGTCTGACTCCCGCGCAGTACTCACCGGTATTCGGAGTTTGATTGGGTTCGGTAGTCTGGTAGGACCCCTAGCCCATTCAGTGCTCTACCTCCGGCGGTATTCACGCGAGGCTATACCTCAATATATTTCGGGGAGAACCAGCTATCTCCAAGTTTGATTGGCCTTTCACCCCTATCCACAGCTCATCCGGGTATTTTTCAACATACTACGGTTCGGTCCTCCACTCAGTCTTACCTGAGCTTCAACCTGGCCATGGATAGATCACTTGGTTTCGGGTCTATCCCCAGCAACTCAACGCCCTATTCAGACTCGCTTTCGCTGCGGCTACACCTTACGGCTTAACCTTGCTGCTGAGGAATAACTCGCGGACCCATTAAACAAAAGGTACGCAGTCACTCATTACCTTGCGGTCATAGAGCTCCCACTGCATGTAGGCAAACGGTTTCAGGTCTATTTCACTCCCCTCACCGGGGTGCTTTTCACCTTTCCCTCACGGTACTGGTTCACTATCGGTCGGTAGGTAGTACTTAGGCTTGGATGATGGTCCACCCAGATTCCCACAGGGTTCCACGTGTCCCGTGGTACTCGGGATACTCCTAGAGCTCTTCAAGATTTCGCATACGGGGCTTTCACCCTCTTCGGCCGGCCTTTCCAGACCATTCCGCTATCCATCGGAGTCCCATGTCGGAGTCCCACAACCCCGGAAGGAATTTCTTCCCGCCGGTTTGGCCTCTTCCCGTTTCGCTCGCCGCTACTCAGGGAGTCTCGATTGATTTCTTTTCCTTCGGGTACTGAGATGTTTCAGTTCCCCGAGTTTGCTTCGCTTCACCTATGTATTCAGTGAAGGATGACTGGGCATGACCCCAGCCGGGTTTCCCCATTCGGATATCGCCGGATCAAAGCTCGCTTAGCAGCTCCCCGACGCTTTTCGCAGCTAACCACGTCCTTCATCGCCTCCTACCGCCAAGGCATCCACCGTCTGCCCTTTGTAGCTTGACCATAAATCAGTTAGGCAGCGTCGATATAGATTCTCGAGCAGGGCTTGGGAGCCCCTCGAGTTTCCCGAGGCTTTTCAGCCTCATCGACTCTTGTCTTGCAAGCAAGACGCTCTCAGCTCGGAAAGATATTCAGTTATCAAAGATCGTTGGATCAGAAGATCGTCTCCCGCCTGTAATGGGCGGGCGCATCCGATGGATGCCTTTTCCATTCGACTCGACGCCACGGATGTGCCGATTCGAGTCGATGTTGAATCTGGACCTGGTGGAGCTGGACGGGATCGAACCGACGACCTCAGGCTTGCAAAGCCCGCGCTCTCCCAGCTGAGCTACAGCCCCAATGCGCGATCAACGCGCACGGTCCAGGAGAACCTCGAAGTGAGGCCAATTCGATTCGACCAGAGCCCATACGTCGAGTCTGCCAGTTTCCTGCTTTGCAGGCTTCAGGCGGCAGAGAGCTGGTGGGCCTGGGTGGACTCGAACCACCGACCTCCCGCTTATCAGGCGGACGCTCTAACCACCTGAGCTACAGGCCCTAACTCGCGAGAGTTCTGGTTCGCTGTTCCAGGACAGCAGCCTCGACACTCCGGTCTCCAAAAACTGAATAGCGTGTGGCGCGGAACGAGCGTTGATCAGATGACTTCCCGATTGAACGAGTTACCGGGAGAACCCGGGATTCAAGCCTTCTTGACGCTCTCGAGGAGCGTCGCGACCAACGTGACTTCTAGTTGCTCATTCGCCGTATTTTTTTGCGAGTCGGACCCGAAGGCACGTCCAGCTATACGGCGATGGTCTTTCGACCGGAGCTCCTTAGAAAGGAGGTGATCCAGCCGCAGGTTCCCCTACGGCTACCTTGTTACGACTTCACCCCAATCACCAGTCATACCTTGGGCGATTCCCTCCTTGCGGTTGGGTCATCGACTTCTGGTTCAACCAGCTTTCGTGGCGTGACGGGCGGTGTGTACAAGGCCCGGGAACGTATTCACCGCGGCATGCTGATCCGCGATTACTAGCGATTCCACCTTCATGAAGTCGAATTGCAGACTTCAATCCGAACTGAGGCCGGCTTTGTGGGATTGGCTTGCCCTCGCGGGTTTGCAGCCCTCTGTACCGACCATTGTAGCACGTTAGTAGCCCTGGATATAAAGGCCATGAGGACTTGACGTCGTCCCCACCTTCCTCCGGTTTAACACCGGCAGTCTCGCTAGAGTGCTCAGCCGAACTGCTAGCAACTGACGATAGGGGTTGCGCTCGTTGCGGGACTTAACCCAACACCTCACGACACGAGCTGACGACAGCCATGCAGCACCTGTCTTCTGGCTCCCGAAGGCACTCTCCCCTTTCAGGGAGATTCCAGAGATGTCAAATCCAGGTAAGGTTCTGCGCGTTGCTTCGAATTAAACAACATGCTCCACCGCTTGTGCGGGCCCCCGTCAATTTCTTTGAGTTTTAGTCTTGCGACCGTACTTCCCAGGCGGAGTGCTTCATGTGTTAACTTGGTCACCGCAGGGGTCAATACCCACGACGACGAGCACTCACCGTTTACAGCGTGGACTACCAGGGTATCTAATCCTGTTTGCTACCCACGCTTTCGAGTCTCAGCGTCAGTCACCGTCCAGGTGGCCGCCTTCGCCACTGGTGTTCCTCCCGATATCTACGGATTTCACCCCTACACCGGGAATTCCGCCACCCTCTCCGGGACTCTAGCCAGACAGTATCGGATGCAGTTCCGGGGTTGGGCCCCGGGATTTCACATCCGACTTGTCAAACCGCCTACACTCGCTTTACGCCCAATGAATCCGAACAACGCTTGCACCCTCCGTATTACCGCGGCTGCTGGCACGGAGTTAGCCGGTGCTTCCTTTGGAGGTACCGTCAAACGCACGGATTGTTTACCCGTACGCATTCTTCCCTCTCGACAGAAGTTTACGACCCGAAGGCCTTCATCCTTCACGCGGCGTTGCTGGGTCAGGCTTTCGCCCATTGCCCAATATTCCTGACTGCTGCCTCCCGTAGGAGTCTGGACCGTGTCTCAGTTCCAGTGTGGCTGATCGTCCTCTCAGACCAGCTATTGATCGTCGCCTTGGTGAGCCATTACCTCACCAACTAGCTAATCAAACGCGGGCTCATCCTTTGGCGATAGCTTTCAAGAAGAGGCCACCTTTTCCCACATCGACCGAAGTCATCGTGGTCTCATTCGGTATTAGCTCCGGTTTCCCGGGGTTATCCCAAACCTAAGGGCAGATTACCCACGCGTTACTCACCCGTGCGCCACTTTACTCATCTCCGAAGAGACTTTCTCGTACGACTTGCATGTCTTAAGCACGCCGCCAGCGTTCGTCCTGAGCCAGAATCAAACTCTCCAGTTTAAATTTGGCTGACAGTCCGAGGCGAACCTCGGCCGTCATGATCGCGGACAGTTCTGTATCTTCCGGTTACCCGGCAGATCCAGCCCTGTCAGGGGACATGTAATTTGTTGTCTCGATCCGCCTTGCCGAGCATCCCCGACTCGACGGACCACACGCTATTCAGTTTTCAAAGAGCGACCAAGGCCCTGGGAGCTTGTTTGGAGCTCCCTCAGACAAACCTGCGCCGAATGTATCCGCTTTGGCCAGGAATCCGACCGCGCGAGTGATCCCCGCTGCGGGCGCCGTAACGTACGGAAGCCTGCAATAGGGGTCAACCCCTGATTTCACACCTTTCTTTAATATATTTGCCTATCCCGCGGGGGCGAATAGGCAGTCGACTCTACGCGATCCGGGCTCGAATGAATCGGCGCTTTCCCACCTGAACGAGGTGTTCGCCCTGCGCGACCTCCATCGCGGAGTCGGAGACACGGGCTCCGTCGAGACTGACCGCTCCCTGGTCGACGAGCCGCCGAGCTTCGGAGCGGCTGGGCGCGAGGCCGGTCTCTACTAACACCTCGAATAGCTTGACCGCGAGCCGTGTCCCGCGCGCCACATCGAACCCCGGAACGTCCTGCGGCGCCTCCTTTCGCTGGACGACTCGTCGAAAATGCTCGCGCGCCTCATCCGCGGAGGCCGCGCCGTGAAGCCTCGACACGATCCTGTGTGCCAGGTCGTGCTTGAGTGCCATGGGATCCCCTGCCCCGCGCTCGAGCTGCTCGAGCGCGGTAAGAAGGTCCCGCCATTCGCCGGCGGACAGAATGCGCGCCCATTGCTCCATCGCGGCGTCGGGAAGACTCATGACCTTGCCGTACGCATTTTCCGGATCATCCGTGAGTCCGACGCTATTCGCCAGGCTCTTGCTCATCTTCTCCCGGCCGTCGATTCCTACGAGAAGCGGATGAGTGATTACGGCCTGCGGCTCCTGCCCATAGGCCTTCTGGATCTCCCTGCCCATCAGGAGATTGAAGGTCTGATCGGTTCCGCCGAGCTCGACGTCGGCCTCGAGAACGACGGAATCGTAGGCCTGGACGAAGGGGTAGAGGAACTCATGTACGAAGATCGGAACCTCGCCGGCATAGCGTTTCGAAAAATCGTCACGCTCGAGCATCCGAGCGACCGTCCCCTGCGAGCAGAGGCGAACGAAGTCCGCCGACGTCATCTTGTCCATCCACTCGCCATTAAAACGGAGCTCTACGGAGGCGACGTCGATCAGCTTCGAGACCTGGTCCACGTAGGTCCGTGCATTCTGTACGACCTGCTCCGTCGTGAGCGCAGGGCGAGCCTTGTTACGTCCGCTGGGGTCACCGATTCGCGCCGTAAAGTCCCCGACGAGGAAGATCGCCGTATGACCCAGCTCGAGAAAACGACGCAGCTTCATGATCACGACGCTATGTCCGAGGTGAAGGTCGGACGAGGACGGATCCGCACCGAACTTGACGCGGAGGGGGCGGCCTTCCCGGAGACGCTTCGCGAGACGAAGGGCGAGATCGGCTTCGCCGTGAAAGTCGACCGTCCCCTCTCGCATGATCGCGAGCTGGCGGTCGACTTCGTTCTGGATCTGCGCATCAGTCATCTCGATCGAGTCTCCCTTGTCTGGCTAAAACGCGAGTAAACCACTGCCGCGAACCCTCGGTCCCGATGAGGCCGAGCTCGCTGACCAGCCCGTCCAATCGGACGTCGAGCGCCGTCATCGGCACTCGCTCGACGAGTTGGAAGGCAAATCCGACGCCGATCAGGAGAGGACCCGACTCGGATTCACGACGAATCGCCAGGCCGCGATCATAGTATCCCCTCCCCCGCCCGAGACGACCGCCTTGGCGATCGAAAGCCAGACCCGGCACGAGCACGAGATCGTCGGAGGTCAGCTCCAGCCCGGGTGAATCCTCGGGCGGCTCGAGGACTCCGAAGCGCCCCTCGAGGAGGCCCACGTGCGGATGCAGAGACGCGAATTCGAGAGTCCCGGTGGTGAGTATGCGCGGGAGGAGGACCGGCTTCGCATCCGTGAGCGCGCGCTCAGCCAGGGGGCTCATGTCCGCTTCATCGGCTCGCGAGGCAAAGAGCGCAACGCGCGAGGCGAGCCGCCAGAGGTCGGTGTGTACGAGATGCTCTGCGATCGACACGCCCGCCGCGTTAGCCTCGGAGGGCGTGACTTGCGCGAGCCGTAGCCGCATGGCGCGTCGTAGGCGCTGCTTCTCGGTCGAAATGTCGGAGGCCTTCATCCGTTCGATGCCTTGGATCTGGCCTCATTTGGATTGGGTCTCGGGAAGCCGCGTCTAGCCGACGCGGTCCCGGCCACCTGCCGCCGCACGTACTTGCGGCGCGTGCTCGTGATCCGCCAATCCGTCCGAGGAACCACCGGTCGGAATCCTGTCCCGAAGCGCTTCCACGCTCGGAAGCTCGAGCGTCCTCTGAGTAGTATGGTGCGTCTGGGGGGGCATCTGTGGGGTCGCCTCCCCGACAGGAATGGCGCCGGCCTGAGGCACCTCGACCGCCTCTACACGCTCGCCTCGAGCCTCGTCGGAGATTCCGACCACGGCCTCGACTCGCTCGATCAGGCTGCGCAGCTTCTCGTCAGGGACGGCCCCGGAGCGCTGGCCGTGAAGGGCGAGAATCTCGCGAGCGAGATTGAGGCAGGTCAGAACGGCTACGTCCAGCGAGTCGACCGTGCCGGTCTTCGCTCGAACGCGTTCCATCGCCTGATCCACGTAGCCCGCAATCCGGACGAGTCCCTCTTCGTCGCCATCGCTCCGGATCTTGTATTCGTGGCCGGCGATCCGGACGGCGACCGCGCGCCGATCCCTCGTCCCGCTCATCACGAGCGTTCCGAAGCCGAGCGCACGCTCGTCTGAAGCTGTTCCAATCGCGACAGGATTTTATTGACGGCCTCGACGGCGGTTGCACGCAACGCACGCTCCGCCTCGATGCGAGTCTCCAACGTCGAAATTCGATGTTCACGATCGATCAGATCGCCTAACAGGGCTTCCTGCTCGGCGGAAAGTCGCTGATGCTCGCGGATCAAGAAGTCGACACTGGTCTCGAGTCGCTCGAAATCGTAGCGACGATCGTCTTCATGGATGCGCTCGGTTCGAGTCGCTGACATCATGCAGCTAGACTACACGATCCCGATGCGCGCGGTGCAAGGATTTCAATGACGAGGCCCCGGCCTCGCCGTGAGCGCGTCCCGCGATCGCCGAGCTCCACATCGCCGATGTCGAGCCTCGTCTCGCGAACGAAACGGAAGTCTTCGTGGAAGGAGCCGGAAAGGAAGCGGGCCCCTCGTCAGCCCGGATGATTTCCCGCGGTGCTTCGTGCCTGGAGTCGCGATTCGCCCATCAGGAATCGGTCGACGGCTCGGGCCGCCTCCCGCCCTTCCCATTGGGCCCAGACGACGAGGCTCTGTCCCCGCCGACAGTCCCCTGCGGCAAAAACCCCCGGCTCCGAGGTGCGGAAGTCGGACGGGCCCGCTTCGACGTTCCCTCGCGGATCGAGCTTGAGGCCCATTCCCGCGAGCAATCCTGCTCGATTGGGGCCCAGGAAGCCCAACGCGAGCAGGACGAGGTCGACCTTCAGCTCGAACTCGCTGCCCGCTATCTCCGTCATTGCGGAACGACCCGAGGCGTCGGGCTCGCCAAATTTCACGCGCACCCCGTGAAGTCGTTCGACACGACCATGAGCGCCGGTGAACCGCTTGGTTGTCATGGCAAAGTTCCGCTCGCCGCCCTCGTCATGGGAGCTCGAGCTCCGCGCGATCATCTGCCACATCGGCCAGGGGGTCGCGGGATTCTTGCCCTTCGGCGGCTCCTCGAGGAGCTCGATCGACGTTACGGATTTTGCACCCTGCCGAAGGCTCGTCCCCACACAATCGGAGCCCGTATCTCCTCCGCCGAGCACGACCACGTGCTTTCCGGTCGCCAGGATGTCACTGGCAGGGGGAAGCTTGTCACCGTGCACGCGCTTGGTCGCCTGAGGCAGGAACTCCATCGCGAAATGGATGCCTGCGAGGTCCCGTCCTTCGACCGGCAGATCGCGTGGCTGCTCCGCCCCGAGACACAGAAGCACGGCATCGAAGCTCTTTCGCAGCTCGGCCGCAGTCAGATCGTGACCGACGTGGACACCCGTCTGGAAGGCCACGCCCTCCTCGCGCATCTGATCGAGGCGCCGGTCGATGATCCACTTCTCCATCTTGAACTCGGGAATCCCGTACCGAAGCAGGCCCCCGATCCGATCGCTCTTCTCGAAGACCGTCACGGCATGACCCGCGCGCGCCAGCTGTTGCGCGGCCGAAAGACCTGACGGACCAGAGCCCACCACAGCGACAGACTTCCCCGTCCGCTTCGCGGCGATGACCGGCTTGATGAACCCCTGCTCCCAGGCATGGCTCACGATCTTGAACTCCACGTTCTTGATCGTCACCGGGTCGTCGTTGACCCCGAGCACGCAGGCCGACTCGCAAGGCGCCGGACAGATCGACCCCGTGAACTCCGGGAAATTGTTGGTCGAGTGGAGGCGTGTGATCGCCTCCTCCCACTTCCCCCGGTAGACGAGATCGTTCCAGTCGGGAATCACGTTGCCGAGCGGGCACCCGCCGCGTCCGGTGTTCGGATTGCTACAGAACGGAATTCCGCAATCCATACAACGGGATGCCTGGTCCTTCAGGACATCGTCCGGGACCGGCAGCATAACCTGGCGAAAGTCGCCGAGGCGCTCTTCCGTCGGGCGGTAGCTGGCGCCCTTGCGGCGGGTTTCGAGAAATCCTGTGGGCTTGGCCATGGGTGATCCGCCTCATCACCGCGGCAGGAAGGGCCGGCTGGCGCCCCTGCCGCGGGAGGGTTCTGTGTTCACGATTCGGTTTCGGAGAAATGCTGCAGCGCCGCGCGGTATTCCTTCGGGAAGACCTTCACGAACTTCGGCGCGTAGGTATTCCACTTCCGGAGCACATCTTCTGCTCGGGTGCTTCGCGTGTAGTCGAAGTGCTTCCGGAGCATGTTCTGGACGTAGACCACGTCCTCCTCGCCCAGGGGCTCGAGGTCGACTTCCGCGAGCGGGTTGAGCTTCGACTCCAGCTCGCCCTCGAGGTCGAGTACGTAGGCGATGCCTCCACTCATGCCGGCCGCGAAATTCTGACCGACGGCCCCGAGGATGATCGCCCGGCCCTTCGTCATGTACTCGCAACCGTGGTCCCCGACGCCCTCGACGACCGCCTCTGCGCCTGAGTTCCGCACGCAGAATCGCTCGCCGACCACGCCGTGGAAGAAGGCTTCGCCGCCGGTCGCCCCGTAGAGCAGGACGTTGCCCGCAATGATGTTCTCCGTCGGCTAGAACGTGATGTTCGACGGGGCCCGGACGATCACGCGTCCGCCCGAGAGTCCCTTGCCGGCGTAGTCGTTCGCCTCGCCCTCGACCCGGATCTGGATTCCGCGCGGGAGCCACGCGCCGAGGCTCTGTCCCGCCGTGCCCTTGAATTCGATCTCGATCGTCCCGTCGGGAAGTCCTTCGAGCCCGTACTTCTTCGAGACCTCGGAGCCGAGAATCGTCCCGACGGTCCGGTTCGTGTTCTCGATCGGCAACTCGATCCGAACCTTCTCGCCCCGCGCGAGGGCCGGCTCCGCGAGCTCGAGCAGCTTCATGTCGAGGGCCTTCTCGAGACCGTGATCCTGCTTCGCGACGTGGCGCATCGCGTGCGGGAGGTTCGACTTGTAGAGCAGGTCCGAGAAGTCGAGGGACGAAGCCTTCCAATGGTTGATGGACTTGCGAGTCGTGAGTCGATCGACCTGACCGATCATCTCGTCCATCGATCGGTAGCCGAGCTTCGCCATCAGCTGGCGAGCCTGCTCCGCCACGAAGAAGAGGAAGCGGGTCACGTGCTCGGGCTGCCCGGCGAATCGCTTGCGCAGCTCCGGATCCTGGGTCGCGATGCCGACCGGGCAGGTATTCAAGTGGCATACGCGCATCAGGATGCAGCCGAGCGCGACGAGCGGGGCTGTCGCGAAGCCGAACTCGTCGGCCCCGAGCAGCGCGCCGATCACGACGTCCCTGCCGGTCTTGAATCCCCCGTCGACCTGGAGCCGGATCCGGCCACGCAGGTCGTTCTGGACCAGCGTCTGCTGGGTCTCGGCCAGGCCGATCTCCCACGGACAGCCCGCGTTCTTGATCGAGGTCAACGCCGAGGCTCCGGTCCCCCCGTCATGGCCGGAAATCAAGACGAGATCCGCCTTGCCCTTCGAGACGCCCGCCGCGATCGTGCCGACGCCGGTCTCCGACACGAGCTTCACGCTCACGTTGGCGAAGCGATTGGCGTTCTTCAGGTCGTGGATCAGCTGCGAGAGATCTTCGATCGAGTAGATGTCGTGGTGCGGCGGCGGCGAGGTCAGACCGACGCCGGGCGTCGAATAACGGGTCTTCGCGATGGTGCGATCGACCTTGTATCCGGGTAGCTCGCCGCCCTCACCGGGCTTCGCGCCCTGGGCGATCTTGATCTGCAGCTCGTCCGCATTGACGAGATATGCGCTCGTCACACCGAATCGACCTGACGCGACCTGCTTGATCGCGCTCCGCCGCGAGTCCCCGTTGGGATCCTTGACCCAACGCTTCGGATCCTCTCCTCCCTCGCCGGTATTGCTTCTGCCTCCGATGCGATTCATGGCGATCGCGAGGGTTTCGTGGGCCTCGGCCGAGATCGAGCCGTAGGACATCGCTCCGGTACAGAAACGGCGAACGATCTTTTCGGCCGGCTCGACCTCCTCGAGCGGGACGGCATCGTGGTCGAACTTGAACTCGAACAGGCCGCGCAGCGTCCGCATGCGGACGGCGTCGTCGTCCGCCGCCTTCGCATACTCCTCGAAGGTCTTGAAGCTGTCCTGGCGCACCGCGTGCTGGAGCTTCGAGACGGATTCCGGGTTGAAAGTGTGCTGCTCGCCGCGCAGACGCCACTGATACAGGCCGCCTGCGTCCAGCTCCGGATACTCGAAGGTATCGTCGGGGAAGCCGCGGCCGTGACGCATCGCGACTTCCTTCGCAATCACGTCGAGGCCGATGCCCGAAACGCGCGAATGCGTTCCCGCGAAAGCAAGATCGATCACTTCCTTGTGGAGACCGATCGCCTCGAAGATCTGGGCGCCGCGGTAGCTCTGCAGCGTCGAGATCCCCATCTTGGCGAAGATCTTGAGCAGTCCCTGATCGACGGCCTTCAAGTAGTTCGCCGTCGCCTTCTCGACCGAAAGACCGGCCGGCACGAACGCCGCCTCGTCGACGAGCTCCGTCACGGTCTCGAAGGCGAGATAGGGATTGATCGCCCCGGCCCCGTATCCGATCAGCAGCGCAAAATGCGCGACCTCCCGCGCCTCGCCGGTCTCGACGATGAGCCCGCAACGGGTGCGCGAGTTCTCGCGGATCAGATGGTGGTGCACCGCGCCGGTCGCGAGCAGCGACGGAATCGGCGCGAGCTCCGGGCTCACGCCCCGGTCCGACAGGATCAGGATGTTCGCTCCGGCCGCAAGCGCCTGCGACGCCTGGCGGCATAGCTCTGCGATCGCCGCGCGAAGGCCCGCGCCGCCGTCCTTCACCTTGAACAGGGTCGAGAGCGTCTCCGCCTTGAATCCGGGCCGATCGATCTGGCGAATCGCCTCGAGCTCCTCGTCGCGGAGCACCGGGCGATGGAGCCGCAGCAGTCGCGCGTGCTCCGGCGTCTCGTCGAGCAGGTTCTTCTCGGCGCCGAGCGTCGAGTCGAGCGTCATCACGGGTCGCTCGCGAATCGAATCGATCGCGGGGTTCGTGACCTGGGCGAAGTTCTGCTTGAAATACTGGAAGAGCAGACGCGGCTTGTCCGACAAACACGCGAGCCCCGAATCGTCGCCCATCGAGCCGAGGGCTTCCTTGCCTCCTGCCGCCATCGGCGCGATCAGGAAGCGGAGGTCCTCGAGCGAGTATCCGAAGGATTGTTGGAGCGGGAGCCGCAGCTCGGGATTCGGTCGGTGGGTCACTTCGACCTGCGGCAGGTCGTCCAGGGTCACGCGATTCGCTTCGACCCAGGCGCGGTACGGATGGCGCGAGATGTAGCGATCCTTGAGCTCCGCATCGGCGATGATGCGCCCCTCTTCGAGGTCCGCGTAGAAAATACGGCCGGGCTCGAGGCGTCCCTTCACGACCACGTCGGCCGGATCGATCTTCAGCGTCCCGACCTCGGACCCCATCACGAGGAGCCCTTCCTTGGTCAGGATGTAACGCGACGGTCGGAGCCCGTTCCGGTCCAGCACGGCGCCGACGCCGTCGCCGTTCGAGAAGCACATCGAAGCGGGCCCGTCCCAGGGCTCCATCATGTACGAGTGGTACTCGTAGAAGGCGCGCCGATCCGGGGACATCAGCTCGTCGTTTTCCCAGGCCTCGGGGATCATGAGGAGCATCGAGTGCGCCAGATCGCGACCCGCGAGATGAAGGAACTCGAGGGCGTTGTCGAAGCGCGCCGAATCGCTCGTACCCGTGCGCATCACGGGGAAGAGCTTCTTCAGGTCGTCCCCGAAGAGCGGGGAGCGCAGCGTTCCGTGGCGCGCATTCATCCAGTTCTGGTTACCGCGGATCGTATTGATCTCACCGTTGTGGGCGAGGTAGCGGAAGGGCTGGGCGAGATCCCAGGTCGGGAACGTGTTCGTGCTGTAGCGCTGATGGATGACGGCGAGGCGCGTCTCCATATCCTGGTCCTGGAGATCGGGGAAGAACTCGCCGGTCTGGTGGGCCAGGAACATGCCCTTGTAGAGGAAGGTCTTCGACGAGAGGCTCGCCGCGTGGAACGCGGAGCCGAGCTTGTCGATCCGGTTCTCGATCAGACGACGGATCACATAGAGCTTGCGCTCGAACGCGGGCTGATCGAGGCCAGGGGCCGCGGCCACGAAGAGCTGCCGGAAATACGGCATGCCGGAGCGAGCAATGCGGCCGATCGCGTCGGGATTGGTCGGCACCTCGCGCCAACCGATCAGTCGCTGACCCTCGGCGGCGATGGCCGCCTCGACGATCTCGACCTGCTGCCGGCGCTCGGCTGCGTCCATCGCCATGAAGAGAAGGGCGGAGGCATAGGAGCCGCGCTCCGGAAGACCGAATCCCGCGGCGTCCGCGACCTTGCGCAGGAACTTGTCCGGGGTCTGGATCAGGATCCCCGCCCCGTCGCCGGTCGCCTCGTCGGCCCCGGCTCCGCCGCGGTGCGTCAAACGGCACAGGACCGTCGTCGCCTGATCGATGATGGCGTGGCTCGCGGGACGCTTGAGGTCGGCGACGAATCCGATTCCGCAGGCGTCGTGCTCGAGGCTGGGATCGTAGAGACCCTGCTTGGGGGGCAGTCCGTATCGCATCATTCGCGTATCCGGCTTTCCTGGCGTGCCCGACGACCTTCGAGCGGATTCACCGCGTACGGCTCGAAGAGGGCGTCGGCGAAGAGCTGCCGTGAGTCAGCGGTCGCAGTGCGCATCGACGACGCACCTCCGGGGGAGGCACACGCGCACGAATGCCCGCTGGCGACGAACGCCTGCACGGGGGGTGCGTGGACGGTCGAGTCCCGTCTCGTTCGAAGCGACACGGCCGGGCTTTCGCCAAGCCAACCGGAGCTCCGTCCGGGTCCAGGCCCCCGATCTCGATCGATCGGGAGGCCGCGAGATCCCGGCGCAAGTCCAGGCAGCCTGTCGAGAATCGCCCTACGGACCGCTAAGTCGCCGCAGGTTCAACGTTTTTTCGAACTTGCGACCCTAAACCACGGATACCGTAAAGTCAACCAGCCCGGCTGCAGCATGAGGTGGCAAGTCCCGGTCCGGGCGCTGACCTACCGCCGGTCGACCAGCCGGCGCAGGCGATCCGGGTGATTCGTGATGACCCCGTCGACCCCGCAGTCGAGCAGGCGCGTCATCTCGGCCTCGTCGTTGGCCGTGTAGGGGTAGACGCGGAGACCCGCGGCATGGGCATCCGCAACGAAGGACCGGTCGACGAGGGAGACGTGGGGATTGACCGCTTCGGCTCCGACGCGGGCGGCCCGCTCGATTACGCGGCCAGGCTTGCGCGCCGAGACCAGGACCGCAATCCGCGCTTGCGCGCTCGCTGCTCGCAGACGATCGAGGACCGGGTCCTCGAAGCACGAGAAGAGCATGCGTGACATCAGCCCACGCGCCGCGACCGCCGCCAGGACGAGCGCTTCGATGCCGTCGTACGCCGCGGATTCGCCGACCTTGAGCTCGAGGTTGAACTCCATCCGGCTGCCGAAACGATCGAGCAGGTCGATCAGCGTCGGGATGCGCTCGACGGGCCCTGCTCCGCGCGCGGCATCGAGCCCCGCGAGCTCAACTGCGGTGCAGTTGCGGATCTCGCCGCGTACGCCGAGCCGGGCGAGCGAGGCGTCGTGATGGATCACGACGACGCCGTCGCGCGTCAGATGCAGGTCGGTCTCGATCATGTCGGCGTGGAGCTCGATCGCGCGCTCGAAGGCGGTGAGCGTGTTCTCCGGACATTGGCCCGAGGCGCCGCGGTGGGCGATCACGAGGGGCCGGGTCACGCGCCGCCCTCCGCCCAGCCGCGCGAGCGCTCGACGGCCCGGAGCCACGTTGCATAACGCGCCTCGCGCTCGTCGGGCCGCATGCGCGGCTCGAAATAACGCGGCTGCCCGAGCTGCCGATCGATCTCCGAGCGATCGCGGAAGAACCCGATTCCGAAGCCCGCCATCGCCGCCGCCCCCATCGCCGTCGCCTCGAGGACGACAGGCCTCTCGACCGGGATCCCCAGGATGTCCGCCTGGAACTGCATCAGGAAGTCGTTCTCGCAGGCGCCCCCGTCGACCCGCAGCAAGGCCGGCTGGATCCCTGAATCCCGTGCCATCGCCTGCATCACGTCGCGGGTCTGGAATCCGATCGCCTCGAGGGTCGCCCGCGTGACGTGGGCGCGCGTCGTCCCGCGCGTGATGCCGACGATGGTGCCGCGCGCCTGCTCGTCCCAGTACGGGGCGCCGAGCCCGACGAAGGCCGGCACGACGTACACCCCGCCGCTGTCGGGCACGCTGGTCGCCAACGCCTCCGTCTCTCGCGCATGCGCCACGAATCCGAGCCCGTCCCGCAGCCACTGCACTGCCGAACCCGCCACGAAGATCGATCCCTCGAGCGCGTACTCGAGGACCCCGGCGCGCCGCCAGGCGACGGTCGTGACGAGCCCGGCCTGCGAGCGCGGCGCCTGCTTTCCGGTGTTCATCAACAGGAAGCAGCCCGTGCCGTAGGTGTTCTTCGCCTGGCCGGGCGCGAGGCAGCCCTGGCCGAAGAGGGCCGACTGCTGATCGCCGGCGACACCGGCGATCGGAATCGCGGCCCCGAGCCACTCGGGGTCCGTCTCGCCAAAGACGCCGATCGAGTCGCGCACCTCGGGCAGCATCGTGCGCGGGATCCGCAGCGCCGCGAGGAGCGTGTCGTCCCAGTCGCCGGTGTGGATGTTGAAGAGCAGCGTACGCGAGGCGTTCGAGGCCTCGGTCGCGAAGACGCGGCCCTTCGTCAGGCGGTAGATCAGCCAGGTATCGATCGTTCCGAAACAGAGCTCGCCCGCCTCGGCGCGGGCCTGCGCGCCTTCGACGGCGTCGAGGATGAAGCGGATCTTCGTGCCCGAGAAGTAGGAATCGATCCGCAGACCCGTGCGGGCCCGCACTTCTTCCTCGTGCCCGGCGGCGCGCAGCGCGTCGCAGATGCGCGCAGACTGGCGCGATTGCCAGACGATCGCGGGATGGATCGGGAGCGCCGTCTTGCGGTCCCAGACGACCGTCGTCTCGCGCTGGTTCGTGATGCCGAGAGCAGCGATGTCGCGCCCCGTGACACCTGCGCGCGCGAGGGCGCCGCGGGCGGCGCGGAGCTGGGTGTCCCAGATCTCCTGGGGGTCGTGCTCGACCCAGCCGGGCTTCGGGAAAGACTGTTTGAACTCGAGCTGCTCGACGCCGCGGATCCCGAACGCCCGGTCGAATAGCAGCGCGCGCGAGGAGGTCGTCCCCTGGTCGAGCGCGAGGATGAATTCACCCATCCAACCCCCCCCGAATCCTCAGTCGCCGAGGCCCTCGCCGTCACCGAAGAGCGCATCGACGAACTCCCCTGCGTCGAACGTCCGCAGATCGTCCACCGACTCGCCCACGCCGACGAATTTCACCGGGATCCCGAACTGATCCGCCAGGCCGACGATGACCCCACCTTTGGCGGTACCGTCGAGCTTCGTCAACACGAGGCCCGTCACCTTCGCGACCTCGGTAAAGAGCCGCGCCTGGGAAATCGCATTCTGGCCCGTATTGGCATCGAGAACGAGCAGGATCTCGTGGGGGGCGCCGGGTACGTCCCGCCCGAGCACACGCGCGATCTTTCCGAGCTCCTCCATCAGCGGCTTCTTCGTCTGGAGCCGCCCAGCCGTATCGATGATCGCGACGTCGACGCCACGGCCGACAGCTGCCTTCACCGTATCGAAGGCGACCGACGCGGGATCCCCGCCCGGCTCCCCCGCGATGACGTCGCAGCCGACGCGCTGACCCCAGACCTGCAGCTGCTCGATCGCGGCCGCTCGAAACGTGTCGCCGGCGCCGAGCAGGACCGAATGGCCGTTCGCGAGATGCTTGGCCGCGAGCTTCCCGATCGTCGTCGTCTTACCCGCGCCGTTGACGCCGAGCACGAGGATGACATGGGGCTTGCTCGCGAGCGCGAACGGATCGCCTTCGCGCTGCACGCTCTCGAGCTTCTCGGCGATCGCGCGTTTCAGCAGCGCGCGGACCTGCTCGCCGTCCGTCCCCTGCCCCTCGCGCCGCACGCGTTCGAGCAGCGACTCCGCCGTCGCGACCCCGAGATCCGCGGTCATCAGGATCTCTTCGAGCTCGTCGAGGAGCGCGGGATCGAGGGTGCGTCCGCCGCCGAGGATTCCGGAGAGTCGACCCGCGAAGGCTTCAGTCGTTCGCCGGATCCGTTCCCGGAGGCGAATCGGCGTCGGTATGACAGCGGCGGGTGGGGCGATCGAGGGGGCGACCGCAGGCTCGATGACAGGAACGGGCGGCACTGCGACTGGAGCGGCGGGCTCGACGGGCTGGCCGGCAATCGGAGCGGGCGCGGAAGCGAGCTCAGGAGATCCGGTCTGCGGCGGATGCGTCGTTTTCGCGGCACGTCGACGTCGACGGGCGAGACCGACGGCGGCCGCAGCCGCGCCGGCGATGCCGAGCCACGACAGCGGCCCATCGCCCAGGAACCCGAGAAGCTCGATCAGGATTGCGTCCATGCGGCGCGGAGCTTACCAGCCGGGCGATGGAGTTCGAGCGCCGGGCGCCCGAACGCCTACTTCAGCACCACCGAGACGAGCTTCGAGACGCCCTTCTGCTCCATGGTCACGCCGTAGAGCATGTCGGCGACCTCGATCGTGCGCTTGTTGTGGGTGATCACCACGAACTGGCTCTGGCTCGACATCTCTGTGATCAGCTGGTTGAAGCGGCCCACGTTGGCGTCGTCGAGAGCTGCGTCGACCTCGTCGAGGAGGAAGAAGGGCGACGGCCGGACCTGGAAGACCGCCACGAGCAGCGCCAACGCCGTCATCGTCTTCTCGCCACCCGACAGCAGGTTGACGTTCTGGAGCCGCTTGCCCGGCGGCATGGCCATGATGTCAACACCGGCCTCGAGGACGTCGTCGGAGTCCGTCAGCTCGAGGCTCGCCTTGCCCCCGCCGAAGAGCCGCGGGAAGTTCTCCGAGAAGTGCTTCGAGACGAGATCGAAGGTCTCGCGGAAGCGCTGCCGGCTCGTCCGGTTGATGCGGGCGATCGCCTCGCGCAGGCTCGCGAGGGTTCCCTCGAGATCGTCCTTCTGCTCGGACAGGAAGCGCAGGCGCTCGGACAGCTCCTCGTGCTCTTCGATGGCCCCGAGATTGACGTCGCCAAGGGCCAGCAGCGCCTTGCGCACCTTCTCGCACTCCCGCTGCCGCTCCTCGGTCGGAAGCATCGCGAGCTCGAGATTGCGGCGCGCCTCGCGCTGGGCGGAGACGGGCGTCATCGTCGTCTCGGACTCCTCGTCGTCGCCCTCTGCCGACTCGCTGGTCAGGCTTTGCGCCTCCGACTCGGCGGCCGCGGCGAGAGCGTCGCCGATCGACTCGGGCTCGCCCGCCAGCTCCGACAGGCTCGGCAGGCGCCACTGCTCGATCTCGACGGCCCAGCGTTCGCGGACCGTGTCGGCCTGGTGGTCGAGGCGCATGCGGGCCTCGGAGAGCTTGAGCTCCGCGTGGCTGGTCTTGTCCCGGATCTGCGAGAGATCGCTTCGGAGCGCGCGCAGCGCGTCTTCGATCCGGGCGACCTCGGCCGACGCTTCCTCGAAGCGCTGACGCAGCTCCTCGCTCGCCGCCCGCGCCGTCTCTTCCGCCTCGAGCTGACCTGCGAGACCGTGCTCGGCCTGCTCGATCTCCTCCTGCAGGGCCTCGCGGCGGACACGCGCGCTCTCGATCTCCTGATGTCGACGTTCGATCCAGCTGCGCGTCTCTCGCTCGGACTGCTCGGCGCGGGTCGCCGTCTCCCGGAGCCGAAGCCGATGCTCGTCGCGCGCGCGGTAGGCGACGCGCAGCTCGGCGACCCGGCTCTCGCAGCGCGAGAGCTCGCGACCGGCGGAGCTGATCTGCAGCCCGACCGCGTCGACGGCCCGCTGGCTCGCGTCGCGCTCGGTCCGGCGCTCGGAGAGCTGCTGGATCGATCGCTCCAGGTCATCCCCGAGGCTGCCCTGCTCGTTCAACAGGTCCCCGCGCTCGGCGACCCGGGACTCGCGCACCTCCCCGATCCGCTTCACCCGCTCGGTCGACCGCTCGAGGTCTTTTTCGTGGTTGGCGACCGCGAGGGCGGCGGTGTGCTGGCGGTTGCGGAGATTCTCGAGCTCCTCGCTCGCCCGGGACAGCGCGGCTTCCGAAGCCCGGTTGGCAGCGCGCGCATCCTCTGCCAGACGGTCGAGACGACCGACCTCGGCTTCGAGCTCACGCACCTCGCGCGCCCGGGTCAACATGCCCGACGCCTTCGACTCGCCCCCGCCCTGGACCACACCGTCCGGCGTCGCGAGGTCCCCGGACACCGTCACGAAGGTTGCCGGAAGCCGCGCCGATCCGAAGTGTTGAAAGGTCTCCTCGAGGCTCGAGACGAGGTAGACCTCGCCGAGCAGGCGCCGCGCGAGGGCCTCGGCCCCGGCCCGCGGCCGCACCCGGGCGAGCAACGGCTCGCCGAAGGGAACGATGCCGCTCGCGAGTCCCGCGGAATGGCCCTGGACGACGAACACCCCTCGCCCTGCCCCATCGCTTCGAAGCTTCTCGAGCGCACGGATCGCGCCCGCCGACTCTCCGATCACGATCGCCTCGGCGCGCTCCGAAAGGACCGCCTCGACCGCCCGCTCGACCTCGGGATCGGCCTCGAGCAGCTCGCGAACGAGCCCCTGAACCCCGAGATCGGCGCCGAGCTCCGGGCCCGCCGCCAACAGATGCCGAGCCCCGGCCCCGATGTCCTGGCGGCCTTCGACGACCTCGCGCAGCGAGTCGTAACGCGCGCGGGTGATCTGGGCGGCACGGGCCGCCACCTGGTCCGCCTCGACGGCGGCGCGCTGCGCGAGCTTCGCCTCCTCGTGATGGCGCATCGCGAGCAGGAGCTGCTCCTGGAATTGGTCGCGCGAAGCGAGCAGATTGCGAAGGCCTTCCTCGAGACTCGACTGCAGCCGCCCCGCCTCGCTCGCCTGGGTCTGCTGGGCCTCGACGTCGGCGTCGACGCCACGCAGGCGCAGGTCGATCGCCGACTGCCGGTCGCGCAGATTCGCGATCCGATCCTCGAGGCGCGCGGCGGAGGTCAGGAGCTCGACGTGGGCCGAATTCTTCCGGCCGCGCTCGGACTCGAGGGTCCGCAGCGCTTCCTGGGCGACCTGGACCTCGCGCTCGGCGGCCTCGATCCCGGCCTTCTCCTCGGCGAGGCCGCTCTCGAGCTGCTCGAGCTCCGCGCGAGTCGTGCGGTGCTCGTTCTCGGCGACCTGGAGCTGCTCGGCCAGCTGGGCGAGCTCGCCGCGACGCGCTTCGGTCGACTCTTCGAGCGAATCTCGCTCGCGGCGGGCGAATTCGATCCGGCCTTCGAGCGACTTGATCTCACTGCGGATCCCGAAGAGCCGCTCGGAGCCGGCGGTGACGGCCTTCTCGGCCTCGGTCATCGCGATGCGCTGCTGCTGCTCGGCGAGCTCCCGCTCCGCAAGCTGGGTCTCGGCGACGAGGATCGCATCGCGGAGCGCGGCGAGAGAGGCGGACTCCTCGGCGACCTGGGTATGCAGCCTTGCTCGTTCGTCGGCAGCGAGGGAGAGCTCGAGGATCCGCTGCGTCTCGTGGAGGCGCTTGTAGCGGGCGGCCTTCTTCGCCTGGCGCTCGAGGGTCCCGATCTGCCGCTTGATCTCCCCGAGCACGTCGTTCACGCGGACGAGGTTCTGCTCGGTCGACTTCATCTTGCCTTCGGCTTCGCGCCGGCGGGCCTTGTACTTGCCGATCCCGGCCGCCTCTTCGATCAGGCCGCGGCGGTCCTCGGGCTTGGCGGAGACGATCTCGGCGACCTTGCCCTGCTCGACGATCGTGTAACCGCGAAGCCCGATGCCGGTATCGCGGAAGAAGTCGTGGACGTCCTTCAGCCGCGCGGGCTGCTTGTTCATCAGGTACTCGGATTCGCCCGAGCGATAGAGGCGCCGCGCGATCTCGATCTCGCTGTAGGCCGTATAGGCCGCGGGGGCCTGACCGTCGATGTTGTCGAAGGTCAGCGCGACCTCGGCCATGCCGATCGGCGGGCGGTTCTCCGAGCCCGCGAAGATCACGTCGTCCATGCCCTTGCCGCGGAGCTTGCGGGCGGACTGCTCGCCCATCACCCATTTGATGGCGTCGACAACGTTCGACTTGCCGCAGCCATTCGGGCCGACGACGCAGGTCATGCCCGAATCGAAGCTGAAGACCGTGCGGTCGACGAAGGACTTGAAGCCGTGGAGCTGCAGACTCTTGATGCGCAAGCGATCCCTCGATCGATCGACCAGCGGCCCGATCGGGGGCTCCCCTGGCAGGTCCGATCCGGCTCCCGGGTCCGTGGACCGCAGAGCTCGGATCCGATCCGAGGGCTCCCCAAGCGATGACCGTGGTACGGCTTATTCCCTTGCGATTCTAGACGACAACCGCCCGGAATCGGATCAGTCCAGCCCACACCAGGCAAATTTCGAGACCGTTTTCTTGGCCGATTTGCGCTTCCGCGTGCCTTTACTGCACACGCGTCACGCCTCCGGTCAGTCCGTCAGTCTCGAACGGGGATCTCGCAGGTCGAAGAGGCTTGCCTCGACGACCCCATGAAGGGTTCAGGGGGTGTCGAGTTGGTAACACGAAGGGGAGGACCTGCCAAGCGGAAAGCGGGTGCAGTCTGCGGGGTCGGGCAATGCGAGCCTGGGCGACCCAAACAGGCCAGGCGAGAACGCTCTTGCCGGGATTGGAATCCGTTGTCGGATCCAAAGTCTCAAAATCGTTCCTCCTCGGCTCCCGAATCCGACTAGCCCGGCAGGATCTAGGTCGTGGGTCGGAAATTTTCCAACGTAGAGGTAGAGATTCGCTTCGTCCCTTTGTCCGGTGTGGCACCCATTCGACGCTGAAACACCGAACTCACGAGCGCGCATATCAACACCGAGGCAAGGATCCGAAGAATCCGACGGTGCCGAAGCTCGAGGTCTCCAAGATCATCCGCAGATCGCCGGCGGAACCGACCCACCGCTGTGGATATGTCCATGTTCGAATTCCCGAATCGGAAGTCTCGCTGAGGAGGAATCGATTCAACTCCGAGATAATCCCTTCACCGTGATCGATCAGACTTTCCGACGCCGCCCAGTCACGGCAAGGCCCGCCAGACCGAAGCCGACGAGGACGGCGGTGGCGGGCTCGGGAATGACCGCGATGAATGCCTCTTCTTGATGGAGCGGGTTCTCCCCGTAGCCGACAATCGTCTTTCCGTCCGCGGAGATTCCTGTTGCCGACCACAGGTCCCATCCGCCGAGGTCGACCCCGAGCGATTCGAGGTATGCGCCAAGCGAACGCATGCCAATTTCTGGATCCCAGATGAACGCATCTCGATGAACGACGCCCATAAGTAAATGGGTCCCAACGATCATTTGACCATCCGCGGATATCGCGTTCGGGCGAGGATCGCCGAAGGCGAGACGACCGAGACTCTGTGGATCGCCGACGCCATCCCACCGAAACGCCTCAGCGGCCCCGCTCGCCGCGAGCGCAATGCCCAAGATGGTCTGGCCATCTCCGCCGTGCCGCCCGGATCAGGCTGGGGGGGAGTCCCCGCCATCGATTGCAAGCCTCAGGCGCCGGAAATGCCTCCTGCACCGACAGGTTCTTGAACACCTCCGGCATTCAAGGGTCCAGCGCCGGGAACGCATTTTCTGCTAGTTGCCGCATGCGCCAGATGAGTGGGGTTGCGGCTACGCCCATCCACCGGGACCGGGTCCATACGTCGAAGCGAGCGATCACGAGATTGTCGCGTCATGGGACATCTGGCGACTCGCGTACACGAGTCAACGAGTACACGTGAGGATGAGAGCGATCGAGTCATGCCGTTCTGACCTCGGTGATCGTAGACGACGAACTTCTGAATGACCGATCGAAGTCGAGAACCAAACCGCTGGCTCGACTCCCAGGGCACTCCCGGCGCCGTCGCCTAAACGAACAACCTCCGCAACCACCGATTCCCGAACACCGTCTTCACGAGCTTCTGCAACCCCTCCGCCTTCTCGATCGTGTACGGATACCCGCCCTGCGCCTTCTTCGTCGTGTCCGTGATGATCGGATGCAGATGGCAGTACCCGCGGATCCCGAGCTCGCCGTTGACCTGCCCGACCCCGCTCGACTTCAAGCCGCCGAAGGGCGCCTCCGCGATCCCGTAGGTGACCGCGATGTCGTTGACGCTGACGCTCCCCGTCTGCATGCGCGCCGCGATCGCTTCGCCCCGGGCGAGGTCCTTCGTCCAGACGTTGCCCGAGAGGCCGTAGTCGGAGTCGTTCGCGAGCCGGATCGCCTCTTCCTCGTCGCGCACCTTCTGGATCGCGATGACCGGCCCGAAGGTCTCCTTGCTCATCAGGTCCATGTCGTGGTCGACGTCGACGACGACGGTCGCGGGAAAGAAATAGCCCGAGAGCTTCCGGTCCCGTTCGCCGCCGACGAGGACCTTGGCGCCCTTCGCCTTCGCGTCCGACATGTGGGCCTCGATGATGTCCATCTGCTTGTCCCAGAAGATGGCGCCGATGTCGGACTCGCCCTTGTCCGTCTGCTTGAGCGCCTTCGCCTGCGCGACGACCTTTTCGACGAAGGGGGCGTAGATCGATTCGGGGACGTAGATGCGCTCGGTCCCGCAGCAGTAATGGCCCGCGTTGAAGCAGGACCCTCGGACTGCCCCCTCCGCTGCTCGATCGAGATCCGCGTCGCGGCATACGATCATCGCGTCCTTGCCCCCGAGCTCGAGGGTCACGGGAATCAGGTTGCGGCCGCAGGCCTCGCCGACCTTGCGGCCGGTCGCGACGCTGCCCGTGAACGAGACCTTGTCGACACCGGCCTCGAGCAGCGCTGCTCCGGTCTGGCCGTCGCCCTGGACGACCTGGTAGAGGTCCTGCGGAAAGCCCGCCGCGACGGTCAACTCGTGGAGCAGGACGGCGGAGAAGGGCGTGACTTCGCTCGGCTTGTGGACGACGGCGTTGCCCGCCATCAGCGCCTGCGCCAGCGGATTCGCAGCGAGGGCGACAGGGCCATTCCAGGGGGTGATGAGACCGACGACGCCGAGCGGCTGATAGATGAGGGTCAGCTTCTTCGAGAAGCGCATGACTCCGCTGGGACGGCGGTGGACCGTCTTCAGGTAGCCGCCGGCGCGCTTGGCGTAATGCGAGATCTGCATGCAGGGCGCGAGCACCTCCATGGCGACCGCTTCGTTGCGGGGCTTGCCCGTCTCCTTGATGACGATGTCGATGATGTCTTCCTGGCGGGCGACGAATTGATCGACGAGCCGCCAGAGGACCTCGGCCCGCTCTTCGAAGGAGCGCGTCGCCCATTCCTGCTGTGCCTTGCGCGCGCGCGCAACGGCCGACCGGACCTCCTCGGTCGTCGCGGACTCGAATTGCCCAATCGACTCGAGCGTGACGGGACTCTTCACGTTGTAGCGGCGGCGGCCGTCCTGGGAAGGAATCGCTTCGAATAATGCCATGTCGACTTTCTCCTCTCGAAATCGGATTGATTGAGCTCGAGCTCGAATCCATCGATCGGACCCGAGCCATTCATGCGGGGAGTCATGCGGGAAGCGCGGTCGGGAAGTCGCCTTCTTCGCGCTCGGCCTGTAGCCGGTAGAGTCGCGCGTAGACCCCGTCCGCGGCAAGCAGGGCCTCGTGGCTGCCGGATTCGACGATCCGGCCGCCGACCAACACGAAGATGCGGTCAACGTCGCGGATCGTCGACAGGCGGTGGGCGATCGCGATCGCGGTCTTGCCCTTCATCAGGACGCGGATCCCGCGCTGGATCGCCGCCTCGGTCTCCGTATCGATGGCGCTCGTCGCCTCGTCGAGGACGAGCACGGGGGCGCCATGAGCCAGGGCCCGGGCGAAGGACAGGATCTGGCGCTGGCCGGTCGAGAAATTCGATCCCCGCTCGCGCACCTCCGTCGCATAGCCCGAGGGCAGTCGCTCGATGAAGGCGTGGGCCTCGACGGCCCGGGCGGCGCGCTGGATCGCGACCTCGTCGAGATCGCCGCGGCCGAGCGCGATGTTGCGTGCGAGCGAGCCGCTGAAGAGAAAGACGTCCTGGAGCACCGTCGCGATCCGCCGCCGCAGCTCCTGCTGCGGGAAGTCGCGCACGTCGACCCCGTCGATCCGCACGCAGCCCCGCTCGACGTCGTAGAGCCGCGTCAGGAGCTTGATGATCGTCGTCTTGCCGGCGCCCGTCGCTCCGACGAAGGCGACCTTCTCTCCCGGCTCGACCCGGAACGACACGTCGCGCAGGATCCAGTCGTCGGCCTCGCTCGCGCTGGTGCCGTAACGGAACCAGACGTGATCGAACTCGACCCTTCCCCGCGCCGCGGGATCCGTCGCGGGCACGGCGTCCGTCCGATCCCGCACGGCGGGCTCGGTGTCGAGGAGCTGGAAGATCCGCTCGCTCGACGCCATCGCCGACTGCATGACCGAGTACTTGGCCGAGAGATCGCGCAGCGGCATGAAGAAGCGCTGCATGTAGTCGATGAAGACGTAGAGGATGCCGGCCTCGGCGAGGCCCGTGCCGACGCCGATGATGACGGCCATCGTGACGCCGGTCGCGACCTCGATCGTCGAGAAGAGCAGCGAGTCGTAGCGGATCGACTGGTGCCAGGCGTCGCGGTGGTCCGCGTTCATGCGGTCGAAGTCTTCGAGGTTGCGCGCTTCGCGGCTGAAGAGCTGGACGACCTTCATACCGGTCACCGTCTCCTGGATCTGCGTATTGATCCGGGCGATCTTGACCCGCACCGCGCGATAGGCCTCGCGCACCTTCCAGCGGAAGACGAACGCCGCGAGCCCCATCACGGGCACGATCGCGAACGTGTAGAGCGTGAGCTTCGGCGAAACCATGAAGAGCACGGCCGCGAAGCCCAGCATCTTGATGACGTCGGTGACGAGCGCGACGAGGCCCTGGGAGAACATCTCGGCGAGATTCTCGACGTCGTTGGTCGAGCGGGTCACGAGCCGGCCGACCGGCATCGTGTCGAAGAAGCTCATCGGCAGCTTCTGGATGTGCGCGAAGACGGCGCGCCGCAGGTCGAACATGGCGTGCTGCCCGGTCGTCGCCATGATGACCTGGTGGAGCCAGGACAGGAGCCCTAGGGCGACGGAGATCACGAAGTAGATGCCGGCGAGCCAGATCGCGATCGGAATTCCGACCGGCGGCGTCGCGAGGCGGTGCTGCATCGCCGTGAGGGCGCGAGCCAGAGTCCCCGAGGAGATCGAGTCGCTCGGCAGACCGGCGATGACGACCGGTGCGTCGGCGTTCGCGACGACGTTCGCCGCCGGAAGTGCCAGATCCATGCCGACCTTGACGATCCAGGCGGGGGCGAGCTCGAGCACGAAGATCGGAAGGAATAACAGCAGGGTCACGACGATCTGGCGCCGATAGGGCCGGACATAAGGCCACAGACGCAGCAGGAGCTTGCCGTCGTAGGCGCGGCCGAGGTCTTCTTCTTCGTGGGGATCGCCCGCGCGGTTGGCAGGACCGGACCGGACGACGGGCGGTGTGGCGGGCTGGCTCATGCGCCCTCCCCGACCGCGACCGCGACCGCAACGCTCTCGCGCAGCAGTCGGGCCTCGCGGTCCGCCCGGGACTCCTCCTCGGCCTGCTCGGTCGCGAGCCGCGCGTAGAGACCTCCCTTCGCCATCAGCTCGGCGTGGGTCCCGCGCTCGGCGATCCGGCCGCCGTCGAGCACGACGATCTGGTCGAGCTTGCGCACCGAGTTGACCCGCGACGCGACGACGACGACTGTGCGACCGGCGAACAAACGATCGAGCTCCGCCTGGATGCGCCGCTCGGTCTCGGCGTCGACGGCAGAGAGCGTGTCGTCGAGGATCAGGATCGAAGGCTCGAGGGCCAGCGCCCGCGCGAGAGCCGTTCGCTGGCGCTGCCCACCCGAGAGCATGATGCCGCGCTCGCCGACCAGCGTGTCGTAGCCGTAGGGCAGGTCTTCGATGTCGCGGGCGAGCTGGGCGCGCTCGGCTGCGGTCTCGATCTTGTGGACCGGCGTATCGGCGGGTAGGCCGTAGGCGATGTTGTCCCGCAGCGGCAATGAAAAGAGGAAGGAGTCCTGGGGAACCATCGCGATCGCGCGCCGGAGGCTCGCGAGCTGGATCCGATTGATGTCGACCCCGTCGATGAAGAGCTGATCGTCTTCGACCTCGAAGAGCCGCGGGATCACCGACGCGAGCGTCGATTTCCCCGAACCGACCGGCCCCACGACCCCGAGTGTCGTCCCAGCCGGAACCACGAGATGGATTCCGTCGAGGGCCGCTGCGCGAGTCGCATCATCGTAGTAGAACGACAGATTTCGGAACTCGATCCGCCCGGCGATCGTGTCGAGGGCGATGCTGCCCGCCTCGTCGCGGATCGAAGGCTCGACGGAGAGGATCTCGTCGATCCGCTGCATCGCCGAGGCGCCGCGCTGCATCAGGCTGATCGCATAGCCCATGATGAAGGTCGGGAACGTCAGCTGGCGGGCGAAGATCGTGAACGAGAAGAGCGCTCCGGTTCCCATCCGGCCGGCCTGGATCTCGCCGAAGCCGACCCACAGGGCGAGGGCCAGACCGACGGCGGGCAACAGGCCCGTGACGGCGGGCATCGCGGCGCTCGCGCGGACGAGCTCGAGCTCGCGCTCGCGTAGCTGGACGTTCGCCTCTTCGAAGCGCGCCGCCTGATCGCGCTCCATCGAATACGCCTTCACGACGGCGATGCCGGCGACGTTCTCCTGCACGAAATTCGACATCGACGAGAGCGATTGCTGCGCCGCGAGGCTGCGCGAATAGAGCCGCCCGCCCAGCACCCGCGATATCACGATGAAGCCCGGATACGGCAGCATCATCAAGATCGCGAGCTTGAGCGACAGGGTCGACATCGCGATGAAGGCCCCGACGAAGAGGATCGGGCTCTGGGCGACGGAAAGGAGGCCGGGCCCGAGCAGCATGCGCACGGAGTTCAGGTCGTTCACGCAGCGGCTCATCAGGTCGCCAGTGCGCCAGCGGAAAAAGAACGATTGCGGGAGCGTCTGAAGATGGGCGAAGAGATCGTTGCGGATCTCGTATTCGACCTCGCGCGCCGCGTCGAAGACGAGCTGCCGCGAGTAGAAGCGCAAGAGGCCGCCGCCCACTGCGATCCCGAACAGGATCCAACAGCGCCGGAACACCTCCTCGCGCCCGACCTTCCCGTCGACCAGCCCGTCGATCGCCCAGCCGACCGCGAGCGGTAGGATGTTGAACGACGCGACATAAAGAAGCACGAGCAGGAACCACAGCAGGTAGTAGCCGGCGTTGCGGCGCAGGTAGACCGAGAGCCGCCGCAGCGCGTGCCGGATCGGCGCTTCGGCCGCCTGCCCCGGGACCCCTGCGATCGCGGCTGCGGCTTCGCTCATCGCCCGAGCCTGCGCGCGATGCGTCCGCGATCGCAGCCGCACAGCCAGCCGAGCAGCGACCCTTGATGCTCGAGAACGGTCCGCAGCCCCCGGCCTCGCGCATAACGCCGTCCCGAGGTCGTCGCCGTCACCCGGAGCAGGGCCAACCGCCCCTGCGCCTTGATCCCCCACACCAGGTCGAGATCCTCGAGGATCGGCACATTCGGGACGCCCCCCATCGACTCGAGCACCCGGCGCCGGACGAAGATCGCCTGATCGCCGTAGGGGAGCCGGAAGAGCGCGTTGCGGACCCCGACCCAGAACTCGATCCAACGAAAGAAAAATCCCTTGTCCGCCAGGCGGAAGGCGAACGCCCCGCCGGCACAGGCCGGATCGAGCAAGGCCAGGGCGAGGGCTTCGTGCCAGCCGTCGGCCAGGCGAGTATCGGCATGCAGGAACAAGATCGGGTCCCCATTCGCGTTTTCGCTCCCGCGCCGGAGCTGGGCCGCGCGTCCCCGGTCGGAGCGGAGAACGACGGCACCGGCCGCTTCGGCGAGAGCGGGGGTCGCGTCTCGGCTCCCCCCATCGACGACGATGACCTCGACCCCGTCTCGGCGGAGGCTCCCGACCAGGGCGCCGATGCGTTCCGCCTCGTCGAGCGTCGGGATCACGACCGAGATCATCACGGCGCGCGAGCCTAGCCCGGATAGTCTGGTGCTGCCTCGAACGCAATGCCGGCGACAGAGCCCCGATTCGATTGACTGGAATCGGCCCATTGCCTATCTCTCGCTCGTGCCGCGACCCCCCAAGACCGCCGACGCCGCCTTTACCACGACTGCCGCCCCCGCGTACGCGCAGGCGGGCGTGGACCTCGACCACGACGAATCCTTCGTGGACGACATCAAAGAGATCGCCAAGAGCACCTTCCGGCCCGAGGTCCTGAGCTCGATCGGCGGCTTCGCCGGGATGTTCAAGGCGCCCGACCGCTACAAGGACCCGATCTTCGTCGCCGCGACTGACGGCGTCGGGACCAAGCTGAAGCTCGCCTCCCGGATCGGCCGCTACGACACGATCGGGATCGACTGCGTCGCGATGGTCGTGAACGACCTCGTCGTCCAGGGGGCCGAGCCGATCATCTTCCTCGATTACGTCGCGATGGGGGAGCTCTCGAAGCAGATCGCCGGCGATACGCTGCGCGGCGTTGCCGAGGGCTGTCGGCGGGCGGGCTGTGCGCTTCTCGGGGGCGAGACGGCGACGATGCCGGGCGTGTACGCCAAGGGAGACGTCGAGCTGGTGGGCTTCAGCGTCGGCGTGGTCGAGCGCGACGCGGTGATCGACGGCTCGAACATCGCCGAGGGCGACGTGCTGATCGGGATCGCCTCGAGCGGCTTCCACAGCAACGGCTACTCGCTGGTCCGCTCCGTGCTCGACGCCGGGATCGCAGCCGGGACCGTCGATCTCTTCGGTGAGCCGCCCGAGCTGCGGACGAGCCTCGCCTCGGCGCTGCTCGCCCCGACCCGCATCTATGTCAAGCCGCTGCTCAACCTGATCCGCGACTTCGAGATCCACGGCTTCGTCCACGTCACGGGAGGCGGCTTCGAGGGCAACATTCCCCGCGTGCTGCCGAGCGGCGTGCGCGCCCATGTCGATACCCTCGCCTGGCCCCGCCCCGACGTCTACGCCTGGATCACGCGGGTCGGCAACCTCTCGGAGAGCGAGCTGCTGCGGGTATTCAACTGCGGGATCGGGATGATCGCGATCGTGCCTGCCGCGAGCGCCGACGACATTCTCCAACGGCTCCAGGGACACGGCGAGCGCGGCTACAAGATCGGCGTGATCGAACGCAAGGCCGCGGGGGACCCCCCCATGCTCTTCGATCCCGGTTTCCTTTCGGGCGAGTGATGGTCGAGCTTCCCGCGCTGGATCCGAGCGAGGCACCCCGCGCACGGCGTTGGGACGCGCTCATCCTGGGAAGCAGCCTGACCGCTCTGGTTGCGGCCGCCCGCATCGGCGCCTCCGGCCAGCGGGTCCTGATCGTCGAGGAGGGAGCCCGGGCCGCCCTCCCCCCCGCCCTGAAGGAGCCGTTCTTCCTCACGGGCCTGCGCGACGAGGGGGTGCTCGACGCCTGCCTGAAGCTGCTCTCGGTGCCGTTGATCGACCGACGCCGGGTCGCCGCCGAGCGGCTCGCGTTCCAGATCGCGGCGGACCCCGTTCGGATCGACGTCGGCCAGGCGGCGGTCACGGCGGAGGAGCTCGTCGCCTGGGGCCTCGCCAAGCCCGAAGAGGCCCAGACCCTGGTCCGCGAGCTGATCGAGTCGTCCAAGGTCGAGCGGGGAGTCCTGCTCGAGTCGGCCGCCGTTCGGATCGGTCGCCGCACCACCGGCGGACGCCCGGCGCAGATCGGTCACCACCGCCGCGGGCTGCCGGGCATCGTCGGAACCCTCTCGGGTCCGCTCCCCGGCCTGGTCTCCGCCCAGATCCGCGCCCTCTCGAACCTCGGCCTGGGCTCGCCGCCCCCTGAATCCCAGGCACGCCTGCTCGGGGTCCCGCTCGCGGGCGGCGCGGGCTTCGCCGACGGGCCGCCCTGGCTCTACGACCTGCTGCGCAAGCGGGTCACGTCCTCCTATGGCGACTTCCGTACGCTGAACGGCGACTTCGACCTGGTCGCGGTGTCGGGACAGCCCGGAGTGCGAGTCCGGAGAACCGGAGAGATCTGGCTCGGCCGCACTCTCGTGCTAGCCGCTCCCCCGTCCTCGCTCCGCGACAGCTACTTGTCCGGCGCCGTTTCCGGCCACGGCGATCCGGCCGCCTCGTCGGCAGCGAGCGCGGGCGGGAGCGCCGGCGTGCCGACCCGGCCGGTGCCCTCGATTCTCGAGCGCGGAGGCCAGCGAGCCTATCGCGCGGCCTTCCTGTTCAGCGTTCCGACCGCCGTCCTGCCGGAGGGCATGAGCGCCCGGCTGATCCTCCCCGAGCAGGACGCGGAGAGCCCGACGACGGCGATCACCGCCTTCCCGAGCCAGACCCATTCGCAGCGGGTCGATCTGGTCGCGCGCGCCGTCGTCCCGGACCGCGATCCCGAGCGCCTGGCCCGCCTGCGCGCGCGGATCGCCGCGCGCCTGCGCGACCTGATGCCCTTCTGCCGGGATACGGTCGTCTCGATCGATGTCGAGATGCCGCGTTGGGACGGCGATGACGGCTGGCTCGAAGATCCGCTCCCGGGTCTGGGTTGGCCTTCAGAGGTCGACCTGCGACTCTCGACTCGCCCCGCCATCTACCACCTCGATCGCGCGGCGGTCGCTGCGCTGGGCTTCGAGGGCGACCTGCTCCTTGGCTGGCGCGGAGGCGATGCCATCGCGGCCGAGCTCGCGTGAAGCGAAGGACGGGAGGCCACTCTGCGACCCGAGCCTGACGCCCCGACCGCGGCGAGCCCGAATCTCATCGCGTCGAGGGACGCGAACGGTCCCCGCCTCGCCGACCTGATGCGGATGGCGCGTCTCTCGTTCCGGTACAAGACGGCGATCTTTGCCACCGTCGTCTTCGCCGGGCTCTTCGCCGCCAGTCGTTACCTCAAGACCTGGATGCTGAAGCCGCTGCTCGACGAGGTCGTCCTCCCGGCCAATCAGCCGGGCTTCGACTTCGCGTCGATCTCGCCGCGCTTCTACGAGCTCGGCGCGATTCTCGGCCTCGTCCTGCTCTTGACGCCGCCCGTGATGTTTCTCCGCCTCTATGTCGCGGACTGGATCGTCGCCCGGGTCCGCCAGGACGTCGACCGACAGGTCGCGCGCAAATTCCTCTCGGCGCCGCTGCGGCTCCACCGCGGCGAAGCGAGTGGCGAGTTCCTCTCCCGGGCACTCACCGACGCCCACCTCGCGTGCCGTGCCGTCGAAGTGCTGTACAAGGACGTGCTCGAAGATTGCATGCTGCTCGTCGGTGGCGCGGTCGCGATGCTGCTCCTCTCGTGGCAGCTCGCGCTGCTCTCGATGGTGACGATGCCGTTCCTGCTGCTCGTTCTTCGCTATTTCGGCAACCGGATCCAGAAGAAGACGCAACGCCGCCAGGAAACCCAGAGCGACCTCTCGCAGCGCCTGATCGCCATCCTCTCCGGCATCAAGGTCATCAAGGCCTTCCAGGGCCAGGACCTCGAGCTCGAAGCGTTCGGGAAGGAGACCCAGACCTACTTCCGTCGCCATCGCGGGGTCGTCTTCCACCGCGCGATGGCGAAGACGACGAGCGAGGCCGTGAACCAGATCCTCGGCGCCGCGATCGTCGGTACAGGCGCCTTCTTCGTCCTGCGCGGGATGTTCGAGCTGACGGCCGGGACGCTCGCCGCCTTCGCGATGGTCATGATCCAGATCTACAAGCCCATCAAGAGTCTGACGCTCTCGTACACGACGATCATGGAGTCGAATGCCGGTGCGCAACGCCTCTTCGAAGTCTTCGACATGGAAGAAGAGGTCCCCGACCGTCCGAACGCGAAGGAAATGCACGGGCTGGCCCGGGGCATCCGTTTCCGCGACGTGCATTTCGATTACGGGCAGGGATCGATCCTGCAGGGTATCGACCTCGAGGTGAAGCCCGGCGAGGTCATCGCCGTCGTGGGGCGGACGGGGACCGGAAAGAGCACGTTGATGGACCTGCTGCTGCGCTTCCACGATCCGACGCGCGGCAGCATCGAGATCGACGGCGTCGACCTGCGCGATCTGAAGCGCCAGTCGTTCCTCGACCACGTCGCCGTCGTGACCCAGGAGCCCTTCCTCTTCGATGTGTCGATCCTCGAGAACATCCGCTACGGGAAGCCCGAGGCGACCCTCGAAGAGGTGCGCGCGGCGGCGGCCGCGGCCTCTGCCGACGAGTTCATCGACGAGCTGCCTCAGGGATACGACACGCCCGTCGGCGAGTTCGGCCTGCGTCTCTCGGGCGGTCAACGTCAGCGCATCACGATCGCCCGCGCGATCCTCGCAGACCCGACCATTCTCGTCTTCGACGAGGCGACGAGCTCCCTCGACGCCAAGACCGAGCGCGCCGTCCAGCTCGCGATCGAATCCCTGCGCGGACAGCGCACGATCTTCCTCGTCGCCCACCGTCTCACGACGATCCGCCACGCCGACCGCATCGTGGTCCTCGACGAGGGCCGGATCGTCGACGTCGGGGACCACGAGACCCTGCTCTCGCGGCCGGGGATCTACCGCGAGCTGATCGGCGCCGACCGCAAGGCCGCTTCGTAGAATTCCTCGACGAAGGCGGCCGCTCGATCGGGCTCGAAGCGAATGCGGGCGTCGCGCATCGCCGCCGCTCCCATCGCCCGCCGTCGCACCGGATCGCGGATCAGCAACGAGAACGCGTCGGCGAGAGCCTTGGGATCCTCATCCACGAGCAGTCCCGTCTCGCCCTCGACGATGATCTCGGGAATCGCTCCGCGGCGTGTGCCGACGAGGGGCAGACCCAGCGCGGCGGCCTCGCGCAGCGCTCGACAGCTCCCGTCCGAGCCCGGGACGAGATAGGCGAAGAGATCCATCGCGGCGAGCAGCGAGGCGTAGTCGTCGGTGCGATAGCCGGCGAGAACCACGTGGCGTTCGAGGCCGAGGGCCCGGGCCGGCTTCGCAACGAGCTCCTCCGCGCGGGTCCCGCGTCCCAAGACGACGAGACGCGCCTCGGGATGTCCGACGACGAGACGCGCCATCGCCGAGAGCAGCAGCTCGAAACGTCGATGAGCCTGCATGCGGGCGACGACGCCGATGAGAAGCGCGTCCTCGAGCACGCCCAGCGTTCGACGCGCCGCATGTGCGTCGCAGGCAGTCGCCGCGGCGGAAAGCGCGTCCAGATCGACGGCCCCGAGACTTCCCTGCAGCAACCCCGTCGGCCGCACGCGTCGGTTCGCAGAAGCGGCCCGAGGACTCACGCAGAGGAGCCCGTCGCAGGCCGGCCCGAATAGCCAGCGATTCCACGGCCACGCCCGGATCGCTTCGGCCCGCGACCAGCTCCGAACGATCCGGGTCTCGCGCCCTCCGTCACTTCCGATGCGCAGGCAGCGAGAAGAACGCCTCCAGCCGGCCCCGCGCGCGAGCGCCCGGGCCGCCAGCACGTGGTCGCGCGAGTGCCAGCAGTGGACGACGTCGAAGGGGCCCCCGATTTCGTCGCCGTCGAGCCAGCGCGCGATCCGGAGGGCGCGCCCCGCGTCGCCAGGAATCCAGGCAGAACGCTCCGACTCGATCGTATCGACCGGTCCGAGACCGCGTCGACGCGCCTCCCCTGCGAGACTTCGACCCGCGCCCGGCGGGGGCTCCGGGCATACCAGCTCGACCCGGTGACCACGGCGCCGCAGCGCAGCCATCAGCACGAGCATCGGCTCCGCCGGACCCGTCCACTTCCAATCGCTCACGAGCAACAGGATCTTCACGCCGGCGGCGTATTCGTCCGCGTTCGCTCCCAGAGCTTCGCGTACTTGAGAAAGACGTAGAACGCGCTCGCCACCGCGATCACGAATCCCGGCATCCCGTCCCTAAATCCGGCGCGCAGGACATAGCTGCGCAGGAAGCGCGCCGGCGGTCGCAAGAGGAGATCTCGCCGGCGAAAGCGGACCCCGTCCCGGGCGAGGGCCGCCGCGGCTTGTCCGCTGAAGAACTGGATGCGCGTGATCTGATCGGCGAGGTCGCGGTAGCTGTAGTGCTCGAGCTCGCCCGGGAGCCGGGCGACCCGTCCATCGGCCTCCACCCGACCATGGGGATCGCGACCGGCGTAACGAGCCCGGGAGCGCCGGAACAGGCGCAGCTTCCAATCGGGATAGAAGTCCCCATGGCGGATCCAACGGCCGAGATGGTAGGTCGCGCGATTGACTTCGTAGGCGACGCACTCCTGGTCGGAATCGTGATCGGGACCGCTCGAAGCGCCGCGGTCGACTTCCGCCACGCTTCCGGCGGCGGCGCGCAGGAGCGCACTCTGCATGGCGCTGGCGAGGGCCGGCGTCACGACTTCGTCCGGATCGAGCACGAGGGCCCAATCGTGCTTCGCGAGGGAGAGGGCGTAGCTCTTCTGGGCGACGTCGCCGGCGTAGGGTCGGCGCTCGACCCGCGCGGCCAGTCGCCGAGCGACCGCCTCGCTCCCATCGCGGCTCTTCTCGTCGACGACGACGACGATCTCGTCCGCCCAAACAACCGACGCGAGACAGCGCTCGAGCTCTCGCTCCTCGTCGCAGGCCAGCACGCAGACGCTGACGGGAGCGCGCGCGGAGCTCCCGGCGATCATCCGCGCAGGCGCTCGACGGACCGGACTCCCTTCACGCGGCGGATCTCCTTCATCACGGCCGAGAGGGTCTGGACGTCCTGGACCCAGAGCTCGAAGAACTGCTCGGCCCCGGTCCCCTGGGTCTCCGCCGTCGTGACACGCGCCGAGCCGATGTTGATGCCCGCCGCGGAGATCGTATTCGTGATCTTGGCGAGCATCCCGGGCTCGTCCTTCGAGACGACCCGGATTTCGACGGCGCGCTTGACGTCGCTCGCCGCGTCCCAGTCGACCTCGATCCGCCGGGCCGGATCGAGCGCGAAGACCTTGACGCAGCCCCGCGTATGGACGGTCACGCCGCGTCCGCGCGTCACGAAGCCGATGATCTCGTCGCCGGGCAGCGGCTCGCAACAGCCCGCGAAACGCACGAGCACGTCGGGCGTTCCCGAGACCCGAACACCGGAGGTCGACCGGCGGCGCTCGCGCGAAAAGAGCTGCCGCAGGCGTTTCGGGACGACCGAGACGGCGGCCGCGACCGGCGACGTCGCGGGCGACGGTGCCATGCCGCTCCCACCGACGAGCTTCCGAACGACGGCGCTCGCCGTGAGCTTGCCGTAGCTCAGGGCCGCGAGCAGATCCTCGAGGGTCTGCCCTGCGCCCTCGCTCTCGAGATGACGGGCGAGGCGACCGTCCTGCTCGACCTGCGCGAGAGTGAGGTCGCTCTTTCGCAGCTCGCGTTGCAGCAGATCCCGTCCGAGGGCGACCGCACGTTCCTTGCCCGCCTGGCGGATGGCGTGACGGATGTGGTTCCGAGCCTTGGACGAAACCGCGAAATCGAGCCAGTCCTTGCGCGGGGCCCGTTCGGGCTGGGTCAGGATCTCGACGGTGTCGCCGCCCTTCAGCTTCTGGCGCAGGGGGACGAGGCGGCCGTTGATCCGGGCGCCCGAGCAATGGGATCCAACCTCGCTGTGGATCGCATAGGCGAAGTCGATCGGCGTCGAGCCGGCGGGCAGGTTGATGACCTCGCCCTTTGGCGTGAAGACGAAGACCTCGTCCGGAAACAGGTTCAGCTTGACCGCATCCAGGAACTCCTGGGGATCCGAAATGTCCTTCTGCCACTCGACGAGCTGGCGCAGCCAATTGAATTTCGCGTCGTCGCGTTCGGCGGCGACGCGGCCCTCCTTGTACTTCCAATGAGCGGCGATGCCGAGCTCGGCGTCGCGGTGCATCTCCTGGGTGCGGATCTGGATTTCCATCCGCTCGCCGAACTGGCCGATCACCGTCGTATGCAGCGATCGATAGCCGTTCGGCTTGGGCAGCGCGATGTAGTCCTTGAAGCGGCCGGGCACCGGCGGCCAGATGGCGTGGATCTGGCCGAGGACGCCATAACAATCCCCGATGCCCCCATCGATCACGACCCGGAATCCGATCGCGTCGTAGATCTGCTCGATCTCGAGGTCGTGACTCTTCATCTTGGCGTGGATCGAAGAGATGTCCTTGACGCGCCCCGCAACCGCACAGGCGAGCCCCAGCTCGGCGAGGCGTGCCGAGATGACGGAGATCACGCCTTCGATGTAGCGCTCACGTTCGTCGCGAGAGACGAGCAGCTTCGCCTCGAGCTCGGCGGCGACCTCGGGCTCGAGGGCGCGGAAGGCCAGATCCTCGAGCTCCTGCTTCATCCAGTAGACGCCGAGGCGATGGGCCAGGGGGACGTAGATGTCGATCGTCTCCTGGGCCACCCGTCGGCGTGCGTCCTCGTGCATGTGCACGATCGTCCGCATGTTGTGCAGCCGATCTGAGAGCTTGATCATCAGGATGCGGATGTCCTCGGACATCGCGATCAGCATCTTGCGGAAGTTCTCGGCCTGCTGCTCGCGGGCGCTCTTGAACTCGATGCGGGCGATCTTCGTGAGGCCCTCGACGAGGAACGCGACCCGGGGACCGAAGAGCCGGTCGATCTCCTCGCGCGTGGTGAGGGTGTCCTCGAGGGTGTCGTGCAGGAGGCCCGCGATGATCGTGTCCTCGTCGACGAAGAGGTCGAGGAGGATGTTGGCCACTGCGAGCGGATGGATCAGGTAGGGCTCACCGGAGAGCCGCTCCTGCCCATCGTGGACCTTGGCCGTAAACACGTATGCGCGCTGGAGACGCTCGAGATCGACCTGGGGGTCGTACTCGAGGAGGCGGTCGGCGATGTCGTTGAAACGGAGCATCCTGCTTTCGAAAACGCCTGCTCTTCCGAGGAGTTATGAGCGGAACTCGGACTTCACAGCGTACCCGCGCGGGGCGGCCGCGGCAACGCGCGGGTACGGCGAATCACCCGGCCTGCGCCGCCGCGAAGCTGGCCATGACGACCGCTCGCCCGAAGCGAGGGCGGACGTCCTCCTCCCGCCCCGCCCGCACGGCGTGGATCACGCTCAGGACGTCATCGACGGCGCGCTCGAGATCGTCGTTCACGACCGCGAAGTCGAAATTCTCCGCCGCCTCGAGCTCCCGATCCGCCAGCGCCATGCGCCGCTGGATCACCGCCTCGTCGTCGGTTCCGCGACCCCGCAGCCGCTGCTCGAGGACGGCCAGGGACGGCGGCAGCAGGAAGATCAAGCAGGCATCCGCGATCCGCTTCTTGACCTGCGCCGCACCCTGGACCTCGATCTCGAGGACGACGTCGTAGCCGGTCGCGAGCGGGGCCTCGATCGCATCCCAGCTCGTGCCGTAGATGTGGCCGCCGTACTCGGCATGCTCGAGGAATCCGCCCGCCGTCACCCCCTCGCGGAAGCGGCCCTCGCTCACGAAGTGGTAGTGGACCCCGTCCTGCTCCCCGGCGCGGGGCTTGCGCGTCGTGTGCGAGGTCGACAGTCGAAGCACGGGATCGAGCTCGAGGATCCGGCGACAGAGGGTCGTCTTGCCGGTACCGGAAGGCGCCGCGATCACGAAGACGTGGCCGCGCTTCGGCTTCCCGACCTCGACGGCTGCGCCCGCTGAAGGTTCGGGACCGCCCTGACTCATTGATCGAGGTCCCCGTCGAAATCCGGAGCGAGCCGCGTCGCGATGGTTTCGGGGGTGATCGCCGAGAGGATCACGTGGTCGCTGTCGGTCAACACGATCGATCGCGTCCGCCGCCCCTCCGTCGCGTCGAGCAGCTTGCCGCGCTTGCCGGCCTCCTCCCGCAGTCGCCGCATCGGAGAAGATCCCGGGGATACGATCGCAATGACGCGGCCCGCCATCACGAGGTTCCCGTAGCCGATGTTCACCATCGTCGGCTTCGCCGCGACCGGGCGGTCGCGCGCGGCGCGCTCCGCGTCGCCCCGCTCGGCCGCCGCGGTCGCCCGCTCCCGCGCGTCCGAGCTACTCAATGTTCTGTACCTGCTCGCGGATCCGCTCGAGCTCGGTCTTGAGCCCGACGACGTCCTGGGCGAGCGCCGCATCGCTCGCCTTCGAGCCGACGGTATTCGCCTCGCGCCCGAGCTCCTGGAGCAGGAAATCGAGGCGGCGGCCGACCGGATTGTCCGGGCCGGCGGCGCGCAGGGTTTCCTCGAACTGCGCGATGTGGCTCCGGAGGCGGACGAGCTCCTCCGTGATGTCGAGCCGATCCGCGGCGATCACGATTTCCTGGTGGAGTCGGGCATCGTCCGACAGTCCGACGTCCCGGCGGATCTGCTCGGCGCGCTTCTGGAGGCGCTGACGCGCGGCGATCACGACCTCGCCGGAGCGGGCCTGGAAGGCGTCCGAGAGGCGTAGCACCGTCGCAAGTCGACCCTCGAGCTCCACCCGCAGCGTCTCCCCCTCGACCCCACGCATCTCGATCATCGCGCGCACCGCCTCGTCGACCGCCTCCTCGACGGCGACCCACAGTACGTCCGCGTCGACTTCGCTCTCGATGACCCGCGTGACACCGGGCAACGCGAGCAGCGAAGCCACGTCGAGGGCCCCGGTCAAGGCGTGGCGGCTCGAGAGGATTCGCGCGGCCTCGACGTATTGGCCGGCGATGGACTCGTCGATCACGAGCTTCGTCGTCGCCGAATTCGACGCGAGACTGACCGAGATCTCGACCTTGCCCCGGGCGAGCTTCCCCTGGACGCGCTGCTTCAGCGCATTCTCCCGGTCGGCGAGGATGCGCGGCAAGCGGATCCGCAGGTCGAGATGGCGATGATTCACGCTGCGCGCCTCGACCTCGAAGGCGACGCCGGTCACCTCCCGCGAGGCGCGCCCGAATCCGGTCATGCTGAAGATCACGAAGCCTCCGATGTAAGCAGTGGGAAGCGTGCGAGCTCGAGCGCCTCGGCGAGTCGTGCTCGGAGCTCGCTCGGGGTGACGGCGGCGGTGCCCACCTTCGATACGGCCACGGCCGCCGCGGCATTCGCGACGACGCAGGCCTCGAAGAGCGACGCGCCGGCGGCGCGGCATAACACGAGAGCCGCCAGCGACGTATCGCCAGCCCCCTGGACGTCGAATACCGCGAGCCGCCTCGCCGGAACGTCGAAGGGCCCCCCGTCGTCGCCGAGCGCGCTGACGCCCTCGCCCCCCCGCGTCACGACGACCTCGGCCCCCGCCAGCTCGGCGCGCAGCTTCTCGAGCAGCTGGGACCGGCTCTCGAAATCGTCCCCTCGCCCACCGACCGCCGCGCAGGCCTCGGCGAGATTCGGCTTCACGAGGCTCGCGCCCCGAAACCTCCGGAGCTCGCGCTTCGGATCCGCCGCGACGAGGATCCCGCGTGCCCGAGCCGCCGCGATCACATGCCGGCCGAGGCCGTCCGCGAAGAGTCCCTTGTCGTAATCGGCGAGGACGACCGCATCCCACGCCTCGAGCCGCTCGAAGATCGCCTGCTCGACCCGGGCCCGCTCGTCCGGCCGGAGAGGCGAATCGTCCTCGCGATCGAGCCGCAGCATCTGTTGCGTCCGGGCGACGACGCGCAGCTTGTGGGTCGTCGGACGGGCGGGGCTCTCGATCAAGCCCGCCGTCGCGAGGCCGGTGGCCTCGGCGCGCGCGCGCAGCAGCGATCCCTCGCGATCGATCCCGATCACGCCGACCAGGGCGGCGCTGGCGCCGAGCGAGACGAGATTGCGCGCCACGTTGCCTGCGCCGCCGAGCTCGCTGTACTCCTCGCGGACCCGCACGATCGGAACGGGCGCCTCGGGACTGATCCGCGCGACGTCCCCAACGCGGTACTCGTCGAGCATCAGATCGCCCACGACGAGGACGCGAAGTCCTTGCATTCGCTCGATGATGGCCTCGAGCGCGGTGCGCCGTGATCCGTTCAATTCCCGCTCCCCCTGCTTGCAACGCTCATCACTGGTCGACAAGTCGCGCTTCGACAGACGCCTCGGGCGCCGCACCGGCACGAGACCGGTCCACCTCGCGAGCCAGGGCGACGGCGAGAATCGGCTCCGGCGGCCGGCCGCGAAGATGCCACAGGATCAATCCGCCCCGCTCCCGCAATCGCCGCCGGCCGTGCGGCCCGATCGCGGCGGCGAGCACGAGCGGGAGCAGGACCGCGATCCAGCGCGCACAGCGGAGGGTCCGGACCGCTCGCGCCGTCCGGCGGCCGCGGCGGATCGAGACGAAGCGATCGAGGGAGCGCTCGTACTCGATTCGCGTCGCGCGGGGCACGCGGGCCTTGCTGCTCGCCCCGAGCCGGTGGATCGCCTGCAGGGCGGGGGCGTACACGACGCGGTGGCCGGCTGCACGAACCCGCCAGCAGAAGTCGGTCTCCTCGAGGAAGAAGAAATAGCCTTCGTCGAGCTCGCCGAGCTCGTCGAGGACATGCCCGCGAACGAACATTACTGCGCCCCGCACGGCCTCGACGTCGACGCAGCCCGGCATGAGCGGAGCCGGTCGGCCGCGCAGCACCCGCCGCCCCATGCGGACCAGCGCGTCGGGCAGGAGCTCGGTCGCCAGGCCCGGAAAGGCGTGGACGGAGCGCTGGCGCCGACCGTCGGGATGAAGCAGCGCGACTCCGACCACACCGATCGCCTCGTTCCCATCGAGCAGAGCCACGCCCTGAGCGAGGACGTCGGGCGCGACCGTCGCGTCGCTGTTGAGGAGCAGGACGTGGCGTCCGCGCCGGATTCGAAGCCCGAGATTCACCGCCGTCGCGAAGCCGCGGTTACGGCTCAGCGCGATCGCCCGGATGGGAAGTCCCGACGCGCGTGCCCGCGCGACACTCGCGTCCTGCGAGCCGTTGTCGATCACGATGACCTCGAGCTGAATCCGCGGATGCGTCGCGTGCGCTTGCTCGAGCGCGAGCAGACAGGCTGCGAGCAGATCCTCGTTCTCATAGCTCGCGATCAGGATGCTGAGATCGATCAAGCGCGATCGCCCTCCCCCGCTTCGGAGCCCGGGCGCGTCGCCATCGGCAGCGCCAGCGCGCGGTGAGCCGCCGCTTCGGCGCGGTCGACGGTCAGGGTTCGCAGACAGCGGTGGTCGATCGGGCAGCGGCGCAGGTAGCAGGGCCGGCAGGCATGCTCGGTCTCGAGGATTTGGACGCGCTCGAGATTGTCGGGGGTCTTCGCGACGGAGGTCGGACCGAAAAAGACCACGCTCGGGACCCCGAACGCCGCGGCGATATGACGCGCCCCCGCGTCGTTCGAGACCAGGAGCCGGGCGTATCGGAGCAGGACCTTGAGTGACCCGAGATCGAGGGTCCCGGAGAGGACGAAGGGCCGTGTTCGCAGCGCGCGGCTGACCGCTTCGAGAATCGCCTCTTCGCCGGGAGCGCCGACCACGAAGACCGCTGCGCCCTCGCCGGCGAGGCGGTCTGCGAGCGCCGCGAAGGAGCCGGCGGGCCAGCACTTCGCGTCGCCGAATCCCGCACCCGGCGCGAGGACGATCGGCGGTGCCCGACGCAAGCGATCGACGTCCGTCCCGAGCGGGCGAAGCACGGCCTCGAGCCGGGCCTCCTCTGCGGCCGTCGTCGCCAGTTGCAGCCGCGGCGGCTCACGACTGGCCTCTGCGCCGACCGCCCGCATCAGATGCAGCACGAACCGCTCGCGGGAAACGAAGCGGCGCCTTCCCCAGCCGGGATCCGCGGTGACCCGCGCGTGCAGCAGGCTCGCACGCAGGGGATCCCTCGCATAACCCACGATGTGCCCGACCCGGCCGAGTCGCATGAGCAGCGCCGACGAAATGGACTCGGGAATCACGATGCCGAGCTCGAACTCCGCCTCGGCGATTCGCATCGCCTCGCGACGCAACGCTGCGAGCCCGCGTCCCCGGGAGTCGACGGCCCAGAGGCCATCGACGAGGTCGCCGCCCTCGAGCAGCGCCATCAGCGGACCGGGGAGCTGGGCGACGATCTCGGCCTCGGGATACGCCACGCGCAGGGCAGCGAGGCCCGGGGTCGCCATCACGACGTCTCCGACGTGATTCGGGCAGCGAACGAGGATCCTGCGCACGGCGGCCCGCTGCCCCCGTCCGCGCCTCACGACGCCGGTCCGCCCCGTGCGAGGGATTCGATCGCTTCGGCCACCCGCGCCGGCACGATCGCACGCATGCAGGCGGGATCGTCGCAGCCGCGACGACACGGACTGCAGGGCAACGGCGTGTGGACCCGCCGCCAGGGAGAGGCGGCGGCGGGCTCGTTGTGGACGGGATCGGTCGGCCCCAGGAGCTGGACGACGGGAACCCCGCTGAGCGACGCCGCGTGGAGCGGACCCGAGTCGCACGCCGCGAAGACGGCGGCACGGGCGATGAGGGCGAGCAGGTCGTCGAGCTCCGGGGTCTCCGGCGCCGCCACGATCCTCGGGTCCGCCCCTGCCAGGATCTCCGCCGTGAGCGCGCGCTCCGCGGGCGTGTTCCCCGCGGCGATCCAGACCTCGAGGCCCGATTCGACCAGGCGATTCGCGACGGCGCGCCAGGCCGAGGGCGCATAACGTTTGTGGTCCGCCCTCGCGCTGCTCCCGGGATGGATAAGCACGAAGCCTGAAACCGCCTCTCGACCGCTGGGAGCGAGGCGGGCGGCGAGACGGAGCTGCGCGTCGGCGGAGGGGACGAGCAGGGGACCGCTCGGAATGGCCGCGGCAGCGGGGGGCGACAGCGCCCGTATCAGCGCTGCATTGCGCTCGAAGCGCGAGACGTGCGGGCGCGGCAGGTCGGCGTGGTGTCGGGTGAAGAGGTAGGACCCCTCGCGGGCGACTCCGGGGCGATAGCCGTAGCGCAGTGGGGCTCCGGAGAGTGCGGCGAGCACGCCACTCTTCGCGATCCCGTGAAAATCGAGCACGAGCTCGAAGCGCCGGTCGTGCAATCGCCGCAGGAATCCGCGCAAGACGCGCGCGAAGGAGCTAACGTCGAAATGTCGCATCGAAGCGACGAGCTCGCCCCGCGGAAAGACCAGCAGCTCGTCGACGCAGCCTGCCGCAGCGACCGCCGATGCCGCCGCCGGCTCGACCAGCCAGGCCAGATGGCTCGCGGGATGGAGCACACGCAACGCGGTGACCGCCGGAAGCGTTCTCAGCACGTCGCCCAACGCACCCAATCGGATCACCAGGATCCGGTCCACATTCCGATCCACGTTCCGGTTCGAATCGGGCAACCGCGGGAGCCTTATGAGAGAGTTCGAGCGCCTCGCCGAGCCATCGACCGGCCGATAGGATAAAGACCATGCGAACCGCGCGCACCCTCTCGCTCTACGTGATGCGGGAGACGCTCCTCTACGGCGCGCTCGCCTTCCTGGCCGTGAGCCTCGTTCTCCTGACACAGAACCTGCTCGTTCGCCTCGACGAGCTGCTCGTGATCGGAATGAATCCCGGGGATCTCGTGCGTCTTGGGGTCTGCCTGCTCCCGGTCGCGCTCACGTACTCGATCCCCCTCGCCTTCCTGGTCGGGATCCTGCTCGCGGCGCGACGCTTCGGCTCCGATGGAGAGCTCGTCGGCATGCGCGCCGCCGGCATCGGACCCGATGGGCTGCTCGTGCCGAACCTCGTGCTCGGACTCTTCGCCTCTGGCCTGCTCGCCTGGCTCGTCGTCTCGCTCGAGCACTCCTCGCGCCGCCAGCTCGTCACGCTCTTCAAGACCGTGGCCGCGCGCGGCGCCATCCTCGAGCCGGGAAAATTCCGTCGCATCGGCCGCCAGCTCATCTTCGTCGAGCAACGGCTGCCCGACGGAGGCCTCGGCGGCGTGATGATCTACGACTCGGGAAGCCAGGGGAGGGCCTATCGCCTCTTCGCCGAGCGGGGCCGGTTCGAGTTCGACGACGCGCGCTCGCAGATCGAGATCGAGCTCTGGAACGGCGACGTCCACCTCGATCCGACCGAATCCGACCCGGATCGCTCCGCGCGCATCCATTTCGATTCGTTCTCGGTCGGCGTCGACGTCTCCCAGATCCTCGGGGCCGAGCTCGGCCCCGTACGGCCCAAGCAGATGACGCGCGACGAGCTCGAATCGGTCGTCGAGCGCGCGAAGCGCGGCGATCCCTTGAAAGAGCTCGACCAGAAGAATCCGATCGAGTACGAGCTCGAGATCCAGCGGCGCAGGACACTTCCGTTCGCGCCCTTGCTCTTCGCAGGCGTCGGGGTTCCGATCGCGCTCGCGAGCGAGCAACGTGGACGGAGCCTCGGACTCCCGATCGCCCTCGCGGCCGCCTTCGCCTACTTCGCCCTAGGCAACCTCGCCGAATCGATCGCCCAGCAGGGCTGGCTTCCGGCCGCGCAGGCGAGCTGGCTCCCCAACGCGCTCTTCCTCGTCGCAGCGATCGTCCTCACACGCTTCGTCCGCCATCGGCTCCCGCGATGAAGACGGCGTCGATTCCGGTGACGCTCCGTACGTCCAACTACCGTCTATCTGCCAATTCCGACTTCCTCGACGCGCTCGAGGGCGCGGGGCTCAGGGATGCAGCGGGGTTCGCGAAGGTCCTGCGGAGCGGACGCGAGCTACCCGGCGGTCGCGGTCCCCAGCGCCTCGTCGAGCTGCCGGGAACCGGGGCGATGCTCCGGCTTCGCGAAGCGCGCCGCGGCGGTGTGATCGGAAGATTCCTGGCGAGCCGCTATCTGTCCCCCATTCGCGTCGCGCGCGAGCTCGAGCTCTGGCTCGTCCTGTGCGAGCGCGGTGCGCCGCTGCCCACGCCCGTCGCAGCCATCTCGCGCCGCCGAGGCGTTCTCTGGGAGAGCCATTTCGGCACCCTCGACCGGCCCGAGAGCCTCGACGGCCTCGCTTGGCTGAGAGCGTCGCCGTCGCCCGAAGCGCTTCGTCACGCCGCCCGCGCGCTCGGCGCGGGACTGCGGCGCTTTCACGATGCAGGCGCAGCGCACGGCGACCTGAACCTGCGCAATGTCCTGTTCGAGGGCGACGCGGCGGGCCTCCGCTGCTTCTTCATCGACCTCGCCCACGCGCATCCGCTTCGGCTCGTCTCGGCGCCCGAGAGAATGCGGGATTGGATGCGCCTCGCGCGCTCGATCGAGAAGTGCGGATTGGCGCCGATGCTCGGCGTACGGTTCCGAGCGCTCGCTCTCTCGGCCTACTGCGCAGGCGACAGGGGGCTGCGCAAGGCGCTGCTCGCCTCCTCTCGCCGGGAGCATCGCCGTCTGGTTCGACACCGACTGGGCTGGCGAATCGCAGGCCGGGCCACCGTCGGAGGGGTGTTGCTTGCAAGCGTCGCCCTCGTGGCTCCGGGCTGCGGTGACCCTGCGCTATCCGCATTGGAAAGCCCACGCTCGCCCGACTGGTCGATCCTCGCCGTCGGCGACACGGGCCGGGCCGGAGTGCGCGCTGATTGGATCGAGGGACAGCTCGCGGTCGCCGGCGCAATGACCCGAGAGGCCCGCCGCGCACCCGTCGATGGGCTCTTATTTCTAGGCGACAACTTCTACGACCGCGGATTGTCCGAGGCCGATCTCGTGAAGCGTATTCGTGTCAATCTCGTGCGGCCCTACTGCCATTTCCTCGCGCTCGCGGGACCTCGTTCGGCCGAGGTGGCCGCAGCCTGCCCGCTCGCGGCAGAGCAACGACGACCGGTTCCGCTCTTTGCCGTCCTCGGCAATCACGATCTCGAAGGGCCCGAGAGCGTCCGCCTGCAGCGCGAGGCGATTCCCCGATTCCTACCCGATTGGCGGATGAGCGAGGGACTCACGCGGGTCGTGGAGCTGCATCCGGGGGTCAGCTTGATCCTCTTCGAGTCCGAGATCGCCATCGACGATCGCGCCGCAATCCACCGGGAGCTCCTGGCGGCCATTCGTTCGGCGCGGGGCCCCTGGCGCATCCTCGCGACCCACCGGCCGATCGCGACCGACGACTTCGGCCGGCCGCCCAAAGGGGGCTATCCCGACTGGGTGCGTGACGTGATCGCCGAAGCGGCCGTGCCGGTCCAGCTCGTGCTATGCGGCCACCACCACAGCCTGCAGGCCTTCGCGCTGGGAGGCCCGACCCCCCTGCTCCAGATCGGCGCGGGCAGCGGAAGCCGCGCCGAGCCTCCCCTCGCCACGGGACATGCGGACCTTCGTTATTCGAACCAGACGCTCGGCTTCGTCCGTGTCGATCTGCGTGGCGAGCAGGAGGACGAGCGGCTCGAGGTCACCCTCTACACCGTCCCGCCCTGGCCCTGGCTCGAGCGCATGCTCGGTCATCGACCGGGCGCGCGCTTCAGCGTCGACGGCTCCGGGCGCGTCGAGTCGCTGCCCGTCCTGGACGACGGCAGTCTCCCCGACGCGTGAAGGGCCGCCTCGAGCGCCGTCAAGACGGCGGCCTCGTCCTCGATCTCGAGCTCGATCTGCAAGACCCAGATCGAGGTCCCGCGAGCCCAGGAGGGCAGGATCTTGATGGCGTCCTTCTCGGTCGTGAGCCAGAGCTCGGCGGCGGGATCGAGCCCGCGCAGATCGTCGGCCTGAAAGCGATGGTGGTCGGGAAATCTACGCTCGCTAACGACCTCGGCCCCGAGCGATTCGACCGAGCGACGAAACGACGCCGGGCGCGCGATGCCCGAAAGGAGCCCGACCTTCCTGCCCGAGAGCTCGGCCAGGGACCGTCGCTCGCTCGCGTCGAGGGAGAAGAGCGCGCTCGGCCGGCGACGGGCGCGGAATACGAATCGCTTCATCCAGACGCGCTTAGCGACTCCGCTCTCGGCTCCGGGCGGAGCCGTACCATCCCCGTCGACGACGCAGATCCAGCTCGCCCGGCGCAGGCTCGAACGCGGCTCGCGCAGGGGACCCGCCGGCAAGACGCGGGCGTTGCCGAGCCCCGACACGCCGTCGAGGCTCACGATGTCGAGATCGCGCACGAGTCGGTGGTGCTGGAAGCCGTCGTCGAGCACGAGGATCTCCGCCCCGAACCGAGCGACGGCATGCTGCCCCACCACACCCCGATCGCGGCCCACGAGCACGGGTACGCCGGGAGCATGCGCCGCCAGGACGAGGGATTCATCGCCGGCCTCGGCGGCATACGCGTGGATATGGGCGCCGTCGGATACGACCGTCACGGGTTCGCGATGGCTTCCCTTGTAACCCCGACTCGCCAGCACGACCCGAAAGCCACGCGCGCGGAGCCCCGCAGCCAGGCGCGCTGCGAGCGGCGTCTTTCCGGCCCCGCCGACCGTGAGCGCTCCGACGCTCACGATCGCGCATTCGGGTCGACTGCGGGTGAAGGAGGTCATGCGCATCGCCAGACGGTGGATTCGCGAACCGACGCCGTAGAGCCAGGAGAGCGGGACGAGCACCCAGCTGATCCGGGGCGCCCAGGCGCTTGCGTATTTCTTCTCGTCCCTCACGGCCGGTCCACCCATCCGGCCGCCGATCCGACCGCGGATCCGACCGCGGATCCGACCGCGTAGAGCGTCTCGACGATCAGGCCACGGGTCCGTTCGACGCTGCCCCGGTGTCGCTCGAGATTGCTTCGCCCGGCCTCGCCTCGCCGTCGCAGGTCCTCGGGCTCGACGAGCGCCTCGACCAGGACCTCGACGAGGGCCGACGACGAGTCGACACAGCGACCCGCCCCATCCGCCTCGAGGATCTCCACGATCTTGCGCACGTTCGCGAAATGGGGCCCGTAGAGCACGGGACAGCCTGCGTGGACCGGCTCGGAGACGTTATGCCCGCCGACCGGCACGAGGGTTCCGCCGACGAAGGCGATCGCGCCGGCGGCATAGGTCCCCGCCAGCTCGCCATACGAATCGAGGACCAGGACCTCCCCGGGCACGAGCGGCCGATCTTCGAGCCGACTGCGGAGATGGACCACTCGCCCGCGCGATCGCCCGAGTCGGACGAGCTCGGTCGACCGCTCGACCTGCCGGGGGGCGAGCACGAGAACGAAGGCGCGCCCACGCCTCTCCGCCGCGTCGAGCGCGAGCAGGAGGGCATCCTCTTCCCCTCGGTGGGTGCTCCCGCCGACGACGACCGGCCCGAGCGAGAGCGCCCGTGCGAGCGCCGGTCCCAGCGCCGGTATCGCGTGCGTCGGATCGAGCTTGAGATCGCCCGTCACCCGGACGCGGGCTTCCGGAACGCCGAGCCGCACGAACCGCTCGGCGTCGAGATCCGTGCGAGCTCCGACCGCGGCGATCTGCCGAAGCGTCGGTCCGAGCAGCCGCGAGACCTTCCGATAACGCGGGAACGAGCGGTCCGAGAGTCGTCCCGACGCGACGACGACCGGAATCCCATGCCGCGCGCAGGCGGCAATCCAGCTCGGCCAGAGCTCCGTTTCGATGAGCACCGAGAGCAAGGGGCGCCCCGATCGCATCGCCGCCGCGACGCACCAGGGATGGTCGAAGGGGGCGAGGCTCGCGGGCACCTCGGGCCGGTCGCGCTCGAAGATCCCGCGGCCGGCGACGGTCATCGTCGTGGCGCGCGTCGCATGGCCCGAGGCCTCGAGGACCTCGACCAGCCGGCAGGCCGCCTTCGCCTCCCCGACGCTCGAGGCGTGCAGCCAGATGCGTCCCGCGCTCGCGCCGCCCGCGAATCCGAGTCGCTCAGGCAGCTGTCGGCGAAACGACGGGCGCACCACCGCCCCCGCCGCCAGGACCGGCGCCGCGACGAGGGCAGCGAGTGCCGCCACGCTATGCCCGAGCGGACCCAAGCATCTCCTCCACCAGATCCGCCGTGCCCTCGATCGCCCCGGGCGGCCCCAATCGTTCGACGGCCAACCGAAGTCCTGCGAGCTGACGTTCGCGCAGAGGGCCGTCGAAGAGCGCCTCGAGCGCATCGGCAATCCGGTCCGGCGTCGCGGCCTCCTGAAGCAGCTCGGGCACGATCGCCTCCCCCACGAGCAGATTGGGAAGCGCGATCTGCCCGACGCGAAGGCTTCGCCGAACGAGCCAGGCCGTGAGCGGATGGGCACGGCCGACGACGACCATCGGACAGGCGTGCAAGGCGGACTCGAGGGTCACCGTGCCGGGCTTCGTGAGCGCGAGGTCGAGGGCATCGAAGAGCTCGCCCCTTCCCGTGGCGATGCAGCGGATCGATTCGGACGAGCGCGCGAAGGCGACCGGGGCTTCGCGGCGGACGTCGGCTTGCGTGAAGCCCGGTGCGAGCCCGACGACTGCCGTCGCCGACGCGTATCGCGGCGAGCGCGCGCGCAGACGCTCGAAGGCCTCGAGCTGCAGCGCCAGATGACGCTTGAGCTCGCTTCGCCGGCTGCCGGGAAAGATCCCGAGCAGGGAGGAATCGACCGGGAGGCCGAGCGCGCCGCGGACGCGAGCGCGCCGTTCGGCGGGCAACTCCCCGGGACGCGCTTCGGCGCGCAGCTTCGCAAAGGCGTCGACGAGGGGGTGGCCGTAGTAGTCGACCCGAACACCCTGGCTCGCATGATAGTCGCGCTCGAAGGGCAGACCGACCGTGATCCGGTCGGCGCGGGCGGCGAGGCGACGGATCCGGCCGGGTCGCCAGGCCCAGACCTGCGGCGCGATGAAGTACAGGATGTTTGCGCCGGTCGTGCGCTTCACACGCCCTGCGAAAGGCAGATTGAAGCCCCCCGAATCGACGAGCACGACCAGCTCGGGTCGCGTCTCTGCCAGCGCGCGCGAGAGTCGACGCCAGGCGCCTACGATCCGCCCGAGCTCGGGAATCAGCTCGAACAGCCCGCCTACCGCCAGCTCCCGCTGGTCGACGATGATCTCGACACCCGCCGCTCGCATCAGGGCCCCGCCCAGACCGACGAATCGCACGTCGGGGAGCCGTGCGCGCAGCACCCGGACGAGCGCGGCCGCATGAGCCTCGCCCGATTGATCACCGGCGGAGAGAAGAATCGTGACCACTTACCTCTCCCGCCTTCGATTCTCCGCCACGGTCACGGATCGCCGCGCGAACCCGCTCGACCCACGCGAGGGCCGCGACTCCGACGTGCCCGTCGTTCGCCGGAGGCTTGCGCGTCGCGACGGCATCGACGAAGGCTCGCCACTGGAGGCCGAGCGGGTCGAGCTCGCCACTCGTATCGTTTTCGGGCGCGCTGGGCGCGTGCAGGTCGACGGCTGCGCTGCCGGTGCTGCCCTCGATCTCGAGCCAGCGCTCGCGCGTCGGATGCACGCGGCTCGCGGAGAGCTCCGCGACACACCCCGACCGGAATCGAAGCCGGACCTCGGCCTCGTCGAGATCACGCCCCGCACGCAGCGAGCCCCTCGCCTCGAGCAGCTCCGCGTCCTCGCCGAACGTCCGCGTCACCCAATCGAGATCGTGGAGCATCAGATCCTGTACCACGTCGATGTCGAGACCCCGCTCGCTCACGGGATGCAGTCGCCGTACGCGGATCCTGCGCGGGCTCCCCACGCGCGCCACGGCCGCTCGCCAGCGCGGGTTGTACCACTCGACGTGGCCGACCTGCAGGATCCGGCCGAGAGCCTCGGCACGCTCGACGAGGCGCATGCCCTCCGCGACATCGCAGGCGAGAGGCTTCTCGACGAGCAGGTCGAGACCTGACTCGGCGAGGGCCAGCGCCGTCTCCACGTGGGCCGCCGTCGGCACCGCCACGATCGCCGCATCGACGTCGCGCAGGCGCCGCAGATCGTCGAGGGCGGCGACCCGATGGGCGTCGCCGAGCTGCGCCGCACGGGCGGCGTGGCGATCGACGATGGCCGTGAGCACGCAGTCGCCGTCGCGCAGCGCGCTTTGCGACACGGTGCGAGCGTGGACCTGGCCCATCGGTCCGGCCCCGATCACGGCGACACGCAGGCGCTTCACGACGCGACCCGAGCCGGTGCGAATCCGGTGCAAGCGATCCCGGCCCGATCGGCCAGCGTGCGCGTCGCCTCGAGATCGAGGACGAGGGTCGCGCCGGCCTCGACGGCGAGGCAGCTCGCCTGCGCCTCGACCATCGCGGCGATCGTGCCCGGACCCACGGCCGGGAGGTCGAAGCGGCGATCCTGCCCGGTTCGGAGCCCCTTCACGACCGTGGCCCCCGGCCCTGCAACCTCTCCGGCCCTGCGAATCGTCGCGTCCGTTCCTTCGGCGGCTTCGACGGCGACGACGCAGCCGTGTCGGACGACGACGCACTGCCCGGTGCCCGACGCCCCCAGCGCGGCGAGCGCTCGGAGGCCGATCGCGAGGTCCGTCTGCTCGTCCGGTCCGAGCGCACGACTCGACCAGGGACCTTCTCGGACGATCAGCTCTGCGAGCAGGAGATCCTGTCGGGCGATCGCGAAGCCCTGCCCTTCGAGCCAGCTCGCGAGGACGGAGAAGAGCGCGTCGTCCTGCCAACCGACGAGCCCGGCGAGCAGCGCCGACGCCGCGCGATCCGGCTCGATCCGACCCGAGCCGTCGAAGAGGACCTGCTTCGGAATCGCCCCCACGAGCAGGATCTGCTGCACCGCCATCGCGCGCAGGGACGCAGCGGCCGCTTCGAGCTGGCCGAGTCGATGCCAGCGAAGCTCGTCCACCTCGCTCGCGAGGGCCGGGTCGGTCACGCCCTCGAAGGCGATGGCAGCGACCATCGTCGATGCGCGGAGGAGCCGCGCAGCCTGGCCGGGCAGGCTTCCGCAGCCGGCAATCAGTCCGAGGCGAGACACCGGGTCGCTACCTCGCATGGCGCCTCAGCGGCAGAATCCGCGCTCGGTCTTTCGCAGGAACGAGACGAGTCGCTCCACCTCGGGGACCGCCCCGATCTCGGCGTCGACCCGGGCGAGCGCCTCTTCGAGGCGCAGCTTGGATTGGAAGATGAGGTGAAATGCGTGCTTGATCTGGCCACGGGTCTTCGCCGAGAAGCCCCGACGACGAAGGCCGACGGAGTTGAGACCGACCAGCCGCGCACGATCGCCCGCGACCATCGCGAAGGACGGGGCATCGAGGGTCAGCTTGGAGCCGCTCGCCACCATCACCGACTCGCCCACGCGAGCGTACTGATGAAGCCCCGTGTAGGCGCCCAACACGGCGAAGTCCTCGACCTTCGAGTGGCCGCCGAGCCCGCAAAAGCTCGCGACGATGACGTTGTTGCCGATCTGGCAGTCGTGACCGATATGGGCGCTGTTCATCAGGAACGCGTCCTCGCCGATTCGCGTGCAGCCGCCGCCGCGCGTCGTGCCCACGTGGATCGTGACGTGCTCGCGGATCTGTCCGCGGGCCCCGACCTCGAGGCTCGTGGACGCCCCGTCGAAGGAGCGGTCCTGCGGCTCACCGCCGAGGCAGGCATGGGGAAAGATCCGGCAATCGGCACCGATGCGGGTGCGGCCGATCAAGGTCACGTGCTCGGCGACTTTGACCCCCTGCCCGAGCTCGACCTCCCGTCCGACGAAAGAGAACGCACCGACCACGACGTCCGCAGCCAGGACTGCGCCGTCTTCCACATGCGCGGTCGGGTGGACGTCGGGCAAGGCACTAGCCCTTTCCGTTGTAGGTCTTGATGACGAGGTCCGTCACGTCGAGGGCCTCTCGACGGTACTCGAGCCCGGGCGTATCCGTTCGAAGGATCGCCGAGAAGCCATTCTCGCGGCCCACGTCCTTGATCACGGTCGAGAGCTTCTCGACCAGCGGTCCGAGGATCCGCTGCTGCTCGATCTTGAACTGGCCCTCTTCTTCCTTGGCCTTGTTCTCGTAGCGATTGCGCAGCTCGACCATGTCGAGCTGCTTGGTCTTCACCGCTTCCTCGGACATCACGAACTGCTTCGACTGGAGCTCCTTCTCCATCGCCTGGAGCTGCTCGATCATGGGCGCGAGTCGCTGCTGCGCCTCGCGTCCCTTTCGCTCGAGCTCCTCGCGAGCGGCCTTGCCCTTCTCCACCGTGGCCAGCACCTGTTCCATGTCGACGAACCCGACCTTCACGGGATCGGTCGTCGCGCCGACGCCCCATCCGAGCATCACGCAAAGGGCAAGCAGCACCAGAACTCTCTCGATCTTCATCTTTCGTCGACTCCTCTTGGAAATCATCTTCGTGGTTTCGTATCCGTGAATGTCCGTCGGATCTTCATCCGGAATCCGACGGCGATCGCGTCGGAGACTCCGACAAGGAGAAGACGCCCCCTCCCCTAGATCCCCAGGCCGCCGACCGAGAACTCGAAGACGGGGCTCTGTTCGTTCTCTCGAGGGTCGATCGGAAATCCGAGCACCAGCTGAAGCGGGCCAAAGGGCGAGAACCACAGCACGCCCGCGCCCGTACCGTAGCGCCAGTCGGTGGCGTCGAACAGCAGCTCGCCCTCCGCGAAAGCGTTGCCCGCGTCGAGGAAACCGATGCCCAGCAGGCCGATTTCTTCCGAGATCGGGAAGCGGTATTCGAAGCTGCTGCTGATGTAGGAGTTCCCGCCGATCACCTGGGACTCGTTCAGGTCCTCGAAATCGTCGAAATCCTCGTCGGAGAGGTCGTTGCAGCGTCCGTTCCCGTTTCCGAAGCTGTTGTTGTTGGTGTTGACGTTGTCGCGGCAGACTGCCGCGATCTGGCCGGTCGCGGGATTGCTGATCAGGCGGGTACCGACCGGGTGGTAGACGCGACCCGAAGCCAGCTCCGTGAAGGAGAGCGTCGGCCGACGCGGGCCGACCGAACGTCCCTGGAAGCCGCGCAATCGCGTCGTACCGAGGCCGCCGAGGAAATAACGTTCCGTCAACGGGAGCCGAATGTCGTCAGATATGTCGTCCAGGTTGCCGGAATTGATGCAGTTGGAGGGGTCATTGCAGACCGTCGAGGACTGGACCCCGGTATCGAAATCGGCGATCGAATTGAAAGGCAGCGCATACCCGAGTCGCGTGCTGACGACGAAGGTCGACCGCTCGAACAGCCAATCCGGCGCGCCGAAGTAATAACCGCCCTGCCCCTCGAGAGAAAGGAAGTTCGAGAATCCTCCGAGACCGGCGTATTCGGCGAAGGCATTCGCCGCATAGCCCGACGTCGGCGCGAAGCGATCGTTGCGGGTATCGATGCCCACGGACATGCCCAGCCGACTGGTACTCTGCTGACCCTGCAGGACCTGCCGTGTGATCGGAGCGGCGAGGGAGTTCAGGTTCTGGTTCTGTTCGACCTTTCGCTGCGAGAACCCATAGGAAAGGCCGATCGATGCGCTGTTGTTGACGGTCAGCGGATGCCCGATCGCGAGCTCGATGCCCTGTTGGTCCTGCTGGAAGCTGTTGTAGCGGACCTGCGTGAGGAAGGCGGTCGCGCTGAAGCTGAACGTCGAGCCCAGGAAATAGGGATCGGTCAGCGACACGAAGTAGCGACTCGAGTTCCCGCCGATGTCGGCCGAGATGTTCGCGCCGTAGCCGCGGCCGAATAGATTCGACTGGGACAGCGAGGCGGTGAAGATGAAGTTGTCCGCCGACGAGAAGCCGGCGCCGAAGCTGAAGGCGCCGGTCGGCCGCTCGACCACGTTGACGTCGAGGTCGAGCTGCGAAGGGTCCTCGGTCGTCTTCGGCTCGAAGGCGACGTCCTCGAAGAAGCCGAGCCGTCGGATGCGCTCGCTCGAGACCTGGAGCGCCCGCGCCGAGTAGAGCTGCCCCTCGACGAGCCGCACCTCGCGGCGGATCACGGGATCGATCGTGCGCGAGTTGCCCTTGACCTCGATGTTGCGCACGAAGTAGAGCGGGCCCTTCTCGACGCCGAACTGCACGTCGACCGTCAGCTCCTCTTGATTCGTCTTCGTGACGGGATCGACGTTCGCAAAATAGAAGCCGCGGTCCGTGAAATGGGCCTCGAGGGTCTCGACGTCGGACGTCAGACTCGAACGGCTGAAGACGTCTCCCTGCTTGAGCTTGATCTTGTCGCGCAGCACCGCGAGGTCGATCGACTCGTCGCCCTGGACGTCGAGTCCGCCGACCTTGAACTGCGGTCCTTCCTCGATCTGGACCTTGACGAAGAGCCCTTCCTCGCGGGCGTCGACCTCGGGTCCGATCACGCGGGACTGAACGTAACCGTTGTCCGTGTAGAGCTTTTCGATCAGGCGCAGATCGCGCAGGAAGACCGGCTCCGAGTAGGTACCCGTCTTGTCGAGCCAGCTCGTGGCGAACGAGTAGAAGCGCCAGACCTTCGTCGAGAATCCCTCCCGCAGCTCCCGATCCGTGAAGGCAGAGTTGCCCTCGAACAGGATCTTCCGGAGCTTGAGCTTCTCCTTCTCCTTGACCACGAAGTTGATCGCGACGGAGCCGTCCGTGATGTCCTCGGTCTCGTAGTCGACCTCGGCGAGGTAGAAGCCCTCGCTCTTGTAGAGGGCCGCGATGCGCTCGACGTTTTCGTGAAGGAGCGGGTAGTCGAGGGGCGAGCCCGTCGTGAGCGTGAGCGCATCCTTGACCTTGTCGCTGTCGATTTCATCGTTGCCGGAGATCGCGATCTCGCGGACCACGGGGTTCTCGGAGACCTCGAATATCACCGACGGTCCGAGCGGCGTCTTCTCGAGGTAGACCTGGACGTCGCGAAAGAATCCCTGCTGGAAGATCGAGCGCACGTCTCGGGCGATCTGCGCCGAGTCGATCGGCTGCCCCGGCGCGGTCTGGATCCGCGCGCGGATTTCCGCCTCCTCGATCCGGCGATTGCCGCGGATGGCCACCTCGGCGACCGCATCGCCGTTGGCCGCGCGCACGCTTTCGCCGAGGAGCCGCTCGGCGCGCACGATCTCGAACACGACGATCACGCCGTCGGGGCTCTGTTGGGTCCTCGCGAGCACGCGCGCGACACGGGGATCCGACGCGATCGCGCGCCGGTCCACGTCGAGCTTCGTCGCGTCGAAGGCCTCGCCGCGGCGAACCGAGAGCCGCTCTCTCAGCTCCGTCTCGATCGACTCCGCTCCCTCGACGCGGATCTCCACGACTCGATCCGGCTTGCCCCCGACGACGACCGTCGAAACCCGCTCGGCGAGCTCGCCGAGGCGATCGAGGAGCTCACGGTCGCTCCCAGCGGTCAGGACGAGGCTCGTACTGCTCGAGCCCCCCGCCGTCGGGATGACCCGAACGTCGATGCTGAAGCGCCCCGCGAGCTCAGTCAGACTGCCGACGACCACCCCGTCGAGGCCTTGCTTCGACGCCCAGGCCCGCAGCGCCGCGTCCGAAGTCTCCGCGCCGGGAATCGTCGTCTGGCCCGCTTCTGCGAGGCCGGGCTTCGCGATCGCCGAGACCTCGCCGCCGGTCTCGATGCGCTGGGCGAGCAGCTCGTCGAGGGGCTCGGAAAGGAATCGGAGCGAGCCCGTGCTGTTGACCCGGAAGGGAAGCACGGCCACACGTTTCTCGGAGCTCGAGCTCTTCGGGGCCTCGATCGCGCCGTACTCGACCGGTCCGCTTCCGGACTGACCGGATGCGGTCGGAGGCCGCCCGGGGAGGGACACCGCGAATAACAAGACGAGGGCGAGCCCGGTCGCGCGCAGCCAGCATGCCCGGAAGGTCGATTGCAAGAGGTCTCCCGGGCCGCAAGGCGGCCTGTCGAGGCGCCGAAGAGTATGCGACGAGAACTCGCGTTTCAAGCAGTCCTTCGGCCAGAAAACCTCGATCGGACCAGGGGTTGCGTTCAACGAAGCGAGTCGTTTACAAAGACTCGACCGGGCGGAAACCCGCGTACCGGAGGGGGTGTCCAAGCCCGTCCGATCGCTCTCCGGGATTCGCGGTCGGTCGCCGGGGAGCGCCGTCAGACGACCGAAGTTCCTGCCTCGGTCTCGACGAGCTTCCCGCCCGTCAGAACGAGCACGCGCCCGAGCCGGTCGGCCATGCGCTTGCTGTGAGTGACGACGACGAGCGTCGTGCCGCGGGTCCGATTCATCTCGAACAGCAGCTCCGCGACCTGGTCGCCCGTCGCGGGATCGAGATTGCCCGTCGGCTCGTCCGCCAGCACCAGCGGTGGATCGAGGACCAGGGCTCTCGCGACGGCCACCCGTTGACGTTCCCCGCCCGAGAGCTTGCCGACGGCGTGCTCGATCCGATGGTCGAGACCCACGTCGCGGAGCATCGACTCCCCCCGCGACCGCATCTCGTCCTTCGACAGCCCCTGGATCAGTCCGGGCATCATTACGTTCTCGATCGCGCTGAATTCCGGCAGCAGATGGTGGAACTGGAAGACGAAGCCGAGGAACCGATTGCGCAGCAGGGACAGCGATTCGCGCGAGCGCGCGAACACGTCTTCGCCGCGGAACTTGAGCGAGCCCGCGGTCGGATGATCGAGAGTCCCGAGAATGTGGAGCAGTGTCGATTTTCCGACGCCCGACTGGCCGACGATCGCGATCCGATCGCCTTCCTGGATCGCGAAATCGATGCCCTTCAGGACCTCGACCGGGCCGCCGCCCGTCTCGAAGCGGCGAACGAGCCCCTGGATCTCGACGAGGGGCACCACGGGACCCGTCTCATTCATGGCGGAGCCCCGCAGCCGGATCGATCCGCGCGCCCTGGCGACTCGGAAGCAACGTCGCGCCGAGCGAGAGGATCATCGCGATCAGCGCGACCCCGGCGACCTGTCCCGGATCGACCTTCGAGGGAAGCTCCGAGAACTGGTAGACGGACGCCGGCAGCGTATCGATGCCCGTGAGGCTCTCGATGCGCTCCTGGATCCAGGAGAGCTGTCCGGTCACGGCGATACCGGCGCCGACGCCCAACACCGTCCCACACAGACCGATCAACGTCCCCTCGAGTGCGAAGATCCGCTCGATCATCGAATCCTCTGCCCCCATCGCCTTGAGGATCGCGATGTCACTCGACTTCTCCATGATCATCATGATCAGCGTCGCCACGATCACGAAGGCAGCGACCACCATGATCATCGTGAGCAGCAGGAACATCATGACGCGCTCGGTCTTGAGCGCCTGAAAGAAGGCCGGAAAGACCTCTTTCCAATCGCGCGTGTAGAACGGATAGCCGAGCGCCTCCTGGACCTGTTGGCCCACGAGCTGCGAGCGATAGTGGTCGGTCGTCCGCGCCTCGATCCCGTCGACGACGGCATCGACTTTGCGAAAGTCGCGCGCGGCTTCGAGGGTCGTGTACGTAAAGGCCTCGTCGTATTGATAGAAGCTCGATTCGAAGACGCCGACGACGGTGAAGCGTTTGAGGCGGGGTCCAGGGCCGAGCGGTGTCGGCGGACCTCCGAAGGGCGAGATGAGCAGCATCTGATCTCCGACGTCGAGGCCCATCGAGTCGGCGAGATGGCCACCGATCACGATGCCGGGTGCGCTCGTATCCGCCCCCTGCTTCGAGAATCGCGCGACGAGATCCGCGGTCGCTTCGCCCTCGAGCGGGCGCAGGTCGCTCTCGAGGTCGGTCACGCGCCCGACACTTTCGGGATCGACGCCTCGCAGCCGCACGCTCGCGATCTCGCCGTGACTCCCGCGCACCATCCCTTCTGCATCGACGTACGGGCTGGCCGCCTCGACGCCGGGCACGCGGGCGACCGTCTCGAGCACCTTGTCCCAATCCGGAAAGGGCCCGAAGCTGCTGTGGACCGTGAAATGCGCGCGGTTGCCCAGGATCTCCGCCCGCCACGTCTCCTCGAAGCCGTTCATCACGGACAAGACGACGATGATGAGCCACACGCCCGCGGCGATCCCGGCGACGCAGATACCGGTGATCGCCGAGATGAAGACCTGCCGGCGCTTCGCGACGAGATACCGGATCGCGATGAACCACTCGACCGAGCGTCGCATCGAGACGAATCCCGCGATCGCGAGCGGCACGAGACCGAATACGATCGCCCCGCCGAGCAGGCCGACGAGAGCCGCCGAGCCGGTGCGCACGACTTCGATCGCGCCGCCGGGCAGCAACGCCGAGAGCGCGCCCGGAACGAGCCCCGCCGCGACCGCAAGCAGCACGCCGGGGACGCGGCCCGGCTCCTCGCCCCGCGCCGTCTTTGCGCGCGCGCGGATCCCGAATGCGAGGGCGACCGCGATGACGACGGCACCGGCGAGGGCCATCGCATACCCGAGCTCGGCGACCGCGAGACCCGCCGCGAGGGCCGCGATCCCGCAGACGAGCAACCCGAGGGTCGCCTGCGAAACGCGTCGCGTCGCTACCCCGACCACGACGAGAAAGAGCGCGCACGCCGCGACCCCGATCCCGAGCTGCCGCTGGAAGTCCCTGCGCCACTCGTCCCAGCTGTAGACGGAATCGGGTGGATGGTTCTCGAGGGTGGCGAGCAACGCGACGAAGGTCGTGACGCAGAGTCCGGCGACTGCCGGGCCGATCAGGCCGCGCGAGACGCGGGCGAATCGATCGAGGACGAGCAACGCCGAGCCGACGTAGACGAGCGTCATCGCGACGATCCCGGCGGCCAGCAGGACGATGAAGGCGACGGCGATGCCGCCGCCGGCGGTGGCGAAATAGGCTGCAATGCTCGCCTGAAGGGCCTCCACGTCTACTCCCTACCGCGCCGGGTGCGCAGCTGTGCGGCCTGGGTGAGCAGCGTCGCCCGAATGAACGGATCGATGTCGCCGTCGAGAACCGCCTCGACGTTGCCGATCTCGAGGTCGCTGCGATGGTCCTTGGCCCGCTGCTGCGGATGCAGCGTGTAGGAGCGGATCTGGCTACCGAAACCGATCTCGCGCTTCTCGCCGGTCAGCTCCTCGATCTTCTCCATCTGCTTCCTCCGCTCGAGCTCGAACAGCTTGGCGCGCAGCATCTTCATCGCCGTGTCGCGGTTCTTGTGCTGCGAGCGCTCGGCCTGGCAGGCGGCGACGATGCCGGTCGGGAGATGCGTGAATCGCACGGCAGACTCGGTCTTGTTGACGTGCTGTCCGCCGGCGCCACTCGCGCGGTAGGTGTCGACGCGCAGGTCGCTCTCGTCGATCTCGACCTCGATCGAATCGTCGATTTCGGGGACCGCCGTGACGCTGGCGAAGGCGGTGTGTCGACGGGCGTTCGAGTCGAAGGGCGAGATGCGGACGAGGCGGTGGACGCCCTGCTCGGAGTTCAGATAGCCGTAGGCGTACTCGCCCTCGACCCGCAGCGTGACGCCGCGGATGCCCGCTTCCTCACCGGCCTGGATGTCGAGAATCTCGGTCTTGTAGCCGTGGCGCTCGGCCCAGCGCAAGTACATCCGAAGCAGGATCTCGGCCCAGTCGCAGGCGTCCGTCCCGCCCGCCCCGGAGTTGATCGAGAGCAGCGCGTTGCCCGCGTCGTACTCCCCGCCGAGCAGCTGTTGGAGCTCCGCTTCTTCGAGGACGGTGTCGACCTCGCCGCATTTGTCGGCGACCTCGTCGAGGACCCCCGTGTCGTCCGCCTCGCGGGCGAGACTCAACAGGATGTCCGCGTCCTCGATCGTCTTCTCGACGCGATCGTAGAGGGCGAGTTCACTCTCGACGGCATTCTTCCGGCGCCCGAGATCCTGGGCTGCCTTGGGGTCGTTCCAGAGGTCGGGCCGCGAGATCGCCACCTCGAGCTCGGCCTGCTGTGCGCGCAGGGATGCGAAGTCAAAGTCGCCCCCGAAACTCGTCGAAGCGCTGACGCAGCGCGCGAATGCGCTCCGTCAAGTCACTGAAGTCCAGTCCGACTCGCTTCTCAGCACTCATTTCCACTCATCCCTTTCGCTCATTCTCTTCGAAGGCCCGGGGAGCGCCGAGCTCATCCGGCCAACGACCGGCTCCGCACGAGTCCCGCGAGGGCGAGCAGGATACAGCCCCCGGCGAAAACGTCGCCGAAGCGCGCGTAGAAGGTCGAATCCAGCTTGCGGGAAACCGGCACGTCCGCGACGACCACGGCTTCCTCGAACAGGGCAGTCCGCTCCCGAACGCGACCCCGGCCATCAATGATCGCCGAGATCCCGGTGTTCGCCGCCCGCACCGTGAATCGCCCCGTCTCCGCCGAGCGCAACGCCGTCATCGCGAGGAACTGATGGGGTGCGCCCGTCCGACCGTACCAGGCATCGTTGGTCACGGCGAGCAGGACTCCCGCCCCATCCGAGACGAATCGCCGCACCAGATCGGGAAAGATCAGCTCGTAACAGATCGGGATCCCGACCCGGAACGCCCCGCCCGCGTCCGCGGGTGCGGGGACCTCGACAGCGTACGGCGCAGCACCTGGGGTCACGTCCGTCGGCGCGAGTCCGCGGGCCAGCGACTGGAAGACGCGTCCCAACAGCCCCCGCAACGGGACGAACTCGCCGAAGGGGACGAGCTGGGTCTTGTCGTAGCGCGCCCGGATCCCGCCTTCCTGATCGACCACGAAGGCACTGTCGAAGTAGGCACTCGGACTCTCGCCGCCCGGCTCGAACTCGACGCCCATGCCCCCGACGACGAGCACCACCGCATGCCGCCGGGCGAGGGAAGCAACCCGCTCCCGGAGCTCCGGATCCCACTCGAGCGATCCCGGCAAGGCCGTCTCCGGCCACACGATCCAGCCGGCGCCCTGCTCTGCCGCACGGTCGGACAGCCGAACATACGCCTCGAGGATCCGCTCGCGGCGGTCGGCATCCCATTTCTCGCCCTGGTCGATGTTGCCCTGGATCGCCCCGATTCGAACGAGCGAAGCGTCTTCCGGGTCCTCGGCAGCGAGGAGGCCGCCGAGCCCGTGCGCCAAGACCAGCGTGATCCCGATCGCGACGAGCGAACGCGTGATGCCGGGGCTTCCATGTGCCGCGCCCGACGAGGTTGCCTCTGCGCCGGGATCCGACGTCGACGACGGCAGCATTCGCAAGACGACCCGTCCCAGCGCGAGACCGATTCCCGAAGCGAGGAAGGACAGGATGTAGACGCCACCCCAACGGGTCCAGCCGAGCAGCGGCAGGTCCTGGTGCAGCGCATAACCCAGCGTGGCCCACGGGAACCCTCCGAGAAACCAGCCGCGAAGCCAGTCGACAGCGACCCAGGCGCAGGCACCCCAGACAATCGCGCCGGGTCGTTTCGCAGCGGTGACCCAGAGCGCGGCGAAGAGCGCGCTGAACTGGGCAACCCAGAATCCGGGCAGGAGCGGGGCGAGCAGACCCAGGGCGAGGGGCATGCCGCCGTAGCGGACGGTCACGACGATGAACCAGTGAAAGAGCAGAGTGTGGCCTACGAGGCTCGCGATGAATGCAGCCCGGGCTGCGGCCCTGGGCGCGAGGCCGTCGAGACCGACGACGAGCGCCGCCGGGCCGAGCCACGCGAAGACGAGGCCCAGGTCGATTGCGCCGATCGTCGGGAGCTCGTGGGGGAATGAAAGCAACGTGAAGGCGGCGTACAGCGCGAGCGCGATGCGGCGTCTCTTCTTGGCGTCCACGATCACCGGCCGAGGACCTGCCAGACCCGTCGTTCTTCGGCGAGCATGCGGCGCGCTTCGTCGTCCTCTTCGTGGTCGTGTCCGAGGAGGTGGAGCACGCCGTGTACGAGTAGCCTCGCGATCGTGTCGTCGAGACCGCGACGGCGTTCGCGTGCCTGTCGGGCCGCGGTGTCGATGCTGATCACGACGTCCCCGAGGAGCTTGCCCCGGCGCTCGGCGAATTCTCCTTCGACGAGCGAGAACGAGAGCACGTCCGTCGGACGCGGCTTGCCTCGATAGCGCCCGTTCAGCTCACGGATCGACGGATCGTCGACGAGGGAGATCGACAGCTCGGCACCCGTCTGGCCCGTCGCCTTAAGGATCGCGACGGCACGTCGGCGCAGCCGCGCCAGATCGACCGCCGCTCCCGCTCTCGATCCCCGGATCGCGGCAGGCGGTCCGGAAATCAACACGTTCATCCGCCGTCTCCGCTGCCGTCGTCCGGCTCGGGAACGTTCGACGGCGACCGCGACGAAGATCGGCGCCCCGAATCCCCGGCACGGGCGTAGGCCTGGATGATCGATTGGACGAGCGGATGGCGCACCACGTCGGTCGCGGCGAACTCCATGATTCCGATTCCGCGCACGTCTCGCAGCACGCGCGTCGCTTCGACCAGCCCACTCTCGGTTTCGGACGGCAGATCGATCTGGGTGACGTCCCCCGTGATCACCGCCTTCGAGTTGTCCCCGAGGCGCGTGAGGAACATCTTCATCTGCTCGCCCGTCGTGTTCTGGGCCTCGTCGAGAATCACGAACGAGTCGTTCAGCGTACGGCCCCGCATGAAGGCGAGCGGTGCGACCTCGATCGTTCCGCGCTCGATCAGGCGAGCCGCTTTCTCCACGTCCATCATGTCGCGGAGGGCGTCGTAGAGCGGCCTCATGTAGGGATCGACCTTTTCGGCGAGATCCCCCGGCAGGAATCCCAGCCGTTCGCCCGCCTCCACCGCCGGACGGGTCAATATGATGCGGGAGATCTCGCGGCGATTGAGCGCTGCGATGGCCATCGCCATCGCGAGATAGGTCTTGCCCGTTCCGGCCGGACCGACCGCGATCGCAATGTCGTACTTCAGGATCAAGTCGACATAACGTCGCTGGGCCAGGTTCTTCGCGCGGATCGTCTTGAGCGAGCCGCGCAGGACGTTCTCGTAGACGTCCTTCAGCTGGACGTCGGGCTCATCGCTCAACATCCGGATCACGTGGCGAACGTCTGCACTGCGCACGCCCTGCCCTGATTTCTGGAGCTGGTAGAGCTCCTCGAGGACACGCCGCGCAAGAGCGGGCTTGGCCTCCGGCCCCTTGATCCGGACTTCGTTGCCGCGCGCGTGGATCTCCACGCCGAGCGATCGTTCGAGCAGCCGCAAAGTCTGCTCGCCGTCACCGTACAGGGCAATCGCCATCGAATTGTCGTCGAAGGAGAGGCTTTCGTGGGATGCGTCGTGGTCGTGTGCCAGCCGGCTTGCTCCTCGGAAGTCCGAGACCGGTCTCAGCGCCAGGGGGCCAGGAGCACGATCTCGTCGTCGCGAACGGCGTAATAATAGTCAGCGAGCCGCGCCGGCGTCAACGAACGATTGGCCTCCGATGCCCGCGCCGCCAAGGCTTCGAGACGATCCGGGTACATGCCGGTCTCGAAGAAATGGGCCTCGACCAGGTTTCGCAGCAGCTCGGTCTCGGACTCCGCGCCGATCCGGTGCAGGGCGCGATCGGGAATCGGCGCCCCTGCCAGTCTGCCCCCCGTCTGCGAGCGATCCATGGCCAGCCCGGCGAGGCCCGCGAGCGCGACGAACGGGACCGCCGTCGCGAAGACCGTCCGAAGCGCCGGCATCACCGCCTTCGGGCTCGCGGTCCTGCGCGGCACGCGGCGCACCTCCTGGGTCGCGATCTCGATCAATCCCGCCTGGCGCAGCTCGGCCAGCACCCGCGTTGCCTCGAAGGTCCCGATGCGCGAAAGGTCGACGACCCGGCGGACGCTGAGCCGCCCGTCGATCAGCTTGAGGACCCGCTCGACCTGATCGAGCCGTTCGTCCTCGCCGTCCTTCGCGAACCGGCGTGAAGATTCGAGGTTGCCGACCCGGCGAAAGACCGCTTCCTCCGACGGCACGGCCGCCGAGAAGGTCTGCCACTCGTCGAGCATTCGCAGTCCGTCCATCAAAATCTGCTCTGCCCCGAGCAATCGCGCGGGGGGCGTATCGTGAACGATCGACTCGGCGGAAAAGTGAAACTCACCGCTCTTTCGGCGCATGATGTCGAAGACGGTCTCGCGGGTGAGGAGATCCTCGACCTCCGCGAGGACCGCGCAGTCCAACCGCCCGCTGCCGACGAGCAGATCGGCGATCGGCCGCGCCGAACGAGCGCTCTCGCCGACGAGGTCCCGGAGCTGATCCCGGGTGAGGTAGCCGGAGCGAACGAGTTGGGATCCGAGCGCGCCCCCTTCGTTCTCGTGTCCGGTCGATCCCCCCGAGACAACACGGCCGTCGTCGAAGGAAAGGAAGACGGAATCGGTCCGCTCACCGACGACGAGCATCCCCGTCTTTCGCTGCTGCCCGATGAGCTGGAAGACCTCGGCGATCCCGAAGTCTCGCAAGTTGCCGTGCAGCGCGACTGCCATTCGATTCTCCTACCGATTCCGGATCGCGACGAGGCCGCCGGCGACGATCGCGACGTATCCGATGACGGCGATCCCGCCGAGCACCGTGAACAAGAGCGGAGCCAATGCCCCGAGCCAGAGCGGATCGACGAGCACCCCCGCCGGCCAGCGGACCCAGGTCACGATCCAAGCGAAGAGCGCCAAGCCGAGCAGCGCCCGGTCCGGTCGCCGCGATGCGAGCCCGGCGAAGCCGGGGACCACGATCGAGCCCAGGCTGGTCAGGCCATGGATTCGCGATTCACGAATCGAGAGCGCGTGGAGTCGAGCCATGCGCAGCTTTGCGTCCGTCGATTCGGGGTTCTTGAAGAGGTGATGGCAACCGTCGCAGAGCTCGTCACTCCAGACCGCGCTCTCGCAGCGCGAGCAGATCCGATGGCCGCATCGCGTACACGCACTCGACCGATCGAAGCCCCGGGAGAGCATCCAGCCAGCAAGCACCACGACGGCGAACCCGATCGCAGTCGCACTCCAGCCCGCCCCGAGAAGCCCCGGCGCGATCCATTCCGCGAGCCTGGCCGACGGGGCCTCGACGAGCCCGCGTGCTCGCATTCGGTCGCGCAGGATCTCGAGCGGAAAGGCGAGATCCGCCACGAGCTTCGAGTCGGAGAGCCGCGAGAGCGCCTGGACCTCGCGGTCGTCGATGCGCTGTGCCCGCGCGAGGCTCGTTTCGTACTCCTCCATCCGAAACACCGTCGCGTAGGCCTGGCTCAGATCGAAGAGCAGCGTCGCCGACTCGATCTGGGTTGCGGCCCGCTCGTATCGGCTCATCGCAGGCTCGGTATTGCCCGCACGCATCTCGATGTTGGCGCGATTTGCGAGCACCACCGGATCCGCCGGCCAGCGCTCCGCCATGGCATCGAGATCCGCCATCGCCTGCCGGTCCATGCCGAACCGCCGCGCGAGGTACGCCAAAGCATGGGCCGCGACGAGATCCTCGCCGACGACCGCCTCGAGACGTTCGACGTCGGCGCGTGAGCCCGTGCCCTGCGTCACGGCCAACGCGCTGCGGGTGATCGGATCGACCTCGACCACCGTCGTCGCGATCGACGCCCATTGGGAGAGCGGGTGGAGCGCCACGATCCAGAGCGTCGCGGCCATCAACAGCACGCCCCGCTCGCGACCCTTCCCGTAGAGGAAGGCGATCGCGAAGCCGACGAGCACCGTCCCCGCGAATCCCTCGCCGACACAGAGCGGCATCAACACGATGCTCGCCAGCAACGCCCAGCGCGCGAACGAGGGCATTTCGAGAGAGAAGACGTCCCCAAGGTCATGCGCGGCATGCGCAAAGGCTTTGAGTCCCAGCATCGCGATGAAGGCGCAAGCGGTCGTGAGCGAGACGATCCAGGCGACGAACAATCCGTTCGCGAGCAGCCAGCGCTGCGACTCGAGCTGATGCGCGGTCTCCCAGAGCATTGCCCCGAAGGCCTTCACGGCGGCCCCCCTTTCGCCTCCGTGCCAGAGATCCTGCACATGGATCCACTGCAGCGCAGGCATTCGGGGTGCCAGATCGCGCGCGAGCTCGGTGGCCTCAGCCGCGTCCTCGGTGACCGCGGCCGCGTGGATCACCTGTGCCGGGGCGCGAAGATCTCCGAGTCCGTATTCGAGGCGCAGGCGAAGCAGAGCAGCGGCACGGCCATGGGAGGTCGGCTGCGCCGATCGCCACGCTTCGACCACGCGGTCTCTCGGGATCTCGGGAGTTGGGACCGCGACCGGCAGAGCGACCTCAGACGGGGCAGCCGATTCGGCAAGGGGCGGTGACGGGGCGACGTCCTGGGCCGCGGCGGGACCCGCGGACGAGAGCAGCACGCAGAAGGCGAGCGAGGCGGTGAGCCGGATGCGATGGACCAACCGAAGCGCCCTCCAGGCGAGTGGATTCGGCTTGAACTATCGGCTGCCGTCGACGGCCCCTGAAGGTTATCCCCACGGGTCAGATGCGATCCACTCGACCGGGCACCGCGATTCACCCTCGACGCGGGGGGTCGGTCTGAGTACTATGCCGCGCCCACGAACAAGGAGCCCGTGTTGGCCAACCACAAGTCCGCCCTCAAGCGAATCAGCCAATCCGAGCGCCGCCGGAAGCGAAACCAGCACATCCGAAGCAAGATGCGCACCGTGGTCAAGCACTACCGCGAGCTGCTCGAGGCCGGCGATACCACCCAGGCCGGCGAGGCGTTCAAGGCCGTCGAGCGCGAGATCCGGCGTGCAGCTTCGCGCGGCGTGATCCCCAAGCAGCGCGCAGACCGCAGCGTCGGCCGTCTGGCCAAGCGCCTCAATACCCTCGCTACCCTCGCTTCGACCAGCGCCTAGGCTCTCGCCCAGTCCCGTAGCTAGACCCGCGAATCGGAGCGGGATTCAGCTCGCGAGCTGGATCACGAGCTGTTCGAGCGCGCGTTCCGGCCGCATCACCCCGGCTCCCTTCAGGTCGACATCGGCTCGGTGGATCGCACGCAGACAGCCGAGCAGCCGCGCCGAGGGGAAGCGGCGCGCCTGCTGCTCGAGCTTGCGAACGACGAAGGGCGGGCCCTTGACCGGCTCCCCCTGCTCGACCCGCAGCAGCCTGCGAAAATGCGATGCGAGGGCGCCGAGCACGGCCTGTGAAGCCTCGCCCTGATTCAACAAGTGCGAGAGCATCTGAAGCGAATCGGCGGTCCGGCCCTGGCCGATCGCGTCGGTGAGCGCCCAGATCGATTCTTCCGCGATGCTCGAGACGACCTGCGCCACCGCGACGCGATCGATGCGTCCGCCCGGACCGACGTGAAGCTGCAGCTTCTCGAGCTCCTGGCGCAGCAGGAGCAGGTGCGGCCCCACGCGCTCGCACAGAAGCTCCGCCGCGTCCTTCGAGATCGGGATGTTTCGCCGACCGGCCTCGCCCTCGAGGAACTCGACGAGCTCGCGCGTCGCCGTCGGCGACTCGCATGCGATCTCGGCGGCCGGCTCGCGAAACGCCTTCACCCATCGGCTGCGGCGGTCCAGCTTCCGCGCGATCACGACGAGCACGGCCGTCGTCGGCTCGCGAAGCGTCGCAAGCGCCTGCTCGATTCCGCGTCCCCAGCTCTCGTCGATTCCGCCGCCCCGGCCCTCGCCCTCCCGGAGGATCACCAGCCGCTGGCTCGACATGAGCGGGAGCGTTCCCAGGGCCTCCTCGAGTCGGGCGGGCAAAGCCGTATCGACCTCGATCCGATCGAGATTGAAATCCCGTGGCCCCCCGGCGAGAACATGCGCCTCGATCGCATCGAGCGCCGCGTCGCGCAGCAGCGGCTCCTCGCCTGCGATGAGATAGGCAGGCCGGATGCGTCCTTTTTCGAGCTCCGTCGTGAGCTGCGCGACGTTCATCCCTCCTCGCTCGCTTCGGATCGCGGAATCGGCCTCTCGATCAGCTCGATCGTGTCGGCCACACGGGAAGAGATCTGATCCGACAGGCGCCGCAATGCCTCGAGACGATTGGTCCGGGTGATTTCGACGTCGGGACTCGCCAGGTAGGACTCGGTCTCGGAGAGCATCGTCGAGTCGAGCTTGACCACGTCGCCGCTCGCCAGGAGGACTTCGAGATCCAGCTCGAGCGTGAGCGAATACTCGAGAGCGGCGACGAAGCTCGAGAAGCTGCGGCTCGTGGTCTCGAGCGGGCGAATCCGGCCGCGCACCTGGAGATCTGCGTTCTGGACGTCGTCCGTGAGGCGAAGCCGCGCGCGCCCACCGACCTCGCGGCGCAGCGCGTCGGTGACGATTCGATCGAGCCACGGCTCGGGAGAGTCGCTGCGCAACGCGACTACCGTGATGCGCGACGGTTTCCCGCTCGCCGTCCCGTCGGCGATTCCGCCCGCGGCCCCCCCGCCCAGCGTGCTGCGGTAGCCGCAAGCCGTGACCATCGTCACGATGAGCAGACTGATCAGTCCCGGGAATCGGTGGAGGCGAGGCATCGCAGACCGATAGCATGCCTGCTCGCGGGCGGGTCCCGCCGCGCTCAGGCGGGGAGCTTCAGCAGGTCGCGCGCAATACTGAGGACTTTGTTCGCCTGGATCGGCTTGGTCAGGTACTCGTTCGCACCGAGGACGATGGCCCGTTCGCGATCGTCCTTCGCGCCCTCCGTCGTGATGATGCAGATGGGCATCGCCGACAGGCTCGCATCGCTTCGGATCAAGCTGATCAGCTTGAGACCGTCCATCACGGGCATGTTGATGTCGACGAAGACCAGGTCGAAGTGGTCGCTGGTGACCTTGCGAAGCCCGTCCATTCCATCCTGGGCTTCGACGATCTGGACACCCTTCATCCGCTTCAAGGCAAAGACGAGGAGCTGCCGCATCGTCGGACTGTCTTCGACGATCAAGATCCGGTAGTCCGTCATCGTGAGCTCCTGGGTCCCGCGAGCCCGGCGCGCAGGGCGCGCGGGGAGACTCGCGTCAATTCGTGATTCGATCGACCCGACTCGGGCTCTTTCCCGCAGTGGCCACGGACATCGGAAATAGACGCGAGGCCAGGAGCGCGGCCGCAGCATGGGTCTCGAGCAGATCGAAGAGCTGGCGGTCGAGGTCGGAGAGTCCCGACTTCTGATCGAACAGCTTGTAGAGCGCGATCGCCCCGAGCGCACTTCCGCGCACATACAACGGAATCACGACTACGGGATCGTTCTCGCCGCGATCCTCGCTGCCTGCGGCGACGGGTGGTGCGACGAAGCGCGTCCCTTCTGCGACGGTCGACCCGATGACGCCGACACCCACCGGGATCGGCGGAAACGACGAAAGCGGGCGCCCCTCGCAGGCGACGGGCGTCAAGCTCCCCATTTCGGTGTCACAGGAATACAGGGCGAAGACCTCGGCCCCGATCAGATTGATCACGATCTCCGAGATCGCCGCGACCACCTCCTTGGGATCGAAGGAGGCGTGGAGCTGGTAGCTGGCGACGTAGAGGTTCGCGAGCTCGTTATGACGCTCCTCGATCTCGGCATGCCGCTCCGCCCAGCCCCGATTCCGGTCCTCGGCAGCGCGAAGTCCCTCGAGCAGGCCCCGGTTCTCGGCCTGCAGCTCGTCGATCTTCGCGATCCAATCGCAGAGCGCTGCTTGCTCTTCGGCGGTGACGTCGAGGTCGGACCCGTCGGGGCTCGGCGCGTCGACGACCCTGCGCCGCAGCTGAGCGGCTTCTTCCAGGAGCTGACGCGTGAGGTCGGTCCCACGCGCGAAGAGCTCGAGCAGCTCTTCGCCTCGGGTGCCATCGTGCTTTTCGTCCGAGCCAACCATCGGAACCTCGTACGCCCACATCGAAGCGGCAGCCATCCGCCTCAACAACCGGCACGCCGTGACGGATTGCTCGACCGCCGCACGCCCCGACTTGAGCGGTCCCGCTTTCGATCCGGCTTTCGGTGCCCCGTCCGGCGTGCACCGTGACCGGCCTCAGTCGCCGGCCTGGTCGACGCCCGCGCGGGCCAGCCCGTGCCAGATGTCGTCCCGTTCCTCCCCGAGTACGGGGCGGCGGTAGACGAGCTCCCGCTTCAGGTGTTTCAGCTCGAATGCCGTCGTCACGTTGGCGAGGGACTCCGAGTGACCCAGGAACAGGCAGCCTCCGGGGCGGAGCCTTTCATGAAAGGACTTCATGACCCGCTTCTTCGTCGCGAGATCGAAATAGATGGTCACATTGCGGCAGAGGATCACGTCCATCGTCCCGAGCAGCGCGAGCTTCGGCTCGTCCACGAGGTTCAGATGCATGAAATCGACGTGCCGCCGGACTTCGTCGGACAGCTTCGAGACGCCATCCTTGCGCGAGAAATAACGAATCTTCAATGACGCCTCGGCGTCGCGAAACGACGCGTCTCGGTACAGACCGTTCCGGGCACGAGCCAATACCGAGCGTGAGATGTCCGAAGCGACGATCCGGAAATCCCGTCCCGGGACGAGCCCGGCCTCGAGCGCCAGCATCACGATCGAATACGGCTCCTCCCCGCTCGCGCAGCCTGCGGACCAGATCTGGACCGGTCCCCGTCCGCCCGCTCCTCGCGCGATCATTTCCGGAATCACCTCGCGGACGAGGGCATCGAGCTGCGCTCGCTCACGGAAGAAGAAGGTTTCGTGGGTGGTCAGGAGATCGACCAGATTCGCGAATTCTTCGTCCGCGTTCTGTCCGTGGCGGATCTGATAGAGATAGGACGCGAAGGATCCGAAATCGCCCTCCTCGATCCGACGTGCGATCCGCCGCTCGACGAGAAAGCGGGTGCTCTCGTCGAAATGCAGTCCGACGCGCTCCCTCAGGATCGAAGTCAACAGACGGAATTCCGCGTCCGTCAGGGTCGGTTTCGGATCTCGTTCGGTCATCGCTCGGCCATCATTGCTCGAGCTTTCGCGCCGCCGCGAGAATCGCCTCGCGGACGAAAACGTCGGCTTCGACCTCGAGACGACGCAGCATTGCGGGCAGCGTGCGACGCAGGCCGCGGGCGGCGAGCACCTTCACCGCTTCGGCCCTGACCGTCCAGTCCTCGTGCCCGACGAGCGGCACGAGGGGAAGCAGATCGTCCCCCGTGGCGTGGCGCCCGAGACACACGATTGCGGCGCAAAGGATCTCCGGCTCGCTGCGCGCCAGGGCGCTCCGGGCTGCCTCCTGCGCAATCGGGCCACCGATTCGCGAGAGCGCCTCGAGGGCTGCGAGGGCGACGACCGGATCGCGGGCCGCCGCAAGTCCGATCCATCCTCCACCGCCCGCGCCTGCCTCACCCAGCCGCTCGAGCAGCTCCCCCGCTGCGCGCACGGCCGCCGCGGCGACACGAGAGTCGCCGTCGCTGGACAATCGCTCCAGATCGCCGACGGCCTCCTGCGTTCCGGTCTGCCCGAGCACGGCCGCCGCGGCGATGCGAACCCCGCTCGATTCGTCGCAGAGTGCGAGTCGCATCGCCTGGCGCGTCTGGTCGGCATCGAAGCGCTCCAGAGCCTGGACCGCTGCGCGGCGAACGAGCGGCGACGCATCCTTGGCGAGATAGTCGATCCGATCGGCATCCTCGATTCGCCCGATCCGGCCGAGGACCCGCGCCACCGCGACCCGCAACGCTTCGGGAGCCCCTCCGAGCCGGCTCGAGAGGACGTCGATCAGCTGCGCGTGGACCACGGCGTCGGCCGATTGCGCACAGTCCGCCAGGCCGGCGATCGCCGCGATCAGATCTTCGATCTCCTCCGTCCGATCGGCGTCGGTGTCGCGTGCACTCGTCTCGAGGCGACGGACGAGCTCCGGCATGCACTGGAAGAAGCCGCCCGCTCCGAGCGCCATCGCCGCGCGGCCCACCGCCCGACCGCTCGAACCCCGCAGCGTCGAGACGAGCAACTTTCCGGCGGCCTCGCCGCTCACGCGCCCGAGAATGCCGCAGGCGCGCAGCTCGAGGTCGAGCTCGAGCTGACCCCAGGCCGGGCGCAGCCCCGCGACGGTGACCTCGCCGAGGGCCTCGAGGGTCGCATCGATCTGCTCGCATAACGCCTCGTCTCGGCCCGCCCGCAAGAGAGGAAGGATCGCCCGCTCGTCGCCGACGATGCCGAGGAACTGGACGAGCGACATCCGCCGCGAAAGCTCTTCACCGTCCAGCCCGTCACAGCAGCGGGCCACCAGGTCCTGGTCCGCTCGGGCGAGCTCGCGCAATCGGGTGTAGAGCCGGTCCGACTCCTCGGGATCGCGACGGCCGAGCTGCCGGAGCAATGCGCCGATCGCGCTTTCGCGGATCGAACGCGCCGCACACGAAACCCCCTTCACGAGCTCTTCTTCGGCTCGGGGATCCGTCGAATGGCCGAGCAGATCGAGGGCCGCCGGTCGAAGCTGGGGATGCGCGATCGCCTCCGCGAGAGGATCGACTCCGACGCTGACTTCGAGCCGTTCGAGGGAACGGAGTGCGGAGAGTCGAACGAGCGGGACCTCGTCGGAGCGCGTGCTCGAGCGTAGGAGCGCGCTCACCGAAACCAGTCCGCCGAGTACGCCCAGGGCATCGGCCGTCGCAGCCCGGACGTTCGCATCGGGGTCCTCGAGCATGGGGACCAGGACTTCACGACCCTCTGGATCCCCGATCGCCGCGAGCGCGTCGATCGCGAGCTTTCGGACGTCGACGTCGGGGCTCGTGATCGCCGTGACGAGAGGTGCGATCGAGCGCGAGCCCATGGCGACGAATGCCTCGAAGGCAGCATTGCGGCGCCCGGGATTCTCCCCGTCGGCCAGCGCCCCGAGCAGCCCGGCGTGGACGAGCGAACCTTCGCGACAGGCGACCAGCCTCTCGACCGCCGCCTTGCGAACGCGCCACGCCGGGTCGCCGAGTCGCAGCAGGAGCTGGGGCACGGCCTCCGAAGGAGCCAGCAGGAGGAGCTGCTCGACCGCCAGCCGGCGCACCTCCTCGACCTCGCTCTCGAGCGCGTCGAAGAGGGCATCCTGCTCGCCGCGAGACAGCGTGCCCGTCATCCCTTGGCACCCCGCTCCCGCGCGACCCGGCGAAGCTCGTCGAGTACGAAATCGGCCTCGGCACGAACCTCCGGGCCGATTCGCTGTCGGAGCAGTGCGCGCGCTTCCTGGATCTCCGGGTCGAGCGCCCGTTCGAGCGTCCCGTCGCGGCAGGCCTGCGCGAATCGCTCGGGCTGATAGAGCAGCATCTCCGACACCGCGATCCGAGCGAGACGTCGCGCCCGCTCTCGCTCCTCGTCGCGCGCGGAGTCCGCGGGAGGCGACGCGCCGGGCGAAGCTGCGGCAACCGCAGCAGGAGACAGAGTCGCGACCGGGACCGGAGCCTGAGCGGCGGCCGGCACCGGTCTCATCACCGCCGGATGCGGGGCCGGGACAGGAGACGGGACGGGGACCGGGGACGGGTGGGACACCATCCCGACCCTTCTCAGGAGCGGCGCGAGTCCGTCGGGAAGGTCGGGTTGCTCGAGGTACACGTCGGCACCGTAGAGCTCCGCCGGATCCCGTCGGTAGCGGCTCGGGTCGTGCACCGCGCCGACCAACACGACCGTGATGTGATTGAGACTCGCGTTGCGCTTCACGATCTCACAGATCTGGAAGCCGTACATGCGCGGAAGCGCAGCGTCGAGAACGACGGCGCGTGGAAGCAGGCGCTGGATGGCCAGCATCGCCTCGACCCCGTCGTGGACCAGCTCGCTCCGGATGCCCCAGCTCCGGATCGCTTCGACCGAAGCCTTTCCCCGAGCAGCGTCCGGATCGGCCACGAGCACGAGCTCGCCAGGGTCGCCAGACGGGATTGGTGGAATCGGCGTCGGAGCCGGAGTGGATTGCGGCACTGAACGGACCGCAGCCGCGACGGGCACCGCCGGGACCGACGCATTCGGCACGCGCACGAGAAAAAGGGCCGAACACTTGGTGCAACGCAGCTTCGCGCCCTCGGGCCCTACCCGCTCGGGCTCGACCCGGTATCGAGCACTGCACTTCGGACATCCAGCGATCATGGTCTTTCCCCCGTCGTCCGAGCCAACGGGCCCGGACTCGTCATTTTGCCGGCAGGCGGCCGCGATGCCGAAAGCAGCGCCTCGACCTGGGCCCGAACGCTCGATTGCGCGACCGCGAGCTCTTCGTCGACCGCACGCAGCGATTGCAGCCGCTCGGCACCGACCTCGATCACGCGGGCCAGCTCGAAGCAGCCCTGCCCCTGGTCTCCGAGGACGACTCCGATACTTCGTGCGTCGTCGAAAGCCGCGCCGAGATCGCCGTCGATGTGTGCCAGCTGCGCCGCATGCGCGCGGACCGAAGCCCTCAGCTCACCCGCCGCTCCCCGCAGCGAGCGAACGCCTCGCAGCGCTCCCTCGCGGGCCCCCTCCCGGGATCGGGACGCGACCGCGAGCTCGGCGACGGCAGCATCGACGTTCCCGGCCAGCTCGACGGCATGTTGCAGTGCCGTCTCCCGCGATCCCGCGGAGGCGACGAAGGTCTCGAAACGGGGGCCGGTCTCGCGCGCGATCTCGGCGATCTCGTCGAGGGTGCGGCCAGCCTCGGTCGAGAGCGTGAATCCCATCGAAACGGACCCGGAGCCTGCTTCGATCGCGTCGATCGCGCGCTCGCTCTCGGACTGGACCGCGCGGATCAGACCACCGATCTCCTTCGTGCTGACCAGCACGCGATCGGCGAGGTCCCTGATCTCGTCGGCGACGACGGAAAAGGCCCGGCCGTGCTCGCCGGCCTGGGCCGCGATGATGGCGGCGTTAAGCGCCAGCAGACTCGTCTGGTCTCCGACGTCGTCAATCACGTCGAGAATTCCGCCGATCTCCTGCGTCCTTGCGCCGAGGCCGCGAATCACGAGCTCGGCGGTTTCGGTCGCGCTCCGGATCGCCTCGATGCCGGCGACAGTCGCGGCGAATTTGGCCCGGCCGATCTCGGCCTTGGCGAGCACGCCGCGGGCAAATTCCGTGGTCGATCCAGGGGCGGTATCGACTCCCCGCATCGCTTGCGCCAGCTCGGCCAGCCCGCCTCGGGTCTCGCGCGCCGCAGCCGAGATCCGCTCGACGGACGCCCCAAAGCCTCGATCTGTGCGTTCGAGCGATTCGAGCCAATGTGCACTGGCCTCGGCCTCCGTCTCCAGCTCCCGTGCATGTCGGTCGAAGGCTTCTCCACCGAGTACGGCAATGCCCGTCGCCCGGCGCGAGGATTCGAGACGGGTGACGAGCTCCCCCGCTCCGTGGATCGAAGTCTCCATGCGGGCACCGAGCCCCCGGACGAGTCGTTCGACGTGGGCGTACTCGATCGATTGTTGATCGCGCTCGTGCGTGAGTGTGCGAGTCAGCTCGTCGCCTCGCCTCATGCCGGCTCCGAGCGCGTCGATCTCCGCAGTCAGACCGTCCGCCATCCGGGCCTCGACCCCTGCAGCTTCGGCACGAAGATCCGCAATCGCGTTCTTCAGCTCAGCGGCGATTGCGCGCGACAAGAGCGAGGTCAGCCACAGGCATCCCGAGGCGAAGAGAACCGCTGCGGCCGTGATTCGAACGGGTCCCCATCCCTGCGCGAGGGCCTGAACGACGCCGTCGCCGAGCAGCCAGGCGACCGCGAGCGCCGAGCCGGCGACCACGGCGCGGACCTCCCGGGACAGGGACTTCGCCCACGGCTCCATTCTCTCGAGATCGACGATCGATCCATCGCCGCGCCGGCGGTCGGGATCGAAGCGATGGCATAGAAGCCGCGTCCGATGGAAGACGACGACGGCGCCGAGACTCGAGTACACCACTCCGGCCACGCCGACGCTCCGACCCGTCGCGAGCGAAAGCCCCGCGTCCGTGTGGAACGTCTCCACGCCCAGGATCGCGACGCCGAGCGAAAGTAGGCTGCCCATGAATACGGCCCGTGCCATGCGGCGCGGGAGCCCGCCGAGCTCGGTCGGTTCGAAGCGACCGAGGAATCGCCAGAGCGCGACCACGAGCACGCTGGCCGCCACGAAGACGATGCTGCCGCGGACGATGCCGACGACGAAGGCCAGATGGATGCTCGCCGCGAGCCCGCTCGCGAGGGAGGCCTCGAGCTGCTCGCGCCGGATGCGATCCATGAGCTCTGCTGCGACGACTGCGGGCGGGCGCACCCTCATGCGGCCACCTCGTCGCGCGTCATTGCGCTCTTCCGACTCCCGATGACTCGATCGATCAACACGTCGAGCTCGAGTACGAGAATCGGCGAACGATCCTTGCGGCGGACCACCGCTCCGACGACGGCGCAGCCCGCCTCGCGGGTCAGCTCTGGAATCGTCTCGATCGCATCGGCCGTCGCCGCGACGACCTGGGTCGCACGGTCGACCCGAAAACCCACGACGAGGCCGCGGGCCTCGACGACGACCGTTCGATTGCGCGGACCAGCGGGCGTCCCGTCCCGCACGAGTAGCTTCCAGAGATCGACGACGGGAATCAACGTACCGCGCAGATCGATCAGTCCTTCGATCACCTCAGGGGCATCGGGAAGCGGGGTCAGTCGAGGGGTCGTCAAGATTTCCCGAACGCGCGCGATCGGGACGGCGTAGATCTGCCCCGCGAGCTCGAAGCAGGCGAGATCGACGCTCACGTGGGCAGTCGAAGTCGAGGCCGATTCATTCATCGCCGGCTCCCAACACCCGATCGAGGTCGAGGATCGAGACGAATCCCATACCGGATCGCACCAGCTCGACGACGGATCGAAAATCGTGCCCCTGGGCGGGCACGACGTCCCGCTCCCGGGCGCGCAATACACCCTTCACCGAATCGACCAACAGTCCGGCAACGCCATCGTCGTCGCCGTGGATGACGACGATCCGACTCGCGCGTGTCGCCTCGGTCGCCGGCAATCCGAGCCGTCGGCGCAGGTCGACGACCTCGAGGATCTCGCCTCGGAGCGCGACGACACCGACGAGCCAATCGGGGGTCCGAGGAATGCGCGTGACCTTGGCGAGGCGGACGATCTCGCGAATTCGCTCCACCGGAATGGCATATTCCCCAGCCGCCAACTGGACGATCACGAGCTCGCGCCGCTCCTCGACGGCGGCGCCCGCGACGAACGCGTGCGAAGCCTCGCGAGCGACCCCCACCCAGTCCGCGGCCTTCCCCGCGTGCTCCTCGATGACTTCGGGTGACGTCAAGCCGCCTCCCTCCGTCTCGCGGTCTCGAGCACCAGGGCCGAGACGTCGACCACCAGGACCGCGACACGGTCTCCCAGCTCGGTCGCGCCTGCGATGCCGTGGATCGTCTGGAGCGGTCCCTTGATGGGCTTGATCACGATGTCCTGCTGACCCTCGAGACCATCGACGACGAGTCCGAGCCGGTGCTCGCCCATGCCCAGCACGACGACGAATTGCCGTTCGCGTTCGCAATCGCTCTCGATCCCGAACTCGTACGCGAGATTCTTGAGCAGGAGCGGCGAGCCGCGCAGATTCAAGATCTCCTTGTCTTCACTGTGGAGGACGGGTTGCTCCCCGGCGCGGAGCGTCTCGCGCACCGAGCCGAGCGGAATCGCATAACGCTCGTCACCGACACGCACGATCAAGGCCTGGATGATCGCGAGGGTGATCGGCAGCGTGATCGTGATCGTGGTTCCGAGTCCCCTCCGGCTCGACACCTCGACCAATCCGCCGAGTGCCGCCAGGTTCGATCGCACGACGTCCATGCCGACGCCCCGGCCGCTCGTCTCGGATACCTCGTCGCGGGTCGAGAGCCCTGCCTCGAAGACGAGGTTCAGCACTTCACGCTCGCTCAAGACTTCCTGTGCCCCGACGAGCCCCCGGCTCACCGCCTTGCTCCGGATCGCCTCGACGTCCATCCCGCGCCCGTCGTCGCCGACCTCGAGCACGACGTGATTGCCGCGCTGGAACGCCGCCACGCGGATCCGTCCGATGGGTGGCTTGCCCGCAGCCTCGCGCTCGTCGGGCGACTCGAGAGCGTGGTCGAATGCGTTGCGGACGACGTGGACGAGCGGATCGACGAGCTGCTCGACGATCAGCTTGTCGAGCTCGGTATCACCGCCGGCGAACTCCAGGGCGACTTCCTTGCCGAGATCGACGCGCAATCGGCGCACCACGCGCGAGAGCTTCTCGAAGACCTGCCTCAATGGGACCATGCGGACATCGAGCACACCCGCCTGGAGCTGCCGCAGGCGGCGGTCGAGGAGCTTCTGGACCTTGGCGAGATCCGCCCCGATCCGCGCGTTGCGTGAATCTGCCGTCAATCGGGCCACGATGCCGGCGAGCGCGTTGCGGTGACTGACCAGCTCGCCGACCAGGTTCATCAACAGGTCGAGCTTCGCGATGTCGACCCGCACCGACCCGCTGATCGAGCGCAAGGACTCGATCTTGGTCGGCTCGCCGCTCTGGCTCGCTTCTGCAAGCTCGTCCGCCGGGCGAAGCGTTTCCGCCTTCTCGCCATCCGTTCCACCGGGAGAGGGCGGGGCTGCGGGTGCATTCGCCGGAGCATCGATTCGTCCTGTGTGGACGACACGAAAGGCGCAATTGGATTGGTCGATCCGGCGACCGAGTTGCTCGGGCGCGAGATTCGTCGCGACGAGCAATGTGAAGCAGATCTTCCGCTCCGCCGAGGCCGAGGCGGACGGGAGGGTCGAGATGATCTCGCCCGACTCGCGCACGGCGGCGGAAATCTCGGTCAATCCGTCTTCGAAGGACGTCAAGTCGAAAGTGGCGTCGATCAGGACGATCGGGCGTCCGCGCTGGAGGTTCTCGCGCAGGCGGTGCTCTTCGTATTCCGTCAGCGCACGCAGGAGGGTCGGATCGATCCCCGGCGCGTCGAGGCCATCGAGAGCGTCCGAAGGCGACGGTGCGAGCGACTGCTCGAGCTCGGCGAGGTAGTGCTCGGCGCGGGCCATCGCGGCCTCGGGGAGCTCGGCTTGACGCCCGAAGCCGGAGATCAGCTCGAGCAGCGTCGCTGCGCCTTCATCGAGCATGCCGACGACGCGAGCGCGCAAGTCGATCCGTCCCAGTCGAAGCCCGTCGAGGATGTCTTCGAAGCGGTGCGCGAGGCGACTGATCGGGTCGAGGCCGAAGAGACCGGCCAGCCCCTTCAACGTATGGGCTGATCGAAAGAGACGATGGACCAGCTCGGGGTCGACGTCGCCGTCGGCGTGGCGTTGCTCGTGCAGGAGGCAGAGGTCCCCGCTCATCTGCTCGAGGATCTCTTCGGCTTCGGCGACGAACTCGCGTCCGTCCCGAGCGGTCTCCGCTCGTTCGCGCGAGCCTCCTGCACCGGTTTTTTTGCCCGGCTTTCGGGCTCGCGGGGCGGCCATGGCGGACTAACGCTCTTGGGCTCGACCCGCGAGAAGATCGAGCACGATCTGGCGGAGCGCTTCCGGGTCGAATGGCTTGACGAGATACGCGTCGGCGCCGATGCCGAGCCCCTTCTGGATGTCGCGCTCGGCCCCCTCGGTCGAGACGATCACGAGTGGAGTCGACGCGTGTTTCTCGCTCGACTTCAGGAACGAAGCGAGCTCGAGCCCGTTGATGTCGGGCATGTTGATGTCGGTCACGACGAGGTCGAAGGTCTCGCGGGGAAGCAGTCGAAGCGCTTCGAAGCCGCTCTTCGCCTCGACGATCTTGACCGGGCCCGCGAGGTTTTCGAGGCTCGCCACGATGAGCGATCTCATCGTCGCAGAGTCTTCCACGATCAGGATCCGTTTCACGACCGCCTCCCGGCACGCGGATGACCCGGTGCCGCAATTCCGCTTCGGGTATCGGCAATCGAGCGGCAGTCTTGAGATCGAGGGCGCCATCCCCGCACTCGGGTCTTCAGGATGGGGTCGACCGGGCTTCACCCTCGACCCGATGGGCGTCGATCGTTTCGAGCACGTCCGCTGCCTCTTCGAGCAGGCGCTCGAGCGCGGCGGTATCGGGTGCAGCGCGGCGGGTCGACGCCTGATCGGCATAGAGAACGGCCAGTCCCCCGCCTGCGACCCGGATCGGTGCGAGATAGGCCGCCTTCGGCTCGATCGGACCGAACATCGACGTGAGCAGACGGTCGGCTTCGGATCGCAGGCTCGCGTGCAGTGGACGCTGCTCGGACACGACCTGTCGCACGAGTCCGGTATCGGCCAGCGGACAGGACAGCCTCGAGGAAGTCGAGAGCGGATCGACCTCGAGGGCCGCGATCCCCCGGCCGGCGACTGCAAAGAGCTCTCGGTCCCGAACGACGAGCACCACAGCCCGTACGAACAGGCTTGCCGCCGCGTTGAGGACGACGGCGAAGACTTCGTTCTGCGATTGCGCCGTCGCGAGCGCGTTGTCGCTTTCGCCGCCGCTCAGCCCGAAAGCCCCGACCCGGGCCGCGAGGGCCTTCACAGGCGTCGACGCGGGGGCCGGCGCGGACCCCGGCCGCTCCGCCGGCGGCGACAGGATCCGGCCGAGGTCCCGCGCGAGCCCCTCGGACTTCGCCCACAGATCGCTGGCGGCCGAGCCGTTCAGCTGCCTGCGCGTCGGATGCGCGAGCACGGCATCGAGATAAGGCGGAACGGATTCTCCCCCCGTCAGGCTCTCTTCCCGCAATCCGACGACGACGATGCGGGGCGACTGCGATCGGAGACGCTTCACGAAATCGGGCAGGCCATGGATCCCCGAGAGCGAATCGATCGGAGCCGAGAGCGCAATCAGCACGAACGGCACTTCGCCCCGGATCAGGTATTGGCGAATTCGCGCCAGCCCCTGCTCCGCGCGCTGAAAGACATGGATTCGCGCAAACTTCCCCTCGATGGCGGACTTGATCCATTCGAGCGCCACCGCATCAGGCTCGATCACGACGAGGGGGCGGATCGAGACCGCGGCCGGCGACGGCTGCGCAGGTTCCTCCGGCGGACTCGCGTCGGAATGGACGACGACCCGCTCGACCACTCGATCCACAGCCTCGCGCCGGCGCTCGGGATCGGAGGGCGTCGGCATCGATCCTGCGACGATCTCGGGCTCGAGCTCCAGGTCGGGATCGGAATCCGTCTCGAGCGAATCCGAGCCGAAGAAGATCTCGTCCGAGAGCTCGATTTCAGGCGCGGGCCCCGATCGCGCCTGCTCGTCGCGAAGGCGCATTCCCTCCATCGCCAGATACTGGGCGTTCAGACCGTTCTCGAGATAGGCGTACCGGTCGATGTCGCCTTCGTCCCCACGAGCGTCGAAGCTGAAGTTGCCGACCTCCCAGGCGAAGAACTCGAAGATCGCGGCCTCGGTCGTTTTCCGGATCAGCGCTTCTACCGCACCCCGATCGAGCCCGACGTGCGTCGCGAGGCGCGCCGGAAGCTCCGGTGCCTTCGCGCCCACGACTTCGAGCGCCGCGTCGAAGCTCGCCCCGTCGAGAAGACCCGCGCAAACGAGTACTCCGCGTAGATCGGGCGTGCGACCCTTGATCCCTGCTGCATGGACCAACCCGGCACGAAAGACGATCTGCCCGCTTCCCGTGACCGATTCGAGGACGAGCACACCGGACTTCTGCGACAGGCTGACGATCTGCAGCAGGTCACCGAGTGAGAGGTCCTCGAGGTTTCCGACAAGGCTCATGAAAATCCCCACGTCCTCTCGCGCGCGAGAACGGGTGCTCAGGCTTTCCATCTGGAGCGCCATCCGGAGCCGCGGGCGGCGGGCTCCGGTCGCTAGATCGGCGCGCCCGGACGGGACTTGATCGCAGGCAGCCACGGAGGGATCCGCAAATGCAGATCTTGGCATTCCCCGTGGGGCGCGCTCGGATCCCGACGGTGGCGGAACCGGATCAGCGCAGGGCCCGCTCGGATTCGGCCAGCGCGACGCTGAAAGTCTCGATCCCCGCCGCGCGACCGGCGGACTCGAAGGCCTTCAAGACGCCGGCAATCTCGTTGCGCGGGATACAAAAGCGCAGCTGGAGGGATCGCTCTGAGTCGCGCCACGCCTCGCGAATGCCCTCGACCAGGGCTGCGGCATGACGCGGAAGGTCGTCTGCGGCGATTCCAAGCGGCGACATGGCGACGCGCGTGCATTGGAGGAGGCGGCAACGTTCGAGCGCGGCACGCATCTCGTCGGTCGCCCGGACCTGATCGAAGGCATGACGATCCCCCAGCCCGAGCAGCATGAGCCGCGGCGAGCGGAGTGCACGGCCGCACCCGATCAGCAGCGCCTCCCCGCTCTTGCCCGAAAGATCCCCGCTCTCGATTCGACGGGACAGCCCGCCGCACAAACGCCAATCCGCCCGTGCCGCACCGCTGCGAAGCGGCCGGTCGTCGACGAAGAAGCCCGCCACGGCAACCTCGCTCTCGACCCGCTCGATCGGTCTCGAAGTCAGGAGCACTTCGATCACGGACTTCATGCGCCTCGAACCTCCTTGGCAATCGCATCGAGCACACCGTTCACGAACGACGGCGACCGGTCGCTCCCGAATCGCCTCGCCAGATCGACGGCCTCATCGATCACGACGGCGACTGGCGTCGCGGTATCACGCAGCTCGTGGGCGCCGAGCCGGAGCACGTTTCGATCGACCACTGCCATCCGCGACACGCGCCAATTGCGCGCGTGGAGACTGACGAGCTCGTCGAGCTCCGGCAATCGGGCCACGACCCCGCTGACGAGCTCACGGGCGAACTCGAGGGCACCCTTCGGCACGACGAAATGCTCCGCCACCCGATCGAAGATGCGATCACTATCTTCCCCGGGCGCCTTCGGGACCCGCTCGTCGATCTCGACGCCCTCGACATCCTCGATCGTGTGGAGCTCTTCCGCCAGTCTGCGCGAGCTCGTATGGCCGGCCAGGTCGACGGCGTAGAGGACCTGAAGCGCGACTTCGCGCCCCTGGTGTCGGCTGCTGCCCGTCGTCTCGGATCGATCGCTCACGGCGTCGTCGTCTCCCCGCCTTCGGTCGCTCGGACATCGATAGCCCGGTCTTCCACCGCCCGGAAAGCAGTCCCCTGAAAAAGTCGCGCCATCTCGATGGCTGCGAGTGCGACCTCACCGCCCTTGTTGCCGTCCGAGCCCCCGGACCGCGCGAGAGCCTGCTCGATGTCGTCGGTGGTGAGGACGCCGAAGGCTACGGGCACGTTCGTGCTCCGCATCACCTCGCGCACCCCGTCCGTCACGCCGCGACAAACGTAGTCGAAGTGCGGCGTTCCTCCTCGAATCACCGAGCCGAGCGTCACGATGGCGTCGAAGCGCCCGGACTCCGCGAGCCGCCTCGCGGCCTGGGGAATCTCGAAGGCTCCGGGGACCCAGAACAACGACAGATCCCCGGAATCGACACCGCGCTCGAGCAGCGTCGCCCGCGCCGCGTCCACGAGCCGGATCGAGATCAGATGATTGAAACGGGCAACGACCAGGGCGACACGCAGTCCGTGCGCGTCCAGTCGGGGAGTCTCGACTTTCATTTCCGAACCTTCGCACGTCGCTTCCGCGCTGGACCGTCCGTGAGGGATGCCTTCCCTCTCCGGCCCACACGCCCCGACAGATGCAGATCAGGCCCGCATCGCGCGACCCGCAAGCCGTCGATACGAACCGCATCGCCCAGCTGCTCGAGTCCGAGGGCCCCGAGCGCTGGACGGCCATCTCCCCCGATCAACCGGGGTGCAAGGAACCAGTGTACCTCGTCGACGAGATCCGCTTGCAGGAGTGCTCCCGCCAGCGCTCCGCCACCTTCGACGAGGACCGTCGTCAACCCCGCCCGAGCGAGCTCCTGGAGCGTAAAAACGAGGTCGACGTGCCCAGAACCGTCGCCCGGCGCTTCGATGACCCGGTCCGCTCGCGTCCGTGCGGCGGAAAGTCCGCGGACGCCCCGGCGGCAAACGATCCAGGCTTCACGGTCCCCTGCGCGAAGAAGTCGAGACTTCGAATCGAGCGCCGGTTTTGCAAAGAGGCGAGCGCTTGCCGGGACCCGAAGCGAGCCGTCGACGACGACACGGACCGGCCAACGCAGCACGCGGTCGCCGCGCCGCGCCGAGAGCTCAGGGTCGTCTGCCAGGGCAGTGCCCGATCCGACGAGGACGGCGTCGCTCGCGAGACGGAGCCGGTGGACCATGGCCCGGCTCGCTTCGCCCGTGATCCAGCGCGACGCGCCGTTGGCGAGCGCGATCCGGCCATCCAGCGTCGCAGCAAGCTTCAACGTCACGAACGGGCGGCCGCGCTCGCACACGGAGAGAAATCCCCGGTGTTTGTCGCGGCACTCGTCCTCGAGGACGCCGGTCGTGACTTCGACACCCCCGCGTCGGAGTCGCGCAAAGCCACGTCCGCAGACCCGCGCGTGGGGATCTCGGCAGCCGGCGACGACCCGTCCGATCCCGGCGGCAAGGACCGCTTCCGTGCAGGGGCCGGTCCGACCGACGAAGCTGCACGGCTCGAGCGTCACGGCCATGGACGCCCCGCGCAGCACGGCCGCGCCGTAACGGCGGCGCGCCTGATCCATCGCCACGATCTCCGCATGGGGTCCGCCGGGCGGGCGGGTCGTCCCGGTACCAAGGATACGATCGCCGCGGTAGACGACGGCTCCGACGCTCGGATTGGGATGGGTGAGACCGTCGCCGCGGGCCGCAGCGCGCAGCGCGAGTCGCATCATCCGCGCGTCGCGTTCGATCTGTGAGGACGAGCGATCGCTCATCGGCGAACGCCGAGCGGCCTCACGGTGCGATCGTTCTTCCGCTCGACGGCTCCGCGACCGCCGGCCGCGATCTCCTCGAAGAAGATCTCGTAGTCCTTGGGACTGCTGAAATCGAGAAAGACGGAGGCGAAGCGCACCGCCGCGAGGGCGTCGATCGCGGAGAGCTCTTCGAGCGCACGTCGACCGATGTGGTCGCTCGTCACCTCGCGCTCGCCCGACTCCTGGAGCTCCCGCTCCACCCGGTCGATCAGCTGCTCGATCGCCTCGGCCGAAACCGGCCTCTTCACGCAAGCATGCTCGAGCCCGCGCTTCAGCTTGTTGCGGTCGAATTCCTCGCGCCGTTCGTCGCTCTTGATGACACGCGGCACGACCTCCTCGACCCGCTCGCGGGTCGTGAATCGGCGCCCGCACTCCTCGCACTCCCGGCGGCGACGGATCTCCGCGCCCTCGCTCGCGAGCCGCGAGTCGACGACACGATTCCCCTCGTCACCGCAGAAGGGACATTGCACGGCCTAACCCGCCTCGGTCCATCGCTGCGGGTAGAGCGGGAACTTGCGACACATCTCCGCCACCTCCTGCCGGATCGCGTCGAGCCGATCGACGTCGCCCGGATTCTCGAGCACGCGCGCGAGGAAGTTGGCGATCTGCTGCATCTCGGGCTCGCGCATGCCGCGCGTCGTGACGGCCGGTGTCCCGATCCGAACGCCCGAGGTCACGATGGGCTTTCTCGGGTCGAACGGAATCATGTTCTTGTTGGCCGTGATGCCCGCGCGGTCCAGCGAGATCTGGGCCGCCTTGCCCGTGGTGTCGCGGCCGACCAGCGAGAGCAGGAAGAGATGATTGTCCGTCCCGCCGGAGACGATCTTGAACCCCTTGGCCTGCACGGCGTTCGAGAGTGCCTGCGCATTGGCCACGATCTGGCGGCAGTAGTCGCGAAAATTCGGCTGCGCGGCTTCCTTGAAGGCAACGGCCTTGCCGGCGATGACGTGCATCAACGGACCGCCCTGCAGCCCCGGGAAGATCGCGCTGTCGAGCTTCTTGGCCCAGGACTCGTCGCAGAGGATCAGCCCGCCCCGCGGACCCCGGAGCGTCTTGTGGGTCGTCGTCGTCACGATCTGCGCAAGTCCGATCGGGCTCGGGTGGACGCCTGCGGCCACGAGTCCCGCGATGTGGGCGATGTCGGCAAACAGGACTGCACCGACCTCGTCCGCGATCTCGCGGAACGCGCGGAAGTCGATCGTGCGGGAATAGGCCGTCGCTCCGCACTGGATCATCTTCGGGCGGTGCTCCCGTGCGAGAGTCCGGACTTGGTCGTAGTCGATCTGCTCATTCGACTGCGAGACGCCGTAGGGAACGATCGTGAAGTGCTTGCCCGAGAAGTTGACGGGGCTGCCATGGGTCAGGTGGCCGCCGTGGTCGAGGTTCATGGCGAGGACGGTGTCCCCTCGCTGGAGAACGGCTTCGTAGACGGCCGCATTCGCCTGGGAGCCCGAATGGGGTTGGACGTTGGCGTGGTCGGCGCCGAACAGCGCCTTCGCGCGATCGATCGCGAGGGTCTCGACCTCGTCGACCTCTTCGCAGCCGCCGTAGTAGCGTCGGCCCGGATAGCCCTCGGCGTATTTGTTGGTGAGCACCGAGCCGACGGCTTCGAGAACCGCGTCGGAAACGAAATTCTCGGAGGCGATCAGCTCGAGCGAGAGCCCCTGGCGTCGCCCCTCGCGACGGATGTAATGCGCGATTTCGGGATCCGCGCGATCGAGATGGGGGGTCAGGGAATCGGACATGTCGGCCACTCCTTCTGGGTCGTCACCGAAGAGTAGGACGTGGATTCGTCCGCGGCCGCGAAGGACCGGTCCCATCGCCGATCCTCATCCGGATGCCATCCGGATTCGGACCCGGCCGAACCTCGCCGCACACGTCCCCTCGGTCCGGGCCCGGGACGGCCGAGCGCTAGACGTCGACGCGCTCTTTCAAGTAATCGATCGCGTCGGCGATCGTCTGCATCTTCTCCGCATCGTCGTCGGGAATCTCGATGTCGAAGGTCTCCTCCAGGGTCATGACGAGCTCGACGATGTCGAGCGAGTCGGCGCCCAGATCGTCGATGAAGGAGGCGTTCAAGACGGCCTCTTCCTTCGACACACCCAGCTGTTCCACGATCAGATCGGTGACGCGCGATTCAAGCGACGACATTGTTGGAGATCCTCCGAGACTCGGTCCTGATGAGACGACGAAAGCTAGCGCCATACCCCCCGTACGGCGACGGCCAGGTGACCTGCAGGATCAGGCGACACCCTCGTTCTCGATCCCACTCGATGCCAGAAAAGCTCGAACTTCGGCGAGCTCCGAGAGCTCCGAGAAATTCGCCCTCGCAGCCCGCCGCTCGATGCGAGCGATCAGGCCCGACAATACGCGTCCGGGGCCGACCTCGATGAAACGATCCACGCCAAGGGAGCGCATCCGAAGAACCATCTCGGTGAACCGAACCGGCGCGGTCACCTGGGCCCGCAGGAGCTCCGCCATGCGCTTGGGATCGGCGTTGGGCTCGGCCTCGACGTTGGTCACGATCGGCGGCACCGCCTCGCGGAAGCGCAGCTTCGCGAGCTCCCCTTCGAGCTTCTGGGCCGCAGGCAGCATCAATGCGCAGTGGAAGGGAGCGGATACCGGAAGCGGAACCGTCTTCTTTGCCCCGAGCTCACGTGCTCGATTGCAGGCGATCTCGACCGCCATCGCATCCCCGGCGATCACCGTCTGCTGCGCCGAATTGAAGTTCGCAGGCGTGACGACGAGCCCGGTCTCCTCGGCCGCCCATCGACAGGCCTCGCCCACGACGTCCGGGTCGATGCCCATCACCGCCGCCATCGCCCCACGTCCCTCGGCGACGGCCTCCTGCATCAGGCGCCCGCGCAGATTCACCGTCCGCACCGCATCCTCGAAATCGAGGGCGTTCGCAGCCACCATCGCGGAATACTCGCCGAGGCTGTGGCCCCCGACGTAGGCCGGCGCGAGCGCGCCGACCTCTTCCTCGAGGGCGCGCCAGAGGGCGATGCTGGTCGTCAGAATCGCGGGCTGCTGCATCTCGGTGCGACGCAGCTCCTCTTCGGGTCCCTCGAAGCAGAGCTTCGAGAGCGGCAGCTGCAGGACGTCGTCGGCGGCTTCGAAGGTCTCGCGCGCAGCGCGCGACGACTCGAAGACGTCCCGTCCCATGCCCACCGTCTGCGAAGCCTGCCCTGGAAAAAGGAGAGCGAGCACGGAGTCTACTCGTCCGCCACGGCGATGATCGTGCGGCCCTTGTAGGTGCCGCAGCTCGCGCAGACCCGATGCGGCGCCTTGGGCGCACCGCATTGCGGGCAAGTGCTCGTGGCCGGCGCGCTGAGCGCGTCGTGGCTCCGGCGCTTGTCGCGCCGGGACTTCGAGGTCTTTCGTTTGGGAACCGCCATGAAACCCGTCTCTCCCGTGGGCCGGCATCAGCCGGCGTTGGTCATCTTCACTGTCCGGAGCCCGAACCTTTTTTCGTCCGGAGCTTCCCCGATGTTCGCTCGTCGCGGCCCTTCAGCTCGGCCGTCGACTTCGATTCTGCCTGTTCGTCCTTCTGCCCGCTCGCCTTCCATGCCGCCAATACGGCGAACGGCGACTCGATCCGCTCATCGGCGCAGCCACAAATGGCAGTCGCCTGCATCGTTCCTTCGATCCGGCGGTCGTCCCCTCCGTTACCGCCCTTCTCCATACCGCCCTTCTCCCTACCGCAATGAGAGCAGAGGCCGGGACAGTCTTCCCGACACAACGGCTGGATCGGCATCGCCGTCGCCACGATCTCCGCGAAGAAATCATCCAGGAAGATCACCGGCCCTCGAAACCAGCCCGCCTCGAGGTCGTCTCCCAGACAGATTCCATTTTCCGCGATGGCGCGCTCTCCTTCGGGATCGATCGCCTCCCGGACTCTCGCATCCCCCCAAAGGTCGTCTTCGAACGGATTGAGAACGAGTCGAAAGGAGTCGCGAAGCGCGTGAGCATAGCGCCGCGTGCATCGACTGCACTCGACGGAAATGCCTCCCTCGAGCCTTCCCTCGATCAAAACGCCTTCGCCCATTCGATTGGCCGCGATTCCGAACCCGAAGGGCCGCTCCACGCGCGCGTCGCCGACCGCTTCCTCGCCCCCCACCCGGGCGGACCACCAGCGCGCAGGTGCCTCGAACTCGAAGCGCTGCGGCATGTCGGTCAGCCGATCGATCAAAAGCTTGAACTCGGGCATCGACGGGTCCGTCGCCGGCTCGGGACGCGCCCGTTCATCCGACACGCGCTTTGAGGGGCTCTCTGGAAGCTGGTGCGCCAGTCGGCGCGAGCTCGGCGGCGCGTCGGGAAATAGCGCAAGGGCTCCGTGTCTGCCAAGGAAGTCCAGAAAGGCCACGGAGGCCAAGGGACGCCCTCTCCGGTCCCACGGCCTGCGATATGCTCGCCTCCGCATGACAAAGATCCGCACTCGCTTCGCCCCAAGCCCCACGGGGTTCCTCCATATCGGGGGGGCGCGCACCGCTCTGTTCAACTGGGCGCTGACCCGCAAGGCCGGGGGCACCTTCATCCTCCGGATCGAAGACACCGACCTCGAGCGCTCGACCCGCGAGTCCGAAGCCGCGGTGATCGAGGGCCTGCAATGGCTCGGAATCGACTGGGACGAGGGGCCCTATCGCCAGAGCGAGCGGGCCGGTCGCCACCGAGAGGTGGTAGAGCAGCTATTGGCCTCGGGCGCGGCCTACCGCTGCATCTGCAGTCGCGAGGATCTCGAGGCCCGTCGGACCGCCGACGTCGCTGCTGGTGGGAAGGGGAACTACGACGGACGCTGCCGCGAGCGCGGGCTGGGCCCCGATTGCGGCCCCCACACGGTCCGGCTTCGCATCGACCACGAGCATGCGCTCCGCTGGAACGACCTCGTCTTCGGCCCGAGCGGCCAGGAGGCCAGCGAGATCGGCGACGGAGTGCTCCGCCGCAGTGACGGCACGCCGCTCTACCACCTCGCCGTGGTCGTCGACGATATCGACATGGGCATCACCCACGTCGCGCGCGGCGCGGACCACCACAGCAATACGCCCTTCCAGATCGCGATCTACCGGGCGATCGGCGCAGCAGTCCCGACCTTCGCCCACGTCCCGCTGATCGTGGCAGAGAGCGGGCGCAAGCTCTCGAAGCGACGTGATCCGGTGTCGCTGCAGCAGTTTCAGGCCGATGGATTCCTGCCCGAGGCGATGCTCAACTGGCTCGCGCGGCTGGGCTGGTCCCACGGCGACCAGGAGATCTTCTCCGCTTCCGAGATCATCGAGCATTTCGATCTCGTGCATGTCGGCCGCTCGGGGGCACAAGCCGACCTGGCCAAGCTCGCCTGGCTCAACCAGCACTATCTGAAGCAGCGCCCGGCGAGCGAGCTGTTCGAAGCGGTCAGTCCATTCCTGGAGGCCGCAGCCGGTCGCCCCGTGCTGCGCGACGACAAGCTCGACCAACTTCTCGATCTACTGCGCGAGCGCTCGAGCCGCCTGGTGGAGATGGCGGACAAGGCACGCTTCGCCCTCGTCGATCGGATCGAGATCGAGCCCGAGGCCGCGAAGAAGCATCTTCGCCCCGCCGTTCTCGTAGCCCTCGAGGCCCTGTCCGCTGCCCTTTCCGAGCTCACCGACTGGAGTGCCACCGCGATCGAATCCGCCTTCGAGAAGGCTTGCAAGGCCTCAGGCGACCTCAAGCTCGGCAAGCTCGCCCAGCCCGTCCGCGTCGCGATCACGGGCACCACGGCCTCACCGGGAATCTACGAGACCCTCGAAGTCGTGGGCCGCGAGCGGGCCCTGACTCGACTCCACGAGGCCATCGCCTGGATTCGCGAGCAGGCGGCCGACGGGGCCTCGACAGGGAGCTAGGGGACGAGCCTCAGTAGCCAGAGCCGCGGCAAGAAGAGCGAGGCCGTCGCTCCGACGGCGATGGCCGGCGCGAACCCGAACGGACTCGCCAGGGCGCCCCGGGTTCCGGCCTGGAGACCGCCGAGGACGAGCCCGACCAGCGAAGATGCGAGGATCGAGTCCAGCACCCCGACGGGGCCCAGGACGGCGCCGATCATCGCGAGCAGCTTGACGTCGCCGAGTCCGAGCCCGGGAAACCAGAGCCAGTAATCAGCCTCGCCCGGCCGAGGCAGAGCGACGCCCTCTCCCGGCCAATGCTCGAACTGGCGCCCCATCGCGACCGAGATACGCGCGTGCAGGAAGGCAACGGCCCAGAGCACTCCGGCCCCGACGACCGCACCCGATGCACTTCGTACGAGTGCATCGAAATAGGCAGATCCCTGGGACCAGACCGTGAGCGGGACGACGACGAGGGCCACGGCGAGGCCGCCGAGGGAGATCCCGTCCGGAATGATCTGATGGTCGTAGTCGATCAGCGCGGCGGCGATCAACGCGGCGGCGAAGACGCAGTAGACCGGAGTCCAGACGCTCGCCCCGTACCGCAACGCGATGGCGGCGAAGGCGAGGCCTGTCATCAGCTCGACCGCCGGATAGCGGAGCGAGATGGCGACGCCGCAGCTACGACAGCGCCCTCGCAGCCACGCATACGACAGGAGAGGCACGTTGTCCCAGGGTGCAATCGGCGTTTGACAGTGCGGACAATGCGAGGGTGGCGAGACGATCGATCGCCCCTCTGGCACGCGGTGGATCACCACGTTCAAGAACGAACCGATCAGCAGACCGACCACGAGAGCCAGCGGCAGCAGCGCGTCCGGCGCGATCCCGATCGACATCTCGAGCGCTTCCCCTCTCATGTCCGACCGAATGGCAGGACGTCAATCTAAGCGACTGCCCCGTCTGGAAGCGCCGACCGGCCGGGCGTTGCTCTACTTGAGATCCCGGCGGCTGAAGATGGCCGCGGAGAGGATCAAGATCGCCCCGGTATATCCGACGGCGTAAAGCGTTGCAAAGCCGACCTCGTAGCCGTGGATCGGCAGACCGTGTACCGCCTCGAGCGTCTTGTTGAAGACCTCGAAATCCGGAAGAACCGAGTAGAGCGCTCCCGCGAGCCGGGATACCGAAGCGTGATCCGACTGCTGACCGAGCAGATAGAGGTCGCGAGAGAGATGCCCGATCAGCCAGAGACCGAAGGTGTAGAACGAGGCCAGCATTGGCGTCGTGAAGCACGAGAACAAGGTCGCGATCGCGACCAACACCATCAGCTCGAGCCCGAGCAGTCCGATTGCGATCGCGTGGTCGATGGAGAGAGGGGCGCCCGCGAGGAACGAGACGAGCACGAAGGCGAGGGCCATCAGGACGAGCTGAAGCCAGACGGTGAACGTGAGGCCCGCCCATTTCCCGATCAGGAACTCGCTGCGCGAGACGGGCTTGGAGAGAATCGTGAAGATCGTGCGCCGCTCGACCTCGTCGTGGATCAGACCGACGCCGACGAAGATCGCGATGCCCGCGCTGAAGAGTCGAATCGCGGCCATACCCATGTCCTGGAGAATCTCTTCGACCTCGACATAGGACAGCGTCGCCAGCAGCGCGCCTGCTCCGATCATCACGATCGCGAAGCCGAGCAGCGCGTACAGCAGCTTGTTTCGGATCGCTTCGCGGAACGTGTTCGACGCGAGCGCATGGATCCGGACGAGCGACTTCATCGGTCTTCCTCTGCCGCCGCGACTGCAGCCATGAATACCTCTTCCAGCGACGGTCGAAGCGGAGACAGCGAGAGAACCCGGCCGCCGCAACGAAGCACGACGCGCAGGATGTCTTGGACGCGCTTGTCGTCAGCGCGAAACTCGACGTGGTCCCCCGATCCGGAGATCAGCGTAGCCTGGCCCAGCTCGATCTCGTGGGCGGCATCGGCAGATAGGCCTGCCACGACGATCTGTACCTCCCGGCTCTCCGCGCCCACCAGATCTGCGATCCGCCCCTGCTGCCGGATGGCGCCCTTCACGATGATGGCGACGCGGTCGCAGATCATCTCGACGTCCGAGAGGATGTGCGTGTTCATGAACACCGTCTTGCCCGTCGCTCTCAGCGCGAGGATCACCTCGCGGATCTCGCGACGCCCGATCGGATCGAGACCGCTCATGGGTTCATCCAGGAAGATGACGCTCGGGTCGTGAATCAGCGCCTGGGCGACGCCCACACGCTGGAGCATCCCCTTCGAGAACGTCTTCAGACGCATGTCCGCGGCGTGCTCGAGGTGGACGAGGTTCAGTAGCTCGTCGACCCGCCGGACCCGCAGCGACGAATCGACGCCGGACAGCCGGGCGTAGAAATCGAGGATCTCACGAGCCGTGAGAAAGGGATAGAAATAGGGATTTTCCGGCAGGAATCCGATCTGGTCGCGGAACTCGGATTCGGCGACGTTGCGACCCAGGATCGACGCGCTGCCGGAGGTGGGCCGGATCAAACCCATCAGGACCTTCAGCGTCGTCGTCTTCCCGGCACCATTGGGTCCCACGAAGCCGAAGATCTCCCCTTCGAGAGCGCTGAAGCTCACGTCGGAGAGGACTCGCCGCTTCCGGATGCCGAAGCCGACTCGAAAATCCTTGACGAGATTCTCGACGCGGACGACCTCTCGACCTTGTGCCCTCATCGTGGTCCCCCCGACTCCGTTTCGCCCGAACGAGCCCGCTTCCACGCCTCCATCCGCTCCCGATCGGCTTGCACGAAGTTCACTTCGTAGCGTCGGCCGAGATAGCTCGAAACGACGCGCTGCGTCTTCCGATCGATCTTCCATTTGGATCCGCGCGCGAGCGAAGACGGAATGCCGTCGGGCTCCGGGTTCGGCAACTTCTCGATCATGCGGAAGGGCGGACGAGTCAGATCCTCCACGCTCTCGATGTCGCGACCCGCCAGCTTCTGGTAGGCGCGGCGCGCGGCCTCGATGTGGCGGGCCTTGTATTCGATCTCGATCTCGTCGAGGGCGATCTGGATTCGCGCCTGATCCTCGGGATCCTCGCTATTTCGAAGCATCTCGCGCAGGAAGATCTCCGCGACCTCGAGGTCCCGGGACTGCGCGCGCAAGCGCGCGACGAGCCGGGGCAGATACGCTGGCGCTCCGGGCTGCTTCATCGCCCGCTCGAGGGAATCGGCGGCCTGCTCGAACTCGCCGAGGTAGAAGAACTGGTCGAATCCGAGGTAGAAGTGATTGCGCCAATCGTCGGGATGATATTCGGTCGCGCGTCGCAGAAGGCGGATCGCCTCCCGAACCTGGCTCTCGTCGTGGTTGAGCCAGACGGATGCGAAGCGGTACGGATGATCGACGTGGGGGTTCAGGGTCGTGACCACGTCGATGAGCTTGCCGAGATGATCGGCGCGCTCTCGATCTACGTTCTCCGAGCCACCGACGACCTGGACGGCCTCGAGCCAGTGGTAGTCGGCGAGGATGGCATCGAACCCGAGAGCGAGGACGCGTGCTTGGGCGGGATCGGGCACGAATCCGGGACCGGCTTGCGAGGGATTCTCGATCGGCAAGCGTGAATGAGCCCACCCGATGCATCCCACGGAGGCGACGAGCAGCCCGACCTGGATCCACTTCTTCGACAAATCGTGCCCCTTCTCACGCTGTCGAACGGTGCCGACGCCGGCAGAACTCCGGACCACCGGACGCCGCCAGAAAGTCCCGCTCTAGAAATCGTCCGCGAGGGTCACGCGAGCGACCTCATCGAACTGGCGTACGCCTCCGCCGACGAGCGGCGGAGAGAGGTTTTGAATCCCGGACTCGCAGTAATTGCCCGCCGTATCCGGATGCGCGTAGATCAACGCCGAGAGCAAGCCGTTCCCATCGAGGTCCCCATAGGCCGTCGCGGTAAAACAGCCGTCGACACAGGTGCAGAGCGCGTTTCCCGGAACATCGGGCGTCGCCGTGTCGTAATCGAAGAACACGTCTCCCTCCGGAGCCCAACCGACCGAAGCGAACGCGGGGCCGACGGAGGCGTTGCTTCGCTTGGTGGCGATGGGACCGATCGCGAGAGCCCCGGTCGGCTCGGACAAGACGCCCACGAATTCGTTGAACTCTGCGAAATACGATTTCTGGGACTTGGCGAGTGCGGCGAGGTTCGCGTAGGCCTCGGTGCGCTTCGACGACAGCTGGTAGTTGATGAACGACGGGATCGCGACCGCGGCCAGGATTCCGATGATCGCAACCACGATCATCAGCTCGATCAACGTGAACCCTCGAGCTCGCTTCACCCAATTCTCGGACATTAAATTCTCCCTGTGGGGTCGCCCGCACCGCTGCGAACCATCCCGCCACGACCTACCTGGCAAGAGAAAGAGCAACCCGCGTGCCAGCCGACACACATTTCGCTTCCCATCGGCAAGAGATTTCGCACCCTTGAGCCATTGCTCCGGGTTCGACCGGCGACGCCAAAGAGACCGGCGACGATCCGCGGCGTGATCCTCGCCACGAGACAGCGAAAAGCGTTCGTAGGCGACGATTCTGGGCACCTTCCCCCCCGATTCCCCCGCCCCGTCGAAGGCTGCAGGAAGATTCCCGTGCCCTGGCATGCCCGCGCCCCTCGGGTTGACAGGCTCGTTGCGGCACGGCTAGTCTCGCGCGCCTTCACGGTTGGCTCCCATCGTCTAGTGGCCTAGGACGCGGCCCTCTCAAGGCTGAAACACGGGTTCGAGTCCCGTTGGGAGCACCATTCCTCTTCATCTGCGCCAACCCCTCCCCTGCGCGGGGCCCCGGGTCCTGGCGCGCCATCGAGGGCACGGCCGGGCATGAGCAGTGAGCTGGCCTTCGCCTTCCTCGATTGTGAGTTCGGGGGTCTCGACGTCGATCTGCACGACCTGACCGAGGTCGGACTGATCGTGACCGACGCGCGCTTGAACGAGCTCGCGACGGGGCAGTGGCGCGTGCGCGCCCGCCCCGAGCGGATCACACCCGAAGCCGCCGCGATCTTCGGCTACGACCCGGAGCTCTGGGCGCAGGCCCCTGGACTGCGCCAGGTGCTCGGCGAAGTGATCGCCCTGTTGCCCACGGACCGGAAGGTGGTGCCGGCCGGACAGAACGTGCGCATGGACGTGCTTTTCCTCGAGCGCGCGTTCCGATGCTGCGGCGTCGCGTATCCCTTCGACTACCACGTGCTCGATCTCGCGACGCTGTACTACGCGTGGTCTCTAGTGGCGGGCGAGCCCGCGCGGGCGATCTCCCTCCGGCAAGCCGCATCGACGGCGGGGCTTCTCGGCGAAGGCGGAGTGGCCCATCGCGCCCTCGAAGACGCGCGGCTGACGCTCGAGTGCTTCCGTCACTACATCGCCCGACTCGCTCCGCGCGAGCCCGCCGAGCTGCCCGGGTCGATCGTCTGAGAGCAGACGAGTGCGGTCGACCGTCGAGGTCGCGCTCAGCGGAGACGGATTCGCCATTTCCGGAGAGCAGCGCGATCGATCTCGGCGAAGAGCTCGAGAGCCCTGCGGCCCGCTCGCGTCGAAACGTCGAAGAAGAGCGCCGACGCAAAATCGATCACGACGGGGCGTCCGTCCTGGCCCGCGAGCACGTTGCTGCGATGACGTAGGTCCAGGTGCACGACCCCGCGTCGGTGGATCTCGCAGACCGCCTCCTCGAGATGGGCGACGAACTCCGGCGGAAGTCGACCCGCCAGCCCGCGAGATACATACACCCCAGGCCGGAACTCGAGCACGATCGCGGTTGCATCGAGCCAGCCGAGAAGCCGTGGAATGGCGGTGATCCCGGCGAGCCGCTGATAGGCACGCGCCTCACGACGAAGCAACCACGGGCCGAGCCAGCGTCGCACGAGCCAGCCTCGGGGTGCGAAGTCCTTGACCACGACGGGCCCGGTCGCGGATTCCACCAACAAAACGTCGGGGTTTCCCCAACCGCCGCGCGAAAGCACCTCGCGGGTCCGGACGGGAATCTCGCCCCGGGACAAGCCGAGTACGCTCGAGGCGATCGCGCTCAAATTCCACCGCGATTCGCGCGCAGCCAGAAGAGCAGCAGCGCTGCCACGATCGCGATCGCGGTGCCGAGCTCGTTGTTGTCCGAATAACGTGCGAGCTGCCAACGCGAGCGCTCGGATCCCGAACCCGAACGACTCGGATCCGACGCGTCGCGCCACGGTCGAAGACGCGGCCAGAGCGCCGGGACCGCGGCTCGGTAGCGGGCGAACGCTTCCCCGTGGAGCGCGGAGAGCCGTGCACACTCGACCCGGTCTTTGCGCGGGAAATAGTGGAGCGCAAACCAGGGCCAGACGGCGGCGAGGGCTGCGAGCGTCCAGAGCCCGCCAAAGAGCAGCGCGAAGCCCGTCGCCACCAGGAGCGTACCGAGATAGAGCGGGTGCCGGAGATGGGCATAGGGGCCGGTGGTCGTAAGCGCGTCGTTCTTGACGAGATGACCGGCACCCCAGCCGCGCAACGCCGCGCCCGCCGCGATCGCGGGAACCCCGAGCGCAAAACCTTCGGGCGGTGGCTCACGCAGCGCGACGACCGCCAGACCCACGATCAAATAGGGAAGAAAACGAGGGCCAAAATTCTTCAGGCGGATCGGATTCCGCATGCCCCTACATCCCCATCCCGTAGGCGGTCCGTCTGGGGTCCGATTCGGATTCGATCGCGTTCCCACCGTGACTCACTGTGTCTCACTGTGTCTCACTGTGACTCACGGTGACTTACTGCGACAGAGGAGAGATCGCCCGGAACGGAGTGGACCGCGTGGGCGAGCGCTCAGTGGTTCCGGGGCCGTGCCACCCGGCCATCGCGGACCATCTCCCAGAGGAGGTCGGAGAGGTTGCGTCGGAATTCCGGGTCGGCCGGGACGGGATCGACGTCCGCAGCGAGAAACTCGAGCAGCTCGAGCTCATCATCCGCGTGAGCAGAATCATCAGGGGAATCCGCAAACCGGTCCCGCAGGATTCCGATCGGATCCTCGCTCACGCTGCCTGCCCCCAGAATCTTCACTGTCATCGGATCGTCGAGCCCCGCCTGCTCGCTAAACCACCCGGGGGCAGACTGCGAGGGAGATTCCCAAGAGAGTGGAGTCTCACGGCCGCATGTGTCAGGAAGTCGTCGCTGGAATTGCATTTCATGGGCATCCAGGCGATCTCGGTGGCTACCCCCTTGTGCGGCCAGGGCGCCGGCCCTCTGTGGGCGCCCCTTCCGAAGGCGACTCGAGACCACGGACCACGAGATCCACCCACGCCTCACAGGTGCCGCGCAGCGCCTCTCCGGCCGGCATTCGTGCGCAGATTCCGAAGAGGCTGGTCGCAAAAACGACGGCCAGCTGGTCCGACGGAAGTCGCGAGTGGAGCTGACCTTTCGCCTCGGCCGCTGCCAGCCGGTGCGCGAGCTCGTCGACCAGATTGGACACATTGCCGGTCGGGTCCGAAAGGTCGTGGGGTCGTCGGACATGGAGCGAGAGCATCTCGGCGAGCAGACCCGTTTCCCCGACCCGGCTGTGCTCGTCGGTAATGGCATCCGTCACGCGCGTGAGGAGATCGCGCAGCGAGGGTGCAGAATCGTCGAGTGCCGCAATCCGCCGCGCGATCCGCGAGCTGACGCGAGCCGCCAGCTCGAGCAGGACATCATCTTTGGTCGGAAAATGGAAGTAGAAGGATCCGCGGGCTACGCCGGCCAGACGCGCTATGCGGTCCACCTGGGCTGCCGCGACTCCCACCGACCGGAACTCCTGGAGCGCGACGGCGAATATCCGTTCGCGCGTGTCCAGGCGCTGGCGTGAGCGGGACCCCCGGGCCAGAGGCGCCCCTGCCGTCAGATCCATTCGGCCTGCCCAGGTCGGCGTTGGAAGGCCCCCCTCGGCTCCACGAATACGCCAATCACCGACGTGTGTCAAAGCGTAGAGAGAGCGACCCGGAATAGGCAGGTCTCTGGGCAAACCGCAGTCGCGTCGAAGAAATTTCCCATTGGTCGGGGGCGGCGGCCGTTCCCAGCTGCCGCCGCCCACGGGGCGACGGCGGCAGCTCTGGGTCGGTGCAGCTAGTTCTGGAGCAGGCCCTCGAGACCGGGGGTTCCGTCGGAGATCGCGCGACGCATCCGGTAGAGATTCGCCTTGACCGCATCTTCGCTCTTGCCGAGCGCCAGGGCGATCGCTCGGATCGGCTGCCGCCGAAGATGCTTCAGGTGGAAGATCCGGCGCTGGAGCGGCGTCAGGTCGTTCTCGATCACCGCTTCGCAACGACCGAGCATCCGCCGCGCATCGACCGCCTCGTCCGCGAGCGGCCCGCCCGACGCGACGTCGAGCGCTCCCCCTTCCTCCAGGGGCTCGAGTCTCGGCCGCGGCCGACGGAAGCGGCGATTCACCTTGTTTCGCGTCACGCCAAAGATCCAGACGAGGAGCGTCGACTCACCCTTGAAGGAGCCCAGGGCCGTCATCAAGGTCATGAAGACCTCCTGGGCTACGTCCTCCGCCTCACCCGGGTCCGAGAGGCGCTTCAGCGCGAATCGGTAGACGCGGGGGAAGTAGGTCTCGTAAAGGAGGTCGAAATGCGCGCGGCTTCCCGCGAGGATCTGCTCTACGAGCTCCTGGTCGGATACCCAGAGAAGCTCTTCCGTCGCAGCGCGGGCGCGCATACGCTGCGGAGCCGCTCTGCGCGGGGCGCCGACCGCGGAACCCGTGGTGGGCGACGACGGTTCCGACGTAGCGAGCTGCACGCCATCGACCTCGAGCATCTCGGAGTCCGAATGCTCGACTTCACGATCGTCGGCTACATGGTCGTCGGAATGTCGATCCTGAAAATGGTCGTCCTGCTGGTCACCCACGGCGCGTTCCTCGATTCCAGCGTCGCCGAAATCACGAGCGGGTGACGGGTCCGAATCATCGGACACGCGAGATCCGGCTTCCCTGAGGTGACCTCGCCTGATTGGGTGGGGCCCTGAATTCCCACCCGACGATGCACACCCTGCCGAATCGACCCGCTCGAGCTCGTCGAGCTATTGGCTATTCGAAAGTCATCCCGGCCATCCGGGCTGGCGTTTCAAGGAGCAATCCCCATGCCATCCCTCCCGGGGCGGCAAATGTTCCGCTAACTCCTTGAAAAAAATGATATGTGACCCCCAACACAGCAACAGGGGGTCGATGCCCCGCAAGGGGTATCGTGGAATTGTTTTTCCCATTCCGGGACGGAATTTCCCCACGCCTCCGATCATGGATCGATGAGGAAAGCCGCGTCGTCAAACCTTCCCGGGCACGACCCACCAACGCCCGTCTTGCCATCGCCACTGGTCGGTGCGCAGCAGGCTCGCATTCCACCAGCGGAGCGGAAGATCGTTGCGTCCCACGAAGCGCAGCGAGAGCTCGAGCACCCCGTCGGCCGTCGCCGACAGGCCGAGCAGCTCGATCTGCCGCGGCTGATTGTTCCGGATATTGGCCTGGTCGAGCACGTCGACCAGCGAGGCGTAGTAGTCGGAATAGGCCGCCACGGAGGGAAAGAACTGACGCACGCTGGGATCATCGAAAGTCGCGCGCGAGTTGAAGCGCCTACTCGAGAGCCGCTCGTAGAAGACCGCCGAGAGCGGCAAGAAGGCCCGCTGGGCCGCGGCGGGCAGACCCGCCAGCGCCAGATCGCGCTCGTCCCGGGGCACGGCCTCTCCCCAGGTCTGCGAGCTCCCCGTGGCACACGCCCCCAGGAAGACCGCCGCAACCACCGCCGCCGCGAGTACCGGGACCGTAAGTCGCACTACGGATCGATCTCGATCCGATCGGAGCCGGCGCCGGGCGGCGACGGACCTCAACGCTTCGCTCCGCCCAGGACGACCGCAGCTTGTGCCGCCGCGAGACGCGCGAGCGGGACGCGGTAGGGCGAGCACGAGACGTAGTCGAGACCGACCTTCGCGAAGAAACGTACGCTCGTCGGATCCCCGCCGTGCTCACCGCAGATTCCGACCTTGAGATCCGGACGCGTCTTGCGGCCCAGCTCGACGCCGAGACGCACGAGCTGGCCGATGCCCTCCTCGTCGATCGACACGAAGGGATCAGCGGGGATCAGGCCGCCGTCGACGTAGAACGGCAAGAAGCTGCCGGCATCATCTCGCGACAGGGCGTAACCCATCTGGGTCAGATCGTTGGTGCCGAAGGAGAAGAAGTCGGCGTGGTGCGCGATCTCGTCCGCCGTGAGCGCGGCGCGGGGCACCTCGATCATCGTCCCGATCGTCGGTCGCACCCGCGTCCCCGGGAATTCGGCGCGAACCTCCGCGATGACCTTCTCGGCGAGCTTGCGCAGTCTTTCGAGCTCGCGCGCGTGGGCGACGAGGGGGATCATGATCTCCGGCTTGACCTTGACTCCGTCTTCCGCGACGCGGCAGGCCGCCTCGGTGATCGCGCGGACCTGCATCGCGTAGATCTCGGGGTAGGTGATGCCGAGGCGGCAGCCCCGGTGGCCCAGCATCGGGTTGAACTCGTGCAGGCTCTCGAGCTTGTGCCGAACGTCGCCGACGGAACGGCCGAGAGCGGCCGCGACGGCCTGGATGTCCTCGTCCGTGTGCGGCAGGAATTCGTGGAGCGGCGGATCGAGCAGTCGCACGGTCACCGGCAGGCCATCCATCGCCCGGAAGATCCCCTCGAAGTCGCCACGCTGCATCGGCCGCAGCTTGGCGAGCGCGACCTCGCGGGCCGACGTATCCGACGCCAGGATCATCTCCCGCACGGCGAGGATCCGACCGGGCTCGAAGAACATGTGCTCGGTACGGCAGAGGCCGATGCCTTCGGCGCCGAAGCGGCGCGCGACCTCGGCGTCCTGCGGAGTATCGGCGTTGGTGCGCACGCGCAGCTTGCGGACCTTGTCGGACCAGAGCATGAGCTCCGAGAACGCCCCGCCGAGCTCCGGCACGATCGTCGGCGCGCGCCCGAGCATCACCTCACCGCTCGAGCCGTCGATCGTGAGCCAGTCGCCCTCGCGGACGACGTGCTCGCCGATCCGCATGGTGCCCTGCGCGTAGTTGATGGAGAGCGCGCCGCAGCCCGCGACGCAGCTCTTGCCCATACCGCGCGCGACGACGGCCGCGTGGGAGGTCATGCCGCCTTTCGCCGTCAGGATGCCCTGCGAAGCGTGCATTCCGACGATGTCCTCGGGCGAAGTCTCCGTCCGCACCAGGATCACCTTCGCGCCACCCTTCGCCCGGGCCTCCGCGTGCTCCGCCGAGAAGACGACCTCGCCCACCGCCGCCCCCGGCGACGCCGGAAGGCCCCGGGCGATCACGGGCGGCGCCTGACTCTTGTCGATCGTCGGATGCAGGAGCTGGTCGAGGGCGTTCGCGTCGACGCGCAGGATCGCCTCTTCCTTCGTGATGAGCTTCTCGCGCGCCATGTCGACGGCGATCCGCACCGCGGCTGCCGCCGTGCGCTTGCCGTTGCGGGTCTGGAGCATCCAGAGCTTGCCGGACTGGATCGTGAACTCGATGTCCTGCATGTCGCGGTAGTGGCGCTCGAGACGCTTGTAGATCGCGACGAGCTCGCGGTAGGCCTTCGGCATCTCACGCTCGAGGGTCGGCAGGTCCTTCGTGTCTTCAGCGCGGCTCGCCTCGTTGATGGGCTGCGGCGTTCGGATGCCCGCGACGACGTCTTCGCCCTGGGCGTTCTTCAGGTACTCGCCGTAAAAGAAGCGTTCGCCCGTCGACGGATTGCGCGTGAACGCGACGCCCGTCGCGCAATCGTCGCCCATGTTCCCGAAGACCATCGACTGGACGTTGACGGCCGTGCCCCAATGGTCCGGGATGTCGTTCAGGCGTCGATAAGCGATGGCGCGCTGGTTCTCCCAGGACGAGAAGACGGCAGCGATCGCGCCCCAGAGCTGCACCTGCGGATCCTGCGGAAACGGCGCCCGGGTCGTTTCTTTCACGATCTCGAGGTAGTCGGCGACGACGCGCTTCAAGTCGTCGGCGGTGAGATCCACGTCGTCCACGACGCCGCGCTCGTGCTTCGCCGCATCGAGACGGTGCTCGAAGCGGTCGTGCGGCACACCGAGAACGACGTCGCCATACATCTGGATGAAGCGGCGGTAGCTGTCGAAGGCAAATCGCTCGCCGGCCATCGCCGCCAGACCGCGCACGGTCTCGGCGTTCAGCCCGAGGTTCAGCACGGTATCCATCATGCCGGGCATCGACGCGCGCGCACCCGATCGCACCGATACGAGCAGCGGCCGCACCGGATCCCCGAAGCGCAGATTCATCTCCTGCTCGACGTTCGCGAGCGCCGTCAGGACGTCCGCGCGGACTTCGGCGGGAAGCTTCTTGCCGCGCTCGTTGAACTCCAGGCAGACCTCGGTCGAGATCGTGAATCCGGGCGGGACCGGAATCCCGAGCGCGGTCATTTCCGCGAGATTGGCGCCCTTCCCGCCCAGGATCTCCTTCATCGACGCGTCGCCGTCGGCGCGACCGCCGCCGAAGTAGAAGACCTTGCGCTGCGTCCCGCCCTCACGACTCCGGCGCCCGGCACGCGGCGTCGAGGTCTGCTGCGAGGTCGCCGTCGCCCTGGCTTTTCCGGACGCCTTCGCGGCCCGTTTCGCGGTGCCCTTCGCAGCGCCCTTCGCGCTTCCCTCCGAGGAGACGCTCTTCGTCTTGCTCGCGCGTCTGGCCACCCGGGACGTCGTCCGGGTCTGTCCTCGCGTCTTGCCAGCCTTCTTCGCAGCGGTCCTCTTCCGAGCGCTCAAAATCCATCCTCCAGCCGGTCGCGCAGATAGGCGAGGATGCCCTCGGCCGGAATGCGAGTCTGACTCATCGAATCCCTCTCCCGAACGGTGACGCAGTGGTCGGTCTCGGAGTCGAAGTCGTACGTGACACAGAAGGGCGTCCCGACCTCGTCCTGCCGTCGGTAGCGCCGCCCGATGTTGCCTGCGTCGTCGTAGAAAGTGTTGAAGTGCCTGCGCAGCGTCTTCTGGATCGCCTGCGCGGGCTCCGCGAGCTTTTTCGAAAGGGGCAGCACGGCGGCCTTGATCGGCGCGATCGCGGGATGGAACTTCATCACGGTGCGCGTCTCGCCGTCCGCGAGCTGCTCCTCGCAATGCGCGGCGACGAGCAGCGCGAGCGCCGTGCGATCCACACCGACCGAAGTCTCGATCACCATCGGCGTGTAGCGCTCCTTCGTCTCCTCGTCGGTGATCGCGAGCTCCTTGCCCGCGTACTGGGTGTGCCGCGTCAGGTCCCAGTCGCCGCGGTCGTGGATGCCCTCGATCTCCTGCCAGCCGAACGGGAACAGGAACTCGATGTCGACGGCGGCCCGCGCGTAGTGGGCGAGCTCGTCGTTCGCGTGTGGTCGCAGGCGCAGCAGGCTCGCGTCGAAGCCGATGTCGCGGTGGAACTGGAAGCGCATCTCGCGCCAGTGGGCGAACCATTCCTCGCGCTGGCTCGGATGACAGAAGAACTCCATCTCGGCCTGTTCGAATTCGCGAGAACGGAAGGTGAAGTTGCGGGGCGTGATCTCGTTGCGGAACGCCTTGCCGATCTGTGCGATGCCGAAGGGGACCTTCTGGCGGGCGGCTTCGCGGACGCGCTTGAAGCCCGAGAAGATCGGCTGACAGGTCTCGGGGCGGAGATAGGCGGTCGTCGCCTCTTCGACGGAGGCGCCGAGCTCGGTGCGCAGCATCAGATTGAACTCGCGCGCCTCGGTCAGGTCGCAGTCCCGGATCGCGCGCTTGGCCGGCGCCTCGGGACAGCGCTCGTCGCCGATCTGGTCCGCACGAAAACGGCGCTTGCAGGTCCGACAATCGACCATCGGATCGCTGAAATGCTCGACGTGACCACTGGCTTCCCAGGTCCGCGGATGGCAGATGATCGCGCTGTCGATGCCGACGACGTCGTCGCGCTCGCGCACCATCCGGCGCCACCAAAGGGCCTTGAGGTTGTTCTTCAGCTCGACGCCGAGGGGTCCGTAGTCCCAGAAACCGGCGATTCCGCCGTAGATCTCGCTCGCAGGAAAAATGAATCCACGCGATGCACACAGGGAGACGAGGGTCTCCATGGCAAGGGGATGTCGTTCACGATCCTCCCCATCGCGTGTCGGACGTTCGGTTCTTTGATCGGACATGAGTTTCGAAGCCCTGGAGAGAGACGCTGGTCGGGGTCTCTCCGAATGGTTGCTCGCCTGGCCGAGCCAATTTCAGGCGAGCGCCTGGCGCGACCTGCCCCGCGGCGACCCGGCGGATCATCCGCGGGGGGCGGGGCGGCGGAGTATCCCCCATCCGGGACGGGAGGGTCAAGCCGCTCCCGCTCCCGTGATCGGTAGGATTTCCTCGAGAAAGCGTTCGCTGCGCAGCTCGACGCCGACGTGGAAGCGCTGGAACCGGAAGACCAGACGGGCCGATTCGACGACACCGCGCGGCCCGAGCGTGTAGTCGGCCAGACGCTCCGCCGGAAGCGCGAGCCCCTCGACGAGCGCACGCAGGGTCCCGAGCGCGACGGAGACCAGTCCCTCCTGGCCTCGGGCGCAGACGCTGCACACGATTCCACCGTCGGGCACGTGGAATTTCACCGAATGGTCCGGCGAGACCTGCTCCCCGGGCTGGCGCCCGCAGCGCACACAACGCCCGAACTCTGGACGCAACCCGAGGGCATCGAGCACCCGCAGCTCGAGCAGGATCCGCAGGCTCGGCGTCGGGCGCACCCGTTCGATCAGGCAAAGACTCTCGCTCGCGAGCCCGAACAGGCGCGCCGACTCCTCCCGCTCGAGCGATTCCGGCGACATGCGATCGAGCAGCTCGACGAGAAAGCTCGCGAGCGCATAACGCACCGGGTCGCTCCGAAGACCGAGGTGGGGATCGACGAGGCGGGCGCGCTCGAGAAAGCCCAGTCCGCCCCGCGCCCGCGTACGCCCCTCGATCGCGAGATGATTGAAGAGGTCGAGGGTGCCGGGAAAGCGACGCTGACTCTTCCGGGCAGCTTTGGCGATGGCCGTGAAGCGCCCCACGTCCGCCGTCAGCAGATGGACGATGAGATCCGATTCGCCGAACTCGACGGCGCGAAGCAGCACGGCGTCACAGGCGAGCGATGTCATCCGACGCCTTCAAGGCTGCGCGTCGAAGTCGACGTCGACGTCGGGCGCATCCCCCGCTTCGGCCTCGGACGTCGAAGTCGCAGACTCGATCCGACCCGCGTACTCGAGGGCGAGGCGGTGGACCGGGTCGTGCCAGACGACGACTTCCCGGCGCTGCGCGGAAGCAGGCCCGCCCACCAGAAGATTCCAACCCGCGCGCAGGATCCAGAGCGCCATGGCCGTCACGACCACGAGCGCGACGACCGCGAGGGCCTGCTTGTGCCAGAGCCCGGCGCCGTTGCGGTCCCACTGGCTTGCCGCCGGCTCATCGAGCATGCGGGCGACCGTGCTGTCGGCGTCGAGCCCGAGGGCGAGGGCGACGGTGCGAACGAAGCCGCGCACGAAGCCGTCGGAGACCCCGTCGAAATAGCCGGCCTCGAGACGTTCGAGCGAGCGCAGCGGAATCCGCGTCGTCGCCGAGAGCTCCTCGACCGTGATCCCGCGCAACAGGCGTTGACGCTTGAGGTATTCCCCGATCGAGGCCGCGCCGGGCCCGTCCTCGCCGGTGACCGGCGAAGTCGTCGCACCGCGCGCTCGCAGCATGCCTTTGTGCTCGCTCATGCCCACCCCGCGGCGCCGATCGTAGCAGCGAAGCGGAGTGCGGGCGGTCGGATCGGCTCCTTTTGGGCTTAGGGCTCAGTGAAGCAGGTCGAGATAGGCCTGCGACTGCGAGCCCCATTCGAGCGTCGGTCCCATCTCCACCGCCGCTCGAAAATGGGCGACCGCCTTCTCCCGATCACCGAGGGCGACGAAGATTTCGCCCAACCGAAAATTGGCCTCGGTGCGGCCTGAGCCGTTCAGCCGACCGCTCGCGATCGCCTTGTCGAGGGCGACGGCGGCGGCCAGATTGTGGCCCTGCTTGGCTTCGAGGATTCCGAGATTGAGCAGCGCCGGCCCGAAGCGAGGAAAGAACTCGAGGGCCTGCTCGAGGTTCGCGCGCGCTTCGTCGAAGCGGCCGAGCTGGATGCGCGCCCATGCGCAATTGCTCAACGGTCGCCAGGGGCTCGTGAAGGTGGGATCGGTGGCCAATGCCTCGCAGTGCGGAATCGCCTCTGCGTGGCGACCCATCTGCGAGAGCAGGCCGGACAGGTTCAGGCGGGCGTCCTGCTCGACCTGGATGTCCTCTTGCTCTGCCGCCAGCGTCGCCGCCTTCTCGAAGGCCTTGCGGGCCTGCTCATTCTCGCGCTTGCGCCGGTAGGCCTCCCCGAGCCAGAGATGCGTCCGGGGATCGCTCGGGTCCTCTTGCAACGAGGCCCTGAGCTCCCGGATCGCCATCGCCGTCTTGTGCGAGGAGAGATAATCGATCCCGAGGTCGCGACGGGCGTGGGCCTTGCTGACGGTTTGGGATTCTTCCTCGACCACCCGGGGCGTCGCACAACCGCTCGCAATCGCGATGCAGAGAGCTGCCGCGAGGACCCCCGCAATCCTGAGCGTTTCGTTACCTCGTCTCGTGCTCGAATTCGATTCCTTCATGACCACTCCTCTCACCGATGGATCCGCGGAGACGCGAATCCGCTAGAAGCTCGAAAGCAATCGCGCCAGGAAGGGCACCTTCTTTTCGGTCTCGCGCCGGATGCGGACGATCGGAATTCGCGCCAGCTCGGCCGACCGATCGGCCCCGACATGGCGGAATTTGGAGAGCAGGACCTGCGGCGGGACGGGCGTCGCCGTCGGAGCCGCGAGCAGCGCGACCGGCGGCGGCGGCGGCTTCGCGATCGGGAGCGGGAGCGGCGGCGTCTGCACGGGCGTGGGCTTCGGCGCCGGAGTCGGTCGCGGGGCCAGGATCGGGGCAGTCGGCTGGGTGAGATCGAGATCGCCGAGCAGCGGGTCGGCGAGGTCCCAATCTGCGGCCTCGTCTTCCAGCCCCTGGCCGAATCCGTCTGCCAGCGCTTCGTCGAGGACGTCTTCCAGGGTCTCGTCGAGATCCTCGTCGACACCCGCATCGAAAGCGGAACCGAGACTGGAGTCGAGGTCGGCGTCGAGGTCGGCGCTGCGATCCGAATCGAGATCCGAGCTCAGATCGGCGTCGAGATCTGAGTCGGGCACGACGACGGGCTCATCGTCGAAGGTCTCCTCGGCGGCCGGCTCGGCCACGAACTGCGGGCCCGACAGCACGAGCGGCGCTACGTCGTCGAGGATCAGCTCGGGATACTGGGACTCCCCGACCGCGAGGCTCGGCGAAAGCGGGCCGCCGTCTTCGCCGTCCTCGGACTCTGCCTGGGATTGGGAGCGTGTCGGCGGCGGCGGCAGAAGGCTGTCCATCCCCCCCATCAGGACGGCCCAGTGCACCATCGCTTCCGAGCGCCCCTTCGGTCCGGGCTCGAGCTGGAGCATGTCTTCGTCGAAGAGGAAGCCCATCCGCTCAGCCGCATCCAACAGGGGCTCGAGGGCATCAGCGAGCGGGGCGTCGAAGTCGATCGATTCCTGGTTTCGCAGGATGACGAGCTGGCCCGAGTCGGAAGAGCGAAGTCCAAGGGCGATTCCGATTCCGCCGTACTCTTCCGCGAATGCCACGACGGCCGCCCGCGCGGGCCCGACCGGGAGGTATCCCACGTTCACAACCGGCGTATTCAGGGCCGGCCGAAGCAACAGCAGGCTCGCTTCCGAGAGGGGCAGCGGCTCGGATAGACGTCGAAACATGCGGCATGCATCGGCCCTGCCGGCGGAATCTTGAGCCTCATCGCTCGGCAGGAGGGGCTCAAAGTCTCAGTCTGAGCGACTGTTTTTCAAGAACGGGACACCGCTCGAGACGAGCCGGCGGGACCTTTCGCCCGCTCCCAGGCCGGATACAATCCGGGCGGCTAGAGCTCTGCCGGACAGCCTGGCCTCCGATCCCGCTCGTGCGAGCGACACGGATCGAGCCGGCCTAGAGATTCTTTCCTGAGTCCATCCCGAGTACGTCCTCAGTACTCCGTGAGTAGATAGTTCGATACTCCTTGAATCCATTCCCCCTACGCCGCGCCCGATTCCGGGCGCGCCTAGAGCGCGAAACTTGCGCGACACGAGAGACGGGCCAGCGTGACCACCAGCGATTCGCAGCACGGCAAACCGATTGAACAGCTCACGAACGTCGCGATCCGATTCGCCGGGGACTCCGGCGACGGCATGCAGATCACGGGCTCGAAGTTCACCGACGAGACCGCTCTTTTCGGAAACGATCTGTCGACGTTTCCTGATTTCCCGGCCGAAATTCGTGCGCCAGCCGGCACGATGGCGGGCGTTTCGGGCTTCCAGATCCACTTCTCGAGCTTCGACATCCACACGCCGGCGGACCGGCCGGACGTCCTGATCGCGTTCAACCCCGCCGCGCTGCGTGGGAATGCGAACGACGTGCGCCCGGGTGGAATGATCATCATCAACATCGACGCCTTCAATCAGAAGGCGCTGACCCGGGCGGGCTATTCGAGCGATCCGCTGCCCGATCTGCGCGAGCGCTACAAGCTGGTCGAGATCCCCTTCACGACGCTCAATCGCGATGCGCTGAAGGGCCTCGACCTCTCCTCGCGTGAAATCGATCGCTGCAAGAACTTCTTCGCCCTCGGTGTGCTCTGCTGGCTCTACGGCCGCCCGATGGAAGCGACCGAGCGCTGGCTCGCGACGAAGTTCAAGGCAGAGATCCTCGAAGGCAACATCCGCTCGATCCGTGCCGGCCATGCCTTCGGTGAGACGACCGAGCTGTTCCCGGCCTCGTTCGCGGTTCCCGCGGCCAAGATCGAGCCCGGTACCTACCGCAACATCACGGGCAACCAGGCGATCGCCTGGGGCATCGTGGCGGCGGGCGTGCAGATGGAGCGCGACGTCTTCCTCGGCGCCTATCCGATCACCCCGGCCTCGGACGTGTTGCACGAGGTCGCGCGCTTCCGACATTTCGGCGTGAAGACGTTCCAGGCCGAGGACGAGATCGCAGCCGTCTCGTCGACGATCGGTGCAGCCTTCGCCGGCCAGCTCGCGGTCACGGTCTCGAGCGGCCCCGGCTTCGTCCTGAAGCAGGAGGCGCTCGGGCTCGCGGTGATGACCGAGCTTCCGCTCGTCGCGATCAACGTCCAGCGCGCGGGTCCGTCGACCGGATCCCCGACGAAGACCGAGCAGGGCGATCTGCTGGCGGTGCTATTCGGACGCCATTCCCAGAGCCCGCTCCCGATCCTCGCGGCATCGACTCCCGGCGACTGCTTCTACACGACGCTCGAGGCCTTCAAGCTCGCGGTGAAGTACATGACGCCGGTCGTCGTGCTGTCCGACGGCTACCTCGCGAACAGCTCCGAGCCGTGGCTGATTCCGGACGTCGAGTCGCTCGAGCGCAATCCCGTCCAGTTCGCAAAGCCGATCGAGGTCGGCGAGTTCAAGCCCTACGCCCGCGATCCGCAGACGCTCGCCCGGCCCTGGGCGATCCCCGGAACGCCGGGCCTCGAGCATCGCATCGGCGGCCTGACGAAGCAGGACGTCACCGGCAACGTCAGCTACGAGGCCGAGAACCACGGCAAGATGATCGCCCTGCGCAAGGCCAAGATCGAAGGGATCGCGGCCGAGCTGCCGCCGGTCGAGGTCGATGGTCCCGAAAAGGGCGAGCTGCTGGTCGTCGGTTGGGGCGGAACCAAGGGCTCGATCACGGCCGCCGTCGAGGCAGCCCGGGCCGAAGGCATCACGGTCTCGCAGATCCACCTGCGACACATGAATCCCTTCCCGAGCAACCTCGGCGACGTGCTCCGGCGCTTCAAGAAGGTCCTGCTCCCGGAGCTCACGGACGGACACCTCGCGCTCTTGCTGCGCGCCAAGTACCTGGTCGACGTCCAGTCGTTCTCGAAGATCATCGGTCAACCTTTCAAGGTGTCGGAGCTGGTGGAGGCGATCCGCAAGCTCCACGGCGCCTGATCCGTCCCGGCTATCCAGTCCCGGCTATCCCGTCCCGACATCCCGTCTACGCCCCGCGAGACCGCATCCAGTCCAAGCCTTCAAGCGATCGAGGAAACAAAGCTCATGGCCGCTCCCGCCGTCAAAGTCACCGCCAAGGATTTCACCTCCGACCAGGACGTCCGCTGGTGTCCCGGATGCGGGGATTACTCGATCCTCGCGAACGTCCAGCGTGTGATGCCCGAGCTCGGCGTACCGCGTGAGAACGTGGTCTTCGTATCGGGCATCGGCTGCTCGAGCCGCTTCCCCTACTACATGAATACCTATGGCTTCCACACGATCCACGGCCGTGCCCCGGCCTTCGCGACGGGCATCAAGGCCTCTCGCCCCGAGCTCTCGGTCTGGATCGTGACTGGCGACGGCGACGGGCTTTCCATCGGCGGAAACCACCTGATGCATACCATCCGCCGCAACGTCGACACCCAGATCATGCTCTTCAACAACCGCATCTACGGTCTGACGAAGGGCCAGTACTCGCCGACCTCGCAGGTCGGCCTCAAGACCAAGTCGACACCCCAGGGCTCGATCGATCACCCGATCGACCCGATCGCCTTCGCCCTGGGCTGCGGCGCGACCTTCGTCGCCCGAACGATCGACGTCGACGCCAAGCACATGCAGGAGGTCCTGACCCGCGCCCACCAGCACAAGGGCACCTCCTTCATCGAGATCCTCCAGAACTGCCCGGTCTTCAACGACGGAGTCTGGGAGGAGATGCAGGATCGCAAGACCCGCGCCCAGGCGACGCTCAACCTCGAGCAGGGTCAGCCGCTCGTCTTCGGGACCCCCGAAGGCCGCAAGGGCATCGTCGTGAAGAACGGATCGCCTTCCATCATCGACCTCGCGGCCGGGGACGACCCGGTCGCAAAGGGTGTCGTCGTCCACGACGAGAAGATCGAGTCCGCTTCCTACGCAGGCATGCTTGCGACGCTCCAGCGGCCGGAGTTTCCGGTGCCGATCGGCGTCTTCCGGTCGGTCGAGCGCGCGACCTACGAGGACATGCTCCAGGCTCAGGTCGATTCGGCGATCGCGCAGCGCGGCCGCGGCGACCTGAAGGCCCTGCTGCACTCGGGCGATACCTGGCGGATCTGACGCCCGAGACGACAGCGGGCAGATCGTCGGGAGCGAGCGGATCGAGCGGACCGGTGGGTCCGCTGACGCCCTTTCGCGAACGGCGCTTCCTCGCCTGCTTCGTGACCGGCACCCTCGCGGCCTCCGGCAACTGGATGCTCTCGCTCTCGGTGCCCTATCTCGTCTACGAGATGACGAATTCGACTTCGTGGCTCGGCGTGTCGGCCGTCGCCTCCAACCTGCCGGCGCTGATCGCTTCGCCCCTCGGCGGCGTCTTCGCCGATCGTTATTCGAAGCGAGCGCTGCTTCTGATTTCGGGGGGCATCCAGGTCGTCCTCGCCCTCACGCTCTTCGCAATGAGTCGCTCCGGGGCCCTCGACATCGGAAACCTGATCGCGCTGGCCATCGCGATGGGGTTCGCCTCGTCGACCCAGACCTCGGTCTACCAATCTTTCGTCGCCGAGATCGTCCCGGCGCGGCAGATCTCCGCGGCCTACCGGCTGAACGCGATCCAGTTCAACGTTTCGCGCGCCATCGGGCCGGCCATGGCCGGCTTCGTGCTGCATCGATGGGATGCGACGACGGCGTTCCTCCTCAACGCCATCGCCTTCGCGCCCCTGCTCTGCGTGCTGGCCGTGATCGGGACCCGCGATGTCACCCGCAGCGTCGCAACGAGCGTCATCGGCGAGATCGCCGCGGGCGCACTGCTTGCCTGGCGGGATCATCGCCTGCGCCTCGCGGTCCTGATCGGAACCCTGTGCTCGATGTTCGGGATGAGCATCTACTCCCTCGCGGCAGGCCTCGCAAAGGACGTCTTCCGCGTCGACGAGGCGGGGCTCGGACTGCTCGTCTCCTCCGTCGGCATCATGTCGTTCCTGACGGCCATCCTCGCCGTCTCGCTCGGCGACCGTCTAAAGCGCTCTACCCTCGTGATGTCCGGTCTCGTGATCTACGGCCTCGGTCTCTGGATCGTCGCCGCGACCGACATCTTCGTCGTCGGCATGCTCGGATTCGGGATCACCGGCGTCGCGCACGTGATGGTCAACGTCTCGGTGACGACGACGGTGCAGACCTACGTTCCGCCGGAATTCCGCGGGCGCGTGACGTCGTTCCAGCTGATGGGGATCATGCTGGCGCTGCCGGTCGGAGCGCAGGTGGGCGGGCTGGTCGCGGATTACACAGGGCTGCCGACCGTCGTGGCGGCATTCGGTGCCCTGCAGATCGGATTCGCGGTCTTTGCGAAGATTCGGCTCGACGGACTGCGGGCAATCGACTGAGCCCGCCGCGACGTCCGGCCGGGAAGCCCGGCACGGACGTCGCAATCGAGATCCGCGTGCTACTCGCCGAGCACCCCGGCCGCGTGCTTCGCGAGCGTCTCGCCGATCGTCGCCGGCGAGGGCGACACGGCGACGCCGTTTGCCTTCAGCGCCGCGATCTTGTCCGACGCCTTGCCCTTGCCGCCTGCGATGATCGCGCCGGCATGACCCATGCGCTTGCCGGCGGGGGCGTTCTGGCCGGCGATGAAGGCCGCCACGGGCTTCGTCATGTGAGCCTTCACGAACTCCGCCGCCTCTTCCTCCGCCGAGCCGCCGATCTCGCCGATCATGACGACGGCCTTGGTCTCGGGGTCGTTTTGGAAGAGCCGCAGGGCATCGATGAAGTTCGTCCCGATCACCGGATCGCCACCGATCCCGACGCAGGTCGACTGTCCGATCCCGAGCCGCGAGAGCTGGTCGACCGCTTCGTAGGTCAGCGTACCCGAGCGTGATACGACGCCGACGGGACCGGGCCGCGTGATCTGCGCCGGCATGATGCCGATGCGGCACTGTCCTGGAGTCACGACCCCGGGACAGTTCGGGCCGAGGAGCCTCGTCTGGCTGCCCCGCAGCGCCGCCTTGGCCCGTGCCATGTCGATCACGGGGATGCCCTCGGTGATGCAGACCGCGAGGTCGAGGCCATTCTCGGCGGCCTCGAGGATCGCATCGGCCGCGCCCGGCGGCGGCACGAAGATGACCGAAGCGTTGGCGCCGGTCGCCGCGACGGCTTCGCGGACGGTATTGAAGACGGGGATGCCGTCCATCACGGTGCCGCCCTTGCCCGGGTGGATCCCGCCGACGACCTGGGTCCCGTAGGCGCGGGACAGACCGGCGTGGAACGTGCCCATCTTGCCCATGCCCTGGATGAGGAGCTTCGTATTCTTGTCGCAGAGGATCGCCATTTCAGGCTGCTCCCTTCACGGAGGCCACGGCGAGCTCGCCGGCCTCCTTCAACGTTTCCGCAGGCGTGATGTTCAGGTTCGAGCGCGCGAGGATCTCACGACCCTCCTTGGCCATCGTCCCCTGCAACCGAACCACGAGAGGCACCTTGACGCCGAGCTCGTCGGCCGCTGCGACCACGCCTTCCGCGATCAGATCGCAGCGCACGATCCCGCCGAAGATGTTGACGAGGATCGCCTTCACGTTCTCGTCGCGCAGGATCAGCTTGAACGCCTCCTTCACCTTCTGCTTGTCCGCCCCGCCCCCCGCGTCGAGGAAGTTCGCAGGCTTCCCTCCGCAGAAGTGGATCATGTCGAGGGTCGCCATCGCGAGGCCGGCGCCGTTCACCATGCAGCCGATGTTGCCGTCGAGACCGACGTAGGCGAGATCGATCTCTTTGGCCGCGCGCTCCCGCGCGTCCTCCTCGTCGGGATCGCGGAGCTCCGCGATCTCGGGATGGCGATACAGCGCGTTGTCGTCGAAGTTGAGCTTGCCGTCGAGGGCATAGAAATCGCCTTCCGCCGTCAGCACGAGCGGATTGATCTCGACCTGCGAGCAGTCCTTCTCCTGGTAGAGGGCATAGAGCGCCATCACGAAGGGCACGAACTTCTTGATCTGCTCGCCGTCGAGTCCCAATCGGAATCCGAGATCCCGGGCCTGGTATTCCCGGAGCCCGACGTTCGGATCGACCTGGGTGGTCAGGATCTTGTCCGGCGAACGCTCGGCCACGAGCTCGATCTCCATGCCGCCTTCCGTCGAGGCCACGAGCGCGAACTTCTCCGACGCCCGATCGAAGAGCACCGCGAGGTAGTACTCCTTCACGATGTTCGAGCCGGCCTCGACGTAGACCTTGCGCACGAGCTTGCCCTCGGGCGGGGTCTGCGGCGTGTGGAGCGTCATGCCGAGGATCTGGCTCGCGGCCTGCTTCGCCTCGGCGGGCGACTTCGCGAGCTTGACGCCCCCGGCCTTGCCGCGACCGCCGGCGTGGACCTGGGCCTTCACGACGACGACCGGCGATCCGAGCGCCTTCGCCGCACGTTCCGCCTCTTCCGGGGTCGTCGCGAGCTGTCCGTTCGGGACGGCGACACCGAACTCCCGGAACAGCGCCTTCGCCTGGTATTCGTGGACGTTCATCTTCTTCGACCTCCGGAGCGGCGCCCGGGCAACCGCCGACGACGGGGATGCGGACCGCACCTTCGCAATTAAGTCAGCGAACGCGCCGTCCGGCGCGTTCGCGATCAATCAGAGCTGGATTTGCGCGATCAGGGCGCGGACGTGCTCGACGGACGCGTCGAACTCGGCCTTCTCGTCCTTGTCGAGGTCGAGCTCGATGATGCGCTCGAGCCCGCCTCCGCCGATGACGCAAGGCACACCGACGTAGAGCCCCTTCACCCCGTACTCGCCTTCGCACAGACACGCGCACGCGAGCACGCGCTTCTTGTCCCGGAGGTACGATTCCGCCATCTCGATGGCCGAGAGCGCCGGCGACACGAAGGCCGAGCCCGTCTTGAGCAGGGCGACGACCTCGCCGCCCGCCTGCTTCGTCCGCTCGACGATCGATGCGATCTTCTCCTTCGAAAGGAAGTTCGAGACCGGAATGCCCGCGACCGTGCAGTAGCGAACCAGCGGCACCATCGTGTCGCCGTGGCCCCCGAGCACGAGCGCCGTCACGTCCTTCACGGAAACGCCGAGCTCCCAGGCCACGAAGCTGCGGAATCGCGTCGAGTCGAGCACGCCGGCCATGCCGATCACGCGGTTCTTCGGGAAGCCCGAGACCTGCTTGAAGGTGTAGACCATCGCGTCGAGCGGGTTCGAAATCACGATCACGAAGGCGTTCGGGGCGTGCTTCTTCACGCCCTCGGCGACCTGCTTCATGATCGAGAGGTTCGTTTTCAGCAGATCGTCGCGGCTCATGCCCGGCTTGCGTGCGAGGCCCGCCGTGATGATCACGACGTCGGCCCCGGCGATCCCGGCGTAATCGTTGACGCCCGTGATCTTCGCGTCGCTCCCGACGAGCGGCGCGCCTTCGGCCATGTCGAGCGCCTTGCCCTGGGGCAGACCTTCGACCACGTCGAAGATCACGACGTCTCCGAGCTCGCGATAGGCCGCCTGCTCGGCCAGCACGCCCCCGATGTTCCCCCCGCCGATGAGTGCAATCTTCGGTCTGACCATGGATCCAGTCCCTTCCTTGTGCGAGCTCTCGAGCGAGAGCCGATAGGCCCATCGATCCGCCGCGCGGATCCTAATTCTTCGTCGGTGCGAGTCGAACGCGCAGCGAAAGCTCTTCGAGCTGTCCCGCGTCCACCGGCGACGGCGCCTCCATCAGGAGGTCCTGTCCGCGCTGGCTCTTCGGGAACGGAATCACGTCGCGCAGACTCTCGGCACCGGCCAGCTTCATGACCCAGCGGTCGAAGCCGAAGGCGAAGCCGCCGTGGGGCGGCGCGCCGGTGTCGAGGGCATTCAACATGAAACCGAAGCTCTGCTCCATCTTTTCCGCGCTGTAGCCCATGAGCGTCAGGATCTTGCGCTGGATGTCGCTGCGGTGGTTGCGCAGGCTGCCCGAGCCGAGCTCGGTCCCGTTCAGGACGACGTCGTAATGCGTTCCGCGGACCTGCTCCGGCTGCGTGTCGAGCAGCGCGAGATCCTCTTCCACGGGGGCGACGAAGGGTTGGTGGACGTAGGTCAGCTGGCCCTTCTCGTCGCGCTCGAACAAGGGAAAGTCGACGATCAGGAGCGGATCCCAGACGCGGCCGTCCACGCGGCCGAGACGGCGTCCGAGATCGTCGCGAAGGCGCGACAGGATGGCGTTCGCCTTGTCTTTCGCATCGGCCTGGAAGAGGATGACCATGCCGGAGCGCGCGGCGCAGCGCGAGCGGATCGCTTCGGTCTCGGCGGCGCCGAGGAACTTCGTGATCGGCGATTTCCAGGTCCCATCGGCCTCGACACGGATCCAGCCGAGCCCCTTGGCGCCGAGCTCCTTGCGGACGAATTTCTCGAGCCGGTCGATCTCGCCTCGCGTCAGCTCGTCCGCGTCGGCGATCGGCAGCGCCTTCACGATTCCGCCCGCGCGAACGACGTCCTGGAACGCCTTGAACTCGCTGGTCGCGAACTCCGTCGTCAGATCGACGAGCTCGAGCTGGATACGGGTATCGGGCTTGTCGCAGCCGTAGCGGTCCATCGCCTCGGCATACGTGATGCGCTTGAACGGCGCCGCGAGCTCGACGCCCCCGGCACGACAGCCCTCGACCGTGACACGTTCGAGGACCGCGAGGATCTCCTCGACACCGACGAAGGACATCTCGAGATCGATCTGCGTGAACTCGAGCTGGCGGTCGGCGCGCTGGTCCTCGTCGCGGAAGCAGCGCGCGATCTGGTAGTACCGATCGCAGCCCGCGATCATGAAGAGCTGCTTCATGATCTGCGGCGACTGGGGCAGCGCGTAGAACTCGCCGGGCTGATGACGGCTCGGGACGAGGAAATCGCGGGCCCCTTCCGGCGTCGCGCGGGCGAGGATCGGCGTCTCGATCTCCATGAAGCCCTGGCTCGAGAGCGACTCGCGAACGGCGCGCGCAAGATCGTGGCGGATCTGCAGGGCGCGCTGAAGGGGCGCTCGGCGCAGGTCGTGCAGTCGATGGCGAAGCCGGATCTGCTCGTCGACGTCGGTCTCGTCCTCGATCGCGAAGGGCGGCACGGACGCGCTGTTGAGGATGCGCAGCTCGCGCGCGTTCACCTCGATCGCGCCGGTCGGCATGTTCGGATTGACGGTCTCGTCGCTGCGGCGTTCGATCTCACCGCGCACCATCACGACCCATTCCGAGCGGAGGGCATGGGCCCGCGCGTGGGCCTCGGGCGCGGACTCCGGCCGGAAGACGATCTGCACGAGTCCCGTCTTGTCGCGCAGGTCGACGAAGATGACGCCGCCATGATCGCGCCGTCGATGGACCCAGCCCGCGAGGACGACTTCTTCGCCGACACGACCTTTTTCGCCGCCATGACCTTCTTCGCCAACATGGGAAGACATCACCTCGCCGCAGCGATGGCTGCGGCGCAGCGATCCCATTCCATCGAGGTCGACGCCGGTCGTACTCATCCAGGCTCCCGGGCTACGCGGCCATGGCGGGCATGCGGTTGCGAGTTAGGCGATCCCGACGGCGCACGGATCACGACGCGAAAGCACCCCGAGCAGGCACTTCCGGCTTTTGCGGCGAACGGCACGACCGATCAGCGGGAATCGAAAAAACGTTGCGAAATCGGCCGGTTGGTTAGCAATCGCGCTCCGCCGTGTCAATCGCGCAAAGGGCCCTCGACGCTAGCGAGCGGGCCCGCCGGTGGCAGACAGCTCGTTGGCGGAGCAGACGCGGTTGCGGCCTTCGCTCTTGGCCCGGTACATCGCCTTGTCGGCCGCATCGAGGAGCGTCTCGCGGGCCGTGCCATGGAGCGGACAAGTGGCCACGCCGATCGAGATCGTGAGCCGGAGCGTGCCCCCTCGGCCTGCCTCGAACAGGTGGGACTCGATCCGGGTACGGATTCGCTCGGCGACCTTCAGGGCGACGTCGTGGGGGGTATCGATGAGCAGGATCGTGAACTCGTCGCCGCCGTAACGAGCGAGGGTGTCGACCTGGCGAACACACTCCGAGAGCAGCCGCGCGAGGGCGCGGAGGGTATCCGAGCCGACGAGATGGCCATGGACGTCGTTGACCATCTTGAAGCGGTCCAGATCCAGGAACAGGACCGAGAGCGGATTGCCGTAGCGGGCGGCGCGCTGGATCTCGTTGTCGGCGGTCGCGAGCAGGTAGCGCGCGTTGTAGACCCCCGTCACGTCGTCGATGAAGGCACGCTCCTTCGCGTCGTGGTAGCGCTCTGCCGTCTCGAGCGCGGCATTCGCCCGGCGCCGGATGGTCTGCGCGGCCCCGAGATCGAGCTCTGCGAAGCGCCGCCCATCCGCCAGGATCCACACGTGTCCGAGCTCGCGATCTCCGCCCCGCAGCGGAACGGAGAGCAGAGCCCCCGGCGACTCGAGCCCGATGCGTCCGAGGACGTGGTGGAGCGGTCCCCAGGGCATGACGGCCAGCTCGCCCTGTCCGAGCGAAGCCCCGAGCCCTTTCTCGTCGACCAGCATCCGGCAGAGTCGATCGCGCACCGCTTCGTCGAACCCCCGCGCGACGACGCCGGCCTCGCGAGGCGCCGGACTGGGCGAAAAGAGTGCGATGCCGCGCCGCGCCCCGAGCCGTTCCAGCAGGAGTTCGAGGGTCATCGAGTAGAGCTTGCCGGGTTCGAGACAGGACGCGAGCGGCGCACACGCCCGCTCAGTCTCGAGCTGCGCCCGCAGCTCCGCGCGGGCCGACTCCGCCTCGAGCAGCTGCGCGACCACGATCGTCGCCATCGGGAGCGCGTCGGCCTGGGCGGTCGGGAGTCGATAGGTGATCCGACCCGGTCTCTCGCTCGGCACTTCGGCGCCCGAGTCAACCGCAGGCGTCGAGTCGCTCATGGCGATCCGCGCCATCGTCGCCGCGATGCCGTCCCAGGGCTCCCAGGCGGGGCTCTCGAGAATCCGCTCGGCCGCGGGCCCGAGTCCGATCAGGACGAGCGTCTGGGCACCGGCCGAAGCATTGGCCGCCGCCTCGACGGAGGCGAACGCGGCACAGGAGAAGCGCGCCGCCTGCCCCGCCGAAGCCAGGCCCGCGGAGAGTGCCGACTCGACCTGGCTCGCGCCCTCGCCGACCAGCAGCACCGGAATCGGTGTCGGCAGGTCTCCATCTGCCATCGTCCGCCCCTCCCGACCCGTTCGCAGCGACCGACCTCTGGCCTCCGCACGCACGCAGCCACGCCCCTAACCGATCGTTCGGACTGGAGAGTCGCGGCCTTGAGGTCCGCTGTCGACCGAGCCCGACAGCGGAGCGCCGGGCGTCACGCGCCGGCAGCCCCGAGTCGGAGCGAAGTCACTCGGCCGAGGAGCGAATCCTCGACGCAGACCACGTCGCCCCCCATCGCCTGAATCGCCTGCTGCACCGCCTCGGGCGGGTGTCCCGTGGCCCCCCGTCGGTCGGCCACAGGAACGTCCACTACGGAAACGATCACTCCGCGTGCCGGGTCTCCCGTGAGCGCGCGCGCGAGCAGGGTCAGCGGCTTCCCGGGCGCCGACTCGGCGAGCCGGCGTCGCGTCAGCTGGAGCAACGCGCGCTCGAAAACGACGGCGGTGCCCGAGACGCGAGGCAGATTCGGCGGCATCAGGACTTCGAGCGCGAGCTCGCCTTCCGCCTCGCTTCGCAGGCGTTCCGCCGTGCGCAGGATCGAGGCGGCGACGTCGAATCGGCCCTGCTGGACCTTGCCGCCGCGGATGGCGAGCTGGAGCTCGCGGAGCCATTTCTGCGCCATCTCGAGCGACTGGAGACTGCGCTCGAGCAGGCTCCGCTGCTCTTCGGCGAAGCCCGCGCCCGGCGTCTCGATCAGGCGCGACACGCTCCGCAGTGCATCGCCGATCGGATCGGCGAGCTCCTCGGCGAGGCCCGAGAGATGATCCTCGTTCGACTGTTCTTCGAGCATCACCATCACGACGCCGACGCGATCGTCCTCGGCCTCGATCGGCGATGCGAGTCCCACGTAGCCGATCCCGCCTTCACGAATCTGCAGGCGCCCCGACTGACCGCGCTTCAGGACCTCGGCCGTCGCCTTGAGGACCGCTTCCCGCGCTCCTCCGCCGAACACGCTCGCGAGCGCATTGCCGGTCGGATCCTCGCCCGTCGGACAGAAGCGCTTGCGAAAGCTCGGATTGGCGTAGACGACGTGGCCTTCGGGATCGCCGACGAGGATCGGGGTATCGAGGTGCCCGAGGAGTGAGATCTCTTCCGCGCTGCTCATACCGAGAGCTCCAGGATGCCCGCTTCGTGCATCTGAAAGACCGAGCGCAATGCCTCGAATCGATCCATACCCGACACCGAAACCAGATCGCCGAGCGGGGTCATTCCGTCCACCATCGAGAGCAGGAAGCCCGCCGAGGGCGGGAGATTCCGGCTCTGCAGATCCGCGGCGCCGCCCGCCTTGAGTCTCGGCACCACCGACAGATCGCCGAGCTCCCGGCGATAGCGACCGAACAGATGGGCCCGCAGCAGCTCGACCATCGCCTCCACCTCGAGACCCCGGGCGCCCGGGGCACTCGCGAGCAGCTCGAGCGCGCCCTCGGCGTTCTCCGCGTGCAGCAGGCGCCGGGCGTCCTCGAGCAGCGTGCGGACCGGTCCGTCATTCGACCGCGGTCGCGTCCGGCGGTCGGCGTCGCGCATGTAGTCGAGGGCCTCGGCGTTGCCGGGCTCTAGCTCGAGCACCTCGCCCCAGATGAGGAACGCACGGGCTACGTCCCCTGCCCCATAGAGCTCGAGACCCTTCTGGAGCAGCTCCGAGACCCGCTCCGCCTTCGCCGGCTTCGCTGCCATGACCCCGCCTTCAGCCCTTCAGCTGCACTTCGTAGAGATCGTGTTCCTGGATGATCTGATCGATCTCGGTCTCGGAGAGCTTTCCGGTCGAGCTGACGGTGATCGACTGTTCCTTGCCGGTCGAGAGGTCGCGGGCCGAGACGGAGACGATGCCGTTGGCATCGATGTCGAAGCTGACCTCGATCTCGGGCTCGCCTTTCGGCGCCGGCCGAATGCCCGAGAGCACGAACTCGCCGAGCAGGTCGTTCTCGGCCGCCAGATCGCTCTCACCCTGCAGAACACGGATCTTGACCGCCGACTGGTCGTCGCGGGTCGTCGTGAAGACGTGGCCCTTGCTGACGGGGACCGTCGTGTTGCGTTCGATCAGGCGCGCGAAATGACCTCCGAAGGTCCCGATCCCGAGCGAGAGCGGCGTCACGTCGAGCAGCAGCATGTCGTTGTTGTTGTCGAGCAGCATCGCGGCCTGGACGGCGGCGCCGAGGGCCACGACCTCGTCGGGATTCACGCCCTTGTGGGGTCGCTTTCCGAAGAACTCCGAGACGCGCTTCTGCACCAGGGGCATGCGAGTCTGGCCGCCGACCAGCACGACCTGATCGATCTCCCCGACCTGGACGCCCGCATCGACGCAGCACTGCTCGACGCTCTTCAGCGTTCCCTCGATGATGTCGCCGACGAGGGTCTCGAGGCTCTCGCGAGACAGCTCGTAGTTCAGGTGGCGCGGACCTTCCGCATCGCTCGCGATGAAGGGCAGGTTGATCTCGACCGAATCCCGGAGCGAAAGATCGCATTTGGCCTTCTCCGCGGCGTCCTTGAGCCGCTGGAGCGCCATCGTGTCGCCGCGCAGGTCGAGGCCGGAGTTCTCCTGGAACCAATCGACGAGGTGCTGGACGATCCGACGGTCGAGGTCTTCGCCGCCGAGGAAGGTGTTGCCCGAGGTCGCGAGCACTTCGATCACGCCGTCCGACATCTCGAGGATCGAGATGTCGAAGGTGCCACCGCCGAGGTCGTAGACGGCGATCTTCTCGTCGCCTACCCGGCTCATGCCATAGGCCAGGGCCGCGGCCGTCGGCTCGTTGATGATGCGAAGGACCTCGAGACCCGCGATCTTGCCCGCGTCCTTCGTACACTGACGCTGGGCGTCGTTGAAGTAGGCAGGCACCGTGATCACCGCCTCCTGCACGGTCTCCGAGAGATACTCCTCGGCGACGCGCTTCATCTCGCGCAGCACGATGCCCGCGATCTCGGGGCAGGTGAAGCTCTTGCCGCCGATCTTGATGCGCGGGTCTTCGTTCGGACCGCGAACGATCTCGAAGGGGCAGAGATCGATCGACTTCTGGACTTCCGGATCGTCGAAGCGACGGCCGATCAGGCGCTTGCTGGCGTAGATCGTATTGCGTGCATTCGTGATCGCCTGGCGCTTGGCCAGATGACCGACGAGACGCTTCCCGTCCTGGGAGATGCCGAACATCGAGGGCGTCGTCTTGTAGCCCCCCGCGTTGGGAATCACCGTGGGCTGACCGTTCTCGATCACCGCCACGCATGAGTTCGTCGTCCCGAGATCGATTCCGATCACCCGGCTCATCGTCTTCCCCCTTGTGCCGCGTCGTGGGCGGCAATGCGCATGGAGGCAATCGCCCTCCGTGCTTCGAGATCATCCGGATCCAGCTCGAGCGCGTCCCCGAAGGCCTTCTTCGCGGCCTTGAGATCCCCCTTCGCGCGTTCGATTCGACCGAGCAGCGAGTGATGACCCGCGATCTCGGGTGCGCCCTCGAGCAGGGTCTGCGCGAACTCGACGGCGTCGTCGTACATCTCGAGCTGCAGACAGACCTGGGCGGCGCGTGCGTTCAGCTCGGGATCGTGCGGTCGGTAGGGCAGCACGTCCTCGATCAGCTGCAGGGCGTCCCGGAGCTCGGCCTCGCTCATCCGGTCGCTCGGTGTCGCGAGCAGCTTCGTCGCCCGGTCCCCGGCCGCTCGGATCCGCAAGGCACCGAGCGCCTCCTTGAACTCCGCCCGCGTGGGATCGAAGGTGATCGCGATCCGGATGCCGGCCTCGGCTTCGTGGATGCGGCCGGCCTCCAGCGAGCTCTCGGCGGCACGGAAGATCTCGAGCGCTCGGGTACGGCGCGCGGCCATGGCGGCATGATCGATCTTGAACGGCATCCGCTGGCGCAGACGGTCGAGCTTGGAGAGCGGCTTCGCTTCCGGTTGGGGTGTGTGGGTCGACGGCGTCGACTGCGCCTCGGCCGCGGCAGGCTTCGAAGTCGGGGCAGCGGACGGGACGACCGGGGATACGATGGGATCGACGGCCTCCGCGACCAGGGCCTCGGTCTGGGTCACGACCTGACACAGCTCCGGGTCGGAGAGGATTTCGTGGGCCTCGAGGACCTTCTTGAAGATCCGCTCGAGTCGCTGGTTGTAGGGTCCGATCTGTCGGCGGAAATAACGATCGGGATGGAATTCCTTCGAGAGCTTGAAGTAGGCGCGCTTCACGACCTTGGCGTCGGCTCCGACCGGGACGCCGAGCAGCTCGTGGTAGGGCCGGGAGAGCGAGAGCTCGAACTCGAGGATCCGGCGCTGGACGTCGCAGTCGATGTCGAGATTCGGATCGAGGAGCTTCGGGTCGATCGGACAGGGAATCGGGGGCGAGGCTTTCGGTGCGGACACGACGGCGGCTGGCCTGGGCGCACCGCCGACGACCTCGACGACCCCTTCGGCGAGCCAGCGGTCGAGACACGCATCGACGTCCTGCGCGGGAATGCCGCCGATCTCGCGTAGCAGTCGCCACGGCGTCCTTCCGTCGATGCGCGAGAGCAGATAGCCCTCCGCCGCCGAAAGGCGAAGCCGCTTCGGGTCACGACCCGATGCGATGGCGACGACCTGCGCCAATCTGTCCGTCTCCTGCGTCGAGATTTTCATCCACGTCCCGCATGCACCGAGAAAGCAGGCGACATGCCCAGCGCATGCGTCCGCTCGTCATTCTTCGGCCGCCCCGGGGCAAAGCTGAGGCGCACGGAGGCCTGCAGGCAGGCGGATCGGTATTTCGGCTGGCAGCGGACGCGCAGCGACGTCGGCGCCGGCCCCCCCCCACCCCCGGGGGGTGGTGGGGGGGGCAACCGCGGGGAGTGGCGCATCCCGTGTCGTTCTCGGGAACGGGGTCGGCGGTCGGCCTCAGCTGCTGAGCAGGTGCTCGAGGATCGCGTTCTGGGCGTGGAGACGATTCTCCGCCTGGTCGAACACGAGGCTCCGCGGGCCGTCGAGGACCTCGTCGGTCACTTCCTCGCCGCGGTGGGCCGGGAGGCAGTGCAGGACCCAGGCATTCGCGCTGTGGGCGAGCAGCTCGGGATTCACCTGATAAGGGCGGAAGAGCTTGCGCCTCGCCTCGGCCTCCTGCTCCTGGCCCATGCTGGTCCACGTATCCGTGTAGACGAAGTCGGCGCCGCGGACGGCCTCGACGGGATCCTCGAGCAGCACGATTTCGGCCCCACTCGCCGCGGCCAGCGCCCGGGCACCTTGCATCACACGAGCGGACGGAGGATGGCTCGCCGGCGTCGCGACCCGCAGCCTCAGTCCGAGCACCGCCGCCAGGTTGACGAGCGAATTCGCGACGTTGTTTCCGTCGCCGACGTAGGCGATGGTCGCGTCCGTCGGCTTCATGATGCCGGCGATCGTGACGAGATCCGCCATCGCCTGGCAAGGGTGGAGCAGGTCCGTCAATCCGTTCACGACCGGGATCGTCGCGTGGCGCGCGAGGTTTTCGACGAGCTCGTGGCTGAAGGTGCGCGCCATCAGGCAGTCGACCCAGCGTGAGAGAGCGCGGGCAACATCTTCGGGACTCTCGCGGGTGCCGATCCCGACCTGTTCGGGCTTCAAGAGGATCGCGTGGCCGCCGAGCTGGGCGATGCCCGCCTCGAACGTCACGTGGGTCCGCAGCGAGGGCTTCTCGAAATACATCGCGAGAATGCGGCCCTCGAGGGTCCGCGGGCGCTTGCCCGTCCGATGATTGCGCCGCAGGACGGCCGCGCGATCGGCCATCGCCCAGAGCGCGTCCGCCGGCCAATCCGCCACCGTCAAGAAATCCTTCGGCACGACCCCTCCCGAATTCCCGAACCCGCCGCGCCGGCACCTCGACCGGCGCGAAGCATCCCGATCCCGAACGACCTCACGGTACGAGAAGCGTCCCGACCCCTGCATCGTCGCTGAAGATCTCGAGCAAGACCGCGTGCCGGATGCGTCCATCGACGACGTGGGTCCGCGATACGCCGCCCGCCAGCGCGTCGATACAACACTCCATCTTCGGGATCATGCCGCCCTTGATCGTGCCCGCCGCGATCAAGCTTCGGCACTGCTCGATCGTGAGCTGACTGATCAGCTGGCCCTTCGCATCGAGCACGCCTTCGACGTCGGTCAACAGGATCAGCTTCTCGGCGCGGAGCGCCGCGGCGATCGCCCCCGCAACCTCGTCGGCATTCACGTTGTAGCTCATGCCCTTCTCGTCGACGCCGATCGGCGCCACGACCGGAATGAAGCCCGCATCCATCGCTGCGAGCAGAACGCTCGGATCGACCGCCGTCGGATCCCCGACGCGGCCGAGATCCCGCCCGTTGATCAGCTTTCGCTCGACTTGCAACAGACCGCCGTCGCTTCCCGTCAAGCCGATCGCGCGGCCCCCCGCCTGCTGGACGAGCTCGACGATTTCCCGATTGATCTTCCCGCCGAGCACCATCTCCACGACTTCCATCGTCTCGTCGTCGGTGATGCGCCGGCCGTCGACGAAGCTCGACGTCTTGCCCATGCGCGAGAGCGTCGCCTCGATCTGCGGACCTCCTCCGTGGACGATCACGGGCCGGACTCCGATGTGCTTCAGCAGCACGACATCCGCTGCGAAGGAGGCTTGAAAGGAATCGTCCGACATCGCATGGCCACCGTATTTCACCACGATGGTCTTGCCCAGAAAACGCCGCATGTACGGCAGCGATTCCATCAAGACGCGCGCTTTGTCGACCAGTTGCTGCATTGCCATCCATCCGTGAACGCGGAGCCCCGCCTCGGGGAGCCGTTGGAGAATCGAGTGTGTGAACCGCCGCCGGACTTCCGGAGATCGAGGAAGACGAAGCGAATGCTCGACTAACGCGGCATCTGTCGGTCGCCGCGCGCCTCGCGTCGAGCCGTGGCCAGCTCCTCGATGCTCTGGAGGAGGCTACGGTACAGGAGGATGTTGCGAACGGCCGCGGAAAAGGCAGCCGAGAGGATCTCCGCCGTGCGCGGCGACGGGCACCTCCCGGGCTCGAAGAATGCCCGGAGGACCCCGACCCCCTTGTCCCGCAGCTTGATCGAGACGCACAGCATGCCGCGCGCCACACCGTCGGCCGCCGTGTCGACCTGCGCATCGAAGCGAACGTCGGCCGCGGGATCCTCGACGACGACGAGCCCGCCCGTCAGGCAAACGGTCCCGGTGAGCCCCCGATCGGACGACAGGCGCTCCCGATCGCCGGAGACGCTTCCGTCGACCTCGGCCTCGCGCACGAGCGAGGCGCCGTCCGGGGCATCCGGGGCATCCGGGGCGTAGAGGTAGAGCGCGACCGGACCCGCCACAAGGATGCGCGACACGCTCGAGAGCGCCATCCGGAGCACCCGAGCGGGCTCGACCTCCGCAGCCACCGCCTCACAGATGGCGCGGGCCAGCTCCGCGTCCGGATCCCTGCGCATCCCGGACTGCAGCCCGGATCGCTCCCCGGAAGGGGAGCCGCCTGCCGTGAGACCCTCGGCCTCGAGCGTGTTTGCCGCCTCGAGGATGCGCTCGACCTCGGGATCGGCCGCGAGGAATTCCGAGACTTGCATTCCGAGCAGCCGAAGGACATTGGCCTCCTCGACGCGGAAGCCCCCTTCGTCGTCCCCGTCCGTCAGGCAGAGTACGCCGACGGGCTCCCCGAGACAGACGAGGGGCACGACGGCAAAGGCCGGATCCCGATAGGCCCCGGCGCCCCGCCCCGCAAACCGTGGATCTCGCGCGACGTCCGAGACACAGAGGACGCTTCCCTCGGCGAAGCAGCGGCCCGATGCGCCCTCGCCGACCTTGCGCGGCGAGAGCGTCTCGCGCTCGACGTCGATGCCACGGCATGCGACCACCGTGAGCCATTCCCGGTCCTCGTCGGCCAGCATCAATGACACGCGTGCGGCCTGGAAGACGACGGCCGCCGCGTCGACGATCCCCGTGCGGAGGACCTCGGCCCGTTCCGCCGGCGCGGCCCAGCGCACCAGCTGGGAAAGGCGCTCCATGCTCTCGACCAGCCGATCGATGCGGGCTCGCAGTCGGCGGCGACCCGAGCTTGCCTCATGGCCGTCGATCCCACGGCCGACCGCCAGCACGAGCTCCTCGTCGTGGAGCGGCTTCGCGAGGTAATCGGACGCTCCGAGCCGGAGCGCCTCGAGCACGATCTCCTGGTCGGTCGAGGCCGACAACATGATGACCGGGAGCTCGGGGCGCACGCCCCGGATCTTCGCGAGCACCGAGATCCCGTCCATGTCGGGCAGTCGGACGTCGAGCACCACCACCGAGACCCGCGGATCGGCGATCTGCTCGAGGGCCTCGCCTCCCGTTGCAGCACGCACGGTCTCGTACCCGCCTCCCGTCAGGATCTCGTCGATCGCTTCGAGGAAGAAATGCTCGTCGTCGACGATCAGTACCCGATTGCGCATCGACCGGCCTCCCGCCTGCGAGCTCGCCCGCTCTCTGGCGTCCCTTCTGGGATCATAAAATGAACTGTGAAAGGTCCTGATCGTCCAGTAGGTCGCCCAACCTTTTGCGGACCAGCGCTTCGTCGATCGTCACGCGTTGGCTCGGAAGGTCCGGAGCATCGAACGAGAGATCCTCGAGCAGGCGCTCCATCACGGTGTGGAGCCGGCGGGCGCCGATGTCGGCGTTGCGCTCGTTGACGGTCGCCGCGATCTCGGCAATCGCCTCGATCCCGGAGCGATCGAAGCAGAGCTCGACGCCCTCGGTCGCGAGCAGCGCCGTGTACTGCCGGACCAGGGAATTGGTCGGCTCCGTCAGGATTCGCACGAGGTCTTCGCGCCCGAGACTCGAGAGCTCGACGCGGATCGGAAAACGGCCCTGCAGCTCGGGCATCAGATCCGATGGCTTTGCGGTATGAAAGGCACCCGCGGCGATGAAGAGGATATGGTCGGTCGCGACGGGCCCGTGCTTGGTCTGGACCGTCGAGCCTTCGACGATCGGCAGCAGATCGCGCTGTACACCCTCTCGCGAAACGTCCGGCCCTTGGCGTCCCCCGCTCACCGCGACCTTGTCGATCTCGTCGATGAACACGATGCCGGACTGCTCGACCCGTCGGATCGCGAGCTCGCGCACCCGCTCGCCGTCGACGAGCGCCTCCGCCTCTTCCTGGATCAACGCCTCACGGGCGGCAGCGACCTCGAGGCGGCGCTTGCGCGTCTTCCTCGGCAGCAGTCCGCTGAGGAGATCCTTCCACTGCGCACCCATGTCCTCTGCGCCCGGCGGCATCCCCATGAACGAGAGTGACGGCGACGTACTCGGGGCATCGGCGAGCTCGAGCTCGACCTCGCGCGCGTCGAGGTCGCCGGTGCGCAGTAGTCGCCGGAGCTTTTCGCGGGTCTCGCGCGTCCGCTCGCCGGCCGTCGGATCCGGCGGGCCCGCGATCGGAACCGGCGCGGGAAGCAAGGCGTCGACCAGTCGGTCCTCCGCCCGCTCCTCCGCCCGTGTCCGGACCGCGCGCTGCTCTTCCTCGCTCACCATCTTGACGGCGAGCTCCGTCAGATCGCGAACGATCGACTCGACGTCCCGCCCGACGTAGCCCACCTCGGTGAACTTCGAGGCCTCGACCTTGATGAACGGAGCCTGGGCAAGCTTCGCGAGGCGCCGCGCGATCTCGGTCTTGCCGACGCCGGTGGCCCCGATCATGATGATGTTCTTCGGAGCGATCTCGTCGCGCAGATCCCCCTCGACCTGCTGCCGACGCCAGCGATTGCGAAGCGCCACGGCGACGGCTCGCTTGGCATCGCGCTGGCCCACGACATACCGGTCGAGCTCGGAGACGATCTCTCGCGGCGTGAAGACGCTCGGACCGCTCACGGCAACGTCTCCACGCAGATGTTCGCGTTGGTATAGATGCAGATCTCGGAGGCGATCCGCAGCGCTTCTTCCGCGATCTCGCGCGCCTCCATGTTCGTGTGACGAACGAGGGCACGGGCGCCCGCGAGCGCGTAGGCTCCGCCGGACCCGATCGCCGCGACGCCGTCGTCGGGCTCGATCACGTCGCCGTTGCCCGAAACCATGAGGAGCGTCTCGGGATCCCCGAGCAGCAACATGGCCTCGAGCTTTCGCAGCACGCGGTCCGTCCGCCAGTCCCGCGCGAGCTCGACTGCTGCTCGGCGCACATTGCCCGGATGACTCTCGAACTTCCCCTCGAGCCGCTCGAGCAGGGTCAGGGCGTCGGCAACACCGCCGGCAAAGCCCACGAGCGCGCGGCCCTTCCCGATCCGCCGAACCTTCTCCGCCCGCTGCTTCATGACCGTATCGCCGAGGGTGACCTGCCCATCCGCCGCAATCGCAATCCGACCGTTTCGCACGACCGCGACGACCGTCGTCGATCGGATCCGCGGCGAGAGGCTCGTTCTGTCTTTCCCCATCGTTCAGCTCCCGTCCCGTTTCCCGCGGCGCGGACTCTTCCCGCTCGCAGTGCTTCTGGCTCCCTCGAGCGCCCTCGGATGGGCTTGATCATAGACGTCGCGCAGGTGCTCGATCGAGACCGCCGTGTATTTCTGGGTCGTCGAGAGGCTCGCATGTCCGAGGAGCTCCTGGATCTCGCGCAGATCGGCGCCCATGTCGAGGAGATGGGTCGCGTAGCTGTGGCGGAGGCGATGCGGGTGGACGTGCTCGCGCAGGTCGGCGCCACGACCGCGCTCGGCCAGAACGCGCCGGGCCTCCCGCGCGGCGAGGCGCCGTGGCCCGCTCTCCCTTCGCGGACGCAGCGAGATGAAGAGCGGCTCGCGCAGCACGCCCGCATGGCGGCGAACCCCGAGCCAGGCCGAGAGCGCCTCGCGCGCCCGCTCCGGGATCGGGACGATGCGCTCCTTGCTCCCCTTGCCCATCACGCGCACCTCTCGCGCCCGCAGCTCGAGGTCGCGAACGTCGAGGGCGACGAGCTCGCCGACGCGGATCCCGGTTCCGTAGAGGAGCTCGACCATCGCGCGATCCCGGAGCGCGAGCCATTGGTCGCTGCGCGCCCGGGAGCCGCCTTCTGGCGTCGGACGCCGGCTCATCGGACGTTCCGCCGTGACGAGCTGGGCACAATCGTCGATCGAGAGCGGCCGCGGCAGGCGTTTTTCGAGCTTGGGCATGGGCAGACCCGCGGTCGGATCCTCGCTGCGGATCCCTTCGCGCACGAGCCAGCGAAAGAAGGAGCGAATGGAGGCGAGCTTGCGACCTCGGGTCGCAGCGCTCCGGCGTTTATTCAGGCTCGCGAGCCAGCTGCGCACGTGCTCCGCGTCGACGGATTCGGGCTCGACCCCTGCGCCCGTGTGGAGCGTCAGCTGACGAACGTCCGAGAGGTAGGCGCGCAAAGTGTGCGGCGACATGCCGCGCTCACTGCCGAGGTGCCGACCGTAGCCCTCGATCGCCCGCGTCCAATTCATGCGACGACCTGCGCGCTCGCCCGGTCGCCGACCGCCACCCGCTCCCGATAGAGCCGCAGCGATTCGAGCGCGCGCTCGGCGAGCTGCTCGTTCTTCTCACGCTTTCCGCGCTTCACGCGTCGACCGCTCTTCGCGAGGACCGTGGCCTGCTCGAGCGAAAGCGGCGGAAAGAGCCCGTAGTTGACGTTCATCGGCTGAAAATGCTTCGCATCGGCGTTCTGGAGATGCCGCAGCAGCGCGCCGTGCGCGGTCTCTGCCGGCGGCATCTCGCGTGGCAGCCCCAGCACCCGCCGCGCCACGCCGATCCCCGCCATCAAGCCCAATGCCGCCGACTCGACATACCCCTCGACCCCCGCCATCTGGCCGGCGAGAAAGACGCCCGGCCGCTTGCGGAGCTGCAGCTCTTCGTCGAGCTGGATCGGGGCGTTGACATAGGTATTGCGATGGATCGAGCCGAAGCGCGCGAAGACGGCCTGCTCGAGACCCGGCAGCATCCGGAAGATGCGCTTCTGCTCCCCGACACGAAGCTTCGTCTGGCAGCCGACCAGGTTCCAGAGCGTCCCGCCCTTGTCCTCGCGCCGGAGCTGGACGACGGCGTGCGGCCTCCGTCCCGTGCGAGGATCGATGAGGCCGACGGGCTTCATCGGGCCGAATGCGAGCGTCTCGCGTCCACGGCGGGCCATCTCTTCGATCGGCAGACAGCCCTCGAAATAGAGCGCCTTCTCGAACTCGTGCAGCGGCACCGTCTCGGCGCGAAGCAGCTCGTCGACGAAGGCTTCGTATTGCTCGCGCGAGAGCGGGAGGTTCAGATAGTCGCCCTCACCGTCCCCCGTATCCGCGTCGTAGCGCGAAGCGCGGAAGGCAATCGACTCGTCGATCGAGTCCGCATACAGCGTCGGCGAGATCGCATCGTAGAAATAGAGGTACTGCTCGCCGAGCTGCTCCGCGAGATCCAGGGCGAGCTCGGAATCCGTCAGCGGCCCCGTCGCCAGGATCACGTTTCGCGCTTCCGGAATCCGGGTTACGCGCACTGGACGGAGCTCGATCTTCGGATGGGTCCGGATGACCTCGGTGATCGCGCGCGCGAACTCGACACGGTCGACCGCGAGCGCCTTGCCGGCGGGTACGGCGGTTTCGTCGGCCACACGCAGCACCAGCGAATCGAGTCGGCGCATCTCCTCTTTGAGCAGGCCGACGGCGTTGCCGAGGGTATTGGCCCGGAGCGAGTTGCTGCAGACGAGCTCCGCGAGATCGGGCGAGTGGTGGGCCGGCGACATCCGTTCGGGCTTCATCTCGTAGAGCACGACGGCCACGCCCCGCCGCGCGAGCTGCCACGCAGCCTCGCAACCGGCGAGACCGGCGCCGACGACGACGACGGGCTCATCAAAGGGCGCTGTCGGATCGGTCAACGCAAGCATCTCCTCGGTCGCGGAATGAAGCTTCTGGGCGGGAATTCGTCACGGACCCGGGCGGTCACGTCCGCGAGCCTGAGTCTCGCCGGCCGTATCGTCCGGGGTCCTATCTGGCTGGGGCAGCTCTTCCGGGATCGATTCCCGCTGGGTGAAGGCCGCATCGATTACGGAGGCTGCAGTCTCCGCCGGTAGAAGCTTCGTGGCCTCGGACGCGCCTCAGGGTAGCGGAGGCTCGTCGCGGTCTCGATGCTCGGGGGCGCGGGAGACATGAAGGCGCCCGTCGCGATCCTCGACCACTCGGCCCGAGAGCTCGAGCTCGAGGAGTACCGTTGCCAGGCGGCCCGGATCGAGGCCTGCCTCGGCGAGCAGCTCATCGGCGTTTCGAGGACCTTCGTCCAGCAGGCGAACCAGTCGTTCGCCGAGATCCCCCGCCGCTCCGTACCCACCGGCGGATCCGACCGATCCCCACGCGCGGCTCGAACTCCGGGCTAGACCCGAATTGGCCTCGACCTCCATGCCCAGGTCTTCGAGCAGGTCGCGGGCCGACCGGATCGCCCGGGCCCCGTCGCGCAGCAGCTGATTGGTCCCAGCGGCGAAGGGACCGTCTACGGCTCCCGGTACGACGAAGACGTCGCGCCCCTGTGCGAGCGCATGCCGCACGGTGATGAGCGAGCCGCTGCGAGCCCGGGCCTCGACCACGACGACTGCCCGCGACAGGCCGCTGATGATGCGATTGCGCAGTGGGAAATGAAGCGGTCTCGGAAGCGCTCCCAGAGGCAGCTCGCTCACGATCGCGCCGCGACTCATCATCTCCTGTGCCAGCTCGCGGTGCTCCGGGGGATAGATCCGATCGATTCCACAGGCCAGCACGCCGATCGTGGCACCGCCCGCCTCGACGGCACCCCGGTGGGCCTCGCCGTCGATTCCCCGAGCAAGGCCGGAGACGATCGTGACCCCCGCGCGCGCGAGGTCGAAGGCGAGCTGGCGGGCGACGCTCCGGGCCGAGCGAGTCGCCGCTCGTGCCCCCACGATCGCGACCGACGCATCCCGCAACCGGTCGACCTGGCCGCGTACCGCGAGGACGAGCGGCGCATCCTCGAGGGCACGCAACGCGTCGGGGTAGGCGGGATCGAGCAGAGGAACGATCCGCGCGCCCATCCGTTCGAGACGCTCGCGTCGCCGCGCGCGGTCGACGTCCTGCTCGCGAGCGAGCCCCGACGCAGACGCGCGCAGCAAATTCAGCTCTGCCAGAACCGATTCGGGCGAGCGTCCCGCGCGGAGCAGGGGCCCCGCCTTCTCGGGTTGCCAGGCCAGCTCGGCCTGAAGATCGAGCCAGGCCTCCGCGTGCGCCGGGGCCAAGCGACTCGTCTCGGAAAAGGTCGCGGGGTCGGGGATCGGTCGATCGATGGGGATTTCCGTTGGAGGGCTCCGGGGATCATGCGGGGTGAATGGACGAGGAAAGCCCGTCGGAATCACCCGCGCCCCCGGAGACCGTGCATTCACCCGGCGTGAACGTCGAGTCGGACGAGGCCGCAAACGGCAATGGGCCCATGCGGTATCCGCATGGGCCCGTGTCGAGCCGATTCGCGTTCGCGTCGGTGTGGCCGGCTCGCGCCGGCCCGGATCTCAGCGCGCCGCCATCCTCGCGACCCGCGGTCGAACGGCGTCCCCGACCTCGAGCTCGCGAGCCGAATTGAGCACGAAAGCAACCGCCGTCTGCGCCTCGACCGTGACGACGACGAGAGTTCCCACCTTGTGATCCGGCGTCTGGACGTCGACGTCGCGCGGCACGTCCGTGTAGACGCTGCCGTGCTCGAAGACGTCGAGCTCGCTTCCGACCTCGAGACCGTCGAGCTCGCCGCGATTGAGGTAGACGTAGTCCCCGTCCGCAATCACCGTCTTCGACGACGGGAGGAAGACGATGCTGCCCTCGTGGGCCTCCGGCGTCTGCATCACGGTGACGTGACGCGGGACGGGCGGCCGCGACATGATCTGCGTACCGCGCCGGATCTCGGCATAACTCGTTCGGATCTCGCCGATCGATGTATCGCCCGTCAGCTCGCGTACCTCGAGCCAACCGAGCACGTCGACGTGATGGCCCAGGATGCGATTGGAGCCCAGGTCGCGTACTTCCTCGACGACCTCGAAGATCGTGAATCGATCCCCGACCTGCGTATCACCCTCGCCGAAGCCGAGATAGACCTGGTCGCCCTCGCTCAGGTAGGTTCGCTCGTTCGGGCTGTCGACGATGCTCGAGGCGCCCGCGAGCTGCTCGGCGGAGACGAAGCCCATCGCGGCGCGCAAGCTGACGGTGATCTGCCGCCCGCTCGGAGTGGCGTCAGGAATCGCCGCGAGCACGGGCTCCTCCGGCGCGAACATCTCTTCAGCGACCGGCTGGGGCTCGTCGGTCATTTCCTCGCCGGCCAAGTCGGGCTCCGGCGCGGCCGGTGCCTCGACCCCGTTCTCGAGGAATGCATCGGCCTCGGCGTCGGACACGACACGCATCTCGTCGGCCGTGATCCAGATCCGATCGCCCGGGCGGATCAAGTGCGGATTCGCAATCCCGCGATTGTCGGTCCAGACCGACGGCCACACCCAGGGCGTGCCCAGGTAGGCGGCGGAGACGTCCCAGAGGGTGTCGCCGCGCGACACGGTATGGAGTCGGCCAACCCGACCCTGATCGTCGACGCCCTGGGGTCCGAGGACGATCGTTCGCTTCGCTGCGGGCTCTGTTGCGGCCGATGCCGCGGCAGGCGGCGACACGGATTGCGGCGGCGCGGCCGGAACGACGGGCGCCGCTTCGGGCGCGGCCGCCACTTTTACCGGAGCTTCCGCAGCAAGGGATGCCGAAGACACGACCAGCGCAAGCGCGACGGTCAGGGAATGGGTGCGCCTCATGAGTTCCTCCGTGGACCGATTCCGCGCGAAGGCGGCCGACCGGTGGCGAGCGGCGCTCGTCCGTCCACGGACACGCGCTCCCCGCCGGCGTACCTATCGGTGGGCGTCCGGGAACTCTTGACGCCCGCGCTCCAAATGCGAATGGGCCAACCCGCGGGGGGTCAGCCCATTCATCGCGCCTCGTCGATCGAGAAGCCTCGAGGTACCGCTTCAGCCCTTAGAGCCGAGCCGCTCGATCCGCTTCTTGGACTCCGAGGACCAGTCCGGCTCGCCCACGGAAACGCCCTGCTTCTTGGCGGCGGCGACCAGCCGCTCGCCGAGCTCGACGGACTTGCGGCTCTCGGCGATCGCCTTCTCGGCTTCCTCGTTCTTCTCGTAGGCCTCGGCCAGGTGGTTTCGAACGATGCCCTGAACTTCGAACGCATCGGCCGGGAAGCGCGCCAGAGCTTCCTCTAGATAACCGATCGCCGCCGAAGGAACCCCGCGCTTGAGCATTACCCAGCCGAGCGTATCCGAGGCGTTGCCGTCGTCGGGCAGCTGCTCCTTCGCCTGCTGGGCCAGCTCGAGCGCCCGGTCGAGATCGCCCCCCGTCTCGGCGATCAGATAGGCGACGTTGTTCTTGGCCAACGCGAGATCGTTGTTGAGCTCGATCGCTTTTTCGTAGGCCGTGATCGCCTCCGGCTTCCGATCGTTTTGTTCGTACGCCACCGCGAGGCGGTATTGGAGATCCGCGGATTCGGGAACGGAGCCCGCCGCGCGCTCCAGGATCTCGATCATCTCCGTTCGTTTGCCCTCTCGCAACGCGACATCGGCCAGCGCGAGCTGCGCGCCGACATTGCGCCCGTCGATTTCGATTGCTCGTTCGAGATGCTTGCGTCCGGCCGCGGCATCGCCCGATAGCAAGGCCGCCTCGCCTTGCAGCTCGGCCAGGGAGCTGTCCTTCGGATTCGCTTCCGCGGCCTTCGCGATCCGCGCAACCGACTCCGGTAGCTTTCCGTTCTCACGATCGAGGGACAGCAGGACCCGCAAGACCTGGGCGTTGCCCGGCGACATTTCGTCCGCCTTCAACAGTCGGGCCTGCCCCTGGTCCATGCGTCCGAAGGCCAGGTCGAGCCGTCCCAGCGCGAACTGGGCCGCGGCGTCCCGCTTCTCCTCGGGAATCTTCTCGACTTCCTTGTAGGCCTCTTCCCCACGGCCCACTCGAATCAGACTCTGTCCGACGACGATCCGGACCTCGCTGTCGTCCGGGCGCTCCGCCAGGTACGCGCGACCCTGCTCGATGGCGAATTCATGCTCCCCGAGCTGGGCATGAACCTTGGCGAGAAGCTTGCGCGCGTCGAGCTGCTGGGGGTCGAGCTCGACCGCCCGCGAGAGCTCTGCACGAGCGCGGGCATACTCCCCGGCTGCCGTGAGCGTCGAGCCGAGCACGAAGCGGGCCTGCGCCCAGTCGGGCCTCGCCTGCAGAACGGTCTCGAGCGATGCCTTCGCGGTCACCACGTCCGCCTCCGTCAGCGCGATCTTCGCCTTGACGAAGTGGGCCTCCGGATTGTCGGGCTCCTTCTCGAGGATTCCTTCGACGATCGCCCGGCCCTTCTCGGTCGCGTCCTTGTCATCGTCCCTGAATCCGACGTCGACGAGCAGCTCGGCTTCCCGTAGCTGCGCACCGCGGTTCTCGGGCTCGAGCTCGACGGCCTTGCGCGCGGCCGCGAGCGCTCCCGGGAGGTCGCCCTTCTGGCTCAGATAGAGCGACAACACGAGCTGTGCGGCAACACTGTCCGGCGCATCCGTCGTCGCCCGCTGGATCAGCGCCGCTTCTTCCTCGAGACGACCCTGGAGTCGATTCAGCCGAGCCATCTGGTAGATCAGCTCGATCTTCGATTTGCTATGCGTCACGCCCTCTTCGAGAACCTCGATCGCCTTCTCGAATCGGCCACGGGTGTAGTGGAAGCCCGAGAGCAGGAGATAGGCCGTATGGACCGCTTCTTCGCGGAGGAAGTTCGGAACCAGCGACGTCGTGCCCGCCTTCTCCTTCGGCCCCCGCTTGACGTCTTCGACCGGCGCCTTCTTGGCGAACTCGACCGTCTTCTCGAGAAGCGGCAGCGCATCGGCATCACGCTCGGGCGTCCGGGCCACCACCCGCGCGAGCATCGAGTAGGCGATGTAGCTCTCTTCGACGGTCAGCAGGTCGCGCAAGGCCTTTTCGGCTTCGTCGAAGCGCCCACGGCGTTCGAGGAAGCCGGCGTACAGGAAGCGATAGGCGGCACCCGCCGGATCTGCGTCGACGGAAGCCTTGAAGTCGGCCTCCGAGCCCTCGTAGTCCTCCTTGGCCTCGCGGGCCTGTGCCCGAAGGATGAAGGCAGGCGCGCTCTCCGGGTCGAGTGCGAGCACCGCCTCGGCCTGCTCGAGGGCGAGATCATGCTCGCCGATCGCGGACGAGATCGTCCCGTAGCGAAGCCGTGCCTCTGCATTGCCCGGGTCGAGACGAACGGTCTCGGACATCTCCCAATAGGCTTCACGCGGCTTGGCGGTCTCGAGATAGGCGAGCGAGAGAGCCTCGTGGGCAGCGGGGTTCTCGGGCTCGATCTGGAGCACGTTCTTGAACTCGATCACGGCCTCTTCGTGCTTACCCTCGGCGACGTAGGCCGCGCCGCTCTCCATGAATTTCGCGACGCGGTCCGCGTCGTCGGCGCAACCGACGAGCCATGCCGAGAGCGCCAGCAAGGCGATCGAAAGCGATGGGGCGATCAGGGTTCGAACGGGGTGCAGGAATCCAGAAGAGTTCACGACTCGTCCTTTGCCATTGCCGGCGGCCTGGGATCTGCCAGCGAACCAGGGGAAGGGAGATCCCGAGGGAAAATAATCGGGCGCAAGCTAGCGCCATCGACCCGGAGCACGCCACACGGCACGGCCCGGGCGATGCGCGAGGCTCGTCTGCGCTCCGGCTCGCGGCGTTCGGTCTCGCGCTGCCACTGACACGGATTGCGACGGATCCCGAAACCGCGCGTCAGCGCTCGGCGGGGATCACGTAGCGCTTGCCTTCCTGCAAGAGCCAGCCGGATTCCTTCAGCTGCTTGATCGCCCGGGTCACCGTCTCGCGGGAGGTGCCCACCATGTCGGCGATCTGTTGATGGGTGAGCGGCGGCGTCAGTAGTCGCGGCGGGCCCGCGTCCGCTGATCGAGCGATCCGCTCGAAGAGGTTCCGCGTGCGCTCCTCGACCCCCTGGAAGGAGAGCGAGCGCGCCTGCTCGTTCGTCTCGCGCAAACGATTCGCGAGCTCTTCGATCACGGAGATGGACAGGTCGGGGCTCTGGCGGAGCAGATCGATGAAATCCCGGCGGGAAAGGGCCAGCAGCACCGACTCTTCGAGCGTCTTCACGCTCGCCGAACGGGTCTCGTTGCCGAGCAGCGCCATGTCCCCGAAAAACGCACCCGCCTCGAGGAAGTTCATGATCTTCTCACGACCGTCGTCGGAGGCCTTGGTGACCTTCGCCCGACCTTCCCGGATCACGTACATATAGTCGCCGGGCAACCCCTCCTCGACCACGGTCGCGTTCTTGGGAAAGCGCCGCTCGATCAGGTGCGTGGCGAGCTCCTCGAGATCCCCCTCGCAGACCCGGCGGAAGAGCGGAATCGCCCGGAGGGAGTCAAGGACATCCTTGCGAACGGAGCCTGTCGTATTCATAGTGAACCTCGTCGGGATGGGAAGGCGGGATGGAGCGGGGTGGGAAAGGGCCACCCTCCTCGTCTTCATCGTACGTCTCAACCCGGTCCATGCTTGGTGACTGATGTCACATTCTGGCAGTTCATCCAGCGGAATTCACCCAGGGATCACATCCGTCGAAGTCCGATGGCTACCGCCCGACCCCCCAGTATTGGAACCCTGCTGCAACCACGGGCTCGCGTTTGTAGATGTTGCGCAGGTCGAGCATCCGCGGCTCGGCCATCAATTCCCGAATCCGTGAGAGGTCGAGCATCCGGAATTCGTTCCATTCCGTGACGATCACCATCGCATCGGCTCCCTCGACCGCCTCGTAGGCGTCCTTGCAGAGTGTCATCTCGGGAATCAGGCGGCCGGCCTGAGCGAGGGCCGCCGGATCGTAGGCGCGGATCTTTGCGCCCCTCTGAAGGAGCGCCCGCACGATGTCCATCGCAGGCGCCTCCCGGAGATCGTCGGTCTCGGGCTTGAACGAGAGACCGAGGATTCCGACCGTCTTGCCCGCGACGTCGTCTTCGAGGGCCGCGACGATTTTGTCGACCATGCGCAGGCGCTGGCGCTGATTGACGCGGATCGACGCCTCGACGATCGAGAGCTCGTGGCCGAGCTCCCTCGCGAAATGCGCCGCGGACGTGGTGTCCTTCGGGAAGCAAGAACCCCCGTAGCCGGGGCCCGCGTGGAGGAACTTCTTCCCGATCCGGTTGTCGAGTCCCATCACCCGGGCGATCGCCTGGACGTCCCCCCCCACCTCCTCGCATAACACGGAGAGCTCGTTCACGAACGAGATCTTGGTCGCCAGGAAGGCGTTCGCGGCGTATTTCGAGAGCTCGGCCGTATGGATGTTGGTCTCGACGAAAGGGGTCTCGTTCAGATAGAGCGGGCGATAGAGGTCTTTGAGGATCGCGAGCGCCTGGTCGTCTCCGGGATCGGTCCCGATCACGACGCGATCCGGTCGCATGAAGTCGGCGATCGCCGCCCCTTCGCGCAAGAACTCCGGATTCGACGCCACCGAGAAACGCAGCTTCGATCCCCGGCGATCGAGCTCCTCCTGCACCCAGCCGCGCACGTGGTCCGACGTTCCGACGGGCACCGTGCTCTTGGTGACGATGACCCGGTAGCTCGTGAGCGAACGTCCGATCTCCCGCGCGACCTGCTCGACGAAGGAGAGATCGGTACTGCCGTCCGCAGCGGGCGGAGTCCCGACGGCGACGAAGACCACGAGCGATCGGGCGACCGCGTCGGACGCGTCGAGGGAGAATTCGAGGCGTCCGCTGCGGGTATTTCGCACGACGATGTCCTCGAGACCCGGCTCGTAGATCGGGATCTCCCCGCGACGCAACGCTTCGATCTTCTCGGCCTGCTTGTCGACACAGGTGACCTGCACGCCGAACTCTGCGAAGCACGCGCCCGTGACGAGACCGACGTAGCCCGTTCCGATGACTGCGATGTTCATGACTTTCCTTCGTCCTTACCGTCGGCGCGGGACTCGATCCTCTCCCCGGGATCGCGGGCAGGTCGATCCGGTACGTCGAGAGAAAAAGCGTCGAGATTGCGGAGCAGCCGAAACGTCACCGCCACGACGGCGACCAGGTAGACGAAGGCGAGCCAGCCGTCGATCTGCGCAAAGGAGATTGCGATCATGCAGAAGCAGCTCGTCAGGAAGTAGAGCATCAGGACTGCGTTCTTGTGGGAGCCTTCGCGGACGAGCAGTCGGTGGTGCATGTGGAGCTTGTCCGGCGAGAAGACGCCGCGGCCGCTGCGGATCCGGCGCGCGATCGAGAGAAGCGTGTCGAGGAGCGGAATCGCCAGCGCCAGCATGGGAACGATGAATGCGAGGAAGGCCGCCTTCCGGTAGCCCTCGAGGGCCAATACCGAGAGACCGAAGCCAATCAACAGCGACCCCGTGTCACCCAGGAAGATGCGCGCGGGCGGAAAGTTGAATGGAAGGTATCCCGCCAGGGCGCCGAACAACGCGAGGCCGATCGTCACGCCGACCCACTGCTCGGCCTGCCAGCAGATGATGGTCAGGGTCGCCGCGATGATCGCGCCGAGACCCGACGAGAGCCCGTCGAGTCCGTCGATCAGGTTCATGGCGTTCGTCACGCCGACGATCCAGAGGACCGAGACCGGCAGCATGATCCACAACGGAACCACGTGGGTCTGTACCGAGAGGGGATCGCTGAACAGGTCGACGCGAAATCCCGCCTGGATCGCGATCACGGCCGCCAGGATCTGGAAAAGCAGCTTTACGTTCGCGCGCAGCGTGAAGCGATCGTCGAGGAATCCGACCGTCACCAGCACGGCCCCGCCCAGCACGAATCCCCACGCCTTCGGCCAGATCGAAGGTCCGCCCGCCCAGAGCGTCGCGAGCAGGATCCCCGCACCACACCCCGCCCCGACCGCCAGCCCCCCGAGCAGCGGCATGCGGTCCCGGCGCGAGACCTTCCGGTCATTGGGCCGATCGACCGCGCCGACGGCCAACGCCAGGCGCATCACGACGGGGGTCGCGAGCGCCGCGATGGCCGCGGCGAAGACCACGATCGTGATGGCTCGAAGCTCGTTCAAGAAGTTTCCCTCGCGGCCGAATTCGTCGCTTCCGAACGCCAGGTCCGGGAAGTCCGACGCATTCGTCGCGCAATCCGTCAGTAGTACCCGTACTGCTCCCGCGTCGCATCCGATCCGTTCAGGACGAGGCCGACCACCCGCCGTCGATCCAGGATGTCGAGCGCGGCCTGGACGTCTTCCTTCGGAGTCACCCCCGCCCGCACTACCATCACGAGACCGTCGCAAAGCTCCGAGATGCTCTTCGCATCCGGCAATCCGAGACACGCCGGCGTATCCAGCACGACGCGGTCGTAGCGGCGCGCGACCTCCTCGATCACGCGTCGCATCTCCGGCGACGCGAGCAGTTCAGACGGATTGCTCGGAATCATGCGCACGGGCAGGACGTCGAGATTGACGCCGGCAAGCTTCGTGATCGCCTCGTCGACGGTCGCCTGATTCAGCAGCACCTCGGCGAGCCCGACCTGCGGCTGAAGCCCGAGCGTCCAATGCACCTTCGGCTTGCGAAGATCGCAGTCGATCAGGAGCACACTCCGCCCCACGCTCATCGCAGTCACGGTCGCGAGATTGACCGAACAGGTCGACTTCCCCTCCCCTGCGTTCGCGCTCGTGACGGCGATCGTCTTGAGCGGACGCTGCGAGGCGAGACTATCGAGACGACCGCGGAGGCTTCGGTACTGCTCGGCGACGTATGAATCCGGCTGCAGCAGCGAGATCCGGCGCTTGTTCGCGTCCGACGGTGCTTCGGCCCCCTCGACCCGATGGGAACCGAAGAAGCGCGAGAAGACCCCCGCCTTCTCTTTCTGGGCCGGCGGCGTGATGGCGGCGCCTTCGAAAGCGGATGCGGTCGGCGTCGCGGATTCGGATCCGCTCGCCTTGCGCCGGCGCTCCATCTCTGCCCTTTGAAGCGCCTCGTAATGCTTGGCCATGCCTACTCTCCCCTGATCTCCAGATCCGATCCGGTTCCAATTCCCTACCGACCGAAACGAAAAAACCGCCGCAACGAACTTCGCCCAGGCTCGCGGCTCACATCCCGCCGGATTTCGTGTTCCTCGGCCTCGTCCTTCGCGACGAGCCCGAGGTCCCGGGCGACCTCGACGATCGCATCCGCGCCGATCGACGATTGCTGTCTCGCATAGCCGAGCAACATCGCCCCGTCACAAACATTGTTGATCAGACGCGGCGTTCCCGCGGTCACACGAAAGAGCTCCCGAAGCGCCTTCTTGTTGAAGACCCCCCGTCCTGTGTACCCGGCCTTCTCGAGCCGGCCCTCCACGTATTCCGCGAGCTCGCGTTCGTCGAACGGCCGCAGGTGATGACGCAGCGCGATTCTCTGGCGCAGCTGGCGCAGCTCCGGCTTGTCGATCAACGCCTGCAGCTCGGGCTGCCCGACCAGCATGATTTGTATCAGCTTCGACGTCGGCGTCTCGAGATTCGACAGCAGCCGGATCTCCTCGAGCATCTCGGTCGAGAGATTCTGAGCCTCGTCCACGATCAGCAGCACACGTTCGTTCGCGGCGAGCTTCTCGATCAGATAGTGATTCAGCGCCAACAGGTATTCGGCCTTCGAGTCGCGAGCCGGGCCGATGCCGAGCTCGTCGAAGAGCACCCGGAAGAACCCGAGCGGATCGAGACGCGGGTTGAAGATAAACGCCGAGTTGGTCTTCGCGTCGAGCTGACCGAGAAGGGCGTGAAGAAGCGTGGTCTTGCCCGTCCCGACTTCGCCCGTGAGCATGACGAAGCCCTTGCCCGAGTTGACTGCATAGACGAGCGTCGCCAGTCCCTCGCGATGCGCCTCTCCCAGGTACAGGAAGGACGGATCGGGAGTCATCTCGAAGGGGGCACGAACCAGCCCGTAATACTCGTTGTACATCGAGCGCGACTCCCCCTACCCGCGCCGCGTCTCGCCCGGGAGGCGAGCTTCGGGCGCGGGCGTCGCGGCCTTGTCGACTTCGACGGCGGCCCCGTCGCCGCCCCCCCCGAACGCCCAGAATCCGTTCACCAGCACATAGGTCGCGGCGCCACCGACTAGGACAAACAAAACCAGGGCGATCGCAGCAACCGATTCACGCCAAAGGCGCCGCGACCTCGCGACCCGATCCGATTCGAGCATGATGTTGGGAACGGTGGCCAAGACCGGGATCCCAAGGGCCGCCTGGAGCTCATTCGACGTATGAACCGACGTATCAGTCACCTCGGCCACCAGCCCGATCCCGGCCCCGAGCGCGAGACCCAGGATCGCCCCTAGACTGAGGAGAAGAATCCGATTCGGAGAGCTCGGCTCGAAAGCTTCCTCTGCCGATTCGAGAATCCGAAACTTCTCGCCGAGCTGTCGTCGCTCCATGTCCGCTTGCACGCCCGCTTGTTGCAAACGGTCACTGAAATCTTGATAGGTCCGTGCCAGTTGGTCGTAGTTTCGATTCAACGCATCGAGACGCTCCGCCACGGAAGGCGTCGCCGCAATCCGGGCCTGGATTTCTGCGATCGAAGCGCGCAGACGATCCACATCTTCTGCAGCAGCAGCGGCCCTTTGCTCTGCTCGCCGCTGCTCTGAACGTGCATTTTGCTCGCCGATGGAGAGCGGCTCGTCCTCATTTCCAGAATGGGATCTCATCTGCTCCCGCAGTACGGCAATTTCCGCATCACTTCGAACCATGTCCGGATGTCGAGCCGTATACCCTCGCGCAATCATGCTATTCCGCTCCAACTCGAGGGAGCGCATCCGATGTACCGGACTGGTCACGTCGTTCGCGGAGGACACATCCGTCGAGTTGAGCGCCTGGTTCTTCCAATACGAAGCATCGCTCTGCGCGGCATCGAAGATGCGCTGCGCGTCACGCAGGTCGTTGGTCGCAAACTGAAGCGCGTTCTGATTCGCATTCATCTCGTCGGGAAGGCTTCCGACGCTCTCTGCCTTCACATCGGCAATCGCCTTCTCGACCTCGGCCAGATCCCCCGAAAGGGATCCGATCTTGTCCTTCATGAACTCGAGGCTCTTCGCGGTGATCGAGGTCCTGTCCTTGATGTTCCGATTGATGAAATCGTTTGCGATGCGTTGCGCGACGTCACGAGCGATGAAACGATCCTCGTGGAAATAGACGATCCGGAACGTATTGAACTCAACGTCTCTGCTGGCTCGGGGTTGATCCGCCTCGAGCTGATTCGAGACCGGCTCGACGCGCACGAAGCCACGCATGTACTCGACGACTTCAGCCCGCTCCATGTCGTCCCACTCGTCCTCATAGAGCTTGAACTCGTCGATGATGGAGGACAGACGGGCTCGACTGAGGATTTCGGCCGTCATGAGCCCGAGACGCTCATTGAGGTCACTCTTCCTTACGCCCGAATTCACGAGCTGTTCATCGACGGATTGCGGCTCGACGAGAACCGTCGATGAGGACGAATAGAGGTTGGGGAGCGCCATCGCGACCCAGTAGACCACGAGCAGAAACGCCCCCGCGACGATCGCGACGAGCTTTCCGCGCCGACGGGCGAACCCGAGGAGATCGATGACCTGCGTTCCCTGTTCGAGATTCATGGCAAATTCCTACACTAATACGAGAGGGGTTCGAACGTATAGCGGAGCCCGAGAAAGCCCAAATGGGCATTGACGTCGACGTCAGTAGAAGCGGCCGCGACTCCGGACGTTTGATTGGTCTGATCCTGCCAGACGAACGTGTATTGGCCGATTAGCAGGACTCGTCGCGTAATCGCAAATTCGAACGTCTCGGTCGTCCGCAGGACATTTATGCTGAATCGACCCGACGTGGACTGTTGATTCGAAATCTGCTCGTAGCGATCCCAGGTTCCCGAGGCCCGCAACGTCAGGCGATCACTGAGCCGCCGATCCCAATCAATCTGCACGTCGTCGTTGATCGATGAGCTCGACCCGGCATTGCCGCTCCGCGCCTCCGAACGGAGGTAGGAAATGCCAAGACTGCTCGTTTTCCACTGCTTCGTGATCGAGGCGGATGCAAACAGATTGGTGGTGCGGTTCTCCGTCTGCGCGAAACGGTCGCAAGGTTCTGGCTGACACAAGTTGGAGAACGGGGCGCCGCCCGACAGCTGCTGCTGCCTGATGAAGGAAGGCCCCACTTGGACCGACCCGCTTAGCGTGGGCGTGATCTCGTAGGAGGCCAGCGCAAGTACATCCCAAACGTCGGTGCGGGTGTTGGGTTGACTGCCAACAACCGTCTGGGACGGCGGAATCCCGCCGACAGCGCGGTTCTCACGTCGCCGTCCCGAAGCGGACAAGCCGATTACGGCTCGGGGGGTAAGCACGAATTGCGTCGAGAGCTTTCCAGTGTAGGCGCGGCTGTCGGTCTGACTGTTGACGGTGGTGCCTGAGGCATCGAAGTCGTCGAAGAAACCTTCCCCCCGCACGGAGAGACGCTCAGAGATCGTGCGCCGATATGCAAGATTGGCGTCTGAGATTCGGATGCGTTCGCGGTCGTTGACGGTGAACGTCGACCCGGCGCCGCTCCCGCTGGTTCCGAATAGGAACTGGCGCCCGTTGAAATAGGAACCTGACGCTTCGAGCTTGTCGACCGGGCTGATCATCCAACCGAGGCGTGCGTTGGCGGTGTGGTCCACCCCGTCGATCCCGGACGTCTTGAAGAAGGTCCGATACGTCGGCATGTAGTCGAGCCCATAGGTGACGTCTTCGTCGTCGTCGCGAATGGCGATTCGCGGGGAAATATCGAACGTGCCGTCAGACTTGGCGTCTGACGACGTCCGAAAGACATTGCTGTCCCCGCCGATCCGATTCTCGATCGAGAGCTCGACCTCTCCCGAATGTGCCGACGACGTCGCCAACATCAGTCCCAATCCCATTCCTGCGCAGACACGCGCCCGTTGCATCTGGCGCCTCTGCTATTCCGGTACGATGATCGTGTCGCCGGGGCGCAGGAGCAGGTTCGACTCCACCGCCTTGCCGGCGCTGTAGGCGCCATAGCTGAATCCGTATTCAACGGTCTGGCCGTCCGGCAGCTCCCGAATGATCTTGATCCGGTCCTTCTTGGCGAAGGCGTTGAAGCCGCCCATCGTGGCGATCGCCTCGACGACCCGCATCTGACGCGTGAGGGCGATCTGACCCGAGCGGGCGACGCCGCCCACGACCGTGACCGTGTGGCTATTGGTCTCCTGCACGACGACCGTCACGTCCGGCGCGGTCACGAACTCGGCGAGCGCCTCGGTGAGGACTTCCTTCAGCTCCTCCGGCGTGAGTCCCTCGGCCTGGACGTCGTCGACGAGCGGCACCGAGATCTTCCCATCGCGCCGGACCGGCACCTCGACGGAGAGCTCCGGATTTCGCCAGACGACGATCTTGAGCACGTCGGGGATCCCGATCACGTACTCCTCCCGTTCGCCCGGCTCGTCCTCCGGGGGCGGCGGAGCTCCGCGCCCCGCGCAGCCCACGCCGAACGCGACGACGAGTAGGCCGAGCAGCCCGTGCAGCAACGGGGCGACCCGTCGCCCGCTTCGTCGATTCCGATCCATTGCGATTCCCTCCCCGAATACGGGACTAACGACCGTCACTGAGACCGTTCTCCTTCATCTTGTAGAGCAGCGCCTTGTAGCTGATCTGCAGGCGCTCGGCGGCTTCCTTGCGGTTCCAACGCGTTTGCGTCAGCACGCGCTCGATGACCTTCTTTTCCGCGATCTGCGCGGCGCGTTTGGCGATCGCCTTGAGGTCCAGGTCCCGGCCGGCAGAGAGGTCCGCCCCGAGCGCCGCGAGATCGACGTCGTCCTCGCCCGCACGTTGGACCGGGGGGAGGCCGCGCTGGCCGATCTCCTGGAGCACGGTCTGTTCGTTCCCCAGGACGACCATGCGCTTGATCATGTTCTCGAGCTCGCGGACGTTGCCCGGCCAGTGGTAGTTCATGAGGATGCGCATCGTCTCGATCGAGAGCTTCTCGACCGACTTGTGGTACTGCGCGTTGTACATCCCGAGGAAATGCTCGACGAGCAGCGGTACGGCGTCGATCCGCTCGCGAAGCGGGGGGATGTGGATCGTGACGACGTTGAGCCGGTAGTAGAGGTCCTCGCGGAACTCCCCCTTGGCGACCGCCTCCTCGAGGTTTCGATTCGTGGCCGCGATGATCCGCGCATCGACCCGGACGTCGGCCTCGCCCCCGAGCCGCGAGAATTCGCCGTCTTGCAATACCTGGAGGAGCTTCGCTTGCAGGCCAGGTGCCATCTCGCTGATCTCGTCGAGGAAGATCGTGCCCTGGTTGGCGTACTCGAACTTGCCGAGCTTGCGCTTCTGGGCGCCGGTGAAGGCCCCCTTCTCGAAGCCGAAGAGCTCGCTCTCGAGCAGCTCCGAAGGCAACGCTGCGCAATTCACCTTCACGAACGGACGGCTCCGCCGATTGCCGAGCTGGAAGAGCGCGCGAGCGACGACCTCCTTGCCCGTCCCGCTCTCGCCGCGGACGAGGACGGTGATGTCCGTGTCCGCGACCTGCTCGATGATCTCGCGAACCTCGCGCATGCGCGGGTTGTCGCCGCCGAGCAGCAGGGCGTCGACCTCGCTGCGGACACGGCCGCGCAGATGCTTGACCTCTTCCTCGAGCGCCCGGTTCTCGAGGGCTTTGCGGAAGGCGACCTCGAGCTCTTCGACCTCGAAGGGCTTGCGCAGGAAATCCGTCGCCCCGAGGCGCATCGCCTCGACGATCGTGCGAGCCTGACCGTGGCCCGAGAGCATGATCACCGGGACCTCGGGCATACGCTGCTTGATCCGTCGAAGGGTCTCGAGGCCGTCCATTCCGGGCAGGACCGTGTCGAGGGTGATCAGGTCGGGCCGAGTTCGGTCGAGACTCGCGAGCGCGGACTCTCCGTCGGAGACGGTATGAACCCCATAGCCCTGGCGCGTGGCGAGGGTCTCGAGGTAGTCGCGAATGCTCGGGTCGTCGTCGATCACGAGGACCGTCAGGCGGTCGGCCATCAGGGGAGTCGCTCCCAATACTCTGCGTTCGATTGCATTCTTTTCACCCCGAGCACGCTCGCCGGAGGCTCATCAAACACCGTTCCGAAATTGATCATTGGTCTGGTCGTTCGTTCTTCCGCGCTCAAGAGTGACCGAAAGGTAGCCAGAGGTGGTCCTGCCTTTTTAAAGATTGTGGAAAAAAGTTCCAGGTTTGGATAGTTGACGTCCCGCTAGGAAAGACCGTTCCGTGGACATCGGCCGCCCGATCCCGAGCCTTTGGGGGTTTCGATCCGGCGAATACCGGATAACCGATCGATCGGGACTGCTCCGTGACGCCCTGGAGGCATTTCCCGGGCGGCTCGCCAAGGGAGTGCCCGAGGGAGCCGTTTGGAATGCTAAAGAGGGAGGTTGGAGTCCCGAAAATCCCCGCGAGGAACCCGCTCGATTCGCGTCTACCCGGCAACTCGCCGGATGTCGACGAACCCTCTGCCTCCCGACTGGCCACTCCTCCCTGATTGACCCAATCTGCGCGGCCCCCACGAACCGCCTTGTCAGAAAGCGCGAATGCCCGCCACCAGCTCCCTCGCCCTTCCCCGCCGGATCCGTCTCCTCGCCGTCGCCGGCGCTCGGCCCAACTTCATGAAGATTGCGCCTCTCATGAAGGAGCTCGCCCGCCGCGGGGATCGCTTCGAGGCCATCCTCGTCCACACCGGCCAGCACTACGACCAGGCCATGTCCGAGTCGTTCTTCCGGGACCTCGGGATCCCCGAGCCCGACGTGAACCTCGGGGTCGGATCGGGTACCCACGGTGAGCAGACGGCCCAGGTCCTGGTCGCGATCGAAAAGATCCTGCTCGAGCGCAAGCCCGACATCGTGCTCGTCGTCGGCGACGTCAACTCGACGATCGCAGCGACCCTCGCCGCAGTGAAGCTACACATTCCGGTGGCCCACGTCGAAGCCGGCCTTCGCTCCTGGGACCGATCGATGCCCGAGGAGATCAACCGGGTGCTGACCGACGCAGTTTCGAATTGGCTCTTCACGACCGAGCCCTCCGCCGAAACGAATCTCTTGCGAGAGGGGGTCGCTCGCGAGAAGGTCCATTTCGTCGGCAACGTCATGATCGACACCCTGCTCGCCCACCGGGAGCGCGCCCGATCCCTCGACACCCTCGAGCGCCTCGGCCTCGAGCCCGGCGGGTACGCCGTCCTGACCCTTCACCGGCCGAGCAACGTCGATTCGGCCGACCAGCTGCGCAGTCTCTTCGGGGTGCTCTCCCGGCTGGGCGACCGCCTCCCCGTCGTCTTCCCCGTCCATCCCCGCACGCGCAATGCGATCGAGAAGAACCTCCAGGGCGAACGGCTCAACCTGCGCATGACCGAGCCGCTCGGCTACCTCGAGTTCCTGCGGCTTCTGATGGACGCCCAGATGGTTCTCACGGATTCCGGCGGAATCCAGGAGGAGACCACTGCGCTAGGCGTTCCGTGCCTTACACTGCGAGACAGCACCGAACGCCCGGTCACCGTGTCCGAAGGAACGAACACCATCGTCGGCACCGATCCCCGCGCCATCGAGGACGCCATCGAGAAGCAGCTCTCGTCACCGCCCAGTCCGGGTCGTCGGCCCGCGCTCTGGGACGGCCAGGCCGCGGTCCGGATCGTCGAGATCCTCGAGCGGGATCTGCGGGACGCGCTTTCCACGATTTCCGATGCGAGGCGACCCGTCCTCCCGGGCGCACATCGCTAGTCAACCCGCGAGCGGGAGAAGTCCTGAATGACCGAGGCAATCGACGCAACCCGACGGGCCGATCCGGCAGACGCCGCGGCTGCGTCTCGCGATCGATTTCTCGTCTACGCGACGTGTGGCTCGATCGTCCTGCTGCTTGGAATCTATTTTCCCATCCTACGAATCATGGTCGAGCACTGGGCCGCGGTCGAGGACTACCAGCACGGCTTCCTGATCGCCCCGCTCGCGCTCTATTTCGCCTACGAACGGCGCTGGGACCTCGAGGATGCGAAGGTCGAAGGCTCATGGCTCGGGCTGGTGCCGCTCGCGATCGGGGTGCTGTCGCTCGCGATCGGCCGGCTCGGGACGGAGCTGCTGACGATGCGCAGCGCCTTCATCTTCTCGCTGATCGGACTCGTGCTTCTCCTGCTGGGCCGGGAGATCTTCAAGATCCTCGCCTTCCCGCTCTTCTTCCTGTTCTTGATGGTGCCCCTGCCTCAATCCGTCGTGAATACGATCGCCTTTCCGCTCCAGCTGATCGCCGCCAAGGCGGCTGTCCTGAGTCTCCAGCAGATCGGGATTCCGGCGCTCGTCGAGGGCAACATCATCCATCTCGCCCACACGCAGCTCTTCGTCCACGAAGCGTGCAGCGGACTGCGGAGCCTGATGGCGCTGATCACGCTCGGTGTCGTGTTCGCCTACTTCTTCAAGCGCGGCGTGCTCTGGGTCCAGATCCTGCTGGTCGCGTCGACGATCCCGATCGCGATCGCCGTGAATTCGTTCCGGGTCGCGCTGACCGGGTATCTCGCGCATCATTTCGGCGAGGAGGCGGCGGGCGGTGTGATCCACGATTTCCAGGGCATCATCACGTTCGGCATGGCCTTCTTCCTGCTGCTCGGCGAAGGCCGTCTCATCGAGGTCCTGCTCCGTCGGTTCGGCTTCGGGGACTCGGCTTCGGGAGAGCCGGCCGGCGCCGGGTCGGAAGGGAAGGCTTAGTCCCATGGTCAAGCTCATCGTCGCGCTCTTCTTCCTCGGATTGAACGGCTACGTGTACTGGTACATGGGCAACGACGAGGTCATCCCGGCGAGGACGTCGTTCGCGGAGTTCCCCAACGACCTCGGAGATTGGAAATGCGACCGGCGGGACGTGCTCGAGCCGGAGATCTTGAACAACCTTAAGCTGACGGACTACCTCTCGTGTAACTACGTCAACGAGAAAGAGCACGTCGGCGTCCACCTCTACATCAGCTACCACGAACGCCAGACCCGCGATCGCAACACCGGTGAGGTCGCGGCGATCCATCCGCCCGAGCATTGTCTGCCTGGGAGCGGTTGGGACGTGATCGATTCGAAGGTCGTGCCTCTCGACCTCGCGATCCCCGGCGAGGCGAAGCGCTTCTTGATCGCGAAGGGCACCCAGCGCGCCCTCGTCTATTTCTGGTACCAGTCGAATGGCCGCGTCGTCGCCCGGAACCACCACAAGATCTTCTGGATGTTCCTCGACCGGACGCTCCGCTCCCGCACCGATGGCTCCCTCGTCCGGTTCACGGTTCCGGTGCAGTTCGATCAGACGGAAGAAGCCGCCGAAGCGAGCTTCAAGGAGCTCGCAGCCCGCGTTGCGCCCGAGCTCCCCCCCTTCATCCCGAATTGAGGCCGGATGAAGATCCTGTTCGTGTCCCACTATTTTCCGCCGGAGGTCAACGCCCCGGCCAACCGAACCCATGAGCATTGTCGGCGCTGGGTGAACGACGGCCACGAGGTCACGGTCATCACGGGCGTTCCGAACCATCCCCGCGGCCGGATCTTCGAGGGCTACACGAACCGCTGGATCCAGGAGGAGACGGTCGACGGCATCCGCGTCCTCCGGACCTGGATGTACCTGACGCCCAACGCCGGATTCCTGCGGCGGGTCGCGAACTATCTCCTGTTCGCTCTGACGGCGACCCTGGCGAGCTTGCGCGCCGAAAGGCCGGACGTCGTCGTCGCGACGAGCCCGCAGTTCTTCGTGGGGATCGCGGGTGCGATCATCGCGAAGATCAAGCGGCGTCCCTTCGTGCTGGAGATCCGAGATCTCTGGCCCAAATCGATCGTCGAGCTCGGACAGCTCGGTCCCGGACCGATCCTTTCCGGTCTCGAAGCCCTCGAAGGTTGGCTCTACCGGAGCGCAGCCGGCATCGTCGTCAACACGCGGACCTTCCACGACCACATCACCGCACACGGCGTCGCCAGCGAGTCGATCGAGCTCGTGTACAACGGAATCGACCCGGCAGTCTTCAAGCCGAGGCCCAAGAATCGCGAGCTGCTCGCTCGACACGGACTCGCGGACCGGTTCACGGTCGCCTACGTCGGCACCCTCGGCCTCGCCCACGGACTGATTCTGCTCGTCGACGTCGCCGAACGTCTCGCCCCCCGAAGCGAGATCCACTTCGTCCTGATCGGCGACGGCGCGGACCGCGAGAAGATCGAGGCCGAGGTCGAGAAGCGCGGCCTTCGCAACTTCCACATGCTGGGTCTACAGCCGCGGGACGCGATGCCCGATTGGATTGCCTCGATCGACGTCCTGCTCGTGATGTTGCGCGACCTGCCGGTCTTCGAGACCGTGATCCCGTCGAAGATCTTCGAGTTCCTGGCCCAGGAGCGGCCGGTGATCCTGTCGGCAAAGGGCGAGATCCGGCGCATGATGGAGGAGGCCGGGGGCGCGCTCGTGATCGACCCGGAGGTCGCGGACCAGCTCGTGGCGGCCATCGAGGAAGTGATCGCTCATCCGGAAGAAGCGGCGCTTCGCGCCGCGTCCGGACGACGCTATGTCGAGGGGGGATTCCAGCGGGACGACCTGGCGCGAAAGATGTCGGCCTTCCTCGAACGCGTCGTGCGGGAGCAGGTCTAGTCGCTCGCCGACCTCCCGGTCCCACCGGTCCGGGCCGAAGACTCTTCGTGGGCCTCTTCATGGGCTGAAGGCTCAGCCGCGCGCGTCGACGTCACACTCCCGGATCTTCTGCAGCAGCGTCTTGTAGCTGACGCCCAGGCGTAGGGCGGCCTGCTTGCGATTCCAGCCCGTCGCCTCGAGCATGTGCTCGATCGCCTCGCGCTCGACCTCTAGGGCGAAACGACGCGCGACCTCGCGCAGCGGGAGCTCGCCGGCGGTCTCCTCCATCTCGGCGAGGATCGCGTCGAGCTCCGCTCGCCGCTCGCTCCGGGTCACCTTCGGTCGGGCGAGCTCGGCAAGGACCTGGTCCTCGCTCTCGAGCACGACGATGCGCTTGATCATGTTCTCGAGCTCCCGGACGTTGCCCGGGAACGCGTACTGCTTCATCGCCTCGATGAGACGCTGGGACAGGCCGCGCAGGCGGCGACCGTACGAAGCCGAATAACGCGCCAGGAACGTCTCGACCAGGAGCGGGATCTCTTCGCGCCGGTCGCGCAGCGGCGGGACGTCGATCGCGACGACGTTGAGCCGGAAGTAGAGGTCCTCCCGGAACGTCCCCCGCGAGACCATCTCGACGAGCGCGCGATTGGTCGCGCACACGATCCGAACGTCGACCTTGACCTCGCGGTTCCCGCCGAGGCGCGTGAACTCCGAGTCCTGGAGGACCTGGAGCAGCTTCGCTTGCAGCGGGGCCCCCATCTCGCCGATCTCGTCGAGGAAGATCGTGCCCGCGTCGGCCAGCTCGAATTTCCCCTGCTTGCGGCCGGCGGCGCCGGTGAACGCACCCTTTTCGTATCCGAAGAGCTCGCTCTCGAGGAGATCGTTCGGCAGCGCGGCGCAATTCACCTTCACGAAGGGCCCGCCGCGGCGACTCGAGACCGCGTGGACCTCGCGGGCGACGATCTCCTTGCCGACGCCGCTCTCGCCCTGGATCAGGACGGTGACGTCGGTCTCACCGATCTGCTCGATCACGCCCCGGATCTCCCGCATCGCCGAGCTCACCCAGACCGTCTGACCGGCCGGGCCGCGCGGAACGCGCTCGAAGGTCGCGCGCCGGGAGGCGCGGCTGCTGTGGAGCCCGATCCGGTCGAGCGCCGCATCGAGCTCGACCTCTTCGAAGGGCTTGGTCAGATAGTCCGCGGCACCGCTCTGCATCGCCTGCACGATCGTGCTCGCGCGGCCGATCACCGACATCATCAGAACGGGGAGCGAAGGCCAGCGCTCCCGGATCGCCGCCAGCGTCACGAGGCCATCGTCGCCGGGCATCATCACGTCCAACAGGACGAGATCCGGATCCGCGCCGCTCTCGAGCAGGGAGAGCGCGCGCCTTCCGCAATCGCAGGTATCGACCTCGAAGCCCCGGGCCTCGAAAGCGCTCGCGAGATAGCTGCGCATCCCGTCTGCGTCGTCGACGACCAGCACGCGCGGCAGGCGCACACGCTCGTCTTCTGCAGAAGCGGAGGATGCGCCGGACGCGGAAGCAGACGATCCACGTCGAACGAAGGACTGCATCTCAGGCCCCCCCGCGCTCGGCCGAGTCGATCGGCAGCGTGAAGACGAAACGCGCCCCACCAAGCTCGCCCGCGTCGACGGAGATCCGTCCGCCATGGGATTCGATGATTCGGCGACAGATTGCCAGACCGATACCGAGCCCGTCGCTCTTCGTCGGGCCGTCGCCGCGCACATAGGGCGCGAAGAGGCGCTCGCGGTCGTTCTCCGGAATTCCGCAGCCGTCGTCTTCGACCAAGACCGCGACGAACCGGGGCACGTCGATCGTCGTCGCGATCCGGACCGTGCCTTTGGGCCGACCGTAACGGATCGCATTGGTCATCAGGTTGGTGATGACCTGCTCGATCCGGCGCGGGTCGAATCCGAAGCGCGGGAGACCTGGCGCCAGGCGGAGCTCGATCTTCATGCCGCGCTCGTCGAGGAGCGGGGAAAGGGATTCGAGCTGCGCCTGAATCGTGTCGTAGAGATCGCCCGGAACGATCTCGATCGCGAGCGGCGTCCCGCCGGCGGTGCCCGCCTCCATCAGGTCGCCGACGAAGCGATCGAGACGGCGGCAGGCCTTCAGGCACTCGTCGACGAAATGGCGTTGGTGCTCGTTCAAGCGGCCGCGGGTATCGCTCTGGAGCAGGCGAGTGAAGCCCGAGATGACGGTGATGGGCGTGCGGAGTTCGTGGCTCACGAGGTGGACCAGCTCGGAGCGGACACGGCCTTGGCGGGCGAGCTCGCTCTCGAGCTCGGCGATGCGTTTTTCGGCGCGGTCGAGCTCGAGTCGCAGGTCTTCGCCGCGCGACGCGGGCTCCGCGTGCAATGGCTTCGCACCGAAAATGGAAGAGGAACGAGCCATTTCTCTGTCGGTCTCCGCGGGCCGGTTTTCGGGGCGGGGCGTGGTATCGTGGGCTACCCCTCGGTCCGTCGATCCCCTTGAAGGTTCTTCGGCGCAGGACGGAAGGCCCTTGACGGGATTTCCAGACAGCGAAGAGCGCAGCGACGAACCGTCCGGATCGACGTGCACCCGAGCGGAATCGAACGCGCAGGAGACGCCCTACCGCCGTGCCCCGCCGCCCTTCTCAGTCCGAGGCGACCGATGCCGACCGCGAGCGCGCGCAACGGCGCATCGAAGATCTGACGAACGCGCTGCGCCGCCACGACGCGCTCTACTACCAGCACGACGCCCCCGAGATCACCGACTTCGAGTACGACCTGCTCCGCCGCGAGCTCATCGAGCTCGAGTCCGCCCACCCCGAGCTGACCCTTCCGGATTCGCCGACCCAGCGTGTCGGCAGCGAGCCCGCCGAAGGCTTCGCGACGGCACCCCACCGCTTCCCGATGTTGTCCCTCGACAACGCGATGAACGCCGACGAGATGCGCGCCTTCGACACGCGCGTACGAAAGCTCCTTGCCCTCCACGCCGAGGTCGAGGTCGAATACGTCGCGGAGCCGAAGCTCGACGGATCGGGGATCGAGCTGATCTACGAGGCGGGCCGCTTCGTCCAGGGACTCACGCGGGGGGACGGCCAGACGGGCGAAGACGTGACCGTGAATCTGAAGCGGGTCGCTTCGATTCCCGACCGGCTGACCACGAAGAAGCCCCCGAAGATCGCGTCCATCCGCGGCGAGATCGTGCTTCCCCTCGTCGGGTTCGAGCGGCTGAATCAGAAGCGCATCGAGTCCGGGCTGCGCCTCTTCGAAAATCCGCGCAACGCCGCCGCCGGCAGCTTGCGCCAGATCCACGATGTCGACCTCGAGCGCCTCGCCTGTCTCGAGTTCCGCGCCTACGCCCTCGCCGAAGGCCGATCGAAGGCGATCGCCACGCAGTCCGAGGTACTCGGGCAGCTGCGGGAATGGGGCTTCGTCGTGAGCCCGGAGACCGGGCGGGTGCGGGGCGCAGACGAAGCCATCGCCTTCCATGAGCGGCTTCTCGGCGAACGGAGCGGTCTGCCCGTCGAGATCGACGGCACCGTCTTCAAGGTCGACCGGCTCGCGATGCAAACGCAGCTCGGCACGGTCGCCCGAGCCCCACGCTGGGCGATCGCGTTCAAGTTCCCCCCCGAGCAGGCGGAGACCGTGCTCCAGGACATCGAGTTCCAGGTCGGCCGCACGGGGGCCCTGACGCCGGTCGCGCGACTTCGCCCCGTCCGCGTCGGCGGCGTCACGGTCTCGAATGCCTCGCTCCACAACCAGGACGAACTCGAGCGCAAGGACATCCGGATCGGCGATCGGATCGTGATCCAGCGCGCGGGGGACGTGATTCCCCAGGTCGTGCGCGTCCGTCTCGACCGGCGTCGCGAGGCGCTGGCCGAGGGTCTCCGGCTCGAGCGGGCGAGAGTCCCCGATCTCTGTCCCGTCTGTGAGGCGAAGACGGTTCGTCTCGAGGGCGAATCGGTCACGCGCTGCGCCAATCTCGATTGCCCGGCGCAGCTCAAGAACAACCTCCGCCATCTCGCTAGCCGTGGGGCGCTCGACATCGACGGCCTCGGCGAGAAGCTCGTCGACCAGCTCGTCGAGGTGGGTCTCGTCCGCCGCATTTCGGATCTCTTCGCCTTGCGCGTCGAAGAAGTGGTGAGCCTGCCGCGCATGGGCGAGAAGTCCGCCGCCAACCTGATTGCGGCTCTCGAGCGCGCGCGAAGCACGACGCTCACCCGTTTCCTGATCGCCCTCGGCATCCGCCATGTCGGCGAGACCGTCGCCGAACGGCTCGCCGCGCAATTCAAATCCATCGAACGATTGCTCGACGCCGGGAGCGAAGAAGTCGCGGCCATCGACGGAATTGGTGGCACGATCGCGAAGAGCGTGAGCAGCTTTCTCGCCGATCCCCACAACCGCGGAGAGATCTCGCGCTTCGCCGAGCTCGGACTCCGGATCGAGGCTCCGGCTGCCCGGGGAAGCGCCAGCGACGTCGCGAGCGATGCCCTCGCCGGTCTCAGCTTCGTCCTGACGGGTAGCCTCAGCGAGCCACGCGAGGTGTTCGAGCGCAGGATCAAGCAAGCCGGCGGGAAGACGAGCGGATCGGTGTCGCGCAAGACCAGCTATGTCCTGGCGGGAAGCGACCCCGGGAGCAAGCTCGAAAAAGCGACCGAGCTCGGGGTCGAGGTCCTCGACGAAGCGGGCTTCGAAGCCCTGCTCGCGTCACGAAAGACCTAGCGAGCTCGCTCGGCGCTCGCGAAAGATCCGAGCATCGACGCGACCCGAGGCCGCCGGCCGGCCGGTCGAAGAAGCGTCAATCCACGCGTCGAAAGCGCGTGCGAGCTCCGGCACACGCTCGGCCGATCCCGATCAGGACGGGGCGCTCGATTTCCCGCCCGAAGCTCGGGTAGTAGGCGCCCTGGGACAGCCTCCACGCGAAGGCCGCAGGCAGCTCGATCTCGACGGAGAGGCCCGGCTGCTCGAGAGCACGGCAGAACGCGCGAGGACTCGAGCTCGCCTCGAGCTCGACGGACCATCCGGGACCGATCGGAAGACGGGACCAAATCTCGCGGGAGGGTCCCTCGATCCAATCTTCGATCTCGGCACCGGCGTCGATGACACGATACCGCCGCCGATGGAGCGTCCCGCGACGAGACCAGCCGCGACAGGTCGCCTCGGCCTCCCCGGAATCGCTGAAGGCCGTGAGCTCGACCGTGGGACGACCGCCGACGCGGTGGGCGGCCCAGATCTCGGCTTGCTCTTCCCCATCGATCTGCAGCGTCGCATGGCTCGCCGTCGAGCGCGCAATCTGGCGCCGAGTGCCGGGCAGGTATTCGAAGACGCCCGTATCGGTCACCAGGCGGCGACCCGCGAGGGAGAGCTCGAAGGCGAGTGCGTCGCAATGCGCGTGGCCCGGCTGATGGGGCGGCGACGGCTCGCCGACGGAGGCAAGAAGAAGCCAATCCCCGCGTTCGAGGCGGACGTATCCCGACTGCGCAAGACAGGTCGAGCCACGCGTCGCGCCGGAATCGCCGACAGCGACGCCGAGGCGCTCGGCGTAGCTCCGCAGCGCCGCAGGTTCGGGAGCGAGGTCGAAAGCCGTGTCCGCGAAGAGCGCGATCCGGCCGTCGCGATGGGACAGGATCTCGAGCGCGGCGAGCATGCGCTCGGATGTGTCGGAGAGGAACTCCGTCAGACCTTCGGGGGCGCGATCCGGTGCGGCACGGCAGAGATTCAATAAGTCGAGGATGTTCTCGAGCAGCAGCGCGTGGTACATCGGGCTTCGCTCTTCGTGCCCTCCGTCGGGCCGGATCTGGGCCGCAATCTCATCGCAGAGAAGATCCGCACGTCCGAGCCAACCCGCGCTCTCGGGCGACTCGACCCACATGCCCGCGGCGACGACGCAAAGCAGGTTGGAGAGGAGATGATTCGCCTGGAGCCGGATCTCGAGATTCTGCGACAGGGTCTCCGCCTGATCGGCAAACGACCGGAGCCAGACCGCCTCGTCGAGGTCGGACGGCTCGAGCAGGCCGGCCGTCGTCGCGAGCTTTCCCCAGGCGAGCAGTCGCAGGCCGGTCGGGTGTGGATCCCAACCGATGCCCGATCGGTGGCAGCGGATCCAGTCCGCGATCACGAGCGCCCGCTCCGAAGCAGGGAGCTCGCTGCAGCGGAGGTATTCGTGCTGATGGAGGTGATAGGCGAAGAGCGGCCCTCGAGCCGGGGCTCGCGCGGCGGCGGACCAGAAGTCTCCGGCCGGGGTTTCGAACGGCATCCCGAGCAGCTCGAAGCGACCCGAACCGAACGCGCGGACGTGCGCAGGCGGCGGGAGGTAGGGCGTGTGCGGCGCGCGGATCCGCAAGCGCGGCGGATCGCCCGAGGTCGAGCGGGGCTTCCCGATGCCGACGAGCGCGTGGTGGACCTGGGCCCGCGCTTGCGGCCAGCGCAGACGTCGGACGGTGCGCAGGAGGGTCGGAATCCGAAGCGCCAGGTGGACGATCTCACGGGGCCCTCTCATCGGCGCTCTCGCTCCGGGCCAGGGCGGTCGCCTGCGGCGGGAGCTCGCTCGGCGGCACCGCCGGCGCGCAGTGCCACCGCCCGCGCGTAGATCTCCCGACGCGCGCGCCCCGTCCGCGCCGCGAGCAGGCTCGCCAGATCGCGCACCGACTCGCCCCGGGCAAAACCCGCTTCGATCTCCGAGTCGATCTGCGCGTCGGTTCGAGCCGGCGCCCCCAGGCTCGCTTCGATCTGCTCGTCCTCGCTCGCGCCTGCGACGACCAGCGTGCACTCGCCGCGCGGCGGCTCCGCCTCACACCGCACCGCCAGCTCGGAGAGCGGACCGCGAACGACCTCTTCGTGGCGTTTCGTGAGCTCGCGAGCGAGGCAGGCCGAGCGATCCCCGAGCACGCGAGCCAGCTCGGCAAACGTCGCCGCGACACGATGCGGCGATTCGAAGAGGACGATCGTCTCGGGACGGCCGCGCTGGCGCTCGAGCAGCCGCGTCTGGTCGCCCCGCTTGCGCGGCAGGAATCCGAGGAAGAGCACCTGCTGCGTATCGAGCCCCGCGACACACAACGCAGACAGCAGCGCCGAGGCGCCGGGCACGGCTTCGACCCGGTGTCCCGCCGCGGCGACGGCAGCGACCAGGCGCGCACCGGGATCCGACACGAGAGGGGTTCCCGCATCCGAGACCAACGCGACCGAGCGTTCTTCGTCGAGCGCGGCCAGCACCTGCTCGACGCGGGCGGCTTCGTTGTGCGCGTGGAGCGAGGTCGGCGTCTTCTGGATCTCGAAATGGTCGAGCAGGATGCGGGTGCGGCGCGTGTCCTCGGCGAGCACCCAGTCGGCCTCGCGCAACACGCGGAGTGCCCGCAAGGTCACGTCTTCGAGGTTACCAATTGGTGTCGCGACGATGTGGAGCGTGCCCATGCCTATCCTGGCCGTCCCACCCCGAGCAAGCCCGCGAAACGACCGGACGCGGGCGAGGCCCTCGAACGCCTTGATTCGAACCACAAAAGAGGGCCGTCCCTCGCTCGGACGTCTCGGCGAAGACGCCGCGGCAAGGCATCTCGCTGCGCGAGGTTATCGCATCGTCGCACGCAACGTCCGCGCCGATCGCGTCGAGATCGATCTGATCGTGCGACGGGGCGGCGTGCTCGCGTTCGTCGAGGTCAAGTCCCGCCGCGGTGCGGGCCACGGCCAGGCCGCGGAAGCGGTCGACCCGCGCAAGCAGCGACGCCTTCGCCACGGCGCACGCGCCTGGCTCGCGTCCCGACCGACGGAGGCAACGGGCGTGATCCAACACCGCTTCGATGTCGTGACCTGCATTCTTATGGATGGAAAGCTTCTGGAAGGAAGGCTTCTCGAAACGAGCCTTCTCGAAGCGGGGTCCCGAAACACGACCAGCGCGCCGGACGGGGCGCGCTGGTCGATCGAGCACTGGGAATCCGCTTTCTGAAAAGCGCTCCCGATTCGCTATTCGGCCCTCTACTCGGCCGGGGTCTCGGCAGCCTGCGCAGCGGCCTGTGCCGCGGCCTTCTCGGCCGCTTCGGCTTCACGCGCCTTCTTCTCGGCCCGGGTCTTCGCCTCGGCTTCGAGGACGAGCATGCGCTTCGCCTTCTCCTCGGCCTTGGCCTTCTTGCGCGCCTTGCCCTTCAGATCGCCGTCCGCGGCGTCCGTGGCATGCGACTCGGCCGACGTTTCCTCGACGACCGGGGCAGCCTCGTCGAGGTTGCTTGCGTTCGCGATCGCCTCGCCTTCCTCTTCGGAGATCAGACCGGACAGATCGCGCACCTTGCTGTGGAGTCGCGCCTTCTTGCCGGAAAGATCGCGCAGGTAGTAGAGCCGAGCTCGCCGCACATAACCGCGCGACTTGATCTCGAGCTTCGTCACCAGCGGCGACTGGACCGGGAAGATGCGCTCGACGCCGACACCGCTCGAGACCTTTCGCACGGTGAAGGTCTCGCCCGAGCCGGTTCCGCGTCGTCGCGTCACCAATCCCTGGAAGACCTGGATGCGCTCCTTGTCGCCTTCGCGGACCTTCGCATGGACGACCACGGTGTCACCCACCTTGAAGGGCGGCAGGTCCCGGCGCAGATTCTCTTTTTCGACAAAATCCAGGGTTCGCATCGTGCTCTCCTGTCGCGACGTTTCGCGACCTGTGACGGATTCGGATCGCCTCGGGGCGATCGGGTCTGTTCCGGGTCTATTCCGGCTTGTCTTTCTCTTCCGACTCTTCCGACTCTTCCGATTCGGTGGCTCGTGCGGGACCCGGGATCAGGTCGGGTCGTCGCGCGAGTGTCCGGGATTCGGCCTGTCGTTTGCGCCAGCTGGCAATCGCGGCATGGTCGCCGGACCGCAAGACCTCAGGCACCGAAAGACTCCGGTAAATCGGGGGCCGAGTATAGTGCGGACCTTCCAGAAGGGCGCCCCCCCGAAACGATTCCGTCTCGATGGAATCCGGATTGCCGAGCACCCCCGGCAAAAGCCGGACCACCCCCTCGATCACCACCATCGCCGGCAGCTCGCCCCCGGACAGCACGTAGTCGCCGAGCGAGATCTCCTCGTCCACCGCCAGCTCGAGGACCCGCTCGTCGACCCCCTCGTACCGGCCGCACACGAAGAGCAGTGCTGACTGGCCTGCGAAGGCCTCGAGACGGGCCTGGCTGAGCCGCTCTCCCTGGGGCGAGAGGTAGACCACCCGGGTCGTTCGCGCCGGCCCCTTCGCCCCGGCGAGCGCCTCGATGGCCGTCACGAGGGGCTCGGGGGTCATCACCATCCCGGCGCCCCCGCCGTAGGGCGAGTCGTCGACCGACCGATGGCGACCCGTCGTCCATTGGCGCAGGTCGTGGGCCGCGATGACGAGCGCGCCCTGGCGCCGGGCATGGCCGACGAAGGCCGTCTCGAAGAACGGCCCGAACAGGTCGGGGAAGATCGAGAGCACGTCGATCTGCAGCACGACGACGTCCTCACGCGACCGGGTCGAGCAGACCCGGAAGGTCGACCACCACGATGCGACGGTCCTTCAAATCGATGCTCTTCAGGAGCGCCGCGGCGGTCGGAACGAGTCGCCTTACACCGCGCTCATCGACGACCACGAGCACGTCGTGAGCGCCGGTCTCCCAGACCTCCTGCACGATTCCGACCCCGAGCCCGGCCTCGGACTCGACGCGGCAGCCGACGAGCTCGTGCCAGTAGAACTCGCCTTCCGGGAGCTCCGGAAGCGCGCTCAGCTCCGTCATCACCCGCATACCCCGCAGCGCCTCGGCCGCGTCGCGGTCCTCGACGCCCTCGAATCGCATCCGGACCTCGCCTTGCCGCCCGGGCCCTCCCCCGCAGACGCGGACGGACCGGGGCGACGGCTCTTCCGGTCGACGGGCGAGCCAGACGGTCGCTGCGCCGAGCAAGGTCTCGTCGGAGTCGCCGGTGACCCGGACACGAACCTCGCCGCGCAGGCCATGCGCGCCCAGGATCTCTCCGATCACGATGCGAGAAGTGCTGATCGAGGAAGGATTCATGAAGGACCACGCAGCCGGCTCATGGACCGCGAGGCCACATTCTCGGCGGGTCTACGGTCGGATCGGCGGTCGGATCGGCGGTCGGATCGGCGGTGTTAAAGGCGACGATCCGGAAGACGAATCAGTCGACGATGTCGAGCCGCGCGCCGGCGCCGTCCGCCGTCGCATTGAGGATCGCACGCAAAGCCTTGGCGACGCGTCCCTGGCGTCCGATCACGCGTCCGCGATCGTCGTCCTCGGTCTCGAGCTCGATCAGCTCGCCGTCCTCTTCGACGACCACCTCGACCTCGTTCGGCTCGGAGACGAGCGCCTTCGCGAGGTAGCTGATCAGCTCTGCCGAATCCCGTCCACGCTCAGCCATTTGCCGGGACCCCCGAGCGTCGAAGCTTGCGAACCAGGCTGCCGACGGTCGACGAGAGCTGCGCGCCCTTCGCGATCCAACCGTCGATGCCCTCGAGGTTGAGCTTCAGCGCAGGCGGGCTCACCGTAGGATCGTAGGTTCCGAGGAACTCGAGAGGTCGTCCGTTGCGCGGCTTTCGCTCGTCGATCGCGATCACGCGATAGAAGGGGTTGTGGTTCGAGCCCATGCGCATCATTCGGATCTTGACCATCGAGTCCATTCCTCTCGGGAGCACAAATCGGGAATACAGGGCCTCGACGCAGCGGCGAGGTCCCCGTTCAAGCAGGCGCGCACATTAGGAAAACCCGCGCCCCGGGTCAACCGGCCCCCCGGCTGCGCCCTCAGCGCCAATGGAGCCTTCAGCGCCGATGGAGGAGCCTTCAGCGCCGGTGAAGCCCGAGACGGCGCTGCTCCTTGGCTTCGAAGCAGGGCTCGCAGGAGTAGAGCTCATTGTGGGCCAGCTGGAGCCGGTCGTACTCCCGGTCGAGGGCGACACGCCGAACCGCGACGACTTCCTTGCCGCACAGGTCACAGCGTCGACCCGCCGCGGCCATGGGCTCGCGTCCGGAATGGACTTGCTTGGGCCGTTCGGATTGCATCCTTGCTTCTCCCCGCTGGCGCTCTCTCGAGCATCAACGTTTTCGAACATAGCCGACCTGGAAGCGAAGCTCGCCCGGGGCGTCGGGACCGAGCGCATTTGCGAGGGCCGCGAGGATCTCCGGCTTGCGCAGCTGGAGCTGCTGCGACCACACGGGACTGTCGACCGCGAGCTCGAGGACTTCGCCGCGCAATCCCACCGGCCGGCAGTGGGCCGCGATCTGCTCACCGACGACCGATGCCCAGACCTGCCCGATCCGATGCGCCTTCGCCACGGAGTCGAGCCCAAGATCCCCGAGAACCTGGTTCACCACATCGGAGAGCGCCGTCGGGCGGCCGCGTCTGCGGGGGGGACGGGCGCTCATGCGCTTCGGGGCGCTTCGGGGCGGTGATCCCGAAAGACCATGCCGGTCGGGACCTTCGGGTAGAAGAATGTCGACTTCTGGGGCATCACATCGCCCTTGGACGTGGCTCGAAAGACGGCCTCGGGCGAGGTCGGGTTCAGGTAGAGGGCGACCGTGCCCTCGCCGTCCCGAACGGCCTGCGCCGCCCGCTTCGCACTCTTCGGGAAGAGCACGGCCCCGTCGCGGATCGCCTGGCCGTCGAGGCCGAAGACGGCGCCGAGAACGTCGGTTTCGAGAATCCGAACCATCAACGCCTCGCCGAGGGCCTCCGTGCGCTGGACGAGCATCGGATCGCCCGCAGCCGGCTCGACGACGAAGGCCGGGCGATCGGCGAGGGGCGCGAGGTGCTCGGCGAGAAACGCGTCGATCGACTCGATCGAGGTCCGGGGCAGGCGCGAGACGTTCCATTCCGGAAGGCGTTTGCGCCAGGCGTCCTCCGTCGGCGCCGGCAGGCTCGCGATCACCCGGTGGATCGGCAGCAGCAGACTCCCGCGCGCGTAGGCGTTGGCGAAATAGGCGATCGTCGATTGCCACGGGGCGTCGCCCCGATCGCCCTCGCGCGCGCGCATCTCGCGGCGGTATTCGAGAGCCGTTTCGTAGCGGTGATGCCCGTCGGCGATCACGCTCGGTCGCGCGGCGAGAAAGCGCTGGACCCGTTCGATCCCGGCCGCGTCGGTCAGGCGCGCGAGGCGGTATTCGACACCCGCGCCGTCGCGGGCGCGGCCGATCTCGCCCCGCTCGAGCGTCTCTGCGAGCAGGGCCCCGAGCTCGTCCTGCGGATCTTCGTAGAGCAGGAAGACGCTCGACAGATTCGCCTCGGCCGCCCGCAGCAGCTTCAGCCGATCGGCCTTCGGACCGGCGAGGGTCCGTTCGTGGGGCCGTACGACCCGGGCGTCGTACTCCTCGAGACCGAGCTCCGCGAAGAAGCCGATCCGTTCGAGGGTCGCGCCCGAGGGAGCGACGTAACGCTGGCCCATCACGTAGTAGGCGGGCTCGCCGTCCTGGACCAGGACGCCCTCCGCGCGCCAGGCGTCGAAGGTGCCGCGGATCCAGCCATAATCGGCCGCGGCCTCGTCGGCGACGTCGCGGGTCAGCTCGAAGCGGATCGCGTTGTGGGCGTCGCGATCGAAGAAGCTCGCGCGCTCGTCGGCGGCAATCACGTCGTAGGGGGGCACGATCACCGCCGAGAGGTCGACGCGGCAGGTGTCGTAGCGAACGGCTCGGAACGGACGGGCGACGGTCATCGGACGGAGTTCTCCTCGGCGACGTGAATGAAACGAACGGAGCGGAAGCCGGCGGGATCCACGTTTTCGAACTAACGCCGAAGCGCGCGGGCGGCGATGTCGCGCCGAAAATGTCTGCCGTCGAAGTCGATCTTCGAGACTGCGCGGTAGGCACGCTCGCAGGCCTCGGCGACCGAATCCCCCCGCGCGGTGATCCCGAGCACGCGCCCGCCGGCGGTCTCGAAAAGGCGGCCGTCGGCTGCGAGACGCGTCCCCGCATGAAATACGACGAGCGAACCGGCCTTTGCCTCCGGTCCGAGATCGTCGAGGCCCGTGATCGGCTTGCCCGTCTCGTAGGGTCGCGGATAGCCGCCCGAAGCCAGCACGACGCAGACCGCCGCCCCCCCCCACTCGATCGAGGTCGACTCCGCGAGCTCGCCGCGGGCTGCAGCCGCGAGCACGGGCAGAAGGTCACTCTTCATGCGCACCATCAGCGCCTGGGTCTCGGGATCGCCGAAGCGCACGTTGAACTCGATCACGAACGGATCGCCCGCGCCGTCGATCATGAGCCCGACGAACAGCACGCCCTGAAACGGATGCCCCTCGCGCGCCATGCCCCGGATCGTCGGATGCACGATGCGCTCGAGGATCTTCTTCTCGACGGCTTCCGTGACGACCGGCGCGGGCGAATAGGCGCCCATACCGCCCGTGTTCTCTCCCACGTCGCCTTCCCCCACACGCTTGTGGTCCTGCGCGGCCGCGAGCATCACGAAGCGTGTCCCGTCGGAGATCGCGAAGAAGGAGGCCTCTTCGCCCTGGAGCCACTCCTCGACCACCACGCGAAGCCCGGCATCGCCAAAGCGCCGCTCGGACATCATCTCGTCGATGGCTCGGTGGGCATCGGCCGCGGTAGCACACATCGCGACGCCCTTGCCCGCCGCGAGGCCATCCGCCTTCACGACACAGGGCCGTGCGAGGGAGTCGACGTAGGCGTGGGCCGGTGCCGGATCGTCGAAGGCCGCGTAGCCTGCCGTCGGAATGGCATGGCGCTGCATGAACGCCTTGGCGAAGGTTTTGCTTCCCTCGAGCTGCGCCCCGTGACCCGAAGGTCCGAAGGTCGCGATGCCCGCCTCGCGCAATCGGTCCGCGAGCCCCGCCGTCAGGGGATCTTCGGGCCCGACGACGACGAGATCGATCGCCTCGTGCCGCGCGAGAGCGACGATCGCCACGAGGTCGTTCGCCTTGACCTCGGGATGACAGACCGCGAGGGATTCCATCGCGGCACTGCCCGGCGCAGCGTGGAGGCGCTCGAGCCGATCGCTCTGCGCGAGCTTCCAGACCAGCGCATGCTCGCGACCGCCGCTGCCGATGACGAGCACCCTCAAGAGTTCGCTTCCCTCTCGCGCCGCGAGCTCAATGTCGTGCGCCGCAAGCTCAATGTCGTGCGCCGCAAGCTCAATGTCGAAAGTGCCGCGTTCCGGTCAGCAGCATGGGAATGCCGAGACGGTCGGCGGCCGCGACGACCTCCTCGTCGCGATTCGAGCCCCCCGGCTGCACGACCGCGACCGCCCCCGCCGCCACGGCCGTCTCGAGCCCGTCTGCGAAGGGGAAGAACGCATCGCTCGCCAGCACCGCCCCCGAGAGCGAGATCCCGACCCGCGCCGCCTTGGCTGCGGCCGCGTGGACGGCGTCGACTCGGGAGGTCGCCCCGCCGCCGATCGCGAGCGTGCGATTCTCGGCGGCAAACACGATCGCGTTGCTCTTCACGTGCTTCACGACGCGCCAGGCGAACTCGAGGGCGCGTCGCTGCGCGTCCGTCGGCGCCTGCTTCGTCGCGAGCTTCGCGTTCAAGACCTCGTCGGGGGCGGGATCCGCCTGCTGAACGAGCAGCCCCCCGTAGACCCGGCGGAGCTCGAGCTGGTCGCTGTCGATCCGGCTCCGATCGAAGCGCAGGAGCCTTCGATTCTTCTTCTTCTTGAGCAGGACCAGGGCCTCGTCGCTGAAGCCCGGAGCGATCAGGACCTCGGTGAAGATCTCGTCGACCTTTGCGGCGAGAGCGAGATCAAAGGGGCGGTTCGAGACGATGATGCCGCCGAAGGGCGACTCGGGGTCGGTCTCGAAGGCGCGCTCGTAGGCCTCGAGCGGCGTCGCGCCCGTCCCGACACCACAGGGCGTATTGTGTTTCAAGATCGCGACGACGGCGGGGTCCGAGCCGGCGTGAGCGGGCGCGCCCTCGCCCGGATCGCCCGGAGCCATGAAATCGACGATCAAGGCGAGCGCGGCCTGCGCGTCGATCAGGTTGTTGTAGGAGAGCTCCTTGCCGTGAAGCAGCTCCGCGATCTCCGAGAAGTGCCCGTACAGAGCAGCCTGCTGATGCGGATTCTCGCCGTAGCGCAGCGTCTCCGCCTTCTCGAGCGAGATGAACAGGCGATCCGGGAAGGTCGGCGCGGGGATCTCGGGGTCGTTGTCCGAGAGCCACTGGAAGATCGCCGCATCGTAGGCGGAGGTATGACCGAAGGCCTCGAGGGCGAGTCGGCGTCTGGTTGCATCGGACAAGCCGCCCTCTCTTCTCAGCTCGGTCACGATGGATGAATAGCCGGCCGGGTCGCAGGCAACGGCGACGAAGGCGTGGTTCTTCGCGGCCGAGCGGATCATCGAGGGACCGCCGATGTCGATGTTCTCGACCGCCTGCGCGCGGGTCACGCCGGGCCGGGAGACCGTCGCCTCGAACGGGTAGAGATTGCAGACGACCAGATCGATCTCGCCGATCGCATGGACCGCGAGGTCGGCGCGATCGGACTCGAGATTGCGGCGGGCGAGGATGCCGCCGTGGATCTTCGGATGGAGCGTCTTGACCCGTCCCCCCAACATCTCCGGGCTCGCCGTCAGATCCGCCACGTCGAGCACCGGCAGCCCCGCGTCGCGCAGCGTCGTCGCCGTTCCGCCGGAGGCGATCAGCTCGACCGACAGACCGTGGAGCTCCTTCGCGAGCTCGACGAGCCCCGTCTTGTCGGAGACGGAGAGCAGCGCGCGGGCTACCCGGCGCACACCGCGCGCGGCGTCGTACGACGGGTCTGTCACGATCCGGGAGGTCTTTGAATCATGCGAGGCCAAGGGTCTCTCCTGCTTGTCGGCCGACGTCGGGCTCGTTTCCCGATCCGCTTAGGCACTGTGTTCGGTGCGAGCGGCTCGCGCGGTCCTCGCGACACGGCAGTCTCGGCCGGGCGGGCCCACCCTGCAGGTCGCTCGCGCACATCGGGCGCGCTTGGATCGGGGATTTTGGGGGCACGCTCTTTGTACCCGCGCCCGCTCGCGTCGTCAAACCGCGCGATCGAAGAGCGGAGGCTCCGCCGGCGGAGCGCCTTCGCCGTAGCGTCGCGGAACCCGAGCCCCGATTCCGACCAGGATTTCGTAGCCGAGGGTTCCTGCCGCAGCGGCGAAATCCTCGACCGGAATGCGCACGCCCTCTGGCGTGCGACCGAAGACCGTCGCCACGTCGCCGATCTGGACCGGGGCGTCTGCCACCTCGACGCCGATGTAGTCCATCGAGGCGCGGCCGACGATCGGCCGGAGCGCCCCCGCCAGGAACACCTTCCCCCCGCCCGACGCCGCGGCACGCGGGATCCCGTCGGCGTATCCGAGCGGCAGGGTGGCTACCGTGGTCGCCCGCGCAGCCCGCCAGGTCGACCCGTATCCGACCGCCTCGCCCCGGGCGACCCGACGCGTCGACACCACCCGCGCCGCGAGCGTCATGACGGGCTCGAGATCGAGGGCCTCAGCCGGGCGTCCCAGGACCGCACCGGGACCCATGAGAGGCGAGACCCCGTAGAGCATCAGGCCCGGCCGGACCGCCTGGGTCACGAGGATGCAGTCCGGGTTGCCCTGGCCGCGGGACTCCCCCTCCCCCGCGCCCTTGCCCTCGAGCTCCGGCAGCCGCAGCAGCCCGGCGGAGTTCACCATGTGCACGCTCGGCCTGACGCCGCCCTTTGCCACATGCTCGTCGACGACCGCCGCGAGCTGGGCCCACTGCTCCCGTGAGGGCGCCGGATCGATCGCATCGCCACAGGCGAGATGACTGAAGAGCCCCGACAGGACCAGCTGCGGCGTCGCCCTCAGCTGCGCGAGAAAGGCCGGGGCCCGCTCTCGGGTGACGCCCATCCGGCGCATGCCGGTGTCGATCTCGACCTCGACCGAGAGCGGCGTATCGGGGCGAGCGAAACGCCGGGCCAGCTCGAACCCGCGCTCGTCGTGGAGAACCGGGGTCAACCCCCATTTGACGGCACGCTCCGCCGCCGGCACATCGTCGAGGCCGCCCATCAGCAGGATCGGCGCCATGATGCCCGCGCGCCGGAGCTTCGCGCCCTCGGCGACGCTCACGACCGCCAGCCGACCGACGCCCTCCTGGAGGAGCGCACGCGCCACCTGCTCGGCGCCGTGCCCGTAGGCATCGGCCTTGACGACTGCGATGACGCTGCGACCGGCGGCGCAGGCGATCGCCCGGCGCGCGTTGTGGCGCAGCGCCGCGAGGTCGATCCAGGCCCAGACGGGCCGTTCCTCGGCGACTTCGCGCATCCCCGGCCTCCTCGCCACGCGGACATTGCGCCCGCAGCGGCGAGCACAGGCTACCGAATGGCGGCGCGGTTCGTATCCGCGGCGGTGCCCCGGCGCGTCGGGTATGTTCGCTTGCATCCGCGCAGATCTCGAAAAAGGGACCCGATGAGCGAGCAGGGCGACGAGCGCGAGCAGGGCGCGAGCGAATTCGCGGTCCTCGTGAACGGGGTCGAGCGCGCGCTGCGGGTGCCGTGCTCGGTGGCGGAGCTGCTGGCCCAGCTCGGCATGCAGGGCAAGCGGGTCGCCCTCTCGATCAACCGGAGCGTCATCCCGCGCTCGCGCCATCCCGAGGCAACCGTCCGCGCAGCCGACCGGGTCGAGATCCTCGAGGCGGTCGGAGGAGGTTAGGCATGACGGAAGAGATCACGAGAGAGACGACGAGAGAGACGAGCAGACCGGCCGCGAGCGGACCCGTCGCCTTCACGATCGGACGTCACGAGTTCCGCTCGCGCCTGATCATCGGTACGGGCAAATACGCGAGCTTCGAGGAGAACCTCGCCTGTGCCGAGGCTTCCGGAGCGGAGATGGTGACCGTCGCGCTGCGGCGCGTGAATTTCGATGCGGCCAAGGGACCCCGGCTGCTCGACGTGATCTCCCCCGAGCGTTTCACGATCCTCCCGAACACGGCCGGCTGCTACACCGCGGACGACGCCGTGACGACCGCGCAGCTCGGGCGCGAGCTGCTCGGCACGGATCTCGTGAAGCTCGAAGTGATCGGCGACGAGCGCACGCTCTTCCCCGACGTGCCGGCGACGCTCGAGGCCGCCAAGCGCCTGATCGCCGACGGCTTCACCGTGCTCCCGTACATCACCGACGATCCCGTTGCCTGCCAGCGCCTCGCCGGGATGGGCTGCCCCGTCGTCATGCCGCTCGCGGCTCCCATCGGCTCCGGGCTCGGAATCCGCAATCCAGCGAACCTGCGCATCATCCTCGAGACCGTCGAGGTTCCGGTCATCGTCGACGCCGGCGTCGGGACCGCGAGCGACGCGGCGATCGCGATGGAGCTCGGCGCGACGGCGCTGCTCATGAACACGGCGATCGCCCAGGCGAAGGATCCCCTCAAGATGGCCATGGCGATGCGCAAGGCCGTTGAAGCCGGCCGCCTCGCCTACGAAGCGGGCCGCATGCCGAAGCGCTTGTACGCCTCGGCTTCGAGCCCCCTGGATGGCACGGCCGCCTTCTAGCCCGCAGCCCGATCCCGATCCCCGTTCGTCCAGCGGGCGGCCATCGGAGCGGTCCTCGTCGCGACGTCCGATCCTGTGTGCCGTGCTCGACGGCGAGGCGCTCGGCCCGAGCCCGCGCGATCTCGCGGCCGCACTCTTCGAGGCCGGCGTCGACTGGATCCAGCTCCGGGACCGGCGTTGCGAAGGGTCGGAGCTCGACCGGTTCGCACGCGCGCTCGTGTCGGCGCGGGACGCCGTACGCGATGCCCTACCCCATCCGAAGAGCGACCCGGAGGCCGCGTCGACACCGCGGGTCATCGTCAACAAGCGCGCCGACGTCGCGCTTGCGGTCGCCGCCGATGGGGTCCACCTCGGCCTCGACGCGCTCGGCGCGTGCTCGGTCGCTGAGCTGTTCGACTCGCTGAGCCGGGAGTCGCCGGAATCTCGACGAGGACCCATTACGGGTGCGCGTCTGCTCGGCGCCTCCGTCCATTCGATCGCCGAGATCGAGACCCGCGTCGCCGCCGGCGAGCCCCTCGCCTACGTCCACCTCGCGCCCATCTGGTCTCCACGCTCCAAGCCCGCCGAGCGCCTCGCGCTCGGACTCAAGCTGCTCGCGCGCGCGGCGGCCGTCGCGGAGCGAGCCGGAATCCTGCTCCTGGCCCAGGGCGGCCTCGACGAATCGCGCGCCGCCCAGGCGATCGCGGCCGGAGCCGCGGGGATCGCGGTGACGGGAATCCTCAGCCAGTCCTCGAACCCCGCTCGCGCGGCCCGCGCGCTTCGCCAGGCCCTCGACGAAGCGACGCCTCGAACGCCGGCCCCAGCGGAAGGTTTTCCGCAATGAACCACACCGCCGCCCGCGGCTTCAGACGGTCGACCGCCCGCGTGCACGGTGCGCCGGCGCGGCTCGCACGCCCTGGAGGCCCCCCTTCTCCCATGCGCAGACGTCTCGTGACCCGTCTCGCGGCAATCGTCGTCCCCACGACCCTGGCGGCGGCCCTCGTCTTATCCGGCGCGCAGGCGGTCCAGGCGGCCGACCCCTTCCTGCGGCGCACGGCGACGGTCCGGGTCGTCGAGAAGGTGGGGCCCGCGGTCGTGAACATCACGACCGAGCGATTGAGAGAGCGACCGAGCCCGTTCACGTCGAATCGCCAGCCCGAAATCGGCCCGCTCTCCGACGATTTCTTCAATCATTTCTTCGAGGCCGGCGAGCGCACCACCCAGAGCCTCGGCTCGGGCGTGATCTTCGATCGCAACGGCCACGTGCTGACCAACGAGCACGTGATCGCCCGGGCCGACCGCGTCCGCGTCGCCCTCGCTGACGGCCGGGAGCTCGAGGCCGAGCTCGTCGGTGCGGATCCCAACAACGATCTCGCCGTGCTCCGGATCGTGACCGACGAGGCGCTGCCTTTCGTACCGCCGGGCGATTCCCGCGATCTGATGGTCGGCGAGCCCGTGATCGCGATCGGCAATCCCTTCGGCTTCTCGAATAGCGTGACGACGGGCGTCATCTCGGCGGTCGACCGCTCGGTCAATGCGCGCGGGAGCTTCGCGTTCCACGGGCTCCTCCAGACCGACGCCGCGATCAATCCCGGCAACTCGGGCGGGCCCCTGCTCAACGCCGAGGGCGAGCTCGTCGGTATCAATGCGGCGATCTTCGGCGGCGCCGAGGGCATCGGCTTCGCGATTCCGATCGACGTCGCACGGCGGGTGATCCGCGAACTCCTGCTCTACGGCGAGGTCCACCCCGTCTGGCTCGGCCTCGAGTTCCAGGACCTGGATCCCGCGCTGCGCGAGGTGATGTCGCTGCCACGCGGCGTGGCGGGGGCCCTGATCAACCGGCTCCATCCCGACAGTCCGGCGTCGCGGGCGGGACTGCGGCGCGGCGATCTCGTCGCGAGCCTCGACGGCCGCACGATTCGCGACGCCGCCCAGCTCTTCGAGATGCTCGAGGGCATGACGACCGGCCAGGTTCGTCTCTTCGAGGTCTACCGCGAGGGCAAGTTTCGCAAGGCGAGCGTCAAGGCCGCGGAGCTGCCGCAGGCGATGGTCGACAGCATCGCCAGCCGCAAGCTCGGGCTCGATCTCGACCTGTCGGCCAAGGCCGGGAGCTTCGAGATCACCGCGGTCGCCCCGGACTCCGCGGCCGCGAAGCTCGGCCTGCGCGCCGGGGACCATCTGTTGCGCATGAACGGCGTGACGCTTGCCTCTCGCGAGGACCTTCGACGCGCGGTCGCGCGACTTCGCAGCAGTGCACGCGCCCTGATCGTGGTCCAGCGCGGGCCCGGCCGATACCATCTGACTCTTCCGCTCATCTGAGGGCGCTGGTTTGAGGGTGCTGATTTGAGGGCGAGAATTCGAGTACGAGGAGAGTCGAGAATGCATCGAGTATGGATCGCGATCGTGGCTGGCGGACTGCTGTTGGCCGGCATTGCCGGCTGCTTCGAGGCCGGTACGACCGAGGAAAAGGCGGTCCGCGCGGAATACGACGCTCCGTCGTCGACGCCCGTCGCATTCGATCTCTTCGGGAACAACGCCGACGCGGCTGCGAAGGAAGAGAGCACCGCCCCCGTCGAGCACGCGGTCTTCTGGCGCACCGAGAGCAACATCCCCGAGGCTCGACCGACGGGCATCCCCACGAGCTTTGCCGACCTCGCGGAGCGCGTGGCGCCCGCGGTCGTGAGCATCCAGACGAGCGGCACGGTCGACCTCGGCGAGCAGCAGATCCTGCCGCCCGGATTCGAGGAGTTCTTCGGCGGAGGTCCGTTCGGTCCCTCTCCCCACGGAGGTGGAGGCGGCGGACGCAAGCACAAGAGCAGCGGCGAAGGCAGCGGTTTCGTCATTTCGGCCGACGGCTACGTCGTCACCAACAATCACGTCGTCGAGAACATGGACGAGATCCAGGTCCGTTTCCTCGACGGCAGCGAGCTCGAGGCGAAGATCGTGGGCCGCGACCCGAAGACCGACATCGCGCTCCTGAAGATCGATCCGAAGGGAAAGCAGCTCGCGACGATCGCCCTCGGCGATTCGGATGCGATCCGCGCGGGGGACTGGGTGGTCGCGATCGGGAACCCGTTCGGTCTGGAGCACACCGTGACCGCCGGCATCATCTCCGCGAAACACCGCCGCGACGTCACGAACGAGTCCTACGAAGACTTCATCCAGACGGACGCCGCCATCAATCCCGGCAATTCGGGTGGCCCGCTGATCGATCTCGAGGGCCGCGTCGTCGGCATCAACACGGCGATCCGAAGCGACGCCAATACGATCGGCTTCTCGGTGCCGATCAACCAGGCGAAGCAGATCCTGCCGCAGCTGAAGAGCGAGGGGCGCGTCACGCGCGGCTGGCTCGGCGTCCAGATCCAGGAAGTGACCACGGCGATGGCCGAGCAGTTCGGCCTCGACGAGGCCCGCGGCGCCCTGGTTTCCCAGATCCTGCCCGAAACACCGGCGGCGGACGCAGGCATCGAGCGCGGCGACGTGATCGTCGAATTCAACGGACAGGCGATCGGCGAGTGGCGCGACCTGCCGATCGTAGTCGCCCAGGCGACGGTAGAGAAAGACGCGAAGGTCGTCGTGATGCGCGACGGCAAGCGGAAGGATCTGCGCGTGAAGATCGGTCGTCTGCCGGAAGAGGAGCAGGTCGCCGCGATCGACACGCTCGAAAAGGGCGCGGGCGCGTTCGGACTTCGCCTGCAGGACCTGACCCCTGCCCTCGCCGAGCAGCTCGGCATCGAAGAAGGCTCCGGTGTGATCGTCGCCGATGTCGATCCGGCGGGTCCGGCAGCGGACGCGGGCATCCGCCGCGGGGATCTGATCGTCGAAATCGATCGCACCCAAGTCGCGAATGCCGAAGCGCTCGCGGACAAGCTCGGCGCGACGAAGAAGAGCGCGCTGCTGCTGGTTCGCCGCGGCGAAAACACGCTTTACGTCGCACTCGAACGGGCGGAGAGCTAACGCGCAGTCCGCCGTCGGTCGCGGAGCTCGTGATCCGCGACGACGCGGAGCGGCATGTTGTCGCTCGTCTGGGAGAGGATCAGGGAGCGGTCTGCCCGCAGGCAGGTCGCCGCCCAGGTTCCGGCGGCGGTGAACGTGCTGATCTGGACGTTGTAGCCCGCGACGACCGGTAGCCGATGCAGCTCCTGGAAGATCTGCGCCTGATTCTCGAAGGCCCCGGACGTCTGCTCGATCAAGCCGGCATCCCGGTCGTGGATCTGGATGTTCGATCCGCAGCGGCCGACGATCGGCTTCGCGACGTAGCCCTGCTCCCGGAGCGACCCGGTCAGCTCGAAAGAGGTCCGCAGCAGGTACGGGCAGTTCGGAAAGAGCTCGAACAACACCGGTAGGATCGCCTTGTTCGACGGGACGAGGGTCCAGAGCGGCTCGTAGACCATGACGCTCTTGCGCAGCAGCACGTCCACGAGCCGCGGCGCGCCGGCATGGCGCTGCCCGGGCCTGTAGTTGCGGAGCTTCTCCGGATCGTCCCCACATTCCGCGCGGATCTGATCTAGGGCCGTTTCCCAGGCCCACGTCTTCCAGACCCAGCGGATCGGCTCACCATCCGGGTCGAGAATGTTGCCGCTTCCATCCCAGGAGAGGCCCTCCACGCCGCGCAGGATCTTCGTCTCGATCCCCGCCTCCTCGAGTGCTTCCTTCATGAAGAGCGCGTGATAGGTCTCTTCCGGGTCGCGGTCCTGCATGATGTGGAGGCGCGAATCGACGTCGCTCGCGCGCCAGGCGTCGACCAGCTCGTCGTGGAGCGACTCGCCGGGATCGCGACCGACGTCGCAGCCGTAGTGCTCGGCCCAACGGCCCTGGACCTTGCCGCATTCCATGTGACAGGCGGCCGAGTCGGCGTTGTACTCGTAGACCTTGATGCCGCGGGGCGAGAGCGCGAAATCGAAGCGGCCCGTGATCATCTGATTGAGCCGGTTGTTCCAGGACTCGTGGATCTTGGGCCAGAGCGCCCGCGGCAGGTTGAAGCGCGCGAGGAGGCGCTCGTCGCGGAGCACGTGGTCGGTCGCGTGCATGAAGAGGCCGTGGAGCTCACCGGTCGCTCTGATGAGCTCGTCGTGCGCGGTTTCCGAGATCACGAAGAACCGCCGCTGGTCCTCGTCGCGGGTCGCGAGGCGATGACCCCCTACGACCTCGACGTAGGCGGCCTCGTCCGCGTTGGCGACGTTGAGCCACGACCGCCGCGAGCGCCGCTTCTTCTCGACTTCCCGCGATTCGATCTCGAACAGCGCCGGCTCGGCCACGACCGCCGGCTCGGAGTGGGTCGGATCGTCCGTCTGGATCACCCAGCCAAGGATGCAAGCATCCTTGAACGAGCACTCGACCCAGTACTCGCCGTCTTCCGTCGTCTTCGTGTGGAGCTCGCGGGCGAAGCTCCGTCCATCAGGCCAGACGCGGTGGCCGACGTTCTGCTCCGCGAATCGGATGAATTCGGGACCGACTTCGGTCACGACGGCGACGTGGCCGGTGTGCTCGAACTCGCCGTCGGGCTCCCAGATCAGCAGGCAGCCGGGCTCGGGCGGGCGGCGCGAGCCATTGCGAAACGAGTAGAGCGGGCGGGTCTTGTGGCTCTTGACCTCGCGCACGCTGCGCAGCCGGAAGATCTCGTGGGCCATGGCCACGTCGTCGAAGACGCAGCCCGTGTTGAGGTACATCCAGCGCCGAGCGAACTCGACGCATTGCCACTTGTACCCCATGTAGAGGCCGTCGAGATGGCTCCGAAATGCGCTTCGATCGGGCAGATCCCGGGCGTCGGCGGTCTCGTAGTCGGACGAGTAGACCGGAACGTCGCCTGGCGCGATGCCGAGCAGAGTCCCAAAGGGCGCGGGACCCTGGTCCGGGGTCGCTTCGTCTGCTTCCGTCGATTCGATGTCGGGCGAGTCCAGAGGGCGTTGCGTCCGGCGGTCTTCGAGAGGGGTTGCGGTCCGCGAACGTTCGCGACCGCCTCAATCGGGCGAGAGTGTTGCGCGTCCGAGCCAATCCTCAAGCACCGCGTCATCCGCCGCTGCCCGCGCTGCCGCGAGCCGCCCATCCGAGCCCTCGGGCGGCCCCGAGTCGGTCTCGGACACGGAGTCGATGGGGCGGAGCCGCGCGAGCGAGAGGAAATCGAAGGCTGCGGGGTCGGCGAGCTGCGAGACGCTGACGTTGCAGATCGCATGGAAGATCGAATCGATCCGTCCGGGGCTCTCTCGCTCCCAGTCTGCCAGCATCCGCGCGACCGCCTTTCGCTGGAGATTCGGCTGCGATCCGCAGAGGGTGCACGGGATGATCGGAAATGCCCGGGCCCGGGCGTAGCGGACGATCTCCCGCTCGGGGACATAGCAGAGCGGTCGGATCACGACGTTCGTCCCGTCTTCGGAGAGAAGCTTCGGCGCCATCGCCTTCAAACGGCCCCCGTGGAAGAGGTTGAGAAAGAGCGTCTCGACGATGTCGTCGCGATGGTGGCCGAGGGCGATCTTGTCGACGTCGTGCTCGCGGGCCCAGCGGTAGAGCGCTCCGCGGCGGAGCCGACTGCAGAGCCCGCATTGCGTCTTACCCTCCGGCACGACGCGTTTGACCACGCTGTAGGTGTCCTGCTCGAGGATCTCGAAGGGCACACCGAGGGCGCTCAGGTACTCCGGCAGGACGTGCTCGGGAAAGCCCGGCTGCTTCTGGTCGAGATTCACCGCCACGAGCTCGAACTCGACGGGCGCCGCCCGCTGCTGCGACAGCAGCAGATCGAGGAGCGCATAGGAATCCTTGCCCCCCGAAAGGCAGACCATCACGCGATCGCCGGGCTCGATCATCCGGAAATCGGCGATTGCCTTCCCGACGAGGCCCCGCAGCCGCGCCTGCAGCCGCTTGAAATTCGCCGAATCCGTCGACATCGCGAGGCTCGAGCTCATGACGCGACCCCGGCGGCGGGCGGCGCGGGGACCGTGGGCGGGGCCGACGGCGATGCGTCCGGGCCGAGAGCCCGGTTCTGGTAGAGCAGTCCGTCGCGAAAGCCCTGGCGGCGGTAGTAGTTTCGCGTCCCGATCGCGGAGATGACGGAGAGCGCCTCATGGCCCGCCGCCCGGGCACGATCGGCAGCGGCTTCGAGCAGCCGCGCACCGAGCCCGCGATGCTGCGCGCGGCGCTCGGAGTCTGCGCCGATCCGGACGGCGCCCCCGTAGACGTGCAGCTCCCGCACGATCGCATTTGCGCCGAGCTCGGCGACGAACGAGGGCTCGCGCGGGAGCGAGAGTCGCAGGAACGCGACGATCCGGTCCGCTTCCGTCACCAGCTCGAGGAAGAGCTCGCGCGAAGGGCCGGCGTCGTACTCGGTCTCCACGAGCCGCAGGGCAGCGGTCTCGAAATCGTCGCCGCGGATCTCACGCGCGCGGATCTCGACGAGCCGGAGGCCCTGGCGGGCGACCTCCGCTTCGGCGAGCTGACGAAAGTTCGTGCGTTTGTTGCCCGCGACGATGTCGTCGGAGGAGATGTCCCGGATCACCCGCGTCACACGACACCAGCGCGGAACGCGAACGAGCGCCCCCGCGACGACCTCGAGCAGCTCGTCGTCGGTGTAGGGCCGCCATTCGCCGTTCTTCCAGTACCGCATCAGCTCCGCCGTCTCGATCAGGCTGCACGGGTAGAGCTTGAGTTCGTCGGGGCGGTAGTCGGGGTCGTCGAAGAGGCGGGCGAGATCGGCGCCATCCGAATTCGGGGTCGCGCCGAGAAGATTCGCCATCCAATGGGCGTGGATCTTGAATCCCGCCTGGCGAAGCAGACGAAAGGCCTCACGCGTCGCGGCGAGGCCGTGGCCCCGGTGATTCGCGGCGAGGATCGCTTCGTCGAGGCTCTGGACCCCGAGCTGGATCTTCGTCGCCCCGAGCCGCCGCAGCCGCAGGACCTCCTCGGGACTCACATGATCGGGCCGGGTCTCGAGCACGAGCCCGACGCAGCGCGCACCCGCCGACTCGTTGCGCCGCTGGGCGGCCTCGAGGGAGGACCACTCGGAGGCTTCGGCCGGCGCGAGCAGACTCCCGGCCTGGCTCTGCTTCAGGAATTCGCTGACACGCCGGTTGTAGGGGTTCTTCGCGAAGGCGCTGCCGTCGACCTCGGCGTCGATCTCCTCGAAATCGGGGAGCCTGAAGGCCCGGTCGGCGCGCCGGTCGATCGCGGCGCCGAAATCGCTCATTGCGTCGAGACAGCGCTCGATGAAATAGATCTGGTAGCTCTCCGGATAGAACGACCAGGTCCCTCCGAGCACGATCAGCTCGACCTTGTCGACGGGATGCCCGGTCGCGTCGAAGGCCGCGAGGCGGTTCCAGGTCTGGAGGTAGGGATCGAAGCGATTCTGTGCCGCACGTTGGGCCCCGGGCTCATCGGAGAGGTAGCTCTTGGGCATGCGCACGTCGTTCGGACAGAAGATGCACTGGCCGGGGCACGGGAAGGGCTTGGTCAGCACGGTGAGGGGAGTGACCCCGCTCTGACTGCGAACCGGTCGCCGCTGCACACGACGCCGGAAGCGCGCCTCGTCGAGGCCGAGATCTCCCTCCCCCGCGAAGACGCGGAAGCCCGCGATCAGCTCGCTGCGCGAGAAGTAGCCGCCGCCCGGCCGCGGATGGCGGCGCAGGAGGGGATCGAGAGCGTCGGACGCGAGCGTGACCCCTGGCGTCTCCGCGGGCAGAGCAGAGATCTCCTGCAGCAGCGGGAGCAGGGCTCCTCGCAGCGGGCGCGGGTCGAAATCGCGGTCGGGACCGCGTCCGCGAAAGCGCCCGCCTCGTCGAATCGCCCCGCCCATGCCCTCGTCCTGGCCCACCTTGCCGTCCTCGGCCGCCGAGTCTACTCCAGGCCGCATGCTCGGGATCGGTCTAGACTGGCCAACCCAAGTGGACGCCCGTACTCGCAATCAGCTCCTCGAGATCAACCGGGCCTTCTACGAGGCCCATTCGGAGGCCTTCGACCGGAGCCGCGGCGCCCGTCCCTGGCCGGGCTGGCAACGACTGGTCCCGCTCCTGGCGAGCGTCGCCTCATGCGCCCCCGCCGACGGCACCGGCCGACGACGGCTCGGCTCGGTGCTCGACATCGGCTGTGGCAATGGCCGCTTCGCCTGCTTCCTGTTCGAAGCGGGCTTCGACCTCCGCTATACCGGCGTCGACGCCAATCCCGGCCTGCTCGGCGCAGCCGACCGCCAGCTCCCCGCTGCCCTGGCCGCCTCTGCCGACCTCGTCCTTCATGACTTCCTGGCGACAGACCGGCCCGGCGATGGCCTCCCCGAAGGTCCCTTCGAGCTCGTGGTCCTGATGGGCGTCCTGCACCATGTCCCCGGCGCGGACTGGCGCTTGCAGCTGCTCCAGTCCGCCGCCCGGCGTCTCGCGCCGTCGGGCCTCCTCGTGCTGGCGGCCTGGCAATTCGAGGACGACCCCCGCGAAGAGCGAAAGCGCGTCGACTGGCAGGACCTCGGCCCCGTGCTCGGCGAGCGCCTCGACCCGGGCGAGCTCGAAGCGGGGGACGCCCTGCTCCGCTTCGGCGAAGACCGGAGCACCCCGCCCCGGTTCTGCCATCCGGTCCGCGACGGCGAATTCAATGGCTGGCCGAGCGCGCTCGGCCTCTCACTCGTCGCCGACTTTCGCGCCGACGGCGCCCGGGGCAGCGCGAATCGATACGCAGTCCTGCGACGCCCCTGAACGGGCCCATTCGCACTGTTCCGGCGCCCCCGCGACCCCACCCGCCGACGCTACCGAGCGCTTTACTTCGCCTGCCCCGCGGCCGATGGAAGAGGCGAAGATGACTCCCTTTCTTCACACCCTCTTCGACGGCTACCGGGCGCTCCTCGCGGAGTCCGAGCTCCTGCGCCGTGTCGATCCATTCGCCAGCTCGAACGATGGCCTGCTTGCGCTCGCCAGCGCGGGTCTCGTGGTCCTGCTCCTGCTCCGCCTCGCCCGGCGCTTGCGCCGAACCGGCGACCTGACCCTGCGAATCGACTTCCCCGACGCGATCGAGGGCGAGTTCGAGGTCCAGCTCCGGCGCCGCAGCCTGAAGAAGAGCCGCGGCAAGGCGGGGCGCCGCGAGCGTCGGCACGTCCGCGGAGGAGTTCACCGCGAAACCCAGGTCGATCGGCTGGTGCCGGGCACCTGGTTCCTCTCGATCGAGGGCGAGCTCCGCGCGCCGCGCTCGCATGCGGTGCTGGCCCGGATCCACGAAGAGATCGAGGTCCAGATCGAGGCCCAGCGCTGCACGGCCGCGTCCCACACGCTCCCAACGGTCGAGGCCCCGGTCGAGTTCCGCATCCACTGGGATCGCCAGCCCGCCCGCGACGTGGGTCTCTGCGTCGACGGCCGTCCGCAGAGCCTGCGTTATGCGGCGCAGGGCCAGCTCAAGACGACCCTCGCCCTCGGCAGCCACGGCATCGTCGTCGGCGCCGGCGATCGCGTGGTCGAGCGAACGGTCCGGATCGAGAGCTACGAACCGAAGGTCGTTCACATGGATCTCGCGGCGCCGGAGGGCCTCGTCTTCAAGGGCTGCCCGCCGGCGGTGAACGCGTTTCTCCAGGGGGACCTCGGCGCGGCGGCCCGGGCCCTCGACCGCGATGGGCAGACCGCCGTCGGCTCGGGACTTCTCGCCCGCCTCCATCAGGAGCAGGGACAGAGCGAGCGCGCGGCGGAGCAGCTCGAGAACGCCGAACGCTGGCGCGAGGCCGCCGCGCTGCGGAGTCTGCTCGGGCACCACGAGCGGGCGGGCTGGCTCTTCGAGCGGGCGGGCGACCGCGAGCAGGCGGCAATGTGTTATGCGGCGGGAGAATCGTGGGCCCGGGCCGCGCGAATCTGGGTCGAGGTCGAGGCCTGGTCGAAGGCCGCAGATTGTTTCGAGCGGGCCGGCGACGCCCGCGGCCGCATCGACGCCCTCGAAAGAGCGGGCGACCTGTTTCGCGCCGCGGCACTCGCGAGCGAGATCGACGAACGGGCGCGGGCAATCCGACTGCTGCAGCAGATCGGGCCCCAGGACCCCGATTTCGGCCGCGCGGGGGAGCTGCTCGCCCTCGCCTTCGAGCAGGAAGGCCATCACGACCTGGCCGCTCGCGCGCTGGAACGACGGCTCGAGCTGCTGGCCCCGGGAGAGTCGTCGCCCGAGATCGAGCTCCATCTGGCCGAGCTGCTCGAAGAGACCCAGGACTACGGCCGAGCCCTCGAGGTCCTGCAGGCGCTGCGCGAGCGCGAGCCGACCTATCCGAGCGTCGCGAGCCGGATCGAGTCGCTCCGCAAGAAGCTCTCCGCGCCGGTGCGCACCGCCGCCTTCGAGAGCTTCTCCCCTCCCCCCGGCGCCACTGCCTATGTCGCGACCGAACGCTACGAGATCCTCGAGGAGATCGGCCGCGGCGGCATGGGCGTCGTCTACAAGGCTCGCGACCGGCGCCTCGGCCGCATCGTCGCGCTGAAGCGCATGCCCGAGAGTCTCCGCGACCATCCGGCCGCCGTCGCGCTCTTTCTCGGCGAAGCCCAGGCCGCGGCCCGCATGAACCATCCGAACATCGTGATGCTCTACGACGCCGACCAGGAGCGCGGCGCCTTCTTCATCACGATGGAGTACCTCGAGGGCCTCCCGCTCTCGGCGATCTTGAAGGAGCGCGGAAGACTCGGCCCCCGCGGCACCGCGCGCCTCGGCATCCAGGTCTGCGCCGGCCTTCAATACGCCCACGACCAGGGCATCGTCCACCGCGACATCAAGACCGCGAACCTCTTCCTGACCCGCGACCGCAAGCTCAAGATCATGGACTTCGGGCTCGCGAAAATCCTCGAAGCCGTGCGCGACCGCTCCGCGACGATCATCGCGGGTACGCCCGACTACATGGCCCCGGAGCAATCCGCAGGCCGCGTCAGCGACGGCCGGACCGACCTGTACGCGCTGGGCGTGACGTTATTCGAGCTGTCGACCGGACGGATCCCGTTCCGCGAAGGCGACGTCGCGCGCCAGCACCGCGAGGCAACCAGGCCGGATCCGCGGGCGGGAATCCCGGACTATCCGAACGAGCTCGCTCGACTGATCCTCTCGATGATGGACTCGTCGCCCGACGCGCGACCCGCGAGCGCTGCGCTCGTCGGCCAGGTGTTGTCGACGATCCTCGCGGACGATCCGCGCTGAGCGGCTGAAATATCGCCTCGACCGACCCGGTGCGGATCAGCGCCGGATCGGCCCGATTCCCACCGCCTCACGACACGCCTCGAGCACCGGCATCGCCAGCGCGAGCGCGCGCCTGGCCCCCGCGCGCAGGATCTCCTCGATCTCGTCCGGCCGCGCCTCGAGGGCCGTGCGCCGGGCGCGCATCGGCTCGAAATAATCCATCAGCCGCGCGAGCAGATCCTTCTTCACGTCGCCGTAGCCGAGCCCGCCGGCCCGGGCCCGCGCGAACATCTCCTCGCGCTCCGCCGCCGTTGCAAACAGGCTCCAGAGCTCGAAGACGGCTTGATTCGTGTCCTTCGGCGCTTCGACGGGGGTCGAGTCGGTGACGATGCCCATGACGGATTTCTTGACGGCGTTTCTCGCGGCGAACATCGCGATCGTGTTGCCGTAGGACTTCGACATCTTGCGGCCGTCGGTGCCGGAGACGGTCGCCGTATCCTCGAGGATGTAGGGCTCTGGGAGCGTCAAGGCTTCGCAGTCGTAGAGGCGGTTGAAGCGCTGGGCCATGTCGCGGGCCATCTCGATGTGCTGCTTCTGGTCGCGGCCGACGGGGACGAGATGCGAGCCGTAGAGGAGGATGTCGGCGGCCATCAGGACGGGGTAGGTGAAGAGACCGTGGTCGACGTCCTCACCCTTGTCCTGGGCCGCCTTGTAGGCGTGGGCACGCTCGAGCATGCCCATCGGCGTCACGGAGGTCAGGATCCAGGTCAGCTCGGTGACTTCGGGCAGATCGCTCTGGCGGAACAGGATCGCGCGCTCGGGGTCGAGGCCGGCGGCGAGATAGTCGAGGGCGACGTTCAGGGTGTTGCGGCGGCGCTCGGGACCGTTTCGCAGGCTCGTCATCGAGTGGTAGTCGGCGATGAAGTAGAGCGCCGTGTCGTGCTGGTCCTGCAGGTCGACGAACTGGCGCAGGGCGCCGAAGTAGTTGCCGAGATGGAGATTCTCGCCCGTTGGCTTCGTGCCCGAGAGGACGATCTGGGCGCGCTTCGGCGGCATGGGCTTCGAGTCGTTCGGTCGATCGGAGGCTTGGCGGGTCATTTCACTCGGCATTTCGCTCGTCGTTTCGTCAGGCATGGTCGCGCAGGCTTCCGGTTGCAGGGCCGATTCGGATGAAGGCTCAGGCGGTCACGGGCGTGAGCCAGTGGGCGAATTCCGGATCCTCGCCACTCGCGGCGCGCCGGAAACGATCGCGCAGACGCGTCGAGATCGGGCCGGGACAGCCGTCGCCGAGCTCGTTTCCGTCGACGGACTCGATCGGCCAGACGCCCGCCGTCGTCCCCGTCAGGAACGCCTCGGCGGCCCCGAGCAGCGCTTCGGGAAGCAGCTGCGTCTCGCGACAGGGAATCCCTTCGACCCGGGCGAGCTCGAGGATCGAGCTGCGCGTGACGCCGTGGAGAACCTTCGCCGCATTGGGCGTCAGCAGCTCGCCCTGCTTGTCGACGAGGAAGAGGTTCGTCGTCGGGCCCTCTGCGAGAAAGCCATCCTCGTCGACCAGGATGATCTCGTCGTAGCCCTCCGCCCGGGCACGCGCCTTCGCCATCATCGGGGAGGCGTAGTTGGCGGAGACCTTGGCCTGGGGTGAGACGATGTCTTCGCGGCGATTCGCCGTCTGCTTCTCGATCCAGAGCTTCAGGTGCTGCGGCTTCGGCGGTGACGGACGCGGCAGCCGATCGCTGATGTCGAGCTTTGGATCGTAGGCGGCGATCGCGATCGTGACGTGGGTGTCGATCGGAACGACGTCGATCTCGATCGAAGCGAAGTAGGCGCTGATCTTCACCGCCCGCGCCCCGGGATTGGCGCGCACCGTCGCGCAGATCGCCTCGCGCAAGAGCGCATGGGACTGACCGACCGGCAGGCCCATCAGCGCACACGAATGAAAGAAGCGCTCGATATGGGGCTCGAGACGGAAGATCGCCGCCCCCTGGGGTGTGTCATGCACCGACATATAGTCGAAGACCAGCGAGCCCCGCTGAAGTGAGTGCGACAGCACATGGACCGTCGCGGCCGCCCAGGGCCGCAGCTCCCCGTCGACCCAGATCAGCCGGTCCGCATCCCGAGAGACCGCAGGCGTCGAGGCGCTGTTTCCCACGGGCCGGAATGTATCAGAGGAAGATCGAGGAGATGGCGCGCTCACAGGATTTCCTGCCACGCACGCCGGTCCTACGGCTACTTCCTCGAGTAGAGCAAGCTTCCCAAGCCGCGCTCCGAGCCAAAGGAAACCCGATGACGACCGCCCTGCGCCAGGCCAGTAACGCCCTCGTGACCGCCGCCCGCCTCTACAAAGAGCTCGCCCTGTCGGCCAGCGACCTCTTCCGCGCCGAGACCTACCGCTCGCGCTGAGGATCGAGCACCGCCTGCTCCCCCGCGCTGAGCTTGTTCCAGGCGGCGAGCGTCTCGTCCCGTCGGCGGACTGCCGAGACAGCGGGCTCCTGGGATTTGACCCAGGTGCGGGCGGCCAGCGCGATTGCGAAGAGCATCGCCGCGATCGCCATCTCCAGGAAATTGGTCGGGGCCAGGGTCAGGATCGTCGGCCGATAGCTGGTCGTCAGGTAGACCACCTTCAGGACGAAGCCCACGAGGAGCGACGTCCAGCCCGCGAGCAGCAGCAGATCGATCAGGGGAAGCACGGGCATCGTCAGGGCCTCCTTGCGGTCCAACCATCCTAAACCCGGGCCGGTCGCGCGGTCAATCGAAGCCCGCGCCATTGCACGCGACTTGCCATCGGCGGCGCGCGACGGCGATGGCACGAGCCGAAGTGGACGCTACATTCCGCGCCCCGACGACCCGAAGGGTCATCGATCCCGCCTGATCCCGGATCCCCGGGCCGACGTAGCTCAGTTGGTAGAGCAGCTCACTCGTAATGAGCAGGTCGACCGTTCAAATCGGTTCGTCGGCTCCATTTGCCCGCCCTATTTCCCCCCGATGCCCGCCACTTTGTCGGTATCCGGGCCACCCAGGAAGTAGGTGCGGGGGTTTTCCCGGACCGCCGGAGCACTCAGCACCGGGGCCGGGCGTTCCACGCCGATCCGGGTGGGTTCCCCGCCCGATCTTATACGTTGATACAGGAGACCATTTATGGTGAAGAACTCATGGCTATTGGTAATGCTCGCGAGTCTGAGCTTCGCGACGAGCGCGTTCGGATTCTCGATCCAGGGTAACGTGTACTGCGATGTCAATGGAGACGGCGGCCTCAGCTCGGGTGACCTTCCGCTCGGCGGACTGACCGTTCGCGCGACGCAGTTCGGCGTCGTGGGCACGGGCGTGACCGACGCCGCGGGTGCTTACACGGTCGGTGCGATCGACGCCGGAACGTGGCTCGTCACGGTCGATCCGGCCTCCCTCAATCCCGGCGCGACATCGACCTCGCGCAGCGTAGTGCTCACGCTCGAGTCCCCCTTCGTCACCGGCGCGGATCTGCTCGTCGACGACCCGGCCTGTCGAGAGGTCGCGCCCTACTGCGGCGACGGGACCGTCGACTCCGGCGAGGCATGTGACGACGGAAACAACGTCGACGGCGACGGTTGCTCGGCGAACTGCACGGTCGAAGCGTACTGCGGCGACGGGACCCTCGATCCGGGCGAGCAGTGCGACGACGGCAACAGCACGAACGGCGACGGCTGCTCGGCGCTCTGCGCGAACGAGGGCGGCGGCGAGGGCTGCACCCCGGGCTACTGGAAGCAGAGCCAGCACTTCGACTCGTACCCCGCAGCCTACGCTCCGACGACGCTGTTCGTCGATGCGTTCGGCGTCAATGCGTTCCCCGGCAAGACGCTGCTCCAGGTCCTCGGTCAGGGCGGCGGCGGACTCATCGCCCTCGGCCGACACGCGGTCGCGGCACTCCTGAACGCCAGCTCGAGCGACGTCGACTACGACCGCACCACGGCTGAGGTCATCGCGTCGTTCAACGCGGCCTACGCCTCGGGCTCGTACGAGCCCGTCAAGAACGTGTTCGCGACGTTCAACGAGCAGGGTTGCCCGCTGAACTAGGCAGGAACTACGTTCCGGTCGATCCCCGAAGAGGGGGGCTGCTTCGCGCAGTCCCCCTCTTCTCGGTTCCGGACTCGTACCCCGTTCCCGACGCGGAAGGAGCCCCCATCCATGGCCCGCAACGAACGCATGCAGCTGCGACCGCTCGGAAGAACCGGCGTGCACGTCAGTCAGCTCGGTCTCGGGACGATGATGTTCGGCGCCAAGACGGACGAAGCCGAATCCGTCCGCATCATCGACCACGCGCTCGAGTGCGGAGTCAACTTCGTCGACACCGCCGACGCCTACGGCGGCAACGAGACCGAGCGCATCGTGGGCCGCGCCCTCGCCCGCGACGGCATCCGCCGCAAGATCGTGCTCGCGACCAAGTTCCACTTTCCGCAGGGCGACGATCCCAACGCGCGTGGGCTTTCCCGTCGCCACGTCATCTCCGCCTGCGAAGCGTCCCTCGGCCGATTGCAGACCGATTGGATCGATCTCTACCAGCTCCACCGCCCGAGCGCCGACATCCCGATCGACGAGACCCTGCGCGCCCTCGACGACCTGATCCGTGCGGGCAAGGTCCGTTATGTCGGCGTCAGCATGTTTCCCAGCTGGCGAATCGTCGAATCGCTCTGGGTGGCCAAGGAGCTCGGACTGAATCGCTTCGTGAGCGAGCAGCCCGCCTTCAATCTGCTCGATCGGACCGCCGAGCGCGAGGTGATCCCCGCTGCGCAGTCCTTCGGGATGGCCGTGATTCCGTGGGGCCCGCTCTGCGGCGGGCTGCTGACGGGCAAATACGATCGAAACCAGATCGACGCCGAGGGCCGTTGGCAGGGCGGCAAGGACAACTTCGGAAGGCAGGCGACGCCGCTCACCTGGGATCTGATCGACCTGCTGCGCGAGATGGCGCGCGAGAAGAGCTGCTCGGTCTCGCAGCTCGCCCTCGCATGGTGTTGCGCCCAGCCGGGCATCACCGCCCCGATCATCGGCCCGCGTACCCTCGAGCAGGCCGAGGACAATCTCGGTGCAGCCGACGTTCGACTCGAGGCCGCCGACTTCGCGCTGATCGATGCGCTCGTCCCGCCGCGCAGCGCCGCCGTCCGCTACTACGACGCGGCGGCCGGCGTCGATTTCCGACCGAGCCGCCACCGCAGCATCGTCTGAGAACTTTTCCTATTTGAAGTCGCTCGCCGAATGCCGCTCCGGGACGCGCTCCGCCTCGGGTCCCCAGCCGCGATTGACCCGCTGGCCCCGCTTGACGGCGGGCCGCTCCCTGATCTCGTCGGCCCAGCGCAGGATGTTCGAATAGGACTTCACGTCGAGGAACTCCCCCGCGCCGTAGAGCTCGCCGTGCACCAGCCCGCCGTACCACGGAAAGATCGCCATATCGGCGATCGTGTAGGCATCGCCGATCATGTAGCGCCGATCGGCGAGGTTCCGATCGAGGACGTCGAGCTGGCGCTTCGCCTCCATCGCGTAGCGATTGATCGGGTACTCGAGCTTGACGGGCGCGTAGGCATAGAAATGGCCGAAGCCGCCGCCCAGATACGGCGTGCTCGCCATCTGCCAGAAGAGCCACGACAAACACTCGGCCCGGGCGCTCGGGGTCTTCGGAAGGAAGGCGTCGAATTTCTCCGCCAGGTAGAGCAGGATCGCACCGGACTCGAAGACCCGCGTCGCCGGCGTCGTGCTGCGGTCGAGGAGCGCGGGGATCTTCGAGTTGGGGCTGATCTCGACGAAGCCGCTCCCGAACTGATCGCCGTCGCCGATGTTGATGAGATAGGCGTCGTACTCCGCCCCCGTCTTCCCGATCGCGAGCAGCTCCTCGAGCAGGATCGTGACCTTGACCCCGTTGGGCGTCGCGAGTGAATGGAGCTGCAACGCATGGCTGCCGGCGGGCAGCACCTTCTCGTGGGTCGCCCCTGCGGTCGGGCGGTTGATCTTCGCGAAGGGACCCCCGCTCTCGGCATCGAAGGTCCAGACTTTCGGCGGCGTATACGAGGAGGAATCGGTCATGAGCAATCCTTTCGGGGTGCGGGGCGTGACGGAACGGGTCGGCGGAAGTCTACGTCTCTCCTGGTCCCTGCGAAGGGGCCCGGGTCCGTCAGGGCGTCGGTGATTTCATTTCCGTCTCCCGATTCGCCTCCTGCTCCAGGTAGGCCTTGCGCGCCTGGCTCACGACGAAGGCCTGGATCGCCGCGACTTCTTCCTTCGTCAGCATGCCGGCGAAGCTCGGCATGCCATTGCCGCGGAGTGCCCCGCCGTGCACGATCTGCTCGAAGATCTGGTGACGCTCCGCGCTCGTCTGGCGCAGGTCCGGCACGACATAGCTGCTCGCCGCGCCGAACCCGTGGCAGGTCGCGCAATTCAGGTTGAAGAGGCTCGTGCCGCGCTCGATCTGCTCGGGGGTCGACGCGAGCTCGATCGGCGTCGGGATGCGGCGGTCGCGCACACGATTGTTCGGCATCGGGAGCAGGCCGTCGAGCTTGAAAACGAGCAGGCGACCCTCGTTATGCCATTTCATGATGGCCGCAATCGGATTCGGGCCGCTGCCGAGTCCCCCCCCCCCCCAGCCCGCGGCCACCGCGACGTACTGCGTTCCGTCGACGGCATAGCTCACCGGCGCCGCCATGATGCCCGTCTGCGACTGGGCCTCGAACAAGATTCGGCCCGTCTGCTCGTCGTAGGCGCGGAAGCGCCCGTCGGCGATGCCCTGGAAGACGAGCCCGCCTCCCGTCGAGAGCGTGCCGCCATTCCAATGCCCCGGATGTTGGACGCGCCAGACCTCCTTGCGGGCAACCGGATCCCAGGCGATCAGCGCCCCCGTCGCCTGACGCTCGGGTCCGCTCGCGACCCGCGGTACATCGAGACCCGTGTTGTCCGCGTTCGGGCGCGCGCGGAACGCCGCGTCGTAGGCGTAGTAGAACGGGACGTCCATGGCCGGGATGAAGACGAGGCCGGCCTTCGGGCTGTACGACATCGGATGCCAGTTGTGGCCACCCTGGGCGCCCGGCGAGAGGAGCCGCGGCTCGGCGTCGTAGTCGGCGATCGCGGCTTCCTTCGGACGGCCGGTCTCGAGATCGACGCCCTCGGCCCAGGTGACTTCGACATACGGATCCGCGGACAGCAGCTCGCCCGTCGCCCGGTCGAGCACGTAGAAGAATCCGTTCTTCGGCGCCTGCAGGATGACCTTGCGCGGAACGCCTCCGAGCTCGAGGGTGGCCAGCATCAGCGGCTGAACGGCGGTGTAGTCCCAGTTGTCGCCGGGAGTCGTCTGGTAATGCCAGACGAGCTTTCCGTCGTCGGGCCGGATCGCGAGAATGGAAGACAGATAGAGATTGTCGCCACCGCCCGGGCTTCGCTGCGAGCGCGTCCACGGCGAGCCGTTTCCCGTCCCGACGTAGAGGAGATCGAGCTCGGGGTCGTAGACGAGCGAATCCCAGGCGGTGCCGCCGCCGCCGACCACCCACCATTCGCCGTTCCAGGTCTTCGCCGCCTGCTCGAGCTCGGGATGCTCGAAGGGCTGCGACGGATCGCCGGGCACCGTGTAGAAGCGCCAGCGCTGCGCGCCCGTCTTCGCATCGTAGGCGCTGACGTAGCCGCGAACGCCTTTCTCGGCGCCGCCGTTGCCGATCACGACGAGGCCCTTCATGACCCGCGGCGCGCCCGTGATCGTGTACGGCTTGCTCTTGTCGATCGTCAGGACTTCCCAGTTGGGCCGGCCCGTCGCCGCGTCGAGCGACACGAGGCGACCGTCGATCGTTCCGACGAAGACGGCCCCTTCCCAGACCGCGACCCCGCGGTTCACGACGTCGCAGCAGGCATGTCGACCCCACTCGCGCGGCACCGCAGGGTCGTATCTCCACAAGAGCTTCCCCGTCGCCGCCTCGAGGGCGAAGACCTGACTCCACTCGCTGCTCACGTACATCACGCCGTCGACCACGATCGGCGTCGCCTCGATGCCCCGCGTCGAGCCGAGCTCGAAGGTCCATGCGAGGCCGAGGTCGGCCACGTTCTCGCGCGTGATCTGCGCGAGCGGGCTATGTCGCTGCTCGGAGTAGGTTCGGCCATGAAGGAGCCAGTCGTCGCGGTCGGACTCGGCGGCGACCGCGCGCGCGACGTCGATCTGGCCGCGCGTGGAGGCTTGCGGCGCGTCGGTCGGGGTCGGGGACGAGGTCGACGTGGGAAGCGGGGAGGAAGGCTCGTTCGACCGGTCGCAGCCGACCGCGAGGATCCCCATCAAGCCGACGATGAAAAGCTCGAATCGCAATCATTCCTCCTTCCGACGCCGCGCCATTCAGGCGTCCTTCGCAGCGAGATCCCGACGGTAGGTCCGCGCACCCATCAGAAGATGCGCTGCAGCCCAGAGCATGAAGACGGTCAGCATCAGGAGCGCCTTGCGGAGCTCGGTGCCCCCTCCGTAGTAGTCGGACAGCTCGCCCACGACGACCGGCCCCACCCCGAATCCGACGGCGTTCATCGAGAAGAGCGCCGTCGCCGACATCGTCGCGCGCATGCGCGGCTTCACGAGGCCTTGCAGCACCGCGTGGGTCAGCGCCGAGTACTGGAGGCTCCCGACCGTCGAGACGGCGAGCCAGACGATGGCCGAGGTCGCGTCGTCGGCCGTGTAGGCGAGGATCGAGAAGGGAAGCGAGACCAGATTGCCGAGCGCGGGGAGCCACCAATGCCAGCGCAGATCGATGCGCCCGAGTCGATCGGCGAGGACGCCCGAGATGTAGACGGCAAAGCCTCCGGCCCCGCCGGCGATGAGTCCGAGCCAGAGACCCGCCTGGGTCACGCTCAGGCCGTGGACCCGCACGAGGTAGGACGAATGGAATGCGGCCACGCCGGCGAGATAGAGCGTCTGGAGCCCGGCGGCTGCGAGCATGTGCCGGATCGCCGGCAAGCGCGCCATGAAGCGCCAGGAATCGCCGACCGACTCGATCGCACGATCACCCCGGGCATCGAATGCCCCGCGCGTCGGCTCCTCGAGCGTCCAGTAGGCGATCAGGGCGAGCACCAGACCGGGGAAACCCACGACCATGAACGCCGCCTGCCAGCCGATCTCGTCGGCGAGGTATCCGCCGAAAGCGAGGCCGATGAGCATGCCGATCGGAACGCCGAGGCCGTAGATCGAGATCGCCGTCGCGCGCTTCTCGAGGGGAAACGTGTCGGAGATCATCGAATGAGCCGGCGGCGTACAGCCCGCCTCCCCGACCCCGACGCCGATCCGCGCGGCGAGCAGCTGAGGAAAGGTCCTGGCGAGCCCGCAGGCCACCGTCATCGCGCTCCAGACGACGAGTGCGACCGCGATGATGTTCCGGCGATTGCCGCGATCGGCGAGCCGCGCGATCGGAAATCCGGCGACCGTGTAGAAGAGCGCGAACGAGCCGCCGATCAGCCAGCCGATCTGCCCGTCGCTGAGACCGAGATCCTTCTTCACGGGCTCGACCAGGATGTTCATGATCTGGCGATCGACGTTGTTCACGATGTAGATGACGAGCAGGAGGATCAGCGAGTAGGCGGGCGCCTTCATGAACGGGTCGTCCTCCGTGGTCGGTCGACGTTAACAGAGCCGTTTCGCACGGGCCTTTTGTTTTCCTTGCAAAGCATCCGGAATCGCGTAGTCTGGGACCACCGCATCCGGAGTGATCGCCATGAAATGGGTCCAGCACGTCGTCGAGTCCCTGGCACAGGACGATCCCGACCGCGATCTCTCTGCCCTGCCGCCGCTCGTCCGTCTCGGCCGTCTTTCGCTCCTGATGACTGAGCGGCAAAAGGAGGTGCTGAAGCCCTTCGGTCTCACGCCGAGCGAGTACAGCATCCTCGGGAGCCTGCGCCGCGCGGGCGGTGCGCGATTGTTGAAGCCCGGCGATCTCTACAACGTGGTGGGCTGCAGCCCGGGCGGGCTGACGAAGATGATCGATCGCCTCGAGAAGCGGGGGCTCGTGCGCCGCGCCGCCGATTCCGCCGACGGTCGCTGTGCCCCCATCCGCCTGACGGCGAAGGGCACGACGATCGAGAAGGCCGCCCTAGAGGCCTATGTCGAGAGCGCCGACGAGCTGATGGACGCTCTACCGAAGACCGAGCTCGAACGGATCGACGTCGCGCTCGAAATCCTGCTGAGCCGCTTCGAGCCCGAGCAGGACGAGAATCGGCCCCGTCGCCGCAAGACCGCTCGCGGGCGCTGAGCGAGAAGCGCGTCGATCGGAAGCGCTCCCGTCGAACGGTGTGCAAGACGTGTAAGGAGACAGGACATGACATTCGATCTCTTGATCACGAACGGACTCGTCGTCGACGGCACCGGCCTCCCGCGCCGACGCGCCGACGTCGCGATCCGCGACGGACGCATCGTCGGCATCGGTCATTTCGACGCTGCCTCGGCCCGCCGCGTGATCGACGCGAAGGGTCGGATCGTCGCGCCCGGCATCGTCGATCCGCATACCCACTACGACCCCCAGCTCACCTTCGAGCCCTACGGCACCTCCTCCTGCTACCACGGCGTCACGACCGTCGCCGCCGGCAACTGCGGCTTCTCGGTCGCCCCGACCCGCGCCAGCGACCGCGGCTCGATCACGCAGATCTTCGGTCGCGTCGAAGACATGAGCCCCGGTTCGCTGGCCGCCATTCCCTGGGACTTCGAGAGCTTCCCGGAGTTCGTCGCGGCGCGAAGCGGCCAGCTCGGCATCAACGCCACCTTCTACGTCGGCCACTGCAACCTCCGCCTCTGGGTCATGGGCGAAGCCGCCTACGAGCGCGAGGCGACCGCGGACGAGGTCGACCGAATGCGTGTGCTCGTGCGCGAGGCGATGCAGGCCGGCGCGGCCGGACTCTCCTCGACCCACGCGCCGACGCATCTCGACTCGCTGGACCGCCCGGTCCCGAGCCGCCTCGCTTCCAGGTCCGAGCTCGAAGCGCTCGTCCGAGAGGTCGGCCGCGCCAACGGTGGCTCGATCTCGTACCTACCCTACAGCTCGATCGGCGGCCTCGACGAGGCCGACGGGCAATTCCTGATCCGCCTCGCGCTGACGAGCCGCCTCCCGATCATCATCCAGGGACTCGGCGCGCGCAGCAAGGTCGACGCGCCGACGGCGACCTGGGACCACTGCGTCCGATACCTCGAGCGCGCGCGGAGGCAGGGTGCCGGCGTCTACTCGATGCTGATGGCGCGACCCTTCAACCGCCGCTTCAGCCTCGCCGAGGGCACGAGTCTCTACGAGGGCGTGCCGGCGTTCCAGCGTCTCTTCGACGAGGCGAAGACCCCCTCGGCACGGATCGCGATGCTCTCGGACGGAGCCTTCCGGAGCGCGATCCGCAGCGCCGTCGAGAACCCCAACAAGGACGCCTCTCGCGGCTCGACGCTCCCTCCGCCGCATTTCGAGAACGTCCAGATCTACCGCGCCGGCAAGCCCGAGAACCAGGCGCTGATGGATCGCTCGCTGGTCGAGATCGCGCAGACGCGCGGCATCGCCCCGATGGACGCCATGATCGAGATCGCCTTGTCCGAGGCGCTCGACGTGGAGTTCGTCTGGCGCACGGAATCGGACGCGTGGCGCGAGGGGACCTACCAAGCCTCGATCCACCCGCACATGATCATCGGCACCTCCGACGGCGGCGCCCATCTCGGCCGCGACGACGGCTCGGACTGGAGCTCTTATTTCCTTCGCTACTGGGTACGCGAGTGGGGCAAATGGGAGCTCGAGGAGGCGATCCGCCAGATGACCCAGCAACCGGCGGCGCTACTCGGTCTCTTCGATCGCGGCATGCTGCTGCCGGGATACGCCGCGGATGTGATGATCTTCGACGCGGACGAGATCGGACCAGGTCGCAAGGAGTTCGTGCGCGACTTCCCGAATGGCGAGGGACGATGGTCGAGCAGGCCCGAGGGTTTCTACGCGACGATCGTGAACGGAGTCCCGATCGTCCTCGACGGCGAGCTGACCGACGACTGCGGGCTGCCGGGCCACGTCCTGGCACCGCGCAAGGCTTGAGTCGAACGGACGTGCGTCGGCCGCAATCGGACTAAAAGTCGAATCCCAAGGAGAGCCCGATGGACTTCGATCTGCGACCGCTCGACCCGATCGGAGCGGAAATCCGCGGGCTCGATCTCGCTCACGACCCCGGCGGCGGTATCGGCGACGCGGACCTCGCGAGCCTGAGACGCCTCGTCGTCGAGTGGGGCGTCGTCGTGCTGCCCGAGCAACATCTGACCCCCGTCCAGCACGTCGCCCTGGGCCGCCGTTTCGGTGTACCCGAACGCGGAGCCTTCAACGAGGACACGCCGGATCCCGATCTGATCCTGCTGACGAATCGCGATCGCGACGGAAAGCTGCTGCCGCCCGACGACGTCCGTCTGCGCCTGGTCGCCATCAACGAGGGCTGGCATACCGACAGCTCGTTCCGTCCGATTCCCGCGACGTTCTCGCTCTTCTCCGCCGTGGTCGTCCCGCCCGAAGGCGGGGATACGTTCTTCGCGAGCCTGCGCCACGCCTGGGAGGCGCTGTCCCGAGAGGATCAGGTGTCGGTCCGGGGCCTCGTCGGCATCCACGACTACAAGAAGGCCTTCGAGCGCTTCGGGAGCACGATCCCCGGCAACCCGATCTTCGATCTGCCGATCGTGAAGCATCCGCTCGTCCGCCGACATCCGGAGACCGGCGAGACGACGCTCTACACGAGCGAGCACGTGATGGGGATCGACGGCATGAGCGACGCGGAGGCGCAACCCATCCTCGATCGCTTATTGCGGGCGGCAATAGCCCCCGAACGCGTCTACCGCCATCATTTCCGCGTCGGTGATCTCGTGATCTGGGACAACCGCAGCATGATCCACCGCGCGCAGGGCTTCGATGGCAAGCACGTCCGCGAGATGCATCACGTGCGGATCGCCGGGACTGAAGCGGTCATAGCGGCCTGAGACCCGGCTCACGCCCGCCCGCGATACCGCGAAACGAGCGCTCCGTCCTCGATCGACTGGTATTCGACGTGTCCGTCGACGTAACGACTCTCGAAATCGGGGTGGCCCTGCATCCATGCGAGGTAGGGGTTTTCGCCGAACATCGGACCGAGATTGTCGGCGACGATGATGCTGCCCGGGGCGAGGAGTCCGCGCGCGAGGATCTTCTCGGTGTCCGCCTTATAGAGGTCTTTCCAATGGTCGAGAAAGACGAGGTCGAAGGGTCCTTCGAGCGTGTCGAGAACGTCCATCGCGCTGCCCGTCAGGAATTCGATCCGCCCCTCGAGGCCCGCGAGCGTCGCCATCGCGCGTGACACCTCGGAGGCCTCCGGGCTGACGTCGATCGAGACGATCTGCCCGGTATCCGCGAGCTGCCGCGCCATCAAGATGGCCGAATACCCGACGAAGCTCCCGAGCTCGAGCACGCGCGCATTCGACCCGATCTTCCCGAGCTCCTCCACGAGCAGGAGCCCCTTCTCGGGTCCGACGTTCATGAGGAAGCGATCCTCGCGCGCGAAACGGTCGAGGGCCGCGAGCACCGAATCCGGGTTACCGCCCTTCGCGACACGGCGGGCGAACTCGAGGGCCGCTTGCCGCCGGTCGGGTTCGCGCCGCACGCTCGCGCGCAGATAGCGATAGCCCTCTTTCAGCGCGAAGGGCAAAGCCTGCAAACGAGCTCGCCAGACGGATCCCATGCAGATCTCCCTTCCGTTCGCGTCACGACCTCAGCGCTCGCCCGCTTCGTCCCGCGTATACCACCAGGCCCAGACGAGCAGGAGCGCCTGAAAAGGCAGCCGGATCCAGTGGAACGACCCCGGCCCCGTCCCCGGCCCACCCGCGCCGACGTTCTCGAGCGCGCCGTACACGTTCGCGGGAAAGACAGCGATCAGGAGCGCGATGATGCCCCAGGCCGCGAAGACTCGGGTCCGCGGCTCGAGCAGGTAGACGCCCAGCACGATCTCGGCGAGCCCCGAGAGCAGATTCAGCCACTCGGGCGAAGGCAGCCCGGGCGGAATCAAGGGGACGAAGAATCCCGGATTCAGCAGATGCATGAACCCCGCCGCACAGTAGTTCGCGGCCATCAACCACATCAAGATCGTCTTCGTCCGACTCAACGCGTCCTCCCTCTCGGATTGCGATGTTCGCGAGCATGGCGTCCACGGTCGCCGATTCTGGCCAGGCAACCTGCCTGCGCTGAGCAGGCGTCGTTCAGACGAGATTTCGTCGAAACAGCTCGACGATCCGCCACCGATGCTGATCGTCGGCCTTCGCGTCGAAACCGTGTGCCCCGACGAGGGCGAATCCGTGTCGGCAGCCGGGGTACATCTCGAGCTGATAGTTCGCGCCGGCGGCGCGCAGCGCTTCGTCGATTCGCTCGGTCTCCCCGGGGATGATGTACGGATCGTGTTCGGCGACTCCGACGTAGAGCTCGCCGGTCATCTTCTTCGCGAGAAGATGGGGGCTGTCGGGGCGATCGGTCGCGAGATTCGCGCCGTGGATCGAGGCGGCGGCGGTGACCCGGTCGGGGAACGTTCCCGCAGCGAACAGGGCGAGCGGACCCCCCATGCAGTACCCGACGCAGCCGACGCGTCGTCCGCGGACTTCGGGCTGTCGGTCGAGGAACGCGAAAAAGCTCTCCATGTCCCGCATGATGGCCTCGTTCTTGACGAGCTTGACCAGCTCCATGACGCGGCGCTGCTCGATCGGATCGTCCTGGAGCGTCGCGTGGTCGAACGGAGGGTAGTCGCCACCGCGGTAGTAGAGATCCGGGACGAGGACGTAGAAGCCCAGTCCCGCGAGCTTCTCGGCCGAAGCAAGCAGCGTCGGGCGGATGCCCATGCCGTCCATGAGATAGACGACGGCCGGCCAGGCCCGCTCGGGCCCCGGCGACGGATGATAGGTACGACAGGGAACGACCCCGTCCCGCGTCTCGATTTCGACCGTCGCTCCGTTCATGACACGCCTTGCCCCGCCCCTCGTACGAGCGGATTTCGGGTAGGCTACCAGGGACACCCGCGGAATCCATTCAGTCTGTTCATTTCTGCGAATCGTTCTCTGCGAATCGAATGAGGAGACCCTACCCATGACGCCGTCCAGCCAGTGGAAGATCCAACCGTCGAGCGGATCGATCGGGGCAGAGATCTCGGGTCTCGACCTGCGGAGCCCCCTCGCAGCAGAGGCCGTCGCGGCGATCCGACGGCTGATCCAGGAACGCCTCGTCCTTTTTTTTCCCGACCAGTCCCTCTCGCCCGACGAGCAGCGGTCGTTCATGCGCCAGCTCGGGAACGTCCAGAAGCATCCGGAACGGCCGCGTGTGCTCGAAGGGTCGGAGGATGAGGTCGTCGTCGTGATCCCCGTCGACGGGGTCTCGGCGGTCTGGCATTGCGATTACGATCCGGACTTCGTGCCCTGCGGCATCTGCACGCTGAACATGGTGGAGTGTGCGGCGGACGGGGGCGGCGACACGATCTTCGTCAACAACTACCGGATCTACGAATCCTTCTCGCCGCCGATGCAGCATCTCCTCGACGGATTGACCGCCGTCCACCGCAATACGGGCAACGCCGGCCGCTACCGCGACGAGGCGCGCTTTCCCCTCGTCGGTCTCCATCCCGATTCCGGCCGCAAGGTCCTCCTGTACAGCGCGCACCACGTGCAGGATTTCGCAGAGCTATTGCCCGAGGAGAGCGAGCTCCTGCTCGCGCGCCTGCGCACGCTGACCCAGCTCCCGAAATTCGCCTGCCGGCACCACTGGCGACCGGGCACATTGGCGCTCTGGGACAATCGCTGCGTGCAGCACTATGCCGTGCCCGATTTCACGGGCTCGCGGCGGCTCTACCAGGTCACGATCGACGCCCCGCTCCCGACGGCCATCGATTCGGCGACGCGAGCTTCGGACCTGCTCGGGGAACGACCGCTCCCGGACGTAGCGCCCCGTCCGCTCGCCGGTCGGTCCGGCTCCGCCTACTGAGTCGCCGACGCCGAGCTCGCGTCGCGCTTCACTTGAAGCGCGGGATCACCTCGCGGGCGAAGAGCGACATCGATTTCTGGGCCTCGGCCAGCGTCATGCTGCCGTACTTCGGCATCACGAGCATGTCGTGGTCGACGCCGAGGATCTCTTTCTGCGCGCGGATCTGGACTTCGATCTCGTCCGGCGTCCCGTAGAGGTTCACGCTCGCATACAGATCGGCCATTGCATCGAGGCCCATCGACGAGATCGCCTCGGCGGCGCTCGCGTAGTGCTCGTAGCCCTTCGTCTGCGAGAAATGCTTTCCGACGATCTCGTAGTGCTCGACGATCGTGAAGTAGTACTCCTTCACGAATTTCTTCCCGAGCTCGCGCGCCCGGTCGCCGTCCTCGTCGCAGAAGAGCAGCGAGCCGCAGAGCGGCGTCAGCGGGGTCGAGCCGCGGAGCGAACGCCATTTCTCCTGATAGGGCTCGAGCGCCTGCTTGCGAAAGATCTCCCAGGGCTGCTGGGCCAGGACCATCAGCTTGGCGCCGATCACGGCGGCGTGGACCGCCGAGTCCGGCGAGACCCCGATGCAGTAGCTGCGGTCGGAGAAGCTCCGCAGCGGCCGGGGCCGCAGCGTGCAGCGCGGATGGTGGTAGTAGGACGTATCCGCCTCGTAGAAGCCCTTCTCGAGGGCCTCGAGCACGAGCTGCGTCCCCTCGTCGAAGCGGCCGCGCGCCTCGTCCATCGCGACGTTCATCGCCGCGTACTCCCGCCGCGCGAGCCCGCGGCCAAAGCCGAGCAGCGCGCGCCCGCCGCTCTGGTTGTCGAGCAGCGCCGCCTTCGCGGCGATGCGATACGGATCGTTCCACGGAACGATGACGGCACCCGTGCCGAGCTGGATCCGCTTCGTCTGGCCGGCGACCTGGGCGAGGAATTGGAAGTTGTCGGGACACATCGAGTAGGGAAAGAAGTGGTGCTCGACCGCCCAGAAGCTGTCGAAGCCCGTGTCTTCGGCGAGCTTCGCGAGGGCGAGCTCGCCCTTCACGACGTCGAGGTCGCTCTGCTCGTCCCGGTAGTTCTGGAAGATCGAGAGGGTTCCGAAATGCATGGGGTCTCCTCGGCAAGTCGTCGCATCGTTGCGGCCGCCCGGGCGCAACGGTTCGCGGCCGCCGGATGATGCGCTGCCCCAACACGCTGCCGCAAGGCTAAGCTGCCTTCGAGGAGGAGCCCCGATGTTCATCGCCATGAATCGTTTCCGGATCGCCCGCGGCCGAGAGGAAGTCTTCGAGGATCTCTGGCGCAAGCGCGAGTCCCATCTCGAGGGCGTCCCCGGCTTTCGCGAGTTCCACCTCCTGAAGGGTCCCCAGGACGAAGAGGCCAGTCTCTACGCCTCCCATTCCGTCTGGGCCTCGCGCCCGGACTTCGAGGCGTGGACCGAGTCCGAGTCCTTCCGAAAGGCCCACGCCCAGGCCCGCGCGCCGCAGGGGACCTACCTCGGGCATCCGCAATTCGAGGGGTTCGAGGTCGTGATCTAGTCGCAGTGAGAAACGAACGGACAGGCATGGTCCAGCAAGACGGATCTGTCGTCCGCCGCGACCCGTTTCATCCGAGCACGATCCGTACGCTGTGGACCTGTCCGTCGTCGAAAAGCGGGATCTCCGGCGCTTCATGCGGCAGGAGCTCGCCGTCGAGCTCGATTGCGATGACCCCGCGACTGACGCCGCTGGGATTCTCGACCGCGATTTCGTAGCGCGCCGTGCCATGGCGGTACACGATCTGGAATCCAGGCCAGGTCTTCGGCACGCAGGGATCGACCACGAGCCTCGTGCCGCGAAGCCGAAAGCCCAGGATCCACTCGAGACCGACGCGGTACATCCAGCCGGCCGAGCCGGTGTACCAGCTCCAACCGCCGCGGCCGACATGCGGCGGCTCGGAGTAGACGTCGGCCGACACCACGTAGGGCTCGACCTTGTAGCGATGCACGGCGGCGCGCGTGCTCGCCCGCCGGATCGGATTGAGGATCGAGAAGAGCTCCGCGGCCTTGTCGCCGTCGCCGAGCAGCGCGAAGGCCTGCATCGACCAGATGGCCGCTTGCGTGTACTGCCCGCCGTTCTCGCGGATGCCGGGCGGATAGCCTTTGATGTAGCCCGGGTCGAGGGGTGTCCGATCGAAGGGCGGAGTAAAGAGCGCGACCAGTCCGTCTCCGCGACGAACGAGCCGCTCGTCGACCGCGGCCATCGCGCGCTTCGCTCGCTCGGGATCCCCGGCGCCGGAAATCACGCTCCAGGACTGCGCAATCGAGTCGATTCTGCATTCCGCGCTCGTGGAGGTGCCGAGCGGTGTGCCGTCGTCGAAATAACCGCGGAGATACCAATCGCCATCCCAGGCATCGCGGTCGAGGGACTCGGCGAGTCCGTCGGCGTGTCGCTTCCAGGTCGCCGCGCGCCCCGACTCGCCGCGATTCTCGGCGAGCGGTGCGAAGGCCGTGAGGGTGGCGTGGAGGAACCAGCCGAGCCAGACGCTCTCTCCCTTGCCTTCGATGCCGACCCGATTCATGCCGTCGTTCCAGTCGCCGCCCCCGAACAGCGGCAATCCGTGGCTCCCGACCTCGAGGGCTCGATCGAGAGCGCGGGCGCAGTGCTCGAACAGGGAACCGCTCTCGCTCGCCGCCATCGGTGCGAAGAACGCATCGTGCTCCCCCGGGTGAAGCTCGGGAGCCTCGAGAAATCCGACCCGCTCGTCGAGGATGCCGAGATCGGCCGTCGTCTCGACGTACTGCGCCGTGGCAAACGCCAGCCAGATCAAGTCATCCGAAATCCGAGTGCGCACGCCGAGCCCGGACGCCGGAAGCCACCAGTGCTGTACGTCGCCTTCGAGGAATTGCCGCGAGGCCGCGCGCAGGAGATGCGCCCGGGTCGTCGACGGCTGAGAAATCATGAGCGCCATCGCGTCCTGGAGCTGGTCACGAAAGCCGTAGGCGCCGCTCGCCTGGTAGAACGCCGAACGCGCCCACATGCGGCAAGCGAGCGTCTGGTAGAGCAGCCAACGATTCAGCAACAGATCGAAGGACCTGTCCGGCGTCGTCACCTGCACGACTTCGAGCACGTCGTCCCAGCCCGACGCAACGGCGCGCAACACGGCCTCGCGATCGACGGTGCGATAGTGGGTGATCAAAGCGCGGGCCTCTTCGACCGTCGCGGCCTGGCCGAGGAAGCAGACGATCTCGGTTCCCGATTGCGGCGCGAGATCGATCTCTGCCTGCAGGACACCGCAGGGATCGAGTCCCGCCCCGACGCGGTTCGAGAGTGGGTTGTCCGCGACGAGCGCCGCGGGCTCGTCGAGCGAGCCATTGCGACCCAGGAACTCCGTCCGGTCGCCGGTCCAGCAGATCTGCCGTCCGCCGAGGTCGAGGAAGGCGACCTGATCCTCGAAGCCCGTGTTCCAGGGATTGCGAGCGAAGAGCGCCCCCGTCGCGGCATCGATCTCGCTCACGATGAAGGGTCCCCCGGCGCGCCCTGCTGCAGCGAGCATCCACTCGACGTAGGCCGTGAGCGAGAGATGCCGTGTGCGAGCCGAACGGTTCTCGATCCGGAGCCGCGAGATCTTGATCGGGTCGACCGGGGCGACGAATTGCGTCAGCTCGAGAGCGATCCCATGCGATTCGTACTCGAAGCTGCTGTAGCCGTGGCCGTGGCGAGCGACGTATTGACCGCCCTCCTCGCGGATCGGGAGCGCGGTGGGTCCCCAGATCGCGCCGTCGTCTGCGTCGCGGAGGTAGAACGCCTCGCCGGGCCGATCTCCGACGGGATCGTTCGACCAGGGCGTCAGCTGGTTTTCTCGGCTGTTTCCAGCCCAGGTGTAGCCGCCGCCCTCGGCGGAAACCTGGAAGCCGAATCCGGGATTGGCGACGACGTTGATCCAGGGGGCCGGCGTCCACTGTCCCGCGCCGAGAAGCGTGACGTACTCGCGCCCGCGATCGGCAAACCCGCCGAGTCCGTTGAAGAACTCGAGATCGGCCCGAGACCTCGCAGACCCGTTCGACGACCGCGCCGGCGATCGCCGCGCGCGCGGCTCCCGGTCGGTCGCGATCTCATCGGGGCGCTTCACCTGCTCGGCGAGACTCCCGCGCCGGCTCAACAGGACCGCGCGCGCGGCCGTCCGAAGGACCGTCCGGGTCTCGTCCGACACCAGATCACTGCGCAAGACGAAGAGCGACCCGCCTGCGCCCTCTCCTTTCGGATGCGACGGCGTGGCCCGCACGAGGGCTTCGAGAGCGGCCTGCAGATCCTGTGCGTACGATGCGTATCGTTCGTTCAGGATCACGAGGTCGACCGCGAGTCGCTTGAGTCGCCAGTATTCGTGGGCCCGCAACAGCTGGCGTACGATCTCGAGATCCTCGATGTCGTCGATGCGAACCAACACGATCGGCAGATCTCCGGAGATCCCGTGCGCCCAGAGCGTCGGCGGCCCCCCGTAGCATCGGCCCAGCACCTCGGATGTCGGGCGCAGCGTGGGGTCGGAGTAGAGCACGCGATTGGCGAGACGCTGGAACAGCTGCGCTTCGTCCGAGCCGATCCCGAGATGGCGCAGCTGCACCTGGGCCTGGGTCCATGCGAGCGTGACCGCACGCTCGAAGGCGGTCGGATCGTGGTGTTTGTCGACGAGCTCGAGGGCTTCTTCGCGGGACGGGGCGACGAGGGTCCAGAACGCGACGCGGGCCGTCGTCCCCGGCGCGATCCGGACGCGTCGGCGCAAGCTGAAGATGGGATCGAGCACCGTCCCGACGCTGCCCGAGAGGGGACGACCGTCGACGACGGAAATCGGCGTACGGACGGCGTGCCCTCGACCGAGGAAGCGCGCCCTGTCGGTCTCGAACTGGACGCCGCCACTGCTCTCGCCTTCGACGACCGCAAGATGCGCCGCCCAGATCCCCGGATCGCTGGGCGAACGCCGGCGCCGGGTCGCCAGCAGTGCTCCCATGTCGGAGACGAACTCCGTCTGGACGAAGAGCTTCGAAAACGCCGGATGGGCCGCGTCGGCGGGCGCCCCCAGCAATACCAGCTCTGCGTAGGACGTCAGCTCGACTTCTCGCACACGGGTCCCGAGATTCGAGATCGATACGCGCCGGACCTCCGCGTCGTCCTCCGTCGAGACGGTCACGGCCAGGGTCGTCGTGAGCGAGCCGTCGCGCCGGATGATCTCGACACGGTCTTCCGAGAATGCGACCTCGTAGCTGTCGGGCTCGGCGCCGCTCGGCTGGTAGCCGGCCGACCAGACCTCTCCGCTTTGGACGTCGCGCAGGAAGACATAGCTGCCCCATCCGTCGCAGGTGACGTCCTCGCGCCAGCGCGTCACGGCGACGTCTCTCCAACGGCTGTAGCCGGAGCCCGCGGCCGTGAGCATGACCGCGTACTCCCCGTTGGAGAGGAGATGCGTCCGAGGCGTGGGATCATGGGGCGAATGGAATCGGCGCAACATCGTCGGTACGAGCTCGCGCACGTTCTCCGCGGCATCGACCTCCTCGGCGCGCGGACGGGCGACGGATACGTGTCGTGGTGTCCGCTCCTGGAGCAGCAGCTCGGTCGCGCGTACGCTCGGATCGGCGTGAAATCGCGCGCGCATCCTTCCGTTCTGGAGCGCGTTCAGGATCGAGACCAGCGTCATCCCCTGGTGGTGCGTCATGTACGCACGCACGATGGCGACGGGCTCGCGCTCGGGTAGCCGCGAGGGCGTGTAGTCCAGCGCCTCGTACCAGCCGTAACGACCGCTTCCCCCGGCGCGCTCGATCCGCGCGAAGTTTCGCACGGCCGCCTGGGGATCGACCATCGCCGCGAGCGCGGTCGCGTAGGGCGCCACGACCGCGTTCTCGCTGAGGCCCCGTTTCAATCCGAGACCGGGCACGCCGAAGTTCGAGTATTGATAGGTGAGCTCGATGTCCCGGGCGTTGTACGCCGACTCCGAGATGCCCCAGGGTATCCGGAGCTCGAGCCCGTATCGCATCTGGCGCCGTACGATGAAACGACTCGTCTGCTCCAGCAGGCTCCCGGCCGGCGCTCGCATCACCAGCGACGGCATCAGGTACTCGAACATCGAGCCGGACCAGGAGATCAGCGCCGAGCCATGGTCGATCGGTGTCAGGGCTCGCCCGAGGCGGAACCAATGGCGGACCGGAATATCGCCCTTCGCGATCGCCACGAAGCTCGCAAGCCGCGCTTCCGAGGCGAGCAGGTCATAACAGCTGGGATCGAGCTCGCCGTCGAACATGCGGTATCCGATCGATAGGAGCTGGCGCGAGCGATCGAACAGGAACCCGAACTCCATCTCCGCGACCATCCGGCTCGCCCGCGCGGCGAGCCCCCGCAAACGCCGCTCGGCGGCGGTCGCCGCGTCCCGCGAGCGTTCGAGGGCCCCGATGAGCGGGTCGACGCCGACGGCGCCAACGCCCCCCCGCGAGCTCGAGCTCCCGGTCGGCGAGCTCGCCGTCGCGATGATCTCCAGCGCCGCTTCGCACCCGCTCGTCAGCTCGGTCACGGACGGAATCCGGTCGAAGACGGAGCCGCGCGCCTCGTCCGCCGCGAGCAGACTCGCGAACGGCATCGACGACGCGACGTCGCGGGCATGGCTCCGGGCGGTCCCGCAGAGCGCCTCTACCCACGCGAGGATTTCCTCCGCGCCGTCATCCCCCCTCTCGGCACTCAAGGTCCGGGCGATGTCGAGCACCATCTCGGAGAGCGTTTCGATCTCCATGAATCGAATGGCGATCGCCCTGGGCGTATCGGGCGTCCCCGCGAGCAGGCGCGCCAGACCCTCGAGTGCATCGTCGAGCTGATTGCGGGTGACCGTCTGCGTTCGGCGTTCGTCCGTGAGCAGACCGAGCGCCTCGTGGACCTGGGCGAGGGCGTCTCCGATTCCGACCTGCCACTCCGGACTGACGATGGGACGATCGAGCATCTCCAGACACGCACGCTCGAGCGCGATCAGATGCCCGGCGAGGTTTCCGCTGTCGACGGTCGATACGTACTTCGGATCGAGAGGTCGCAGATCCTGCGTCGCGTACCAGTTGTAGAGATGGCCGCGGAATCGCTCGAGCGAATCCATGCTTCCGAGCGTGGCTTCCAGACGGTCGAGCGCCTCGTGCAGCCCGATCCAGCCGAAGTCGCGCGCGGCGACGATCGACAGGAGGTAGAGCCCCATGTTCGTCGGCGAGGTCCGGTGGGCCACGGCCGGGACCGGATCCTCCTGGAAATTGTCGGGCGGAAGCATGTGGTCCGCGGCGGTGACGAAGGTCTCGAAGAAGCGCCAGGTACGGCGCGCGGTGGCGCGCAGGGATCGAGCTTCTTCGCTCGACACCTGATATCGCCTCGCCACGGGCGTCGGGAGGCTCGCCCAGCGAGCGATCGCCGGCGAGAGCATCCAGACGGTCACGAAGGGCAAGGCGACCCACCACGACGACGAGCCCGACCCCACGACGAATAACGTCCCGATGACGGCGAGGGCGACGCCACCCGCCATCCTCGAATAATACCCTCGCAGGTCGAGTCGAGGACCGCGCGCCGCCTGCGCCTCCGTCACCCATTCGAGCATTCTTCGCTGCGTCACCCATAGCCGGAACACCGTTCGAACGATGGCATCACTCATCAACCACGCCTGATGCGAGAGGAGCGCGAGAGCGAATCCGACCCGGGCGAGCGCGAGACCGAGATCGTCGCCGACGGCGCGGAGATGGCTGCGCTTCGCGACGCGGAGATGGCGCGGGATGAAGCCCGTGAAGAAGGGCATCAGTGTCGGGATCGCGAAGGTCGCCACGACGAAGCTCGTGAAGACGAGCGACGCCGGGAAGGGCAGCAACCAGCCCGCGACCAGCGCCAGAAAGGCCGTCGGCGCGATCAACGACCGCCGAAGATTGTCGAGCATCTTCCAGCGGCCCACGAAGGGAACTCCGCCCCGACCCGGCTCGCCGGGCCCCGGCGAGCCGGTCCCGACGATCCACGGGAGGAGCTGCCAGTCCCCGCGCGCCCAACGGTGTTGACGGGCGGCTGCGACTTCATACCGCGCGGGATGATCCTCGACGACCTCGATGTCCGTGGCGAGTCCCGCGCGAGCAAAGATGCCCTCGAACAAATCGTGACTCAGCAGGGTGTTGTCCGGGATCCGCCCTTCGAGGGCGGCGGCGAAGGCGTCGACGTCGTAGCCGCCCTTCCCGCTGTAAGAACCCTCTCCAAAGAGGTCTTGATACACGTCGGAGACGGCGAACGCGTAGGGGTCCATACCCCCTCGGCCGGTGTGAATCCGTTGGAAGAGCGAGCCCTCCCGCCCGGTCGGAAGCGACGGCGTCACGCGCGGCTGCAGGACCGCGTGTCCCTCCAATACCCGACCGGTTCGCCGGTCGAGGCGAGGGCGATTCAGCGGATGAGCGAGCTTCCCGACGAGGCGTCGCGCTGCGCCGCGCGGGAGCCGCGTGTCGCCGTCGAGGGTGATGACATAACGCACGTCGACGGGCACGCCGAGCTGCCCCTGGTCGGGTCTCAAATAGCTCGTATCGGATGCGCCACGAAGCAGACGATTCAGCTCGACGAGCTTGCCGCGCTTGCGCTCCCAGCCCATCCAGAGCCGCTCGGATGCGTTCCAGACTCGCCGGCGATGGAGCAGGAGGAACCGATCGCCTTCCGGGCCAGCGGGATGGGATCGATTGAGGGACGCGATCCCCGCTTTGGCCGCGGCCAGCAGATCGTCGTCGTCAGGCGCGTGTTCCGTGTCCGAGTCGGCCCAATCCGAGAGGAGCACGAAACGCAGATCGTCGTCCGGGCTCGCGAGCGCATGGATTTCGAGCCGGTCGATCTGCGCTTCGATCTCCTCCTTCGAGATCAGGAGGCTCGGGACGACGACCAGTGTCCGCAGGCTCGCGGGGACTCCGTCGCGAAGCTCGAGGCCCGGGAGCGCTCTCGGGCCGATGCGGGTGGTGACGAGATGGTTCAGCAGGGTGAGCGCGGCTTCCGATGCGGGAATCAGACCCAGACACGCGAGCAGCCAGAGTGTCGACTCGCCGATCCCGAACCTCGCCAACACGAGTAGAACGGGAGCCAGCAACGAAAGGGTGACGAGCGTCAGCGATCCGAGATAGCCGCCCAGTCCCGCGCGCACGGCACCGCGCACCGTCCATTGATGGAGCGGGGCCCGAAAGCCGATTTCGCGTTCGAAGCGTCCACGCCCGTTCGAGATCAGGAAGTACCCGGGATCCTCCTCCCGGAACGCGTCCTCCTGATCGCCCGCTTCACGCAACGCCTTCTCGCGTCCCGTGGCCCGGTTCACGAGTCCAGCCACCTCCAGCTCCGAGTGCGGCGAATGTCGCGCGAGCTCCTCGATCGCATGGCGGTACCGATCACGGGTCGGAAAGTCCATCTCGCCGAACTTGCTGTCGGCCCGCAAGGTCGCGTCGACGAGGCTGACGCTCTCGAAGAGCTCCGCCCAATCGACGGCAGACATGAGGCGCATGCTGGTGATGGCATTGCGGACCGTCACGTTCATCGCGCCCTGCCGCTGATGCTCTTGCCGGACCAACTCGTCGGCGTTCGTCCCGCGGTTCTCGAGCAGCGCATCGAGCCATTCGACGAACGGCACGACGCTCGGATCGTAATCGCGCAGCCGTTGGATCAGCTGTACGGCGAACTCGCACGAGAACGAGTCCACTGCGAGCCGTTCACGCTCCGCAGACTCCAGAGCGAACCTGGCTTCCCCTTGCTCGAGCAGTCGATCGGCGAGGTCATCGGCTTCGCGACAAGCACGGCGGTTGTCGACGATCGCCTCGGCCGCACGCCGTAGATTTTCGACGAGCACGATCCGGAGCGTGATCGCGACCGCCCAGAGCTCGCCGATCGTCAGGGGTTGAACCCGCTGGTAGGCCCGCACGAAACGACAGAGCGTTTCCGGGTCGAAGCGACTGTCCGTATGCGCAACATAGGCCCACGCGAGACCGAGCACGCGCGGAAGACCCTCGAGCGGTCCATCGAGGAGCTTGGGAAGCTGGCGGTAGAAGCCCGTCGGAAGATCGTCACGGATCTCGCGGATCTGGTCCTCGACGATGTGGAAATTATCGATCAGCCATTCCGCGGCCGGCGTGATGGCGCGGTCCTCTCGACTCGCGGCGGCGACCGTGCGATAGGCGCTCAGCAGGACCCGCGCGTTTGCGCGCAGGCGTCTCGAGACCGAACGACCCCGAGCGGGACGCGCGCTCACGCTCTGGGCCACCGCGAGGCTTTCGGCATGTTGTTCGAGGCGCACGATGCTGAAGACTTCGGCGCGGATCGGCTCCCGGTCCGAATCCGGCGAGCGCGCTACCCGATTCCAGATCGAACGAGGCATCACGTCAGCTCTTCACCGGGCTCTTCGCCGGGCTCTCAACCTGGCTCTCAACCTGGCTCTCATCAACCTGGCCAGCCCCGGGTCGAGGCCCGCTGGAAGCCTCGGCTTCCTGTTCACCCGCGTGTACGTCGGACCAGAAGCGCGCCCGAGCGTCGAGGGTCCGGCGTCCTTCACGCCCGCGTCGCGATCGTTTCGAGAGTTGCTCCAGGAGGTGAATGAATCGCTTCCACATGACGCATCCTCGAGCCGGTCTCTCAGTCTACGCGACTTGCAAAGCAAGTAAAGCATTCGACTCGTTTCGGTTGAACGCTGGAACGCAGTCGCGGATACTGGGCGTCATGAAGAAGGGCGCTCAGCGCGCAGTCGGCAAGCGCAAAAGAAAAATCGACAAGCTCTCGCCCAACCTCCCCCGAGTACCTGGCGTTGCTTCGAACGCGCCGGTCGTGACGCGCACTCTCCCTACCGGGATCCAGCTCGAGGGTACCGACTTGCCGTTAGGGTTTTCCGAGCAGGTCGAGCTCGCATCCGCCGACCACGAGCCTAATATCCTGGTGATCAATTCAGGCTCCTCGAGCATCAAGTTCGCGCTTTTCTCGATCCAGGACCCGCTCGTGCGAACCCTGCGCGGAAAAATCGATCGCGGCGGAGTCGGCGGCGTCGAAACGGGCGTGCAAGCGCCTTCTGCGGCGAACGCGCTCCTGGATTGGCTCGGCGAACAGGGAATCTTCCGAACGGTCCGCGCCGTGGGACACCGGGTCGTGCACGGCCTGCACCACTCCGCTCCCGAGAGGATCACGCAGCCCCTGCTCGACGAGCTCCATCGCATCGTTCCTTTCGCCCCGGACCACCTGCCCCACGCCCTCGAGCTGATCGAGGCCATCCACGTGCTCGATCCGGCGCTGCCGCAGATCGCCTGCTTCGATACGGCCTTCCATCAAACGCTGCCCCGCGTCGCGCGCATGCTGCCGATTCCGCGCCGCTTCGAGGCGCAGGGCATCCAGCGTTTCGGCTTCCACGGACTCTCCTACGCCTTCCTGATGGAGGAGCTCGTGCGGCTGGGCGACCCCGCGGCGACGCGAGGCCGCGTGATCCTGGCCCACCTCGGAAGCGGCGCGAGTCTCGCCGCGGTACGCGACGGCAGGAGCATCGATACGAGCATGGGTCTCACCCCGACGGCCGGTATCCCGATGAGCACGCGCTCGGGGGACCTGGATCCCGCCCTCTTCGACCAGCTGGCGCGGATCGAGTCGATGACGCCGGCCGGTTTCCATCGGATGGTGACGCGAGAGTCGGGGCTGCTCGGCCTCTCCGAGACCAGCGGTGACATTCGCGACCTGCTCGCGCGCGAGGCGCAGGACGTCCGCGCGGCGGAGGCCGTCGCGCTGTTCTGTTATCAGACGAAGAAGTGGATCGGTTCCTTTACGGCGGCCCTCGGTGGACTCGATAGCCTCGTCTTCAGCGGCGGAATCGGCGAGAACGCGCCCGTCGTGCGGGCGCGGATCTGCGAGGGCCTCGGCTTTCTCGGGATCGAGCTCGACGAGCAGGCGAACACGGAATCCGCGCAGACGATCAGCTCGCAGGCGAGTCGGGTCCGGATTCGGGTCATTCGAACGGACGAAGAACGAATGATTGCCCGCTCGGTGGTCCGCTCCGGCGCGACCGGGCGAGGCGATCCCCAGGAGACGACATGGGAAGCGAACTGACGACCGCGCGGCTTGCTTCGATCGACGCCTGGTGGCGTGCCGCCAACTACCTCTCCGTCGGTCAGATCTACCTCTACGACAATCCCCTGCTCCGAAAGCCGCTCGAGCGCGCACACATCAAGCCGCGACTCCTCGGCCATTGGGGTACGACCCCCGGTCTCAACTTCATCTACGCGCATCTGAACCGCATCATCCAGGAACGGGACTCGAACGTCCTCTACATCGCCGGCCCCGGCCATGGCGGCCCGGGTCTCGTCGCGAATGCCTATCTGGAGGGAACCTACAGCGAGGTCTATCCCGAGATCGCGCAGGACGAGGCCGGGATGCAACGGCTCTTCAAGCAGTTCTCGTTTCCGGGTGGCATCCCGAGTCATGTCGCCCCGGAGACGCCGGGCTCGATCCACGAGGGGGGAGAGCTCGGTTATTCGTTGTCGCATGCCTACGGCGCAGCCTTCGACAACCCCGACCTGATCGTCGCCTGCGTCGTCGGCGACGGCGAAGCGGAGACCGGCCCGCTCGCCACGAGCTGGCACTCGAACAAATTCCTGAACCCCGTACGCGACGGCGCCGTCCTGCCCATCTTGCATCTGAACGGGTACAAGATCGCCGGACCGACGGTGCTCGCGCGCATTCCCCATGCAGAGCTGGAAGCGCTGTTCATCGGGTACGGCTATGCGCCCCATTTCGTCGAGGGAATCGACCCCTTCGAGATGCACCAGAAGATGGCCGCCACGCTCGATCGAGTGATGGCCGAGATCGACCAGATCCAGCGCGACGCCCGCACCCGCGGATTCGTGACGCGCGCGCGCTGGCCCATGATCATCCTGCGCTCGCCGAAGGGCTGGACGGGTCCCCGGTTCGTCGAGGGCGAGCAGAGCGAGGGTACGTTCCGCTCGCACCAGGTTCCGCTCGCGAACATGAACGACCCGCAGCAGCTCGAGCAGCTGCAGCAGTGGCTCGAGAGCTATCGACCCGAGGAGCTATTCGACGAGGCTGGCCGCCTGCGAGCGGAGATCGCCCGGTCGGCACCCGAAGGCGAGCGACGGATGAGCGCCAATCCGCACGCGAACGGAGGGCTGCTGCTCCGCGACCTCCGCCTCCCCGACTTCCGCGACTACGCCGTGGCCGTTCCCCTGCCCGGATCCGTGGACGCCGAAGCGACGCGGGTCCAGGGTCGCATGATCCGCGACGTGATCCGGGACAACCCGGCGAGCTTCCGGATTTTCAGCCCGGATGAAACGACGTCGAACCGCTGGAACGCCGTCTTCGAGGTCACCGATCGCTGCTCGACCGCCGAGATCCTCCCGGGCGACGACCACGTCGCGCCCGACGGGCGCGTGTTGGAGATGCTGAGCGAGCACCAATGCGAGGGCTGGCTCGAGGGCTATCTGCTGACCGGCCGCCACGGATTCTTCTCCTGCTACGAAGCCTTCATCCACATCGTCGACTCGATGTTCAGCCAACATGCGAAGTGGCTGAAGGTCACGCGGGAGATCCCCTGGCGGCGCCCGATCGCTTCGCTGAACTACCTGCTGACCTCGCACGTCTGGCGCCAGGATCACAACGGATTCACCCATCAAGACCCGGGATTCCTCGATCATGTGGTCAACAAGACGGCGGAGGTCATCCACGTCTACCTGCCCCCCGACGCGAACACGCTGCTCGCCGTGACCGATCAATGTCTGCGCAGCCGCAACAACGTGAACGTGATCGTGGCCGGAAAGCAGCTCGCGCCGCAGTGGCTCGACATGGATGCGGCGGTGAAGCACTGCACCTCCGGACTGGGCATCTGGCCGTGGGCCAGCAACGATCAGGGCGGGGAGCCGGACGTCGTGATGGCCTGCTGCGGCGACGTCCCGACGCTCGAGACGCTGGCCGCCGTCGACCTGCTGCGGCGCCAGTTTCCGGACCTGAAGATCCGGGTCGTCAACGTCGTCGACCTGATGAAGCTGCAGCCGCAGAGCGAGCATCCCCACGGCCTCGCGGACGCGGAATTCGACGAGCTCTTCACCCGGGACAAGCCGATCATCTTCGCGTTCCACGGCTATCCGCTCCTGATCCATCGCCTCACCTATCGCCGCACGAACCATCCGCGGCTCCACGTCCGCGGCTACAAGGAAGAAGGGACGACCTCGACCCCCTTCGACATGGTGGTGATGAACGATCTCGACCGGTTCCATCTCGTCGCCGACGTCATCGACCGCGTACCTCGACTCGCCTCCCGAGCCGCCTACGCCAAGCAGGCGATCCGCGAGAAGCTGATCGAGCACGAGCAGTACATCACGACCCACGGCGAGGACCTGCCGGAGATTCGAGAATGGCGCTGGAAAGCCGGCGAATGACCGCGGCGCTGGAACGTCCGGACACGCTTCCGGCGCTGAAGGTGCTGGCCGATCTCGGAGTCGACTTCGCGCGAGGGCTCAGCGATGCCGAGGTCGCGACCCGGCGAGCCCAGTCGGGAGAGAACTCGATTGCGCGCCGCCCGCGGCGTCCCCTGCTGCTCCTGCTGCTCGACCAGTTCCGAAACCTCATCACCGCCCTGCTGGCCGGCGCCGCCGGGATCGCCTGGATCAAGGGCGATACGATCGAGTCCCTCGCGGTGGTCGCCGTCCTGGTCCTGAACGCGGCGATCGGCTTCGGCATGGAGTGGCAAGCCGGACGTGCCCTCGACGCGCTCCGGGATCAAACCCGCTCGCGGGCGCTCGCGCGACGCAACGGCGCAGCGATTGCGATCGCCGCCGAAGAGCTGGTTCCCGGAGACATCGTGCTCGTCGGCGCCGGCGATCGCGTGCCCGCCGATCTTCGGCTCGTCGAGGCCGCGGGGCTGATGGCGGATGAAGCGTCGCTGACGGGTGAGAGTCGGAGCGTCGCCAAGGACCCCGAGCCCGTCGGGATCGAGGCGGTGCTGGCGGAAAGACGCTCCGCTCTCTTTCTCGGCACGGCCATCGTCGCGGGGCGAGGCGTTGCGGTCGTCGTCGAAACCGGCGAACGAACGGAGCTCGGGCGGATCGGACAGCTGGTGCGCGAAGTTCCGGACGCGCGCACCCCGTTGCAAGGCAAGCTCGACGCCCTCGGCAAACGCCTCGCCCTGCTGGTCATCGCGATCGGCGGGATCGTCAGCCTCGCGGGCTGGCTCCGGGGCGACGACGGCTGGATGATGGCCGAGGTCGGCATCACCCTCGCCGTCGCGGCGATTCCGGAGGCGCTGCCCGCGGTGACGACGTTCATCCTCGCTTTCGGGGTGCTGCGCATGGCGCGGCAGAAGGCGATCGTGCGACGGCTGGCCGCCGTCGAGACGCTCGGAAGCACGACCGTGATCTGCTCGGACAAGACCGGAACCCTGACGCTGAATCGCATGACCGTGAGCGAGTCGCGGCCCGCCGGTCCCGATGGCGAACGCTTGCTCCGCGAGGTCGCGGCGCTCTGCAACGACGCGACGCTCGCCACGGGAGATCCGACCGAGGTCGCCTTGATCGAATGGGCGAGTCAGGCCGGGCTCGACCTCGCTTCGCTCCACGCGCGGGAGCCGCGGGTCGCCGAGCATCCCTTCGATCCGCGCGTCAAACGAATGATCACGATCCATTCGCTCTCAGATGGCGGATTCCGCTGGGCGCTCAAGGGCTCGACGGAAGTCGTCCTCGACGCCTGCGCGATCCGCGCAGAGGCGCGCGATGTGCTCGTCGCAGTCAATGACGAGCTCGCGGGACGCGGGCTGCGCGTGCTCGCGTTCGCCCACAAGCGAACCGAAACCCTGGCCGCGGACAGCGAGAACGGATTCTCGTTCCTCGGCTTCGTCGGCATGATCGATCCTCCGCGACCGGGCGCCGCGCAAGCCGTCGCGGCGGCGCGCAGGGCCGGCATCCGCCTGATCATGTTGACCGGCGATCAGGTCGAGACCGCGCGCGCGATCGCGCGGGATCTCGTGCTCGTGGACGGCGAGCCGCGCGTCACCCATGCCCGAGAGCTCGTCGGTGCCGATGCCCACCGCGTCGCGCTCGCGACGGACGTCTTCGCGCGTGTTTCTCCCGAGGACAAGTACCGCATCGTCGAGGCGCTCCAGGCGAGCGGCGAGGTCGTGGCGGTGACGGGGGATGGGGTCAACGATGCGCCGGCCCTCAAGAAGGCGGACGTCGGCATTGCCATGGGAGAGCGTGGGACCGAGGTCGCCCAGGAGGCCGCCGACATCGTGCTCGCGGACGACAATTTCCATACGATCGTCGCGGCCATCGAGGGCGGACGGACCATCTACGCGAACCTCGAAAAATTCGTGCACCTGATGTTCTCGCACAATCTGAGCGAGGTCCTGACGATCTTCGTGGCCATCGTGCTCGGCTGGCCGCTCCCGCTGCTGCCGCTCCAGATCCTCTGGCTGAATCTCGTGACCGACGTATTTCCGGCCTTCGCTCTCGCCCTCGAGCCGCCCGAGCCCGGGATCCTGGACCAGCCCCCGCGTCCCGCGACCGAATCGCTCGTGTCGGCGCGCTTTGTCGGACGGATCTTCTGGCAGGCGAGCATGCTCGCCGGGATCACCCTCGCGATCTACGCCTGGGCCCTCGCCCGGTTCGGAGAGGGTGACCTCGCACGGACCCTGGCCCTGATGTCGATGGTCGGCGTTCAGATCGGCCAGATGTTCAATTGCCGCTCGCTGATTCGGCCGGCCATCGAAGGCCTCGCGCGCAGCCCCTACCTGTTCGGGGCCGCGGCCGCGGTCATGCTGCTTCAGCTCGTCGCCCTGGGCGTCGCGCCGCTTCGCGAACTGCTCGGCCTGGAGTTCCCGCCCGTCTCGACCTGGCCCGTGCTGGCCCTCAGCGTTCCGTTGCCGATCGCGATCGTCGAGATCCAGAAAGCGATCGCCCGTCGAGCCGCGAGCTCCCTTGCTGCAGTCGAGGTCGGTTGAGTCCCGACCGCGCGCGAGCCCAGCGCTCGAGCCCGACGCGGATTCGAGTCAATCCTCGTCGGGAACTTCGACTCGCACGACCCCGGACAGGATGAGGTCGCCGCCGCCTACCGCCGTCTGTGCACGCACGTTGTAACGGACCTCCGCCGCATCCTTGAAGCAGAGCGAAACCGTTCCGTTCGGTTCCACGCTCACGGATTCCAACATCCCACCCCGCCAATTGTCGAACCCGCTCTGACAGCTGAGATCGTCCTTGTCCAGGAGCGGGATCTGAACGAGAACCCCTTCCTTCCGCAAGTTGACCCAACGCACTTCGTCTCCCGGCGCGACCGTCATGTATTCGGGGGAGATCTGCATTTCGATCTTGATGTCTCGCACCGTTTGCGTCCGCGAGATTTCGGGGAAGCCGGCGCACGCCGCCAGCCCGATCGAAATCACAAAAACACTCGCTTGCTGCCAGGACATTCCAGTCATCAGGCCACCTCCAATCGAGAGTCTCGAGCGAAAGAATCGTACGAGCTTCGAAGAACTTCCTGAGCCGACCGGGGAGCGATCCGATCAGCTCGGCTCGCGGCTCGCGCCGGATCAATCCCGCATCGCGTGAACGAGCGCTTCGATCTTCCACGGCTTATCGAGGAAGTGCACGATACCGCGCTCGGAGAATTCGCGCCGCCGGTTCTCGCTGCTGTTGCCAATCAGCCGGAGCGCGGGGCGGACGGCGCGAAGTCGCTCCACGAGCTGTCCGATATCGCCATCGGGCATCTGGTAGTCGAGGATCGCGAGGTCCAGTGCCGGCTCGAGGGTCACGATCGCCATCGCGTCGTCATGAGTCCCGGCCGTGAGGCATAGCGCCCCTGCGCTGCCGAGCATACGCACCGCTAGCCGTCGCAGAAATTCATCGTCGTCTACATAGAGAATCCGCCGCCCCGCGAGGTCCGGGTGCGAGGGCGGCTCGCTGGCTCGACTGCCTCGGCGACCCGACTCCAATCGAACGCCTCGGGGCATCGACGCCTCCTGGCGCTTCGATTGCACCAGTCTCCTTTCTTAGGCTCGCAGTCGGGCTGACCGGTAACCATCCCTGGATCCGGGTATCCACAATGTTCGATGGCCCTTCACCTACATCCTGGAGAGCGCACCGGACCGCGGCCTTCGTCTGTTAAGATCGCGAGATGACGAAAAGAAAACGGGATCCCGAGGTAGCGAAGCCCGCCGGTGATTCCCAGACACCGTCGAGGGTGCCTCCGGAAAGCCTGCCGCCTTCCCCCGTGATCGTCGGGATCGGCGGGTCGGCCGGGTCGCTTACGCCATTTCGCGATTTCTTGGCTGCAATGCCCGCGGACTCGGGCGCGGCGTTCGTGGTCGTCAGCCACCAGGCGCCCACGGGCCAGAGCCTGCTGCCGGAGATCCTCGCGAAGAGCACGACGATGCCCGTCCAGGAGATCGCGAACGAGACGAGGGCCCTCGCGAATCAGGTCTATGTCGTGCCTCGGGGTCAAGTCGTAGAAGTTCAAGATGGCGTATTGATGCTCCAGCCGATCGCCGAGTCGCGTTCGATCCACAATCCGATCGACGCCTTCTTTGGCTCTCTCGCCCGGGATCGGGGACAGGGAGCGGTGGGAATCGTGCTTTCCGGGACAGGCGCCGACGGCACGCTCGGCCTGACGGCGATCAAGGACGAATCGGGATTGTGCCTCGTGCAATCGCCCGCGACGGCCGAGTTCAATGGGATGCCCGAGAGTGCGATCGCAGCCGGGCTGGCAGACTTCTCGCTGCCCGTTCTCGAGATGCCCGAGCGGATTGCAGAGCACGTCCGATCCCTCGACGCCCGCGATCTCGTAGGCCGGAGTGCGAAGGTCTCCCCGGACGAAATCGCGCAGATCGTCGGGTACATTCGAATACGCGGCGGCCGCGATTTTTCGGACTATCGAATCGATACGCTTCTGCGTCGCATCGAACGGAGGATGGATCTCCACCGGATCGAGAACGGCAAGGATTACGTGCGCTTCCTGGAGAAGAACCGCGAAGAGGCCGAAGCGCTTTGGCGGGATTGGTTGATCGGCGTGACCAGCTTCTTCCGAGACCCGGAGGCCTTCGCCGCCCTCGCTCAATCGGGTCTGAGCAGCCTCCTCGCCTCCCACGAAGGCGACACGCCGCTGCGCCTCTGGGTAACCGCGTGTGCTTCGGGAGAAGAGGCCTACTCGATCGCCATCGAGCTGATCGAGGTGCTGGAGGCCCGAGGCAGCCGTCTCGATTTCCAGATCTTCGCAACCGACCTCGACCCTGCGGCAATCGATGTCGCGCGGGCGGGTCGCTATCCGAAGGAGATTCGGGACGCGGTCGGACCGCGCCGTCTCGAGCGATTCTTCAGCGAGCAAACCCGCGACTACCGGGTCAAGAGTGAGCTGCGAGATCGCATCGTATTCGCGGTCCAGGACGTGTTGCACGATCCGCCCTTCACGCGGGTCGACCTGATCTCTTGTCGGAACCTGCTCATCTACATCGTTCCGCGCGCACAACAGGACCTGCTCTCGGTCTTCCACTATGCCCTCAATCCAGGCGGCCTGCTCTTTCTCGGCGCGAGCGAACATCTCGGTCAATCCGCGGAGCTCTTCGCGTCCCTCGCCAGTCGTTGGCGACTGTTCGTGCGCGGCGATTCGGTGGCCGCGAAACCCCTGATCCGACTCAAACGGCGCAACGCGCTGGCGAAGGTCCCGGGCGTCGAATTGCCTGTACCCGCGACGCACAACGTGGATCTGACCGAGACGATGCGAGCCGCGCTCGCCGATCGCTTCGGACCGCCGGCCGTCATCGTCGATCTCCAGGGTCAAATCCGGGAAAGCCACGGACGCCTCGCCCCGTATCTCGCGCTGCGGCCCGGCCGCGCCAAACTGAACGTTCTCGACATGGCCCGCGAAGGCCTGCGCGCGCCCCTCGCTGAGGCGCTTCACGCCCTCGCGACCAAGAGCACCACGACGATCCACCAGGACATCCGCGCCAAGTTCGACGACGGGTGGCAGGTTGTTCGGCTTAGCGTGGGAACCATCGGGGGACAGGCGGCGGCGTCCCCCTTGGTCCTCATCTCCTTCGAGGCCAGGTCGGATCGCGGTGCGGACGGCCCCAAACGCAAGTCGAGTCGCCCGCCCGCCCGCAGCCGGAACCGTGCGCAGCTCGAAGACGAGCTCGATCAGATGCGCCAGGATCTCCAGGCCGGCGTGTCGAATCTCGAATCCGCCAATGAAGAGCTCGCGTCCGCGAACGAGGAGACCCAGTCGGCGAATGAAGAGCTTCAGAGCACGAACGAGGAGCTTCAGACGGCCAAAGAAGAGACTCAATCCCTGAACGAGGAGCTCCAGACCCTCAATGCCGAGCTGACGGAGAAGCTTATCGGTGCGGAGCAGACCAACAACGACCTCGTCAACCTGATGAGCAACATCGAGATCGCGACCATCTTTCTCGACGATCAGCTCCGCGTGACGCGCTTCACACCGCAGGCCCACAGCGTGGCCAAGTTGATCGACGGGGACATCGGTCGGCCCCTCGCCGATCTGGCGACCCTGGTCGACTATCCCGACCTGCTTCTCGACGCGGGTAACGTGCTCGCCAGTCTTCGTCCGGTCGAGAGGCAAGCCTCGGCGCCTGGGGGTGTCTGGTTCAACGTTCGGATTCGCCCCTATCGCACCCCACGCAATGCGGTGGACGGTCTGGTCGTGACGTTCATCGAGATCACCCAGACCAAGCGGGCGGAGCGCGTCCAGGCTGCCCGCGAGCTGGCGGAAGGCATCGTCGACGCCGTGCACGAGCCGCTGCTCGTCCTGGATCCGTCGCTCCGGGTCGTGCGGGCGAATCGTTCGTTCTACGAAGCCTTCCACGTGGCGCCTGACGAGACCGAATGGCACAGGGTCGAGGAGCTCGGGACCCAACAGTGGAGCTCGAAGCCCCTGCAGCAGCTCATGGAGACGACGCTCCGCGAAGGGGCTTCTTTCGAGAACGTCGAGATCGTCCATGAGTTCCCCAGCATCGGCAAACGTCGCATGCTCCTGAGCGGGCGCCCCGTCACGATCTCGGGCGACGAGAAGCCCTCGCTGATCGTTCTCGGCATCCAGGACGCCGGCCCCGCAGAGGCGAAGGTCGAAGACAAGGAAACGGCGTCATGAGCGAAGTCAGGACCAAGGGGGACCCGAATCGGTACACCCGGCATCTCGCCAAGCAGAAGCTCGCGGAAACGACGAACGCCAAGCTCGAAGGCATGACGCCCGAAGAGATCAAACGCCTGGTCCACGAGCTCGAGGTCCACCAGGTCGAGATCGAGATCCAGAATCAACAGCTCGAGGAAGCCCATCGCGAGGCGGAGCTCTCGAGCGAACGCTATCGACTACTCTACGATGCGGCTCCGATCGGGTACCTCACGCTCGATTCCCATGACGTGATCCTATCGGCCAATGTGTGCTCCGCGGAGCTGCTGCATGTGCCGCATGCGAAGCTCCTCGGTCGTAAATTCGCGGACTTCGTCGCCCCATCTCACCAGGATCGCTGGCACTTCGCGCGGCGAGCGCTCGTGGAGAGAGGGAAGCGCCAGAGCACGGAGCTCGCGCTGCAGCTCGAAGATGGCACGTTCCGCGAAGTCGGTCTCACCGCGGCGGGACTTCCGGGAGCCAGCGCGAAGGTGAACCTGGGAATGCTCGACATGACCGAGCTTCGTCGATCGGAACGTTCGCTTCGAAAGGCGGCCACGGAGGTCGCGCTCGCAGAGCAGCGTGAGCGCCGCAAGCTCGCCGCCGATCTCCACGACGACGCCGGGCAGCTGATTTCGCTCGCCTCCATCAAGCTTCGCTCGCTCTCGTCGTCCATGCCCGGCCATCGGGAATCCGAGGTCGCGGAGCTGTCCGACCTGCTCGACCAGACCCGCCACCGGATCACCTCGCTCTCCTTCCAGATGAGCCCCCCCCTGCTCCACGACGTCGGATTGATCGCGGCCACGCGCTGGCTCGCGGAGGACCTCGCGCGGACCTACGGCCTGAAGGTGACCATCGTCGCCAGCCCCGAGCTCCCGCTCGACGAGGTCACGCGAATCACGCTCTTCCAGGCGATCCGCGAGCTACTTATCAACGTCAAAAAACACTCGCAGACCGATGAGGCAACCGCACAGATCTGGCGAGAAAGCGTGATGGTGCGGGTCGCCATCGAGGATCGGGGAATCGGAGTCGATTCCGGGCTCATCAACAGCCTCTTTGTCCACCCGGGTCAGACCGGCGGCTTCGGACTCCTGGCCCTGCGTGAGCGTCTCGCGCAGCTCGGCGGGGCGCTCGAAATCGGCACGGGGCGCGACGGATCCGGTAGCCGCGTCGTCGTCAGTCTGCCCATTTTCTCTAGCGAAGGAGATTCCTAGTGACCATTCGTCTTCTACTCGTCGACGATCATGAGCTGATGCGGCAAGGCCTGCGTGCCCTGGTCGACGGCGAAAACGGCATCGAGGTCGTCGGGGAGGCCGGGGATGGCCGCACCGCCCTCGCCCTCGCACGCAGCTTGTCCCCCGACATCGTCGTCATGGACGTCGCCATGAAGGACATGAACGGAATCGAGGCGACCCGCCAGATCCGTGCCGAATGTCCCGGGGCCAAGGTCGTCGCCCTGTCGAGTCATGCGGATCCTCGCTATGTGAGCGCGATGCTCGAGGCCGGGGCCTGTGGCTACGTGCTCAAGGCCAACGCCTACGACAATCTCCAACGCGCGATCGAGGCCGCGGTCCAGGGCAAGAGCTATCTCTGCCCCGAGGTCACCCAGGGCGTCATCGGCGGCTCGACGCGCGGCTCCGGGTCCACGGCCGAATACTCGACCACGTCGCTCTCACCGCGGGAACGCGAAGTCCTTCAGCTGCTCGCCGAGGGCCAGTCTTCCCCCGAGATCGGAAAGCGGCTCTTCGTCGCGACGACCACCGTCGAGACCCACCGTCGAAACATCATGCGAAAGCTGGGAATCCATAGCGTCGCGGACCTCACCAAGTACGCGATTCGTGAGGGTCTGACCTCCGTCGATACCTGAACCGATCGGTAGATTGTTCAAACTACTCATGGTTTGCGAGATTCGCGAGCGCCCGCGTGGGCTCATTTAAACAGGCGCGCACGGCACACGCATTGCATTAGCGACGAACCACACATCAAAGGGGTGGTTCTTGAACGCTCAGGTGCAACGCGTCCTCGCCGGCGATCAAGCGGCGTTTTCCGAGATCTACGAAGCCTATGTACCCAGGGTCAAGGGCTACATCATGAAGCGGGTCGGCGACTATGCGGAAACCGAGGATCTGACCCAGGAGACCTTCGTTCAGCTCTATCGATCGCTCGAATCCTTCGAGGGGCGCTCGAACCTTCTGACCTGGACGTTCGGCATCGCACACAACGTCTGCTCGCGTCATTTCCGCAACTGCTCGCGCTGGATGATCGGGTCGCGCAACGCGCGCAGCCTGGAAGACCAGGCGGTCGAAGCGTGGATCGAGCAGAGCATCGATGCAGCGCGCGTGCTCGCGCGCTGCGACAAGAAGCTCGAGAAATCACGCCCGCCCGCCCATCGGCAGATCTTCCAGCTTCGCTACGGCGACCGCCAATCGATCCGATCGATCGCGGAGAACGTCGGCAAATCGAAGGACGCCGTAAAGGTCAGCCTGCGACGAAGCCGTAATGCCCTCCTCAAGGCGATTCCGGACGTGGAAGAAATGCTGAAGGACGTTCACCGGGTCGCCTAGCCGGACAGCGTATGGCGCCCCCGGAGACCGCGTCTGCGACGGGTGACGATGGGGCCCTAACGAGGCCCCCCGACGGAGCAAGACCCAGACCGGCGCCTCGACGGTCTGGATCCAGGCTTTGCCACACGCCACCCGCTCTGCTCTGACTGCCCTGGTCTGCAGGCGTGCTCGAAGCGACTCCATCGTTCTGGGATCCCGACCGCGCAGCGGCGGTCGATGGCCCTCCCGAATGAAGTTTGCAAGTGATGTGCCACGCTGCTTCCGCCGTCAGAATCCGAGGAAGAGACCCACTCCGACCGTCTTGATGTTGCGCTCGAGAAACTGTCCATTCGGCGACCGTCCGTCGTAGAACTCCCCCAGGATCTGAAGTCGTCGCTTGTCGAGGGCGGGATGCTCGAGCTGAACGCCCGCTCGCAGTGACAAGTCCGCGCGCCAGTTGCTCTCCTCGCGATTCTGGACATCGACGGCCAGCACGGGCCGGAGATATCCGCTGACGTACGCAACCGGGCTCGTCAGCTCGATGCCGCTCTGCAGCAGGCCGCGATCGAGATTCGGCTCCCGGTGGAGTAGCAGGCCGCCTCCCCCGTAGAGTCGCAGCCAGCGCCAGGGCTCGAACGAAAGCAGCAGGTCGGCGACCTCGAAGGAGAGGTTGACCCGGTCGACGGAGCTGCTCAGCAGGAATTCGTCCCCGAGATGCGAGCTCTGGTGGAAGACGCGGAGCATCGTCGTCAGGTCGCCGTAGTGGTGGCTTGCGCTCAGACCCACCAGGAAATCGGAGTTGACGAGATCGAACGACGCGGAATCGAGGTCGAAGACCGAGAAGACGCCGGCTTGGAAGGCGATCTCCCACGCGCCCCAGGCGTGCTCGGGACTGCGCACGAGCGGGAACGTCTCTCCGAAACCCACGGCGGCGACCCCGTCGAGCTCATCGTCGAGATACGACTGATAGCTACCGGAGAATCGCGGCCAACGCGGATCGGCGATCAGGGGCTCGAACATCTCGTTGCCCGGGAAGATCTCGTAGCGTTGGCCGGCGGTGTCGGCCTGGTCCGTCGCGTCTTTCGCCGCCGGCGCCGCCGTACCAGGCTCGACATCTCGCGAGATCGCCTGCTCCAAGGCGAGCTCGTGATTCACGAGGATGCGAACCCGCTCGACTCCACGCACTTCGAGCAGGCTTCGAGCCAGCGTGTCGAGCGGAACTTCCGGCGCAACCTCGAAATCGACGTCGAGGACGGTTGCATCGAACGCCAACGTGAAGCCCCGGAGCTCATGGGTCTGTTCGAGCAGGCTGCTCGCATAACCCTTCACGAATGCCGCTTCGAGCTCGCCCGTCCCATCGGTCGAGGCCGCGGCCGGTGCCTCGGCGGCATGCGCCTGGTCGGATGCATTCGCGACGCCGAGCAGAAGCGCGAGCGTCGACGCCATTCCCCGCACGACGCGGTTCACGTAGCGGCCGCGTGAACCGTCCGGCTCCGGCCAGGCCAGCCACGCGGCGATCGGGTTCATCCCAGGGGTCGACGCCCCTGGATTACGCGAATCAGGATCACGGCCACCGCCACGACCAGCAGGAGATGGATCAGCCCCCCCATGGTGTACGAGGAGACCAGACCGAGAATCCACAGAACGACCAGAATGATTGCGATGGTTTCGAGCATTCGTCATCCCCTTCGTCGATCGCGCGATGGACCGATTCGATCCGCATCCAAGATGTTCGGACGACACTCGAATGATCCACCTTCTCTCCCCACGTTAGGGCGATCTCGAGCGGAACGCATCTCCCGAAACCCGGGATCGGCTTTGGCTTCCGACTCGTCGACGAATCAGCGAGTTGCGTCAATACCGCCTTCCGTCTGGGGGGATCCCCGGATTCTTGGATGTCGACGGCTGAGGGGCCTGGATAGGATCGGTCTCGCACCTCAAGGAGATCCCCCCGTGAAGATCATTCTGTCGACGACCCTCGGACTGTGCATCGGCTTCTGGAGTCTCACCGCAGCGGCAGGTCCGTTCGACCATCCCGGCCAGTCGAGATCGAGGCGAGATGCCACGCCTGGAATCGAGCTCGAGGACCACGGTCCGGCTCGAGCCTTTCGCGGCGCCATGCCGTCGGTCATCCGGAACGCTCATTCGGACCACGACCGGGCTCGCCCCTTCCGTGGGACCCTGACGTCCAGCATCCGGAACGATCGGCCCGATCGCGACGAGACGTACGCATGGACTAGCGAACGATCCAGATCGCAGCCGCTCCTGGACATCCCCCGGCGCTTGAATGCCGTAGCGGGCATCCCGGAGCCGTCCGCGGCGATGCTGTTCGGAATCGGCGTCCTGGTCGCCGTCCAGGCCCTCCCGAAGCGGATGCGTCACTCCTGAAGGAGAACAGGAGGGGCCGGAATGAAGACAGAGCCCACCGAACGCACCCATCCGAGCGCGGCTTCGAAGCGTCCTCGGAAGTCGCTCGCCCCGGCCCTGTGGTCCGCCCGCCCGCGGCGCGAGCATGAGGCTGCCATGCGTTGGCAGCGGGGGTCGATCTCGCCCCTGCACCTCGCGGCGGAGCCGCCCGTCTCTCGACCGTTGATCCGAACGATCGAACGCGTCCAGCTGGGTCGAGGTCCCATTCGTGTCTCGCGCGTGATCTTCGGATCGATGGCGATCGGGAGTGCGCGTCACGACCGAGGGCGCCGGATCGCCACCATCCATGCGGCCGTGGACGCCGGCATGACGAGCATCGACTCGGCGCCGATGTACGACCTCGGCGCCTGCGAAGTCGCCGTAGGCGAAGCGATCCGCGGCCGGCGCGACAGGGTTCAGCTGCTCTCGAAGGTCGGCCTGCGCTGGGACGATCCGAGGGGAAAGATCCTCTTCACGACCCGCGACGACACCGGCCGGCTGGTCGCCGTGCGAAAGAACTCGCGGCCCGAATCGATCCGGCTCGAGGTCGAACGCAGCCTCGAACGACTCGGTTGCGACGTTCTCGATACCGTCCACGTACACATGCGGGATCCCCTGACGCCGATCGAAGACACGATGGGCGCCCTGAAGGATCTGCTCCGCGAAGGAAAGCTCCGGGCGATCGGAGTCTCGACGAATTTCGGTCCGCACGAGATCGCGGAGGCGCAACGAGCCCTCGGCGACGTGCCGCTCGCGAGCCTCCAGGTCTGTTACAACCTGCTCGACCGGAGCTGCGAGAAGGAGCTGGTGCCGATCGCCCAGAAGGATTCCATCGCGATCCTGGCTCGCTCTCCGCTCGCGATGGGGCTCCTCACGGGAAAAGTCGGTCCCTGGTCCACGTTCAACGAGAATGACTTGAGACGAAACATGCCGACCTTCCACCGCGACAACCTGCGTCAGATCTCGATCGCCGTACAACACGGCCTCGCGCCCATCGCCGCCGCCCACGACGTGAGCGTGGCAGCGGTCGCGCTCGCCTGGGTTCTCAACCGGCCCGCCGTGAGCGCCGTGGTCGTCGGAGCCAGTCATCCGCACCAGATCCTCGCCAATGCCGAAGCGATCGAGCTCGAGCTCGATGCCGATGAACAAAAGCAGATCGAGCAGCAATTCGACGCCCTTGTGCTGAACCCCCATGCGGGAGTCGGCTTCGGGCGACGCAGCTTGCAGCAGGGGCGCTGGCTCGCGGGCGTGGTGGGCAGGCGCATCTCGCGCTGAAGCGCCTTCATTTCAATCGCAGACGTCAAAGCAGGCGTTCGAAGCCCGACCAGAACCGCTCGAGCAGCCGGTCCGTCAAGCTGCGTTCCTGCCAGCTCTCGAGCGTGACCTCCGTCGACTTCGCGAGGTCGTCGTCGAACATCCGACGCATCCGGGTCGCGAATCCTTCGTCGATGACGACGACGCTGACTTCGTCGTTCTGCATGAAGCTTCTCCAGTCCCAGTTGGTCGAGCCGACGGTCGACCAGATGTCGTCCACGACCACGGTCTTGGCGTGCAGGAAGGCCGTGTCCTGCTCGAAGAGACGGATGCCGCCGTCCAGGAGGGGCTGATAGTGGGATCGGCCTGCATGGAAGACACCCGAAAAATCGCTGAACGAGGGCAGGATGATCCGCACCTCGACGCCCCGGCGCGCCGCTCGGATCAAGGCTTTCTCCAGGCGCTCGTCCGGAACGAAGTAGGCCATCGTGATCGAGATCGAGCTCCGCGCGAAGGCCACCGCGCCGAGCACGGACAGATACGTGAGGTTCTGCTCCGAATCCGGCGAGCTGGGGACGATCTGCACGACGGTTCCCCCGGCGCGTCCAGTCACTGCGTCCGGCGGATCGACGGCGGCCTCGAGGTTCTGTGCGGCGCAGCCCTGCTTCGACCAGCTGTCCTGGAAGAGCTCGCCCAATCGACCTGCCCCCGGTCCCCTGATCCGGACATGCGTATCCCGCCAGCCGTCGCCGATCGATTTTCGAGCACGCCGCGACGCGAACGAAGACCCGCTGCGGTAGACGCGGCTGAAGTTGATGCCGCCCGCGAAGGCGTCCTCTCCGCCATCGACCACGACGATCTTCCTGTGGTCGCGATGGTTCAGCCGGCTCGGGCGCAGCAGGGACCACGCGACGGGATTGAACACGCACGTCGACACGCCGGCGCCCGTCAACTTCGTAAGGATGCGGTCCGCTCCCCATGATCCGACCCCGTCGACCAGGACTCGAATCGAGACGCCCGCGGCGGCGCGCTCTGCCAACAGGTCGGTCAAGCGATCGCCCGCTTGCTCGACCTCTTCGAAAATGAAGGACTGCAGGTCGATGCTGCGGCGAGCTCCGCGAATCGCATCGAACATGGCTGCATGGGTCGCGGGGCCGTCGATCAGCAGGTCGACGCGATTGCCGGTCAGCAGAGGCTCCCGGATCAAGCGAGCGCTCATGCCCAGGTACTCGTCGAGGAGCGAATCCGGAGCCGCCGAGACGATCCGATGCGACGCCTCATCCGCGCGGGCGAGAGACCAGCGCCCGTCGGGGCCCTCGAAAGCGATCGGATCGGCCGACTCCGAAATGGCCGCTTGACGCGCGAGTCGCAAGGAAGGCAGGCTCGCGCAGCCGGCGACGAGAGCCGACGCCAACAGCAACACCGCGTTCACGCATGAGGTGACATGCCGGACCCCATGTTGCGATTTCTCAACCAGGCGCAGCCTCGGAGAACACCCTGGGCTCCGATACCCGCTGGCTCAGGTGGGACTGCTTGCCGGCCAGATAGTCGGTCTTCGACAGCTCGTGCAGCTGGCGCGGGTAGCGTTCGGTCGCATCGAACCAGGTCCGAAGCCTCCATCCCGAGCGGCCGATGGCAGGCTGAGCTGCGGAAGCGAGGTAGGTCTCGATGGCCAGGTAATAGCGCATGGTGTTTCGCTCGAGCACCCCTCGGAGACCGCCGACGTAGACCGGCTCTCCGGCGCCAGTCGGCGCCGTGGTGCTGAAGCCCACCTTGTCCCGACCGACGGTTCCCAGGTAGGTCGACATCGCCAGGCGTGCCGCCGTTCCGTACGTATAGGCGTACGTGAAGCGGAGGAACGAGCTTCGATCTCCCACCGGAATCGCCTCCAGCGACAAGCGGTAGTCCGTGGTCCCCAGCGGTCCGCTCGCGGCGCGCATCTCGACCGAGAAGCGTTGCTCTCGAGACTCCGCGACCTTCAGCTGGAAGTCGATGGCATGGGAGCCATCGCCCTCTTCCGCTCCCTTTCGCCCGAGCAGCAGGGCCAGGGACTCCCCGGCCCCCGATCGGCCGGCGGCGCAGCTCTTCACGTTCAAATGAAGAATCAGGACATCACACCACTCGGCCGGGGTGTCGAGGCTCTCGCGAAGGTCGCCGATCGGATGTTCGACGAGCGCCAGCACGCTTCCGTGGACCTGCCCGTCGAGCTCCGTCGACTCCAGCAACAGAGGCCGCTCGAAAGGGCTGTTTTCGAGCGCTTTCCGCGACGTGCGGAGCTTCTCCGCCAGATCCGGGGCCGCCGCCCCCGCCGCGCTCGTCGTCAGGGCAGCCAATACGGTAAGAGAGAGCCAGAAACGCGTCATCGATTCCTCCAAACCATCCGATCTCGGGAATGCCTCGAAGGCTCAGTCGTCGTCTTCCGGTGCCTCCTGGATCGCGTCCTGGGCGCTCTCGAGGTTCTCCGCGACGAAAGTCCAATCGAGGAGATGATCGAGAAAGCCCTTCACGTACCGGTCGCGCTCGCTCTGGTAGTCCAGGTAGTAGGCGTGCTCCCAGACGTCCAGTGTCAGCAGCGGGATGCGTCCGCTCTGCATCGGATTGTCGGCGTTTGCGCTGCTCTCGACCCGCAATCGCCCCTTCTCGTCCCGCGTGAGCCAAACCCAGCCCGAGCCGAATCGCTCGCTCGCAGCCTCCGCGATCTGCTGCTTGCAGTTCGCGACGGAACCGAACGCGTCGACGAGAGTCGCAGCCATGGCCTTGTCCGGCGGCCCGCCTCCATCCGGGCGCATCGAGCGCCAGTAGAAGTCGTGGTTCCAGACCTGGGCCGCGTTTTCGAAGACGTCCCCGGTGCTCGTCCGGATGAGCTCCTCCAGCGACAGCTGCTCTTCGGGCTTCCCCTCGATCAGCTTCGCCAGCTTTCGCAGATAGCCGGCGTGGTGGGATTCGTAGTGTTCGTGGACGGTCCGAGCGCTCACGTAGGGATCCAGAGCGCTCTCGGCGTACGGGAGCGGCGCCAACGCCAGCTTCATGACAGCTCCACGTGAGCAATGCCGTTGTTCTTCGCCGAGCTGGCCTTCGACGTGATGTAGTCCCGGGCCTGCTTCGCCTGGTCCGAGATCTGGCGACGGACCTGCTTTCCCGTCCGCGGGCTGAGAAGCGTGGCCAGGCCGGCCCCGAGCACGAGCCCTGCGCCGAGCCAGGCTGCATGTTTGGCGACCCGGGCCGCGCGATGACGGCGGCGCAGAGAGCTGAGCCTCCCCAATGCATCGTAGAGGTGGGGGGCCTGGCTGACGACTTGGGCCAGGCTTCCGATCGAATTGCGGACGATGTGATTGCTCATGGTTCGTTCTACTCCTGATTGTGTTCGAGAAATTGTTGTTCGACCCAGGCGCTCGTCATGCGTGCGCCGATTCCGAAGAGCACGCCGATGGCTCCGCGCGGCAAGCCGCCACCCAGGATGAATCCGAGGCCGGCCGCCGCGCCGACGGCGAGCAGCGGTGCCGACGAAACCGTTCGATGCAGCAACCGGTCGACCTGCCCCTTGGCATCCGCGGCACCAGCCTGGAGTCGCCGCAGATCGGCCTCGAGCGTCCGCGCGTCGCTCGCAGACTTCGCATCCGTCATCGATCGCCCCGGACGATCCGCGCGATCGCGTACCCGATTGCTGCTGCACCCAGGATGGACGCCCACGGGTGTTCTCGGATCACCTCAGCCAGCGACTCGCTGACGGCTCCCTCGTCATCACCGGTCTCGCTCGACTGCATCTCGCTCAGCATTTCGCTCATCGCCATCGATTCCTCCTCCTGCGTCCGTATCCGGATCCCCACCAGAAGCCGATCAAGAGGGCTCCAGTCAGAGATGCCAAGGGGCTCTCGCGAATCCAATGCGTGGGCGCGATCGACTGTTTCGCGGCTGCGGCGAGCTCCCGCACCGCCGCTTCGAGCTCGAGCTCTTCCCGCTTCACGCGGCCTCGAAGAGCCGCGAGCGGGACGCCGTCGGCGCTCATCGCGCCCTCACGCGGCGAAGGAGAATCATCGCGACCGCAACATGGGCGAGACCCAAGGCAAGCTCGACGGAGAAACGAGGAAAGTGCTGCGAAAGCCCACCCGTCACGCCCCGCATCAGATAAACCCATCCCGCCAGACCAAGGGCGCCTACCAGGAGAGAGAGGCCGCCGTCCCGGACGAGCATTCTCGCCTCGGCGATGATCAGCTCGAGTCGTCCGGCGAAGAGCGACTGACCCGCTTCGACCGTGCGCTCGAGCGCTTCCGTCATGTTCGGTTCTCGGCGCATGCCCAAGCGGAGAGCAAGTCCCGTGCCACGAGAGACCCTGCGAGACGAGCCCCCAGCTCGATTTGCATCGACGGTTCAAAGCCCTTCGACCCGGTACTTTCTACAAACCTCCGACGCCATCTGCGATTCCGACTCGGTCTCCCTGGATTCTGCGCACGACGCCCCAGACTCGCTTGGCACGTATCCTGCTTAACAGGGCTCGAACGAGCATAACCAACGAGCTCGAGGGATGAACAAACATGAATTGGGATCAGGTCGAAGGAAACTGGAAGCAGTTCACCGGACAGATCAAGCAGAAGTGGGCGAAGTTGACCGACGACGATCTGCAGCTGATCAACGGCAAGCGGATCGAGCTGCTCGGAAAGATCCAGGAGCGCCACGGCATCACGAAGGAGGCCGCTGAGAAGCAGCTCGACTCCTTTACGAGCGGACTCACCAAATGATGGGAAACCAAGAGATGAAACACAGCAAGATTTTTCGAATGAGCACCTTCGTCGCCACGACGGCTATGCTCCTGTCTTCGTCGGCGTTCGCAGAGCAGCCCGAAGACGCCTGGCTCACGACCAAGGCGAAGACCGAGCTCCTGACCGACGGGACGGTGAACGGCCTCGGAATCCATGTGGATACCTTCGACGCCCATGTGACCCTCTACGGCAAGGTCAACACCGAGGCCGAGCGCAAACAGGCCGAGCAGCGTGTCCGGGCGATCCAGGGTGTGGCCGACGTACGCAACCTGCTCGTCGTCGTTCCCCAGGCCGCTCGCAAGGCGACCAAGATCGACGACGCCGTGATCGAGGCGGCCGTACGCCAGTCCATCGCCAAGGACGAAGGGCTCGCGGGCAGCACCATCAAGGTCAAGTCCGTCGACAAGGGCGTCGTCATCCTCAGCGGAAATGCGACCAGCCTGACGGCCCACCGTCGCGCGATCACGCGCGCCCGCCGGGTCGACGGCGTCCAACGCGTCGCGAGCGAGATCAAGAGCCCGAACGAGCTCGCCGACTCGGAGATCTGGGACGACGGCAAGAATGTCGGGGCCAACGCCGCGATGAAGACGTCGGCCTCCGACGCATGGATCACGACCAAGGCGAAGCTCAGCTTGATGGCGGCCCCCGGCATCTCGCCGATGACCGTCAACGTGGATACGGCAGAGGGTGTGGTGACGCTCTTCGGCACGGTCGGAACGGCGGAGGCCAAGACGCGCGCTGCGCGTGAAGTGGCCGCGCTCGACGGGGTGAAGCATGTCGCCAACGAGCTTCAGGTCGTACCCGATGTCGCGGCGGCGGGCGTCGCCGAGAGCGACGAGCGCGTGACGGCCGCGGTTCGCAAACGGATCGACGCGCGACCCTCGCTCTCGGACGCGAGCGTCAAGGTCGAGACGGCGAAGGGCGTCGTACGTCTGAGCGGTACGGTCGCGAGCCATCGTGACCACATGAATGCTCTGACTGCGGCCCGCGGCGCAGCCGGAGTCAAGTCGGTCATCGACGATCTGACCCTCAGTGCGCGCCCCAGCTAGTCGGGCGTTCGCGTCGCGAAGAGGCATCCGGCAGTCGTTCGAACAACGCATCGAACAACGCTGCCGGATGCCATCGCTCTTGTGCACGGATCGCCCAATCCTCTCCGACCCGCCACGAGGAGCCGACCCTTGCTGGGAACCATCTTGATCGTGTTGCTGATCCTCATGTTGATCGGAGCTCTTCCGAGCTGGCCTCACAGCCGGAATTGGGGCTACGCGCCCACCGGGGGCCTCGGCCTCGTGCTCGCGATCGTCGTCGTCCTGCTCCTGCTGGGTCGGATATGAGGCCCCTTGCCCCGAAATCGCCGCTCGTGCACGCCTACGGACAGGCCGGCGGGATGGGGGTATGGCTCGAGTGCGCAGATTGCGGACTGCGGCGTAAAGGCTCGAGCGACACGCTTCTGCCCTGTCCAGGCTACAGTGAAAGAACGCATGCACGCGCGGGATGGCTGATGCTTCCTCTGTCTCAAGCCGTCGCGGAAGCGAGCTAGGTAGGCCGATCCACCTGGAAGGCAGACGATGCCGATGACTTCCGAACTGCCCGACCGGCGCCCGGCCGGACCGACCGTCGTCGGTGGAGTCCTGCTCGCGCTGACTACCCCTGCCGTGTTCTCGATCGGATCGGCCGCCCTGTCCTCGTCAGGCTCTCTCTCGGACTCGGGCCTGCACCCGGCGCTGGCCATCGGCATGTTTGGCCTGGGCGTCGCGCTCTTGTTTCACGCGCGACCCGGACCCAGGCGAACGCTCGTCGGAAACGCGATCGCGCTCTTTGCAGCCGCTCTCGGCCTCGCGACGCTCGCCGAGGGATTGTGGGTGCCCGCCGCGACGACCCACACCTGGCTCGACCCCCAGACCCACGCCCCGGGTCTGGTTGCCCTGGGACTCGTCGCCGTCGGCATCTCCCTCGGGATCGACCCTCGCTCCCGGGGCTCGATCCGGGCCGGCATCGTCGGGCTCGGGGCGGGTTGGCTGATCGTGCTCGGTAGCGCCTACGAACACGACCCGAACTCCCCCGCATTCGGACCCCGCGCTGCGATTCCAGCGATCGCGACCCTGCTGGCCGCGATCGGCGCGTTTTTTCGACACGACGAGCTGGGCGTCGTCGCGGCCCTGCGATCCCCCGACGAAGCGGGCACGGCACTCCGGCGATCCCTGCTCGTCGCGGTCGTGGTCCCGAGCATCCTCGGGCAGCTCGTGCTGACCGGTCGTCGCGCGAGTCTCTACGGCGACGCCACCGCCACGGCGCTGCTCGCTGCCATCTCGATGACCGCGCTCGTCGTGATCGCCTTCGCGACCCACCGCGTCGCTCGCCGTGCGCAGAGCACTCACGCGCTGGCCGACGCGGCGCTCGCCGCGAGCGAAGCCCGCTTCCGCCGGATCTTCGACCGCGCGTCCGTCGGGATCGCCGAGCTGTCGGGCGATGGACGGTGGACCCAGGTCAACGAGCGACTCTGCGAGATGCTCGGCTATCCCGAAGAGGAGCTTCGAACGAAGACCTATGCGGCCGTCAGTCAAGCCGACGATCTCGCCCGCGATGCACACAAATGGGAGCAGCTCCGACGGGGCGAGATCGACGAGTACGCGATCGAAGGGCGTTTCGTCCGCAAGCAGGGCGAGATCCTCCACGCCGACGTCCGGCTCGTCCGCGAGTCCGAGGTCGCGAGCGGCGCGATGCGCTTCGTCGCCGTGCTGCAGGACGTCACGGCACGCGTCTCCTTCGAGAACGAATTGCGGGTCTACCAGCGTGCCGTCGGGGCGACCCAGAACGGGGTCGTGATCACCGACGCCCGCAAGCCCGGGCATCCGATCATCTCCGTCAACGCCGCCTTCGAGCGGATCACGGGCTATCGGGCGGTCGACGTGATCGGCCGGAATTGCCGATTCCTGAATCAGGGCGCAGCGGATCAGGTCGGTCTCGATCAGCTCCGCCGGGCGATCCAGGCGGGGGAGAGCTGCTCGGTCCTGCTGCGAAACTTTCGCGCGAACGGCACGGGCTTCTGGAACAGCGTGTCCATCGCCCCCGTCCACGACGCGAGCGGCGTCCTCAGCCATTTCGTCGGGGCGATGCGCGATTCGACCGACGAGGTCCAGCTGATGGCCGAGCGCGAGGCCCTGCTCCAGGTCGCCGACCAGGAACGGCACGAAGCGGAGATCGCGAATGCCTCGAAGGACCGCTTCCTTTCGGTCGTGTCCCACGAGCTCCGCTCGCCGATGAACGCGATCGTCAGCTGGGCCGCTCTCTTGCGCGACGAGCAGGACCCGGCGAAGCGATCGCGCGGATTGGATGCGATCGAAGCCTCCATTCGCGCGCAGACCCGACTCGTGGACGACCTGCTCGACACCTCGCGGATCCGGAGTGGAGGGCTCGGAATCGAGCTCGCGAAGCTCGATCTCTCGGCAGCGGTGCGTTCCGCCGTCGATCGGCATCGACAGAATTCGCAGCAGAAGGGCCTCTCCCTGAACCTGCAATTGCCCGATGGAACGGCGCTATGCCGCGCGGACAGTCAACGCGTGGATCAGATTCTCGACAACCTGATCGACAACGCGGTCAAGTTCACGCCGGCCGGGGGAGCCATTGACGTCGAGCTCCGCGACGTCGACACGCGTTGGGAGATCGTGGTCCGCGATACCGGACGCGGTATCGCGGAGAGTGCACTGCCGCGAGTCTTCGAAGAGTTCTGGCAGGTCGACCCACGCGGAGGGCGGGGGCTCGGGCTCGGTCTCGCCATCGTGAAGCACCTCGTCGAGCGGCAAGGGGGATCCGTCGTCGCGGAGAGTACCGGAGCGAGCCTCGGCGCGACCTTCCGCGTCCTGCTTCCGAAGATGTCGGCGTCGATTCCGATGACCCGGCCCGCGCACGCCGGGGTCGCCACGCAGGCCCTCGCGGCCGGAATCGTCGGGGCAAACATCGTCGTCGTCGACGACGACCGCGCCATCGCGGAGGCGTTTGCGAGCGCCCTCGAGCAGGTCGGGGGCGTGCCGCGGGTCGCGACCTCCGTCGCCGAGGCGCTGGTCTTCCTGAACGAAGCGCCTTTGGCCTTGATCAGCGACATCCGCATGCCGGAGCGGGACGGCCTCGACTTGATTCGGACCGTTCGGCGCTTCGACGACGCCCGGCGGGAGATCCTCGCGATCGCCGTGACCACGCTCTCCGAGCGCGAGGATCGTCGCGAATTCCAGCGCGCGGGCTTCGACGCCTGCCTCGCGAAGCCCGTGAAGCCCAATCAGGTCGTCGCGTTGCTGACCACGCTCCTTGCGCGTCTCGAGCCGGAGAAGCCGCCCTTGCGAAGACTGCTCGTGCTCGTCGACGAACGAGAGCATGCCGCTGCAGCGCTCGCGGCGCTTCGCGTCGAGGGCCACGAGATCCTCGAATTCGCCGACCCGAAAGCGGCCTTCCGGGCGGCGATTCAGCTAAGGCCCAACGCGATCCTCCTGGTCGAGCCGGTTCGCGACGCATCGACCTCTCGCCTCGCCGATCGCTTCGCCTCGCTGAAGGATCGCCCCCCTCTGATCGGACTGATCGATTCCGGCGCGGAGCCGGTCAGCCCCGTCTCGGATTTCCTGGTGCCGACACACAACCCGGGAGCGCTCCGGCGCGTGCTCCGACTACTCGAGGAGCCCCTCCATGAACGAACCTGACGCCATCCAGCCCCTCGAGCCGACCTTCACGCTGTTGATCGTCGAAGACGAGATCCATCAGCGCAGCGCTCTCGTCGCGCTGATCGAACGCGAGGGCTTTCGAAGCGTCGAAGCCTCGACGCTCGAAGAAGCGCGCAAGGCCCTGGCCCAGGTCGTCATCGACGCGGTGCTCGTCGACCTGACGCTCCCCGACGGCGACGGCCTCGCCTTGATCGGCGACCCCCATGCCCTGGGCCACCCGGAGTACGTCGTCGTGACCGGAGACGCCTCGGCGCAGACCGCCGTCGCCGCCCTGCAGCGCGGAGCGCTCGACTATCTGACCAAGCCCCTCGATCGCAATCGCCTGCGAAGCGTATTGACCAACATCCGGCGCACGCGCGCGCTGAAGACGAACGTCTCCGGGCTGCGCGCCCATCTGAGCGAGCTCGGACATTTCGGCGCGCTGAACGGTCGCTCCGAGCCGATGCGCCGGGTCTATGGATTGATCCAGCGCGTCGCCGAGACCGAGGCGTCGGTGTTCATCACCGGCGAGAGCGGGACCGGCAAGGAGCTCGTCGCCCAGACGATCCACACCCTCAGTCGTCGCAGCGAACGCCCGTTTCTCGCGGTCAACTGCGGCTCTCTCGCGCCGACCTTGATCGAGAGCGAGCTCTTCGGTCACGAGAAGGGCAGCTTTACGGGCGCCGACCGACGTCGCGTCGGCTATTTCGAACGGGCCGATCAAGGCACCCTGTTCCTCGACGAGATCACCGAGATGCCTCTCGAATTGCAGGTCAAGCTGCTGCGTGTGCTCGAGACCGGCGCGGTCACGCGCGTCGGCGCGACGGAGGCGACGACGGTCGACGTGCGCATCCTCGCCGCGTCGAACCGCAATCCACTCGAAGCCGTGGCCAATGGCACGCTTCGCGAAGATCTGTTCTACCGCCTGAACGTATTTCCGATCGAGCTCCCGCCGCTTCGCGAGCGGGGCGCCGACATCAGCCTGCTCGCCCAGCACTTCCTCGATCAAGTGAACGCGCGGGAGGGAACCACCAAACGGTTCGACGCCGGTGCCCTGGCGCTTCTGCAGGGCTGCGCCTGGCCGGGCAATGTCCGCGAGCTCCGCAACGTCGTCGAACGGGCCGCGATTCTCGCCGACGAGCTGATCGACAGCGGGGACCTCCCGACGCTGAAGCCGAGCGACGCGATCGTCGAAGGCGACGAGAATACGGTGCGCGTGAAGATCGGAACGCGGCTCGCCGAGGTCGAGCGGCGGTTGATCCTCGCGACCCTCGATGGCCTCGACGGAAACAAGGCGAAGACCGCCGAGCGGCTCGGGATCAGTCTGAAGACCCTCTACAATCGCCTCAACATGTATCAGGGGCACGGCCATCACGAGCGGCCGGAGAAGCCGGCCCCTTGACGTCCTGAACGGCGCCGGCGAGCAGCGCGACGGCTTCCTCGAGCGTCGACACGAGCTCGATCCCGGCATCTCCCGCGACGGAAGCGCGAAGCTCCGAAATCCGTGCCGTGTCCTCGCCCCAGAACCCGACGATGATGCGCCGCTCGGGCGCGCTCGCTCGCAGTCGCCGAACGAGATGCCGGACCGGAGCCGCCCGGGAATCGAGGGCCGACAGGCAGAGGACCGCGTCACGGTCGCGGGAGACGAGCTCGACGAGCTCTGCCGTAGGCAGCCGCCCGAGGGCCCGGCTCACGTTCCCTTCGCATTCGAGCAGTCTCGCCAGACCGACCGCGACGATCTCGTCGGCGAAGGCCTCCGCCGGCACGCACAGGATCGGTTTGCCCGATGGCGCCGCGGCCGCAGGCGAGTCCACGAGGTCCCCGATCCAGCTGTCGAATGCCTCGCGAGCAAAGAAGAGCTCCTCTCCGACGAGGGCACGCGTCTGGCGATCGCGCTCGAGCAGATGGAGGGCGGGGATCAAGACTTGGTCCCAGGTCGTGACGGCCGGCTGGTCACGATTCTGGGCCGCCACGAGCTGCGTCGCGCTCTCGAGGTCTCGGGCGAGCAGACGCTCGTAGATCCGCTCGGAGGGATCGAGGGCGTCGGTGTCACTCAAGAGGATCGAGAACGTCTCGAGCCCAGGGACGTGGCGCCCCATGACGACGACACAGACCGTGAGCGGAGTGGCCAGCACGAGGCCGATCGGTCCCCATAACCACGACCAGAAGAGCGCGGCCAGGATCACCGCGAAGGGCGACAGGCCTACGCTCTTCCCGTACAGCCAAGGCTCGAAGACGTTGTTGCTGAAGAGCTCGAGGACCGCGAGATAGGCGATCACTGCGATCGCCATCGACCAGCCTTCGAAGGCCCCGATCGCCAACACGACGGGGGCGATCGCGGCCATCATCGGTCCCGCATAGGGCACGAATCGCAGCAGTCCCGCGATGAGTCCGAAGAGCAGGGCGCCGGGCAGGCCGATCAGCGCGAGGCCGACGCCGACCGCGATGCCATGCCCCAGATTGAGGAGCGCCAGCGAGCGCAGATAGCGCGCCACCCGATCCGAGGTCTCGCGCAGCGTCGATCCCGTCAGGCGCATGTCGCCTCGGCCCATGACCCGAAGCACCCGATCGCGCAGATCCTCCCGCTCGATCAAGAGAAAGATGAGGAGGACCAGGACGACACCGGACTGAGCAGCGAACGAGGCGATCGTTCCCAGCGTGCCGGCAGCGACCCCGACGAGATCTGCGTCCGGAGGCATGAGATCGGGAGGGGCCGACTGAGCCCGGGTATCCAAGGCAGAGGCTTTTCGGACCTGTCGCAGGATCCGGCGGAGCCCATCGATCGGCTCCTGGATCTTGTGCTGCAAAGTTCGCCGATAGGCGGGCGCCTGCTCGGCGAGCGCGCTGCCCTCGTTGACGACGATCCATCCGGTCCCCGCGAAAGCGGTCCCGATGCCGATCGCGACGACGAGGACCGCGGCGATGCGCCCGAGGCGAAAGCGTCCGAAGCCCAGGCGCTCGACGCGCGAGACGGCACTGCTCAGGACGACGCTCAGGAGACCGGCGACGGCCAGGGGCGCGAGGATCCGCTCGGCCAGATAGAGAGCGGCGATCACGAGCATCGTCGTCGCAGCCATGTAGAGAAAGGATGTGCGCAGCCAACGATCCAAGCAGGCTCCCGTCCGTGATCTCGCATTCGAATAGCAAATCACGTGCCGGGCGTGGACGACGGCCCGATCCGCGTCCGCTGCGCCGAGCTATCGGCCAGCGGGCTCGTTTCTACAAAGGAGCTTCGCCAGAGCACGCGAATCAACGCCAATACGGCGCCGAAGTCCGGTAGGCCCGTTCGACGAAAGCGTCGACGTCCCCCCCGCGCCAGGCCTGCGAGAGGACCTCGATGCTGACGAGGCCGTCGAATCCTCGCGCCCGGAGCGTTCGGCTGAATCGCTCGAGGTCGAACAATCCCTCGCCCGGAAAGACGCGTCGATGGATCGTCTCTTCGCGCAGATCGTCGCTCGCGATCGCCGGGTGGTCGTCGAACTGGACGTAGGCGAGGCGCTCGAGCGGGAGCTTCGCGAGCGAGTTCCAATCGTCGGGCCCGAGGAAGAAATGCCAGCTGTCGACGAGGACCCCTGCGTCGGGGACGCCGGCCTGGTCGATCAGCTCGAGTGCGTCCGCGATCGAGCGGACCCGGCTGATCGCCAGGAACTCGACGGCGAGCCGCGCGCCGTAACGGCCGAGACGGTCCGCGGCGCGCCGGAATTCGCCAGCCGTTGCAGGGCTCGGCGGTCGGTCGGAGTTCACGAGGATCCAATCGGGCCGCAGCGCACGGACCGCCGGCTCGAACGAGGCGAGCTGTGCCTCGGTCTCCGCCGATTCATCGCCGATCATGAGCGACGCGATCTCGGGACAACGAAGTCCGAGACCGGCGATCAGCTCGGCCAGCGCCTCGATGCGCCCACCCGACCCGACGAGCCGGTCGAGCGAGAAGATGTCGAGCCCGACCGAATCAAACCCGACCCGGGCCGCCGCGCGGATCTGCCGCGGCAGATCGGGCATCGGCCCGAAATAAGCCGACTCGTTGAAGAGGTTGAAGCAGAGCTGCATCGCGCGTTCCTCCTCAGACGCTGCCGTCGGAGGTGTTGAGCTTGACGGCGTCGTGGATGAAGCGGACCGCGGCATCGACCAGCGCATCCTCGTAGGGAAACTCCGGATCGCCCCGGTACGCACGCGACGCGTACTCGGCGTGGATGTGTTGGATCACGTCCGCCATCTCCTCGACCTCGAGGTCCCGGCGGAACTCGCCCTTCGCGATCCCGTCCGCCAGCACGTTCGCGATCAGCTGACGATGGGCGTGGACCCGACCGCGATTGGGATTCTCGACGCGCGCCAGCTCGAAACGCTTGTCCCCCGAAAGGACCGCCGGGAGCAGGGGATTCGTCCGGCAGTAGGCGACCGAGCGGCGGAACATCGCCTCGAGCTTCTGGGTCGGCGACAAAGCCTCCGCGTCGGCCGGGACGAGAGCGCGTACCCAATCGCGCACGATGTCGGTGACGACGACCTGGAACAGGTGCTCCTTGCTCTCGAAGTGCTTGTAGAGAAGGCCGTTCGACACGGCGGCCCGAGCCGCAATCCCCTCGACGGTCGAGCCGGCGAACCCGTGCTCGGCAAAGCAGCTGCGCGCCGCATCGACGATGCGCTGGAGACGCTCCTCCCTGCCCTGCTGCCGTGCCCCCATCATGCCTCCTCGCCCCTCTCCCGACAGGACGGATCCCCTCAGGAATAGTCGACCCGATCCATTCTGGCATTAAAATGAACGATTTAAATCATATTTTCATTGAAAGTTTAAGATTGATTATTCATCATGGGGCCCGAGATCGAGCCGCTCGCCCACTTCCGGCCGAGGCGGCTCCCGGGCCAGCCCCCAAAACGAGGACCCAGACCATGCCGCGACTCGGCTATGCCGCCTTCGACGCCGACCACCACTACTACGAGCCCGAGGACGCGTTTACCCGCCACATCGATCCGCGCATGGCGAAGCGCGCGATGCAGTGGGCCGACATCAAGGGACGCAAATGCCTGCTCGTCGGCGGGAAGATCAACCGCTTCATCCCGAACCCGACCTTCGATCCGGTCGCCAAGCCGGGCTGTCTCGACGAGTACTTTCGCGGTCGCAATCAGGAGGGCAAGAGCATCCGCGACATCTTCGGCGAGCTCGAGCCGATCCACCCGGCCTACCGCGATCGCGACGCGCGACTCGCGCAGCTCGACAGTCAGGAGATCGATGCCTGCTTCCTGTTTCCGACCCTCGCCGTCGGCATGGAGGAGGCCCTCATCGGCGATCCGGCGGCCGCCGTCGCCGCGTTCCGCGCATTCAATCGCTGGCTCGAAGAGGACTGGGGCTTCGCCTATCGCGAGCGCATCTTCTCGCCGCCCTACATCTCGCTGATCGATGCCGACGCCGCCATCGCGGAGCTCGACTTCGCCCTCGAGCACGACGCGCGCGCCTTCAACATGCGTTCGGCGCCGGTCCACATGTCGACGGGCTTCGTGTCCCCGGCCGATCGCCGCTTCGATCCATTCTGGCAGAAGGTGAACGACGCGGGCATCACAGTCGCGTGTCATTCGGGGGACTCGGGCTACCTCGGCTTGAGCGAGATGTGGGGCGGCGCGGGCGAGTTCCAGGCCTTCGACTTCCAGCCCAAGCGCCTCTGCCTCTCGGCCAGCCCGTCGGCGGACTTCATGGTCACGCTGATCTGTGACGGCCTCTTCGACCGCTTCCCGAACCTGCGTTTCGCGACGATCGAGCAGGGGAGCTCCTGGGTCGATCCGATGCTGAAGAAGCTGAAGAAGGCCTACGGCCAGATGCCGTACGCGTTCAAGCGCGATCCGCTCGAGACCTTCGCGAAGCACGTCTGGGTCTCGCCCTACTATGAAGACGATCTGATCGGCCTGCGCGACGCGATCGGGTCGGATCACATCCTGTTCGGATCCGACTATCCCCATGCCGAGGGCTTGGCCGAGCCGATCTCCTTCGTGAACGACCTGCACGGCTTCTCGAAGGACGAGGTCCAGCTGATCATGCGCGACAACGGGCGTTCGCTGGTTCAGCGCCGACCGGTCTGAGCGGCGCCCCGGGCTCGATTCGAATCGCCGACCGAGCCGCCCCGTCGCAGGGCGGGCGGCTCAGTCGGGGACTCGATCCGCTACGCGTCCGCCCGGACGTCCGCCCGGACGTTCGCCCGAAGGTCCGCCGAGACATTCTACGAGCGTCTTCGCCAGCAGCGCCGGCCGCGAGAGGAACGGGGAGTGGTCCCCGGGAATCACGCGCGGCTCGCGCCCGCCGAGCCACGGCATCGCCGCCGCCCGCGCCCATTCGAATCGCACTGCTCGATCGTCCCGGGCGAGCACGACGTCCAGGGGAACCTCAGGCCATCGCGCGATGGGCGCCGATTCGGCGAGCGGCCGCGGCCCCTGCCAGCGCAGCTGCTGCGCAGCCCATTTCCTGATTCGCGGATCACATTCCCCGAAGAACACCCGGCCCGCCGCCTCGGCGTCGATCCGCCGCGCACCGTCCGCGCGAGCGTCGAACCGCGCGGCAGCGTACTCGGGCGTGACCATGCCGGCGAAGGCGTCGGCATCGATGAGCCCCGCCCCCGTCGGCACGCTGCACAGGAAGATCATCCGCGAGCGCGGCCGGCGCGCCGCGACGACCGGAATCGTTCGACTGCCGAGGGAGTGTCCGACCAGCACGGGCGCTTCGGCATCCGGAAGGCCGGCGAGGCTCGCTTCGACCGCGTCGGCGTACTCGCCGACCCCCGCAGCGACGTCGTCGCAGGGCAGATCCGGAGCGACCGCAGCATGGCCGAGCCGGTCGAGCTCGACGACGAGGTCGCGCCAGCAGAAGCCGCCGTGCATCGAACCGTGGACGAGACCAAAGAGCGCCATGGGCGGGAGCATGACACGCTAGGCAAGCGCCCGGAAGTCCAGCGAGAATCCTCGCGGCGAGCGACCCGCCGGGTGGTATGCTGCCCGAAGCAGAGCCCACGGCACTCAGAGGACAACATGACCCGCAATCTCCACATCTCGTCCGATTCCCACATCATCGAGCCCCCGGATCTTTGGCTCGAGCGTATCGATCGTCGCTTTCGCGATCGGGCGCCGCATGTCGTGCGCGAAGAGAAGGGCGACTGGTGGGTGATCGACGGAAAGCGCTCGATGTCGTTTCTGGGGGTCCAGACGGGGGACCGCTTCGAGAAGGACTCGTCGGAGCTGATCATCGAGGCCCATTTCGAATCGGTGCGGCCCGCCGCATACGATCCCAAGCGTTATGTCGAGGAGAACCGCGAGGACGGGGTCGAAGCCTCCGTCCTCTATCCGAGCGAGGCCCTGCTCGTCTACGGAATTCCCGACTCCGAGCTCTGCTCGGCGACGATGCGCGCCTACAACGACTACATCGCGGACTTCTGTAGCGAGGATCCGCTGCGGCTCAAGGGCATCGCGCTGCTCAACGTCGACGATCCCGCCGAAGCCGTGCGCGAGCTGACCCGCTGCCGGCAGAAGGGTCTCGCGGGCGCGATGATCACGGTGCTGCCCCCGGCGGACCGCCCCTACGACCTTCCGCTGTACGAGCCCGTCTGGGCCGCGGCCGCCGACCTCGCGATGCCGCTCTCGATGCACGTCGCGACCGGGCGCGCCGCCGCGTCGGTCGACACGACGCAGAAGAACGTGCGCGAGGTCAAGGAGTCGGCGTTCTACCTGCAGGACCACTTCGTTCGCAAGTCGCTCGGCGAGATGATCTTCTCCGGCGTCTTCGAGCGACATCCTTCGCTACGCGTGGGATCCGTCGAGCACGAGGTTTCCTGGGCGCCGTTCTTCCTCTTCCAGATGGACTACACGTACACCCAGCGCCCGGTCCGCGGCAATTGGCACCGCTTCGCCGACAAGAGCGCCCTGCCCTCCGACTATTTTCGCAAGCAGTGCTTCATGAGCTTCCAGGAGGATGCGATCGGAATCCGAGAGCGGGAAAGCGTCGGCCTCGGGACCTTGATGTGGGGCTCCGACTATCCGCATACCGAGTCGACCTTCCCGCGCTCGCGGGAGATCCTCGATCGGATCCTCGCGGGCGTCCCCGCGAGCGATCGTGCCGCGATCACCTGCGACAACGTCGCCCGGCTCTACGGCTTCGACGCCGCCGCGCTCGGCGCCTAGACCGGACGCGCGATGAGCGGGCGATTCCGGATCGCAGTGCTCGACGATTTCCAGCAGATCGCAGCCCGAATGGCCGACTGGACGCAGCTCGGGCCCGGCTGCGAGCCGACCTTCTTCGCGAATCATCTCGCAGACGAAGCGGCCCTGGTGTCCCGACTCGGGGAGTTCGACGCCATCGTCGCGATGCGCGAGCGCACGCCGTTTCCCGGCTCGCTCCTCGCGCAGCTTCCGCGGCTGCGACTGCTCGTCGCGACCGGGATGTTTCATCAGACGATCGACCTCGACGCCGCGAAGCGCCTCGGCATCGTCGTCTGCGGCACCGACAACGGGCCGGGTCTCGCGACGACGGTCGAGCACATCTGGGCCCTGATCCTCGGGCTCGCGCGCAACCTCGCAGCGGAGGATGCGGCGATCCGCAGCGGCGGTTGGCAGGTCTCCCTCGGTCCACTCCTTTCGGGAAGGACCCTCGGCATTCTCGGCCTCGGCAATCTCGGCCGCGCCCTCGCACCGATCGGCCGCGCCTTCGGCATGCGGGTCGTCGCCTGGAGCCGGAACCTGACGGACGCCGCGGCGAGAGAAGTCTCCGTCGAGCGCGTCGACTACGAGACCTTCTTCTCCGAGAGCGACGTCATCACGGTCCAGCTCAAGCTCTCCCCACGCTCGATCGGCTACGTCGGCGCGGCGGAGCTCTCGCGAATGAAGCCCTCGGCGCTCTTCATCAATACGTCCCGCGGCCCGATCGTCGACGAGGCGGCCCTGATCGATGCCGTCCGCTCGAGACGGATCGCCGGCGCCGCCCTCGACGTCTTCGACCGCGAGCCCCTGCTCGAGAGCCACCCGCTCCGAAATCTCCCGAACACGCTCCTCACACCGCACATGGGCTACGCGAGCGTCGAGACCTATCGCGCCTTCTATTCATCGGCCGTCGAGGTCGTTCTCGCCTTTCGAGCGGGCCAGCCAATCCGCCGGCTCGGATGATCCCAGGCGCACGTCCGCGTAGCCGGGGACCGGTCCGTCTACGGGAAGCCGCCGCACGAGCAGCTGTGCCGTACACGACACACTTGCCCGCTCGCTGTGCACCCATTGGCCAGCGACCAAGCAATCCCCAACTCAGTCCGGCGTGAGACCGCACAGAATCCCCTCCCAGGACGGTTGTCGTGCGACGGAATCCGGCACGCACATTGCTCTCTGCCCGTTCCGACGAGGTCGAGCGCCGGCGGCTGCAATCGCCGGGCTGGAGTTCGGCAGGGGTTTCCGACCCCGAACAGGTCTCGTGGGCGCGGCCCGACTCGAACGTTCGAGTCGGGCCGATCCCCGAGGAGAGAGCCCACCAACCGACCAGGAGACATAGTCAATGCGTTCCAAACTGATCACCGCCATCCTGGGCAGCGCGACGTTATTCGTCGCGCCGCTCGGAGCTACCGCCGCGAGCGATGAGCAGATCCGGCTCCTCGAGCAGCGCATGGCCGAGATGGAGGATCGGCTCGAAGCGACCTCCACTGAGCTGAAAGAGGAAAAGAAGCAGAACCGTGAGCAGCGCGATCTCCTGGAGAGCGCGGGCCTCGTCGAAGAGGGGGACCAGGGGGTCCGTTCGAGCGTCGGCAAGTTCCTCGAGATGATCGATGTGACCGGCGTGACGGCTGCCAGCTACAACTATCGATTCATCGATGGCGGCGACAACGACACCGGCAACGGCACCTCCACGCAAGGGGCCATCAACGACCCGTTCTTCACGCACAAGAATGGCGACAGCTTCCAGCTCGATCAGCTGTGGATCACGCTGGACAAGGCCCCGACCGAGGAGAGCCGCGCGGGCTTTCACGCGGACATCGTCTACGGCGAGACCGCGCAGCAGCAGGCATTGTCGGGTGGCAGTGCGGATGCAGGGCGCGACTCGGGACTGCTCTATACCGGGTACGTGAGCTATCTCGCTCCGATCGGAAGCGGCGTCCGGTTCGACGCCGGCAAGCTGGCGACGGGGCTCGGCGCCGAGGTCCTGCAGACGAACGTCAACCTCAACGTGACCGAGGGTGTCGTGTTCCAGAAGCTGCAGCCCTTCACGTACACCGGCGTCACGGCCACGACTGCACTCACGGATAGCCTGACCCTCATCACGGGTGTCGTGAACGAGGTCTATCGCGACACGAACCTCAGCGTGGATCGGGACAAGGCGGGCATCGCCCAGCTCAAGTTCGCGGGCGACACGTTCGGCTTCAACGTCGGTGCGGTCGTCGGTCAGGACCCGACTTCTCCGCGTTGCGATTCGTCGAGCACCGCGTGTAACACCTCGGTCTTCGACGTCGTGGCGACGTTCTCACCGAGCGACAGCTTCACGGGTTGGGTCAACTTCGACTGGGTCCGCTACTTCGGCGGGGACGTCGAAGACGCCGACAAGTTCGGCATCGCGACGGCGGGCCGCTTCGGCATCACGGACGACACGGGCATCGGGGGCCGCTTCGAGTACCTGACGCAGGAACAGACTGCGCTGGCCGCCGGCACGTTCTCGGATGACCAGGAGTACGTCACGGCGACGGCCACCCTCGACCACACCCTGACGGAGGGACTCGTTGTCCGCGCGGAGCTCCGCTACGACCGCGAGCTCGAGAAGGACGCGCGGGCGTTCATCAGCAGCAGCGGAGACCGCGACAGCCTCGCTGGCATTGCACAGATGTACTACGCGTTCTAGTCGACGAGAGCTCGAACCGGCCCCGGCCTGAAGCCGCGGCGACTCAAGAATCAGTCTAAGGAACCCGAATCGGGCGCGGCATCGCAAGATGCCGCGCCCTTTTCATTCCTGTTATCGTCGGAGCGAACCCAAAGGGAGCTCCACGATGCCCACGCGCGCCCAGGTCGAGAATGCCTTGCGGACCCATTTCGAAGCCTGGAACGCGAAGGACCGCGCGCGCTGGATCGCGAACTGGAATCCCGACGTCGTGATGCAGGATCCCGTCGGTGGCCCCGAGAAGAAGGGCCTCGCGGCCGTCGAAGCGTCGTGGGACCGATCCTTCCAGCCCGGTCACGACTGGCGTCTCGAGGTGGTGTTCATGCAGATCTGCCTCGATCAGGCGGCGGTCCACGTGCGCAATCACGGCGTGGTCGACGGCAAGACGTTCGCGCTGGACTCGATCGAGCTCTACTGGGTCGGAGACGACGGGCGGGTCAAGAAGGTGCAGACCTATTTCAGTCCTCCGGAGGGACAGAAGCTCGATCCGTATTTCATGCAGAAGGATTGATCGGAGGAGCGCATGGCGAACGAATCCGAGGGGGGGCTGCGTTATCAGCCGCGCCCGCGGCCCGAATGGGTTCGCGGTGCCAACGCGATGGGACGAGCGATCGACGCTCGCGGCGTCGTGCTGCTCGACGAGCGCTCGCTGCTCGAGACGGCGATGGCCAATACGGGCCTCTCGGATTTCGGCGACGACGCCTGGCGCGAGCCGTTCCGGATCCTGCTCGACGACCTCGAGCGCCACGCGGATCTCCATCTCGTAGGCCGCTTGATGACCCGCTCCGACCTGCTCGTCCACCTCGAGGGCAGGTTGCAAGTGATCGACTGGTACAAGCGCCATCCCGAGGTCGAGAGCGAGAAGATCGACGCACCGGTCTTCGTCGTCGGTCTTCCGCGGTCCGGGACGACGATCATGGAGGAGATCCTGGGCGCCGACCCGAACGCGCGCTCGGTCCACATGTGGGAGGCCAAGTTTCCCTGCCCTCCGCCGCGCCCTTCGGACCCGAAGCCGGATCCGCGCATTGCGCGCGCCGACGCGCTGGTCGGCCTGCAGGATGCGATCACCCCCGAATGGGCCAGCATGCACAAGGTCGGCGGCGACCTGCCCGTCGAGTGCATCGAGTTCACCTACTCGTCCTTCGTCTCCTACGCGTTCTCCGCTTCCTTCTACGTCCCGAGCTACACGCGCCACGTCGCTGCGTCCGACCACCGCTCGGCCTTCGAATGGCACGAGAAGATCCTGAAGCTGCTGCAGTCGACGGGACGTCCGCATCACTGGCTGCTCAAGGGGCCGACGCATCTGCCCGTCCTGCCGGCCCTTTTCGAGCGCTACCCCGATGCGCGTCTCGTCCTCATGCTGCGCGATCCGGTGAAGGCGACGGCCTCGGTCGTCGACGTGTCCGGCACGCTCTACGCCATGCGAAGCGACAATACGGCGCTCAACAAGGTCCACGGCCAGTTCATCGACGGACATCCCGCCGTCCACGCGCTGCAGCGCGTGATCGATTGGAGCGAGTCCGGGACGATCCCGAAGGACCGCATCCAGGCCGTCCCGTATCTCGACTTCTTCGCGGACCCCGAACGCAGCCTCGAGAAGCTCTACGCGGGCCTCGGACTGCCGCTCCCCGACGCGAGTCGACAGGCGATGCTCGGGTACATCGCAAACAAGCCGAAGGACAAGTTCGGCCACCACGACTACGCCGTCGGCAGCAGCGATCTGATCGCCAGCGAGCGCCAGAAGTGGCGGGCCGTCCAGGAATGGTTCGGCGTAAAGAGCGAGCTCTGAAGCGCCGCGGGTTCAATCGCCGGTGGGGCCATCGAAAGGTTGCAGGAGGTGGGCCGCGAGGTTGCCGACCTGGGCGACGAGCTCGCGGCGCTCGCTGAAGACCCAGCCGCTGGCGCGTTTCTCGAGTCGGTCGAGGTAGGTGCCGGTAATGATCGCCTGGAGCGGAAGCCCTTCGGCAGCCTGGAACACCACGAAATACGTCTGGCAGCGGGCGTGGGTCGCGTCGTCGAAGTCGATGATCGGATTGACGCAGAGATGGCGGGTCTTGGGATTGCCCGTGTCCGGGTAGACCTTCGTCCACTTGCGCAGGTGCTTCGCGAAGTCGCCGGTTCCCTTTCGGATCGAGGGCTTCTCTTCGCCGGGGAAATACACGTCGGACTCCCGGAACATCTCGCCGACGGCCGCGAAGTCGCCGCGATCGACGGCGTCGGAATAACGATTCAGCATGTTCTGGATCAGGAAATAATCGATTGCCTCGGCCACCACGTTCCTCCTCGTCTCGACCGCTTGCGGAGCGGTCGTGCGCGCTGTATTCGCCCCCTTGGAGGGCACATTCCATGGACGGGTCGCAGACTCGACGTCGCACGACGCAGATCCCGACGGCACGCTACACCCTTCCTGCCTGGAAGGCCCTCGAAGACGCCCGGCTCTGGCCCCGCGTCTGGCAGATCGCCTGCACGGTCGACTGCGTACCGAGTCCGGGCGATTACTGGGAATACCAGATCGCAGACCTCTCGATTTTCGTCGTTCGAGGCGACGACGGCGAGCTGCGCGCGTTCCAGAACGCCTGCCCCCATCGCGGCAATACGCTGCTGCGGGGAAACGGGTCGGGGCTCGACCAGATCCGCTGCGCCTATCACCACTGGTGCTTCGACCTGCGCGGACGCCTGCGTTCGATCTCGTCCGAGGACGGCACGCGCGGGCCGGCGTCGACGCCGGACGCTCGCAATGCAGGCGGAGGCCGGCTCGGCCTGGTCCCCGCCCGGGTCGGCGTCTGGGGCGGCTTCGTCTTCGTGAACCCGGATGCCGAATGCGAGCCCCTGACGGCCTTCCTCGAAGAGCTCCCCGCCGAGCTCGCGTGGGTCGGCATGGAGCGGTTCTCGTGCGACGCCTTCCTGACGGTGCCCGTCGCCTGCAATTGGAAGGTCGTCGTCGACGCCTTCATCGAAACCTATCACCTCCACGCCGTCCACCCGCAGATGCTCGCGATCGCCGACGACGTCCATACGCCGATCACGCTCTACGATCGCCACACGAAGTTCGTCCAGCCCTACGGCGTCCCGAGCCCGAGACGCCAGGGAAGCGTCTCGAGCCAGGAGCTCTGGGAATCCTTCGTTCAAAATCTGGGCCACCGCATGGGGATCCCCTTCGCGGACTCGGGCGAGCCCGGGCCCCATCCCCCGATCGCGGAAGGCCAGACGATTCGCGACGTCTTGATCGGTCGGATCCGGAAGCATCTCGCCGGCATGGGCGGGCTCTACGCGGACCTCGACGACCACCACGTGATCGACGACTTCCACTACCACCTCTTCCCGAATGCCGTGTTGAACGTCTTCGCCGGCTGGTTCGGTCTCATTCGAGCGCGGCCCGGGGCGACGCCGGACGAGTGCCTGCTCGACATGTGGAACTTCGACCTTCGACCCGAAGCGCAACCCAACGCCCATCCGCGCCCCGTCGCCCGCACGCTTTGCGAGGAGGAGATCCGGGCCCTCGGACCCGTCCTGCTCCAGGACCTCGACCTGATGCCAGAGGTCCAACGGGGCCTGCGTCAACCGGGCCTTCGGCATTTCCAGCTGACACGCCCGGAGGAGCGGATCGGCCGCATGCACGAGATCCTCGACCGCTATCTCGAGCCGCCCGACGCCTTGCGCCTCGACCAGACCCGGTAGGCCGTTAGTCGGCCGTCAGTAGGCCGTTAGTAGCCCGTCAGTAGGCCGACATCCCGCCCTCGGCCGGGATCGTCGCGCCGTGGATCATGCGCGACTCGTCCGACGCGAGGAAGAGCGCGACGCGCGCGATGTCGATGGGCTCGCCGAGGGCAAAGGGATGCGACTCGAGGGACAGGCCATTGCTCGCTGCCTGATCCATGAGCCCCGTTCCCATGCGCGCCTTGATCCGGTCCGACAGCACGAGCCCCGGGCAGATCGCGTTCACACGGACCTTCTGCCGGCCGTAGGTCGAAGCAAGCGAGCGCGTCAGCGACAGGACGCCGCCCTTCGCCGCCGCGTAGACGTGGATCGGATGGCCCATCAACGCGACGATGGACGAGCTGTTCACGACCGAGCCGCCGCCGGCCGCGACGATCTGCGGGATCACGTGACGGCAGCAGAGGAGCGTCCCCTTCAAGTCGAGATCGATCGTGTGGTCCCAGACCGCGAGATCGACCTCGGTCACGGGGGCGTCCTGCGGAATCGATCCGCCCGCGCAGTTGAACAGCACGTGGATCGCGCCGAAGCGCGCCATTGCCGCGGCGACGGCCCGTTCGACCGAGGCCTCGAGCGTGACGTCGGTCTCGATCGCCAATGCCTGCCGACCTGCACCTTCGATCTCCTTCGCGACGCTCGCACCCGCCTCGGCGTTCTTCTCCGCGATCACCACGGACGCGCCCTCTTCGGCGAAGAGCTTCGCAGCCGCGCGGCCGATACCGGAGCCTGCGCCGGTGATGAACGCGACCTTGCCTTCGAGCCTGCCTCTTCCTGCCATGGTCCCCCTCCTTCCGCCGGGTTCTCGGTCGATGATAACGACCCATTCCCATCCCTCACGCCGTTTCGTATCGTGGTCCACGAGCCGACCGCCGAAGGAGCGCCCCTCATGTCTTCTGCGTCCCATCGTTCCTCGTTCTCGACCCGAGCTGCTGCGGCGATCGGCTTCGCCGCTCTCGCGCTCGGCGGTTGCAGCGCCCGCTCCTCCAATGAGGCGGACGATTCGAACCGCGCAGCCGCTGCGAAGAGCGCGGCCGCCACGACCTCGTCGACGTCGACTACGCGTCCCGCCCCGCGCGCCGTCGACGAGGCACGCATCGTCGCCTCGGATCCGAACGAGTGGGTCTCCCACGGCCGCAACTACGCCGAGCAGCGCTACAGCCCCCTCGATCAGATCCGAGAAGCCAACGTGAAGGACCTCGGTCTCGCCTGGAGCTTCGACCTGCAGAGCGATCACGGCGTCGAGGCGACGCCGCTCGTCGCCGACGGGGTGATGTACGTCAGCGCGCCCTGGAGCATTCTCTACGCCATTGATGCCGCGACCGGCGAGAGGCTCTGGACCTTCGATCCGGAAGTCCCGCGCGCACATTCGCGCAAGATCTGCTGCGGGTTCGTGAATCGCGGCGTCGCGCTCTGGGGCGACAAGGTCTTCATCGGCACCCTCGACGGGCGCCTCGTCGGCGTCGACCGCGCGAGCGGCAAGCAGGCCTGGTCGACCTCGACCGTCGAGCCGGGCTTCAGCTACTCGATCACCGGCGCCCCGCGCGTCATCGAGGGAAAGGTCGTCATCGGGAACGCGGGCGCCGACCTCGGTGCACGCGGCTACGTCTCGGCCTACGACGCGCAGACCGGCGCGCTCGCGTGGCGGACCTACACGGTGCCAGGCGATCCGTCGAAGGGCTTCGAGTCTCCCGCGATGGAGAAGGCCGCGAAGACCTGGACCGGGCAGTGGTGGAAGGCAGGAGGCGGCGGGACCGCCTGGGACGGCATGGCCTACGATCCGGACCTGAAGCTTCTCTACGTCGGAACGGGAAACGGCTCGCCTCACGTCCGTTGGCTCCGCAGCCCCGGCGGCGGCGACAATCTCTACCTCTCGTCGATCATCGCCCTGCGCCCCGATACGGGCGAGCTCGTCTGGCATTACCAGACGACGCCCGCCGAATCCTGGGATTACACCTCGACGCAGCACATCATGCTCGCCGACCTCGAGATCGCGGGGAAGCCGCGCAAGGTCCTGCTCCACGCGCCGAAGAACGGCTTCTTCTTCGTGATCGACCGCGAGACCGGGAAGTTCATCTCGGCAAAGCCGATCGCCCCGGTGACCTGGGCGACCCACTACGACGAGCAGGGCCGCCCCGTCGAGACGCCGAACGCAGACTTCCGCAAGGGCTCGCGCTTCCTCCGGCCGAGCCCCTACGGCGCCCATACCTGGACCCCGATGAGCCTGCATCCGAAGACGGGGCTCGTGTATCTCCCGGTCACCGACATGGGCTACGTCTACGGCGGCGACAAGGAGTGGAAGTTCCAGCCCGGCAGCTGGAATACGGGCCTCGACATGAGCGCCTTCGAGTCGTTCGGCGAGTCCGACAGCACCGAGACCTGGGGCGCCTACCTGCTCGCCTGGGATCCGGTGAACCAGCGCGAAGTCTGGCGCCATACACATCGCACGGGCTTCAACGGCGGGACGCTCTCGACCGGCGACAATCTGCTCTTCGAGGGCGCCGCCGACGGCCGCTTCGTCGCCTATCGTGCGAGCGACGGCAAGCAGCTCTGGGAATCCCCGGTCGGTACTGGCGCGATGGCTGGGCCCGTGACGTACGTCGTGAACGGCGAGCAGTACGTCGCCGTTGCTGCGGGCTGGGGCGGCTCGTTCGGCCTCTCCGGGGGCGAGGCCGCGCTGCTCGCGGGCGTGCGCGGCGGCGGCCGCGTGCTGGCCTGGAAGCTCGGCGGGACGGCGGTCGTGCCACCGGGCAAGGCGCCGCTCGGTCCGGTGCCGGCTCCCGCATTCGCGATCTCTGCGACGGACGAGGAGCTTCGGCGCGGCAGCGTCCTCTACCACACCCAGTGCAGCGCCTGTCACGGGCCTGGCGTAGTCGGGGGCGGATCGGCGGTTCCGGACCTTCGCTACCTCGACGCGATCCAGCACTCGCTCTTCGAGAAGACCGTGCGCGAGGGGCTACACGAGCCGGCGGGCATGCCGCGCTTCGATGATCTGCTGTCGCAGGACGACGTGCGGATCATTCAGGCCTATGTCTTGAAGCAAGCGGCAAAGGGACACGCAATCGAGCTCGAACAGCAGGCGAGGTGATCTGGTGACGAAGTCCAATACTCCGACTCGCAAGGCCCCCCTCCGCTCGGGCGTCTTCCTCGCCCCCTACCACCCCGACGACGAGAGCCCGGGCCTCCAGATCCGGCGCGATCTCGAGCTGGCCGAGCATCTCGATCGGCTGGGCTTCGACGAGCTCTGGGTCGGCGAGCACCACTCGGCTTCCTTCGAATCGATCCCCTCGCCCGAGATCTTCATCGCGGCGGCCGCCGAGCGGACGAGCCGGATTCGATTGGGGACCGGCGTCGTCTCGCTGCCCTATCACCACCCGCTGATGGTGGCCGATCGCATCTCCATGCTCGACCACCTGACCCGCGGTCGAGTCATGTTTGGCGTCGGTCCCGGCCAGCTTCCCTCCGACGCCCACATGATGGGCATCGACGTCGGGGACTCGCGCCGGCGGATGAACGAGGCCCTCGAGGTCATCATCCCGCTCCTGCGCGGCGAGAGCGTGACGAAGAAGACCGATTGGTTCGAGCTGCGGGATGCGCGTTGTCAGCTCGGCTGCTTCTCGCATCCCATGGTCGAGATGGCCGTCGCGTCGGCGGTCTCCCCCTCCGGGCCGCGCGCCGCCGGTAAGCATGGCCTCGGCATCCTCTCGATGGCGGCGACGAGCGACCAGGGCTTCGACGTCTTGCCCGCCCATTGGGCGGTCTGCGAAGAGGTCGCCGCCGATCACGGCCAGACGGTCGACCGCGCGAACTGGCGCCTCGTCGTTCCGATGCACCTCGCCGAGACCCGCGAGCAGGCCTACGCCGACATGGGCCATGGCCTCCTCAAGCTGGTGCGTTATTTCGAGAAGCTCGGAGGCGAGGACCTCGCCCCGATCCGGACCCTCGATGCGGCGCTCGAGCAGTGGACGGAGCGCGGACTCACGCTCCTCGGCCGCGCGATCATCGGGACGCCGGACGACGCCGTCGCGCGCATTCGCGACCTCGAACGTCAATCCGGGGGATTCGGCGCCATCCTGCTGCTCGCCCATGACTGCGCGAGTCCGGCCCGTTCGCTCGCGAGCTACGAGCTCTTCGCACGCAACGTCCTGCCGGCGTTGCGCGACGAGAACCGCGGTCGCGTCGAGAGCCTCGAATGGTTCCACAAGCACAGCAAGAAGATCGTCGGGGAGCTGAAGGTCGCGATCGGCAACGTCATCGAAGAGCACGAGGCCGAGCGAAAGCGGCGCGGCAAGGGCGTCGCCTGGGGCGACGCTCGCGACCTGCTGGTCGGCGACGATCCGAAGAAGGGCTGAGCGCGCAGGTCGCTGCGCGAGGAGAGCTGTCATGCCCCACGTCGAGCCGCTCTCGCGCGAAGCACTGGCCGAGTTCGAGCCGGTCTTCGCAATGATCGAGGGCGTGATGGGGTTCGTCCCGAACAGCCTGCTGACGCTCGGCCGCTCCCCCGAGATCCTGCGTGGATTCGGAGCGCTCTCGGGCGCGGTGCTCGGAAGTAGCCGCATCGCCCCGGAGCTCCGGCAGCTCGTCGCTTTCGTCGCGAGTACCGCCGCGGGCTGCCGTTATTGCCAGGCCCATACTTCCCACGGCGCGGAACGTGTCGGCGTCTCCCCCGACAAGCTGCGAGCCGCATTCGAGTTCGAGACGAGCCCGCTCTTCAGCGCGTCGGAGCGCGCGGCCCTTCATGTCGCCCGCGACGCCTCACTCCTTCCGAATGCGACCACCCCCGCTCATTTCGCAGCGCTCCGCCGCCATTTCGACGATCGGGAGATCGTCGATCTCGTCGCGATCGTCTCCCTCTTCGGATGGCTGAACCGCTGGAACGACACGATGGCCACCGAGCTCGAGGCACCGGCCGTCGAATTCGGCAACAGGCAGCTCGGGCAGGCCGGCTGGACCGCCGGCAAGCACGTCCGAGTGCCCTGAGCTGGGCGCTGCGAGGCCCGGCCCCTGCGCGGCCGGTCCTCTACCGCGTCGGATCCGTGGGAACCTCGACGAGCTCGAGGCGCGTTCCGTCGGGATCGGTGACGTAGCAGATGCGGGCCTTGAAGTCCGGATTCTCGATCCGACTGGTCGGGATGACCGCGCCGCCGAGCGCGGCCAGCTTCTCGATCATCGCGTCGCGGTCGTCGACGCGCACGGCGAAATGGGTGAGCCCGGGCTGATTCATCGGCCGCGCCGTCGCGGGTCCCACGGTCCCGTTCTTCGGGTAGGCGAGCAGCTCGATGCGGACGCCGTCGCGATCGAGATAGACCGCATCGAGCACCAGGTCGGGGATTCCCATCATCTGCGCCGTCGGCGCGTCCTCGATATGGAGCTTTCCCTTTTCGACGAATCCCAGCCCGTCCCGGTAGAAGCGGATCGAGCGATCCAGGTCCCGCACGCAGATCCCGAAATGCATCACGTAGTCGACACTCATGGCTCGCGCCTCCCCGCAGATCGGGGGACCCGAGAGCGGATCCACCGACGAGCCCTACGGTAACCGAGCCGCAACGCGCCCGCCGCGGGGTGTTAGAATCGACTCGCGAGCCTCATTCCTCGGGAGGAAACCATGACCGCTCTATTTTCCGCCGATTCCCACGTGGTCGAGATCGAAGCCTGTTATGCCGAGATCGACCCGAAGTACGCATCCCTTCGGCCTCAGGCGAAGGAAGATCCCCGACAGGGCGCGATCATGGTCGTGCCGGGCATGGACTTCACGATCCCGTCCGGAATGCTCTCGCGCGCCGGTCTGCGCTACGAGGATTGGGCTCGGCCCCAGCCCTGGCACGCGATCCATCCCGGGGCCTACGACCCGAAGGCGCGCCTCGCCGTCCAGGACGAAGAAAACGTGAGCGGCGAGGTGATCTACCCGAGCGCCGGCATGGTGCTCTGCCTCCACAAGGACGTCGCCTACCGCAAGGCATGCTTCGAGGCCTACAACCGCTGGCTCGCCGAGTTCTGCGCGACCGATCCGAGGCGGCTCGTGGGTATCGCGATGGTCGCCCTGCCCTCGCCCGAGGAGGGGGTGCGCGAGCTCCGGGAGGTTGCGCGTCAGGGCTTCAAGGGCGTGATGTTTTGCGGCGATCCGGCCTTCGAAGACTACGACCATCCGAGCTATGCGCCGGTCTGGGAGACCGCGATCGAGCTCGGTCTGCCGATCAGCTTCCACATCCTGACGGGCAAGGACAGCTACGGCATGGCGGTCCGGGGTCCCAAGGTGATCCAGCAGATCGTCACCGTTCGGGGCAACCAGAACATCATCATGATGATGGTGCTCGGCGGCGTCTTCGAACGCCATCCGGACCTGAAGGTCGTCATGGTCGAGAACGACGCCGGCTGGCTCCCGCATTTCTGCTTCCGACTCGACCACGCCTGGGAGCGACACCGCTGGTCCCTCGAGACGGGGTCGATCTCGCGGAAGCCCTCCGAGTTCGTGAGCGAGAACGTCTACACGACCTTCCAGGACGACTCGAGCGTCCGCTGGGTCATAGAGGCCCTGAACCTCGACCACGTGATGTGGGCGACGGACTTCCCGCACGGCGACGGGACCTACCCCGAATCCCGCCGCATCGCGGATGAGGTGACCGTCGGCATGACGCCCGCACAGAAGAACGGGGTCGTCTTCTCGAACGTGAAGGCGCTCTACGGTCTCTGATCCGACGAACACGGTCGAGCGGGAGTCGGGCGAGACCCGCGGCTCCCGACGTTATTCGAGGACTGCCGCCCGGAAGGCCTCGACCTCCGCGTCGTCGAGCCCGAGGGCCGTGCGGCGGTAGCTCTCGAAGTCCCCGTACGTCTCGTCGATCGCCGAGAATGCGGCTTCGAGATAGGCTGGCTCGACCCCGAAGAGCGGTCGAAGCGCGTCCGTATCCGCCCTGAACAACGAGAAGGCCTTGATCATCAGGAGCTGCCGGTCCGTCGCGCTCTGCGTGTAGTGATTCGTGAGCAGGAAATCTTCCATCACCGTCTCGCGCGGCACGCCGAGCACCGAGAGGATCATGGCCGACGCGAAGCCTGCGCGGTCCTTCCCGGCCGTGCAGTGGACGAGGGCGGGGCGATTCTCGGCTTTCGTCACACGCTCGAACAGCTCGGCGTATTGGGGAGAGAAGGTCGTCGCGAACTGGCGATTGCCCTCGATCATCATGCCACGCAGGTCGAGCCCCTCTAGGTCGCCGGAGCTGATCCGCTCGCGCAGATCCTTCACCATGAAGGACTCTGCCCCGATCGCGAGGTCGGCGACCGCCGGCGGATTCTCGGCGGGAAGCCGGTCGGGCTCCGCCTGCTTCTCGGACGCAGAACGAAAATCGCAGACGAGCTTCAGTCCGAGACCCGCAACCTTCGCGAGATCCGCGTCCGTGAGGGCAGCCAGATCGTCGGAGCGGTAGAACTGACCCCACCGGACATGGCGGCCGTCCGCCGTCGCGTAGCCGCCGAGGTCACGGAAGTTCGGCGCGCCCTCGAGGGCGAGATGCCGCTGCTTCACATGCGCGGGCATCCCCGCGTCGGGATCCCCACCACAGGCCGCGAGAGAAGCCAAAGCGATGGCTCCCACGAGAACTCCGATTCGCCCCATCGAATCCGACCGAACGCTGCGTCGCATCACTCTCTCCCCCGTCGTTTGCATGCATTCCCTCATTTCGCGACGTACCAGATCGGCGACGTATAGGCCCGCTCCTGCGTCGTCCCCGGGTAGCTTTCCGGAAGCGCCGTCCCGAATCGCACCGCATCGTAGGTCGTCCAGTGCGGGGTCGGAATCTCGAGCACGCGCACGTAGTAGACCGCCGACCGCTTCGGATCGAACTCCGGATCGCGCCAGACGGTCGTCAGCAGGCTCGCCCCGATGGTATTCAGGTAGCTCGCCTTCGCGAGATCGACCGTGTCGCCGACCGGCTCCCGAGACCGACCGCTCGCATCGACCTTGCGATCCCCCGCGAGCGCCACGTCGAAGATCCGCTCCTGCCGTTGGCCCCCTTCGTCGAACCATTGCTTCACGACCTGGACGCGATCGAGATTCGCGCCGTCCGGATCCCGCATCGCCGAGACGAGGAAGCTCGGCGAAGCACTCGCGCGCGCGGGCAGCACGCCCCCCATCGGGACGCCCTTCGCGTAGCCGACCGCCGCGAGGTCCGGAAGGTTCGAATCCTCGGCTCCGAAGTCCCAGCCGCCGAAGAAACGCACGACCATGCGCGGCCCGGTCGTCGCGTAGGTCTCGCGCCTTCGCATCGCGTCGAAGAGGGCCGCGCGCGTATTCTCCTTCGCCCAGACCGCGGCGAAGCCCGAGGCGACGAGCTTCCACGTCATCGACTGGGTCGGACGCTCGCGGTCCATGAACCCCGCGGCCTGGAACTGGCGATACGCCTCGCTGCCCTCGGCCGGGAGGAGGTTCTTCGCCCACGGCTCCGCTGCCCGACCGGGCGCCGGCTCATTGCTGTTGAACTTGCCCCAGAAATCCGCGTCGTCGGCGGTCGCGAGGCCGGTATGCGAATCGGTGCTCCCGATCAGTCCGAAAGCGAACGGGTTCACGCCGATCTTCTCTTCGACGGCGAGTCCCCTCGCGAGGCCGGAACGCACGTACTCGCCCTCGTACATCCAGTCTTCGTGGGGCATGGGCGTCATGCCGGCCTCCGAGTCCCAGGTCCCGTAGTCGGCGAACTCGTCGCCCGGGGAGAGATGGGGCGCCGTCTCGCTGTCGCCCTTGATCTGCGTCGCCTCGACGAGGGGCTCCCAGCGCGCGCGCTCCGTCGCATAGGCCTTCGAGAAGGGCTTGCCGCCCATGTCGACGAGCTCGAACATCCGTCCTGCGCTGAGGTTGCTGTTATGCGGGATCGCGATCGCCCGACCACCGGTCTCGCGCTCGTACTCGGCGAGGTAGCGCCAGAGCGCTTCGGGGTCGACGGAGTCGATCGAACGGAACGGAACGACTTGCGAAGCCCGGGCGGCGCCGTCGGCGAACAGCACGATGCGGTGGAGGTTCGCGCCGCGGGGCATCGAGCTCCATTCGTAGCCGATGAAGGCCGTGAAGCGGCCGGGCTCGTCGTGGCGTTCCGCGTTCTCGATCACGCGGTTCCAGACGGAGCGTTGGAACGCGGGGCTCTGGATCAGGTCCTTTCCGGAAGGGAGACCCATCGCGAATTCCGAGCCGACCTGAGCCCGCTTGCCCTCGGCGATGAGTGCAGACCAACGCGCTCCCGTCTCGTTCGCCAGCAGGTCGGGATCCTTCGCCTCGAGCATCGGGAAGAGCCCCATGTACTCGCTGTGGTCGGCGACGACGAGGAAATCGAGGGGTCTTCGCAGACGCACGGGCTGGCCGTTGTGGCCCGTCACGGTCTCGCCCTTGGCGAAGCGATAGGCCGCGTCCGGATCGATCTGCGTATTGCCGCCTGCGTTGGCGTCGGGGGACCAGCTGGAGTGGACGTGGGTATCGCCCCAGAAGACCCGGGTCGCGTAGTCGCGGTCGACGAACGGGGAGTAGCGCGTGGTCTTCGCGGGTTCGACTGCGGAAGACGAACCGGCGGCGGCCTCCTCCGCCCAGGCCGCGAGCGCAGAGCACACGAGGATCGAGGCAATGCCGGACCCGAGCCGGCTCATGAAGTGTCCCATTCCCATGCTGCGTCCCCTCGTCGGCACCGCCCGAGCCTCTGCCGCCGCCCGAGATTAGCTCCGGGATCGCGGGGCGAATCGGGCCGGAATGCGGTTTTCTCGATCGCATCGAACGCATCGAACGGGCCGATCGGACGGCTCGACGGTCGGCTCATTCGTCTATAGTGGTCGATGCCGTGGCTCGCCCGCCACGGGATCGGGCGGGAGGGAGTCGTGTCCTGGACCCTCGAACGAGTGCGGAACGCCGCGAGCTGTGAGCTCTTGATCCGCGAGATCAACGCCTTCATCAGGCGGTCGTATACGCGCGAGAATACGCTCGTACGCCGAAGCTATGTCTACGAATACTCGAAGATGGAGACGTTCGCGTTCGCGTTGCACTGTCCCGGCGGACGCGAGACGAGCCAACTCCCGGGATTCTCCGCGACCGAGGTGCCACCCGCTTTGATGACCCTCTCCATGGAGGTCGCCGACAGGCTCTCGCTGAAGTGCGGCCGGGTCCTCTTCAACGTAGGTCGCTATTTCGAAGGTTGCGGAGCGATCATGCCCCATTACGATGGCGAGCTCTTCGACTACGACGTCGATCCCGGGGTCAGTCACGTCGTCCGCTCCGGGATCCGCCCGCGCGAAGTCGCGATCCTGACGCTGCGCGACGGGACGCGCACGGGTGGAACGCGCTTGCACGACGAGTCGGGCGGGATCGTCGCGCCCCCGATCCAGGTCGGCGACCTCCTTCGTTTCGACAATCTCGTCTACCGGCACAGCGTCCCGAGCCCGGAAAGCGCAACGACGTCCGTCCGCGACGAAGCGATGGGCCCACCTCGTTGGATTCGATACACCGTGGGCTGGCGCGCCCTCGATGAGAATTGCTTCGACTGGCAGGACGGCGCGCCGCTGCGTCCCCTCGGTCTCGAGGCCGCCATCGATCTCCACCAGCGATTCTTGCGCGACCGCTGGCCGCAGCAGCGCGCGGTCGACGTGGCGCGCGGAACGTTTCCCTACCCGGAAGCGTATTCATGAGCCATCTCGACCTCCTGAAGACCGTCTTCGGCCATATGGCGCGGGGAGATGCCGCGGCGGCGGTCGCACACTACACGCAGGATTACGTGATCGAGTTTCCGTACCCGGTGGTACGCGGCGCCTTCAAGGTCGAGGGGCGGGATACCGTCCGCGACTACCTCGCCGCGGCCTTCCAGGTCTTTCGCTTCGAGCTCGCGATCGACGTCGTCCACCCGTCAGGCGACCCGGACCTCGTAATCGCCGAGTACCACGGGCGCGGCCGGGCTCTCTCGACCGGCAAGCCCTACGACAATCGCTATGTCGGATTCTGGTGGTTCCGCGGCGACGAGATCTGTCGGACGCGGGAATACTACGATCAGGGCGTCGCGACCGAAGCGCTGACGCCTTGATCGCCCTGCCAGGGCGGATCTGGAGGATTCGTTGGAGAAAGGCAGAGCCAGCGTCACCGCGCAGCTCGTCGCAGGTCTGCGGGCCGCCCACTTCCAATCGGGCGCGCGACCGCTCGTCTTCGAGGACGCCTTCGCCGCCCATTTCACCGGCGGTGTCTTCCTCGAGCCGCTCGCGCGCGGGGAGCTCCAGGCCTACGTCGACCAGATGGCGCTCCAGCCCATTCAGGGCGGCATCGTCGGCCGCGCACGGCTTGCCGAAGACGCCCTCGAGCTCGCGATCGGCGAGGCGGACGTCCGCCAGTTCGTCTTGCTCGGGGCAGGCAACGACTCCTTCCTGCTGCGCCGACCGGATCTCCTGAAACAGCTCCGCGTCTTCGAGCTCGACCATCCGGCGTCGCAGAGCGAAAAGCGCGCCAAGCTCCGCCAGCTGGGCTTCGAGGATCGAAAGAACGTCGAATTCGTCCCCGTCGATTTCGAGCACGAGAGCGCCGGATCGGCGCTCGCCCGCAGCGGCTTCGATCGCAGCCTCCCCGCGTTCTTCAACTGGCTCGGCGTCGTGACCTATCTGACGCGCGTAGCCATCTTCGCGACGCTGGCCTCGCTCCGAGAGGTCTCCGCCCCCGGAAGTCGCATCGTCTTCGACTATCCGATCGCGCCCCACCTGCTCCAGACCGAGGAAGACCGCGAACGCGCGCGGGAGGTCCAACGGAGCACGGCGTCCGTCGGTGAGACCCGCCATGTAAAGCATGTCCCGTCCGAGCTCGCTCGCGAAGTCGGGGGGCTCGGATGGGACGTCCTCGAAGACGTCTCGCCGGAGGAGCTCTTCGCACGCCATTTCGCGAGCCGCAGCGATGGACTGAGGCCGAATCCCGAGAATCGGCTGATGGTGCTGCGACTGCGCTGACACCTCCCGCCACGAACCCGGGCGACCTCGCCCGAGGAAGATTGCCATGAAGTCTCTCGATTTCGTTCCCGTCGACGCCGACAACCACTACTACGAGCCCCACGACTGCTGTACTCGCCATCTCGAGGCGAAGTTCCGGAGCAGCCGCGCGTGCCATGTCGTGAAGAACGCCGAGGGTCGGGACGAGTGGCGATTCGGAAATCGCCCGATCGGCTTCCACCGGATGACCCGCGACTGGGTGCTTCCGCCGGGCGCCTATCGCCCGTTCATGTCGGGCAAGGGAGACCCGGGCAACGTCCCGAAGGCGATCTCGTCCGCGACGCCGACCTTTCGCGATCGCGACGTCCGGGTCGCGACCCTCGACAAGCAGGGCATCGACGCGACGATCATGCTGCCGAGCTTCGGCGTCGCCTTCGAGGACGATCTGCGCGACGATCGCGAAGCCCTGCTCGCGAACGTACGCGCCTTCAACCGCTTCATCGAGGACGATTGGGGCTACGCCTACCGGAATCGGATCTTCGCATTGCCCCTCATCACACTGGTCGACCGCGACTGGGCGATCGCCGAACTCGAACGCGTCGCGGCCCTCGGCGCCCGGGGCTTCATCCTGCGGGCCGGCCCCGTCTACGGCCGCTCGCCGGCGGATCCCCATTTCGATCCCTTCTGGGCGAGAGCCGAGGAGGCGGGGCTCGTCGCCGCGGTGCACATCGGAGTCAGCGGCTACGTCAATTTCTTCGGCAGGGAATGGGGCGAGGATCCGGACGTCACGGAGCAGACGATGACGGCCTTCCAATTCCTCACGTGCTTCGGCGCCCGCCCGGCGCAGGACACCCTCGCCGCCCTCGTCCTGCACGGGCTCTTCGAACGCTTCCCGCGGCTACGCGTGGCGAGCATCGAGAACGGCAGCGATTGGGTGCCGGCGTTGCTGAAGAACCTGGAGAAGGTCGGTCGGGTCGCGATCACGTCTCAGGGAAGTGCCAAGGCGACACGGGCGCCGCGTCCGCCCCACGAGGTCTTCCAGCAGCACGTCTACGTCGCCCCCTTCTTCGAGGACGACGTCTACAAGCTGGTCGACACGATCGGAGCCGGGCGCGTGTTATTCGGATCCGATTGGCCGCACCCCGAAGGCATCGCCGCGCCCCTCGACTTTCTCGAGGAGGTCGAGAAGCTGCCGGCCTCCGCCCTTCGCCTCGTGATGCGCGACAACACGGCCGGGCTGCTCGGGATCTGAATCATTGGAGCGAAGCGGAGGCGCGGCACGCTCCGCGTCGGGCTTCAGCGCGCCTCGAGCCGGAAGATCGTCGGTCGCCCCCGGACGAGGGTCGCGAGGACGTCGCCGAATCCGTTCCCGTCCTCGTCGGTGTGGAGGATCACGACCGTTTCGGCATCGGTATGTCCGGAACGATCGAAGCCCAACTCCCACCGCGCATCTCCATGGCCCGCGAGGGGCCGCTCGAGGGCTTCTCAAATCCGACGGGCCCACCTATCGTCCGGCCCCATGAACGAACCCGTGGGCGACTCGCGCGCTCCCTCGCAGACTGCGTACTCGCTTTACGCGCTGTACGCGACGGCGATCTTCGCCTCTGCGTTCCTGATCTTCCTCGTCCAGCCCATGGTCGGCAAGCGCATCCTGCCCTGGTTCGGGGGTGTGCCTTCCGTCTGGTCCCTGTGTCTCGCGTTCTACCAGACGGTCCTGTTCCTGGGATACGCATACGCCCATCTGCTGATCCGGTTCGTGAAGCCGAGCCTCCAGCTCTGGATCCACGCCGTCGCGGTCGCAGCCGCGCTCGCATCGCTGCCCGTCCTCCCCGAGGCGCCGCTCGACCTGCTGACCGGTTCGGATCCGACCTCGAAGGTCCTGCGGATCCTGTCCTCGAGCGTGGCCCTTCCCTTCCTGGTCCTGGCCTCGACCGGACCGCTCGTCCAGGCCTGGTTCGCCCGCGCGCATCCGACCCTCTCGCCCTATGCCCTCTACGCGGTCTCCAATGTGGGATCGTTCCTCGCCCTCTTCTTCTATCCGTTCGTGATCGAGCCGAGACTGCCGCTCTCGGCGACGGGCACGCTCTGGAGCTACGCATTCGGCCTGACCGGGATACTCGTCCTCGCGTGCGCGCTTCCGTTGGCGATGCGCAAGGGAGCAATCCTCTACGCGGTCGCCGGGGCGCCGCTCGAGCGAGCCAGGCCGATCGGTGTCGCGCGTGGCCTGCTCTGGCTCCTGCTCTCGGGTACGGCCGTCGTGCTCCTGATGGGCGTCACCAACACGCTCTGCCTCGACGTGGCGAGCGTGCCCTTCCTCTGGATCCTCCCGCTCGCGACCTACCTGATCACCTTCATCGTCGCCTTCTCCTCCGAACGCGCCTACCGCCGCGGGCCGTACGTCGTCGCCGCGGTGGCCGCCTTCGCATTCACGTGGCCGATGGGCGTCAACACGCTGATCGTCTACCAGGTCCTGACCTACTGCGTCCTGCTTTTCGCGACCTGCATGGTCCTGCACGGAGAGCTCTATCGTTCGAGGCCCGAGCCCGCAGCACTCACTGCGTTCTACCTCTGCGTCTCGGCGGGAGGCGCGATCGGCGGCCTGCTCGTGGGCATCGTCGCGCCCGCGGTCTTCGACGACTACTACGAGCTTCCGGTCGGCCTTCTGTTTACGGTCGTCCTCGTCCTGATCGTCTGTTGGCGGGACCCGGCGAGCGTTCTTTACCGCCGAGCTCCCCGCTGGCGCATGGGCCTCGCCGCGTCCCTGGCGACGGCGCTCTTCGGTTATCTCGCCTGGCACGAATCGACACTCGATCCGAATACGATCCACAAGGAGAGATCCTTCTTCGGGGTCTTGACCGTGGACGAGGTTCCGGACGGCGTCGGCCGCCAACGCTCACTCACGAACGGATCGACGACCCACGGCGTCCAGTTCCAGGGCGAATCGACCCGACACCTGCCTACCTCCTATTTCGGCCGGGCCACCGGTCTGGGGCTCGCGCTGACGAGCCGACCGCACACGGGAGAGTCGAAGATCGGCATCATCGGCCTCGGGGTCGGGACGATCGCGGCCTACGGGCGCGAGGGCGACTCGATCCGCTTCTACGAGATCGACCCGGTGGTGGCGAAGATCGCCGGACCGGACGGCTACTTCAGCTTCGTCGGGGACTCGGCCGCGAAGGTCGACTTCGTCCTCGGCGACGCCCGTCTTTCGCTCGAAGACGAGCAACGACGAGAAGGCTCCCAGCAATACGACTTCCTCGTGCTGGACGCCTTCAGCAGCGATGCCATCCCGATCCATCTGATGACCCGCGAAGCCTTCGAGGTCTATTTCGCGGCCCTGGCCCCGGACGGATTGATGGCGGTCCACGTCTCGAATCGGCACTTCAAGCTGATGGGTCTCGTCTCTCGGGTCGCGGCGGAGCTCGGTGCCGATAGCCTCCAGATCAAGACCCGCCCCGCCCCCCAGCTCCAGAGCGGCTTGACGGATTGGGTGATCGTTTCCCGAGATCCCGATCAACTCAGCCGTCTACGCGTCCGAATCGAGAATCGTCACCGCCTGTTGCGCCTGCCCCCGGAAGCGATCCTGACGCGCCGCGGATCGGAGACGAACCTCGCAGGATTCCCGCTCTGGACCGACGACTACAGCGACCTCATGACCGTGATCCGCTGGGATTGACGCCGAGGTCGTGAAGCGACCCGGACGTCGCCGGCTCGCGGGAACCAGGAGAATTGGATGGGTCGTACCGGGTGGATCGTCGCGCTTGCGATGGCAGGAGCGGGCTTCTTCATCGGTCGGGGACTCGCGCCCTCGACGATCGCCTTTCCCGATCCGGCCGATGGCCGGAGCGCCGAGCAGATGGAATCCGAGGTCGCCCGGGCGCTGCACGAGTCGCGGGCCTTCGCGCGCGCGAGCACTCTCATCCGCTTGTTCGAAGGCCTGACGAAGGAGAACGTCGAAGGAGCTGCACGGGCGGTTCGTGCGCGATCCGGGGAAAAGGATCCCGTCGACCTCCAGCTCTTCCTCACCGCCTGGGCCCACCTCGACGCCCGGGCCGCCATGCAGGAGGTTCAGAGCTGGCCGATCCAATCGCGTCGAGAGCTCGGGATCCGGATCGTGATCCGCGAATGGGCGGCCAGCGGCCGCGCCCTCGAGGCCGGCAACTACTACGAATCCCTGACGGATCCCGATCAGCGTGCCCTGGCCGCGGGTCCCCTGGTGCGCGGCTGGGTCCTCGGTGGTGATGCCGAGGGTGCGCTCGAGCTCGCCCGGCGCTTCTGGGAGGGCGAGCCGCGTCTCGACGTCATCGATGCGCTGTTGCAGGGAACGCTTCATCTCGAGGGCGCCGACGGGGTCCTGGCCCTGGCGAGGGAGCTCGATCCGCAGGCCGGAGGCGCTTTCGAACAGCGCATCGCCCTGGCTGCCTTGAACCTCGCCGGCCGAGAGAATCCCGTCGCCACGGCGGCCTACTACGACGAGCTTACCCGCAATGGCCCCGCGCCCTGGCTCGCCGGAAATCTCGTGCGGATCGCTGGACTGCTACGCAACGAAGACCCCGCGGCGGCCCTCGCATGGTTGCTCCCGAAGCCCGAGAACGTCGAGCGCGCCCGCGCCCTGACCGAGACGACGGGGACCTGGGCCAAACGGGACCTGGACGCCGCGTGGAAATGGTTCGAGGCGCATAGCGCCGTCTCGATCGGAGGGAGGGAGCCCCTTTCCGCCACGGATTCATCCCTGCTCGCGGGCCTCGTCCGGCGCATGGCCCGGATCCGACCCGCGGAGGCGGCCCAATGGGCGGTCCGATTGCGCCCGGAGTCTGATCGCGTCGAGATGCTCCGCCGCGTCGCGTATTTCTGGTCGGCGAGCGATCCGGCGGCCGCCGATCGTTGGCTCGCAGGGCTCGAGCTGGCGGATGCCGAGCGGGCCCTGATCGACGAAGCCGCGCGCTGGGGTCGCTCCGGGCAGGCCGACGCGAACAGTGCGCTGGGCGATCTCTAGAGTGCCTGCGCGAGGGAGATTTCTCGAGCGACGGATCGGGATAGGGGCTTTGTAAAGGAAAAGGCCACAGTCGACGAATCGACTGTGGCCTTCTTCTACCTACGCTGATCTGTATCTTGGTCTGACTACTCAGAGTCTTTCGAATCAGATCCCGATCTACGACCTAGGCCCGTCGCCGGGAGGCGAGCAGACCGAGCAGGCCGAGACCGCTGGCAAGAGCAACCGTCGCACCCGGTTCCGGCGTGAACTTGAGGTTCAGGCCGAGCATCTGGGTGTTGATCTGGGTGCCGCCCGCGCTGTCCGTGCGAACCGAATAAGAGCCAGCCACGAGACCGACGTTTCGCTGCTGACCACCCATCGACGAAAGACCGACCGTGTCATAGCCCATGCCCGTCAGCGTATCGCTGAAGTGGTTGGCACCGCGCTGCGCGACACGCACGATCGAAACCGTGCCGGTCGTGAGAGCGAAGGCGTGCTTGACCGAGGTCGCCTTGGGCAGACCGGCGATCGTGCCACCGACCGGGATCATGAGCGTCATGGTCGAGAACGCACCGGCCATGAACGTGTCGAAGCCGTTGATCTCGTTGCAGCCGGCCGGCGTGGGCGGGTTGTTGCCGACGCAGTCGACGGCGACGCGCAGGGCACCCATCGGAGTGTTGAGGTTGGCAGGATTCCAGCCACCGAGGAAGGCCTTGATCCGGCCCGGCAGCTGGAAGCCGACCGCCGTCTCGTCCCAGCCGTGGGCGTTTCGAACCCGGAAGCCGGGGTCGTTGTCGCCGACGGGCTGCGTCGCGGCACCGGGCTTGAGCTTGGGGGTGAACATACCCGTGATCGCGGGGCCGCCCAGGTAGAGCTTGCCGCGGCCGTCGAGCAGGAGGGCCATCGTTCCACCGAACTGGCGCGGGCCCGAGCGGTAGCGAACCTCGACCTGCTCATTGCCGCCGGCGGCGCTGTTCAGGTGGGTGGTGTTGGCCGCCACGCGGGCCGCGAAGGCGCCGCCGGGCTTGCCGTTGTTCTGACCGTTACCCGCGTTCTGCCAGTTCATCTGGGAGAAGCGGCGGGTCAGGGCGGGGGCGGGGATGAGCTGCGCCGGGGTCTTGATCGTGTACTCCCCGGCCGGGAGCGGACCCGGGTTCGGCCCGATGCGGTCGATACCCGGCATCGCGGCGATGAAGGTCGTATCGAGCTGCCGAGTCACGTTCTGGAGAACGACGCCGATCTGCGGCCCGAGGTTCTGCGCGAACGCGAAGGGCGGGACAACGAAGGGATCACCCTGGTTGAGCCCGGCTCCGACCACATTCCGCGCACCGTGGTTGCCGACCTGCGGCTGGTTGAAGACGCCCGGGGCCATCGTGGTGAAGTTGATGTGCTGCTCACGATCGTGGCAGCGGGCATCGTTCACGCCACCCGCCCGAATGTCGAGGTGCTGGAACGTCATCACGCCACCCACCGTCGCATGCGACGGCGGAAGGACGAGGAGCGGCGGGGGAACGCAGGGCACGATCGGAGGATTCTGCGGGATATTGACGATGATCCCGTTGCTCTCGTGGTACTCGCCGTACATCGCAACGGTCTGCGCCTGGCTCGCCGCAGCTGCCATGCCGACCGAGGCGACGACAACGGCGGCTCGTAGGAATTTGGACATCAAGAACTCCTTTGGTTTCAGACCTGGCTTTGGGAAAAGCCTGTTTCGAACTGCACCCTATCATGAACGTGTGCCGAGATGGGTTTTTTTTTGGGTTGTTTTCGCCCTGACATTCGATCAGGCCCGAGGGGCATGATCGTTGTGTAATCCAGGCTGGACCATCCCTCGACGCTCACGGCCCGGCCCGTCAGAATCGCGCCCGATCTTGAGTGCACCGGACGAAGAACCGGTGTCACCTGCCTGAGCAGAACGTGAACCAGTACCCAGGGGCGTAACGCCCGTTTGAATAGAGCCCTCGACGGCTGGGCCAACACAGCCCGCCCGGTGAGCCATCAAGGAGAGCGTTTTTCATGAGCATCCAGAAGAGAATCTGGTCCCTTCGGGGTCACCCCATCGCGGTGGCAATCGCAATAGCAGGCCTGACTGGGATGGTCGGCTGCGGAGACGCGACGGATCGGAGCGCCCCAGAAGGCCAAGAAGGTCAAGTAGCGGAGTCGGCGCTCTCAGACCCCCTCGCAGCCGTGCTCGGCGCCCCCCTTGCCGCCGACGCGACCCTGGCGGAAGCGCTGGCCCACCGCGATCCGCTCCAGCGTGCAGAACGGGTGGCCCAGATCCTCGAGCAGTCGACGCCCGAGGACCTCGACTCCGTCCGGAGCACCATCGAAGCGGCGCCGCTCGCCTGGGGCGACATCGAGTACGCGCTGTTTGCCGGCTGGTGGGCGCGCTTCGATCCAAGCGCGGCGATCTCCTACTGCGAGGAGGAGCTACGCGTCAATCATCCGCGGGTGGTGGCCGAGGTCCTGCGAATGTGGGGTCGGATGGATCCCCAGGCGGTGATCGATTCCGGCTGGCTCGCGAGCCGAACCATCGAAAGCAACGGCCTGCATGCCGAGTACCTCGATCCGCTCGTGATCGGCTGGTTCGAATCGGGCAAGCCAGGCCTCGAGAACTACATCCAGAGCCTCGATCCCACGTCCCGCGTAACCGCGCTGGGCGCATATATGCGGATGCTGATGCTCCGCGACGGCCGCCGCGCCGCCCTGGAATGGACGCAGAGCTCCCCTTTCACGCCCGACGTCCAGCGACTCCTGCTCGCGAGCGGGCTGAACATCGTCGCGCGCCAGGAGCCCAAGCTCGCGGTCGAATGGCTCGACATCGCGACGGAGAAAGGGATCGACGTTCGAACCTTCGTGCCGCGCATCGCTCGCGGTTGGTCGCACCTCGATCCGAAGGGGGCGATGGAGTGGTTGATGACGCGCGAAGTCGATCCCGTCGAGCGGTGGCGCGCCGTCGCCGACGTCGCCCGGGTCTGGCTCATGAACGACGAGCAGGATGTCGAAAACTGGCTCGCGGCTCGGCCGAACGAAGCCTGGGCGGATCTCGTACGAGCCCAGGCGATCGCTCACCACGTAAAGGTGAACCGCTACCGCGTGGATTGGCCCAACATGATGAAGCGCGCATCGCTCTTCACCAACGACGAGCAACGTCGCCTGCAGTTTCTCTGGAACATCCAGCGCTGGATCGTAATCGAGCCCGAGGCCGCGTCGACGTGGGTCGCCGAGAACGGCGAGCTCCTCGGCGAGCAGATCCAATACGTGGATCAGCTCGTCTCCCACGAGCGGGAGAACATCCTCAAGATCCTCGCAGCGGAGGAAGCCGGAACGACTGCGGACGAAAGCTAGGAATCGGCCGCGGGGCTGCCCTTCTTCGGATGGGCAGCCTCCGCCGCCTCGCCCTTGGCCCCGGATTCCCCTGCCGACTCCGTTGCTTCCGGAGCGGACGGCCCGGAGGGCTTCCGCGCCGCCGATGCCGGCGGCGCAAAGCGAGCCGCGGCCGCGGGATCGAGCTCGCGCAACAGGTCGACCGCCTCCTGACCCGCCCCGAACCGAATCGCCTGCTTGGCCAGACGAGCTCGCCGCTCCTTCGAATCCGCATCGGCCGGTAGCCGTCGAGCAAGCTCGAGGGCACCCCTCCCGTCGTAGGGCGCGTCACGCGTCACGAAGGCTTCGAGGCGTCGGATGGCCTCGTCGCGCTTTCCGGCGTCGACGAGATGGGCGATGCGCGGACCGAGGGCATCCCAAAGGTCGGGAGCGAAGCCCAGAGCCCGCTCGTAGGACTCGTCTGCAGCCGCGACGTTTCCCCGCGCGGCCTCGAGGTCGCCTTGAAGAGTCAGGGCCTCGACGTCTTCTGCCCGCTCCTTCAGGAATTCGCGCAGGAGGCGAGCAGCCCCGTCGAGATCCTTCCCCTGCGCGACGAGCGCGCGCGCGAGCGCGAGCTTCGTGTCGAGGTCGGCGGGCCGAGCCGCGAGACCCGCTCGGGCTTCGCGCACGGCGCCGTCGATGTCGTCCAGAGAGATCAAGGCCGAGACCCGCTCGCGCAGGAACGCCCCTCTTATCGGCGCGACCGACTCCTTCTCGAGCTCCGCGAGCACACCGGCAGCGACCTTCGGATTCGTCCGCCCCTCGATCCCCCTCAACAGCGCCTTGATCGTCTCGCGTCGCACACGCTCGACCGGATACTCCCGATCCGGCGGAATGTTCAGATCGGGCTCCGACCCGCGCCGGGCTTCGACTTCCACCATCAGGATGCGCATCGCGGTCGAGGGGGTCGAAGGCTTGCGCGGCGATTGGAAGCTCAGGATTCCCGAAGCTTCCCGGAAGTCGCCTTCCGCGAGGTGGAGCTTCGCGAGGCGCTCCCGTGCAGCGGCGAGCGTGGCGTCGGAGCGAACGGCCTGCCGGTATTCCTCGACCGCGAGATTGAAGTTCCCGACGCCCTCGGCCGCGCGTGCGCGGTAGTACCGGATCGGCGCGTTGTCCGGCCATTGCAGCGCCGCTTCGCCGAGCAGGTCGAGCGCCTGCTCGAATTCTCCCTTCTCGAACGCGATGCGGCCGCGCAACATCAGCCCATGGACTTCGACGGGCGTCTTGTTCGCCATCTCGAGGGCCAGGTCGTATTCCCGGGCGCGGATCAGCGCCTCGGCCTCGCGCAGGAGCAGATCGGGGGAGGCCTCGTCCCCGAGGATGTCATTGGCCGAGTCGAAGGCGACCAGCGCCTCCCCCACACGACCTGCCTCCATCAGGAAGCCCGCCAGATCGACCCAGTAGGAAGCCGTCTCGTTGGTCGCCCCGCGACCCGCAGCAATCGCGTCGTCGACCGTTTTGCGCAGGATCTTCTCGACCTCCTTCGACTCGCCAAGTCGTCCGAGGTACTGAACCAGTGCGCCGCGAATCTCGGGATCGTCGGGGCTCTTTTCGTAGGCCTTCTCGAGAATCTCCTGGACCCGGTCGTCCCTCCCGAGCTCCGCGTAGAGCTTGACGGCCTCCGTGATCAGCTCCGTTGCATTGGGAAACTTCACGAGGCATTCGTCGACGATCTTCGTGGCCTCGTCGATCTCGCCGGCCTCGCGCTTGAAGGAGGCGCGGACCGCACACCAGTAGGCCTCGCGTGCCTCGTCCTCGAACTCGAGGTAGAAGTCCGAATCCTCGTCGGCTTCGGTCGCTTCGTCGGTCCCCGCGGCCGCGGCACTCTCGGCGACCGTATCGCCCGCTGCGATGGACCCCTGGCCGGCCGCGGCCTTCTCTCCGTCGCCTTTCCCTTCCCTCGAGCCATCCGCCGCAGGGGCAACGCCCGACGCTCGCAGCAGCGCGTAGGCATCGTCGGGACGCTTCAGGGCGAGCAGCACGACGGCCTTCATCCGGACCGCCGTCTCCTCCTCGGGAAAACGCTCGAGAATCGTGTCGAGGAGCTCGAGCGCTTCCTCGAAATGATCCTGGCTATCGACGAGCACTCGCGCTTCGAGGAGCAATGCCATGAGGTCGTCTTCGCCCTCGCCCGGGGCTTCCTCGTGCAGGCGCTCGAAGACCTCCATCGCGAATTCGAAGTTCCCCCCGCGATGCGCATCGATGGCCAGCTGCTGACTGGCCCGCACGAACCAATCCGGATCCTCACGCGCGGCATCGAGCGCCCAGACCGAACGCTCGGCCTTCCCCGTGAGCGAGAGCGCGCGGCCATAGCGATAGAGGATCTCTCCCTCGCGATTTCCGCCCTCGATCAGCTCGATCAAGATCGGAATCGACTCCTCCATCTTATTCTCGGACTGGAGGGTCCGGACCTCCTCCAGCCGGCTCTCGCTCGACTGCGAACAGGCGGCAACCCATAACAGCGCCTGGAGGACCAGGATCCATTCCCACCGCGATCGCGAAGCACGCGAGCGGAACGGGGGCGAAGCGACGGCAGCCGTACGGGATCCGGATCCGAAACGAGCGGGTTTCATGGCGCAGACCTTAGCAGGATCCGGCGTGTCGGAATCGGTCCGAAACACCGAAGCGATATCGGGCTCGCGAGGCGTCGGGACGGTTTCCCCGAAGAGGCGGATCCGATAGCTTGGTGCGCGTCATGACAGACAAAAAGAATCGACGACTCTGGCCGTTCTTCCTGGTCGCCCTCGCCGCTCTCGGCCTCTACGCATACACCGCCGTCGAGGTCGAGCCCGACGCGGTCGCGAGCCGACCGAGCGGCGGGATCGCCGAAATCGAGGCCCTCGCCGATCGCGACGATACGAACATCCTGTTCGTCGTCATCGACACACTGCGCGCCGAGCGGATGAGCGCGTACGGTTACGAGCGGGATACGACGCCCTTCCTCTCCAAGCTCGCCTCGAGCGGGATCCGCTTCGGGCGCAACATCGCCCAGTCCTCCTGGACGAAGAGCTCGATGGCCTCGATGTGGTCCAGTCGAACTCCGCTCCGAGTGGGGATCACCCGCTTCGACGAGACGATTTCCGACGAGGTCCAGATGCCGGCCGAGATCCTGGCCGACGCCGGATTCAAGACGGTCGGGCTCTACCGCAACGGCTGGGTCAATCCCTCGTTCAATTTCCAACAGGGATTCGAGAAGTACTACCGCCCGCTCGCCGGCTACCAGGACCCGCAGATCCAGCGCATGCGGCCCAACGCCCAGGCCCACGGCAACGACGAGAGCGTCGTCGCGGATGCGACCGAGTTCCTCCGGATCCACGGCAAGACCTCGCGCTGGTTCCTCTATCTGCATCTGATGGACGTCCATGAATACACCTACGACCGGGAGTCGGCGCTCTTCGGAAACGGGGTCTCCGACATCTACGACAACTCGATCCTGCGCGAGGACTGGGTCGTCTCGAAGCTCTACGACTATCTCGGACAGCAGGGCCTGCTCGACAAGACGATCGTCGTCGTCATCTCGGATCACGGCGAGGCTTTCGGCGAGCGCGGCTACGAGGGCCATGCCCGCGAGGTCTTCCCGGAGACGACGGAGACCCCGGTCATCATCTCGCTTCCCTTCGCGCTGAAGGAAGGGATCGTAATTCCGACCCGGACGGACAACATGGACGTCTGGCCGACCGTGCTCGAGCTGATCGGCATTCCCGTTCCGTCCGACGATCTCGACGGGCGCTCCCGCCGCGACGCGATCCTGGCAACCGCAAGAGGCGAGGCGCCGCCGGAAGGGGCAGACGGCGAAGAAACCTCGGTCGCCTACCTCGACGAGAATTGGGGAACGCCGGGCGGCGAGCGCATGCCCGCCGTCAGCGTGATCGAGGGCAATTTCCGTTATGTCACGGGATCGGGACTGAATGGCCGTCGATTCGAGGTCCTGCTCTCGACCGACGACGGACAGCGCATGGACCAGCTGACTGCCCATCCGGAGGAGGCCGAGCGCTTCCGTGAGAAGGCTCGGGCCCTGCTCGCCCAGAAATCCGCCTTCGAGAAGCAGACCATCGAGCTCGACAGGATGCAGCTCGATCAGCTGCGGGCCCTCGGCTACCAGCTCCCGTAGGCTGGCGGGCTCCCGCAGACATCCCGAGAGCCGGCCTGCAGCTCGCGTCTACCAGGTGAACCGGAAGTCGGCGCCGCAAACGCGCGGATCCGCGACGTACGCCAGCTGCTGGGTGCTGAACGTCGAGAGGTCGACGGCGAAGGTCTTGTAACGAACATCGGTCACGTTTCGACACCAGCCTGACAGCTCGAGACCCGAGTCGCCGGGAGGCGTCCAGCTGAGCCGGACGTTGTGGAGCATGTAGGCCCGATTGCCCAGCGAATAGGGCTGGAAGCGGTCGGTTCCGTCGACCCGAGGCTCGCCTTTGCCGTTGTTGGGATCGAAGGGCGTGTCGTCGGTCCAGGTGAAGTCGTACTGGGGCGTGACGGTGCCGAAAGCCTCCAGGACCACCGGCCAGGCAAACAAGGCCGAGGCCTGCAGGTTCGGCGAATTGAGCAGCGAGTTCCCGGAGTAATCGATCGGAATGCCGACGCTGGATGCGCCGATCAGTCGCGGCTCGAGCACGCTGAACTCGACGAACTGGGCCTCGAGCCAACCGCCCCGCAGCGTGACGCGAAGGCCCTCGATCGCTTCGGGCACGAGACCCTCGATCGGTTTCATGTTGAGCTCGACTTCGGCTCCGAAGTTCCGAGCCTGGTCCGCATTCTGGACGACCCGCGAGACGCCCTGGAAATTCGTCGTCAAGCGGAAGACCTGATAATCGCGGTAGTTGTAGAAGAAGATCGATGCTGTGGTCAGGAGCCGACTCGAGAAGAAGGAGCCATTCAGCCCCCACTCGACGGAGTCGAGGCTCTCGGGATCGGCGAAGCCCTCTCCCGCAACCTTGGCCGCAGTCGCATCGCTGGGATTGAAATGGCCGGCCTTGAAGCCCCGCGTGTATTTGAGATACGTCGTAATGTCTTCCGTGAACCGGTACTCGAGATTCACGAAGCCGGTCACGGAGTCCCAGGTACGCTGGTTGTCCGACGACTCCGGTCGCTGCACGAGGACTGGGCCCCCAAACGGGGGCGTCACCTGGGTGGTCGCCACGTTCCGGACGTCGAAATCCTTGCGTTCCCAGTTGTAGCGAAGCCCCCCGCTCAGGGTGAACACCTCGATGATGTCGTAGCTCGCCTGGGCGAAGAGGCCGAACCCGTAGATCTCCTGGGTAAAGTCCGTGTTGTTGAGGGTTCCGCCATTCGACAGCTCCGTCAGGGTCTGTTCCGTCTGGGCCTCGAGCTTCTCCATGATCGTATAGACGCCCGTGTCCCATTCGACGGGAACGTCGCCGATGGCATCGCCCTCGACCGAGAGATCGCCGTACAGCTGCCAGCTCTGATCGCTGGCGACCGACCCGAAACGCTGGTTCGGAGACAGGTCCGTATCCCGACCCTCGGACTTCCGGTAGTCGAGAAATCCGAGGTTGATGGTCGTCTGCGCAACCTCCGAATCGATGACGGCGGTCGTCGATGCCGCGTGGGTTTCGAGAATCGTGCGGCCGTGCTGATTCAGCGCACCCGCGTAGGGACCCCGGTCCAGCGGATCCTTGTAGATCTCCTTTTCGAGAATCTCCCGCGATCGCTGGCGGGCCTGGACCAACGTCAGCGACGGATCCTTCGCCCGCAGGTCGTTGAGCAGGAAGTTCTGCCGATTGACCAGGTCGAGATCGCGGTAGTTGAGCACGTCGCCCTGACCGATGAAGCCCGCGCCCGTACCGATATGCTGGCCCGTCGTCGAATCCCGGTTGAGGTTGGACAATTCCACGCGGAAGGTCCAATCGATCGGGGCATCCTCGGGCTTGATCCGGATCGTTCCGCGGAGCCCGTAATCGTCGACCTCACCGAGGTATCGATGCAGGAATGGCGTGACCAGACTCGTGGCGCCGGCTCGCACCTGCTCCCCGCAGATTCCGACGCTCGCTCCGACCTGCGGCTGGGTCGGTCGATCCTCGAAGGGAACGCGATTCGCGCAGCGATTCTCCCAGAACGGATTCTCGTGGCTGTAGCGCGCTGCGATCCGTGCCGAGATGACGTCCCCGTAGATGGGCGCGTTCATCGCCGTCTCGAACGAGTATCGATTGGCGTCCCGGGCATCGACGGACGCGATCTTCGCGACCGTCATGCGCGCGGTGCCGGAGAACTCCGGCTCCGGCAGGTTCGTCTGGACGACGAAGGCACCGGCGGACGCGTTTCGAAAATTGCCGGATCCCTGGGGCCCCTTCAGTACGGAGAGCCCACCAATGTCGAAGAGGCCCACGAGCTGCGTCGCCGAGGCGTTGCGGGGAATTCCGTCCTGGAAGATCGGGACCGAGCTCGAGGCGTTCGCGCCGAAGTCCTGGAGGCCGACACCTCGCACGAAGAAGGACGCATTGGTCGCGTTGACCGTCGCAATCTCGAGATTGGGGACGTACGCCGCGAGATCCCCGATGTCCTCCGCACCGATGTCGGAAAGCTCGCTCGCGTCGAACGCGATCGTCGAGGTGCTGGTGGGGTTCAGGAGATCGGCCGCGGATGATCCCGTGACGATCATCTCTTCGACGCCCGCGAACGGATCCGGCCCCGCGCTGTTCCCCTGGGCCAGGGCAAGGCCTGGGCCCATCCACGCAAGGCCGAGACAAACGAGCAATCCCTGGAAAAACGCACGCATCGCGGTCTTGAGAACGCCGATCCGACGCTCGCGATCATTGCCGGTGCACATCTCGGTTGTACTTCCTCGCATCACCATCCGAAACGTCGATCGACTCCACTCGGATCCGACCTGGACGTCCACACACAATCATTCCGATCGGGCACAAGCGTCGTCACCTGATCGCGACGATGCGAGTCTTCGAGACATTCCCTGGCCGCAGTTGCTCGAATGCGAGACCACGGGAGGTAAGCTCTGATTGGAACAGCCTGGGCGCGTCTGGAGGCCGTCCACGAAATTCGTGCAACGCGAGCCTAGACGGATTGAGATGCCGGATCAATGACCAGGCGCCATTCTGAATCTCTCGGGGACCCGCCGCCCCGATTACACCGACGGACTTGACGATCACTCAGCTCGCCGCCCGAGCTGCGCTCCGAAATGGGTCGTTCAGGGCCGACGAACCCGGCCCGGGCGCGCAGGCCTACACCGGTCCGCATGCCGACTCGGCGGCCGACGACAGCGGCCTCTCTCGGCGGGCGGTAGGGCGATCGCCCCTGACGAGAGATCAGCCCGCCGTCGGCCCGAGATTCTTGTCGGGTCGCGCAGTTTACTCTTGCGCAGACCGGGTGCGGCGGCACTAGAATGCAGCCTTTAGTAAACCGCCTCCGCCCAGGCGCTCCGCGAGAAGACGTAAGCATGCGACGCTCCGTGATCCACTCCGCTTCGGTCCGCCCTGCCCCCCACCTAGCGAACCGACGCGGTCGGGTGCGGGCCAAATCGCCGTCAGGCCTCCCTCTGGCCTCGACGCGCGTCTCGACTCTCATCGCGAGTCTGGCGACCTTTTGCGTCACGGCCTTCGCCGTGGAAGCTCGCGCGGAGGCTTCCGCTGCCGACCCGATCTTCTACGGCGGACCGGAAATCGCGATCTATGCGCATACCGGAAAAGGCAACTCGACCACGTCGGACGTGACGGGTCCGCGAGTCGCCGATGCCTTTCTCGATCCCGGCGACTACCAGACCGACGAGATCCTCCCCGCCGAGCGATCGCGCGAGGTCGTCGCTGCGGCCCTCGTCGGCGGCACCTTCGGATTCCTGACCCCCGGCCTCGACGTGCCGGGGCGACCGCGATTCTTCATCGATCTCAATGTGTCCGAGCCGCTGGGCACGGAGGTCCAGTTCGCTCGCTCGGGCAATCCGGGTCAGCCCGCCTTTCCCCGCGGCGCGGGCAGCGGGAGTCAGGTCAACGAACGCGCGATCATCGGGGCCGGAACGACCATCAGCGCGCAGCTACAGGGTCCCCAGGTTCATGCGGGACTCGGGGTTTCGTTCGAAATTCCGCTCGACGACGAGCGGCTGATCCGGGTCAAGCCTGCGGCGGTCTACAGCCGAACCATTCTCGACATCAAGGCCCAGACGATCCGCGGCGTCCGACTCAACGACGATTTCGGCTCGAACCAGACCCTGGATGATTTCCGCTTCATCAATCTCCGCGACGAACGAACCGAGGTCTACCACGCAGCCGGTCCCTCGCTCGAGGTCGAATACGTCCCCAATCTGGAGTGGGGCCCCTTCACCGTTTCGCTGTACGGACGAGGCCATGCTGCCCACATCTTCAATACGCTGAAGACCGAGATGACGCAGTGCAACACCGCCGGCGGGCAGCCGGACGAGTGCGCCAGCTGGAAGTACACGCAGGACGAGTGGACCTATCGGGCGACCTTCGGAGTCCATCTGAACTGGGTTCCGCGCCCGCTCTGGTGACGCCGTCGCCCGGCGCGCGCACTCTCGAGATCGCGATCCTCTTCCCGACGCTCGTCGTCTACCTCGCAGCGATCGCGTTGGTTCTCTCGACCCTGCTGCTCGCCGGTCAGCCGATCTATGCCAACGACACCTGGATCCACCTCGCCCTCGGCGAGGTCTTCCTCCGCGACGGCCCCTGGCTCGCGTCGGATCCCCACCTCTTCACGGCGAAAGGCCCGCCCTCCCCGAGTTCCTGGCTCGGCTCGGCCGCCCTCTATTCGATCTACGACCTGACGGGCTTCACGGGTCTGCGCATCGCTCACGTCCTGGCCGTTCTGGTCATCCTGCTCCTCGCCTGGCGCGTGATGCGAAAGGCGGGATCGCTCCCCGTCACGGCCGGCGCAGGCGTCGGCCTGTTCGTCCTGCTCTCCACCTACCGTCTCGTCCAGCTCCGCCCCGACCTCTTCACGATCGCGGCGACGCTCGGGCTCTTCCTTCTTCTGTTCACCCGTCAAGAGGGACCGTCGCGCGGGCAGATCGCGCTGGCCGCGCTGCTCGCGGCCGTCTGGTCCAACGTCCACGCCGCCTTCGTGCTGGGACCCGCTCTCGTGCTGGGCGCGAGTGCTGCGATCGGCGCCGCCTCGCTCCTTCCGGGCTCAATCGATACGCGCGCGCAGGAGCGCGGACGGGCGGGCCGTCTCGCCGTCGCCGGCCTCGGCATGGCCGCGGCGAGCTGCCTCAATCCGCAGGGGCTCGACGCCCACCTCGCCTACTTCTCCTCCGGCCAGGAGACCGCGGCCCTCGAGATGATCGCCGACGAGTGGAACCCGACGAACCTGCTGCGCTGGCCGACGCCCTACCTGCCGCCCACGATCGCGGCCTGGCTCGCATGCTGGCTCTGCGCAGTCTCGACGTTGTTCGCGGTCGGTATCTTCGTACGAGATCGCGTAAAGACGCACGGAGCGCATCCGCGTACCGTTGATCCGGGACTGCTCGCGCTCGCCGGCGCGGGGCTCGTCGCCGCCGGGGTGGCATCACGGTTCCTTTGGCTCGGCCTCTTCGCGCTCGCCCTTCTCGGCGCGCTCGCGAGCCGCAAGACGGCGGCGTCGCGCGAGGGCGACGGGACGGTCGCTGCGAGGATCGTGGCGGGCTCGACGGCGCTCGTTGCTGTCGCCGCCGCGCTTCTCCACGCCTACGCCGGAGACTGGCCGCTGCTCTCGCGTGCGATGCGCACCGAGAGCGCCGACTACGCCGCGCCCTACCCGACCGAGCGCTACAACACCCATGCGATCTGGTTCCTCTCGGATACCGGCGTCGAGGGCCACATCTTCAACGACTACCCCCTCGGTGGATTCATGAGCTTCTGGCTCTCGCCGAAGCTGATGATGGCGTCGAGCGGCACGATGAACGTGTCGCGGGACGCGATGGCGGCGAACCTCGCCGTCGGCGCCCGCCAGACCCTCCGCGAAGGCGAGGACTACGCCGCCCTCCTCGATCGCCAGGGGTTCGATCTCTTTCTCGGCGCGGGCTATCCGATCGAGGCGACCCCGGGTCGTCCGATCCCCTGCACGATTCGCCATCTCGCGAACGAGCCCGGCTGGATCCTCGTCTTTCGCAACCTTCGCAGCGGCGTCTACCTGCGCCGGAATGCCGAAAACGCCGCGAATCTCGCTCGGATCGCCGCCTACTATGCGAAGGCGGGCGTCCCCTTCGATGCGGAAAGGGGATTCGAGACCGAGAAGACGATTCGAGCGGCGCCGGAGTGGAGCCTCGAGCACGGACTCGTCCCGATCGACTTCGAAGCCCTCGTCGCGCACGTCCGCGCGCAGCGCAATCCGCCGCACGTCGATCTGCAGACCCATCGGCTCGCCCTTCTCTACGCGACCCTCGGCGTCTACGAGCGCGCGCTCACGGTCGACCGGTTCATCCAGAAGGTCGAGCCGCGCGACTCCACCTCCGCCTGGCGCGTGATCTGGAACCTCGTCCAACTCGGACGCTGGGACGACGCGATGACCGCTGCGCAAGATTTCGAAGCACGAAGCCAGGCCGCACAGAGCTCGGGCGCGAGCCCTTGGAGCAAATTGATCGAACAGCTCAGGGCCGCAGATCCCTCTGCCCGCGAGACCTTGGTCGCACACTTGCCGGTCCTGCGCCTCGAGCAGGTCGACTGGGTCCGATCCGGCGTCGCCCTCGCTCCGGCCCGCCGCCAGCGATCCCGATCAGCACCGTGACGGCCCCTCGGGCAGATCTGCGCGTCAAATTGATGTCGAATCAAAAAAATCCCCACACTTTTTGCGCGGCTCATAGTAGGATCATCCTTGATCTGGGAAGGTCACCCGCTCGAGGCATCCGCCGCGAGAGGGCGAAGGGATATCGGCTGAGCGGGCTCCATTGCGTCTGATTGCATCTGCTGAAATGCAGATGTCGCAAAAAGAGCCATCGCGATGGGAACATGGTTCGAGCTCGAGGTGCTGGGAAACACCTCGAAACAAGCTCGAGCCCGGAATCAAAAGGCCCATCGGGCCTGGGTTTCGAAGTTCGAATCGACGCTCTTTTTTCCTTCTTCTCGACCAGATCGCGACATCGCACGGCCCGCTCTGACGCATGGTGCGCCGGATGGTCTGGCGACTACGTCTCCGCCCGCGCGGAGGCGGACGCTATCGGCGTACGCGCTGTGGCACGGAAAGAGGAAGAAGAAAATGATTCGATCTAGCAAGGCGATTGCAGCTGCTGCGCTCTTGTTCGTGATGCCGACCGTGGCGAGCGCTCTCGGAATCTCGGTGGTGAACGTCTCGAGCACCGGCGCGAGCAACAGCTCCCTCCAGAACGGGGATGAAATCACGTTCGACCTCCGCCTCGAGAACGCCACCGGCGCGCCCATCAACGGCCTCGACGTGGTCGTCACGGGCTTCGACACCCCCGGAACCACCAACGCGATCAGCAGCGGGCTCCAGCTGGTCGGCGGTCAGGTTGCGACCTCCGCGTTCAACACCCAGCTGCCCGACCCGGGCGAGCCGAGCTTCAACGGCCTCGAGAACATCCGCACGGCGCCGGTCAACATCTGGGCGCTCAGCCTCAGCAGCCCCCAGGCGGTACGGACGTCCCTCTTCGCCGGAGTCGACACTGTGTCCCGCGTCGGCAACGGCAACTTCGATCCCGGTGTCGGCGGCGGCGCGACGCTGACCGACATCCACTTCCGCGTGACCTACCGCTTGGTCGTGAACAACTCCGGCCCGAGCCAGAACCTGGTCCTGAACTTCGGCATCGATGAGTCCCTCGGCCACATCGCCGTCGGACCGGGCGGGGCCACGATCCCCTTCCAGAACGCGACCTACGGCCTGACCGTCATCCCGGAGCCGGGCACCGCCCTGCTGATGGGCCTCGGCCTCGCGGCGCTCGCGACGCGACGACGCTAGTCGAAGCGAAGCTCGACCCGCGAACCTTCGCGGATCGAACCTGCTAGAGCGGCCGCCCTCTCGACGAGAGGGCGGCCGTTTCTGTTTCGGCTTCAGCTCTTCTCCCGGTGAAGGTGGACGCTGCCCACCTCGTCGAGGGAGACCGACCAACCGGGCGGCACAACGACCGTGTCGACGTCGGACTCGACGAGCAAAGGCCCGGAGAGCGGCCCCACGACCGCGAGCTCCCCACGCGACAGGACCCGCGTGCGCGATGCCTTCTCGGGACCGAAAAAGACCTCGCGCCATTCCGGCGGCGGAATCGAGGCCGGGTCGACCAAGGCCCGCGAAAGAGGAGCGCGAACGACCGGAATCCGTAGCCGCACGCGGAAGGCCGCGTACTCGACGGGCCCCGTCGACTCGATGCCGTAGAGCTCGCGGTAGCGCGCGCGGAATCGATCCGGGATCGCCGCGAGCTCCTCCGCCTCGCCGCCCGGGCTCGGCGCAAACGGAATCGAGAGCTCGTGGGATTGGCCGACGAAGCGCGCATCGATCAGACGCTCGATCTCGAGATCTCGCACCAGGGCCCCCTCGCGCCCGCCGAGGCCCATCTTCTCCCGGGCGATCTGCAGCGTCCGTTCGAACATCGCGTCGAGCTCGGTGAGCGAGAGGTCCGCGGCGGCAATCCAGCGGGTCTGCCCGTGCTCGATCGTCAGATCAGTCGCCTGCATGCCGATCGCCGACGCGACTCCGGCCTCGGGCGGCGCGACCACGTGGTCGATGCCGAAGCGGCGCGCGAGGCCAGCCGCGTGCATCGGACCTGCGCCCCCGAAGCAAATGAGCAGGTGGTCCCGCGGATCGATGCCCTGCTGCACGGTCACGACGTGGATCGCCGAAGCCATGTTGGCGTTGGCGATCTCGTGGATCGACCAGGCCGCGCGCACCACGCTCGTTCCGAGCGGCTCGGCGATCCCCTTCGCGATGGCAGCTCGGGCCAGCTCGGGATCGAGGGCCATCGTGCCCCCCGCGAAGCGTTCGGGCGTCAGATAGCCGAGCACCAGATTCGCATCGGTCACGGTCGGCGCGCTGCCCCCCCGCGCATAGCAGGCGGGGCCCGGATCGGCGCCGGACGATCGAGGGCCGACCCGAAGAACGCCCTCGGGATCGAGCCACGCGATCGAGCCCCCGCCCGCGCCGACCTCAGCGAGATCGATCGTCGGCGTCTTGATCGGCATGCCCGTCCCAGCGCGGCGGCCCCCATAGCTTCCGCGGCCGCCGACGTGGAGCTCGCGGACGACGCGCGGCTTGCCGTCGTGAACGACGCCGGCCTTCGCCGTGGTTCCACCCATGTCGAAGGAGATGACGCGCCTGGCCTTCGCGTGCTCTGCAAAACGAGCCGCCGCCATCACGCCCGCCGCGCCGCCGGATTCGAGCGTCGCGACCGCTCGTTCCGCGGCCACCTCGGCCGACATGACACCTCCCGACGACTCCATGATCTGGAGGGGGCCCGTGATTCCCAAACCCTCGAGACCCTCTCGCAGACGCGCGAGATAGCGGGCCATGAGAGGGGCGACCTGCGCCGTGTGGAGCGTTGTGCTGGCGCGGTCGAACTCGCGCATCTCGGCGTGGACGCGGGAGGAGAGGACGATGCGCGCGCCCGGCACGGCGTCGGCCAGGATCCGCTCCATCGCCTCTTCGTGCTCGGGCCGGGCGTAGGAATGCAGGAAGCAGACGGCGACCGCCTCGGGCGCATGACGGGCGACCTGCTGCGCAACCTCGCGGGCCTGCTCTGCATCGAAGGCGATCAGGACGTCGCCCCGGGCATTGCAGCGCTCGACGACCTCGAAGCAGGCATCACGTCCGAGGACCGGCGGCGAAGGCTCGAAGAAGAGGTCGTAGCGGTCGTCCTCGACCCGCGCCTCGCGGCCGATGCGCAGCAGATCGCCGAAGCCCCGGGTCGTGACGAAGGCGACGCGGGCGCCCTTGTGCTCGATCAAGGCATTCGTCGCAAGAGTCGTTCCGTGTACGACCCGCTCGATCGAGGCCGGATCGATGCCCGTCGAGGCGAGCAGCCGCGCCGTTCCGGCGAGCACGCTCTGCTCGGGGGCGGACGGCGTCGTCAGCTGCTTCACGACGTGGAGGCGCCCGTCTCCCCGCGTCAGCACGATGTCCGTGAAGGTCCCGCCGATGTCGGCACCGAGTACACAGCGCTCGCTCATCGAACACTCCCTTCCCCGCGCGCGCGGCCCGATTCGCCGTGCGCCGCCAGTCGATCCACGTCCGAAGCACCTCGATGGTAGTCGCGCTGCACGGCCTCGATGCTGACATAACCCCCGGCGAGATCCGCCGAGATCCGTTCGTCCTCACGCCCTTGCGGGTGACCGAGCCCGCCGCCCCCCGAAGTCCGCAGGACGAAGGTCTCGCCCGCGAAGAGCGGCTGATTCGCCGCCTTGGCCAGCAGCGGCCGGGTCCCCCCCTCGGGCTTCACGGCGAACTGCTCGCCGGCGCGTCCGTCCCGGCCGCCGTCGCGACCCCGCGGCGCGAACCGCACGCGCTCGCTGCGCACCGCGAGCTCGCAGTCCGCCAACACCCGGATCCGCGTCTCGACCCCGAGCCCACCCCGCCAGCGACCGGGTCCTCCCGAATCGGGGATCAGCGACTGGGCCTCGAAGACGAGCGGTAGCCGAGCCTCGAGCGCCTCGACCTGGGGAACCACGTTGCGTCCGCCCAGAAAGAACGAGCCCGTCGCACTGGGCCCGTCCGAGGTCGCCCGCGCCCCGAGCCCGCCGTACTCGTACGAGAGCAGCAGCCAGGGATTCTCGCCGGTCGGCTTCGCCAGCGTGAACGGATGGATCACGGCAGACGCCGCCGTCGCCCGGTCGGGCCGCGCCTTCGACAGCGCATCGACGACCGCCTCGCAGACCGCCGTGACCGAGACGACTCGCCCACCGCAGGCCGCCGGCCAGCTCGGATCGAGGAGCGAGCCCTTCCGGAACACGACCTCGATCGGCGAATAACAGCCCTCGTTCATCGGAATCGTCGGATCGACGAAGCAGCGCACGGCGTAGAGCGCGCCGGTCAGCGCCTGGGAGAAGCCCGCATTGATGGCGCCCCGGGCCTGGTCGTCGCTCGCGGAGAAATCGAGGTGGACGGGAGCGCCTTCGCCCCCGACCGTCACGGCGACGCGGACGACCGGCGAGCGTTCGAGATCGAGCCCGTCGTCGTCGATCGCGTACTCGCCGCGGTAGACGCCGGGGGCGAGCTTCGCGAGCTCTTCGCGCATCCGGCGCTCGGTACCCGCGAGATAGGCGGCGACGCCGCGGTCGAGAGCGTCGGTGCCGGACTCGGCCGCCAGGGTCTGGAGGCGGCGTGCGGCGACATGGCAACCGGCGACGAGGGCCTGGAGGTCCCCCAGCACGCGGTCCGGCGTTCGACTGTTGAGGGCGATCAGACGGTGCAGATCGACGACGGGGCGGCCTTCGGCGTAAATCTTGACCGGCGGAAGCTGCAGACCCTCGGCGAAGACGTCGGTCGCCCCGGGCACGATGCCGCCCGCTGATGAGCCGCCGAGGTCCGAGACGTGGATCAGGGTGCCGGTGAAGAAACGAACGCGGCCGGCGATGAAGACCGGGCGGAAAACGAGCAGATCGTTCGCGTGGATACCGCCGCGAAAGCAGTCGTTCATGACGAACACGTCGCCGTCCCGCATCGTCTCGAGGGGATGATCGGCGAGCACCGCAGGGAGCGAGCAGCGCAGGCTCGAAGCGTGCATCAGGTTCGTCGCGGTCGAGAGCGACACCAGACGCCCTTCGTGGTCGAGAATGCCGGCGCAGGCATCGGCGCCTTCGACGATCATCGCCGAATGCGCGGACTTGACGACGACGATGCTCGCCTCCTCGGCGGCGATCCGAAGCGCGTGCCGCAGCACCTCCGCCTCGAGCAGCGAGGCGGTGTCCTGGTCTCGATTCTCCATGTCTCGTTACTCCAGCTCGGGGCCCGCCGACTCTACCGCGTTCGGCGCGTCCGGCAGGTCTACCGCGCGCCCTGCCCCGCGGCCCGCCTCACCTCGGCGAGGTCGGCGCGCACGCTGCGTGCCGCGAAGAGCGAGTGGACGACTGCCCAGAGGCTCGTCGCGCCCGTGACCATCAACGAGTAGCGGATCGCCTCCTCGCCGAAGCGCGCGGCGAGCGCGTCGTTCAAAAGCCCGACGACGAGGGGCGCGATGCCCAATCCGATCAGATTGATCGCGAACAGGAGCAGCGCCGCGGCCTGCGCCCGCATCCGCACGCGCGCGAGCGACTGGGCGAGCCCGTACGAAGGTCCGACGAAGAAGACCGAGAAGACCATCGCCACCGCGTATCCCAGCAGCGCCCCCGTCCGCTCGGGCCAGAGCAGGAAGAGCGCGAGGAACGGCAAGGAGAGCGCTCCGCCCACCGCCGCCACCCAGACCGCGAAGCGCTCGTCCCGCCGGGAGAGCGCATCGCTCATCCGACCCCCCGCGTAGGTCCCGAGGCCCCCGCCGATACCCTGGACGAGGCCCATCGCGACGCCGGTCTCGCTGAGCGTCATGTGGTGGACACGGATCAGGAAGGTCGAGCCCCAGACGGTGAAGCCGTATGCCGCAAAAGCGTACAGCGCGCTCGCCAGCGCCAGATGACGGAAGGTCCGCTGGCGCAGCATGAAATGCATGACTTCGCGCGTCGTCGCCAGGTCGGCCTCGACCGACAGGCCTTCCTGTCCGCCCCGAGGCGGCTCGACGAGCACGAATCGAGTCGCGACCGCTGCGAGCAGGCCCGGCAATCCGACGATCAGGAAGGCATTGCGCCAGCCGAAGGCCTCGCCGACGTATCCGCCTAGCATGAATCCGACCATGATTCCGAGATTGCCGCCGACGTTGTAGAGCGCGAGCGCGGTCGCGCGCTTCTCGGGCGGAAAGTAGTCGGAGAGCAGCGAGTGGGCCGCGGGGTTGAGGGTGGCCTCGCCGATGCCGACCCCCACGCGGGCCAGCGCGAGCTCGACGAAATTGCGTGCGAAGCCGCACGCGGCCGTCATCACGCTCCAGACCGCGACTCCGACGACGATCACGTCGCGGCGAACGCCCCCATCGGCGAGCCGCGCGATCGGAATCGCCGCGACCGTGTAGAAGAGCGCGAAGGCCAGCCCGGTCAGGAGCCCCATCTGCGTGTCGGAGGCGCCGAGATCCTGCTTGATCGGCTCGAGCAGCACGGAGAGGATCTGGCGATCGACGTAGTTGATGATGTAGAGGGCGACGAGGAAGGCGAGCATGAGATGGGGGCGCGGTGCTCGGGTCGTCACGCTTCGAGACTAGCGCGCAGAGTCGCCGCGCCCCCCTGCAAATCTCCGCCTTGCGCGGCAATTCCTTGGGGTATGGTTGGCCACCCGATGACCGCGCTCCCTCCTCCGCCCCACGCCCCGACTCCGAATGTCGACCCGCCGGCTCCCGCGACGGCTGCGTACTCCTATTACGTCCTGTTGATGCTCGGCCTCGTCAACATGGTGAACTACGTCGACCGCAACATCCTGTCGGTGCTGATCACGCCGATCAAGGCGGAGTTCCAGGTCAGCGACGAGGCGATGGGATTGTTGACCGGTCTCGCCTTCATCATCGTCCACTCGCTCTTCGGCCTTCCCCTCGCTCGGCTCGCGGATCGCACGAGTCGACGGACCGTCATCGCCGTCGGGGTCGCGGTCTGGAGCACGATGACGGCGGTGATGGGGCTCGCTTCGACCTTCGGCCAGCTGCTGATCCTGCGCATGGGGGTCGGGATCGGCGAGGCGGCGGGTGCGCCGCCGTCGCACTCGCTCTTGTCCGATTATTTTCCGCCCGAGAAGCGCGCGACGGCCCTCTCCCTCTTTGGCATGGGCATCTACGCAGGCACGATGTTCGGTTATTTCGCCGCCGGCTGGCTCGGCGAGGAATTCGGCTGGCGGCTCACCTTCGTCGCCGTCGGCGTCCCGGGCCTCGCGCTGGCAGCGCTGGTCGGCGCGACCGTGCGCGAGCCCGCCCGAATGGCGCCCGCGCCCGACGAGTCGATCCTCTTCGTGCTGCGTTACCTGCTCTCGAAGCCCGCCTTCGTGTTCCTCATGATCGCGGCCTCGTTTCACGCGACCGCAGCCTACTCGGCGATCATCTGGACGCCGACCTTCTACGGTCGGGTCTACGGCATGACGCTCTCGCAGATCGGTCTCTGGCTCGGGCTCGTATCGGGTATCGGCGGCGCGATCGGGGCGCTAGGCGGGGGCCTGATCTCCGATCGCCTCGGGCGCAGCGACAAGCGCTGGTACGCTTGGGTCGCGGCGTGCGTCGCGGTGCTCGCCATGCCGGCGAGTCTCGCGGCGTATCTCTTCACGGATTCGCCCCGGGCATCCCTGTTCGCCTATTTCGGATTCATCCTGTTGATCGGGGCCTACAACGGCCCTTTGCACGCGATGAATCAATTCCTCGCGAAGCCCCGGATGCGCTCGATGTCGGTCGCGATCCAGCTCCTGATCGTCAATCTCATCGGCGGCGTGATCGGCCCCTGGTTCATCGGGCGCGCCTGCGACGTGCTGCGGCCCGAGTACGGCGAGGCGGGAATCCGCCATGCGATGTGGGCCGCGATCGGCGTCTGTACCTGCATCGCGAGCGTCTTCTACCTAGCGACGAGCCGAACCCTCCGCCAGGGGATCGCCGACGCCTCCGCGGACCCCGAAGTCGCGGAGGCCTGAATCCGACCGCCCACCCCGGCGGAGCCCTCGTCGAACGCCGCCTCGAATTGGTTAGACTCGGCGCGACCCCGGCGAGAGCGCCGAAATTCTCCTGATCCGTCGACGACGAGTGCACGATGACAGCGCCTGCTTCTTTTCTCGATTCGATCGACCGCCTCCACGCCGAGGCGATCCGCGCGACCGGCCATTCGGATTTCGGCGATCCCCGCTATCTCGATGCGCTGCGGCAGCTGCTGCGCAGCTACGACGAAGAATCGAGACTCGGGCCCGAGGGACGCGAGTCGACCTGGGAAGGGCTGGTCGCGCAGCTCGCGAGCCGGCTCCTCTCGAACGCCCGCTTCCGCGAGCACGCGGACCGGCTCCACTACTCGATCGAGCGTCCCATCGTGATCACGGGCATGTCTCGCACGGGCACGACCGCGCTCCACAAGCTGCTCGCCGCCGATCCCGATTCGCAGTGTCTCGAATACTGGCTCGGCTGCGAGCCCGACGTCCGCCCGCCGCGCGCGAGCTGGCCGACCCATCCCGGCTACCTCGCGGCGTCGGCAGCGCTGCGCCGCATCTACGCCCATACACCCGAAATCGAGAAGATCCACTCGATGCAGCCCGACGAGGCCGACGAGTGCCGCCTGCTCTTCATGCAGGACTTCCTCGGCTTCACCTACTCGATGAACGCGACGCTGCCCGCCTACGAAGCATGGCTGCTCGAGCAGGACATGCACGCCTCCTTCCTGCGCTACCGCGACAACCTGAAGCTGATCGGGGCGGCGACGCCCGGGAAGCGCTGGGTGCTCAAGAACTCGAGCCATCTCTGGGCCCTCGACGCGCTCTTCGCCGCCCTGCCCGGCGCCTGCGTCGTGCATACCCATCGCAATCCCGTCGAGCTGATTCCCTCGATCTCGAGCCTGGTCCACCGCATGCGCAACATCTACGAGCCCGGTGCCCCCAAGCACGTCGTCGGTCGCCAGATGCTCGACCTCTGGTCCCGCGTGCTCGCGATGAACATGGCCGCGCGGGCGAAGCTCTCCGCGCGCGTCTTCGATCTGCACTTCGAGACCTTCACGAACGACCCGATCGGCTCGCTGCGTGCGATCTACGACTACTTCGACCTCGAGTGGACCGAGCGCGCCGAGCGCGACGTGCGGATCTGGGCCGAGGAGAATCCCCGGGGCCGTCACGGCGAGCACCGTTACAGCGCCGAGGAATACGGGCTCACCGACGCCGAGATCGAGATCCGCTTCGCCGACTACATCGAGTGGCAGACGAAGATCCAGGACGCCGTCTGAGCCCGAACCCGACGATTCAAAGGAGACGACATGGCCAGCAAGACCGGATCCGCAGGCAGCACGAGCGATGCGACGGAGCGCGTCCTCTCCGGCCAGGTGTGGTCGGATTTCTGTGATTCCCTGAAGAAGGCCGGCGAGATCGTCCTGCGCGACGAGTCGCCGAAGGACCTGCTCGATCGCGCCGAGGGCTGGCGCTATCTCTCGCGGCTCACGCGCGCGGCCCTCGAGCAATCCGTCGAGTCCGGCGATCCGGCGGCCCCGGAGCTCTATCGCCTGTCCCACGAGACGATCAAGATCGGCGCGGACAACCCCGACGCTTTCTACCAGAACGCGATCATCGACGGCCGCTACGACTACACGCTCTCGGGAACCCGCGGCTCGGTCGCCTACATCGGCATCGGGACCTACAGCGGCGTCTACGGCCTCGACAAGCAGATCGAACAGACGGGCTTCCTCGACCTCCACGGCGTCTCCGGCGACGAGAACGGCCGGATCGTGATCCACATCTCGAAGGAGAAGAAGCCGGGCCTCTGGCTGCCGATGCGTGACGACACGCGGCTGCTCATCATCCGGCAGTTCCGCATGGACTGGGAGAAGGACGAGGTCGCGCGGCTTTCGATCGATTGCGTGAAGTCGCCCGGCCGCGCGCTCCCGCCGAACGTCCCGGACCTGCTGTCGGCCGAGCGGATCGCGAAGGGCCTCGATGACGCGGCGACGTTCGTCTACGCGACGGCCGAGATCTTCGTGGGCTGGTGCGACGACTTCGAGAAGAATCCCAACGACGTCCAGCAGAAGTTCACCGGCCTGGGCGATCCGAACAACCAGTTCTGGCACGGCTACTGGACGCTCGAGCCCGGCCAGGCGCTGGTCCTCGAGGCGATGCCGCCGGTCTGCGACGCCTGGAACTTCCAGCTCAACAACTACTGGGAGGAGTCCCTCGACTACCGCTACTTCCCGTGCCACATCAACAAGCACACGGCGAAATACGAGAAGGACGGCTCCCTCCTGATCGTCGTCTCGCCCGAGGACCCCGGCATCGGCAACTGGATGAACACCGTGGGCCACCGCCACGGCACGCTGGGCCTGCGCTGGACCCGCGCCATCGATCCCCAGAAGCCGAAGCTCCGGGTCGTGCCGATCGCCGAGCTGAAGGCCGAGGCCTCGCGCCGGATCCGTTAGTCACTCGCCGGAAGCGCGAAGGCCACGAACTTCGAGCCCGACGGCCGGCCGAGCTTTCCGCCTCCCGCGGCGACGACGATGAACTGGCGGCCGTTCACGGAATAGGTCGACGGGGTCGCGAAGCCCGAAGCGGGCAGCTCGGCCTGCCAGACTTCTTCGCCGGTCCGCTTGTCGAAGGCGCGGATCTTGGCGTCCGGCGTCGCGGCGATGAAGAGAAGACCTCCATCGGTCACGACGGCACCCCCGTAGTTCTCGCTGCCCTTGCCCCGGCCCGCGCCCGCGAGCTGCGGGTACTCGCCGAAGGGGATCCGCCAGCGGATCTTGCCGGCCGAGAGGTCAATCGCCGAGAGCGTGCCCCACGGCGGCTCGTTGATCGGGATGCCCTCGTCGTCGCGCAGATAGACATAGCCGGACGACACATAACGCGAATCCGCGCCGGGGCGGCCGTCGAGCTCGGCCATCGCCTTCGACGGATCGTCGGGCTGGAGCAGATACGCAGTGAGACGCTCGATCAGCGGAAGCGGCAGGTCGACGAAGCTCGGCATGCGGCCGCCGCCGAGGGCGATCATGGTGTAGATCTCGACGACGTTGCGGCGCTGCGCGAGGCCGACGAGGGAGGGGCCGACCCCCGTGCCCTCGAGATTCGGGCCGTGGCAGAGACCGCATTTCTCTAGGTAGAGGCCGCGCGGGTTGAAGCCCTTAGGCCGCTCCATCAAGCGCAGGATCGCAGGGAGCTCGTTCGCGTTCACGTACAGGAGCCCCGTCTCCGGGTCCCATGCCGCGCCGCCCCATTCCGCCCCGCCGTCGAAGGCGGGAAACATCATCGAGCCCTCGAGGCTCGGCGGGATGTAGTCCTCGCCCATGCGGACGCCTTCGAGTCGGGCGAGCTGGGTCTTCCGGAATTCGTCGCCGCGATCGTCGAGCCAGGAGAGATCGAAGCGCTGGCGCGTGTACGGCGGAGGCGCCGTCGGGAAGGGCTGTGTCTTCGAGACATACTGGCCCTCGACGAGCGCCCCGGGAACGGGCCGTTCCTCGATCGGGAAGACCGGCTTGCCCGTCGCGCGCTCGAAGACGAAGACGTAACCCGCCTTCGTCGTCTGGGCGACCGCATCGATCTGCAGGCCGTCGCGCTCGACGGTCACGAGGGTCGGCGGGGCCGGCAGGTCGCGATCCCAGAGATCGTGGTGCACGAACTGGAAATGCCAGACCCGCCGGCCGGTCTTCGCATCGAGCGCGAGCAGGCTGTTGGCGAAGAGATTCGCGCCGGCGCGATCGCCTCCCCAGAAATCCGGCGTCGCGGAGCCGGTCGGAAGGAAGACGAGGCCGCGTTCGCGGTCGAGGGTGACCCCGGACCAGGAATTCGCGCCGCCGCGGGTCTGCCAAGCGTCCTTCGGCCAGGTCTCCTCGCCGAGCTCTCCACGGCGGGGAATCGTATGGAAGATCCAGCGCATCTCCCCGGTCACGAGGTCGTAGGCGCGAATGTCGCCGGGAGCCGCGCCGTCGGTCTCGCCGACCTTGGTGCCGAGGATCAGGAGGTTCTCGTAGATCGCGCCCGGGGTCGGCGACGTCACGTCGCCGCCGGTCGTGCCGTGGGCGAGGCCGGCGCGCAGGTCGGTCTTGCCGTTCCTCCCGAAGCTCGCGATCGCGATCCCCGTCTTCGCGTCGAGGGCCCAGAGATCCTGGCCGCAGGCCGCCAGGATTCGGCCACCCTCCGGCGCCTGCCAATGAACGAGTCCGCGATTGTGACCCTGGGCGGCGCTGCCGTTCGCGATCGGATCGAAACGCCAACGCTCCTCTCCCGTCGCGGCATCGAGGGCGAAAACCTGGGACCTCGAGGTCGTCCCGTACAAGACGCCGTCGACGACGATCGGATTCGACTGGATCTGGGCGAGTGCGCTGTCGAGGGGGCCCGTGTCGTAGGTCCAGACGGGCGCGAGCTTCGCGACGTTGGTTCGGTCGATCTGCGCGAGGGGCGAGTGGTGCGTACGGCCGGGATCGCCGAGATAATCACGCCACTCCCAATCGGTCGCGGTTCCGACCTTCGCCGCCGGCGCGGCCCCGGACGACGCAGCGGCCCCCGGCTTCGAGGCATCGCCCCCGAGACAGGCGATCGCCACGCCGGAGACGGCGAGCGCGCAAACGAGAGCGAGCAGGAGCTTCGAGTCGGAATGCAAGGGAATTCTCCTCGGACGTCGCAAGGGTTGCCCTCGTGAGCGCGAACTAACGCTGAGCGGGCGGCTTGGATCGCTGGGTGCGCGGCGGCGCGGGCCGCGGCACGGGCGCGGACGGACTCGGCTCGACCGGCGCCGCGTACGCGCGGTCCGCGAGGTACAGGGAGATCGCGACGAGATCCCGGGGCGCGAGCTGACCGGCGAAGGCCGGCATCCCCTTCTCGACCAGCGCTCCGCCGTTCACGATCTTCGCGAAATTCTCCCGAACCGGCGGGGCACTGAAGCGGAGATCCGGCGTCACACCGCCGCCGACCGCCCCGACCCCATGGCAGGCCGCGCAGTACTCCGAGAAGAGCGACGCGCCGCGCTCGATCTCCGCGGCATCCGCGAAGGTCGGCCGGATCGGATAGCTGCGCGGCGGCGCCGGCGGCGGATCGGGAAGTCGGCTGGCCATTCCGCCCAGCTTGAAGACGAGCAGCCGCCCGCCCCCGCGCACCCCTGCGGCCGCCGCCGCATCGCCGCCGTTCAATGCGAATCCGCCGCCCCAGCCCGCCGCGATCGCGACGTATTGCTGGCCGTCGATGGCGTAGCTGATCGGTGCGGCGATGATCCCGGTCCCCGCGTCGTACTCCCAGAGGAGCTTGCCGCCCCGCGCGTGGCGGGCCTCGAAGCGGCCTGTCGCGGTTCCCTGGAATACGAGCAAGCCGGCGGTCGAGAGGACGCCGCCGTTCGCGATCGTGCCCCGCGGCGCGCCCCAGACCTTCTTCTGCGTCACCGGATCCCAGGCGATCAGCTCGCCGGCCGCGGCCTCGGCCGGAAACTGGCGCGCCTTCGTCAGATCGATGCCCGTGTTGCGTGGCGATCCGTTCACAAAGCTGAAGGGCTTGGGGGCGGGCGCGTAGTAGCCGGCGACGTGCTGGGCCGGGATGTAGGCGAGGCCGGTCTTCGGGCTGTAGGCCATCGAGTGCCAGGTATGGGCCCCCATCGGGCCCGGCGTGATGGTGGCGGGCTTTTTCGAGTAGTCGCCGCGACCGGTCTCGATCGGACGACCCGACTTCAGGTCGACGCGGCTCGCCCAGCTGACTTCGGCGAACGGCTCGGCCGACAGCAGCTCGCCGGTCGCCGCGTCGAGGACGTAGAAGAACCCGTTCTTCGGCGCCTGCATCAGGACACGCCGCTTCTCTTCCCCTGGCCGCAGCTCGAGATCCGCGACGATCAGACTCTGGGTCGCGGTGAAATCCCAATTGTCGCCGGGGGTCGTCTGGTAGTACCAGACGAGCTCCCCCGTCTCCGGGCGCAGCGCCAGGATCGACGACACATAGAGATTGTCACCTCCTCCGGGGCTGCGCAGATGGCGCGCCCAGGGCGAGCCGTTTCCTGTACCTATATATAGAAGGTCGAGGTCCTCGTCGTAGGCCATCGAGTCCCAGACCGTGCCGCCGCCGCCGACCTTCCACCAGAGATCGCCCTTCCAGGTCCGAAGCGCCCGGACGAGGGCCTCGGACTCCTGGGGCTGATCGGGGGGACCGGGAACGGTGTAGAAGCGCCAGACGAGCTTTCCGGTCTCCCGATCGTAGGCTGACACATAGCCACGTACTCCGAGATCGGCGCCTGCATTCCCGATGATCACGTTCCCGTGTACGACACGCGGCGCGCCCGTGATCGAGTACGGCTTCGACCGATCGACGGTCAGGGTCTCCCAGAGGAGCTGGCCCGTCTTGGCATCGAGCGCGACGAGCCTGCCGTCGAGGGTGCCGAAGTAGATCTGGCCCTTGTGGTGCGCGACGCCGCGATTGACGACGCCGCAGCAGAAGAGCTTCGCCCCCGCACGGGGAACCTTCGGGTCATGGCGCCAGAGCTCGCGCCCCGTCGCGGCATCGAAGGCGTGGACGACGCTCCAGGCAGACGACAGGTAGAGCACCCCGTTGACCACGATCGGCGTCGCCTCGATCCCACGATTCGTGCCGAGGTCGACGCCAAAGGCGAGACCCAGCTTCGAGACGTTCAGGCTGTTGATCTGATCGAGAGGGCTGTAGCGCTGCTCCCAGGCGTCGCGGCCATGCGAAGGCCAGCCGGAGCGACGATCGGAGGAGCCGGTCGAATCGACGGCGGATCCGCCTGCCCCTGCGGTCACCGACGGGGCCCGATCACGCGCAGTGACGTCGCCGTCGGGCGCGTCCCCTGGATAACGCATCGCCTCACATCCCGAGACGGCCAGCGCGAGCAGGATGACGGCGCCGAGCGCCTTCACTCTTCCGGCGACCAGAGCACGCGAATTCCGACGCCGAATCGATAATCCCATGGCTCACGCTCGTATTGCGTCCGGAAAATGGTGTCGACTCGACTGGTCGGCTGGCCATCCGAGCGCTGCCACTGGCCCCTGGACGCGAGGTTGGCCTTGCGATCTCCAACCATGTAGTAGGCGCGCAAGAACCCGTAGAAACCGATCTGGAGATCGCGCATGCGGCCCACATCGGCCTCGAGCTCGACGCCAGGACCCAGGCCATGGAAGCCTTTCTCCGTCTGGCTCTTGATGAAGACCGTCCGGCACGGCGTGCACAGGTTCCCCGTCGTACTCTCGGTCTCGCCTCCACCCATCACGGTCCGCATCGTGTCGCGGCGATACATCCACTCGAGAGACGGCCGCAGGCGAAAGCCTCGATCGAAGGCTTCGAAATGGAATACGCCTCCCACACCGCCGGATAGAAGGAGAGGTTTGGCCTCGGCGTGCACGACGCTCCCGACGTTCTCGATCCCCTCGACGGAGGGGAAAGTGACGTCCGGCTCGAACGGCGGCGCACCCGGATCGCCGTTGGTCACAACCGGATCCTGCACGTCGGCGGTGTAGCCCACGTCGGCGCGTACGAAGGCGCGCGGCCGTCCAGGCAGGTCGAAGAGGACCGGCGTGGCAAGGTCGGCGGTCACCCCCACGGACCACGGGAGGCCGTGCGACTGGTCCGATTTGTCGATGGAAGCATCGCTCGACATGCGCGCCGCGCGATCTTCGACATGGCCCGACGTGAAGATCGAACCGCCCGGAAGCCAACGGGCATCGGTAAGCGTCGCCCCGGCGGATTCCTCCGCCGCCCAAGCCGGAAATCCGATCGCGAAGTACGAGATCAGAGTGAAAGACGTCCAAAAGCTTGCCTTCATGACCACGTGGGGTAGCACGCGGAAAATCAATTCCCAACCCGACGATCGGAAGATCTCGACGGGTTGACGGGCGCTGCCGAATCGTGAACGCTAAAGCAATGGGATTCCAGCTAGATCACACCGCACGACTGCGGCGGTTATTGGTGCTCGTCGCGCTCGCGGGTAGCCCGCTCCTTCTGCCGGGCGATCTATCTGCCCAGGGCGCGGAAGCGGCCGAATCCGACCCCTTCGCGGGCGTCGAAGAGATGATAGTCGTAGGCAGCGAACTGCTCGATACCCTGAACGCTACCAGTACGTCGGTCACGGCCTTCGACTCGATGCAACTCGAAGCGCTCGGCGTCAGCAACGTATCCGACGTCGCCGCCTTCACACCCAACCTCGAGATCCGCGCCGCGAGCGCGACGACTGCGACTTTCTTCATTCGCGGGGTCGGCCTCAACGACTTTACCGCGAATGCCGCCAGCGCCGTGGCGATCTACGTCGACGAGGCCCCGCGAAACCTGCCTGCGATCCAACTCGGCCTGCTCTACGACCTGCAGGCCATCGAGGTCTCCAAGGGTCCCCAGGGTTCGGGTCCCGGCCGAAACGCCTCTGCGGGTGCCATTCGCATCAATACGAAGAAGCCGACGGGCGAGCACGACGCCTACGTGAAATTCCTATACGGCAACTACAACCTGCTCGACCTCGAAGGCGCGCTCGAAATCCCGATCGTCGAAGACGTGTTGGCCATGCGCTCCGCGTTCCGGATCCAGCAACGCGACGGCATCGTGAAGAACCGCTGCGGCGGGTTGAGTCTCGATCAGATCAATGCAGGGGGACCGCACTGCGGGGAGAGCCCCGGTGCCGTGATTCGACCGGGTCTCGAAGAGGATCTCAACAATACGGATGTCTGGTCGACCCGCTCGTCGTTGCGCTTCATCCCGCCCATCGACGGGATGGAGTGGAACCTCGTCACCCACGTCGACCGCACCGATCAGCTCGGGACGGTCGGCCAACAGATCGGCGCCCAGAGCGCGCTCGGCTCGACGGACAACGCGGGCTATCGAGCGCCCGAGGTGGCTGGAGAGCTCAATCGGATCGTCGGCAATCTCAACATCCCGTCCCCTGCGGAATGCCGTCGGGATCCGGACCCCGTGGCTTGCCGTGCCCGGGCGGCGTCGCTGCGAGTCAAGGCCGAAAGTCAGCTCTCCAACTCGCTCGCATCACGCCCCCTCGATGCGCTGCCCTTCGATGGCGACTACAACAATCCCGGCTACGAGCGACAGACCAGCGTCGGATTCACCCTAGCCGGTGAATGGGAGCTCGACGCGGTGACGCTGCAGAGCATCACGGGTTACGAGCGCTACGACCGCGAACGTCTGATCGATGCCGACTTCTCGCCCAATGTCGTCTTCGAGTTCGACATCGAGGACAACGCCTGGCAGGTCTCGCAGGACCTGCGCCTCAGCGGCGACCTCGAGTCGATTCCGCTCGCCTGGAACACGGGCGCCTTCTATCTCCAGGAAGAGCTCGACTATGACCAGGATACGCTCGCCCAATCCGGGGCCGTCCAGCCGCTTTTCCAGGCCTATATCCAGGAGACGGCGAGCGCGGGTCTCTTCGTGGACGTTTCCTGGGAGCTCCTCGACGACCTCACCCTCGACGCGGGCGCCCGCTACAACTGGGAGCGCAAGACTTTCGACGCAGAGATCTTCGCGGGTGCCAACATGGCGACGGACTCGTGCCGCGTGACGAACAGCGGAAACGTCCCGGAATGCAATCGCACCGACACCGTCGACCATCCGACCGGTGGCGTGGGGCTGACCTATCACTTCGACGAGCTCCGCTCATTCTACCTGAAGTACAGCCACGGCTGGAAGGGCCTGCAGTACAACGCACGTGACGGACTGAGGGCCTCGGACGTCACCGACGTAGCCGACCCCGAGCAGATCGACGCATACGAGATCGGCTTCAAAGGCAGCTGGCTCGAAGATCGCCTGAGCCTCGACGGATCGCTCTTCTGGTACGCCTACAGCAATTATCAGGTCTTCACGTTCTCGAACGACACGGGCGTGCCGCCGACGCGCATCGTGCAGAACGCCGACGATGCACAGAACTTCGGGGCCGAGCTGGCGACGGTCTTGCGGCCCATCGATGGACTGCTGGCGGACGTCCGGTTCGGCTGGCTCGAAACGAAGTTCCTCGATTTCACGAGCAGCGTGTCGCGACCCGTCCCGAATGGGAACGGCGCACAGTTCCGACTGGTCAACGACTTCAACGGCAACCAACTTCCGAACGCGCCACGCTTCAAGGTTTCAGCGAGCCTCGAATACATGTTCGACCTCGATCGCATGGGTCGCATCACGCCTCGATACGACGTCGTCTGGAGCGACGACGTGAACTTCGATCCGTCGGGCGGTACCGGCGCCCCCAACGTGCAGGGTTTGATCTTCCTACCCGATCATACGATCGGTCAGAAGGCGTTCACCCAGCACAATCTGCAACTCAACTGGGTTGCACCCTCCGAGCACCTCGAAGTCGGCGTCTGGGCCCGCAACCTAACCAATGAGGTCTACAAATCCCTCGCCTTTGACGCCACGGGCGGGCCGGGCTTTGTCGGCAACCTGCTCGGGGATCCCCGCACCTACGGCCTCAGCGTCAAGCTCTTGTACTGACCGTCTCCGTTCCCCGTCGATCAGCGGCGCCCGCGCTCGGCAGGCGCGACATCACGGAATGGCGTAGCCGAGGGCACGCAGCTCTTCGGCTTCCGATTCGTCGAGCTCGACGCTGACCGGGGTGCCGGCCCATTCGGGCGGCTCCGTTTTGAAATACTGATCGGCCAGCTGGCGGAGCTCTTCGAGGACTGCGGGCTGGGACTCGATCAGGTTCTGCCGTTCGGCGGGATCCGTCGCCGAATCGAAGAGCGATTCGACCGTCGGATCGTCGCCCCCCCCCGTCCCGCGTTGCAGCACGTAACGGAAGCTCCCTCTCGTCACGGCGAGCGTCGGCCGCGACGGACTTTGCGGACGCCCCCAAACCCGTTCGAGATATGCGAAGCCCGGCACGTCGTCCTTCGACGGGTCCCGGCGGATGGCTGCCTCGATCAGCGGGGCGAGCGAGCGCCCGTCGGCGTCGCGCAGCGCCGGCAGACCGAGCAGGTCGAGCACCGTAGGCCAGATGTCGATATTGCGGGTTCGCGCTTCGACGACGACGCCGGGCTCGAGCTGAAAGGGAAATCCGATCAAGAACGGAACGTCGGTCTCCTCGCGAAACACGCTGCGCGCATGCCCTTCCGTCCCGCGCTCTCCGAAGGCTTCCCCATGATCGGCGGCCATCACGACCAGCGTCTTCTGCAGCAGGTCGTGCTCCGCCAGATAGGCGAGGAGTCGGCCGATGATCTCGTCGGAATGCCGGATCGAATTGTCGTAGATATCGGAATACCGGGAACCGAAGATCGCGTTATTCTCGTCGGAGACGTATTGATGCAGATCCATCAGGTGCACATAGAGGAACCAGCGCTCGCGTCCACGAATGCGCAGGAACTCGAGCGCGGCGTCGAGCAGGTCGTAGTCGGAGCCCTCGAGCTGGACGTGGGGATTTGCGCTGTGGACGTTGGGGCCCGCGATCCTGGGGACCGGCCGCTCGTAGACCTCGAACCCCTGGCCGAACCCGAAGTTGGGCGCGACCCAGCCGTTGCGCCAGATCCCCGCGGTTCGGAATCCCGCGTCGCGAAAGATCTCCGCCGGCATCCGCGCAGCCTCGGGTGTCACGTGGGGCGAGAGGAGCACGCCGGTCCGCTGGGGATAGAGGCCGGTCCACAGCGACGCCATCGAACATTTCGTCCACGAGGACTGGGCGAGGTGTCGGGCGAAACGCACGCCCCTCGAGGCCATGTAATCGAAGTTCGGGCTGGTCTCGCGCGCGTAGCCGTAGGCGCCCAGACGATCGGCGCGCAGCGTATCCGTGAGGATGAAGAGCACGTTCACCTCGTCACGGTGCTTCAGCGCCTGGAGGTGTTGGAGCCCACCTTTCGGTCGCGGGTCGTCGTTGGTCATCGTGATCACGACGATGCCGCTCAGATAGAGAATCAACGCCACGCACGCCGCGAGGGCGGCAAACGCGGCCACCCAGCCGAGAGTCTTTTTCATGCACAGGGTCTAGCGCAGGCACGAAAACTAGACGAGTTGGGGTCCGAGCGCGGGCGAAGATGATACGCTCGGCGCATGTCGATTCTCGAATCAAATCGCATCTCGTTGCGTCGAGCCCATCCCGGGGCCGGCGTCCGCTCCTCCCGGGCGCGCTTGCTCGCCGTCTGGGTGCTGTTGCTTGCCGTTGGCTGCGAGCGCGCGCCATCGATCGAGGACGTCCGCCAGCTGCAGGGCACGGGTCGCTATGCCGAAACGATCGAGCCGCTGCGCAAGCATCTCGAGAGCGCCCCGGATGATTCAGAGGCGCACTTTCTCTACGGCATCGCGCTCTCCCGGACGGGCAGCGCACGAACCGCAGTCTGGGCGCTCCGCAAGGCCGCCGAGGCCGACGCCTGGAAGGTGCCTGCCCTGCTCGAGTTGAGCAGTGCCGCCGCGCGATCCGGCAACTGGTCCGAAGCAATCGCGGTCGCCAACGAGGTGCTCGCGATCGAACCGGAAAACCTCCCCGCCCATGTCCTGCGCGGCGAGGCTTATTTGAGCGAGGGCAAGGATCCGGAACGCGCCCTCGAAGACTTCGAGTTCGTGCTCGACGGGGATCCGACCAACAACATCGCGATGGCTTCGAAGGCTTCCGCGCTGTTGCTGGCGGATCGGCCGGAGGAGGCGGCCGAGGTGATCGACACGCTCGATGCGATGGCGCAACGGAGCTCGCTGGACGAGGACACCCGGGCGCAATTGTGCGCGACCCGCGCGGTCTTGAGCAAGGAGCTGGGCGATCTGGAAGAGGCCGAAGAGCGTTTTTCGGCCTGTCTCGAGCAGTATCCGGCCGCCGCCGCCGTGCTCGCGCCGGCGGTCGCCTACTACGACGAACGAGGACAGACCGATCGGGGCACGAAGACCCTCGAAAATGCGCTCGAAATCGCACCCAGCGCGCAAGCCTATCGACGAGCACTCTCACAGAGAGTCGCCGCGGCGGGCGACGATGCCCGCGCCCTCGCCATCCTCGAGGGAGGCGTCGAATTCGAGTCGGCCCAGCTGCGCTCGGAAGCCTGGACGGACCTGACCAACTTTCACCTCGAGCGGGACGATCTGCCCGCGGCGATCGACGCCTATGAGGAGGCCCTCGCGCTCGAGAACGATCCGCCCGCGCTGGCGATCTTGAGTCATGCCGACATGCTTGCTCGTGCGGGACGAAACGAAGAGGCCCTGCGCGTGGCGAAAACCCTCGAAAACGACGCCTATCGAGGCTTGATCGAGGCGCGCGTACTGCTCAACGATGGCCATCCGGCCAAGGCTCTCGCGCGCCTCGACGAAGTCTTTCCCACCTGGCCGAACAACGCCGGCGCGCGTTACTACGCGGCGCGTGCCGCAGAGCAGCTGGGCAACTTCGCTCGCGCGATCGAGGAATACCGACAATCGATCCGGTCGGCACCCGACCAGACTGAAGCCGCGCTGCGTCTGGCCAAGCTCTATCTGGCGGGCGGTGCTCATCAGGATGCCGTGAGCGCCGCAGGGCAATACGTCACCGTGCACCCGACCGATCCGGAAGGGGTTCGGGTGTTGTTTCGAGCCGCGGCGACGAGCAAGGAATCCGAAATTCACGACATGTCCGGGATGCTGCGTGCGTCCCCGCTCTGGCCCGTCGCCGTCGCGACCCGAGCCGATACGGTGGCCGAGCGCTCGGGTAGCGCGGCGGGTCTCGCGCTGATCGACCAGCTGGCCAGGGATCTCGACTTGACCCTGCCGGCCAATGCCGAGTTGCTGCGCGCCAAGGTCGTGCTCCTGCTGGCCGCCCGGCGCGAGCCCGAAGCGGCCAAGGCGGTCGAGAGCGCATTGGCCGCCCATCCCGAGAACGCCGAATTCCTCGAGATCAAGGCGGTCTGGCTCGAGGCGAAGGGCGAGGACCCTGCCGCCCTCCGAGCCGCCTACGAACGAGCGGTCGCCCAGGATGCGAAACAATGGCGCGCCCTCGAATCCCTGGGGCGGATCCTGGAGAAAGAAGGCGACGCCCGGGCGGCGCGCGAGCTCTACGACCGGGCCACCGCCGCCTTCCCTGAATCCGCCTCCGCTGCGCATCGAGCCGCGGAGCTGGCGCAGCGCACGGGGACACCGCAGGCGGCGGCGGCGCGTTGGCTCGATCTGCTTCGGGAGCACCCCTGGGACGCCTCGGCCGCGTTCAAGCTCGCAGGTTTGCGACTGGCCGACGGCGTCTCCGACGACGTCACCCTGGAACTGGCTGAGCGCGCCGTGCTCTTCCAAGCAGGCAGCGAAGCGCAGAAGCAGCTCATCGTCGTGCTCGAGGCGCGTGGCGATCGAGCGCGCGCCCAGGAGATCGCGCAGGCGATCGAGGCAGGCAAGCCTATTCCCCCCAGGAAGGCGGCGGCCGTAGACCCCGCTGAATCGGCCACACCGGCGACCACACCGACTCCCCCCCGGCGACCACCCCAACCACTGTACCCTTGACCACGCCGACCGGGAATCGGGCCGGCGGCTCCGGCTGAACGAGCTCGAGTCGCCGAGAAAGGCGCCGGGCGCAGCCAGAATTTCGTGGACATTTCCCTGCTCCGGGAGTAGGGTGAAATTACGCCGAAGCTGACCCTAGGTCTCAACGGCAAGCGACGGATCTCGTCGCGAAGCCGATCGTGGCTGGATGCGTTCGACGGATTCGGCGTCGACGCCGAGTCAGGGACGCGCAAGAGATGCGAAGGTTGGGGTCAGACCAGGGTCAGACCAGGGTAAGAAGAGGATCAGAAGAGGGACAGTCGAAGGGTTCGAGCCGGTTGCGCTGCAAATCCTGTCACTCGGTGAGAAGATCATCGAAAACAAGGGAAACAATCCATGCTGAACGATAAGAGTTGGCTTCAAAAAACGATCGCGGGAGCGAGCATGCTCGCGCTCATGTTAGTTGCGAGCCATGCCGACGCGGCGACCCGCACGATGACAGGTACGCTTTCCGTAATCAATCCTTCAACCCAGATTCCCTTCCTGCACGAGTCCGGTCCGGGTGGCTACGGCCGTGGACGAGGGACCAAGCCCCCGACGACCGGCCCCAAGACGATCAACGTGGCAGGCACGGCGGCGGGGACTTCGGTCGGTCGCCAGATCACGATTCCGGCTGGACGGTTGAATTTCAACGGTCGGGGCTTCCGCGACTTCCCGCTCTTCCCGCAGATCGCGCAGGTGAACAAGACGTACATGTCGGTTCAGGCGGCCGCGACGTTTATGAACAATGGCGGCGCGCTGGCTGCCTGCCCCGGCCCGGGCTGCAACGCATCGGGTACGGCGATCAGCTGGTGTCAGCCCTCCGTTCACAATCCCCTCGCCCCTGCGCCGGGCACGGCGATGGCGCCGATCGGTAACTGGAATTGCCCCGGGTGGTTCAACCCGGGCGTCAACAACCGGGGCAATCGCATCGAGATCAGCAACATCACCCCGAGACAGCGATTCGGAGGCACGTTCACGTTGCTGCGAAACAGCAATCAGAACGTGTGGCGCGTGGCGATTCAGCCGGGAACGATGGGCACCCTCGCGATCGTCGAGCGCGACGTCAACGTTCTTGCGAATCACGCCTGGACGCCGGGTCGTAACAACTTCGAGTATGTCGGAAATCCGGCCCAAAAAGGACCGCGGATCAGGGCCCAACTCAACGCGAACGGCGCGATCCAATCGACCTTCGGCTGCGAGAATGGAGTCGGTACCGTCGGCCCGGTCTTCGTCCAGAATGGCAATCCGATCGTTGCGCTGGGCAACAACTGCGGGACGAACCCCGTCAACGCCCCGGAAGGCCAGGGCTGGGGTTTCAAATTGACGACGGGGACCGTCCAGGCCTCCGATGTCTTCCCCTTCTCCAGGTCCACGACTGCCATGGCAGGCACGCCCTTCAACCCCCATCTCCAGGCCAACGCACCGGGGGTTTTCGGCTTCATCGCCACGCGTATGGGCAACGACGAGGTCACGGCGATGGGCGCGCGTAACATCGTGCTGATCGGTGGTGGCCTCGCCTTCGATCCGGGCAGCGGCAACTTGTTCCAGCGGTTCACGGACCTGCGCATGACGCTCACGGTTCCGGAACCGGCGGCGGCGATCGGCATCTTCATCGGTGCGGGAGCCCTTGCCGGCTTGGCCCGACGACGACGCTAGGAATGCGCTGGCTTCAGTAGACGTCGTTGTGGTACGAAAAGGGACGGGCGGTCTTCGAGAGACCACCCGTCCCTTTCTCTTTCCAGAGTCTTCCCAGATCCTCGCAGGAACCCCATTCATGAGCGCACGCCTACTCCTCAGCCATCTCGCAGCGGCCCTGTTGGCCTTCGGGTTGGGATGGGGCCTCTCTCAGTCGCAAACCGATGCTCGAAAGGTCGCACGCGAGGCGAATCTAGATCCGGCGGCCAGCTTCGCCAATGCGCTCCAGATCGAGGACCCGCGCGCTCGCGCGGAGGCACTCGCGCAATTTTTCGAGGTGGCGGATCCGACCTGGGCGCCGTTGCTTCGCCAGGAGCTCAAACGCGAAGGCACGCCGCTCGTGCTCGATGAAATCTCGGAAACGCTCTTCGCGTCCTGGTGGGCGCAAGCGAACCCCGAGGAAGCCTTTGCCAATCGAATCGAACCAGCTTGGGCCGATCGCCATCCGTGGCTTCGCCAGGTGATGCATGAGTGGCTCCGGCGCGACCCGACGAGCGCCGTCGCCGCGGTCGAAACGCTCCCGCCGGACGCGGCCATGGGTCGCTTCGAAGCCCTGCACGTGCTGACCAGTGAATGGTTCGAACAGGACGTCGCGACAGACCCGATGCCGCTCTTCGCCTTGATTCGCGGACTCGAGCCCAAACCCCGGGCGGGCGCGATCACTGGCTTTCTCGAAGGCTCGATCGAGAACCGAGGCGTGGACGCGACGGAGCAATTCGTCGCGTCGCTGCCGAAAGATGATTCGGCCGGCGTGAGCGTTCAGCAGGAGATGATGTCGCGCATGGGCGTCGTTCTGCTCGACATCGACGTCGATCGGGCGGTGCGTTGGGTGGAAAAGCATGGCGAGGGACGTGAGGGCTCGGGATTGCCGATCCACCTCGCCTTCTACTGGGGCTTGAAGGACGGTGCGGCGGCGATGGACTGGGCGATGGGTCTCCCCGACTCGCCCCAGCGCCCGAAGATCATCGAGCGCGCATTTCACAGCTTCGCTCTGGCAAAGAAGGACGTCGCGCAAGAATGGCTGCTCGAGCGAGATCCCGATGGTCCACTCGAGGTTGTCTACTTGCGCGTCCTGCGTCAGATCGCGGCGACCGATCCCCAGCGTGCTCTCGAGATCGCCGGTACTGCAAAGGACACCCAGCTGCGTCAGCGATTCCTTGCGGCCATCGGGAGCGTCTGGATGACATCGGATCCCGACGCAGCCGAGGCGTGGCTCGAGGGTGCAGACCTCCCGCCTGAGCTGGTCGAACGCGTACGCGCTGCCTCCCCGCCGCGACCCGAGGATGCGGACCCGACCTGACAGGGGACCGTACGCTGCGCGGACATCCCGACCCGAGGCCACTCGATCGGGCTCTCGAACGAGCGGCAACGGGCACGCTGGGCTTCGCAGGATACCCTGAGGCCATGTACAGCCCCGACGCCCTCGCCGGTCTGCGCGTCCTCGATCTGACGACCCTCCTCGCCGCTCCCCAGATCGCCGCGATAATGGGGGATTTCGGAGCGGATGTCGTCAAGCTCGAGCCGCTCGCGGGCGACCCGCTGCGTCAGATCGGCATCCGACGCGGCGAGGGCTCCCCCGCCTGGGCCTGGGTCTCGCGCAACAAGCGCGCGTTGACCCTCGATCTCGATCACGCGGACGGCCAGCAGATCTTTCGGCGCCTCGCCCTCGAAGCCGACGTGCTCGTCGAGAACCTGACGCCTGGCCTGCGAGCACGCTGGCAATGCGACTATCAAAGCCTCGCCTCCCACAATCCGCGGCTCGTCGTCGTCAGCGTGAGCTGCTTCGGACAGACGGGGCCCCGCGCGGGCGAGCCAGGCGCGGGGGCCCTCGCCGAGGCCTTCGCGGGCTTTGCGCACATGAACGGCGAGTCCGACGGACCGCCAACCCTACCCTCTCTGCCCCTCGGCGACGCGATGACCGGGTTCTCCGGCGTGATCGGCGCACTGCTGGCGTGTTATTGGCGAGACCGCACGGTGACGGGAAGTGGGCGCGGGCAGCATGTCGATGTCAGCATGTACGAGCCGATTCTCCAGCTGCTCGGTCTCCCGATCGCGACGCACGACGGTCAGGGTGTTGGGCCGAGGCGGAGCGGAAGTCGGGTCGCAGGCGGTGTCCCGCGAAATCTCTACCGCGGCCGGGACGGGCGATTCCTGGCGCTCTCGGCGACGACCGATGCCCAGGTCGCACGGGTGCTCCGCGTGATCGGCCGGGATTGGCCCGAGGATCACGCGCGCTATGGCAACTCCGCCGCACGCCTCGCGGTCGCCGACGAGCTCGACGCGCTCGTCGCGAGCTGGATCGCCAGCCACGACCGCGACCCTGCTCTCGCCGCCTTCCGCGCAGAGCGTGTCCCCGTCGCCCCCGTGAATGACCTCGCCGACGTGACTCGCGACTCCCAGATCCGCGCGCGCGAGAGCGTCACGACATTCCTGGACCCCGTGATGGGTACCGTCTCACTCGTCGCACCGACCCCGAAGCTGAGCGCCTCCCCGGGCCGCCACACCCACCCCGGCCCCGACCTCTCGGCCCATACCGACGACGTACTGCGTGACTGGCTGGCTCTCGCGCCGGACGAGATCGCGCGCCTGCGTGAAAACAAGGCGATCTGATCCTTCCTGATCGGACGGAGCCGCCGCCTAAAAGGACCCGTCAGCCCATCAAAGAGAGCTCAGCCCATCGTCAACACATCACCTGGCCCCCGTTCACGTCGAGCGATTGCCCGGTGATGCACGAGGCCAGATCCGACGCGAAGAACACCACCGCCCCAGAGATCTCGTGGGAGTCAGGGATTCGACCGAGCGGGATCGACGACGCGATCTCGGCGTGGACCTCTTCGTAGGTCCGTCCCTCTTTCTTCGCCCGCGCCTCGAGATAGCCCTTCACCGACGGGCCCCAGATGTAGCCCGGCATGACCGAGTTCACGCGGATGCCGTATTGGCCGACCTCGCGTGCGATGCCCCGGGTCGCCGCTTCGAGCGCGCCCTTCGAGCTCGCATAGGCCGCGAAGCCCGGGTTCACGACGCGGATGGTCATCGTGTTGATCATGACGATCGAGCCGCTCTTCTGCGCCTTCATGACCGGGAGCACCGCCTGGGTCATGCGCAGCGTCCCCCAGAGATTCACCTCGTGGGTATCGCGCCAGCCGGTCTCGAGATCGTCGGACTCGAAGGGGGTCATCGTGCCGGTGTGGAAGGCATTGTTCACGAGCACGTCGACGCGGCCGAGCTCGCCGACCGCCTTTTCGACGAGGCGCTTGGCGGCATCTTTGTCGGTCAGGTCCGTCTCGAGCCAGACCGCGCGACGCCCGAGGGCCTCGACCTCCTTCGCCAGCGCCTCGAGGCTCCCGCGGCTGCGAGCGCCCATCGCAATGTCCGCGCCTTCCCGGGCGAGCCGGAGAGAAATGTCCCGGCCCATCCCGGGGCCGATGCCTGAAACGATCGCGGTCCGCCCCACCAGCAGCCCTTCGTGCAACCCTCCGCTCGACATGGTCGTACTCCTCGTCTGAAAGGCGAAATCCGTGCGTTACGATAGAACGGCGCATTCGCTCTGGCCTCCTCTGCGAGCCAATCGATTCTCGAGCCTCCGCGAGCGCGTCCAGGCAAACCCGGCTGGGAGTACGAGACCATGACCACCGACAGCGCCCGCGCGATCCGCGCCCAGCTCGACCATCCGATCCTCGACGCAGACGGGCATACCGTCGAGTATCTCCCCGCGCTGATTCCCTTCTTCCAGAAGGCCGGCGTCGCCGACGACGTATCGCGATTCTTCGAGCGGATCTTCGATCCGGGATCCGGGATGTGGGGCGCGCTGACGCCGGAGGAGCGATTGCGACGGCGTGCCGTGCGTCCGTCGTGGTGGGCCGTTCCCGCGCGCAATACCCTCGACTTCGCGACCGCGAGCATGCCGGGGCTGATGGCGGAGCGGATGGACGAGCTCGGCCTCGACTTCAGCGTCGTCTACCCGTCGATGGGCCTGCCGATGTTCGACATCTTCGATGCCGGGCTGCAGCGCGCTTGCGGCCGGGCTCTCAACCAATTCCACGCCGAGGTGTTCCAGGGGACCGAGCGGCGGCTCGCGCCGGTTGCGGTGATCCCGATGGAGACGCCGGAAGCCGCCATCGAGGATCTCGAATACGCGGTGCAGCAGCTCGGCTTCAAGGCCGTGCTCATCGCGAGCTTCGTCCGACGGCCCGTCGCCTCGGTCGCCTCTCTCGGCGGCGAGGTCCCGATGCAGGCGAGCTGGGTCGACAGCTTCGGCCTCGACTCGCTTTACGACTACGATCCCTTCTGGCAGCGCTGTCTCGATCTCGGCATCTCGCCTGCCGCCCATTCCGGCGCCGTCGGCTGGGACGGTCACCGGTCGCCCTCGAATTACATGTTCAACCACATCGGCTTCTTCGCGACCCCCGCCGAAGCGCTCTGCCGCTCGCTCTTCCTCGGCGGCGTCACGAAGCGCTTCCCGAAGCTTCGCCTCGCCCTGCTCGAGGGGGGTGCCTCCTGGGCTGCGCGACTGCTCCACGATCTCGTGGGCCATTACGAGAAGCGCAATCCCGTCGCGATCCGACATTACGATCCGGCGAGCTTCGACCGCGGCGTCTGGAACGAGCTCTTCGCGCGGCATGGTGCCAAGCTCGCAGCCATGGCGTCGTCGGGGCCCGACATCCAGCAGCTCGCCTTCGGCTCGAACGATCGCAGCACGCCGATCGTCGACGAGTTCGCCGCCTGTGGCCTCGAGAGCGAGGACGACATCCCGAAGCGCTTCGTCCCGAACTTCTTCTTCGGCTGTGAAGCCGACGATCCCCTCGTCCAGCACGCCTTCGACGTCGATTCGCTCCCGGGCGGTCGACCGCTCCAGGCGATCTTCGGCTCCGACGTGGGCCACTGGGACGTCCCCGACATGCGCGACGTCCTGCACGAGGCCTTCGAGCTCGTCGACGAGGGCCGTCTCGACCGCGATCAGTTCCGCGCGTTCAGCTTCGAGAACGCGGCCCGCTTCTACACCGATACGAACCCGCGCTTTTTCGACGGCACCACGATCGAGTCCGCCGTGGCGAATCTCCTCGCCGTTCCCCTCGAGAAGCCCACCTGAGGTCCCGCATGCCCCTCGACCCCTTCGACTCGAATTCCGAGAACCGTTACCAGGCGTTGTCACGGCTTCGCGCGAAGGGCGCCGCCGAGGTCGTCCCCGGCGGGCAGATCTTCTTCGTGCGCCAGAGCGGCGTCGAGCAGGGGCTGAAGAGCGTCGACCATTTCGTCGGCAGCTTCGGCGACGTCGGCCAGTCGAAGGAAGAGGACACGCTCCTCGCCGCGATCGCCGAGCCTCGCCACGGCAAGATCCGCAAGCTCTTCAACTCCGCCCTTGCCTACAACCATGCCTCCCAGGTCGAGCCCTTCGCCCGGCGTTATTCCGCGGAGCGCCTCGACGACGCGCTCGCCGATTGTCGAACGAACGGCGAGACGGAGATCATGGAGCGATTCGCCCGACGGATCCCGAGCGCCGTGATCGCCGAGGTGCTGGGCATCCCGAACGATCGGATCGACGATTTCGCACGCTGGTCCGACGAGGTGCTCCAGAGGCAGAGCCAGAGTGACGGTATCAATGCCCCGATCGCGGATCTCCATCCCGAGTTCTCGACCTACCTCGAGGCCCGGATCGACGAGCGGATCGCTTCGGCGAGCCCGCCGAACGACATGATCACGCGGCTCCTCAAGGCCGAGGTCGACGGCGAGCGCCTCTCCCGCCGCGCGGCGCTGACCCAGACGATCTTCCTGATCATCGCCGGCAATGAGACGACGCGGAATCTGCTCGGCAACCTGATCTACCGCCTCGCGGAAGACCCGAGCCGCTATGCCGCCTTGCGCGCGAATCGCGAGCTCGTTTCGAATGCGGTGGAAGAATCACTGCGCTTCGATTCTCCGGTCCAGCTCCTCGCGCGGACCTGCACCGAGAAGATCGACGTCGACGGCGTCGCCGTCGCGAAGGGCGACCGCGTTCTCTACAGCATCGCGTCCGCGAACCGCGACGAGCGCTGCGTGAGCGAGCCCGACCAGTTCCGCCTCGACCGCCCGCGACCTCGCGACCATGTGGCCTTCGGCGCGGGCCCCCATGTCTGTCCCGGCGCCTTCCTCGCCCGCATGGAGGCGAAGGTCGCCCTCGAGGCGCTGCTCGACCGAGTCGAGCGGATCGAGCTCGCCCCGGGCTATGTCTTCGATCCGAATCCCGTCTTCTGGGCGCTCGGCCCGCGGACCCTGCGCGTCCGTCTCGTCCCACTGCTCACAGCATGAGGACGGCATCCTGACCCGAGGAGAATCAAAGATGAGCGAAGCCGACGAACGGTTCCGTGTGCTCGACGTACACCACCACGTCGGCAGCGCGTTCCTCGCCCTCGGCGGGCCGATCGACGGCGCGACGCGCAGCTCCGCATCCTCGGCTACGAATTCCCCCGCCGATCGCGAGCTCGCGAGTCGTCTCGAGATCATGGACGGCGCCGGTGTCGAGCAGGCGATCGTGATCCCGGGCCACGGCTATCTCCGCCCGCGCGGCATCCCCGACACGATGGCGGAGAACGACCTGATCGCCCGCTACCGCGATCGTCTGCCGTCGCGCTTCCCCGCAGCCGTCGGGATCGTCGAGCCCGCGTATGGGGATGCGAGCCTCGCCGAGCTCGAACGCTGCAAGCACGAGCTCGGCCTCGCCGGCATCAGCTTCCACACCCGCTTCCAGGGCGTCTCCCTCGATAGCCGCTTCATCCTCGCCTACGTCGCGAAGATGGCGGACCTCGGCCTGCTGCCCGTGATCCACGCGATGAACGAGACCCCGGAAGAGGCGCTCTGGAAGCTCGCGGTCCTCGCGCGCTCGATTCCCGACACGCCGATCCTCGCCCTCGACGCCTTCGGATCTTATGAGGCGACGCGCGAATGCTTCTTCATCGCTGAGGTCGCGCCGAACGTCTGCTTCGACACCAGCCTGTCCTACAACTTCGACTTCATCGAGGACTTCGCGCGGCAGTTCGGCGCCGAGCGCGTGGTCTTCGGAACGGATCTCTACTCGCATCCCGTCGGCAAACGGATCAGCCATCTCCTGCCGCAGATCAAGGCCTCCGCGCTCTCCGATGAGCAGAAGACGGCGATCTTATCGGGGAATGCGCGGCGGCTGTTCGGGGTCTAACGTGGCCCGTTGATTGTATCCGGCACGATCCCTGCTCTCAGCAGGATCATGTCGACACGGCCGTCCACTTGCGCAGCCTTCACGCCGCCCCACTGCCCCAACCCCGATTGCCTTTTCCA